>Ga0074195_1000095_pt1:7500-211155 | contig 211155 bp, 210 predicted proteins | sample EPASupsiteHSE623_FD_64525 | JGI IMG/M metagenome (GOLD analysis project Ga0074195, IMG submission 64525) | Bioremediated contaminated groundwater from EPA Superfund site, New Mexico - Sample HSE6-23 | ecosystem: Environmental > Aquatic > Deep subsurface > Groundwater > Contaminated... | reverse complement strand
CGAAACCGTTCAGCTTCAAGTCCGCGAGCACTTTTAAAATGGGCCACGGCATTAATTCGATTACGGAAAGAATTAAATTGCAATGGCAAACATCGTCAACAGAATTAATTAATGCAACCCCAAATTGCGACCGGTTAAATTCTATGAAGCATTCTAGCGTTTTACCTCATGTCTTTACAGAGCAAGGAATAGCCATGTTGTCAGGTGTATTAAATAGCGACCGGGCTATTATGGTGAATATCCAGATTATGCGGGCATTCATTCAGTTGAAACGTATGTTATTAACTAATGCAGGCCTCAGGCGTAAGATTGAAGAAATGGAGAAGAAATACGACAAACAGTTCGCAATCGTATTTCAAGCTATTAAACAATTAATAGAACCGCCGCTAGTAAAAGAAAAAAGGATAACCGGTTTTCGTTAAGATTAATCTAGTATTTCTGATTCATATATTTTATAAAATTCCAAGTTAGATCTGTTTCTGTTTTGCGTCTATTGTGGTTGAAGCGAAGCACGGGGGTTCCCTAGAAAAATAAAGGCTTGACACTACAAGTTATATCTTGTATACTTTAAATGGAAGAAGATAAACTTTCTTGTGTATATTATTTTATTGATGAACGCGGGGGTAATCCAGTAAGGGATTTCATAGAGTCTCTTGCTGTAGGTGAGCGAGCCAAGGTATTGGCGTATATTAACGAATTAAAGAAGCAGGGAAATAATCTGCGCCGACCGATGGCAGGTCATTTGGGGTGCGGTATTTATGAGCTTAGGCCTAAGGATAACAGGATATTCTATTTCTTTTATTTGAAAAATAGCGTTGTTTTAGTGCATGCGATTAAAAAAAGAGTGCGGGAAATTCCGCGTGGTGATTTGAATATATGTTTCAAAAGAAAAGCAATGATTGAAACTGGATGTAATCATATAGGAAGATAGATCAAAGAGGGATTTGGATGAAAAGGTCTAGGTTAGAAAATATAGAAGAGCATTTAAAGACAGAGCTGAAGAATAAAGTGTTTAAAAAGGCTTATGCACTGGAATGCGCCAAAGTGGCTTTAGCTCAGAAAATCGCTGAATTAAGGGAAGATGAAAAGTTAACTCAGGTTGGGCTTGCTAAAAGATTGGGCGTGTCACAGCAATTTGTCTCCCAAGTAGAGACTGCGGAAGAAAGAAACCTTACTATGGAGACTTTGATAAAAATTGCTGCTTCTTTGGGCAGGGGTATCTCTATTTCTTTTCCTAAACTTTCAAAACAGCAGCAATCCTGTTTGAGGGTGGTATAAGATTTAAAGCATTTTATAAAGAACCGTTTTCCTGCGCTTAGGGAAACGGCTTTTTTGTTTTTAACTTATCGCTTACCGTTTATCTAGAGCCGGCAATGCATAACTTTTCATTTGCTAAACGGCGTTTTTTTGGTATAATTAGTCTCTCAAATACAGGAGGAAGCTCTGCAATGATTGAACGTTACAGTCTACCGCAAATGAAGAGTATCTGGCAGGAAGAGTTTAAGTTTAAGACTATGCTCGCCATCGAGATACTTGCTATAGAGGCCTACTCTAAAGAAGGAATCGTCCCGCTAAAAGCAGTAAAGCGTATCAAGCAAAAAGCCCGTTTTAATATCCAACAGATCAATAAAATCGAAGAGAAGACACAACATGATGTTGTGGCTTTTGTCTCTAATGTAGCCCAATATATAGGAAAAGATGCCCAATATCTGCACATGGGCCTGACCTCTTCCGATATTTTAGATACTACTTTGGGGGTACAGTTAAAATCAGCCTCGGATATACTGATTGCGGACTTAGAAAAACTCCTGAAGATCCTTGCCAAGAAAGCCAAAGCTTATAAAGATATGGTTTGTATCGGCCGCACGCACGGCGTGCACGCTGAGCCGACTACCTTTGGCTTAAAGATTGCCCTTTGGTTTGATGAGATGTCCAGGAATCTTGAGCGGATGAAAAGAGCCAGCAAGGAGATTTGCGTAGGGAAACTTTCCGGAGCTGTTGGTACTTATTCGAACATTGAACCTTTTGTAGAGAGCTATGTTTGCAAGAAACTGGGCTTAAAGCCGGTGAACATCGCGACACAAGTGATACAAAGGGATGTATACGCACAATATATAGCTACTTTGGCAGTAATCGGCGCTTCTTTAGAAAAATTCGCTACTGAAATCAGACATCTGCAGAAGACCGAGGTATTAGAAGCGGAGGAGCCTTTTGGCAAGGGCCAGAAGGGGTCCAGCGCTATGCCGCATAAACGTAATCCGGTAATCTGCGAGCGTATCTGCGGTTTGGCCCGGCTCTTACGCGCCAATGCCCAGATAGGTTTTGAGAATGTAACGCTCTGGCATGAGCGGGATATCAGCCATTCTTCGGTTGAGCGTATAATATTCCCGGATTCAACTTTAGCTTTAGACTATATGCTGAATAAATTTATTGAAGTGGTCAGCGGCCTGAAGGTTTATCCGGATAATATGTTGTCAAATTTAGCCAAGACGCGCGGGTTAATTTTTTCGCAGCGGGTTTTAATTGCATTAATGAATAAAGGCTTAGGCCGCACCCAGGCGTATGATCTGGTGCAGAAAGCAGCCATGCAGACATGGAAGGGCACAGGCAACTTTAAAGATAATCTTTTGTCTGTCCCTGAAGCAGCCCGGTACCTGAGCGCTAAAGAGCTGGATAAAATATTTGATCTGGATTTTTATCTGCGTAACGTAAATAAAATCTTTAAGAAGGTCGGTTTATAGTTTCTTAATCCTGCCTTTTAGGACCTCTTGAATAGCTATGCAATATAAAATAGAAGTAGTGGATAAACCCGGTATTTTTGACGCTATTGGCCAGGGTGTAAAGAAGGATATTCTTGACCTGGGGATAAATAGCGTCAAAGAAGTTAAGTTTATTCAGGCCTATACCCTCGAGGGAAATCTTACCGAGAACCAGGTTGTTGAAATCTGCAATGAGCTTTTGACGGATAAAGTCAGCCAGGATTATACCGTTACAACTCCGGAACTTACCAATCAGAAAACTCATGGACAATTTATAATTGAAGTCGCTTATAACCCGGGGGTTATGGATCCTGTTGAGGCGTCGGTTTTAAAAGGTATTCAGGACTTAGGGATTTTAGGCGCTGAATCAGTTAAGACTGTCAAGAAATATATTCTTTACGGCAAACTTTCCAGCCCGCAGTTAAAAACCATTTCGGAAAAACTTCTCTATAATAAACTTATCCAGCATGTGGTTAACCCGGATGCTATTCAGGCTGATATTCAACACCAGCCCGGCTACCGTTTTAATTTAATTACAGTTGATTTGCTCAATGCGACAGACGCGGGGCTTTTGGAAATAAGCAAAAAAGGCCAGCTCTTTCTGAACCTGGATGAGATGCGCCAGATCCGGGATTATTTCCGTAAACAAAAACGCAATCCGGTTGACTGCGAACTGGAGACAATCGCTCAGACCTGGTCTGAACACTGTTATCATAAAACCTTCCGCGGTAATATCGACTATAAAGAAACTCAAGCCGTTCCTGCTTTAGGTGATAAGTCGATCAAGGGCCTGCTCAAAGCCACAATTATGAAAGTAACTAATGAGTTGAATAAAAGCTGGTGTGTCTCGGTGTTTAAGGATAACGCTGGCGTAATCAGGTTTGATGAGAAAAATAATATTTGTTTTAAAGTTGAAACCCATAACCACCCTTCAGCATTAGAGCCTTTTGGCGGGGCAAATACCGGCATCGGCGGAGTAATTCGCGACCCCATGGGTACGGGGATGGGCGCAAAGCCGATTTTAAACAGCGATATATTTTGTTTCGCGCCTCCGGATCTGGCGTTTAATAAAGTGCCTGCCGGTTCTTTGCATCCGAAACGGGTGATGAAAGGCGTAGTCAGCGGCGTGCGCGATTATGGAAATAAAATGGGTATTCCCACGGTAAACGGCGCGATTCTTTTTCATGAACATTTCGCGGGTAACCCCCTGGTTTATTGTGGGACAGTGGGGATTATGCCCAAAGATAAATCTTTCAAGAAAACCAATGTCGGCGACCTGGTAGTTGTACTTGGCGGCAGGACCGGACGCGACGGTATCCACGGCGCGACTTTTTCCTCAGGAGAGTTGACTCATGAATCTGAAACTATCTCCAGCGGCGCGGTGCAGATAGGCAACCCTATTCAGGAAAAGAAAGTATTGGATACAATTTTACAGGCGCGCGACGCCAATCTTTATAGCGCGATTACCGATTGTGGAGCAGGTGGTTTATCCAGCGCGGTAGGCGAGATGGCCGCGGAATTGGGAGCTAAGGTTTATTTAGACCGTGTGCCTTTAAAATACTCCGGCCTGTCCTATATGGAAATATGGATCTCTGAATCTCAGGAGAGGATGGTTTTGTCGGTTCCCCCAAAAGATATTGATAAACTTGTTGAGGTTTTCGCTAGTGAAAATGTCGAGGCTACGGTAATCGGTGAATTTACGGACACAAAAAGATTAGAGCTTTATTATGAGGAAACCAAGGTTTGCGATTTAGATATGCATTTCCTGCATGATGGCATACCGCAGACTACTAAGAAAGCCGTGTACGCGCAGGCTAAACATAAGGAGCCCAAAATCCTGCAAAAGAAAAATCTTACGCCGGATTTATTAAAGCTGCTTGCGCATTACGATATTTGTTCTAAGGAATGGGTAATCCGGCAGTATGACCATGAAGTGCAGGGTGGTTCAATTATCAAGCCTTTAGCCGGCATTGTAAATGACGGGCCGTCTGATGCCAGTGTTACCAAGCCTTTATTTGATTCTTCCAAAGGAATTATTATTTCCAATGGGATAAATTTCCGTTTTGGTTTTATTGATCCTTACTGGATGGCGGCTTCTTGTATCAATGAAGCCTTGCGGCAGATTATTGCTGTGGGGGGATCTCTAAAAGAAGTAGCGATACTGGATAATTTCTGCTGGGGCAACCCGGATAAGCCGGATCGCTTAGGCAGCCTGGTGCGCGCTTCTTACGGTTGTTATGAGGCGGCTAAAGAATACGGCGTGCCGTTTATTTCCGGCAAAGACAGCCTTTATAATGAATTCAGCGTGCACGGCAAATCAACCTCTATTCCCGGAACATTGCTTATTTCGGCAATCAGCGTGATGGACGATGTGAATAAATGCGTATCGATGTACGCCAAGAAAGCCGGCAACTTAATTTACGTCGTGGGGAAGACCCGCGATGAATTAGGCGGTTCGCATTATTATGATTTATATGGGGCAGTCGGTAATCAGGTGCCCAAGGTCAATTATCAGGAGTCAAAGAAAATATTTTCCGCTTTAAACAAGGCGTCGGAAAAAGGCCTGGTTAAGGCAATGCATGATTGTTCTGACGGCGGTTTGGGTGTGGCATTGGCAGAGATGGTTTTTAGCGGCGGCCTGGGCGCGGAAATATTTTTAGCAGAAGCTCCTTATGAATCAGCAGCCCGCAGAAATGATTTCCTTCTTTTCTCAGAGTCTAACTCCCGTTTTGTAGTGGAGGTAGATAAAAAGGATAGAAAAGAATTTGAGAAAACATTAAAGGGCATAGATTTTGGCCTGGCAGGCTGTGTAACGGGCGGCAATAGTTTTAAAATACACGGCTTAGACGGCAAGCTTTGCGTAGAGGCGGATAGCCGTAAATTAAAAGAAAGCTGGCAGGCGCCTTTAAAGTGGTAGGGGGGGTAATGGTTAAAATAAGATCGCGCGTGAAAAAGAATTTATTGGTAAAAGATGATTTTACTCAGGAAGATACCTGGCGGATATTCCGGATTATGTCGGAGTTTGTGGATGGTTTTGAAATACTTTCTAAAGTTGGAAAAGCGGTTTCTATATTTGGTTCGGCGCGTACCCAGCCCGGCAGTAAACATTACAAACAGGGCGAGGAGATAGCCTATCAAATTGCAAAGGCAGGCTACGCCATAATTACCGGAAGCGGTCCAGGGCTTATGGAAGCAGCTAATAAAGGTGCTCGTCGCGCAGAGGGTTATTCTATCGGTTTAAATATCCAGCTTCCCCGAGAGCAGAAACCGAACAGGTTCGTGGATACTGTTTTAAGCTTCCGTTACTTTTTTGTGCGTAAGGTGATGTTTGTAAAATACGCCAAGGCTTTTGTAATCCTGCCCGGAGGCTTCGGCACGCTGGATGAATTTTTTGAAGCGATTACTTTAATTCAGACCAAGAGGATTTCCCGGTTCCCGGTAATCCTTTTTGACAGTAAATATTGGAAGCCGTTATTAGAGTGGTTAAAGTCTACGGTCCACAGCCATGGCAATATCAGTAAAGAAGATATGGATATATTCGTTTTAGCCGATGAACCCAAAGAAGTAGTCCAGTTGATAAAAAGATTTTATGATAAAACCTAAAGTTTGCATTTTAAGAAGCGCGGGTACTAATTGTGACAAGGAAACCGCGGCAGCCTTTAAGCTTGCCGGGGCAGAGTGCGAACTTTTGCATATTAATAGTTTAGTCAGCAGGCAGAGGATACTTAGTGATTTTCATATACTGGCTTTGCCTGGAGGCTTCAGCTATGGCGACGATATTGCCTCAGGAAAGATTTTTGCCAATGAGTTGAGGTTTAAGCTTGCGGATTCATTGCGCCAATTCATCGCTGAGGGAAAACTGATTATCGGTATCTGTAATGGTTTCCAAATTTTGGTCAAGAGCGGGCTTTTACCCGGATCTGCAGAGCTAAAACAAAATACCAGCTTAATTATTAATGACTCCGGAAAATTTGAGTCCCGCTGGGTGTACCTGAAGCCGGATGGTAAATGTGTCTGGACTAAAGGATTAAATAAAATAATTTATTTGCCTGTGGCCCACGGTGAAGGTAAATTCGTAACACAGGATAAAGCGGTGCTAAATGGCCTTAAGAAAAATAAACAGATTGTCTTTCAGTATTGCGACGCTAAAGGTAAGTTTTCCGGTTACCCTGATAACCCCAATGGCTCAATGGAAAACATTGCGGGGATTTGTGATGAAACAGGCAGGGTATTTGGATTAATGCCTCATCCGGAGAGGCATATCTTTGCCGCACAGCATCCGCGTAATTGGGATAAACTGCCCGCGGCAGAAGGCGATGGTTTGCAAATTTTTAGGAGTGGCGTTGAGTATATTAAAAACACCCGGCCTTAAAGGATGTGGCCGGTGTACCCTTTCTGGGTAAGGAGCATTTAAATGAGTGGAATATTCGGGGTAGTTTCTAAGAAGAATTGCGCGGATGATTTATTTTACGGCACGGATTACCATTCGCATTTAGGCACGCAGTTTGCCGGCTTGGCTGTTTACGGCAAAGAACTGACGCGTAAGATCCACGATATCAAAGGCAGCCAGTTTAAGGCCAAGTTCCATGAAGATTATCTCAAGATGCCCGGTGATAAAGGCATAGGGGTAATCAGCGCCCGCGATGAGCAGCCGATTGTAATGAACTCTAAGTTTGGGCCATTTGCAATAGTGACCAACGGTTATATTGATAACGCGGATAAATTAGCCAAGGTTTTGTTTAAAAAAGGACGATCATTTGCCGAGGTGGCTGAAGGTAAAATTAATTTTACCGAGCTTTGCGCAAAAATGATCATATCTTCCAAGAATATAATTGAGGGGGTTGAGAGCTTTTTTGCCAAGATCCAGGGTTCTTGCTCACTGCTTTTATTGAACAAAGAGGGAATTTATGCCTGCCGTGACAGGTTAGGCCTGACTCCTTTGGTTATTGGTAAAAAGGGAAGCAACTGGGCGGTTTCTACAGAGTCTTCAGCGTTTCTTAACTTAGGGTATAGTTTGGTTAAATATCTTGAGCCGGGAGAGATAGTTTTGATTACCCGCGATGGGTTAACAGTAAAGCGCCAAGGTTCTAAGTCAAATCAGATTTGTTCATTCCTTTGGGTTTATACCGGATTTCCTGCTTCCAGCTACGAGGGGATTAATGTCGAGACCTCGCGTGAAAGATGCGGAGCGCTACTTGCTAAAGATGATGATATTAAGGCGGATATTGTTGCCGGTATTCCTGATTCCGGGACAGCGCATGCCATTGGTTACAGTATGGAATCAAAAGTCCCTTTGCGCCGGCCGTTAGTAAAATATACTCCGGGTTTTGACCGCAGCTATACTCCGGCGACCCAGGAGCGCAGGGATCTGGTCGCCAGGATGAAGCTTATACCTATTCCGCAGATAATCAAAGGCAAGCGGATTGTTTTCTGTGATGATTCCATTGTGCGCGGAACGCAGCTTAAGAATTACACTATCCAGAAATTAAAAAAACACGGAGCCAAGGAGATTCACCTGCGCATTGCCTGTCCTCCGTTGATGTTTCCCTGCAAATTTAATTATTCTACCCGCAGCATCAATGAACTGGCAGCCCGGCGGGCAATTAAGACACTTGAGGGTAAGGAGCCAAAGAGCTTAGCTCCATACCTGGATGAGAAATCAGCCAAGTATAAAAAGATGGTTGATTGGATTAACAAAGATATCGGCTCAACCACATTAAAATACCAGAAGCTTTGTGATATGATCAGCGCTATTGGCCTGCCCAAGGAGAAACTTTGTTTATATTGCTGGACAGGAAAGGTGCCTAAAAGCGGAGCAAAGAATGCTAATAAAAAAAGATAGCTTTGAGCCAAAAGAGTATTGCGGGTTATTCGGGATAGCAGGCAACCGGCAGGCAGTCTGGCTTACTTACCTTGGTCTTTTTGCCCAGCAGCACCGGGGGCAGGAGGCCTGTGGCATTGTGGCCAATAACCAGGGCGTGCTTTCTATTCATAAAGAGATGGGTTTGGTCAGCGATGTATTCAGCGAGCAGGTGCTTAGCCGTTTGAAGGGGAACATGGCGGTAGGGCATGTGCGTTATTCAACCACCGGCTCAAGCGTGTTAAAAAATTCCCAGCCGCTTTTGATTGATTATGCCAATGGTTCGATTTGTATCGCCCACAACGGAAATTTAGTAAATTCGTTTGACCTGCGCCAGAAGTTGGAGAAGAGCGGGTCGATATTCCAGACGACTACGGATTCAGAGTTGGTTATTCATCTTATGGCAGCAAGCAATAAGCGCAGCCTGGAAGACAGCCTGGTCTATGCTTTAAAAAGAATTAAGGGCGCTTATTCTTTGGTATTAATGAACAGTGATTACCTGATTGGCGTAAGAGATCCGCATGGTTTCCGTCCGTTGGTTTTAGGCAAGCTCGGTGTTTCGTACTGCCTTGCTTCTGAAACCTGCGCTTTTGATTTAATCGGCGCCAAATTCGTGCGCGAAATTGAGCCGGGCGAGATTGTGTTTATCAATAACCAGGGTGTTTTAAAGTCAATTAAACCAAAAGAATTAATTGCCGGACACTATTCATTTTGTACTTTTGAGCATGTTTATTTTGCCCGCCCGGATTCTAATGTTTTCGGCGAGACTGTGCATACAGTGCGCAGGAAATTGGGGGCTAAATTAGCCAAGGAGCATCCGGTGGATGCGGATTATGTGGTTCCGGTCCCGGATTCAGGGTATTCCGCTGCCCTCGGCTATTCCCAGGAGTCAGGGATTGTTTTAGAGATGGGGATTATCCGCAACCACTACGTGGGCAGGACATTTATCCAGCCGGCGCAGGATTCCCGGGATATGGGGGTGCGCGTAAAGTTTAATATTTTAAAAGATATTTTAAAAGGCAAACGGATTGTTATAGTTGATGATTCTATTGTGCGCGGCACGACTTCCAAGATCCGCGTGCGCAATTTACGTAAGGCCGGGGTAAAAGAAGTGCATCTAAGGATTTCCTGCCCGGCGCACCGTTTCCCTTGTTTTTACGGGATTGATTTTCACCGCGCCAGCGAATTGATCGCCAATAAATATGACAGTATAGAAAAAATCAGGAAATATTTAGAGGTGGATACTTTGGGTTATTTAAGCATGGAAGGGATGTTGGATTGTTTTAAACACCCTAAGGGTAATTATTGTACTTCATGCTGGACAGGTAAGTATCCGGTTAGAGCGGAAAAGAGGCATAGTAAATTTTCTTTGGAGAGAAGTTGCTGCGGACAAGGGGAGCTACAGATATGAAGAAGATAACTTATAAAGATTCTGGTGTGGATATAAAGAGCGCGAGCATCTTTAAATCAAAAATAAAAACTTTGGTCAGGCAGTCATTCCGCAAAGAGGTGCTTACGGATATCGGAGGCTTTGGCAGTTTCTTTAAATTAGAGAAAAACCAATATAGAAATCCGGTTTTGGTTTCCTCAAGCGATGGGGTGGGGACAAAGCTGGTAATCGCCAAGTTGGCTAATCAGCACGATACTGTAGGAATTGACGCGGTGGCGATGAATGTTAATGATATCCTTTGTACCGGCGCCGAACCGCTTTTCTTCCTGGATTATGTGGCTTTTAGTAAAGTTAAAGAAGATGTCTTAGTGGATGTGGTCAGCGGCATAAATAAGGGTTGTATTGAAAGCGGCTGTTCGCTTATCGGCGGGGAAACCGCGCAGATGCCCGGGATGTATAAGGAAGGCGAATACGATATTGCGGGTTTTTGCGTAGGGGTCGTGGAAAAAGACAAAATTATTAATGGCGATAAGATTCAGGCAGGGGATGAACTAATCGGCATTGCCTCAAGCGGCCTGCATTCTAACGGTTATTCTTTGGTAAGAAAAGTTTTAGGCGCTGCAGAATTAAAAAGAATGAGCGCGGAATTGCTTAAGCCCACGCGCATTTATGTTAAGCCTGTTTTAAAAATATTGCAGCAGTCTGGCCAGTCAGTGCACGGAATCAGCCATATCACCGGCGGCGCTTTTTACGATAAGATCAGCCGCATATTGCCTAAGAATATTGACGCGCGTATTGATAAAAATTCCTGGAGCGTGCCTGAAATTTTCCGGCTCATTCAGAACAAGGGCAATGTTGAAGATCGGGAGATGTACCATACTTTGAATATGGGCATCGGCATGGTTTTAATCGTCGAGAAAAAGGCATCGCCAATGATAATTAAAAAATTAGCGGAGCTTAAGTTAAAATCCTGGATTATCGGCCAGGCTGTAAAAGGGAATAAAACTGTTGAGATAGTCTAAAAGGAGGTGGAGCATGAATATTTTAAGTTTGGTAATAACGGCTGCGGTGGTTATATTTATTATGGGTATCAGGATTGTCCGCCCTACACACAGAGGACTGATTGAGAGGTTTGGTAAATACAACCGTTTTGCTAACCCGGGATTTAACTGGGTATTTCCGATAGTTGAGGTTATTTATCAGATTAATATCACCGAGCAGATGGTTGATGCGGAGCCTCAGGAGATTATTACTAATGATAACCTTAACGCCAAGGTTGACGCCCAGGTTTATTTTAAAGTAAAAGCTGATGAGGCAAGCGTAAAAAGCACACAGTATAACGTAAACAATTACCAATGGCAGATTGTAAACTTGGCCCGCACCACGCTGAGAAATATTATCGGTACGCTTACCTTAAAATCCGCCAATAGCGAAAGAGGCAAAATTAACGCCGAATTGCATAAGACCCTTTGTGAAGAGACTGCCAGCTGGGGTTTGGAGATTGTCAGGACCGAGCTTAAAGAGATTGACCCGCCTAAAGATGTTCAGGAGACAATGAATAAAGTTGTTAAGGCTGAGAATGAGAAAATCGCCGCTATTGATTTTGCTACTGCTACAGAGACTGCTGCGGATGGACAGAAGAGGGCGGAGATTAAAAAGGCCGAAGGTATTAAGCAGGCGAGAATCCTGGAAGCAGAAGGAGAGGCGGCAGCGATAAAATTAGTCAATGAAGCTGCAGAGCATTATTTTGTGGGTAATGCCCAGGTGCTGCGTAAACTTGAAGCAGTTGAGAAGTCATTAGTAAATAATGCCAAGATTGTTATTCCGGCGAATACCGAGCTGGTGAATGTGATTGGTGAAATGGCCGGATTTTTACCGATTAAAAACAAAGAAGAGAAAAAATAAGCTGAGATTATGAAAAAGCTAATAGGTTTATTTATTCTTTTGGCTATACCTGTTGTTATCTTTGCCCAAGAACTGACTCCTGCCCAGCTGGATACCTGTAAGGCGCTATATCAGGAAATCGAGAATGATATTGCTAAAGCTAATTATTGCTCTCAGGATAGCGATTGCGATACCCTGGAATTAGGGGGCAGGTTGATCAGGTTTGGCTGCTATCATTTTGTGAACAAGGCGACAGATAAGGATGCTATTTATAAAAAAATGCAGACTTATTACGGCCAGTGCGAGAAAATAATCAATGATTGCTCGGAGTCTCCCCGGCCGGTTTGTGTGAATAGAAAATGCGTTGAGTCGCCGGAAAGTTCTAATGTAACAGAGCGGGAAGACAGCAATTAGTTTGTAAGTTTTGATAATTTAATATTTATGTTTTGCCTAGGCGAATTGTTTGCGTGAATTAATGAATCTGTCGTTTTGCTCGCTCAGGTCGTACTTTCGCAGAGGCGAAAGTACGACATTCGCTCTCAATAACGCCAGATCCATTAAAGCGGGTAGGGATCGGTTTTAGAAATCTATTCTATTATTATGGAGAAATAGTGCAAAGTGATTTCATTACCTTGAATATTATAATACCTGGCATTGTCAATTTTTTAATTGCGCTATTTACTATTACTATAGGGTATTTTTATCTTAGAAAACAGATAAGCGTAGCAAGAAATATAGAAAAAGAAAAACGTATCATTGTAATACAGGCTTTGATTTTTGAATTAAATTACAATAAGAAGCTTATTGAAGAGTACAAAGAACATTCAACTGTAGGAGATAACCTTGGTAAATCTGGAAATAGCTTTAGTTGGGAGTGGAATTCGCCGCTTTTTGTAAATTATTCATATTTAAGCCAGGCTTGTTATACTGATACCGCTTTAGCTCAAAAATTAACTTTTATATATTCTAGTCTACGATCTTGTGAAGTTATTATTAAACAAGTCCATGTGTTAATAGCTAATAATATACAAATTAAAAATCAAGTAATAAATGGGAGAAATTTATTACGGGATGAAGTGATAAGATTAAACAGACAATTATGGGATATAAGCAAGGAGATAACTGATTTGTTTGATGATCCAATAAAAGAGTTAAGTATTTTACAATGTTCTCTTCAAGAAGGAAAGAATGAGTAAGCGGGGCTAGAATTATTTTAGCGGGTGGGTTGGCTTGATTTTGAGCAGGGCGTGGAGGCAAGGAGCGGGCACGGTTCCGTAATTTTCTAGTGTCAGAGAGCGACGCCAGCCGACCCGAGCGAAGTTTTGACACGCCGGGGCAAAACGAGCGTCCCTGCGAAAAACAAGCCAAGCCAGGACCCGCGAAAGTAAGGTTGCAGGAGATAAGATGGGGAAGAGATTTGTTTATACCGGATTAATTGTTTTATGCGCATTAAGTTATGCTAACGGGGCTGATTTGCCTTCAGAAGAGGCGGTTGCAGTAGAATTCAAGCTGGTTTGTGCCGGAGCAGGACAAGTAGATTGCCGGAAATTAGCCAAGCGGGTCAACCAGGAAGAATTACATGTAACTACGGAGGCGTTTCTTTCAACAAAAGACATTGTCTCTGCAAAAGCTAAGGAAGAATCCGGGGATATTGATTTTCAATTCAATAAAGAAGGTTCGCAGAAACTTAACGAAATTACGTCTAAGAATGCGGGAAGAAGAATGGCTATATTTGTTGACGGGAATTTACTGTCTACTCCTAAAATTTATGATCCTGTTGTATCGGGGAAAATTACCATACCCAGCGGCCTTGATAAGGAAAAAGCGCAGGCTTTGGCTGGTCGTATTAACAAAACAATTACCAAGAAATCAGTTGTTGGTTCGTCTTATTTAAAGTAGCGAAGTGGTTTAGAAAGAATAGATGTTTAAGAAAATTATATGTGTTATAGCGCTAGTTCTGGTTCCGATGATCTCTTGGGCTGCGGAGCTTTGGGAAAAGAAGGATAATTTCTATTTCCTTGTTAAGAACCGGGATAATTTTGCTTTAGAGGGCGCCGGGCCGAATGTGTTTGCCAGTAAATATTTGAAATATAATGGGGTTGATTTTCTGGTAAGGGGAGCCAGCGACTGGAAGGATTATGGAAGGCTCAACCTGGAAAAGAATAATATGTTTTCTCTGCCGATAAGGCCGGGGATGAAGGTAGATGAGATAAATTTATTAGCCGGAGGCAATTACAGTAACAGCTATGAGCATGATAGCTTAATGCGTTTATTCGGGGACAAATATTTTTACGCCACGCTTAGCGTTGTTTTTATTTATGAGGACGGTATTTGTCAGGAGCTTTCTGTGCCGGTTTTCTGGGATTGGTTTAGCATCGGTATTGGTACATGGAGCAAAAACGGGGCAACGATTAAATCTTTAGGCGAGAATCCGGTGCGCCAGAAATGCAGCATATTCCATATCAACTTTGTTAATCCCCGGTCGGAACAGCCGATAAGAAATATCCTGGTTACAGATAGCTGGATAGATGACCGGCCTTTTTCAGATGTTTTTGCGGTTACGCTTAAATCTTCTGATGCTATGGAGGTTAAATAGGTGCGTATTTTAGTGGTGGGTTCAGGCGGAAGAGAGCACGCGCTGGTTTGGAAGATCGCGCAATCAAAACTTGTGGCAAAAATATTTTGCGCTCCGGGAAATGGCGGTATCGCGCATTTGGCGGAGTGTGTTGATATAAAGGCCGATGATGTCTTCGGGCTGCTGGAATTCGCCCGAAAAGAAAAAATCGACCTGACTGTGGTTGGGCCGGAAGTAGCTTTATCTTTAGGTATTGTGAATGAGTTTATCAAAGCGGGATTAAAGATATTTGGGCCGAATAAGAACGCCGCCAACTTAGAGGCAAGCAAGGTTTTCAGCAAACAACTGATGCAAAAATATAATGTGCCTACCGCGGATTTTAAAGTTTTTGATGATCCGGCAGCGGCAAATAAATATATTGAGAAGATCGGCGTGCCTTGTGTAGTTAAAGCTGATGGTTTGGCTGCCGGTAAAGGCGTGGTTGTGGCCAAAACCATCAAAGAGGCAAAAGATGCCGTGATTTCTATCATGCAGGATAAGATTTTTGGCGATGCGGGCAAGAAAATAATTATTGAGGAGTGTCTGGTTGGGCAGGAAGCCTCAATCCTGGTAATTACAGACTCAAAAAATGTAGTAGCTCTGGCTTCCGCCCAGGACCATAAGAGAATATTTGACAATGATCAGGGCGCAAATACCGGAGGAATGGGCGCATATTCACCTGCTTCAGTAGTTACCCCGAATGTTTTAGTTGAGGTTATGGAAAAGATAATTTATCGCACTATTGACGGTTTAGCCAAAGAGGGGATCGGCTATCGGGGGGTTTTGTATGCCGGGGTAATGTTGACTAAAGAAGGCCCAAAGACCCTGGAGTTTAATGTGCGCTTTGGTGATCCGGAAACAGAGGCAATCTTGCCCCGATTAAAATCTGATTTAGTGGAAGTGATGCTGGCAACCGTTGAAGGGGAGCTGATCAAGATAAAGAATTTGTCCTGGGATCTCCGGGCTTGTGTATGTGTGGTTTGTGCTTCCGGAGGTTACCCGGGAGACTATGTCAAAGATAAAGAAATTAAAGGATTGGAAGAAGCAGAAAAATTAAAAGATATTGTGGTTTTTCACGCCGGGACTAAGAAATCCGGAGATAAGATATTGACCAGCGGCGGCAGGGTGCTGGGAGTAACCGGATTAGGCGACACAATTGAGGATGCAATACGTAAAACATATAAGGCAGTAAGTAAAATTAATTTTGAGGGCATGCATTTTCGCCGGGATATCGGTTCTAAGGCTTTAAAATAGGGGGAAAGAATGGCAAAAATCAGTATTCTTATGGGAAGTCAGTCGGATTTAGAGACGGTCAGCGAAGCGGTGAATGTGCTGAAAGAGTTTAAGGCGGATTTTGAGGTTAGGGTTTTATCCGCGCATAGGACTCCTAAAGAGGTGTCTCAGTATGTAGAGACAGCTCCGAAAAAAGGCACAAGGGTTTTTATCGCTGCCGCGGGAATGTCTGCGGCTTTAGCCGGAGTAGTGGCTGCGCATACTACTTTACCGGTTATCGGCATACCTATCGAAACCAAAAACTTAAAAGGCCTGGATTCTCTTTTATCAACTGTGCAGATGCCTCCGGGGATTCCGGTTGCCTGTATGTCTATAGGAAAATCCGGGGCAAGGAATGCTGCGATTTTTGCTTTGGAGATATTGGGCTTAAGTGATTCAAAGATTGCCATTAAACTTTTGAATTATAAGAAACAGATGTGCCTTAAGATTAAAAAGACAAAAGTTAAAGTATGAGTTTGACCAAAAGAGTAAAAATAAATCCGTCGCTGCCTGAAGATGAATATATTAATCAGGCGGCCTCAGCCATTGCTGAAGGCGGGCTGGTAATAATCCCAACCGAGACGGTTTACGGTATTGCGGCTAATGCCCTGGATAAAAAGGCGCTGGATAGGCTCTATGAAATCAAGAAGCGGCCTCTGGATAAGCCCTTTGCCCTTCTTATCGGAGATAAGGCAAAGGTGGAAGAGTTTGCCGTTGATATTCCGGTTAGCGCTTATAAATTAATGCATAAATTCTGGCCAGGCCCTTTGACAATTTTATTAAAAGGGATAAACGGCGGAAAGATAGGTTTGCGTATGCCGGATAACCGGATTGCTTTAAAGATTATTGAGCAGGCGCATGTTCCGGTAGCTTGTCCTTCGGCGAATATCGCGGATAGCCCTGCGCCGGTTGATTTTCTCAAGGCGATAAAAGATATGGATGGCCTGGTGGATTTGGCGGTTGATGGCGGTGAAGCCAACTTAGGGGTAGAGTCTACGATCGTGGATTTAAGCGTTGAACCGGCTAAAATAATCAGAAGCGGTTCAATAAAAGATGAAGCGATAAATACGGTTATAAAAGGCAAGGCCGTACTTTTTGTCTGTACGGGAAATTCCTGCCGTTCGGTAATGGCTGAAGCGTATTTAAAAAAGCTTTTGGAAAAGCAAAAAAGAACCGATGTTGAGGTAATTTCCGCCGGAATAATGATCGCCGGCCTGGGGGCAAGCACCGAAACCCGGGAGGTGCTGAAAAATGAAGGCATTGATATATCCGGCCACCGTTCGCAAAGAGTGACTAAGGAAATGGTGGACAGCTCGGATATTATATTGGCGATGGAGTCGATGCATGAGGCTAGGATTCTTGAGCTTGCCCCGGAAGCAAAAAACAGGCTTTTTTTATTAAAGGAATTTGCTAATATGGATGACAGTAACCTGGATATTCTGGACCCGATAGGCGGGTCGCTGGAGTTTTACGAGAATACATTTCAGATAATTAAAGACGCAGTAGAAAGGATAAGCAAAATCATATGAGCGCATTGTTGATTGCTTCGGATCACGCGGGTTTTGGGTTGAAGGAGAGATTAAGGAAATACCTTGAACAGAAGGGGATGGAAGTAAAAGATTTAGGCACTTATTCCAAGGAGCGTTGTGATTATCCTGAATACGCTTATAAATTAGCTAAAGGCATTGCTTCGGGTGAATATAAGCGTGGGATACTTGCTTGTAAAAGCGGTATAGGTGATTCTATTGTTGCCAACAAGGTTCCTGGCGTGCGCGCTGCGCTTTGCTACAACCTTAAGGCAGTTAAACTAAGCCGTGAGCATAACGACAGCAATGTTCTGGTCCTTGGTTCGGCATTTGTTAAAACGGATTTAGCCAAGAGGATGGCGAGTGTTTGGTTAAATACAAAATTCTTGGGGGGAAGGCATTTAAGGAGAGTAAAACAAATTAGCCAGATTGAGCAAAAGATAAGGAGATGTGCGAAGTGAAACATTTAAAACAAATTGATCCGGAGATTTATGCGGCGATTAAGCAGGAAATGAAGCGCCAGGATGAGAATCTGGAGTTGATTGCTTCGGAGAACTTTGCCTCTTTGGGTGTTTTAGAGGCGCAAGGGTCTGTATTAACCAACAAGTACGCCGAAGGCTATCCTGGTAAACGTTGGTATGGCGGATGCGAATATGTTGATATTGCCGAGAGCCTGGCGATTGAGCGGGCAAAAGCGATATTCGGCGCAGAACATGTAAATGTACAGCCGCATTCCGGTTCACAGGCGAATATGGCGGTATATTTTGCGGCGATAAAGCCGGGGGATACGGTTTTGGCAATGGATTTATCTGCCGGCGGACATCTTACTCACGGCCATCCGCATAATTTTTCCGGCAGGTTCTTTAAAATGGTTGGTTATGGCGTAGATAAGAAAACCGAGGCCTTGGATTATGACGCTATCGCGGAATTGGCTAAGATACATAAGCCAAAAATGATCCTCGCAGGCGCTTCAGCGTATCCGAGGACAATTGATTTTAAAAGATTCCGCCAGATCGCTGATAGTGTGGGAGCGTATTTGTTTGTGGATATGGCGCATATCGCAGGGCTGGTTGCCGCCGGGATACATCCTTCACCTGTACCTTACGCGGAATTTGTTACTTCTACCACACATAAGACTTTGCGCGGGCCGCGCGGAGGATTTATCCTTTGCAAGCAGGAGTTTGCCAAGAAAATTGACAGCCAGATATTTCCCGGAATTCAGGGCGGTCCGTTAATGCACGTGATTGCCGCTAAGGCTGTGGCATTTCATGAAGCGATGCAGCCGGAGTTCAAACAATATCAGATCCAGTTGACTAAAAACTGCAAGGAATTAGCCGCTGCTTTGGAGAAGAAGGGTTTTCGTATTGTTTCCGGGGGCACGGATACGCATCTAATGCTGGTGGATTTAAACGCCAAGGATGTTACCGGAGCTGATGCCTCAAAGATATTGGGTGAGGTTAATATTACGGTGAATAAAAACCTTATTCCTTTTGACCAGAAGAGCCCGTTAGTTACCAGCGGTATCCGCCTGGGAACTGCGGCAATAAGCACGCGCCAGATGAAAGAGGCGGAAATGTTGGAGATTGCCCGCCTGATCAATGAGGCGCTGGAGAATAGAGCTGACGTGGCTAAATTATCTAAAATCAAAGAGGAAACGATTGCTTTAGCCAGAAAGTTTCCGCTATACCCGGAGTTGTTAAAATAATATGAAAAAGAAAGCTATTGCACACCGGCGTCCAAGTTGGGATGAATATTTTTTGGAGATGGCGAGTTTGGTTGCTAAGAGATCTACCTGTCTGCGTCGCAGCGTAGGCGCGGTAATCGTAAAAGAAAAGAGGATTCTGGCTACCGGTTATAACGGCGCGCCGAGCGGTTTAAAACATTGCGTTGAAATCGGCTGCATCCGCCAGAAGTTAAAGATTCCCTCCGGAGAACGCCATGAATTATGCCGCGCGCTGCATGCGGAGCAAAACGCGCTTATCCAGGCATGTTTGCACGGGATAAGTGTTAAGGGTGGCACCTTATATGCTACGACCCAGCCGTGCGTTATCTGCGCTAAGATGCTGATCAACGCCGGAATAAAAGAAATTGTCATTTCCGAAGGTTATCCGGATAAAATGGCGATGAGTTTTTTAAAACAGGCAAAAATAAAGATAAGGAAAGTATGAAGTGTCCGTTTTGCGGATATAAAGAAGATAAAGTAGTGGATTCCCGCGCGACAGCTGAGGAGTCGGCAGTCAGACGGAGAAGAGAGTGCTTAAAGTGCGGCAAGCGCTTTACTACTTATGAATATATTGAAGAGGTCTCTTTGCTCGTGATTAAGAAAGATGGCCGCCGGGAGGCCTTTGACCGGAAAAAGATTTTAGCCGGGATAATCCGCGCCTGTGAAAAACGTCCGGTGAGCGTGGAGAAGATGGAGAATGTGGTTGTCCAGGTTGAGCATTCTATCCAGAAAAAAAACGACCGCGAGGTTTCATCCAGCAGGATAGGCGAGCTGGTTATGGAAAAGCTTAAATTTATTGATGATGTAGCCTATGTGCGTTTTGCCTCGGTCTACCGGCAGTTTAAGGACGTGGGGCAGTTCATGGTTGAACTTAGAGATATTTTAGGCAAAGACAAAAAGAAGAAATAGAGTTAGCGGGGCCTGTCTTGGACTGCTTCTCGTCGCACACCGCGGCTCGAATTTAGTCCAAGCCACCCGTAACCATGCTTTCTTAAAGTTGCCTAAAATATCATATCTATAGGGAGTTGGAAATGGTTGAGATGGAGTTGAGTAAGATTGTTATTGATGAGAAGCGGCATGACCAATTGATCGTCTTAAAAGAAAAAGGCGGCTCCCGGGTCTTACCGATTGTTATCGGTTTAAACGAGGCCAGCGCAATAAAATTAAAGATCAGCGGAGTTAACCCTCCGCGTCCGCTGACCCATGATTTGATTTATATAATACTTAAAGATTTAAATGCGAGCATAGAGAAGGTCATCATTGATAAATTGGAAGAAACTACTTTTCATGCCAAGATTGTCGTTAAAACCGCAAGCGGTGATTCCAAAATTATTGATGCCCGCCCTTCGGATAGCGTGGCCTTGGCAGTAAGGTTCCATGCGCCGATATTTGTAGAAGAAGAGATTATTAAGCAGTTTGAAATATTTGATAAGGATAAATAGTAAAAAGCCCTCCTAAGGTGTAACAGGTATGCTTAAGCTCAGTGAAGAAGACCTAAGTATTTTAAAGCCGGTTTATAATTTCGCTAAATCCAAAAAAGTAAAATTATACCTTGTAGGCGGAGCCCTGCGCGATTTAATTTTAAACCGTAAAAAGGATAACCCGGATTTCGATTTTTGCCTAAAAAAAGGCTCAATAAATTTTGGCCGAGCGTTAGCTAAACAGTTAAAGTGCGGTTTTGTGGTTTTGGATGAGGAGCATGCCGCCTGCCGTCTGGTAAGGAAGTTTGAGGGTAAAATTTATACCTTTGATTTTACGGGTTTTCGCGCCGCGACTTTAGAGAAAGATCTCCTGCACCGGGATTTCACCATCAACTCTATGGCGGTTAAATTTGAGGATGTTTTTAGCGGCAAAGACTTAAACACTTTAATTGTTGATCCTTATTCCGGAAGGGCAGACCTTAAAAGTAAAATTATCCGGGTTAGCGGGAAAAATTCTTTTAAAGAAGACCCGTTGAGAATTTTACGCGCTTTTAGTTTTAGCTGCATGCTCGGTTTTAGCCTGGATAAAGAAACTTTGCGCCTGGCTAAAGATAAAAAACACTTAATCAGCGAAGTCTCAAGTGAACGCATCCGCGAAGAGCTGTTTAAGATTTTTGACAGCCGCACAGCCTACACTTCTTTAGTTGCTTTGGATAAGCTAAAGATTTTAGAGATAATTTTTCCTGAGATAAAACCCATGCGCGGAATAGGCCAGGAACCGTATCATCACCTGGATGTCTGGCAGCATACTTTAGAGACATTAAATCAATTTGAATTATTATTACAGGCGGTTAAGCAGGATCTTGAGATAAGCGGTTATCTTAGCCAGGAGCTTTCCAGTTTGCGCAAAAGATCCAGCCTTTTAAAACTGGCTTGTATCCTGCATGATGTAGGAAAGCCAGGGGCTATGCGCCGGGAAAAAAGGAAGATTATCTTTCATGGCCATGAAAGAATAGGCTTGGGGCTGGCGCGGGTAATTTGCCGCAGGTTAAAATTAGCCAATGATGAAACCCGTTCCTTAGAAAGGATTGTGCTCTGGCATTTAAGGCCGGGGTATCTGGCGAATAACGGCAGGCCAACTGAGCGGGCAATCTTCCGTTATTTCCGCGATGCCGGTACTGATGCCCTGGCAGTACTTTTATTATCCCTTGCTGATCAGCGCGCTACTAAGGGGCCGTTAACCACGGCGTTTTCCCGTGTAAGGCATGAGAAAACAGTTAAGGCGTTGATCCGCAGGCTTCTAAATCAGAACAAGGAAAAGAAACCCGCGCCATTTTTAAACGGCAATGATGTTATGTGTAAATTTAAACTTACACCCGGGCCCTTAATTGGCAAAGTACTTTTAGGACTGGAAGAAGCACAGGCTATTGGCAAGATTAAAAATAAGTCCGCGGCCTTTAAATTAGCGGCGACCTTGATTAAGCGCAAAAAATGAAGAAGCCCATAATCATCGCATCTGTACTGATTTTAATAGTTTTTTTTGGTTTGATCTACCTGAATAAATTTTTCCTGCCCAAGAAAATAAAATCAATTATCATTTCCACTCTGACTCAGCAGACCCGCAAGGATGTCAGCCTGGGTTCTGTAGAGTTTAATATATTTAAAGGCCTGGTTTTGCGCGATTTGGTCATTGCTGATGGCCAAAATGTAATTTTAAGCACCAAGGAAGCTAACTGCGGGGTTTTTATCTGGCCGATTCTAAAAAAACAGATTATTATCCCCAGCATTAATTTAAAGGGGCCGTATATTTTCCTGGAGCGCCTGAAGGACGGCACTTTTAATCTCCAGGATATTTTTGTTTCCCGGCAAGCGGTGGTCAAAATTTCCGATTCCCCGGAAACCAAATCAAAAAAATCCGAGTTTAATGTAACAGTCTATAAAATAAATATTTCTTCCGGAAGCATTGTTTTTCAGGATGATACTTTAGTCGTTCCATTCAGAAAAGAGATAAGGGGTATCCAGCTTAGCCTGGGGTTGGCTCTACCCGCGTCGATCAAGTTTAATTTTAAGGGGGAGCTTCCGAATAACCCGCCGACATTGATTTCTAGCTGGGGAGAATATAAGATTTTGAAGAAAGAGCTGGTTGCTAATTTGTCGGTGAATAATTTGCTGCCCAAAGATTTTGAGCCTTATTACGCCAGCCTGGGGATTAATCTGCTTTCCGGAGCTGCCGATGGCAAGCTAAAGTTAAACTTAAAGGAGCAGCTTTTGCATATTGAAGCATCGCTTAAGGGGACCAAGCTGGTTTTGGCGAAAGAGAAAATCAAGGCGAGTTTAAATTTAGGGCTGGATAGTAAGGTTGATTATAACCTGCAAACCAAGAAGGTTTCTTTTGACGGAGTTTGCGATATCCAGCAGGCTGATATAGCCGGCCTGGATTTCTTCGGAGAGCTTAAAAACTTTTACGGCAAGGTTGCTTTTAATGAACGTTCCCTGGTGGCCCAGGGCCTGAAGGCGGAAATTTTAGGTATACCCTTTGAGGTTAACTTGGGGATCAAGGATTTCAATACCCTGGCGTTTAATATCAACACCAGCTTAAACTTAAGCTTTTTGCCGGCTATCGCCAAGGAGAAGTTTAATTTTTCGCAAGTAAGCTCCGCGCTGGGCCAGGCGGATTTATTTATAAAACTGCATCCGGATGGAAAGGGCGGATGGGTGGTGCAGGGCCAGGCGGATATTACCGGCGCGGGGTTAAAGTTAGCTAAGCATGATGTCCCTGTGGAAAATATTTCCGGGGTGTTTGAATTCAGCCGGCAGGGCCTGAGCTGGACGGACGCGAAATTTAAATATCAGGGTACTGATTATGAGAGCAGCGGAGATCTGGATGATTTCTCCGCGCCCAACGTAAAACTGCAGTTATCTTCCCGGGATTTATCTTTGTCCGGTGCCTTTAGCGTTGCTGACAAATTAATTAAAATTACCCAAGCTAAGGGTAAATATTTTAATTCGCAGTTTTTAGCCAGCGGCAATATTGATGATTCCAATCCTGGCGCGTTAAAGGCGGATATCAGCGGCAAGATTGTGCTTGAGTTGGGGGATTTAAACAAGATATTCTCCAAGAAATATCCTGTTATAAACAATATTCAGCCAAAAGGGCAGCTGGATACCCAGTTTACTTTTAGCGGCCCGGTTAATGATTTTAAAAATTGTTTTATTCAGGCAAAAAGCTCAAGCAGTAACCTGTCTTTTTACGGGTTAAACACCGGGGATTTCCTGCTGGATTATTTACAGGAGGAAAAAATAGCCAGGATAGTCTCAATGCGCGTTGCTTTTTACGAAGGTTTAATTGACGGCTCTGCTTCGCTTAACCTTGATTCCGTTAATCTGCCGTACCATATAGAACTGAAGGCAGGCGGGATCAAACTGGAGAAGCTTAAACTGGATACGGCGTCTAAAAATAAAAATATCTCCGGCACATTTCAGGCTGAGCTTAAACTCAATGGTTTTTCCGGGGATTTAAATAAATTAAGCGGAGCGGGTAATCTTTCGGTTAAAGAGGGAAGGCTTTGGGAATTAAATTTACTGCAGGGAGTGGGAAAATTGTTGTTTGCCAAGGACCTGGGGAGTATTGAACTTTCAGAATGCGCTTGTTCCTTTCTGGTGCAGAATAACTCCGTTTATACCGACGATTTGAAATTAAAGGGTAATGTCGCGGAGTTTTCCGGTCCGCTAAGGATTGGTTTTAATGGTTCTTTGGAAGGTTCTCTGGAAGTGAATATATTAAGCGAAATGGTTCCTTTGAGCGGCACATTACAGGATGTTACTACGGCATTTATTGGCGGGGTAGGTAAATTCGGGGTAATTAAATTAAGCGGCTCGCTTAAAGAGCCAAAATACCACTTTAAGCCGATAGTCGCCAATATTGTTAAAGGGCTGACGGATATTATTTTCGGCAAACAACATTAGTTGTTTATGGTTAATGTATTAAAAACTTTAAAGTTAATCAAAGAACAGGTTAAGGATTATATAGTCCCTTCGGTTACGCAGATCTCCAGAAAACGCGACCCCTATCAGGTTTTAATCTCCTGTATACTTTCCCTGCGCACAAAAGATAAAACTACGATTCAGGCCAGCAAAAGATTGTTTAAGGTTGCGGACAAACCTAAAAGTATGCTAAAATTAACTGTTGGAGAGATCCGGAAACTGATCTATCCGGTAGGTTTTTACCGCAACAAGAGCAAGGTTATTTTGGGCTTAAGCAAGAAATTATTGGAAGATTATTCCGGCAAGGTGCCGGGTTCTTTGGACGCGCTCTTAGGTTTAAAAGGGGTGGGCAGGAAGACAGCTAACCTGGTTTTAGGTTTGGGTTTTGGTATCCCGGCAATCTGCGTGGATACGCATGTACATAGGATTTCAAACCGCCTGGGTTGGATAAAAACAAATAATCCCGAGGAAACAGAGTTTGCCTTGCAAAAGATTATTCCCGGGGATAAGTGGATTGAGTTAAATACTCTTCTGGTAACTTTTGGCCAGAATTTATGTTTTCCGGTTTCGCCATTTTGCAGTAAATGTAAGGTTAGAAGGTTTTGTAAAAGACGCGGGGTAGTTAAATCGCGTTAAATAAAGGGAGAGAAAAGATGCCTTTTAATAAGATTATTCTTGCCGAGAAAGATATTCCCAGGCAGTGGTATAATTTGGCCGCGGACCTGCCCGGCCCGCTGCATGCGCCTTTAGGCCCGGATGGCCAGGCGCTTAAACCTGCGATGCTGGCTAAGGTTTTCCCGATGAATATAATTGAACAGGAGATTTCAACCAAGCGTTGGATTGATATTCCCGAGGAGGTATTAAAACTTCTTTCTTTGTGGAGGCCTGCTCCGCTGCGCCGCGCCCTAGCGCTGGAGAAATTCTTAAAAACTCCTGCCCATATTTATTATAAAGATGAAAGTGTCAGCCCTGCCGGAAGCCATAAGCCGAATTCTGCAGTAGCTCAAGCCTGGTATAATAAAAAATTTGGAATCAAACGTTTAACTACGGAGACCGGGGCCGGGCAGTGGGGAAGCGCTATTGCCTTTGCCTGTAATTTAATCGGCCTTGAGTGTAAAGTTTATATGGTGCGCATCAGCTTTGACCAGAAGCCAATGCGTAAGACAATGATGCAGGTCTGGGGCGCAAAGTGTGTTGCCAGCCCCAGTCAGGATACGGCATCCGGCCGGGAAATTTTAAAAAAGACGCCGCATACTCCGGGAAGTTTAGGTATTGCTATCAGCGAGGCGGTAGAGGATGCGCTTTCCGATGAAAGCGGAAGTTCGCGTTATTGTCTGGGCAGCGTATTAAACCATGTTTTATTGCATCAGACAATTATCGGGCTGGAAGCCAAGAAGCAATTGAAAATAGCCGGAGAAAAAGGCCCGGATGTGGTTATCGGCTGCGTGGGAGGGGGAAGTAATTTCGCCGGGATTTCTTTTCCGTTTATCTATGATAAAATTCACGGTAAAAAGATTGAGATCATTCCGGTTGAGCCTACAGCCTGCCCGACATTGACCAAGGGTCCGTTTACTTATGATTTTGGCGATACCGCCGGGTTAACTCCGTTATTAGCGATGTATACTTTAGGCCATGGTTTTGTGCCTGAGCCGATTCATGCCGGAGGCCTGCGTTATCACGGGATGGCGCCTTTAGTCAGCCAGGCAGCGGTAAAGGGTTTAGTCAAACCGCGCTCATATGATCAAATCAAGTGTTATGAATCAGCGATGATTTGGGCAAAGACAGAGGGAGCTATTTGTGCCCCTGAGACCAGCCATGCGATTGCCTGCGCTATTGATGAAGCAAAAAAGGCCAGGCAGGAAGGAAAGAAAAAAGTCATATTGTTTTGTTACAGCGGCCATGGCTTGATGGATTTAGCCGGTTATGAGAAGTTTTTATCCGGCAAGCTTACGAAATATGCGCTTCCGAAACATAAACTGAAAAAGTCTTTAGAGTCTATTAAGGGGTTGCCTAAGATAAGATGAAGAAAATCCGTTTGAGCGGTAAGCGCGCGTTTATTTTTTTAACCCTGGTGCTTTTAAGTGTATTTAGTTTTCAGCTACAAGCATTTGCGGATACCCTTTATTTAAAAAACGGCCGCAGTATCGAGGGATTGATTAAAAAAGAGAGTGCGGATGAAGTTGACCTGGAGATCAGCCTCGGTTCGATGAAATTCCCTATGAAACAGATTGACCGTATAGTCAGGTCTTCTCCCAAAGAGGCTGAATTAATCAGACAGGAATGGGCGGATGAGAAAATAAAGGGGCAGGAACGGGCAAAGGAAGCGGAGTTAATAAGAGAGCATGAGCCGAAACAGGTAAATATGAATAAACAAAGCGGGCATGTGGTAGTAACGGCTTTATTGAATAATAAAGTTAAGGCTAACCTTGTTTTGGATACAGGCGCATCGCTGATATTACTATCGAGAAAAGTAGCTGATAATTTAGGTATAGGCGTTGGCGTTAATTCCGGAGGGGCTCCTATAGAGTTGATCATGGCTAATGGCCGCAAGGAAAAGGCAAGGATGATAATTTTAGAAAGTGTTAAGGTTCAGGATTCGGAGATTAATAATGTAGAGGCGGCGGTCTTGCCTGATAAAGAAAGCGCGACTATGTCGGATGACGGGTTACTGGGGATGTCTTTCTTGAAGAAATTTAATTTTAAGATTGACCAGAAAAACGACAAATTAATTTTGGAGAAATTGTAAATGAAATCGCACACAGAATACCTTTATTTTAATACTGAGAAGAAGCAGGATTTTATCAATATTACGGATCAGGTAGAAGGGGCCTTGCGCAAAAGCGGGATTAAAGAAGGCTTGTGCCTGGTTAATCCTATGCATATTACCGCCAGTGTTTTTATTAACGATGATGAAAGCGGGTTGCATAAAGATTTCTCTATCTGGCTTGAGAAGCTGGCGCCGTTTGGCAAAGACAAGTACCAGCATAATCTGACCGGTGAAGACAACGGGGATGCGCATTTAAAACGCACGATTATGGGCAGAGAGGTGGTTGTGGCGGTTACGCAGGGTAAACTGGATTTTGGCCCCTGGGAGCAGATTTTTTACGGGGAGTTTGATGGGCAGCGCAAGAAACGGGTGTTAGTTAAAATTATCGGCGAATAGCTGGCGGGTCCTGCCGATGCCTGTCCTTTGTCGGCAATTGCCTCCAAAGGATCAGTTATCGTCATCCGCCAATAAGCGTTATCTCTATTAACATGAGGAGCGGTATGAAGATTAAGAATACGGAAATTAAGGTGGTGTTGGGGGATATTACGGAGTCGAGGGCGGAGGCGATTGTCAATGCCGCTAATAATAAGCTTTTGATGGGTGGCGGGGTTGCCGGGGTGATTAAAAGAAAAGGCGGCAAGGTTGTTGAACAGGAGGCGCTCAAGAAAGGCCCGATAAAAATCGGAGGAGCGATTGCTACTTCCGCTGGAGAGCTGGCGGCAAAATATGTAATTCACGCGGCGACAATGGGGATGGATTTTAAGACCGATGAAGTAAAAATCCGTGATGCTGCCAGAAGTTCTTTAAAGTTAGCCGAGGAACTAAAGGTTAATTCTATTGTTTTTCCGGCTTTAGGCTGTGGCACAGGAGGTTTTCCGCTTTTGGCTTCCGCCAAAATCATGGCTCAGGAGGTATTAAAACACCTGCGGGAAGAGAACACTTCTTTGAAGGAAATTATTTTCTGCCTTTATGATCAGGAGGCGTTTACGGTTTTTAATAAAGGCGCCTTGGGTTATTTGGAATATGTGACCACAAAGTTATCCGGCGGCCCGTATGTTACGGTGGATGCGATTATTGAATTACCCGATGGGATTGTGATTATCAAACGCAGCAATCCACCGTTTGGATGGGCCTTGTCCGGAGGATTTGTGGATTACGGAGAAAGCCTGGAGGATGCGGTAAAAAGAGAGGCGAAAGAAGAGACAAATTTAGATTTGACCGAAATAAAACAATTCCATACTTATTCAAATCCGCAGCGCGATCCCCGGTTTCATACTGTTGGCACGGTTTTTATCGCTAAGGCCAAGGGCAAGCCTAAAGCAGGGGATGATGCCGCGAGTTTAAAAGTTATCAAGCCAAGTGAGGTAGGAAAATTGGACTTTGCTTTTGACCACAAAAAAATTCTGCAAGATTATCTGGAATATAAAGCGGTTAATTTATGAAAATAAAATGCCCAAAATGTGGCGGGATTGCTAAATTTATCAATAAAGCCGAACCTATCTCCTATGGTGATGGTATACGCGTGCCTATCCCGAAAGAGTGGTCAATTATTTGTAATGAATGTAAAATAGAAAGTATCGGTGGGTTTACCCCTCAGGATAGATTAATTCATAGATTTATTCTGATATTCGGTGTATTGATTAGTTGCTGTTTTTTGGTTTTGGAAGGTTTATTGTTTGAGCATTTTGATATCTCGGTATTATCGGGCTGGGTTTTAGGTATAGTTGGTTTTATAGTTATTGTTTTAGTAGGTGGGGCATTTATTTTTTTCCGGCAATTATCAGAATGGTATTTATGGCGGAGAGTTTCATTGAGAATAAAATCTAACCGTAACTTTCAGGTTCCAGGTTAGCCTTCATGCAATATTTACCCTTCGCGGAGTTGTTTTTCGGCATCAACAATATCGCGGTTTATAACGCGGATGGTTTCTTTTATTTTTTCCTTAAGCAGGTAAGAGGCAATCGGAGCCTGCGAAATTTCCCTTAAAACCTGCACGCTCATCCTGAAATAACGCACTACCTCGCCTTCGTCGCAATCAGTCATTTGCAAGGTTCGATCAAAGTTTGTCCCGCGCAGCCAGGCTTCTATACTGGAGCATAAATGAAAATAAGGGAGTTTGCTGAAGGGGTAAATTTTGTAGCGGCGTTCTTTGTCTTTTATCCTGTCGTAGGTTTCTTCGCAGGTACGTTTAAGCTCGCGGCTGGATTTAGATATACCTGTGGGCATGCGTTGATTTTTGCGCGGCTCAAAGACAACTGCGGAAGCCACAACTCCTAATCCAAATTCATCCAATTGCTCAAGTATGTTCTGATCGTATAGTTCTGCAAGAACCAATTCGTATCCGTAAACAGTCTTAGCGAACTTTCCTTTTTCCGTAAGTTTTCCTTCATAAATATAGTTTAAATCTTTTAACAGCCTGAGTTTGGCGTCCAGCAGGTTTAAGGCCTGTTTCTGTTCATTTTTATTCGATTGGTAGTAATGCAAGGAGAGGGGATAGATTTTAAATAAATCTTCCTGGTATTTCTCATAAAGGTTAAGGATGGTAGCGTATGATGTATTCAGCTGGCTTCTTACTTCTTCCGGTTTCCCGTAAATTATCCGGTTAACTTCTTCAAAATTTATTCTCTGCGGATTAACCCGTGTATAAACAAACCCTTCTTTGTCAATGCCGCGCCTTCCGGCCCGGCCGGCCATCTGGTAAAAATCGCGCGTTTTTAAATTACGCACATAAGTACCGTAGAATTTGCGCAGTCCGTCGAACATAACCGAGCGGCTGGGCATATTTATCCCCAAGGCAAAGGTTTCGGTGGTAAAAATAACTTTAAGCAGGCGGCTGGTAAAAAGCCGTTCAATTACTTCTTTTAATGTCGGCAGCATCCCCGCGTGATGATAGGCGATCCCGCGCTGCACAAGGGGATAGAGGATTTGCGCTGACTGTTCATGTTTTAAATTAAAGCGCACCAGTAAATCTTCATACATCTGGGTAATTGCCCGGCTTTCCTTGGCGTCTAAAAATTTAAATCCGTAGAGGTCCTGGGCTAATTCTTCCGCGCGCTTGCGGCTGAAGACAAAATATATCGCCGGTAGGCCGTCGTTTTCACGCAGATAATCAACCAGGGAGTTGAGCCTGTTGGGTTTACTGGAGCGCAGGCGCTTAAGGCGTTCAATTTTATCCACTACTTCATTCTGGCACTGAAAAAGAAAATGCAAAGGCACAGGACGGTTTTCTTCAATTACTACTTGAATGGGTTTATTATGAATGGATTCAATCCAGGCGGCGAATTGTTTAATATTAGGAATAGTCGCGGAAAGCCCCAACAGGTTCATGTGTTTAGGCAGGAAGATCAGGGATTCTTCCCAGACTGTGCCGCGTTCCGGGTTATCGATGTAATGAATCTCGTCAAAAATAATCCAGGAGTATTTATTCAAGCTTTCCGGCTCATCCAGTATTTTGTTGCGGAAGATCTCCGTGGTCATAATCAAGACCGGGGCCTGGGGATTAATCGAGACATCCCCGGTAAGAATGCCGATATTGTCTTGAAATTGGCCTTGAAAGTCGCGGAATTTCTGGTTAGAAAGGGCTTTGATAGGAGCAGTGTAAATTACCCCCAGGTTATTCTTTATGGCATTGCTGATAATGTATTCGGCAATTGCGGTTTTTCCTGCGCCGGTGGGGGCGGAGACGATTACGGAGTGGCCGTTGTTGATGTGGTCAATTGCTTCTTGCTGGAACCTGTCGTAAATCATGATTTCTATTATAAGCCAAATCGCCGCAACCGCAATATAATAATATTTCCTCGGGGTCCTGCCGCTGAAGTCTCCCCATTCCTTCGGGGTAAAGCCTCCCTCGGAACGGGGATGCCCCTCTTCAGCGTCACCCCTCGATGAATAACTTAAGAATTCTTGCTACCTTTTAATTATTTTATACTGAAATGCCTTTAGTAGTTTTCGCAGCGAATGTCGTGCTTTCGCAGGAGCGAAAGTACGACCTGAGCGAGAAAACTAACAGAGGCAATTACAGTATAGGGTGAAAACCTGGCGTACCAGGATAGAGACGGAAGGCTTATGCGTAAAATGATTGATTTATAGAATATTAATAATATAATAAAAATATGGGATATGAGGTTGCGCTGGATAAGGCGTGGGAGGATTTGCTTCGTCTTAACCCTAATCCTGCCAATAATTTATTAGTTAAATTCCTGGCGGATGAGTATAGTGTAGATTTAAAGCAAAAAAAGGTTTTTTCCTCTTCCTGCAATGTCCCGGCAAAGGATTTTCTTAGTATTCTGCTTTTGCATTATTTGGCGAAAAGATTAGCTGGTTTTCCTGCGCCAAGCGGCCAGTGGCTTACCTTCAGGGAATTTTCCGGGGTTGAAGGTTATTTTGAGGCATTCCGCAGGCGTTGTATTGAACCAATAATCCGTAAATACGGCAGGAACCCGGATGCCTTAAAAGATATTTTAAACCGGATGCCGGCAAAAATCTCAGACGGCGCGGATGTCAGTTTAGTTATTGAGCCATTTATAGATATTCCGGTTTTGGTTAAGCTCTGGAAGCAGGATGAAGAGTTTGCCCCCGAGGCAAACATATATTTTGACGCAAGCATAAAAAAGATTTTTTGTATTGAAGATATCGTGGTGTTGGCACAGATGGTTGTTTCCCAACTATGAGGAAAAATAAAACCCCGCAGAAAAAAATAATTTTTTCTTTGGCCCTGGGATTATTAGTCCTAACCGGGTATATTTTTAGCGGTAATTCCGGAGCGCGTTTTAATCCTAAAAAAAGCTTTAGTCAGGATATCTCTGCTAGCCATAATTATGACTACAATAATATTTTGGTAGCCAGGGTAGTTGATGGCGATACGTTAAAACTGGAAAGCGGGGAATATGTGCGTTTGCTGGGAATTGATACTCCGGAGCTGCATGAATCAGCTAAGCTGCATCGGGATGCCCAGCGTTCCGGCGAGAGTGTTGAGGCAATTCAAAAAGCCGGCCGTAAGTCTTATGAGTTTACCAGGCAATTGGCCGAAGGAAAGCGCATAAGGCTGGAGTTTGATACGGAAAAGTATGATAAATATAACAGGATACTTGCTTATGTTTTTCTTGCGGATGGAACATTCTTAAACGCCAGGATCGTGGAAGAAGGTTATGCTTCGATTACGCATTATAAATTGAATGTAAAGTACGCGGATTTATTTTTAAAATTATACCAGCAGGCGCGCGAAAATAAACGCGGACTCTGGAGATAAAAGGATTAGACAGGAGGATCTATGTTGAGATATTTAACCGCAGGTGAATCGCATGGAAAGGCAATTGTGGCTATTCTGGAGGGTTTTCCCGCCGGCCTGAAAGTGGATGTCAACAGGATGAACAAGGAGCTAAAGCGCCGGCAGTCTGGATTTGGCCGGGGCAAGCGCATGCAAATAGAAAGTGACCGGGTAGAAATAACCTCCGGCCTGAAAAATAACCTTACCCTTGGCAGCCCGATTACCCTTTTAATAAAGAATAAAGACGCCAGTATTGAAAGCCTGCATAAGGTTATGGCTGCCCGTCCGGGCCACGCGGATTTAGCCGGCCTGCTGAAATATGGTTTTACGGATATCCGGGAGGTTTTGGAGCGCGCATCAGCGCGCAGCACGGCGGCTACAGTCAGCTTAGGCGCTCTATGTAAGGAGCTTTTGAATGAATTTGGTATAACTATTACCAGTAGGGTTTTATCAGTAGGAGGCGAGTCTACTGCTCAGAGGATAACCGCGAAGATAGCCGAGGCGATTAAACAAAAAGATACGGTAGGAGGGATTTTTGAAGTGGTTGCTAAAAGAGTGCCGGTGGGCCTGGGTAGCTATGTGCAGGCTGACCGCAGGCTGGACAGCCGCTTGGCAGGTTCAATTATGTCTATTCCCGGAATTAAATCTTTCGAGATCGGCTTGGGGTTAGGGTACGCGGTTAGTTTTGGTTCCGAGGTACATGACGCGATTTATTTTAATAAAAACAGAGGTTATTCCCGGATGACTAACAATGCCGGTGGTATTGAGGGCGGGGTATCTAACGGCCAGGAAATTGTTTTACGCGCCTGCATGAAACCGATAGCGACGCTGATGAATCCCCTGGATTCGGTGAATATCCAAACCAAGAAGCCGGCAAAAGCGGCGATTGAACGTTCAGATGTGTGCGTGGTGGAATCCGCCGGCGTAGTTGCTGAGTCAGCCTGCGCCCTGGTTTTAGCTGATGCCTTGCTTGAGAAATTCGGCTCGGATTCTTTAGCGGACATTAAAAAAGCCTACGTTAATTACAAGGATAGAATAGCACATGCCTAATCTTAGTTACTATCACGTAGAGATAGAAAAAGCCAGCGATACTAAAGATGTAGTTATAAAAGGCGAAGTTACCAATAGTAGTGATAAATCTTATTCTACAGTGGCGGTGCGGATCATCCTTTTTAAGAAGAGCGTTACAATAGCCAATGTGGTATTTACGATTAACGGCTTGCCTGCCGGAGCCACCAGGGCGTTCAGGAAGACAATCGAGGAATTGAATTACGATCAGGTGGGTGAGGATATTAGCCGTTATGATATCTATACTGAAACCGCTTTTTGATTTTTTAAGAAAATACAGAGTTAGATAATTTTACCCCTTTCGTCTATTACAGCAGAAAGGGGGTTAATATGGAGAATGTGATAAGTGTCAGCCGTATCTGTAAATTGGACGGTGATTCGAAGCTTAAGGCCTTTGTTGATGTTTCTATTTCCGGGATTGTTGTCAAAGGCTTCAGTGTAGTCGATGGCAGTAAAGGGTTGTTTGTGAGTATGCCGCGCCATCAGGGCAAAGACGGCAAATGGTATAACACGGTTTATCCTGCTACTAAAGAATTAAAGCAGCAGTTAAGCGAAGCGGTATTAGAAGCATACAATAGTTAGTTAACTAAGGGACGGTTCTCAACTTAAAGCAGAAGTGTCCCTAACAGGGGGACAGTTTAGCTTTGGTTTCAGAACCGTCCCTACAAAAAATGAATATTTATTTAGTGGGATTTATGGGTACCGGAAAATCCTCTGTCGGCCGTCTATTAGCCAAAGAGAAAAGCAGGCTGGAGAGCCGAAGCCAGTGGAACTTTGTTGACTTGGATGAATTGATTGAATTAAAGGAACAGCGCAGGATTGTGGATATTTTCGCCAAAGACGGCGAGGCGTATTTCCGTAAACTCGAGAAAAAGATTTTAAACCAGGTCTCTACCCAAAAGAAATTTGTGGTTGCCTGCGGCGGTGGAATAGTTTTGGATAAGGGCAACGTCAGTCTGATGAAGAAAACCGGGATAATGATTTGTTTAAATGCTACTCCCGAAGAAATATTAAAAAGGGTTTCTTCCAGTAACGGCCGTCCGCTATTGAACGTAGATAAACCGAAAAAACGCATAGAGCTTTTGCTGAAGATGCGCGCCCCTTATTATATGCAGGCTGATGAAGTAATTGAAACAACGGGTTTATCGGTTAAGCAGGTGGCTAAAAAAATATCTAAAATACTTGCCGGTAAGAAATATATCTTTTCGAAGGCAAGGGGCCTGGCTGCGAAAGTATGAATAATTTTGAGTCTCTGGTAAGCTTAAATCTTATCCCGCAGATAGGAAGTGTGCGGTTAGATAAGCTGCTTAAGTATTTTAGTCAACCGAGTGATATACTTAAAGCCAGCCGTCAGAATCTGGAAGCGGTTGTCGGAAGCCGGATTGGCGAAGGCATCCTTTCATTTGATACTAAGAATCTAGATAAAGATTTGGCCCAGGCCAAAAAAGCAGGCCTGGAAATTATTACGCTCTTTGATGGAGATTATCCCCGGAATTTAAAGCAAATCCCCGGGGCTCCGATTGTGCTTTATGTTTCAGGTAAAATAATTGAGGCTGACAATTTAAGCCTGGGGATTGTCGGCTCCCGCAGGGCATCGCTTTACGGGTTAAGCAGCGCTGAAAAATTCGCCGCGGAATTAGCTTTAAAAGGCTTAACTATTATTTCGGGGATGGCCCGGGGCGTGGATACTTACGCCCATCGGGGAGCGTTAAAAGCAGTCGGCCGCACAATCGCGGTAATGGGCAGCGGGTTTGGGCATATTTATCCTCCGGAAAACCAGGGGTTGGCTGAAAAAATAGCTAAAAACGGAGCAGTGATCTCTGAATTTCCCATGGATATGAAACCATTGGCGCAGAATTTTCCCCGGCGCAACCGTCTGATTAGCGGTTTAAGTTTGGGGGTGCTGGTTACCGAGGCAGCCAGAAACAGCGGGGCGCTGATTACCGTGGATTTTGCTTTAGAGCAGGGAAGAGAAGTTTTTGTTTTACCTGGAAGGATTGACGCCAGTTCATCGCTTGGGTCAAATGAGTTACTTAAACAGGGGGCAAAATTAGTTACCTGCAGTAAAGATATCCTTGAAGAATTAGATTTGGGTATTTCTGGAGAGAGTAATCAGGTTCAGCCGGAACTTGAAGAGAATATTTTGTGTGCAAAAGAAGAAAACCTGCTTTATAATTGCATAAGCCATTCGGCAGTGGCAATAGATGATTTGCTGGAAAAGACATCTTTGACCAGCAGCCAAATTTCAAGTTTGATTCTAAAATTACAATTTAAGAAATTAATTAAAGAATTGCCGGGTAAACAGTTTATAAGGAGCTAAATGAGTAAAAATCTGGTTATTGTTGAGTCTCCTACCAAGGCTAAAACCATAAGCAAGATATTGGGGGAAGATTACCTGGTAGTTTCTTCCATGGGGCATATTATTGACTTGCCGCAGAAAGAACTGGGGGTGGATATTGATAATAAATTCAAGCCCGAGTATGTGGTTATCCCGTCCAGGAAAAAATTAATGACTCAATTAAAAAAAGACGCCAAGGATAAAGAAAAGATTTATGTGGCTACCGATCCTGACCGTGAAGGTGAGGCAATCGGCTGGCAGATTAAAGAAAGGATCTTTAAGAAAGGCAAGAATGTTTTAAGGGTGAGTTTTCATGAAATCACTCCGCATGCGGTAGGGGAGGCGTTTAAATCCGCCCGCGAATTTGATACTAATATGATCGAAGCTCAGGTGGGCCGCAGGGTGCTTGATCGTATTGTCGGATATTTCTTGAGCCCTTTGCTTTGGAAGAAGCTCGCCCGCGGTTTAAGCGCCGGCCGCGTACAGTCTGTGGCCTTAAGGTTGATTGTGGAACGGGAGCGGCAGATCCAGGCATTTACTGCTAGTGAATATTGGGAGATTGCCGCGGAATTATTTAAGCCTAAGATTTCGGGAGAGAGTAATTTTTGCGCCAAGCTTGAGAAAATCGAGAATAAAAAAGCTGAGATCAAAACTCAAGAATCCGCGCAAAATATTGTAGATGAGTTAAAGGATAAAGAATTTAAAGTTGTTGAAGTTAAGCAGACAGAAAAGAAACGTTATGCCCCGGCGCCGTTTATTACCAGCACAATGCAGCAGGAGGCGTTTAATAAGCTCAGGTTTAATGCTTCCAAGACCATGATGGTGGCGCAGCAGCTTTATGAAGGGATTGATATTGGCGGGGATAATCCGTTAGGTCTAATTACATATATGCGTACGGATTCGCCGAATACCGCTCTGGAAGCTATTACCGAGGTGCGTGAGCATATCGGCAGGATCTTTGGCAAGGATTTCCTTCCTGAGAATCAAAATGTTTTTAAGGCCAAGAAGTCTGCGCAGCAGGCGCATGAGGCGATCCGGCCGAGTTACATCTCGCGTTCTCCGGAGAGCATGAAAGATTTCCTTACACCTGAGCAGTTTCGCTTATACGAGTTGATTTATAACCGTTTCTTAGCCAGCCAGATGAAACCCGCGGAGTTTTTGGCTACATCGGTAGATATTGCCGCGGGAAAATATTTATTTGTAGCCAATGGCAGTCATTTACTTTTTGAAGGTTTCCTGGCTGCCTATAATAAGACAGAAGAAGAGGAAGAAGGTAAGGAAGGCGAGGAAGACGAAAAAGATAAGAATAAAAATGTGATCCCACCTCTGGCGCAGGGGGATGTGCTTGCTTTAAATAAGCTTACTCCTTCGCAGCATTTTACCAAGCCACCTGCCAGGTTCTCGGATAGTTCTTTAGTTAAGGCGCTGGAAGAAGAAGGGATCGGCCGGCCTTCAACTTACGCGCCGATTATTTATACGCTTATCTTACGCGACTATGTGCGCCGGATTAAGGGTTATCTGAACCCTACGGAGCTGGGTTTTAAGGTAAGCGACATGTTGGTAGAATATTTCCCAAAGATTATCGATGTCAAGTTCACCGCGCTTATGGAGGAGAAACTTGATGAAGTTGAGGAGGGTAGGCTTAAGCGTATTGAAGTATTACAAGAGTTTTATGCTCCTTTTAAAGAGAGCCTTGATTTTGCCCAGGCAAATATTAAAAAAGAGGTGATAACTACTGACCAGATTTGCGATAAATGCGGCAAGCCTTTGATTGTAAAGTGGGGCAGGCGCGGAAAATTCTTAAGCTGCTCGGATTTTCCGGCGTGCAAAAATTCAAAGTCCATTACCTCCGGAGTTAAATGCCCCATAGAAAATTGCGGCGGAGAATTAATTGAACGGCGTTCAAAGCGCGGGTTCTTCTTCGGTTGCTCGAATTTTCCCAAGTGTACCTTTACTTCTCGGACTTTGCCGCAGGATAAGGAAGAGGTTAAATGAACTTTGTAATGTTCTCGCTCAGGTCGTGCTTTCACAGAGGCGAAAGTACGACATTCGCTGCGAAATTTACCAGGTTCATTCTATGGTGTCTTTTAGCGGGTGGCGAGTCTTGGACTCGAGCGGCATCTCAAAAATTGAGCGGGCATGGTTGCCTCCCTATAGAGTTTCGGCAGAGCGAAAATTTTGCCGAAGCGTAGCGAGCCACGCTGGGGCGAGCAAGCGGTGCAGCGAGAGACAAGACTTGACAGGATCCGCTAAAACAGGATAGATGGAATATGGAAAAATATATTGAGAAGTTTATCCGTTACCTGGAGATAGAAAAAAATTATTCTCCGCATACCATTCTTAATTATAAATTGGACCTTGAGGACTTTGCCAGATTTCTTACCGGTTCGGATTTAGAAAAAATAGATTATCTTGTGCTCAGGAAATACCTGGCGGTCTTAAAAGAAAAAAATTTAGGCAACCGCACAGTTGGCCGCCGGCTTTCAGCTTTACGCAGTTTTTTCAGGTTTTTATCCCGCGAGGGTTACATCAAGACAAATCCCATCTTGATGCTTTCCAGTCCCAAGTTGGATAAGCATCTGCCTTCATTTATGACAGAAGAGGAGGTCAGGAAACTTATTGAATCAGCTTTTGCTAAGAATGAGGCAGATATTCTGGGCCTGCGCGACCGGGCGATTTTAGAGGCATTTTATTCCAGCGGCCTGCGTATTTCAGAATTGGTGGGGCTAAACCTGGATGATATTGATTTTATCAGCGGAATTCTAAAGATCCGGGGTAAAGGAAAGAAAGAAAGGATTGTCCCGATAGGCGAGGCGGCGCTTTCATCTATCAGAAAATATCTAGATAAAAGGAAAAAAGAAACATCCGCTATATTCTTAAATAATAATTCCCGGCGGATTACTACGCGCGGTGTGCGTTATGCTTTGGTGAAATACCTGCGTTTGGCTGAGATAAAACCCGGGGTTTCCGCGCATACCTTCAGGCATTCTTTTGCCACGCATCTTTTGAACCGCGGGGCAGACCTGCGCACGGTGCAGGAGCTTCTGGGCCACGCTAATTTATCTACCACGCAGATTTACACGCATTTAACAACTGAAAAGCTCAAGAGTGTTTATGATAAGGCGCATCCGCATGCGTAGGAGAAGGGAAAAACCAACACAATGTTTTTACTTTATGATTTAATAATTTTAATTTTCGTATTAATCTATCTGCCGGTATATTTACTTAAAGGTAAATTCCATCATGGGTTCTTCAGGCGTTTCGGGTTTTTGCCAGATAATTTAAACCTGGATCAGCCCATTTGGATCCATGCGGTGAGTGTGGGCGAAGCTGTTTCTATTAAGGGATTGATCAGCGAATTACGCAAAACCTATCCGCATAAAAGATTAGTTATCTCCACCGTAACCGCTACCGGTAATAAGATCGCCCGGGGTTTGATTAATGACGGAGATTTTCTAACTTATCTTCCCCTGGATTTTAGTTTTATTGTTAAAAAGGTAATAAAAAAGATCAATCCCTGCCTGTTTATTATTGCTGAAACAGAAATCTGGCCAAACCTGATTAACTGCTTATATAAACAGAGGATACCGATAGTTACGGTTAATGGCAGGATATCCGATAACTCTTATTCAGGATACCGCGCGATAAAATTCCTGATCCGGCCGATTTTAAGAAGGGTTAGTAAGTTCTGCGTGCAATCAAATACTGATGCTGCGCGTTTAAATAACCTTGGCGTAGATAAGAGGAATATCCTGGTTAGCGGGAATGTGAAGTTTGATATTAATTTGGACTTAAGCGGGCAGCCGACAGATAAGGCTTTAGGAATTCGCCAGAAGCTGATGTTGGGCCCGGATGATAAATTATGGGTTTGCGGCAGCACCCATCCCGGGGAGGAAGAGATAATCACTAAAGCTTACAAGGAGCTTTTATTTAGTTTCCCGAAATTAAAATTACTTATTGCCCCTCGGCATCCGGAACGCAGCAAGGATGTTGCTAAATTGGTTTCTGATGGTTCTTTTATGCCGGTTTTTATTTCCAGTATATCCAGCGCCTGCCCAACCTGTGTTAATAATCCGGTATTTATTCTTGATGTTATGGGGGAGCTACTGAGTTATTATTCTGCCGCGGATATTGTCTTTGTCGGTGGCAGCCTGGTTAAAACCGGCGGGCACAATATACTTGAGCCGGCGAGTCAAAAAAAGCCGGTAATCTTCGGGCCGCAGATGTTTAATTTCAGGGATATTGCTAAATTGTTCCTGGAAAATAAGGCTGCTATTATGGTAACTGATTCTGGCGGGTTGGTAAGTAAAGTAAAAGAAATATTGGCTAGTAATCTGCTGGCTCAACAATTGGTTGAACGCGCCTATGGATTGATTATCAGCAATAGGGGTGCGACCAAAAAGAATATTGAGATTATTAAACAATTGTTAATGGATTGATACCCGGCTTAAGGGGAAGTGGCCGGTGCACCCTTTATGGGTAAAGGAGCTAAATATGTCAGGGGATATTTATTTAACCCAGGAAGGCTATGAAAAATTAGTCAGCGAGCTGGAATATTTAAAGACGGTTAAGCGCAGGGCGCTTTCTAAGGCGGTGGGAGAAGCCCGGGCGCACGGTGATATCAGTGAGAATGCCGAGTATGACGCGGCTAAGGATGCCCAGGGGCATAATGAAAAAAATATCTCGGAACTTGAAGAAAAACTTTCCCGGGTGCGCATATTGGATAAAGACATTCCTCATGATCAGGTTTTAATCGGCGCCAAAGTAAAATTGATGGATATGGATACCGAAGAGGAGATGGAGTATACGCTGGTTTCGGAACTGGAGGCGGATTATAATCAAAATAAAATTTCGGTAACTTCTCCGGTGGGCGAGGGTTTGTTAGGCCATAAGGAAGGTGAGGTTGCCGAGATAAAGGTTCCGGCAGGGTTGTTGAAGTATAAAATAATTAAAATATCGCGATAGGTGCTTATGGAAAAGTTCATGCAGGAGGCAATTAAGGAAGCGCAGAAAGGCCTGGCTGAGGGCGGTATTCCAATCGGAGCGGTGCTGGTTAAGGCCGGGGTAATTATCGCCAAGGGCCATAACCGGCGCATTCAGAAAGAATCGGCGATTTTGCATGCAGAAATGGATTGTTTGGAGAATGCCGGCAGGCTAAAAAGCGCGGATTACAAAAAGTGCGTTATTTATTCTACGCTTTCACCCTGTGATATGTGTATGGGCGCAATCCTGCTTTATAAAATACCTAAGGTGGTAATCGGGGAGAATAGAACTTTTAAAGGCCCTGAGGCTTATGCCAGGAGGCGAGGGGTAAAGATAGTAAATTTAGATTCAACGGATTGTCTACGGCTGATGCAGCAGTTTATTAAAAATAAACCAAAATTATGGAATGAAGATATAGGAAAATAGGCTATGGCGCTTGAGAAAATAGGTCATTTGAAAGTAAATATTTTCAAGATTAAAAACCGCAACGGGTATGCGGCGGTCTGTTTTGATCATCTTACTGAAGGCGCTTCGGAAAATGAGGCTTATGAGCGGATGATCAAGGCTTTGCGCCGGACTAATAATAAGGATTTGATTTCTAACGAAAACAATGTTTAAAGCCAGGAAGCAATGTTTAAATTGTAAAGCTTATGGGAGGTGTAGGGATACTACTGCTTCCTGGGTATTTCTTTTTATTGGCGTAATTGCCACGATTGCCGTCAGAGTGGTAAATCTCGCTTTATCATTCGGGATATTCTGGCCGAAGTTTTTCTGGTATATAGGCGTGGTGGGCTTCTTTTTTTATTTTCTCTATAAATTCAGGCAGGATAAGATCCTGCGTCGGGAGTTGGAGAAATATCAAATCCATGAAAAGATTTCCAACCAGCGGGTTTTAGATGCCATTGATAGAGAATTCTTGCGTACAATGCTCTGCCGCCTGCGTTCAAACAAAGACGCCATAAATTATTTTTTTATTTTTTCCAGTTCCGCTATAGTAATGATTCTGGCGGTTTATCAGGATTTTATAAAAAAATGAAACGTTGGGTACTGCTTTCGCGCATTCCATTCTTAAGCGTAGTGGTTATGCCGTATTTTCTTGGTACGTTGTTAGCGCAGCGGCTTACGGGAAGGTTTAACCCGGTAGTTTTTTTATTGGGTTTATCGGGTTCTGTTCTTATACAATTAAGCGCGCATTACAACGGAGAGATTTATGATCTACGGGAGGATAGCCGCTCGGCAGTTTTAGGCAAAAATCCTTTTAGCGGCGGTAGCCAAATGCTGGTTAGGAGATTAATTCCCGAAGACAAAGTAAAAATCTTGTCCTCTGCGGTTGTTTTACTGGCTTTAGCAATAGGAGTGGTTTTACAATTTTATTTTAAAACCGGAAAATGGACTCTTTTATTGGGTGCTTCAGGAGTAATCTGCGGGTTGTTTTATTCGAAACCGCCTTTGCGCTGGGTAGGCCGGGGACTGGGTGAGTTTTTTATCGCTTACAGTTTTGGTTTATTAGCCGTGAACGTCGCTTTTTATATACAGGCATTCAGGTTTGATATTTTAGCTTTTTTTATATCGCTGCCTATTGCCTGCGCGGTGGTAAACATAATCCTGATCAACGAATATCCTGATTATGAGGCAGATAAAGAGGCGGGGAAGAATAATCTATTGGTCCGGCTGGGGAAAGAAAAGACAGCCATTGTTTATGCCTTACTGGTTATTTGCACGGGTGTAAGTTTTTTCTTCTCTTTGGCGAAAGGTCTGCCTGCAGCCAGCGTGTTTTTTTGTTTTCCGGTATTGATTGGCGCTTTGGTATTGGCTTTTTTAATGCTGAAAGGCGTGTATAAAAACAGGCTAATGCTGCAAAAGATGTGCGCAGCGACTATCCTGGTTAATTTAGGCATATCTTTATCTTGTATGCTGGGATTGCTCTTAGGAAGATAAACTGAGGAATTAATGAAGAATTATGATGAAAAATTTATGCGTTTGGCTATAGAAAAGGCCATGCAGGGAGCAAAAAAAGGCCAGACGCCTTTTGGCGCCTGTATTGTAAAGGGAAATAAAGTTATTGCCTGTAGCCATAATCTCGTTTGGAAGAATACCGACATTACCGCGCACGCGGAAATAACCGCTATCCGCTTGGCCTGTAAGAGGCTTAAGAAAGTTGATTTAAGCGGCTGTGTTATCTATTCTACATGTGAACCCTGTCCAATGTGTTTTGCGGCATGTCATTGGGCGAGGATTTCGCGGATTGTCTTTGGCTGTGCGATTAAGGATGCCAAGAGGTATGGTTTTAATGAATTGCGGGTTTCTAATTTAAAATTAAAGCAGCTGGCAAAGAATAAAATCAAGCTTAACCCGGCGGTATTGGTAAAAGAGAATATTGAGCTTTTTGATTTCTGGAAAAAGCAGGCAAGCCCTAGAGTTTATTAACCTGTTCCGCTATAGCCTGTTGGTTTTTCGCTCAGGTCGATTTTCTACGCCAATGATCTTTCGTATTCCGGTGGCTGCGGAACTCGCGGTTTTTGTTCTAACAAAAACCACTCAAACATCCTCGCCATCCCGGCGTTGTCGCTAATCGCTCCACCGGGAGTTCCGGAATACTCAAGTTCCATTGGCTAAAATCGACATTCGCTGCAAAACCAACAGCCTAAGCGTAACAAGATTTATCAAACTAATTAACCTTCTTGTAATATGAAACTGGGCGTGTTAGTATACTTAAAAATTGAGGAATAGATGTATAAGGTAGAAGTTACGCATAATCAGGATTTAAGTTTCAGCGTCAAAGCAGGTGAAAGCGAATTTGAGGTAGACGCAAAAGGCAAAGGGTTGACTCCGTTAGATGCGTTTTTATCCGGTTTAGGAAGCTGTATCGGCGTTTATATCCGTAAGTACGCGGAAGGCTCAAAATTAAAACTGGAGAATTTTAAGGTCAATGTTTCGGCCGAGCTCTCCAGGGAGCCTAAGTTATTTTTCCAGCAGATCAGCGTGGAGATAGATTTAAAACCTTGTTTGATGGATGAGCGCAGGCAAAAGGCATTGCTGGAGTTTATTAAAAATTGCCCGGTGCATAATACTTTAAAATCTAACCCCGAAATTGAATTTAAATTAATATGTTAGAGATAAAATTACGGCAGAAAGATGGTGTAATTATTATGGATTTATCCGGCCGCATAGATGTGAATTCCGCTAATCTTGTGGAGGTGATCGGCCAATGCCTGCGTGACGGATATACGGATATCCTCTGTAACTTAGAAGAGATTGAAGGTATTGATTATATGGGGATCTCGGTTGTGGTTATCGCTTATAAAGAGGTAACAAATAGCCAGGGGAGGATGAAATTCTTGAATATCCCGGCGCACCTCAGGGGAGTGTTTGCGGTTTCCGGTATGGACAGGGTCATCGAGATTTGCGCTACGGAGGATCTGGCGATAAATAGTTTTAAAGAAGACAAGGCGATTGAAAATATCAAGAAGATGCAGCTGCGCCGCAGGTTTAAGCGCCTGCCTATTGATTTAAAAGTGGAATTAAAATCCAAGTCTTCAAACTCGTCAAACTGCCTTAAGGTTGATATACTGAATTTGAGCGCGGTAGGCGCTTTTATATTCGGTTGTGACAATTTTAAGCTGGGGGATGAGGTAATCCTGAAGATGAAGTTGGCTCCGAAGAGCAAAGAGCTTATAATCGAGGCGACTGTTGTCTGGGTTCCGGATAAGGAAGTCCAGCCGCATGAGTATCCGGGATTTGGCGTGGAATTCCGGAATATTTCTCCCGGAATACAGCAGGAATTGATTGAGTTTATCGAGCGCAACCTTTCTTTTACATCTCCCGATTAATTATTCAAATATGAAAAAATTAAAAGTTAGGCCAAAGGCGATTATTTTTGATATGGATGGGGTAATTGTTGATTCTATGCCGTATCATTTTATCGCCTGGTATGAGGCTTTGCGTCCCTGGGGCGTGCGGGTGAGTTGTTTTGAGGTTTATGCCCAGGAAGGCGAGCGCTGGGAAACCACCTTAAAAGGCCTGCTGGAACGTGAAAAGATAAAGCCGACAAAGAAGACCCTGAAGGCGATATTCAGCTTGCGTCAGAAGATATTCAGGCGTTATTTTAAGCGCCACATCTTCCATGGCGCCTGTGAGCTGCTGGTTGAATTAAAAAGTCAGGGTTTTATGTTAGGTTTAGTCACGGGCAGCCCGATTAATGAGATAAACAGAATCCTGCCTGTTAAATTGCATAAGCTTTTTGATGCTGTAGTAGCCGGCAACCAAGTCAAGAATGGCAAGCCTCATCCTGAGCCGTATCTTAAGGCGGCAGGGTTGCTGGGGTTTAGTCCGCAAGCCTGTTTGGTTATAGAAAATGCGCCATTTGGTATTATCTCCGCTAAGAAAGCTGGAATGCCCTGTATTGCTGTTTCCACCAGCTTGCCCAAAGAGTATTTAACTGACGCCGATATCATAGTCAGCAAGCTGAGTCAGATCTCCGGTTACATCCCGCTTTAATTACATATCTTATTGGTATTCTTGCGTTTTAATCCTTTAAACCATTTGCCTGGAGGCTTCTTATGTGGTATTATATTTGTTTAAAGCACACCCAATTTAATAGAGAGGAGCAGGGATATGGATTGGAAGGTTTTTTTGGCTACTTTTGGCGGGGTATTTTTCGCAGAATTGGCGGATAAAACCCAGTTGGTTGGTATTGGTATGGCGGCTAAGACCGGTAAACCTGTTTCTGTCTGGTTAGGTTCGGTATCAGCCTATGTCATTGTTACGGTGATTTCGGTTTTCCTGGGAGCGATTTTGGCTAAATTTATCCGGCCGGAGCTGATCCGCTATATTGGCGCGTCATTGTTTATAATCATTGGGTTTTTAATGCTTTTTAAGGCAATTTAAAGCTTAATTATGTTTTCGCTAAGAGGCTATCTCCATAATTTAGTTACCTGCAAGATAAAGGGGCCGTTGGCAGCGTTTTTTAGGTGGCTGCTCTTTGTGCTGTCTTTAGTTTATGGATTGGTTGTGCGGATTATGGCTGGTTTTTACAGGCTTCATCCGGCGCACGTTAATTGTAAAGTAATCAGCGTGGGAAATATTACTTTAGGCGGCACAGGTAAGACCAGCCTTGTTGAATATCTGGTTGCTAAACTCAGCCTGAAAGGCAATAAAGTAGCGGTGCTTACCCGGGGTTATAAAAGGGATGCCCGGCTTGCCGGAACGCAAGGCATGGGAGATGAGCCGGCAATGTTGCAGAAAAAACTTCCGCAGGCGTATGTGGTTGTGGATAAGAACAGGTTAAGAGGAGCTGCCCGGGCGATTAAGGAATATGCCGTAAATACCCTGGTCCTTGATGATGGTCTGCAGCAGTGGCGGATATTTAAAGATTTAGAGATTGTAACTATTGATGTGCAGAGCCCCTTTGGCAATTTGCGGTTACTTCCGGCGGGTTTTTTACGCGAGCCGCTCAGTGCTTTAGGCAGGGCAGACGTATTTGTTTTAACTCAAAGTTATCCCGGACAGGATACTTCAGGCATCGAGGCTAGTTTAAGAAAGCTTAATTCCCGGGCTTTGATCGTAGAGTCAAGGCATAGCCCCGAAGGTTTTAGTAATCTTGGTAAACCTGGTGAGATTTTAAGCGCGGATACCTTTAAAGGCAAGTCTGTTTTGGTTTTTTCAGCCATAGGGAACCCGCTGGCCTTTGAGAATACAGTTTGTTCTCTGGGGATTAATATCGCGGAGACTTTAAGGTTTGCCGACCACCATGATTATGCCCAGGCGGATTTGGACGATATTCTCCGGCAGGCTAAAGAAAAAAATTTAGATACGATTATTACGACCGAGAAAGATGCTGTAAAGATTTCCAGGTTCAGGATTAAGCAGGTGGGTATATTTTCTTTGAATATTAAACTGAGCATAACTAAAAATGAAGCAGAATTTGATCGCCGATTATTTAAGCTGTATTCTCTTTAAGGCAGCTAGTTTTCTTACTTTCCTTTTGCCCTTAAATGTCAGCCTGTTTTTGGGCAGGAGGCTGGGGGATCTTATTTATTTCTTTGACCCTAAGCACCATTCGGTCGCTTACGCGAATATCCGGAAGGCGATTACATTAAATAGCGACTTCCGGCTAACCTCAAAAATAACCCGCCGGGCTTATCAGTCATTCGGCCAAAACCTCATGGAGATTTCTTTTATCCCGCGCATAAATAAGGCCTATCTTGAGAAATATATCCATATTGAAAACAGCCATTTTATTGAAGAAGCTTTTAAAAGGGGTAAAGGGGTAATTTTTCTCGCCGTGCATGAAGGTAATTGGGAGCTTTCCAATATTATCTGCGCAAACCTCGGGTTTCCTTTTATACTCTTTGTGCGTGATCAGGGATTTCCCAGGTTAAACAGCCTGCTTAATTCTTACCGGCTTAAGCAGGGGGCAAGGATTATTCATAAGCAGGGCGGAGTCCGCCAGCTGATTGAGGTCTTAAAGAATAACCAGGCAATCGGAATGACCGCTGACCAGGGAGGCAAAAACGGGGAGATCGTAAAATTCTTTGGTAAATCCGCATCTATGTCTACGGGAGCGGTGAAGCTGGCTTTAAGATATGACTGTTCGATTATCCCTGTTTTTTATACGCGGATGAAAGGGCCGCATACTAAGGTTATCCTGGATAAGGTTTATACGGTAACTAAAAGCGGCAATGCTCAGAAAGACCTGCGCGATAACCTGCAGAGGCTGGTTAATATTTATGAAAAATATATTCAGCAATATCCTTATGAATATCTCTGGACTTATAAAATTTGGAAATACGGTAAAGAGAAAGAGCTGTTGATCCTTTCTGACGGAAAAGCCGGGCACCTGCATCAGGCTGAAAGCGTGGCTAAATTGATTAACCGGAAATTATCAGAGCGGGGGATAAAATCCACATTGTCTATCTGCGAGGTAAAATTCCGCAGCCGCCTGTCCAGGTTTATATTTGGCTGGTTGGCTGCTTTTAGCGGCAAGTATCAATGCCATCTTTGCCTGGGTTATCTGCGCCAGGCCTTGAGTGAGGAAAGCTGGCTGGATTTAATTAATCTTAAACTTGATATTATTATTTCCGCCGGGGATAAATTAAGCGCGGTAAATTACATTCTGGCTAAGGCAAACCAGGCCAGGTCGGTTGTTGTAATGCGGCCGGCTTTAAGCCTTAAGAAATTCGACCTGGCGATTATTCCCAGGCATGATCAGCCAAAGGAGAGAAAGAATGTAGTAATAACTGAAGGAGCGCTTAATTTAATTGACGCGGATTACTTAAAGGAGAGGGCTGCCAGTTTGCAGCAATCCGGGCTTTTAAAGGGCCCCTTGCTTAGTCCCTGTATCGGTGTTTTGATTGGAGGTAATAGCAAGAAGTTCATTATCGTCCGTCAGGCAATAACAGAGCTGGTCTGTCAGATTAAGAAAACAGCTGAAGAACTAAACGCGGATATCCTGCTTACTACCTCCCGGCGCACTCCCCCTGAAGCGGAGCAGGCTATAAAGAAGGAGCTGGGGAATTACCCGCGCTGTAAACTTTTAATTATCGCCAATGAAAGCAATCATCCTGATGCCGTAGGCGGGATATTGGGATTAAGCAATATAATTATCAGCTCTCCGGAAAGCATATCAATGATTTCTGAAGCGGTTATGGCCCAAAAATATGTCGTGGTCTTTGAAGCCGGCGGCCTGAGCAGTAAGCATCAGCGTTTTCTGAATAATTTTCAGGACAAAAGATATATATATAAAAAACAGATTAATCAACTGTCTGGTTTTATCAAAGGGGTTATGGGCGAGCGTCCTGAGGTAAATTTTCCTGATGATAATTTAAAAGTCGGCGCAGCTTTAGATAAGATACTATGAAAATACTGCAGATATTACCTGAACTTAACGTGGGCGGGGTGGAAACCGGGACCCTGGATTTGTCTAAATACCTGGTGCGTCTTGGCCATAAAGTAGTTGTAGTGTCCGCCGGTGGAGTTCTGGTCAAAGAACTTGAAGCAAGCGGGGCAAAGCATTACACCTTAGCGGTGCATAAGAAATCCATTTTTTTAATGTATAAACTGATCCCTCTGTTAGCTGAAATAATTAAACAGGAGGAGATTGAGATTGTACATGCCCGTTCGCGCGTACCGGCATGGATCGCTTATTTTGCCTGCCGCAGGACAAAAGCCGTATTTATAACTACCTGCCATGGTTATTACAAGAAACATTTCTTTAGCATAGTAATGGGTTGGGCTAAAAGAGTGATTGTTTTAAGTAATGTGATTGCCCGGCATATGATTGAGGATTTTGGCGTTCCGCATGAGCGGATAAGGTTAGTGCCGCGTAGCGTGGATCTGGAAAGGTTTAAATACCTTGATCCCAAGTCAAAAAGGAAGGATGAATTTAATGTAGGTATTATCGGCAGGATCACCCCGTTAAAAGGGCATCTGCATTTTATTAAAGCGATGGCCCGGATTTCCCGGGTAGTGCCCCGTTTGAAAATATGGATAGTTGGTGATGCCCCGGCATCAAAAGAGGCATATAAAGAAGAAGTGCAGGTATTGGTGCGCCGGCTGGGACTCTGGCATTGCACGGAATTTTTAGGCACGCAAAGGGATATCCCCGGGATACTTGCGCATTTGGATCTGGTGGTTTTAGCGACGACTACCCATGAGGCGTTTGGCAGGGTGGTAGTTGAGGCTCAGGCCTCGGGTGTGCCGGTAGTGGCTACTAAGGTGGGCGGGGTAATCGATATTATTGAAGATGGTAAAAATGGGCTCCTGGTGCCTCCGGGGGATCATAAGAGTATGGCTAATGCAATCTTGCGTATTTACGAGGATACGCAATTGGCCCGTAGTTTAGCGGAAAATGCTTACGCCAAGATAAAAGAAAAATATACAGTGGAGTTAATGGTTAAAAATACTCTGGATGTCTACCGGGATGCCTTGAGTAATTTCAAGATCCTGATAATTAAACTCAGTTCTTTGGGCGATATAATCCTTTCTACGGCGGCGTTAAGGGCGATTCGGGAGAAATTTCCGCAGGCTAACTATAAAATAAGTTTTTTGACCGGCGAGGAATCAAAGGATGTTTTGTTGAGGAGCCCTTATATCGATGAGCTTTTAGTTTGCGACCTGAAGAATAACGATAAGGGGCTAAGGGGATTGTTGGGTATTGGCGGGGTTTTAAGGAAAAAGAATTTTGACATCGTTATCGACCTGCAGAATAGCCGGGCCAGCCACATACTTTCTTATTTAAGCGGCTGTGTTAATTGCTATGGTTATGATAACCAGAAGTTTTCCTTTTTATTGCAGCACCGTATCAAGGATGAAAAGCCGGCTATTGACCCGGTAACTCATCAATTCCGGATATTGAAAATGTTAGGCATAGACCTTTTGAATAATTCGCTTGAACTTTGGCCGTCTAACGAGGATGTAAAACGTATGGACGAGCTTTTAAATGCCCAATGGCTGAGCGAGGCGCAAAAAATAATCGGGATTAATATCAGCGCATCCAAGAGATGGAGCACCAAGCTTTGGCCGCAGCAATACCTGATGCGGCTCTGTGAAGAGCTGGGGTTGCGCGATATCCGCGTAATAATTACCGGTACAGATCAGGATTTAGCTTACGCTGATATACTGGTCAACTCTTTAAAAGGCACCAAGATTATCAATGCCTGCGGAAAGACCAGTATAAATGAGCTGGCGGTCTTGATTAAGAAATGCAATGTTTTTATTTCAGCTGACTCTTCGCCTTTACATATCGCATCCGCGGTAGGGACCCCTTTTATTGCGCTTTTTGGCCCGACTGACAGCCGCCGGCATCTTCCACCCGGCAAGCACTACATTGTGATTAATAAGGAGTTGGACTGTCAGCCTTGTTATAAAACTAAATGCCGGACTAAGCGTTGTATGACCCAGATCGCCCCGGAAGAAGTGCTTGCGGCAATAGATAAATTAATATAATGAATATATTGTTTATAGCCAACCATATTAATGTCGGAGGGATTTCCAGCTACCTGTTTACTTTAGCTTCCGGGCTTATCGGGCATGGCCATAATGTTTACCTGGCTTCCAGCGGCGGTGAACTTTCAGGAAAATTCACGGCAGCAGGAGTAAAACTTATCGAGATCCCCTTGAGGACAAAAAAAGAGGTCAGTCCGAAGATTATCGTAAGTTTTTTAAAGCTTAGAAAAGAAGTTAAGAAATATAATATCGATTTGATACATTCGAATAGCCGGACTACCCAGGTTCTGGGGAATTTATTGAGCCGTTATTGCCGTAAGCCGCATATATTTACCTGTCATGGTTTTTTTAAACCGAAATTATCCCGCAAATTATTTCCTTGTTGGGGTAATCTGGTTATTGCCATAAGCCAGGAAGTAAAAGAGCACCTTATTTCTGATTTTAAACTGGACGAAAAAATGGTGAGGGTAATTAATAACGGTATAGACTTGCAGGGGTTCGGTGATTTTTCAGGTAGGCAAGGTTTCCGGGAATCTTTAGGTATAGGGAATATTCCTTTAGTCGGAATCGTCGCCCGCTTATCCGATGTCAAAGGACATACCTATCTTTTTAAGGCTATGCCGAATGTTTTAAAGAGTTTTCCCTCTGTAAAATTGCTGGTTGTAGGCGAAGGCAAGATGAAGGGTGTTCTGATTAAGGAGGCGGATGATTTAGCGATTAAAGACAGTGTTTTATTTTTAGCGCAAGTCGGAGGCACTGAAAATGTGCTTGCCGGGTTAGATGTTTTTGTAATGCCATCATTGCAGGAAGGCTTAGGCTTAGCGCTTATGGAGGCAATGGCTCAAGGCCTGGCAGTTGTCGGTTCGGCAGTAGGCGGGATAAAGACGCTGATTAAAGATGGGCAAAACGGGCTGCTGATTATGCCTGCCGATCCCGTGTCTTTAGCAGAGGCGATCAAACGCCTGCTGGCAGATAAACAGTTACGCGATAATTTAGGGGCCAGCGCCCGTAAATTCATTATGGATAACTTTTCTAAGGAGAAAATGGTTGATGAAACTGAAAAAGTTTATAGGGATGTTTAAAAGAAAAAGAGCAATCGTTGTTTTTTTCGTAATTATTATTGCTGTTTCTCTGGGTTACCTGCGCAGTTTTTACCAGGTACCGGTGCTAATGTATCATTCGATTAACTCCAAAAGCGATCCGGTACTGTATCGGTTGATAGTTAAACCTGAATCATTCGCCAGGCAGATGCAGTTTTTGAAAGCGCATCATTATAATGTTATCAGCCTCGAAGAATTAGCTAATTTGATGCGGGAGAAGAAAAAAATACCCCGCAAGACCGTTGTCATAACTTTTGATGACGGTTTTAAAGATAACTATACTTATGCTTACCCGGTTTTAAAGAAACTGGGGTTACCGGCGACGATATTTGTTATCTATGATGAGGTAGGCAGGCCTCAGGGCGATCGATTGAGCTGGGATGAGATTACCGAGATGCATAACTCCGGTTTAATCACTATCGGCAGCCATACTCTAGGGTCAGTGCCTTTGTTAAATATCAAATCCGAGGCAGAGCTAAGAAGGCAGATTATTGATTCCAGGAAAATGTTTGAAGAAAAGCTTAAAATTCCGGTTAATACGTTTTGTTATGTGGGAGGGATGTTTACTTCCCAAATAAGGGATTTGGTAAAAGAGGCAGGTTATAAATGCGCCGTATCCATCGGGCTGGGAAAAAGATACTCCAATCATGATGTATATGTGATTAAAAGAATACGCATATCTTCTGCCTCGGACAACCTGCTGGATTTTTGGATAAGAATAAGCGGTTACTATAATTCATTCCGGGAGCATTAGAGTAAATGAGCGATCTTAAGTCAGCTGAACGCATCCTTATCTTTAACGTAAACTGGCTGGGGGATGTTTTGTTCTCTACCGCGACTATCCGGAATGTGCGCAGGAACTATCCTGACAGCTATATTGCCTGTGTGATTCCCAGCCGCTGCTATCCGATATTAAAGGGCAACTCCTATTTAGATGAAGTTATCATTTTTGACGAACAAGACAGGCATAGAGGGATGCTGGAGAAGCTTAACTTTATCAACCTGCTTAGAAGTAAAAAATTCGATACTGTGTTTTTGTTGCATCGTTCCTTCAGCCGGGCGTTGATCTGCCGCCTGGCAGGAATACGCCAGAGGATCGGATACGATACTAAAAAACGCTCTTTTCTTTTGACTAAGAAGATCGTTATGCCAAAAGCAGATTCCCTGCACCGTATAGATTTCTATCTGAATGTTATTGAAAAAGCGGGTTTGCGTCTGGAGGACAGGTATCTGGATTTTATTTTTACTCCTGAAGAAGATAAATATGCGGGTGATTTTTTAAACAAGAATGGGGTGGGTAAGGATGATTTTTTGGTATTGCTTAATCCCGGCGGAAATTGGATGCTTAAGCGTTGGCCGAAGGATTATTGGGCGGTCCTGGCTGATAAATTGATCGGTGAAATAAAAGCCAAGGTTGTGATAACCGGTAGTATTTCTGATCTGCCGCTGGCTAGCCAGATAAAAGCAGCGATGAAAGAGAAGCCCCTGGTTGGTTGCGGGGTTTTTAATATAAAACAACTGGCTGCTTTAGCTAAAAGGTCGGACTTGTTTATTACCGCGGATACCGGGCCAATGCATATTGCTAATGCCGTAGGCGCTAAGAAGATAATTGCTATATTTGGCCCGACGGATAAAGAGATTACCGGGCCGTATCCGGATACGAATGTGGTTATTTTACAGAAAGATGTTGGATGCGTTATTCCCTGTTATAAAGTGAATTGCCGGGATAACCGCTGCATGAAAGCGATTATCCCTGATGATGTTTTGATGGAAGTCCGGAAAATCAGGAAATCATGAAGATACTTTTTATAACTTTAAGCAATATAGGCGACTGTATATTGAGCCTGCCGGTTTTAGACGCGTTGCACAACGAATACCCGGATGCCTTAATCAGCTGCCTTGTGCCTGAGAGGCCTAAGGAGATCTTCAGCAATAATCCCGCGGTAGATAAGGTAATTATTTTCGATAAACACGCCAGGTTAGCAGATAAGGTTAAATTATTTTTTTCTCTGAGCAGGGAAAGATTTGATATAGTTGTTGATTTGCGCAATAGTTTTTTCGGGGCTTTTCTCCCGGCTAAGAAAAGAAGCTCGCCACTTCGTTTTATACCCGCTAATTTCAAACATATGAAGGATAAGCATCTTTTCTGGTCGGGTTTTTCCGGCTATCCTTTCAGGGATAAGAAACAGCAATCGCTGGTTATCGCTCCTGAAGATGTAAATTATATAAATGGTATTCTAAAAGAACGTAAATTATCTGGCAGCGCGAAGTTAATTGTGGTTGCTCCCGGAGCGCGGAGCCAGGTTAAACGCTGGGATAAACATAATTTCAGCCAGCTTTGCAGCCGCCTGGTTCAGGATGGCTGGGATGTGGCCTTGGCAGGGGATAAAGCTGATGAGCCCAGCTGTTCATATATCTGCCAGGAGAATAATACGGATAGGATTCTTAATCTCTGCGCTAAAACTTCAATCAGCCAGTTAGCTGTTTTACTAAAAAGTGCCAGGCTTTTGGTTACCAATGATAGCGCGATAATGCATTTAGCCAGTTACCTGAATGTTTCGGTTGCCGCAATATTCGGGCCTACGGATGAAAATAAATACGGGCCATGGTCGAAGGATAAGGCAGTGATAAAAAAAGATATCTTCTGCCGGCCATGCGAAAAAGCAGTATGCCGTTTTGGCAGTTTAGCTTGTTTGTCCTGTCTTAAAGTTGATGATGTCCTTGAGCAAGTAGATTGCCTGCTTAAGGGAAAAGATGCGGCAAATGAGGGTGTCAGTCCGAAATACAGGCGTATTCTGATTGTCCGTACTGACCGTATCGGCGACGTGCTGTTATCTACTCCGGTAATTAAGGCCTTGAGGAAAGAATATCCCCAGGCTTATATTTCTATGATAGTTTCCCCTTATGCCCGGGATATTGTCGAAGCTAATCCCTATCTGGACGAGGTTATAATTTATGATAAAGACATTAAGCATAAAAGCTGGATGCGTTCGCTCAAATTTGCCAGCAGGTTAAAGAAGAAGAGGTTTGATTTAGCAGTAATCTTGCATCCTACCAACCGTATGCATTTGATAGCCTTCCTGGCAGGTATTCCTTTGCGCCTGGGTTATAACCGTAAATTTGGATTCTTGAATAATCTCAGGAAAAAGCATACAAAGCAAGAAGGCTTGAAGCATGAGGCGGAATATAACCTGGATTTACTTAGCGATTTAGGGATAGGCGGGAATGTCCGGGATTTATTTATGCCGATTAAGACGGAATCAGAGGAGTGGGTTAAGGATTTATTAGCTAGCAACGGAATTAAAGAGACAGATAAATTATTAGCGATTAACCCGGGGGCAAGCTGCCCTTCAAAGATCTGGCCGGCAGATAGATTTGCGCAGGTTGCTGAAACTTTAGCTAAACGGCATAATTTTAGAATCCTGATTGTGGCTGGGGCTAAAGATATCCCCCTGGCAAATATGGTCGCTCAAAAACTAGGGGATAGGGTTTTGGATCTATCCGGCAAGACTTCGCTAAGCCATTTGGCCAGTATACTCAAAAGGTGTTCTTTGTTTATATCTAATGATTCCGGGCCGGTGCATATTGCTTCAAGTTTAGGCGTGCCGGTAATTTCTATTTTTGGCCGTAATCAACCCGGGCTTAGCCCGCGGCGTTGGGGCCCGTTAGGCAAGAAGGATAAATACCTGCATAAAGATGTAGGTTGTATTCAGTGCCTGGCGCATAATTGCAAGAAAGAGTTTGCCTGCCTTAAGGTAATCAGCGTCGAGGATGTGCTCTCCGCCGCTGAATCCATACTCAGTAGTTAATGATATTTTGCTCTTCGGGATATTGTTCGCCTGTGCTAAGCTTTCCGTCTTTTACTTCGGTACGAAGATTTTCGCCGTGTGCTTCGGCTTACGTCTCGCTGCGGCTGCAGTATCCTTACGCTGGTAAGATTCTGCCTGCGCTCGACGTAATTCCTTGCACACATCTGCCGAAAATCTTCTAATTGTGCCTTAAGCAAAAGCCGGAAATCTTAGCGGGTGGTTAAAATCGACATTCGCTGCGAAAACTTTCCAGGGTATCTCAATTCAAGTAATTAGCGGGAGCCGAGACTTGCCCTTGTTCGCTTGCGCTCGCAAGGACTTCATTAGATAGAAACTGTAAGGTGTTTGCTTCGAGCAGCATCTCAAAAATTGAGCGGGCATGGTTGCCCCGCTATAAATATCCTGGCAGAGCGAAATTTTTGCCGAAGCGCAGCTCGCCACGCTGGGGCGAGCAAGCGGTGATGCGAGAACAAGGCTCGGCAGGACCCGCTAATACTGAATAAATATCTATTTGATTTGGTGTTAAATTGTGATAAAATCATTAAGCTTTTGGAGTTAAACATTAAAGCTTAATGTCCTGAGCAAAGCGAAGGATTCCAATGACGATTAACTTAAAGAAAGTAAAAAGATATTCCATTAAAACCCGCTTTAGCAAAGTAAATAAAGGGGATTTTGCGCTTGCTCCGGCCAAACTTAAGAGCTTTAATAGCTTCTTAAGTTCTTTGCCGGATATTTTAAAGGCCAAAGACCTGCGGCAGGTTGCTTCGGACATTGCTTCAGCCAGAAAGAAGAAAAAAGCGGTAATCTTTATGGCTGGTGCGCATGTAATAAAATGCGGGCTTAATCCGATATTAATTGAGCTGATTAAGAAAAAAGTGATTAGTTGTATCTGTCTTAACGGCGCCGGGATCATCCATGATTTTGAGATTGCCTTCCAGGGAAAAACCTCCGAGGATGTGGCAGAAAACCTTAAAAATGGAAGCTTTGGTATGGGTCAAGAAACCGCTGATTTTATTAACCAGGCGGTTTGCGGCGGGGTAAGCGAGGGTTTAGGTTTAGGAAGCGCGGTGGGAAGAATGATTTACGAGGAGAACCTGCCGAATAAGAATTTAAGTCTGCTTTATAATGCTTATAAATATAAAGTGCCGGTATGCGTTTTTGTGGGGATCGGTACGGATATTATACATCAGCATCCTTCGTTTGATGCGGGGTTAACTGCGGAAGGCTCATTGCGTGATTTTCATACCCTGGTTGAGAATATCTGTTTATTGAATCAGGGGGGAGTGGTTTTAAATTTTGGTTCAGCTGTACTTTTGCCCGAGGTATTTTTAAAGGCGCTTAACCTGGCGCGTAACCTCGGCAATAAAGTTAAAGATTTTACTACTGCTAATTTCGACATGATCTATCAGTACCGCCCGGCGCAGAATGTGGTGGCTCGTCCGACGAATTCCGGAGGCAGGGGGTATTATATTATCGGCCATCATGAGATAATGCTTCCGCTTTTGGCCCAGGCGGTGATTGAAAAGATATGAAGAACTTAAGAAAGATAATCGGGAAATTTAATAAGGCGAGAATTTTAGTCATCGGGGATCTGATCCTGGATGAATACATCTGGGGCAGCGTAGAAAGAATATCTCCGGAAGCCCCGGTTCCCGTACTTTGGGCGAATAAACGTACTTTTGTTCCCGGGGGCACAGCTAATGTCGCCAATAATATCCGTTCTTTAGGCGCGCAAGTGTCTTTGCTCGGGGTTACGGGAGATGATGCCAACTCTAAAATATTGTTCGCCGAGCTGAAGAAAAGAAAGATTAATACAAATGGGATTTTCATAGAGCGCAAAAGGCATACTACCGTAAAAACGCGTATCCTTGCCGGACATCAGCAGGTAGTCAGGGTGGATTGGGAACATACCCATGCCCTGCCGGATGAATTGAATGCCAAGATTTTAAAATACATTGAGAAAAATATCGGTTCGTTTGATGCGGTAATTATCGAGGATTATGGCAAGGGGGTAATTAATGTGGAGCTCCTTGATAAACTTGTTTCTTTAGCCAAAGCCCGCAAAAAAATTATTACCGTAGACCCCAAAGAAGAAAATTTCCAGTATTATCGCGGAGTAACCGCTATCACTCCTAACCGTAAGGAATTGGAGAATGCTATCAGAAATCTTAAAATAAAAGACAACAGTAACAGATTTAAAATCAATACCGACAAGCTGTTTACGGATAAGGATATTGATTCTGCCGCCCAGCAGATTGTCAGGTATTTAAATCTGGATTCTATTTTAGTTACTTTAGGCGAGCAGGGGATGAAGCTGCTTGAGAAAAACGGCCGCCTGACGCATATCCCGACGCAAGCCCAGGAAGTTTTTGATGTATCCGGGGCAGGGGATACGGTAATCAGCAGTTTTACCCTGGCTCTTTGCGCCGGCGCTTCAAAACTCGAGGCAGCGCATATTGCTAATTTTGCCGCCGGTATCGTCGTGGGCAAGCTGGGAACAGCGGTGACAAGTTCCCGGGAACTCTTAGAGAGGATTAAATAAAATGGATGTAATCGGAGTTATACCTGCCAGGTATTCATCTAGCAGGTTTAAGGGCAAGCTCCTGGCGGATATTATGGGCAAGCCTATGCTGCAGCATGTCTGGGAAAGGGCCAAAGCAAGCCGCATACTGGATGATTTGATTATTGCCTGTGACGATGAAATAATCCAGAAGGCTGCAATTGAATTCGGGGCTAAAACAGTAATGACTTCTAAAGAGCATACTTGCGGCACCGACAGGATCAGCGAGGTGGTCAATCCTTTGGATGTAAAAGTGGTTATTAATATCCAGGGCGATGAGCCCTTGGTTAATCCGATGATGATTGATAGCGTTGCCCGCGCCTTATTAGGGGATAGCTCTCTGAGTATGGCGACAATTATGAAAAAGATTGAAGATCCGGCTGAGATAACCGACCCGAACGTGGTAAAGGTGGTGGTGGGGAAGAATAACCTCGCTTTGTATTTTTCGCGCGCGCCTATTCCCTATTTAGCGCCTAATGCTGAAATCAAAGAGGCAATTTATTATAAACATATCGGCCTTTATGGTTACACAAAAGATTTTCTTTTTACTTATAAGAACCTTCCTGTTTCTAATCTTGAGAGGACGGAGAAACTGGAACAACTGCGCGTTTTAGCGGAGGGGTTTAAAATCAAGGTGATCGAAACTAAATTTGATACTATCAGCGTGGATACTCCCGAAGATTTAGAGAGGCTCAAAGTTTTATTGCAGAAGGGGATAAATTAAATGCGCCAGGTTAATGTCGGAAATATAAAGTTTGGGGATAAATTTCCGCTCGTGCTTATTGCCGGGCCCTGTGTTATTGAGTCGGAAAGCTCTTGCCTTGAGGCGGCCAGACGAATTAAATCCATCGCCTCATCATGTAAAGTACCCTTTATATTCAAATCCAGTTTTGATAAAGCCAACCGCCTTTCCATGGATTCTTACCGCGGCCCGGGATTAAGCAAGGGGCTGGCTATTTTAAAGAAGGTAAAGCAGCAGCTTAAGGTTCCTGTTCTTAGCGATGTGCATTGCGCAAAAGATATGGCTGAGGCAGCCAAGGTCCTGGATATTATCCAGATCCCGGCATTTCTCTGCCGTCAGACAGATATTGTTCTGGCTGCGGCAAAGACCGGCAAAGTGGTGAATATTAAAAAAGGTCAGTTCCTGGCTCCCTGGGATATCTTGCCGATAATCAAAAAAGTTGAATCCGCCGGGAATAAAAATATCTTGCTCACGGAAAGAGGGGTAAGTTTCGGTTATAATAACCTGGTTACGGATTACCGGGCTCTTTCGATTATGCGCGGTTTTGGTTATCCGGTAATTTATGATGCCACACACAGTGTCCAGCTTCCCGGAGGAAAAGGCGCTTGTTCCGGAGGCCAAAGTGAATTTGTCGCCGGGCTTTCCCGGGCAGCCGTAGCTTTTGGCTGCGACGGCCTGTTTTTAGAGGTACACATTGATCCGAAGAGCGCGCCTTGCGACGGGCCGAATATGATTAATTTTAAAGAATTAGAAAATCTGTTAAAACAAATCAAAAAAATTGAGAGTGCACTATGAAAATAAATGTAATTAAGCGGGCAAAAGAGGTTTTGGATATTGAGGCAGAAGCGGTAAAGTTGCTGAAAAGCCGCTTGAATAAAGGATTTGTTAGGGCGGTTGAATTGATCCTTAAGAATAAGGGAAGGGTTGTAGTCAGTGGAATGGGTAAGACAGGGATTATCGCGCAAAAACTTTCCGCCACCCTTGCCTCTACCGGTACCCCGAGTTTATTTCTGCATACCGCCGAGGCGATCCACGGTGATTTGGGTAAAGTAACTGCCGATGATATCGTAGTTATCCTTTCTAACAGCGGCTCTACCGAGGAGATGAAGCAACTCTTGCCGATACTTAAGAAAATAGGCTCTCCGATTATATCGCTCACCGGGAATTTAAAATCCGTGCTTGCTAAATACAGCGATGTGGTTTTGGATGTGTCAGTCAAGAAAGAGGCTTGTCCCTTGGGCCTGGCTCCTACAGCTTCAACTACTGCGACCCTGGCAATGGCAGATGCCCTGGCAGTGTGCTTGTTAGAGTTAAAAGGTTTTAAAGAAAAAGATTTTGCCTTTTTTCATCCCGGAGGGGCTTTAGGCAGGAGGCTGCTTTTAAGAGTTGAAGATCTTATGCGCCGGGCGCAGTCCAATGCGGTGGTCAGTGAAGATAAGAAGGTTTCTCAGGTTTTATGCGCGATTACCCGGGCAAGGGCAGGTTCGGCCACAGTCGTAGATAAACAGGGTAAGCTAAAAGGTATTTTTACCGATGGAGATTTACGCCGCCATCTGGAAACGGATAAAAATCTGGCGACGCGTCTGATTAAAGAGGTAATGACTAAGAATCCGACGGTAGTAAATAAAGATATGCTGGCCGCAGAGGCAATGCGTATATTGCAGGCTAAAAAGATTGATGAAGTTCCGGTTGTAGATAAGTTTATGCGGCCGGTAGGCCTGCTGGATGTTCAGGACCTGCTTAAGGCGGGGCTGGTTTAATATGGTTAAGAAGATAACTAAAGAACAGTTATATAAGCGCCTGCGTAAAGTCAAACTGATCCTGCTGGATGTGGACGGAGTTTTGACTGACGGAAGGATAGTTTATGATTCAGAGGGTGGCGAGCTTAAATTTTTTGATGTGCATGATGGTTTAGGGGTTTATGTTTTAGGCAGGGCCGGGATTCCCACTATTTTGGTTACGGCTAAAAGCTCTAAGGCTATCCTGCCGCGCGCCAAAGATATGCGGGTGGCAGAAGTTTTTGGCGATGTCTTCCCTAAAACCGCGGTCCTGGATAAGATTACCAGCAAGTATAAAGTCTCCGCGGAGGAGATTTGTTTTGTGGCAGATGATTTGGTGGATCTTTCGCTTATGCGCAAAGTTGGCCTGCCGATAGCCGTAGAAAATGCCTCCGGGGAAATAAAAGATTCGGCAGTTTATGTAACTAGGCGCATGGGCGGCCGCGGGGCTGTCCGGGAAGTTGCTGAGCTGATCCTTAAGACGCAGGGCAAATGGAAAAATATTTTAAAATTTTATGGAGCTTAAGAAATTTGTTTTTTTAATTCTGACATTTATATTTCTTTCCGGCAAATCTTTTGCAGCTGAAAACGATAAAACAGTAGTTGAGGCTAAAGATTCTGACCAGCAGATAGGGGATTTTTCTCTTTCCGGCTACGGCGAGAAAGGGAAAAAAGCCTGGGACCTGGCCGGAAAATCAGCGGACATATACAATGAGGTAGTGAAGCTTAAAGAAGTAGTGGGTAACCATTACGCGGACAAAGACAGTATTAAGCTTACCGCTGATAAAGGCGATTTTAATAAGGATAGCGGAGTCGTGCATTTAGAAGACAACGTGGTGATTACCACTTCCAGCGGAGCAAAGATGACTACCGATTCCCTGGATTGGGACCGTAAGCAGCAGATAGTCAGTACCCTGGATAAGGTCAGTGTGCAGCGAGAAGATATGAATCTTACCGGGGAAGGGGCTAAGGGCCAGACCGCGCTTAAACAAATGGCGTTGGAAAAGAACGTACGTTTGGATATCGACCCAAAGGACAAGCAAAAAGGCAAAAAAGAAAAGATTGCCATTATTTGCGATGGCCCGCTTGAGGTAGATTACGAAAAAAATATTGCCGTATTCAATAATAATGTTAAAGTAGAAACTCCGGATACAATCATCTATAGCGATAAGATGCAGGTATATTTTGTCCCGAAACAGGAAGGGGCCAAGAAGGATGAGGGCTCAGCGGTAATGTCCAGCTCGATCAATAAAATTGTTGCCCAGGGGAATGTGCGCATATTGCGCGGCGAAAATACTTCTTATAGCCAGGAGGCGATTTATACTGCCCTGGACAAGAGGATAGTTTTGACCGGCAGGCCCCATATAGAGATCTACCAGACGGAGAATTTGAATGCAGCTTTTAGAAACTAAAGGTTTAGCAAAATCATACGATGGCCGGACTGTGGTTAACGGCGTAGATATTACGGTTAAACGCGGCGAGATTGTCGGTTTGCTGGGGCCAAATGGGGCGGGAAAGACCACGACTTTTTATATGATCGTTGGTATTGTACCCCCGAATCGCGGTACGATTGTTTTTGACAATCATGAAATTACCAACTTACCTATTCATGAGCGGGCGCGTTTCGGCATAGGCTATCTTTCGCAGGAGGCTTCAATATTCCGCAAGCTGACGGTAGCGGATAATATAAACGCAATCCTGGAGACTTTGCCTTTGAGCCGGTCGCAGAGAAAACGCAGGCTGGTCTCGTTGCTTGAAGAATTAAATATCGCGCATTTAGCAAAAAATAAGGCCTACACTTTAAGCGGAGGGGAAAGGCGCAGGCTTGAAATTACCCGGGCCTTGGTAACCAATCCGTCTTTTATACTTTTGGATGAGCCTTTTTCCGGGATTGACCCTATAGTGGTCAATGAAGCTCAGGAGATTATTAAAGAGTTAAAGGCTAAGGGGCTGGGTATTTTATTAACTGACCATAATGTTCGGGAGACTTTAGCTATAACTGACCGGGCATATTTGATTGCTGACGGAGCTATTCTGATTTCCGGTTCGGCGCATGAGTTGATTAATCATCCCCGCGCGCGTGAGGTTTATTTGGGGGAAAAATTCCGAATGTGAGTGACTCATACCCGCGAAGGTGCAAAAATTTTAAGAAATTTTTGCACAGTATCTGAGCGGGTAATAGGATAAAGTCGTAAAACAGAAGATTTCATAGAAATCTTCAAGTGATTAAGCGAAGGATATATTGTACATACATATTAAAACCAAGAAAGGATTCAAATGAAAACGGAAGTAAAGAAGTTGGACAGTACAAAATGTGAATTAAGCGTAGCGGTAAGCGGTGAATTAGTTAAAAATAAATTTGAGGAGATTTTTTCTCAGGTTGCCAAGGAAGCGAAAGTCCCGGGATTCCGTCCGGGTAAGGCCCCGAGGGATGTGTTAGAGAAGCATTATGCTTCTTCAGTCCACGAACAGGTGTTAAAAGACCTGGTCCCGGATGTATATAACCAGGCGATTGCGGCGGAAAAACTCGACGTTATCGAGCTGCCGCAGATAAGCGATGTAAAGCTGGACCGCAGCAATCTTTCTTTTAAGGCGGTCGTAGAAGTCAGCCCCGAGATTGCGATCAAGGATTATAAGAAGCAGAAGATAAATTACAAATTAATTACGGTAAGTGCCGATGAAATCAAGAAACATGTTGATTCGGTTAAAGAATCGCGCAAGGCGGAAACTTTAGATGATAAATTCTGCCGTTCTCTCGGGTATCCGAATCTATCAGAATTTGAGAAGGCGGTGGAAAGGCAGATTTTTATTACTAAGGAGAACTCGGAGCGGCAGCGTATCGAAACCGAATTGATCGATAACTTGCTTAAGAACTTAGAGTTTAAGGTCCCGGAGAGCCTGGTTAACCGTCAGGCCCAGGATATGCTGAGGCAGACCAAGATTGATTTGGCGATGAAGGGAATCCCGAGGGACAAGATCGATGAGCAGGAAAAACTGCTTTTGGACGGGATCCAGCCGCAGGCCAAGAAGCAGGTTAAGATTTATTTAGTCCTGGCCCAGATTGCTAAAAAAGAAAATATTGTTATTGATGACCATATGCCGGCTAAGGTAATGGAATTTTTGTTAAGCGAAGCGGATTGGCAGGAGACCCATTAAAGAGGAGGCGATGATGGAAACAAAAATGCAGACACTGGTTCCTATGGTAATTGAACAGACTGCCCGGGGCTATGAGCGCGCTTATGATATTTATTCGCGTCTTTTAAAGGACCGCATTCTTTTTATCGGTACGCCGATTGATGATTATGTGGCAAATCTGGTAATTGCCCAGATGCTTTTTTTGCAGATGGAAGAGAAAGATAAAGACATTAATGTTTATATTAATTCACCCGGAGGTTCGGTTACCGCAGGCCTGGCGATATACGACACTATGCAGTTTATAAAATGCGACGTGGCAACCTATTGTGTGGGACAGGCAGCAAGTATGGGAGCGGTTTTATTGGCAGCAGGTACAAAGGGCAAGCGTTTCGTGCTCCCCAATTCGCGGGTAATGATCCATCAGCCCTGGGGTGGGGTGCAGGGTGCGGCTGCTGATATATCTATCCAGGCCAAAGAGATTTTGACTCTGCGTGATAAAATTAATAATATACTTGTATATCACACATCTCAGTCGCTTGAGAAAATACAAAAGGACACGGACAGGGATTATTTTATGTCCGCCAAAGAAGCAAAGGATTACGGGATAATTGACGAAGTGGTATCGAACAACAAGAAAATAAAATAAGAGGAGTCAGAAATGAGAAAAAACTATCTTTTAACACCGGGACCAACTCCGCTGCCGCCGGAAGTATGCCAGGCACTAGGTAAACCGATTATTCATCACCGCACCCCGCAGTTTCAGGCGATACTTAAAGAGGCTACCGAGGGGTTAAAGTATGTATTTCAGACACAGTCAGATGTATTTATCCTTACTTCTTCCGGTACAGGGGCGATGGAGGCAGCGGTAGTTAACCTGCTTTCAGCCAAGGACGCCGCACTTACCGTTGAAAGCGGTAAATTCGGAGAACGTTGGACTGAACTATGCAATGGGTATGGCATCTTGGCTGATGTGATTAAGGTGGAGTGGGGAAAGGCAGTGGAGCCTGCGGAGATTGATAAACGACTCAAAGCTAATCCGAATATAAAAGCTGTTTTTACTACGCTTTGTGAAACTTCTACCGGCGTCGCCACTGATATTGAAGCGATCGGTAAAGTAGTAGCTAAATATAATGCGGTTTTAGTAGTTGATGCAATCAGCGGCTTGGGGGCCATTGATTTAAAAACCGATGCCTGGGGTGTTGATGTATGTGTTTCAGGCTCGCAAAAAGGTTTTATGCTTCCTCCGGGGCTGGCTTTTATAAGCGTAAGCAAAAAGGCCTGGGATATGATTGCTGTTTCAAAGAGCCCGCGGTATTATTTTGATTTAACCGTGGCCAGGAAGGCAATCCAGAAAACGGATACGCCTTTTACCCCGGCTATTTCTCTGGTTATTGCTTTAGTGGAAGTATTGAGGATAATGAAGCAGGATGGCCTGGAGAATATATTTAAACGGCATCACGCGATGGCTTCTGCGACTAAGGCCGCGATGAAGGCATTAGGCTTGGAATTGTTTGCGCCGACTGCTTCTTCGGATGTGGTAACTGCGGTAAAGGTTCCCGCTGGTATCGACGGAGAAAAATTAGTCAAGACTATGCGCGATGCTTACGGGGTGACTATTGCCGGCGGCCAGGCGGAATTAAAGGGTAAGGTATTCCGGTTTGCCCATATGGGTTTTATCGAGGAATTTGATATTATTGCCGGTATTGCCTGCCTGGAGAAAGTCTTAAAGGAATTAGGCTATTCCTTTGAATTAGGCGCGGGGGTTAAGGCAGCTGAAGAAGTTTTCTTAAAAAAGTGAGGAGTGAGATAAAATGATTAAGGTCTTAGTCAGCGATGCATTATCAGAAGAAGGATTGAAGGTATTCAGGGAGTCGAAGGAACTTACAGTTGATGTAAAAACAGACTTAAAACCGGATGCCTTAAAAGAAATAATTAAAGACTATGATGCTTTGGTAGTGCGCAGCGCAACCAAGGTAACCAGCGAGATAATCCAGGCGGCTAAAAAGCTCAAAGTTGTCGGCCGCGCCGGAGTCGGTCTGGATAATGTGGATTTGGAAGCAGCTACCCAAAAAGGGATTATCGTAATGAATACCCCGGCGGGAAATACCATTTCTACCGCCGAGCATACCTTTAGTATGATCCTTGCGCTTTCCAGGAATATCCCGCAGGCTAATGCCTCGACGAAAAAAGGGGAATGGAAACGTTCAAAGTTTATGGGCGTAGAGGTCTATGGGAAAACCCTCGGTATTGTAGGTTTTGGCCGTATCGGTTCCGAAGTGGCTAAGCGCGCCTTATCTTTTGGCATGAAAATATTGGCGTACGACCCGTTCTTATCGGCCGAGGTTGCTGAAAGTATCGGGGTGGAGATTGCGGAGTTAAAGAAAGTCTTGCAGGAGGCCGATTATATTACCGTACATACTCCGTTAACCGATGAAACCAGGCATATGATTTCGGATAAAGAGTTTGCTTTAATGAAAAAAGGCGTGCGTATAATAAATTGCGCCCGCGGCGGGATAATCGATGAGATTGCCCTGATTAAGGCCATAAAAGAGCAAAAGGTGGCCGGCGCGGCTATGGATGTTTTTGAAAACGAACCGCTTTCTGTGGATAATGAATTTCTGAAGCTGGATAATGTAGTTATCACTCCGCATCTGGGTGCTTCTACCGAAGAGGCGCAGATCAATGTGGCAATTGAAGTAGCGGAAATTGTGCGCGATGCGCTTTTAGGTAGAGGTATACGTAATGCCGCAAATTACCCTTGCCTTGAGGCGGAGGTAAGTAAAATCCTTAGCCCGTATATTAATTTAGGGGAGAAGCTTGGAATGTTTGCCGCCCAGCTTATAGAAGGAAGGTTCCAGGAGCTGGTGATAAATTATAGCGGTGAGATTACTAAATACAATTTAAGCCCGGTAACCATGGCTTTAGCCAAGGGTGTGCTTGAACCGATACTGAAGGAGACGGTAAATTTTGTTAATGCCGTATCTTTGCTTAAAGAGCGAGGGATAAAACTGCGTGAATCAAAGTCGGCTCAGGAAGGGGAATTTGTCAATCTTATTCAGCTAGAGATTAAGACAGACAAAGAAGTAAAGAAAGTTTTTGGAACGCTTTCCAGCAATAAACAGCCGCGAATTGTAAAGATTGATGATTATTATCTTGAGTTGTATCCGATCGGGGAAATGGTCTTTATCCGTAATTCGGATAAACTGGGTTTAATCGGTAGCCTGGGTACGCTCATGGGAAAAAGTGGTATCAACATTGCCGCGATGACCTTTGGCCGGGACGAGCAAGGTGGGAAGGCAATCAGCGTATTAAACGTAGATAGCCAGGTTAGTCCGGAGATCCAGGATAAGATCCGCGAATTAGAAAACATTTTAACCGTAAAAGTTATCAGGACATGAAAGGCACCAAAACAATATTATTTGCTTTAATCCTGTTGGCATTAAGTGCCGGCAGTCTTTACGCCAAAGAAGCAACTATTCTTTACACCGGCAATACCCATGCCATGCTTTATCCCTGTAGCTGTCCTTTTGAGCGGGATGGCGGGATTGCCCGCCGTGCTTCACTGGTAAAGGAAATGCGGAAGAAGCATCCCGGCTTGTTGCTTTTGGATTGCGGCGCCTTTACCGCCGGAGGCCTGCTCGATGAATACACCCAGAATGTCCGGTTGGATATGCAGCGTTCCGAAGTAAACCTGAAAGCTATGGAATTGATGGGTTATGATGCTGTTGCTGTAAGCAATGATGAGTTTAATTTCGGTAAAGATTTCTTTTTAAAGAACGCCAGAGAAAATAATCCTGCTTTTTTAAGCGCTAACTTAAAGTCTGATAAAATAGTTCCGTATATTATTAAGCAGGCCTCCGGGATAAAGATCGGGGTTATTGGCTTGACTAACCTGGCCGCCGGAAATAAGTCAGAGGGTTTGAAAGTAACCGCATATACGGTAATCGATGAATTGGTCCGCCGCCTTAAAAGTGAAGGCGTGGAAGTTGTAGCTGTTTTAAGCTCTTTGAATAAAAAGGACAACCTGGATTTAATCTCCAGGGTTAAGGATATCGACATTCTTTTTATCGGCTACAATGCCGGCAAGGATGAGTTTGAGCCCAGAATAGGCTCTACGTTTATAGCCCTCCCTTTTTGGCAGGGCCGTAAACTCGGGAAACTTACGCTGGAAGTCAAAGACGGAAAACTCCTGAATTGTAAAAATGAAGAGATAAGATTATCGGATAAGATTGCTGATGACCCTGGGATATTGGCAATCCTGCCGCGTTGTTATTCCGACGCTAATTGTAAAAAAGACGGCTTGATTGGCAGCTGCCAGAATCCGGGAGAGCCTGTCGCTAACTGCGTGTTTACTGAACCAAATAAATTAAGGTTAATGGTCATAACCGCAAAAGACTGCGTTGTTTGTAATACGGAACCGGTTATCGAACAGTTAAAAAAGCAATTCCCCGGGGTAAGTACCGAATATATTGATTCCCAGCGGGCAGAGGGTCTGATTAAGGATTTATCAATTGAAGTTTTGCCTGCCTATATTATCGGCAGGGAAGTGGAAAAAGAAGCTAATTTTGAAAATTTCAAAAACAACCTGGAATTAAAAAGCGGGTTTTATCTGCTTAAGCCTCAGGTGAGCGGAATATCTTATTTTGTCAGGCGCCAGGTAAAAAAAGGCAGTCTGGATTTATTCTGCAGTCTGTTTGATAAAGACTCGGCAGGGCTTCTTACGGTGTTAAGAGAATTTAATCCGGATTTGCATTTCCTGGTAGTGGAAAAAGATGCCGGTTTTGAAGCCAGGAATGGTCCTTTGGAAATAGAAGAATCTTTACGCGGTGTATGCGTACAGAAGTATTATCCGCAGAAGTTTTGGGATTACCTGACCTGCCGGTCTAAGAATATTAATAGTTCCTGGTGGGAGGATTGCCTCAGTGAAGTGGACACACAAAAAATAAGAAATTGCGCCAAGGGGGCCGAGGGAAAATCCTTGCTTAAAGAAAACATCGCTTTAAATAAAGAGGTCCAGGTCAGCTTGAATTTGAGCTATCTTTTAGATAATTACCAGATATTTTCTTCCCGGGGAGTTCCGGATAAGGAAGAGCTTAGAAAAATAATAAAAAAATAAACAATAAGGCCTGCTTAGGGCAGGCAGGACTGCCTAAGGCAGTCAGGGAGCTATTATGTCGCAAAAACCTAAAATTTACCTGCTTGATGTAACCAATCGCGATGGCGTGCAAACATCGCGGATTTGTTTGTCTAAACTACAGAAGACCATGATTAACTGGTACCTGGATAAAATGGGGGTTTTTCAGTCGGAGTTTGGTTTTCCGCTCACCCGCCATGAGACAAATTACCTGAATGCAAATTTAGAATTAGTTAAATTAAAAGGGCTTTCGAATATCAGGCTTAGCGGTTGGCTGCGCGCGACAAAAGAAGATGTAAAGGCCGCCTTTAAGCTGGTCCCGGATTTAAAATATATTAATCTGTCTATCTCAACCAGCGACCAGATGATCATCCATAAATTCAAAGGTAAACTTGACCATCAGTCGGTGATCCGGGAGATGGAGGAAGCGGTAGGTGAGGCGATCAAATTAGGCGCCGAGACTATCGGGGTAAACGCGGAGGATGCTTCGCGTACTGACCTAAAATACCTGATCGATTTTGCGGTTAAGGCCAAGAGTGCCGGCGCAGGAAGAATCCGCTATTGCGATACATTAGGATGCGATACTCCTTTTAGTATTTACGAGCGTATAAAGTCACTCGCTGAAGCGGTGGATTTGCCAATTGAAGTGCATTGCCATAATGATTTGGGTTTGGTGGTGGCTAATTCCATTGCCGGGGCCAGGGCATCCAATGATGCCGGCGTGGACGCTTATATTAATACTTGTGTCAACGGTATGGGTGAGCGCGCTGGTAACGCAGACTTGGTTTCAGTAATTTTAGCGCTTAAATTCGGCCAGGGGATGCAGGATTATCATTTAGATGAGAAGGTGGATTTGAAAATGGCCTGGAAGATCTGTAAATATGCTTCTTATGCTTTTGGTGTCCCCATTCCGATTAACCAGCCGGGTGTCGGCGCCAATGCCTTTGCCCATGAATCCGGAATCCATGCCGACGGCGCTTTAAAAGACAGGCGTAATTATGAGCTTTATGATTATGAGGAGCTTGGCCGCGGAGAGCCGGAGATAATTGAGACCGGCAGGAAAATTACCGCCGGAGAATATTCCGGGATCAAGGGTTTCCGTAATGTTTATGAAAAACTGGAAGTGGCTTTTAAGGATGATGCCGAGGCTACGCGCATACTGGAACTGGTCAGGTATGCCAATGTGCATAATCAGAAGCCGTTGGTTGATGATGAATTGAATTTTATCGCGCGCTATCCGAATATCGCGCATAAGATTTTTACGATGACACCTTAATAAATCAGTATATAGGGGGAACCCAAGAAAGAGGAATATGAATATAGTTCTTGTAGGGATGCAATGGGGTGATGAAGGCAAGGGGAAAATAATCGATATCCTTTCCCAAAAAGTGGATTATATAGTACGTTATCAGGGCGGCAATAATGCCGGCCATACCGTGGTGGTGGGTGATAAAGAGTATATCTTTCATCTTATTCCCTCGGGTATATTGCATGCCGGTAAAATCTGCTGCATTGGTAACGGTGTAGTTATCGACCCCGAGGTGCTTTTACGCGAGCTGGATGACCTGCGGAATAACGGTATTGATTTTTCCCGGCGTTTTAAGATTTCAACTTTGGCGCATTTGATTATGCCGTATCATAAGAACTTGGATCAGCTGCGTGAAGGCAAAAGGAAAAATAAAATTGGCACTACCGGCAGAGGGATAGGCCCTTGTTATGCTGATAAGATCAATCGTTGCGGTATCCGGATGATTGATTTAGCTAACCCGGCTGTTTTCAGGGATAAACTTAAGGATAACCTTAAAGAGAAAAACGAAATATTTAAGAAGGTATACCAGCATCCGGGGTTTAGTTTCGAGAAGATATACCGGCAGTACCTTGATTATGGAAAATTATTCGCTCCTTATATGTCTAACACCGCCGTGTTATTGAATGAGGCGACGGATAAGAAAAAGGATATACTCCTTGAGGGGGCGCAGGGGACATTTTTAGATATTGATTTTGGGACCTATCCCTTTGTTACTTCATCATCGGCAACTTCGGGTGGAGCTTGTATCGGCACAGGTATATCGCCGGTTAAGATTGATAAAGTGGTAGGTGTTTGTAAGGCTTATACTACGCGCGTAGGAGAGGGTCCGTTCCCCACTGAGTATGCGTCAGGTTTTGGTAATTTTATGCGTGATAAAGGAAAAGAATTCGGCGCCACAACCGGTAGGCCGCGCCGCTGCGGTTGGTTTGATGCGCTAATGGCCAGGGAATCCGTAATGCTCAACGGTATTTCGGAGTTGGCAATTATGAAGATGGACATCCTTGATGGCCTGGATAAGGTTAAGATCTGTACTGCCTATAAATATAAAGGTAAGGTAATCAAAGAATTCCCCCATGATTTTGAAGTCTTAAGCAAAGCCGTTCCAGTCTATAAAGAGATGCCGGGTTGGCCTACTCAGGATAATAAACCGAGTTCTTTTAAGGAGTTGCATCCTAATGCCCGGGCATATCTGCTGGAATTACAGTTGCGGCTTAAGGCTAAAATAACCATGGTTTCAATAGGTTCTGCCAGGAAAGATACCCTGTTCATATAAGATATAGAAGGTGTCTGCCCTGCCTCGTAAACTCGGAAGGACTGCGCTAAATAAAAACTATAAGGTGCTTGCCTTGGTTCGCTTGCGCTCGCCAAGACTTCAGTGGGATAAAATCTATAAAGAGTTTGATTTTATCCTTGACTATAGCAAAGGGTTATGTTATATTTAAATTTCAATTTCAAGTAAATAGGCCCGAAGGGCTAAGGAGAGTTAAGATGAGAAATAAGATTTTTAAATTTACAATGGTTTTATTCATAACTTTAGGATTAGCCGGATGCAGTTTTGTTTTCCAAAAAGGCAGGCGTTCTGACGCTCAAAGAATAGAAGAATTGAGCGCTCAGTTGGATGAACTTATGCGCTCTAAGGGTATGCTTGAGCAGAAGTTAGGTCAAGAGATAAATGATAAGCAGATAAAGCTGCAAATGATGGAAAAGGGCTTGGTGATTACCGTTGTAGGAGATCTTTTATTTGATTCCGGAAAGTCCAAGATTAGGTCTGAAGCATATCCTTTATTAACCAAGGTATCGGATATATTAAAAGACAATATGGCGCAGTTTAATGTGGGTATTGAAGGCCATACGGATAACATTCCGATCAAGCATTCCGGATGGAAATCCAACTGGGAGCTTTCTACTGCCCGTGCCTTAAGCGTCCTGCATTATTTAGTTAGTGATCAGGGGATTTCTCCTGAAAGATTGTCGGCGATCGGCTACGGCGAATACCGCCCGGTAGATTCTAATGAAACTGCCGCCGGCCGTAAACAGAATCGCAGAGTAGAAATTGTTATCTTGCCTAATGTTACTAAAGTCAAGGGTGATGCTAAAGATTCTCCGGCGGTAAAGAGTACTGGAGAGGATTTTAATACGGATGCATCTGAGCTTAAAGAGCCTCAGGAGAACCTTAAATAAGCCGATAGGGGGAGTTTTGAAAAACCGGGTAATAGTAATTATTCTGGCGGTATTAACGGTAGCCTTTTTTTTCGGTATGATCAGCTCATGTAATAGTGCGATGCGTCAGAAGGCGTTGCGCGATAAAGAAATGGCCGCGCGCCTCCAACTGGAAGAAAAGATGAATAAGTTTTCCCAGGAAAGATCCGCCTTGGAAGAGAAGGTTAAGGCAAAGGAAAAGGAAGTTGAAGAGGCAAAGGCGGCGCTGGAAGAATCCAGGAAAAATTTAGTTCAAGAACAGTTGGCTGTCCAGGGAAGTAAAGACGATCTGCAAAAAGGCAACTAGAAAATGAGATAAGGGGAGTTTTGGATGGCGAGAAATGGTTTTATGAAAAGGGGAGATAATCCCCCTTTTTTATTAGAGGGAGGTGGTCTTATGAAAATGTTGAAAAAGCTGAAGGAGAAGTTAAAAAAAATTGTTCCGGCTAAGCTCGCATCTTTGAAGACAAAGAAAAAGAAAGGCCCGGTTAAGAAAACGACTGCTTGTCCACCCAAGGATATTCCCAGTTTTCAGGAGACCATCGCCGTTAATACCAAGTTTTCTCATCCGGAAGACACGCGTCCCCGGAGCACGATGCCTCAGGAATTGCCCTCTTGCTATAACCAGGATAAGATTGTTTTACAGGTACGCGATCCGCGCTGGCTGCATACTTATTGGGAGTTAAGGAATCAAACTGTCGAGGGGTTAAAGAGCAAATTAGGTGATGAATTCCACCGCGCAAAAAAGATTTTAAGGGTTTATGACGTTACCAATATTATTTTTAACGGTTCTAACGCCAACAGTTTCTTTGATATTCAATATAATGATTTTGCTACAAGCTGGTATATTGATACGGCTGGCCCGGGCAGATCGTGGTGCGTGGACCTGGGGCTGATGTTAACTGATGGCAGGTTTATTACTATCCTGCGTTCAAATGTTGTTTCGACTCCTCTGGATAGTCCGTCATGGATTACTGATGAAGAATGGATGATCCCCGACGATGTATTCGCCAGGCTTTATGGAATGGGTTTTGGCCTGGGCAAAAGTTCCCCGGTGGGCCGCGGCTGGCAGCAGCGCCTTAAGCAGGGGCTGTTCAGTTCAGGAATATCTTCCAGCCCGGTGAGAAAAGCAGTCAAGGAAAGAAGTTTTTGGATGAAGGTGGATTGCGAGTTAATTGTTTATGGAGCTACTGAACCCGATGCGCAGGTTACCGTGCAGGGCCAACCGATTAAATTAAGGCCGGATGGGACATTCACCCTGCGTTATTATTTGCCGGATAGCAAACAGGTAATTCCGGTTAAGGCTGTTTCTGCGGATCAAATAGATGAACGTACAATTACGCCAATTGTAACCCGGGAGACTAGATAAACCTATGCTTAAAGGATACCTTTGTTTAGTTTTACACGGACACCTGCCTTTTGTGCGCCATCCGGAACATGAGAATTTCCTGGAAGAGGATTGGCTTTACGAGGCGATCACTGAAACTTATGTTCCTTTGATTTCTGTTTTTGAAGGGCTCGTTTCCGACGGTATAGATTTCCGGATTACGATGACCTTAAGCCCTACGCTTATCTCTATGCTTTCCGATTCATTATTGCAGGAGCGCTATTTAAAGCATATTAATAAGCTTATTGAATTGTCCCAGAAAGAAATGGAGAGGACAAAGTGGCAGGAGCCATTCAGGCGCCTGGCGGAGATGTATTTTATCAAATTCTCGCACTCCCGGGATACTTTTCAGAAATATAATAATAACCTGGTGTATGCTTTTAAAAAATTCCAGGATTTAGGCAAGCTTGAGATAATTACTTGCGGCGCTACGCATGGTTTCTTCCCGCTGATGGATGTTTGCCGGGACTCGGTGCGCGCCCAGGTAAAGGTGGCAGCAGATCATTACGAGAGCGTGTTTGGCAGAAGGCCGCGCGGGATCTGGCTTCCGGAATGCGGTTTTTGCCCCGGGCATGATGAAATATTGCGCGAAGCCGGTATCCGTTATTTCTTTACTGATTCTCACGGCCTGTTGCATGGTACGCCTCGACCTAAATACGGAGTCTTTGCTCCGGTTTATTGTAAGGGTACCGGAGTAGCTGCTTTTGGCAGGGATCTGGAATCTTCAAAACAGGTTTGGAGTTCTATTGAAGGTTACCCCGGGGACTATAACTACCGGGAATTTTACCGCGATATAGGTTTTGACCTGGAGTTTGATTATATCAAACCGTATATCCATCCCGACGGAGTGCGGATTAACACTGGGATAAAATATTACCGGATTACCGGCACAGGCAATCATAAAGAGCCGTATGTCGCGGAGTGGGCAAGGGATCGCGCAGCGGAACACGCCGGAAATTTTATGTTTAACCGTCAGAAACAGGCAAATTACCTTAATGACCTTATGGGTAAGCCGCCGATTATCGTTTCTCCTTATGACGCTGAACTTTTTGGGCACTGGTGGTATGAGGGGCCGATGTGGCTGGATTTTCTTTTCCGTAAAGTTGCCTGTGACCAGAATGAAATACGTATGATTACTCCTTCGGAATATTTGGGGGAGAACCCGCGTAATCAGGTGATTACCCCGTCATTTTCCAGCTGGGGTTATAAGGGGTATTCGGAAATGTGGCTGCAGGGGACAAATGACTGGATCTACCGTCATTTGCATGTGGCTTCGGAACGGATGAGCGAGCTGGTGAGGAATTATCCCGGGGCTCAAGGTTTATTGCGCCGGGCGCTAAACCAGTCTTTGCGCGAACTGCTGCTTGCGCAAAGCTCTGATTGGGGGTTTATACTTGGAACTGGCACACATACCAGTTATGCTGTGCGCCGCACTAAAGACCACCTCTTAAGGTTTAACCGGATTTACGAGGATATCAAGTCCAATAGCATTAATGAGAATTGGCTTTCAGATATTGAATATAAGGACAATCTCTTCCCGAATATAGATTATCAGGTGCATCAGTAGTATGCCGGACTTCTTAAAAATCCCTACACACATAGCTTTTATTATGGACGGTAATGGCCGCTGGGCAAAAGAAAGGGGCTTGAACCGGACTATCGGGCACCGGGAGGGGATAAAGCGCGTAAAAGAGATTATCCGCGGTGCCGGCCAATTGGGCATAAAGACAGTTACCTTTTTTGCCTTTTCTACGGAAAATTGGTCCAGGCCGAAGAATGAAGTCAGTGTGTTGATGCGTTATCTGGGTAATTTTCTGGATAAGGAAATTATTGAATTACATAAGAATAACATGCGTTTTGTAGTTATCGGCAGGAATGAGCCGATCCCTAGATACCTTCAGGAAAAGATTAAAAAGGCCCAGGATAAGACTAAGGGTAATACCGGGCTTAAGGTTGTGCTGGCGCTGAATTATGGAGGCAGGCAGGAAATTATCGATGCCGCCAAGAAATTCACCGGGGATGTTTTGGCCGGGAAAATTCAACCGGAGGATCTGGATGAGCAGCGTTTCAGGAGCTATCTTTATGCTTCGGATATTCCGGATCCTGATCTTTTGATCCGTACCAGTGAAGAATTGCGGATCAGTAATTTTCTGCTCTGGCAGCTTTCGTATTCTGAGTTTTATTTTTCCAAGAAATGCTGGCCGGATTTCGGGATGGATGATTTAAAAGAGGCGATCGGGGAATATCAAAAAAGGGACCGCAGGTTTGGAGGCTTAAATGCTATTAAAAAGAATAATTAGTTCCGCTGTGCTTATCAGTATCATTTCAGTGGTTATTTTCTTTGACTGGCTTTGCGCTTTGACCGCAGTTGTTTTTATCATTGCCGGATTATATGAGTATTTTTTAATGCTCGAGAAGAAGGGGATTAAAATATACAAATATTTTGGTATCGGTATGGGTGCGGTTATCCCATTATCAATAATGTTCAGGTTTGAGCCGACCAAAAGTTGGGAACTGCTTTTTATTGTCCTGGCCCTGTTTTTTATCCTGCTGATGCAATTTAAGCGCCGGGATTCATCGGGAGTGATAGTAGATATATCGACCACGCTCTTTGGTATACTTTATGTTTCCTGGTTTTTCAGCTTTATTATAAAAATACGCTATCTTGCCGGGGGGTTTGGTTTTCTTGTGGCTTTATTATTAATGATTAAGTTAGGCGATATCGGTGCGTATTTAATCGGGAGCCGCTGGGGTAAGCGGCCTTTGATGCCGCATATCAGCCCGAAGAAGACCGTTGAAGGTTCGCTGGGCGGTTTGTTTTTTAGTGTTTTAGGCGCTTTGATCAGTAAACCATTCCTGCCATTTGATTATGGGCAGCTATTTTTAGTTGCCCTTGGTTTAGGGGTACTCGGCCAGCTGGGCGACTTATCCGAATCGCTGCTCAAGCGGGACTGCCAGATAAAAGATTCAGGAAGTATCTTTCCAGGGATGGGCGGAGTATTAGACCAGATTGATAGCTTGTTATTTACCGCCCCGGTATTTTATTTTTATCTCAGCGTAATCGTAAAGTGAAGAAAATTGCAGTGTTAGGTTCCAGCGGCTCAATAGGCCAGAGCACACTTTCGGTAATTAGAAATTTTCCGCAGCAGTTTAAGGTTGAGGCTTTAAGCGTTAATTCGGATATTTCTAAATTAAAACAGCAGATAGAAGAATTCAAGCCGCGCCTTGTATGCGTAAGAGATAAATATGCGGCTACTAAGCTTCGCGCCGGCTTAAGTTCTTCAACAAAAGTTTTCTGCGCAGAAGATGGCTTGATCGAAATGGTCAGGGACAGCCGGATTGACCTGGTGATGTTCGCCATTACCGGCTCGGCGGCGCTGGAGCCCTTGCTCAGCGCTATTAAGAGCGGTAAAGATATTGCCCTGGCTAATAAAGAGGCTTTAGTGATGGCTGGGCCTTTGCTGATGCGCCTGGCAAAAAAATATAAGGCGAATATCTTGCCGGTTGACAGCGAGCAGTCAGCTATCTGGCAAAGTTTAGGGAACAACCGTAAGGCCGATATCCGGAGGGTATATCTTACTGCTTCCGGCGGGCCTTTAAGAAATATGCCGGCCGGCCAGTTTAAAAAGGTGAGCCTGGATAAAGTCTTGCGCCATCCCCGGTGGAAAATGGGGAAGAAGATAAGCGTTGATTCAGCCAGCTTGATGAATAAAGGGTTAGAGCTCCTGGAGGCGATGTTTTTATTCGATTTAAAGGCGGAGAATATCGAAGTATTGATTCATCCGGAAGCGATTATTCATTCCATGGTTGAGTTTAACGACGGGGTGATTATGGCGCAGCTTTCAGCTACGGATATGCGTATACCTATACAATATGCTTTATCCTATCCGGACAGGTTGGCTAATAAGTTTCCGGGGATAGATTTTTACCGTTTAAATAAAATGCATTTTGAGAAACCGGATTTAAAGAAATTCTCCTGTTTATTTTTAGCATATCAGGCGGCAAGGCAGTTGGGGACAATGCCGGCGGTTTTAAATGCGGCTAATGAAATAAGCGTAAATAATTTTCTAAACAAGCGTATAGATTTTTTGTCGATACCGAAAATAGTGGAAAAAGTGATGCGCCGGCATTCAAACATAGTTAACCCGAATTTATCGGATATAATGGCTGCTGATTCCTGGGCCAGGGTAGAAGCGGCCTGCATGTGCGCCTAATTTGAGGGATTCAAGATGATCGCAATAATTATTTTTATTTTAATTTTAAGCCTGCTGATTATTGTGCATGAGTTTGGGCATTTTATCGCCGCGCGCCTAAACGGCGTACGGGTGGAGAATTTTTCTTTGGGTTTTGGCCCGCAGATTTTCAAAAAGAAGAAAAACGGCACGGAATACAGCATAAGCCTGATTCCCCTGGGTGGATATGTAAAGATGGCGGGGGACAGCCAAATGGAATACAGGGGTAAGCCTGATGAATATTTTTCCAAAAGTGTCGGCAGGCGTTTCCAGATAATTTTCTTCGGGCCGTTCCTGAATTATGTGCTTGGTTTTTTATTCTTCTGGTGCATTCTTTTTGTGGGTTACCCCAGCCTTACCAGCAAGGTTGGCGGCCTGATTGACGGTTACGGGGCTAAAGAGGCGGGTTTGGCGGTAGGCGACAAGATAATCGCGGTAGACGGTAAAAAGGTAAATTTATGGGAGGATTTACAGCGCCAGATTCAAAAAAGACCGACAAAGGAAAGCGTAAACCTTGAGGTTATCCGCGCCGGGCAGGCGTTGGAATTCCATGTGTTGATTAAAGATAAGATTTTGGGCGATGAGTTAGGCGAAAAACGCACCCTGGGGATCATCGGTATTTCTCCTTTTGATGAAATCGTTGAAGTCAGGCATGGGTTTTTAAAATCCGCGTATCTGGGAATCAATAAAACAATAGATTTAACTATTCTGACTTATAAAGGGTTATGGAGGCTGATCAGCGGAAAGATGTCTATGCGTGATTCGATGACCGGGCCGCTGGGGATATTTTTTATTACCTCCAAGACGGCAAAACTGGGAATAGTTGCGGTTATGCATTTGATTGCGGTCTTAAGTATTAGCCTGGGAATATTTAATCTTCTGCCTTTGCCTATTCTCGACGGAGGGCATATCTTCTTATTAGCTTTGGAGAAATTAAGAAAGAAGGCTTTAAGCGTTAAGGCGGAGAATATAGTGAATAATGTCGGTTTTACCCTGATGATTACAATTGCCTTAGTCGTTACCTATAATGATATCTTGCGGCTTTATGGCGATAAAATAAGCAAGGCTGTTGGCGGTTAATATGGGTATAGTAAGAAGAAAAAGCAGAGTGGTTAAAGTCGGCGAGGTTTTGATTGGCGGAAAGAATCCGGTAGTTATCCAGTCAATGACTAAAACCAGGACTTCTGATGTAGAAAATACCGTCAGGCAGATTAATCAGCTAAAGCTTGCGGGGTGCCAGATTGTGCGCCTGGCAATCAATGATTTTGATGACGCGGTGTCTTTGAAACGGATTAAATCCAGGGTAAAGATGCCCTTAGTGGCGGATATCCATTTTGATTGGCGCCTGGCAATTGCCGCTATCGAAAGCGGGGCGGATAAGATTAGGTTAAACCCTGGCAATATCGATAAAAAGAAGGATGTGGAAACGGTTATCTCGGCGTTAAAATCAGCCGGGATACCTTTGCGCATCGGGCTTAATTCCGGCTCGGTTAAAAGCGCCGGCTCAAAGAGATCTTCAATGAGCGAAAAGTTAGTCTCCAGCTGTATGGGTTATATCAAGATGGTGGAAGGGCTTAAATTTAACAATCTCGTGGTTTCTCTTAAGGCGAATAATGTTTTAGATACGCTTGAGGCTTATCGAAAGATTTCCAGGGTTTGCGATTACCCTTTGCATCTTGGTTTGACTGCTACCGGCTCTGTTTATAATGGGATTATTAAATCTAGCGTGGCTTTAGGGGCTTTGCTTTTAGAGGGTATTGGTGATACAATAAGGGTATCTTTGACTGAAAAGCCGGTAGAAGAAGTAAGGGCTGCCAAAGGTATATTAGAGTCTTTGGGCCTGCGTAACTTCGGGCCGCAAGTTATCAGTTGCCCTACGTGCGGCCGCTGTAAAGTTAACCTGGTGGGCATAGTAAAAGAACTGGAAGATAAATTATCGGCTATTAATTATGGTCCTTCGCTTCGGCCGGTGAAATTGGCTATTATGGGCTGTGTAGTTAATGGCCCGGGAGAAGCTAAGGAAGCGGATATTGGAGTTGCTTTTGGAAAAGGGCAGGGAGTTTTATTCAAGCAGGGGAAGATAGTCAGGAAAATTTTTCCGGAGGATTGCGTGCGCGTTTTATTAAAGGAACTTAAAACCAAGGAGAAAACGTGACTCATCAAACGCTAAAAGGAAGGGTACGTGAAGATTTTATCGCCCGCTACAGCAGTATCCTGTACAAAAGTGCCGGCAATAAAACAGAAGTAGCCGGTACGATCAGACAAATCCTTGAAGGAATCCTTAGCCAGCCGCGCGGTGTGCTTAAAGAGCAGGATAGGGAAAATATTATCAATGAGTTGGTTGATGAATTCGCCGGTTTTGGACCTATCGAGAAATTAATGATGGATCAGGAAGTTACGGAAATCATGATCAATGGGACTCATAATGTATATGTTGAGAAGCACGGGAAGAAACTGAAGACTGATATTAAGTTTGACAGCGACCAACAGCTGATGTATGTTATCCAAAAAATTTTGGCGCCTACCAGAAGAAGGGTTGATGAGACCCAGCCCTATACGGATGTCTGCCTGCCGGATGGTTCGCGGGTAAATATTATTATTCCGCCATTAGCCTTGGATGGTCCGACAATAACCATCCGTAAATTCCTGAAGGTAATCCAAAGGGCAGAGGATTTGATTAGCCTGGATACGCTGGATAAAAGAATGGCGGATTTTCTGGTTGCCTGCATCAGAGGCAAGGTGAATATGATATTCGCCGGCGCAACCGGAAGCGGTAAGACTACAACCGTAGGCGTGCTTTCCAGTTATATTGAGAACGATGAGCGCACAATTGTTATTGAAGATACGGCGGAGTTGCATTTGGCGCAGGATCATGTGGTCAGGCTTGAGACCAAGACTCCTAATATTGAAGGAAAAGGCGAAATCAGTATCCGGGATCTTTTTAAGAATTCTTTGCGTATGCGGCCTCAGAGGATTATTCTGGGAGAGATTAGAAGCGCCGAGGCCCTGGATATGCTTCAGGCAATGTGCTCCGGCCATAGCGGGGCACTTTCGGTAATCCATGCGAGTTCTCCTCAGGAGGTTATGCACCGTATAGAGACGATGATTCTGATGTCCGGTATCCCGATATCTTTAGAGGCGATCCACCGTCAGATTTCCGCGTCTTTAAATTTAATTATCCAGCAGGATCAGCTTGCTGATGGTTCGCGTAAGATTACCCGGATTACCCAGATAAACGGGCTCAAGAACGGTTGGTCAAATCTTGAGGATATTTTTTATTATGAAATCAATGATGTTGTTGAGCATGGCAAGGTGAGCGGCCGGTTCAAGGCTACGGGAGTACAACCGGTATTTTATCCGCTTCTTGCCAAAAGAGGCGTGATGCTGCCGAGAGAAATCTTTAATAAGGATTAATATGTTCTGGAGCAAAAGTTTTATTCCTACTTTAAAAGAAACACCGCAGGATGCGGAATCAATCAGCCATAAGTTGCTGTTGCGCGCCGGATTAGTGCGCATGCTCATGGCCGGGGTATATTCTTACCTGCCTTTAGGGTTAAAGGTTTTAGGGAACATCCAGAAGATTATCCGCCAGGAGATGAATGCCTGCGGGGCGAATGAATTATTGCTTCCGGCTTTGCAGCCTTTGGAGCTTTGGCAGAAAACCGGCCGGGATAAAGATTTAGGCCAGGTGATGTTTGGTTTTAAGGACCGCCGCGGCAGGAATATTTGTTTAGGCCCGACCCATGAAGAAGCGATTACGGATTTAGTAAGAAGCCAGGTTTCAAGTTACCGGCAGCTTCCTTTGGTTTTATACCAGATCCAGACTAAATTCCGCGATGAGATCCGGCCGCGTTTCGGCTTGATCCGCTGCTGCGAATTTATTATGAAGGATGCTTATAGCTTTGACCAGGATGAAGCCGGCCTGGATAAAAATTATCAGGCGATGTTTGGCGCTTACAAAAGAATATTTTCCCGCCTGGGATTAAAGATCCTGATTACCGAGGCGGATTCCGGGGTTATGGGAGGCAAGGTTTCTCATGAGTTTATGGTTCCCAGCCAGGATGGGGAAGATGTGGTTTTATCCTGCCCAAAATGCGCAGGGGCCAGGACTTTTAAGGAAGAAGAAAGCCAGGATTGTCCGAAATGCAAAATCAAAATGGATAAATTGAATTGCATTGAAGTCGGCCACATTTTTAAATTAGGGACAAAATACAGCCAGGCAATTCAGGCCAATTTTTCAGATGCCAAAGGGCAGCTAAAACCGGTAATTATGGGTTGTTATGGTATCGGGGTATCCAGGCTGGTCTCCGCGGTTATTGAGCAGAATAATGATAACGAGGGGATTATCTGGCCGCTGGAAGTGACTCCTTTTGATGTGATTATCCTGCCTTTGGATGTAACGGATAATGCGATTATGGATTTAGCCGGGGATGTCTATAAGCAGATTGTTGATTTGGGAAAAGAGGCGCTTTTAGATGATCGCGATGAGCGGGCGGGGATTAAATTCAAGGATGCTGACCTCCTGGGGATTCCGCTGCAGGTGATTATCGGCCGTTCATGCCTTAAGGATAATACTGTTGAAATAAAATTACGCCGCAGCAAAGAAAAGATAATTTGTCCTAAAGACAAGGCGTTAACTGAGATAAAGCGCTTAATTAATATTTCATGAGCTTTCAGATATTAAAAAATGAAGTAAATTCATTGGCTGGAGAATTATTTACTTCCAGAGGTTTTGTTTTGGTGGATATTATTTTCAGGCAGGATAGTTCCGGGTTATCATTAAGCCTGCTTGCGGATAGGCCACAAGGGGGGATTAGCCTGGAAGAGTGCAGTTTATTAAACCGTCTGCTCCGGCAGGAGATGGACGCAAAAAATATATTAAACGGCCAGTACAACTTAGAGGTTTCTTCTCCCGGGCTTGACCGGCCGCTTACGACTAAAGAAGACTTTATGCGCTGTATGAACAAAGAGGCGGTATTTTTCCTTAATGATTTAATAAACGGAAAGTGCCAGTGGCAGGGGGTAATTAACAGTGTTAATGAAACATCTGTATTTATCATTCAGGAAGGGGAAGTTTTGGAGATCCCTTTAATTAAAATAAACAAAGCGAAACTGGTAATTTAGGAGAATTAAAAAATGAGTCATGAGCTTTTAGCGATTATTGAACAGATTGAACGTGAAAAAGGAATTAAAAAAGAGGTTATGCTTGAGGCAGTGGAAAGCGCTATGCTTAGCGCTGCCAAGAGGGTGATTGATTTGAAACCTGATGAAGAGTTTAAGGTGGAGATCGACCGCGTAACGGGCGAGATCCGTGCATTTCGCAATAATGAAAAGGTAACCAATATCGATTTTGGCCGTATCGCCGCCTCCACTGCGCGTCAGGTAATTATTCAGAAGATGCGCGAGGCAGAGAAGGATGTTGTCTTCGGCGAATTTCAGAGCCGCGTGGGAGAGATTGTTAGCGGAACGGTTTACCGTTTCGAGAAGGGCAATGTGGTTATTGACCTTTTGGGAAAGGCTGAAGGTATTTTGCTTAAACGCGAGCAGTCTCCTAAGGAGGAATTTAAACAGGGGCAGCGTATCCGCGCCTATGTTGTGGAAGTGAAGAAGGATATTAAGGGGCCGCAGATTATCTTGTCGCGCGCGCATCCTAATCTGGTTAAAGAATTATTTGAATTAGAAGTCCCTGAGATTTATGAAGGGATTGTTGAAATCAAGGCGATATCCCGCCAGGCAGGCGAGCGGACTAAGATATCGGTCTGTTCAAAAAATGATAAGGTTGATTCAGTAGGTGCCTGTGTAGGAATGCGCGGCAACCGCGTAAGAAATATCGTTAATGAACTACAGGGCGAGAAAATTGATATCGTGCGTTTTAATGACGATGTACGTGAATATATCAAGGCTGCTCTTTCTCCTGCTAAGGTTTCTGAGATAAAATTGGACAGGGAAAAAATGAAGGCCGAGGTTATCGTGGATGACGACCAGCTTTCTTTGAGTATCGGCAAACATGGCCAGAATGTGCGCCTTGCTTCCAGGCTGGTGGGTTGGGAGTTGGATATCCGCACTAAGAGTATGATTGCCGCTGAGGCGTTGGGTGGCAAGGTGGAAGATAAAGCTGTTCAGCCGGAGGCAGAAGGCGTGCAAGAGGAAGAGCCTAAAGCAAAGAAGGCTAAAAAAGAGGCCAAGAAGGAATCCAAAAAGGAAACTAAAAAAGAAACCAAGAAAGAAGCCAAAAAGCCAGCTAAAAAAGAAGGGGCTTCCTTAGAGGATCTTTCCGGAGTCGGAGATAAAATTATTGAAAGTTTAAAAGAATCAGGAATTAAGAGTATTCAGGATATAATCAAGATTAAAGAAGAAGGGCTGGTAAAGATTAAAGGTATTGGAGAGAAGAAGGCCCAGAAGATAGTCGCAGAGGCGAAAAAATTAGCCTAGTTTTTAATATAAAAGCCTAGACAAGGCAGTTTAAGGGAGAGAGATTATGCCCACCAAGGTAAAGAAAGAAAAAACAGCAGCGAAAAAAATAGCTAAGCCTGTAGCGCAGAAGCGCATACCGATTCATCCAGTTGAATCGGGTATAGCGCATAAGCGTGCGGAGCACGCACCGGTTCATTCAAGGGTTGTTTCTAAAACCCATATCTTAAAGCCTAAAACTGCTGTAAAAAAGAAGAAAGAAGAAGCCCATTCGGCAATTAAGCCGGCAATAAAACATGAACCAAAACCTGAAGTTAAGCTAGAAGTTAAACCTGTGCAGAAGCACGCACCGATTCATCCGGTAGAATCGGGTGCAGCGCATAAGCATGTAACGCCTCATCTGGTAGAGACGGGTGCTGTGCAGAAGCACGCACCGATTCATCAAGTTGAATCGGGTGCAGTACATAAATCAGAAGTAAAGCATGAAGCAAAAATTGAGGTAAAGCCTGCGCATATACCTGAGGTTAAGCCAAAGGTAGCCCACGAGATAAAAGTTGAACCTGTGGTTGAGGTTAAGGCGGCAGTTGCTCCAAGTAAAATAATTGAGATTGAACTTCCGATTACACTCAAGGATTTAGCGATAAAATTACAGGAAAAACCAAGCGTCCTCATAAAGCATTTTATGAGCATGGGGGTAATGGTTGGCATTAACCAGGCGCTGGATGAAGAAGCGGTAAATAAACTGTGTTTAAAATATAATTGCGCGATTAAGAAAGCGCTTAACGCTGAAGAAACAGCTTTACAGGAACATAAGGAACAGGATAAGCCTGTGGATCTTAAAAAGCGTTCGCCGATAGTTACTTTTATGGGGCACGTTGACCATGGCAAGACTTCCTTGCTTGATGCTATCCGCAAGACCAAAGTAGCTGAAGGCGAGCATGGAGGGATTACCCAGCATATCGGAGCTTACCGGGTGAGCCTTCCCGGGGGAGAGATCACCTTTTTAGATACTCCCGGCCATGAAGCTTTTACCGCTATGCGCGCAAGAGGCGCCCGGATTACCGATATTGTGGTTTTAGTGGTTGCCGCTGACGACGGAATTATGCCGCAGACTCAGGAAGCGATCGATCATGCGCGGGCTGCCGGAGTAACGATTATTGTCGCCATAAATAAAATAGACAAACCTCAGGCGAATATTGATATGGTCAAGAAACAATTATCGCAAGTCGGCCTGACTGCTGAGGATTGGGGAGGAAAAACTATTACTGTGCCGGTATCCGCTAAAACCGGCGAAGGCATAGATAGTTTGCTTGAGATGATTCTGCTACAGGCAGAGATAATGGAATTAAAAGCAAATCCTAACCGCCCGGCAAATGGAGTAGTTGTTGAGGCAAGGATGGCTAAAGGCAGAGGCCCGGTAGCCACGCTTCTGGTACAAAACGGCACATTACATCTTAATCAAAATATAATCGTAGGCAATTTGTACGGAAAGATCCGGGCGATGCTTAATGACCGGTTTCAATCAGTGACTGCTGTTGGTCCTGCTTCTCCGGTGGAGATATTAGGAATAAGCGGAATCCCTCAGGTAGGCGAGCAATTCTTTGTGATTGAAGACGAAAATCAGGCAAAAGATTTAGTCCAGGCGCGGATGGAGAAAGAAAGGCAGCAGCAGATAAAGAGCGTAAAGAGAGTAAGTCTGGAAGATTTGCATGCTCAAATCGCCGAAGGAAAAATCAAAGAGTTGAAATTGATTATTAAGGCTGATGTCCAGGGGTCGCTTGAGGCGATTAAGGATACACTGGATAAGCTGAATGTCTCCGAGATAAAAATTGATGTGATTCATGCCGGTGTAGGTAATATCAACAACTCGGATGTAATCCTGGCAATGGCTTCTGATGCCCTGATTGTAGGTTTTAATGTTAATTCTGATGAATTGGCTAAAGAATTGATTTCTAAAGAAGGCCTGGAGGTAAAGATATACAACATAATCTATGAATTGGCCAATGATATTAAAGCTGCAGTGGAAGGTATGCTCGATCCTAGGCTGAAGAGGATATTCTTAGGTAAGCTTGAGGTCAAAAAGATGTTCAAGCTTACGCGTTCAGGCCTGATCGCCGGCTGTATAGTGACCAAGGGTAAGGTTAACCGCAACAGCATGGTTACCGTGGAGCGTAACGGCCAGGTTGCTTTTGAAGGTAAGCTCTCAAGCCTAAAGCGTTTTAAGGATGACGTGCGCGATGTCGCCGAGGGTTTTGAATGCGGGATAGCCATTGGCGGTTTTGACCAGCTTATGGAAGGCGATATTATCGAGGCTTATGAAATAGAAAAAATTGCCAGGAAGCTATGAAAAAAAGAATATTAAGCGGAATGCGTCCTACGGGTAAACTGCACTTGGGCCATTTGGTCGGTGCATTATCCAACTGGACAAAACTTCAGAGCGAATACGAGTGTTTCTTTATGGTCGCGGATTGGCATGCGCTTATGTCGGAGTATGAAAATCCGCAGATGCTCAAAGATAATATGTTGGATAATGTTATCGACTGGCTTTCTTGCGGTATTGATCCTGAAAAATCAACAATCTTCATACAATCGCATGTAGCAGAACATCTCGAACTTTCTTTTGTCCTGTCTTTAATTACTCCGCTCGGACTTTTAGAACGCTGCCCTACTTATAAAGAGCAATTACGCGAGGTAACTAACCGGGATTTAAGTACCTATGCTTTTTTGGGGTATCCGGTGTTGCAGGCGGCAGATATCTTGCTTTATAAGGCCGATGCTGTACCGGTAGGGGAAGACCAGTTGCCGCATTTGGAGTTAACCCGTCAGATTGTGCGTAAATTCAACCATATCTATAAGACGGATTGTTTTGCCGAGCCAAAGGCATTGCTTACCGAGGCCACCCGCCTTCTAGGTTTAGACGGCCGCAAGATGAGCAAGAGTTATAATAATTATATTGGTTTATCCGAAGAGCCGGAAGTAATCCGTAAGAAAATACAGAACATGATTACTGACCCTTTGCGTATACGTTTAAGCGATGCGGGCCATCCGCATAAATGTAATGTCTTCAGTTATTATTCCGTATTTTTCTCAGAGCAAAAGCAGGAGGTGGAGCAGCGTTGTACTAAAGCCTTAACCGGCTGCACCGCCTGTAAAAAGGAATTGGCGGATAAAATTCTTGACTTGCTTGCTCCTATCCGGGAAAAAAGGCAGGAATTGTTAAAGAATAAAAAATATATCCAGGAGATCCTCTCTTCCGGAGAGACAAAAGCGTCAAGCTTTGCCAGGAAAACCATGGCTGAAGTAAGGGGCTTACTTAAAATATAATATGAATTATAAAATACGTTTAGATATGTTCGAGGGCCCTCTGGACCTGCTCTTATATCTGGTCAAGAAAGACCATCTTAATATCTATGATATCCCTATCGCCAAAGTTACCGAGCAGTACCTGGAGTATATTAATTTTATGCAGCTTTTGGATCTGGATATTGTAGGTGATTTCCTGGTAATGGCGGCAACCCTGATGCAGATAAAATCCAAAATGCTCCTTCCGGCAACCGAGACTCCGGCAGAAGAAGAGCAGGAAGACCCGCGCGCCGAACTGGTCAAGAGGCTCCTGGAGTACGAGAAATTCAAACAGATCGCCGAGAATTTAAGAGAGAAAGAACTCGGCCAGCAGGATGTTTTTAAGCGTCCTAAAACAGAGTTACCCGCGGATGTCCAGGATAAAACCAAAGAAGAAGGCGATAAGTATTTTGAAGCAAGCCTGTTTGATTTAATCAGCGCGTTTTCCCAGGCATTAAAAGATATCCCCAAAGAGGTTTTTTATGAAGTAATCAAGGATCAGTTTACAGTTGAGCAGAAGGTGCATGATATCCTGCACTTATTATTAATTGAAACAGAGGTAAAACTTTCCACCCTGTTTAGTAAATCAAAAGATAAACTGGAAATAATCGTCATATTCCTGGCAATCCTGGAATTAGCGAAAATGAAAGAGATTGTTGCCCGTCAGGCCGCGGCGTTTGAAGATATAATCATCTCGAGAAATAAGGAAAATATCATACCCTATGAGCGAAGAGACCAGGAAAACCCTGCTTAAGGCTAACCCGATTGTCGCCGATATTAAGGAATCCGAAGAGGATGTAGTTTTAAACATTTCCTTGAGGCCGAAGAAGTTTTCTGAATTTGTCGGCCATAAAGATATTGTGGATAACTTGAAAATAGCGATACAGGCAGCTAAACAAAGAAACGAGCCGTTAGAACATGTGCTTTTAAGCGGACCTCCGGGCTTGGGCAAGACTTCCTTGTCTCATATTATTTCGCATGAGATGGGCGCTAAGATTACCGCTACCAGCGGACCGGCTATTGAGCGCGCCGGAGATTTAATCGGAATATTAACCAACCTGGAAGTCGGGGATATACTTTTTATCGATGAAATACACCGGATGTCGAAGGTAGTTGAAGAATTTTTGTACCCGGCGATGGAAAACTTCCAGATTGATTTTGTGATTGATAAGGGCCCATACGCTAAAACTATCAAGTTTAACCTTAAGCCTTTTACCTTAATCGGCGCGACTACGCGTACAGGACTTTTGGCTGCCCCTTTGCGGGGTAGGTTTGGTATATTTTACAGCCTGGATTTTTACAAGATAGAAGAATTGGCCAAGATTATAAAAAACTCCAGCGCCTTGTTAGTAATACAGATTGACGAAGGGGCGTCTTTGGAGATTGCCCGCCGCGCCAGAGGTACTCCGCGTATTGCTAACCGGCTTTTACGCCGGGTGCGCGATTATGCCCAGGTATTGAAAATTGAACGGGTGGATCAGGCGGCAGCCTCGAAAATTCTTGATGAGCTGGGCATAGACCAGGCAGGTTTTGATGATTTAGACCGTAAGGTGCTCAAGCTCATCCTTGAATCTTTTGGCGGAGGACCGGTGGGGATTGAGTCCCTGGCTGCCAGCTTAAATGAAGAAGTGGATACTATCGCCGATACAGTCGAGCCGTATCTTTTGAAAGCGGGGTATTTGAAACGTACCTCCAGGGGCAGGCTGGCCACCAAGAAGGCATTTGAACATTTCGGCCTGAAGTTTAATAAAGAACAACAGGAAGAGATTTTTTAGTCTTTGAAATGAATATCCTATTGCATATCTGTTGCGGTCCATGCCTGATTTATCCCTTGAAAAGGTTGAATTCCCAAGGTTTTAAGGCAAAGGGTTTTTACTATAATCCCAATATTCATCCTGTGGATGAATATAACAGGCGTAAAGAAGCGGTTGCGGTTTTAAGCAATGGCCGGCAATTTGAGGTAGAATACCCCGAGTATATACCGTCAGATTTTTTTCAGGCAATCGGAACTAATTTGAGCGCTCCGCAACGTTGTCTGCATTGCTGGAAATTACGCCTGAGCAGGACAGCTTTATATGCTCAGGCTAACGGTTTTGACGCATTTACTTCTACCTTGCTGGTTAGCCCTTATCAGGATCAGGAATCGCTGAAAGAGCTGGGTAATCAGGTTGCCAAAGAAGCAAAAGTAGATTTTTATTACGAAGATTTCCGTGAAGGTTTTAGGGTAGCGCACGACGAGGCCAGGGCTAAGGGGATTTATTGCCAGAAATATTGCGGGTGCAGCTTTTCTGAAGCCGAACGTAAGATTAAGGTAAAAAAATGAAAAGGAATATATTAATTTTATTGCTGGTATTATGCCTGTTTAGTTTAAGCCTGGCTTTTGCACAGGATAAAGGAGCTCCGGTTAAAGAAGTTCCGGCCAGAGGCATCTGGGTTTCAGTTTTTTCAAGCAGGGATGTGCTTTATGCCAAAGACGGGGTGAGCAACCTGATCGCCCGCTGTAAAAAGGCCAAGATAAATGAGATTTACCTGCAGTTCTTCCAGTCGGGAAATGCCTATTATGATTCTAAGGTTTGCGACAGGACTAAATATGATGAAATGGTTAAGACTACCGGAGTGGACTGCCTGGATTTATTGCTTAGGGAGGCGCAGGGGAATAATATAAAAGTTTTCGCCTGGATAAATGTCTTAAGCTTAGGAAAGAATAGCAAGGCGGATATCCTGAAGAAGTACGGCAATTCTGTTTTAACCCTGGATCAATATCAGGTGGCATCAAAAATTGAATCCAAGATAGAATTGGATAAATATTACCTGCGAGAAGATCAGATATTTTTGGAGCCTGGGGATCCCCGGATAGAGGAATATATCCTGACCGTGGTTAATGAGATCATTAACCGTTATCCTTTGATCAGCGGTGTGCACCTGGATTATATCCGTTATCCCTCGCCGGTGCCGTTTGTCCCCGGCTCAAGGTTTAAAAAATTTGGCTTAACTTATGGTTATGGTTCGAAGAATGTGGAGCGTTTTAAAGATAAGACTGGGCTTGATCCTCTGGATACACTGAATAATGAAGATGAGTATTTGGCTTGGGACAATTGGAAGCGCCAGCAGGTTACGGACCTGGTGCGTAAAATATCCGGCCTGGTTAAAATTAAATCCGCAGACCTGGCGGTTTCCTGCGCGGTTATCCCGCTAACCGAACGCGCCTATACCAACGCCTTCCAGGATTGGTCAAGCTGGCTTGAAGAGGGGATTGTTGATTATGTTGTGTTGATGTCTTACACTAAAGACAATCAATTTATAAAAGAGGTGGTTAAATCCGGCCTGGGCAATCGTGGTAAAGGAAAGGTATATGTCGGCATCGGCCTGTTTTTAATGAAAAATAACCTGGATTTATTTTTTAACCAATATCGGGCGGTTGCCGATTTGCTTCCTGATGGAATAGTATTTTTCTCAATTGACGACCTGAACGAGCAGGTAATCAGTTTTCTGAATTCGAAACCGAATCTTAAACCTTAAGTTTATCCCATCCCTCATATAAATTATGCTCACGCTTTCTGAATTTGATTATCCTCTTCCTAAAGAGTTGATTGCCCAGTATCCTCTGGAAAAAAGAGAAGATGCCCGGTTAATGGTCGTAGACCGGAAAACCGGAAAAATTACCCACGCCGTATTTAACGATGTAGGAAGCTTCTTTAAACAAAAAGATTTATTAGTACTTAATGATACCAAAGTCTTGCATTGCCGTTTAATGGGTAAGAAGACAACCGGCGGTAGGGTTGAGATTTTACTTACCCGGCGCCTAAATGGCTCGACATTTTCCTGTCTGGTTCAGCCAAGTAGGACTAAGATCGGAGAGAAGATTCTTTTTGCGGAGGGAAAGATTTCCGGGGCCTTGAGCGCCCGCGGGCAAATCAGTTTTAAACAGCCGGATGCGGATGTAATTTATAATTATGGCGTTGTACCTTTGCCGCCTTATATAAAACGTGAGCCGGTTGATTCGGACAAAGTTTATTATCAGACGGTCTACGCCAAAAACGAGGGTGCGCTTGCTTCGCCGACTGCCGGCCTGCATTTTACGGAAAAAATGCTTGCGGATTTGCTTCTTCAGGGAATTCAACTGGCTTATGTAACTTTGCATGTGGGCTTAGGGACATTTCGGCCGGTAAGATGCGAGAATATACTTGAGCATAAAATGGAACCTGAATATTTTCAGGTGCCGGATGAGGCCATTGCTAAGCTTAAACAAGCTAAGGAAGATCACGGCAAGATTATTGCTGTCGGCACGACCGCATTAAGGACTCTTGAGACTTATGCTGACGGACGCAAAGAAGGCAACACGGATTTGTTTATTTATCCGGGGTATAAGTTTAAGTTAGTTGATTGCCTGTTGACTAATTTCCACCTTCCGATGACTACGCTTTTTATGCTGGTCTGCGCTTTTGGCGGAGAAAAGCTGATGAAACAGGCGTATCAGGAAGCGGTTGAGAAGCAATATAGGTTTTATAGTTACGGTGACGCAATGTTGATTATTTAGCCGTCTGGCTTGTCTTGTTTCCCGCAGGGACGCTCGTTTGCCCCTGCGTGGCAAACTTCGCTCGGGTTTCGGCCTCGCTCTGCCGAGACATTTATTGTGGGCAACCTTGCCCGCTCGGCCTGCAAACGCCCTGCTTAGAAACAAGCCAAGCCATCCGCTAAGTAGCATATTTAATTGGCGTAGAGCGAGGTGTCCAAAGCCATTAAGCAAATATTTACTTGCTTCTTAGTATTCAAATTATGATAAAGATAGAAAATATATTATTAGTTAATATAGTAGTTTTACTTATTGTTTTAAATTTTTTCTCTATAAAGAATTTGGAAGCTACTGAAAAAATCATAGCACAAAATGAAACAGAAGGAGAAAGAATGAAGCTTGAAAAATTTCAAGAACAAGTGTTTTTTAGTACGGTTCGTATAACGCGTCCGAATAAAACAGGGACAGGGGCTTCTATTGGAACTGGTTTCTTGTTTAGGGTCTCTCTTAATGATAAGAAGAATAGGGGCGTAGTGCTTTTGGTATCTAATCGTCATGTTTTTGCTGATCCTTCAAGCTCGCTTATCTTAAATTTTAATAGAAAAAAGTCTGATAGTTTAAAACCCGAGCTTGGACAGGTCATTCCTATGAAAGGAGATGAATTTAAAGATATATATCAAGGTCATCCAGATCCTTCTGTTGATTTGGCATGTATAAATGTTTCAAGCATTGATTTCCCAGAAAATAACGTATTTTTTAAGTCTCTATTTCCTGAAATGCTCTCTGATTTCTCTGAGGTTGATTTGCTACCTGGGGTTGATGTTTGGTTTGTTGGATATCCAGAAAATCGTTTTGACACTGTTAATAACCTTCCTCTTCTTCGCAGGGGATATATAGCAAGCATTCCAAAAATAGATTTTAATTCCAAGAAACAATTTGTCATAGATGCTCAGGTATTTCCTGGATCAAGCGGTAGTCCTGTATTCGCTGCACTTGGCGGAAACTTTAAGCTTATTGGAGTGGTAGCAGAGACTATGATTCGGAACGAGCAATTACAAGCGATTCCAACTGGCACAGTCTTAGGGGTTGAGCAGATCCTTGGGCTCGGCATTGTTATAAAATCAAGTCTTGTGAAAGAATTAATTGATTATGCAGCGGAACAGATTAGATTGAAATTAGAAAAACAGGATGTCGAACCCACGATTGGTAAATCTAGGGATGGAAACCAAGGATAATATTCTATGGGTATATATTAGGCGCATATAAACATCTGAATTATATAAGTATTTAGTAGTCAATAAGTAAGATAGAGAGATCTAGAATAAGTAGTTCTCATTTAATGGGTGGTTTGGTTTCTTTGCGTGTCGAGGGTGATTAGGGGTAGGGGTATCTAGGAGGAGAAAATGAAGACGCTGATAACTTATTATTCTTATAGTGGTGTCACCGAGAAAGTAATTGGTATATTTAAAGAAGCTTTAGAGAAAAAATCTGAATTAAAGATTCAAAGGCTAAAACCAAAAGAGGAAATCACTTCTTTTTTTGCCCAGTGCATGGCAGCCAGGTTCAAAAAAAGATGCGAGATAGAAGAAGCGCTGTTTGACGCGAGCAGTTTTGATACTGTTATTATAGGTTTACCGGTATGGGCATTTGCCCCTACGCCGGCGATTAATACATTCTTAGATAAAGTTACGGGATTAAACAATAAAAAAGTGATTGTCCTGCTTACTTCCGGAAGCGGCGCCGGAGTCAAAAATTGCTTTAAATATATTGGGGATATTCTTCGCGCTAAAGGCGTATCCAGCATAAGCGAAATAAATATTCCTAACGCCAGGATGAAGGATGTCGATTTTATTATATCGTCTATAGAAAAAGTTTTGTGATGTTAGCTATGTTTACTGTAATCCATAAAGATAAAAATAGTAAGGCGCGATTGGGAAAGCTGGTTACCCCACACGGGGAAATTGATACGCCGGCATTTATGCCTGTAGGCACGCATGCTACGATTAAAGGGCTGATGTTTAAGGATGTGGAGGAGGCAGGAGCCCAGATAATTCTTTCAAATGCCTACCATGTATTTTTACGCCCGGGGATAGAGACGATTAAGAAAGCCGGAGGCCTGCATAAGTTTATGGGCTGGAATAAGCCTATACTTACGGATAGCGGAGGGTATCAGATTTTTAGCCTGGCGCTTTTCCGCAAGATGCACGATCAGGGAGTTGAGTTTCAATCTCATATTGATGGAATGAAACATTTTCTTACTCCCGAAGATGTAATTAAAATTGAACAGGATTTAGGTTCGGATATTATTATGCCGCTTGATGAATGCATACATTATCCTTGCACCCGCGATCAGGCAAAGTTAGCCATGGACAGGACGATTTCTTGGGCAAAAAGGTCAAAAGACGCGTATGATAAAAATAAGCAGGCCTTATTTGGGATTGTCCAGGGAGCTACTTATGAAGATTTGCGCAAGGATTGCGCCAGGATCATGGTTGATCTGGATTTTGACGGTTATTCTATCGGTGGAGTTTCGGTTGGCGAGTCCAGTAATTTAATATATAATATTATAGAGTTAGTCGCGGGTATCCTGCCGGAGAATAAACCGCGCTATGCCATGGGTATTGGTTATCCTTTTGATATAGTGGAGGCGGTTGACCGCGGGGTGGATATGTTTGATTGCGTAATCCCTACGCGTTACGGCAGAAACGGCACAGCCTTTACCAGTTGCGGCAAAGTGGTTATCCGCAATACTGCTTACGCCGAGGACTTCCGTCCGCTGGATGCAAAATGCGGCTGTTATGTCTGTAAGAATTTTACCCGGGCGTATCTCAGGCATTTATTTAACGCTAAAGAAATGCTGGGGCTGATTTTACTCAGCTTGCATAATGTTTATTTCTTCCTGGATTTAGCCCGTCAGATCCGCCAGGCAATAAAAGAAGATAAGTTCAGCCAGTTTAAACAGATGTTTTTAAGCGACTATAATAATCAAATATGCGCATAGATATAATTACTATTTTCCCGGATATGTTTTCGGCTGTGTTGGATGAGTCCATTGTTAAGCGCGGCCAGCAAAAAGGCAAGGTGAAGATCTTTGTCCATGATTTGAGGCGCTACTCTTTGGATAAGCATCATAAAGTTGATGACCGTCCGTTTGGCGGAGGCTCGGGCATGCTTTTGCAGGCGGAGCCAATCTTTCGGGCCGTAGAGGCGGTTAAGAAAAAAATTAAAGGTAAGCCTAATGTAATATTGTTGTGCCCTCAGGGAAAAAGTTTTAACCAGGCTTATGCTAAAAAACTTTCTAAATGCAACAACTTAATATTTATTTGCGGCCATTATGAGGGGATAGATGAAAGGGTCAGGCAGTATTTGGCGGATGAAGAGATTTCAATCGGGGATTATGTTTTAACCGGAGGGGAGCTTCCGGCAATGGTTTTGGTGGATAGCATCGTCAGGTTGATCCCGGGGGTTTTGGGGGATAAAAATTCCTTGAATTTTGAGTCATTCGAAGGTAATCTATTAGAATATCCGCAATACAGCCGGCCGGCTAAATTCAGAAAATGGCCAGTCCCGGATGTTTTGGTTTCTGGTGCCCATAATAAGATTAGCGCCTGGCGAAAGTCTGAGGCGTTAAAGCGGACCAGGGAGAGAAGGCCGGATTTACTGAAGAAGCAGGGAAAAGTACAAAGTTAGTAATATCGGGAATAAGCAAAGATCCTTCGCCTAATCACTCGAAAATTCTAGAGAATTTTCTCGTAGGCTCAGGATAAATTCGCGCATTGACTTACTCGCACTATCGTGTTCGTAAGTCAAGCGCTCATTTAAAGGAGGCAGTAATAATGGACATTAAGACAATTGAAGCAGGTTTTACGAAGAAAGAGATGCCGCAGTTTAACGTGGGAGATACGGTGAAAGTTTTTACCAGGATACCCGAAGCCGACGGTAAATTCCGCCTGCATCCGTTTGAGGGTGTGGTAATCGCAAAAAGCAATTCCGGGATTAAGCTTAATTTTACGGTAAGAAAAGTTTCGTTTGGCGAGGGGATTGAGCGCGTATTTCCGCTGTATTCACCGAGTATTGAGCGTATTGATATTCTTCGTTCAGGAAAAGTCAAACGTTCCAAGCTTTATTATTTAAGAAACAAGATCGGCAAGCATGCTACTAAGATAGAAAGCAAAGAAGCAAAAGCTAATTAGTGCTGCGCTACGAAAGAAACTTAAAAAAACGCGGGTTTGATTTAATTATCGGCGTAGATGAGGTTGGCCGCGGGCCGTTAGCCGGGCCGGTAGTGGCAGCCGCGGTGTTGTTAAAGGAATATAGCTTTCGTAACCGCATCGACGATTCCAAGAAATTAAGCCCTGCAAAAAGAAAAGCGGCGTTCTTTGAAATAAAAAATAAATCTTTATACAAGATTGCCTCGGTAAGCCAGGGCCAGATTGACCGGATAAATATTCTGCAGGCTACTATTTTGGCTATGCAAAAGGCGATCTCCGGATTAGCCGGGAAATTAACTCCTGCCGAGATGAAACGCGCATTCGTAATTATAGACGGTAATCTGCGGATGAAACTGGGCCTGCCTTATCAAAGTATTATTAAGGGGGATGCCAAATCTTTAAGCATCGCCGCTGCTTCCATATTAGCTAAAGTGCACAGGGATTCGCTTATGGAGAAATACCATAAGCTTTATCCGGAGTATGGTTTTGATAAACACAAGGGTTATCCTACTGCCGAGCACCGTTATGTTTTAAAGAGAATAGGCCCCTCGGCAATCCACCGCAAGAGTTTTCTAAAGTGCCTGGAAAAAATTTAGAATTCGGTAAACAAGCTGAAAAGGCGGCAGTAAGATTCCTAAAAGGCCGCGGGTATAAAGTTATTCAATGTAATTATAAGACTAAATTCGGCGAAATAGATATAATCGCCGAAGACAAAGGGGTTATTTGCTTTGTTGAGGTAAAGGCCCGGCATTCCAAATTGTTCGGCGAGCCGGCGGAAGCGGTTTGTGCGGCAAAACAAAGGCAAATTTCTAAAGCGGCAATTTGTTACTTGAAAGCAAATAACCTCCTGGATCATTCGGCGCGTTTTGATGTGGTGTCGCTTTTGTATGTGGAAGATTTACCGGAAATAAATTTAATCAAAGACGCATTTGAGCTAAACTCTACCTTTACCGTTTAAAACTATGGAATATAAAAAACAGAATTTAACCAAATACCTGGATGACCTTTCGACTAAGCTTGCCGCCCCCGGAGGGGGATCTGCCGCAGCTTTAAATGCGGCTATGGGGGCAAGTTTAATCAGCATGGTGGTTAATTTTACTTTGGGCAAACCCAGGTACGCCGCGTTTGAGGCGGAGCTAAAACAGATATTAGCTAAATCCGAAAAATTAAGAAATGATTTTCTGGAGTTGGTGGATTTAGATGTGGTTGCTTATCAAAGTAAGGATCTGCGCAAAGCTTTGGATGTGCCGCTAATGCTGGCCAGGCTATGCTGCGAGGCTGCGAAATTATGCCCGCCATTAATAAAAAAAGGAAACCCAAATTTAATTACTGATGTAGCGATAGCCGCGGTATTTCTTGAGTCGGCTTTTGTCTCCGCTTGTTTTAATGTGGAGATTAATTTAAAGAGCCTGGATCAGAAAAAGTTAGCCCAGGGTATAAAAAAAGAACTGGGCCAGAAAATCAAAGTTATTCAGAGGATTCGTAAAGATGTGGAGGACAGCGTTGGCAAGGTTATTAGAGGGTAAGCCTGTAGCTGAAAAAATCAAGCTGGAAATAAAGAGCCAGGCGCAAAAATTAAATCAGTCCCCGGTTCTAGCCAGTGTTTTGGTCGGCGATAATCCCAGCGCGGCTTCTTATGTAAAATCCCAGGCCAAGACCGCTCTTGAGCTGGGGATTATTTATAGACCTTTTCAACTGGATAAAGATACTACTGAGCAGGCTTTAATCGATTTTATCCTTAAGCTTAACCTGGATAAGACAGTCAATGGTATTATCGTGCAGATGCCCCTTCCTCAGCATATTGATTGCCGGAAAATAAGCGAAAGCCTGGCACCGTTTAAAGATGTCGAGGGCCTGCATCCGGAGAATACCGGTAAACTTTTTTTGAGCCGTTCAGGTTTTGCCTCTTGCACGGCCAGCGCGGTAATGGAGTTATTAAATTCTACCGGCGTGGATTTATATGGCAAGGAAGCAGTGGTTGTCGGCCATAGTGAGATCGTAGGTAAGCCGCTGGCGTTCTTATTATTAGATAAATTTGCTACTGTAACTGTTTGCCATATCGGAACCAGCAAGGCAGGTAAACTTGAAGAGCATGTAAGAAGGGCTGAAGTGCTTATTGTGGCAGTCGGCAAGGCTGGTTTAATCAAAGGTGACTGGATTAAAGAAGGGGCAATTGTTATTGATGTCGGCATAAACCGGGTAGGCGCTAAGATTATCGGCGATGTAGAATTTGAGGAGGCCCAGAAACGCGCCGCTTATATTACTCCTGTTCCCGGAGGAGTGGGGCCATTGACCGTGACAATGTTGATGCGGAATTTAGTCGAGGCAGCCAAGCTTCAGCAATGAATCTGTCATTTTTCTCGCTCAGGTCGATTTTTTAACGCCAATGTTCTTTCGTATTCCGGTGGCTGCGGAACTCGCGGTTTTTGTTCTAACAAAAACCACTCAAACATCCTCGCCATCCCGGCGTTGTCGCTAATCGCTCCACCGGGAGTTCCGGAATACTCAAGCTCCATTGGCTAAAATCGACATTCGCTGCGAAAATCGCCAGATTCATTCTTTGTGAAATAAAAGTTACACATTAAGTGTAACAAAGATTTATTATTAGCGGGTGGTGAGTTTTGGACTCGAGCGTCCCTGCGGGGAACAAGACAAGGCAGACGCGTTATCTTAAAATATAATGACATTTAAAGAAAAAATACAGGCGGGAAAATTTCTGCTTACCTCAGAGGTTGGCCCTTCCAAAGGTATCCACTCAGAACAATTGCTAGCCGATGTTGAGCTTTTCCGTACGAAGGTAGATGCGATAAATGTAACGGATTTGCAGAGTTCGGTAATGCGCCTGGGTTCGCTCACCGTTAGTTTCCTGCTTAAGCAAAAAGGTTTTGAGCCGATTTATCAGCTTACCTGCCGTGACCGTAACCGGCTGGCACTGCAATCGGATTTATTATCCGCGGCTGCTTTGGGAATAGAAAATATTTCGATTTTAACCGGTGACCACCCGACTTTAGGCGATCATCCTGAAGCTAAGCCTGTTTTTGATTTGGATTCAGTGCAGTTATTGCAAGTAGCTAAGAAATTGGAATCCGGGCAGGATATGAAAGGCAATAAGCTGCAAGGGGCTGCCCCGAAATTCTGCCTTGGCGCAGTGGTTAATCCCGGCGCGGATCCTTTAGAGCCTCAGATTATTAAAATGGAAAAGAAGATTGCTGCCGGGGCTGAATTCTTCCAGACTCAGGCGGTTTTTGATTTAAAAGTATTTGAGAATTTTATCTCCAGGATAAAACATGTAAAGGTGCCGGTTATGGCGGGGATTGTTTTGTTAAAATCAGCATCTATGGCCCGGTATATGAATAAGCATGTCGCCGGGGTATTTGTTCCGGATGATTTGATCAAGGAAATGGAAGAAGCTAAAGACAGAACGGCTGTTTCGGTTGAGATTGCCAGCCGGCTGATTAAAAAAATAAAACCTATGTGCCAGGGCATCCATATTATGCCGATTGGCTGGAATAAAATTGTGCCTCTTGTTTTGGAGGCTAGTGGATTATGAAAAACCATCCCTCGCATAAACATGGCAAAAATATTAAAATATTTTCGCCATATGCTCGGGATAAATTCGGCCAGACAACTTATGTTCGCTGTCGCTCCATAAGTTGTGGCCTCATTTAATGTCTAACTTGCCGCAGATACCCGGAGCCAGGAAAAAGGGAGTAGTTTTACTCAGCTCCGCAGAAGATTTTAAAAAGCTGGACGAGTATCATATTAATGATACTGTTTGTATTGACGGGCCGTTTGGATTAGCGCTCAGCCTGGCTGAATCAATCCGTGAAAAATATAAAGTCGGGGTTAAGGTTGTCAGCCAGGATGGCCTGCAGAATCCGCAGGAACTGCCTGCGGATATAGAGATAATCAGCAGTCCGCTACAGGAGATTGTCGGCGAGGGCAGGGCGGAGGCAGTTAAATTTAAGGACGGAAAAGCCGTCGGCGTATGTTTGGTTATATTTGTGGATAAAGCAATGGCTGATAAAATTCAAAATAAGGCGTCTGATACATCTGATTTACTTGTGCAGCTTGGGGTAAAAGGTACTGAAGTAGTATTAGGCCTTACTCGCCAGGCTTTGGATAAGGCAATCGGGCAAAAAGGAGAAAACGGAAAAATCGGATTTCCCGAAACAAATTATTATCTGCCTTTGATCAATGCCTTGTTAAATATAGAAGTAAAGACCCTCGCTGATTGCCAGCTTGCTTTTTCCCAGGCTGAAAATCTGGCAAAAAACGAGGCAGCTTCCAGCGGTTTGATTATCAAGAGCCTGGGAGGAATTTTAAATAAAGGGGTGGCCACTTTAATTTGTGAAGAGATTTTAGCGGCTTTGGCGGTAGAGAATCAGGAGCATCCTAAGGGGGGAATAGGTTTTATCCCGGATAAGGTTTTGAGGTCGCTTGGCCTGCAATTGGTGGATGGCAGGATTTCCGGGATTGCCGTAATCCTGGGTCCGGCTAAAGATGAACAGTCTGCCGCGGATTTAATCCGTGAATTTCAATCCAAGAGTATTGTTTCTCTGCTTGCGGGAAATGTTAACGGTTTGACTTTTAAACAACAGCTTGAGAAAAAAGGGGTTGAGCTGGGCCTTGAGAATTATATTGTTGAATTGGGTGAAGATTACTTATCCGCGATCTATGCGGTAAATTTCGCATCCCGTGCGCCTTTGATCTACGGAGGCAATAAACCCGGCCAGTGGCAGGAGGTTGCGGATTATATACGTAACCGCGTGCCAGCATTTGTTTTATTACTTAGCCATGTTGATGAGGTTTTAGTGGCTACCGGTTTAGGGGCTTTGGCCTTTGGTTTGCCTATAATTACTGATTTAGAGGTTCCGCAGCTGTCTAAAATTGATACAACTTTATTTGAGGCCTTAGTTACCGAGAAGGATTATCAAAAACTGCCATCGAAATGTATATTGACCCGCGGCATAAAAGTAAAGATGTCTGAAGTTGCCGTGCCTGTGCCGTATGCCGCTGCCTTTGAAGGCGAGCGCGTGCGCAAGGAACAGCTAGCGGTTGAGTTCGGAGGCAAGGCTGGTGCAGCCCTGGAATTTTTAAGCATTAAAGATGAAGCCGGGGTTGCAGACGGCAAGGTAGAATTGATTGGCCCGGATATTGATCAGCTTGGCTCAGGAATAAAATCCCTGCCTTTGGCGATTGCCGTCGATGTTTTTGGCCGTAAAATGCAAAAAGATTTTGAGCCGATCCTGGAGCGTCAGATACACCGTTTTGTAAATTATGCCATGGGATTGATGCATATGGGGCAGCGGGATATGGTCTGGATAAGGATTTCTAACGATGCCTTTAATAAGGGTTTCCGGCTTAAGCACCTGGGGGTTATTTTGCACGCTATGCTGCATCAGGAGTATAGTGCTATAGTGGATAAGGTGCAGGTAAGGATTTATACTAACCAGTCAGACGTGGATAATTTAATTACCGGCGCGCAGGAAGTTTTTAATCAACGCGATGAGCGTCTGGCCGGGATGACTGATGAGAGCGTGGATACATTCTATTCCTGTTTGTTGTGCCAGTCTTTTGCCCCTAACCATGTTTGTATTGTTACCCCTGAGCGTTTGGGTTTATGCGGGGCGTACTCCTGGCTTGATGCCAAGGCTTCGTTCGAGATAATTCCTACCGGGCCTAACCAGCCGGTTGAAAAGGGGAATCTTTTAGATGCCCGGCTTGGCCAATGGGATAATATTAATCAGTTCGTGCGGGAGAAATCCAATAAAACCGTTGATACAGTGAGTATGTATTCTTTGATGGACGGACCGCAGTCATCCTGCGGGTGTTTTGAATGCATCGTGGCAATTGTCCCTGAGGCAAACGGGGTAATGATTGTTAATCGTGATTACTCCGGGCTTACTCCTTCCGGGATGAGTTTTACTACCTTAGCCGGTTCGGTCGGCGGGGGAGTGCAAACCCCGGGTTTCCTGGGTGTGGGTAAGTTATATATAACAAGCAAAAAATTTATCTCAGCCGAAGGCGGGTTAAAGCGGGTGGTCTGGATGCCTAAAGAGTTAAAAGAGGTGTTAGCGGATAAACTGAAGAAGCGGGCTGAAGAGATCGGGGAACCTGATTTATTGGATAAGATTGCCGATGAAACTGTCGCGGTAAGTTCCGAAGAGCTTCTAGTTTTTTTACAAAAGGTGGCGCATCCGGTATTAAGCATGGAGCCGATTATTTAACTTTCCTCTTGACGTAAGTGTATTAAATGTATATAATTAATCAAACTAAAATGAAAATTCACTTCCTGCCTAAATTCTTATTTACCCTGATTATCGCGATATGCGTTTTTTGCTTTGGTGGATCGCTTTTTGCCCAGGATGATGCGGAGGATACTGCGCCTACTGAAGTTAAAGGGGCATTACCGGAGCAGGCCAGAAAATATCGTGAAGAGGGTTTAGAAAATCAGCGCATGGGTAATATTCCAATGGCAATGTCTTTATACCAGAAGGCGATTGCGCTGGATCCGACCTATGCGGTTGCTTATAATGATTTAGGGGTTATTTATGAAGCTGCTGGTTTTCCTGACCGGGCGAAAGAGAGTTATTTCAGGGCAATCAAGGTTGACCCTTCCTATTTAAGTTCTTATAGCAATATCGCGCTTTTTTATGAAGACCAGCGGGATTTGGATCGGGCTGCGTTCTATTGGGCTAAAAGGGCAGAGTTAGGCCCCGTGGAGGATCCCTGGACTCAGAAAGCAGCTAAGCGGTTTAAGGATATCCGCGCGGTTTTATCAAAGCGGCCTGAGGCTGATGCGCGGGAAGAAGATGTATTAGGTTTAATCAAAGACGTTTCAACTTATAAATCCGCATTTACAAAAGCTGACCGGGTGCAGGCCCGGAATCATTTGCGCAAGGCCGGCCAGTATTATAGTAAAGGAAAAATGACCGCGGCAATTAAAGAGGCATATGAGGCCCAGGATTTAGACCAGGCCAGCCAGGAAATCAAGGATTTTATTCAAAGAATTGACGCTGATCCGGCAAGTGCCGCGGCTTATAATGATTTAGGGATTATTTACGAAGCAGCCAACGCTCCTGAACGGGCGGAAGAATGTTATTTAAAGGCAATCAGATTTGATCCCACGTTATTGAGCGCCTATGTTAATATCGCGCTTTTTTATGAGAAAAAGCGCGATTTGGAGAAGGCGGAATTTTATTGGGCTAAGCGCGCGGAGTTAGGTTCGGCGGAAAACCCCTGGAAGCAGAAGGCGGCTAACCGGGTTAAGGATATCCGTACGGTTTTATCCAGCAGTCCGGTTGCCGATGCTCGGGAAGCTGAGGTTTTGGGTTTAATTAAGGACGTCGCCAAGTACAAATCCGCGGTCAATAGAAACGATCAGGCTCTTGCTCAGGACCACTTTGATAAAGCCAAGCAGAGCTTTAATAAAGGAGATTTGGCTACGGCAATCAAAGAAGCTTTGGATGCTCAGTATTTAGACCAGGATAACCCAGAGATTGAAGCATTTATTGAAAAGGCAGAGTTAAGAGCTCTGTCGCGCTAGGATCGCGCAACTGCAAAAACTCTTTCCCTATATTGAATTCCTTTTATATTTAGTTGATGGCTGATAAAAACTTATTCTTGATTGACGCGACTGCATTTTGCTATCGGGCTTATTATGCCTTGAGCGGTATGAGCACCGTATCGGGTCAGCCTACTAATGCGGTTTACGGATTTTTAAATATCCTGAACAAAATATTGAAAGAGCAGAAACCGGATTACCTGGTATGCTGCTTTGATATATCCCGGGATACATTCCGCTTGCAGAAGTTCGCGCAGTATAAAATGCAGAGGCCGCCAATGCCCGACGGCCTAAGCAGTCAAATACCCATAATTAAAGAGATTGTTGCTGCTTACGGCATCTCTATTTTTGAGAAAAAAGGTTTTGAAGCGGATGATATTATAGCTGAGCTTGCCCGAAAGGCCGCGGCAAAAAAACTGCGCGTTACAATCGTAAGCAGCGATAAGGATATCCTACAGTTGGTGAATAGCCGCGTTTCGGTGTTTAACCCCTATAAAGACAGCGGCGTGCTTTATGATGAAAAGAAGGTTGCAGAGGTTTTTGGGGTCAGCCCGGAGATGACGGCGGATGTTATCGCGCTTATGGGCGATGATGCGGATAATATTCCGGGTGTGCCGGGGATCGGTGAGAAGACCGCAGAAAAACTTATTTTGGAGTTTGGTTCTCTGGAAAAACTGCTTAAGAATATCGCCAAGGTTAATCCTGAAAAGATTAAAAACGCGATCTCCGGGAACATTGAGCGTATAAAATTGAATAAAGAGCTGATAACCCTGAACGAAAAAGTAGGCATAGTTTTGAATTTAAAGAAGGTCAAGTTTGACAATCCCGATTATAAGCGGTTGAGCGGAATTTTTAAAAGATTAGAGTTTAAGAGCCTGCTTAAAGAGCTGCCTGACACAGGGGAAGATGCTTTCGAGGTTAAATTAGATAATTTAAATTCCGGGGAATTAAAGGGTTTGTTGAAAGGTTCGCCAGAGCTTGCGCTTTATGGTGATAATAAAGAAGGACTGTTCTTTTCTATAGGGGATAAAATATTCAACGCTGAGTCTGCCGCAGGGGAACTGGATGCGTTAATCAGCGATAACCGGATAAAGAAAACAGGTTTTGATCTTAAAAAGCTTAAAGTCGCTCTTTTTAAACAGGGTTTAGTTTTAAATGGTTTGGATTTTGATGTTATGATTGCCGCCTACTTGTTGAACCCGTCGCGTTCAAGCTATGCGCTTATTGATTTAGCCTTAGAAAACCTGGGGGAGTTTTTCCGCGAAGAGAAACTGGAAGAGAAAAATGCCCTGAGTCTGGTAGTTAAATTAAAACCGGTACTGAAGAAGGCCTTAGAAGAAAAAGGGCTATTCGGGCTGTTTACTGATCTTGAGATGCCCCTGGTGAGTGTCCTGGCAGAGATGGAGCAGGAGGGGATAAAACTGGATTTGCAGTTACTTAAAGAGTTATCGCGTGATATTGAAAAAAAACTGATAAAATTAATCGCGGATATTTATGAGTCAAGCGGAACACAGTTTAATATTAATTCTCCGAAACAGCTGGGCCAGGTTTTGTTTGAAAAGCTTAGCCTTCCGGTAATCAAGAAAACCAAGACCGGGCCTTCTACCGATGAGGAAGTACTCAGGAGATTGAGCCAAAAACATGCGCTTCCGGCGTTGTTGTTGGAGTATCGGCAGCTGACTAAGTTAAAGAATACTTATGTTGATGCTCTCCCTAAGCTGGTCAGCCCCGAAACCGGCAGGGTGCATACGTCTTTTAATCAGACCGGGACAGAAACCGGCAGACTTAGCTCAAGTAATCCCAACCTGCAGAATATCCCGATCAAGACAGATATCGGGTCCAGGATCCGCCAGGCAATCATTGCTTCAGGGAAAGACAACTGCCTCTTGTCATGTGATTATTCGCAGATTGAGTTAAGAGTGCTAGCGCATCTTTGCGGGGATAAGACTTTAGTTGAGGCATTTCACAGTAACCAGGATATACATCGGCTGACCGCTTCATTGATTTATAACATTAGCGAGTCAGAGGTTGTTGATAATATGCGAGAGGTGGCCAAAAGAGTTAATTTTGGTATTGTCTATGGCCAGAGCTCTTATGGTTTAAGTAAAGATTTAGGGATACCGGTTATGCAGGCGCAGGATTTTATTGACGCTTACTTCTTGCGTTACCCGAAAGTAAGGGAGTTTATTGACTCCCAGATCCATAAGGCTAGGAGCGAGGGTTTCGTAACTACGCTCATGGGCAGGAGAAGATATATCCCGGAAATTAACAGTAAAAATATGGGTATTCGCCAGTTTGCGGAACGTCAGGCGGTAAATACCCCTATACAAGGCACTGCCAGTGATTTGATCAAGATGGCAATGGTCAAGATAGCTGAACAGATTAAGAAAAGCGGCCTGAAAAGTAAAATGATCCTGCAGATTCATGACGAACTGGTTTTTGATTTGCCGATTGAGGAGCTTGATGTTTTGTCCAGAATGGTAAAAGAGGAAATGGAACAAGTGAGAAAACTGGATGTGCCGATAAAAATAGATATGAAAAAAGGAAAAAACTGGTTGGATATGGAGGCTGTTTGATGAAAATAGCGATGATTGCTTCTGAGGTTGTGCCTTTTGCCAAGACCGGCGGCCTTGCCGACGTGGTTGGCGCCTTGCCGTTAGTCTTAGAGGATTGCGGGCAGGAGGTAATTGTTATTATGCCCAGGTATAAGTGTATCAAAGAAGGAAAATTTAAGACGAGCCGGGTTTTTAAAGATGTATCAAGCGCGGTCATCGGCAATAATATAAAAGTCTTCTTTTTAGAGAATGATTTATATTTTAACCGCGAAGGCCTTTATGTGGACAAGAACGGAGATTACCAGGATAACCTGGAGAGGTTTGCTTTTTTCTGCCGCCGGGCGCTGGATTTATTAAAAGAAATAGATTTTCCCGCCGATATTCTGCACCTGCACGATTGGCAGTCCAGTCTGGTTGCGGTGTATCTGAAGAATTTATACGCAGAAGATCGTTTCTACAGCAAGATGAAGAGCATCCTGACAATCCATAATCTTGGTTATCAGGGGTTGTTTGCTGAAGATGAATTTGGAAAACTGGGTTTAGAGAGCAACCTTTTTAGCGTCTCGGGGTTGGAATTTTACGGCCGGATCAATCTGTTAAAGGGCGGGATAGTTTTTGCTGATTTTATCAATACAGTCAGTCCTACTTACGCCGAGGAGATCAAGAGTGAAGAGCTTGGGTTTGGTTTGGACGGCCTATTAAGGGAGCGCAAGGATGTCTTAAGCGGGATAGTCAACGGCCTGGATTATTATGTTTGGGATCCCAACACGGATAATTTCATTATGCATAACTTTTCGGCTAAAACAATAGAAGATAAAAGTTTTAATAAGGGGGATCTTCAGGAAATATGCGGCCTTGCGGTAAATAAGGATATCCCGGTTTTAGGTATTGTCTCGCGCCTGGTCGAGGCAAAAGGCATGGATATCCTTACTCAGGGGTTGGATGAATTATGCAAGATGGACGTGCAGCTGGTTATTCTAGGGATGGGTGATTTGAAATACCATCAGATTTTATCGGCGGCGCAGAAAAAATACCCCAAGAAAATTTCTTTAAATTTAAAGTTTGATGATCCGTTAGCGCATAAGATTTATGCCGGCAGCGATATTTTTCTTATGCTTTCAAAATACGAGCCCTGCGGGCTCGGACAGTTGATCAGCCTGCACTATGGGACTATTCCTTTGGTTTTTAAGACCGGCGGGCTGGCGGATACGATAAATAAAAATAATGGTTTCCTGCTGACTACTCATAATAAAGAAGAATTTCTCAAGCTTCTTAAAAAGGCAGTAGCTGTTTTTAAAGATAAAAAGAAGTGGATGCACCTGGTAAATAATGCCCTGAAGTGTAATTTTTCCTGGGAGGCCTCCGCAAAGAAATATATCCAGTTATATGCCAAAGCAAAAGAAAGCTAAATTAGTTTTAGGCCTTACCGGCGGCATCGGTTCCGGTAAGAGTACCGTAGCCAGGATGTTGAAGACAAAAGATTCGTTGCTGATTGATGCCGATAGGCTGGCGCACGATTCTTTTAAAATCGGCAGCCCGGTTTATAAAAAAGTTGTTGCTTATTTCGGCGAGAGAATACTTAAGACGAATAAGTGTATTGACCGCTCTAAGCTGGGAAGAATAGCTTTTGTCAATAAAGCGGCTTTAGTTAAATTAAACAATATTGTCCATAAAGCCCTGATCGCCGATATCCGGCGCCTGATTAAGGACTCGGACAAGAAGATTATAATTTTAGATGCTGCCTTGATTATCGAAACGGGGTTAGGCAGGATGGTTGATAAACTTCTGGTGGTTAAGGCCGACAGGGAGCAGCAGATTCTCCGCAGCCAGAAAAGGCTGGGTTTAGAGAGGGATGAAGTCCTGCAGAGGATGAAATATCAGATTTCGCAAGCCACAAAGTTGCGCTTAGCGGATTTTATCATAGATAACCGTGGTTTAATCAGTGAAACTCGGAAACAGGTTTCCGAAATAAGGAGGATGGTGTGGAAAAGTTAGATATTAAGAATCTTAAAGATATGAAAATTGGTGAATTAAATAAGCTGGCCAAAGAATTAAATGCCAACGGCACCAGCGGTTTAAAAAAACAGGACCTGATTTTTAAAATACTTCAGGCTCAGGCGGAGAAGGAAGGGTTGATGTTCGGGGAGGGTGTATTAGAAATCCTTTCTGAAGGCTTTGGTTTCTTAAGAAGCCCGAATTATAATTACCTTCCCTGCCCGGATGATATTTATATTTCTCCGTCGCAGATCAGGAAATTCGAACTGCGCACCGGGGATACCGTGAGCGGACAGATCCGCCCGCCGAAAGAGGGGGAAAAATATTTCGCCCTGCTTAAGGTGGAGGCGGTAAATTTTGAGAATCCCGAAGAGGTAAAGGAGAAGGTGCTTTTTGATAACCTTACTCCGGTTTATCCGCGCCAGCCATTTAACATGGAGACTAGGCCGGATGAAATATCCATGCGGATTATGAGCCTGCTTACTCCAATCGGTAAAGGCCAGCGTGGTTTGATTGTTGCCCAGCCATATAGTGGCAAGACTGTTTTGTTGCAGAAGATTGCCAATGCTATTACCAGTAATAATCCGGATGTGGTCTTAATCGTTCTTTTGATTGATGAGCGTCCGGAAGAAGTTACGGACATGCAGCGTAATGTCAAAGGCGAGGTAATTTCGTCAACCTTTGATGAGCCGCCGGAACGCCACGTACAGGTTGCCGAGATTGTATTGGAAAAGGCAAAGCGGTTGGTTGAGCATAAACGCGATGTAGTAGTTCTCTTGGATAGTATTACCCGCCTGGCGCGCGCTTATAACTCCGTGGTTCCGCATAGCGGCAAGGTGCTTTCAGGAGGTATTGATTCTAATGCCCTGCAAAAACCCAAAAGATTCTTCGGCGCGGCTCGTGCCGTAGATGAAGGCGGAAGTTTAACGATTATCGCTACGGCCCTGGTTGATACCGGCAGCCGTATGGATGAGGTTATCTTTGAAGAGTTTAAAGGTACGGGTAATATGGAAACTCAGCTTGACCGTAACCTGTTTCAGCGCAGGATTTACCCGGCAATTGACATTAAGCGTTCTAATACCCGCCATGAGGAGCTTTTAGTTAAACCGGATGTGCTGCAGAAGACCTGGATATTAAGAAAAGTGTTAAATGAGTTAAATAATGTGGAGGCTATGGAGTTGTTAATCGAAAAATTAAGTAAGACCAAGAATAACGAAGAGTTTTTAAACAGTATGAACCAGAAATAAGGAGGAAGTAAGATGAAAGAGAAGATACATCCTAATTACAAAGAGAGTACAATTATCTGCGCTTGCGGAGAGACAGTGCATACCCGGTCTACTAAACCGAGTATCCGTGTTGAAATTTGCTCGAAGTGCCATCCGTTCTTCACCGGAAAACAAAAGTTAGTGGATTCCGCTGGCCGCGTGGATAAGTTCATTAAGAAGTACGGCAAGAAGTAAATGAAGCCATAACTTATGGAGGCGTAGCCGACATAAGTTATGGGCTGAATTTATCCTCGCGAGCAAGCGAGCGAGGAAATTGTTATAAAGGATTTAAACCATGAACGAACAGCTAGAAAAAATGGTAGCGCGCTACCAGGAATTGGAGCAGCTTTTAGCCAGCCACGAGCTGATTGCCGACAGGCAGCAGTATAATAAACTGGCTAAAGAGCTCTCTGATTTAAAATCCGCGGTAGTCTTGTATCGCGAGCTTAAAAACCTGCTTAAGGAATCTCAGGATCTCGAAGAGGTATTGCTTCAGAAACATGATGAGGATTATCATGAACTGGTGCAGCAGGAAATTAAGGATTTGGATACCAGAAAAGCGGATATAGAGCTTAAGTTAAAGAAAATGCTCACCGGAGAGGATAAGGATGCCGGCCGTGCCTGTATTATTGAAATCAGGCAGGGTACGGGCGGGGATGAGGCTGGGCTTTTTGCGGCGGATCTTTACCGGATGTATTCTAAATACGCGGATAACAAAGGCTGGATCCTTGAGCCGATGCTTGCCAGCACTAATGAAGCCGGAGGGATCAAGGAAATTACTTTCAGCGTAAAAGGAAAAGATGCCTTTCGCTGTTTGAAATTTGAAAGCGGAGTGCATCGCGTGCAGCGTGTGCCTACTACTGAGGCGCAGGGCCGTATTCATACCTCTACCGCTACAGTGGCGGTTTTGGTTGAACCGGAAGAGGTGGATTTAGTGATTGAGCCCAAGGATCTAAGAATAGATACTTATCGTTCAAGCGGGCCAGGCGGCCAGCATATGCAGAAGACTGATTCAGCGGTAAGGATTACACATATACCGACCGGTACTGTGGTTGCCTGTCAGGATGAGCGTTCGCAGATAAAAAATAAAGCAAAGGCTATGAGGGTCTTGCGCGCGCGTATCTTAGAGACTAAAATCGAGGCAGAGGCAAAGAGATTGTCCAGCGCCCGGAAAACCCAGATCGGAACCGGTGACCGCAGCGAGAAAATCCGTACTTATAATTTTCCTGACCGCCGGGTTACCGACCACAGGATTAATTTTACTTCGCATCAATTAGAGGCTATTTTGGAAGGCCAGATGGATGAGTTGACTGAGGCCCTGTTAAAGGCGGAAGAAGAAAAGAAGAATGAACGAAGCTGAATTAGTTTTAACCCATGTTTTAAATTGCGACCGTTTATCTTTATATTTAAATAAAGATATAAACTTAAACAGGGATAAATCCGCACTGTTGTCTTCGATATTAAAACGCAGAATGCTTGGTGAACCGGTGCAGTATATACTGGGTGAAACCGAATTCATGGGATTTAAATTTAAAGTGGATAATCGCGTATTGATTCCCCGGCCGGAAACAGAAATTCTGGTGGAGACGGCTATTGAAAAATTACGGCAGGAGGGTGTTACCTCGCCTAAAATACTGGATCTTGGAACAGGGTCAGGTTGTATTGCCGTAGCTCTGGCTAAAAACCTTGAGGCCGCCGATGTTTGGGCAAGCGATGTATCGAATGCGGCTTTGCAGTTAGCTAAGGAGAACGCCGGCTTAAATAACGTAGAGGTTAAATTCCTGCAGAGTGATATTTTCTCCGCGCTAAAACTTAAGAGTGAGAAATTTGATTTAATTATCAGCAATCCTCCTTATATATCAGACGGAGATTTTGGTTCTTTAGCTAAAGAGATATTTTTTGAACCGCAGTTAGCTTTAAAGGCAGGAAAGGATGGTTTAGATTTCTACCGCCGGATAATTTCCCGAGCAGGGTTTTATTTAAAAGGAAACGGCTTATTAATGTTTGAAGTTGGGTTAAACCAGGCTAATTTTGTTAAAGAGATGCTTCAAAGGCAGGGTTTTAATCAGCTGTCTTTGATCAGGGATTATAATAATATTGAACGTATAGTTACGGCCAAAAAAGGATTATTGAAAAATGGATAAATTGGTTATTGAAGGCGGAGTCAAATTAAAAGGAGAGGTTACCATATCCGGGGCAAAAAATGCGGTGCTGCCGATTTTAGCGGCAAGTTTGCTTACTGATGAGCCTTGTATAATTAAGGGGGTACCGAATCTGCGCGATACTAACAGTATGCTGAAGATTTTGCGCGCGTTAGGAAAAGTTGTCGAGTTTGATAAGGGCAGGGTAAGTATCTGCGCGGGGAAAACCGAAAGTTATGTCGCTGAATATAAATTAGTTTCTACTATGCGTGCTTCATTTTGCGTCCTGGGTCCGCTGCTGGGGAAACTTAAAAAAGCCAAGGTTTCGCTTCCCGGCGGCTGCGTTATCGGCGTGCGGCCGGTAGACCTGCATCTTAAAGGGATTAAAGCTTTAGGCGCTGATATAAGTATTGATTCAGGATATGTCATTGCTAAGACAAATAAATTAAAAGGAGCGTATGTTTATTTAGGCGGCGTATACGGCTCGTCAGTTTTAGCTACCGATAATGTGATGATGGCTGCGGTCCTGGCAAATGGAAAGACCGTAATCGAATCCGCGGCTTGCGAGCCGGAGGTAGCGGATTTGGCGGAGTTCTTAATTAAAATGGGCGCAAAAATTAAAGGCCACGGCACGCCGGTTATTGAAATAGAGGGAGTCAAGCATTTACGCGGGGCAACGCATTCTATAATTCCCGACCGCATTGAAGCTGGTACTTTAATTTTAGCTTCCCTGGTTACCGGAGGCGATATTTTAATTAAAAATGTGCAATCTCAGCATCTGGGCTCTTTACTGGATAAATTGCATGAGGCAGGGGCGCATATTGAGCGTGGCGACGGCTCCCTGCGGGTTAAAGGAAATAAGCGATTGAAGTCTGTAAATATTACTACGCTTCCGTATCCGGGTTTTCCTACTGATATGCAGGCTCAGATGATGAGTTTGATGTCAGTTACTCCGGGCATAAGCGTGATTACCGAGAAGATTTATCCTGACAGGTTTATGCATGTATCTGAGCTTAACCGTATGGGCGCGCATATCCAAAGAGAAGGCCCGCATGCTATTGTTGAGGGGATCAAGATTTTATCCGGGGCTCCGGTTATGGCTTCTGATTTGCGCGCATCCGCCTGCCTGGTGCTGGCTGGTTTAGCCGCCCGCGGCAAGACGTCTATTTCCAGGATTTATCATTTGGAGCGCGGATATGAAAACATCGAGGAGAAATTGATTAACCTGGGGGCAAAGATTTGGAGAGAAAAAGAATGATCTTAATGATTGATAATTATGACTCTTTTACTTATAACCTCGTGCAGTATTTAGGCGAGCTGGGAGCGCGGGTTTTAGTTTACCGCAATGACGCTTTGAGTATTAATGATATAAAAAAGCTTAATCCGGAAAAGATTGTCGTATCTCCCGGCCCGGGCAGACCGGAGGATGCGGGTATCTCCTGTGAGGTTATCCGCGCATTTAGCGGTAAGATCCCTATTCTGGGAGTTTGCCTTGGGCATCAGGCAATCGGTTATGTTTTTGGAGCTAAGATTGTGGGGGCCAGGCGGCTTATGCATGGCAAGACCTCAAAGATCTATCATAATAAAAAAGATATCTTTAAGGGCATACCTAATCCATTCTTAGCCACACGTTATCACTCTTTGCTGGTTGAGGGGAAAAGTTTACCTGATATTCTGGAGATAACCGCCCATACTGTTGAAGATGAGATTATGGGGCTAAAACATAAAACTTATCCTGTTTGGGGAGTGCAGTTTCATCCGGAGTCCATACTTACAAAAAGCGGTAAACAGATACTGGATAATTTTATTAAGCTGAAATGATCAAAGACCTTATTAAACAATTGGCTAATAAAAAAGATTTAACTGCTCAAGAGATGCAGCAGGTGATGCGGGAGATCTTAAGCGGCGCAACCGAAACCGCTGATATCATTAATTTCCTGACCTCGTTGAATGAAAAAGGCGAGACAGTCGGAGAATTAACTGCGGCGGTAAATGAAATGCTTAAATATGTCGAGCCGATTATCATAGATACCGATAATATATTAGATACCTGCGGTACCGGGGGGGATAAAAAAGGGACTTTTAATATTTCGACAATTACTGCTTTGGTTGCCAGCGGAGCCGGGATTACTGTTGCCAAGCACGGCAACCGTTCAGTTTCCAGCAAATGCGGCAGCGCGGATATTTTAGAAGCTTTAGGCGTAGATATCAATATGGATAAGGGAAAAATAAAGAAATGCCTTAAAGAGATTGGTATTGCTTTTTTATTTGCTCCGAATCTGCATCCGGCAATGAAAAATGTGATGCCGGCAAGAAAACAAATCGCCGGTAAGACCATGTTTAATATCCTGGGGCCGTTGATTAACCCGGCGCGGGCAACTAACCAGTTAATCGGGGTGTATTCCCAGGAATGGACCAGGCCCCTGGCGCAGGTTTTGTATAATTTAGGTTCTCAACATGTTTTAGTGGTGCACGGCGCAGATGGTTTGGATGAGGTAACTACTGCTGATAAAACCTTTGTTTCGGAGGTAAAGGCAGGAGTATTAAAAGATTATGAGATAACTCCGGAGGAGTTTGGGATATCCAGGGCTAAGCCAGGCGATTTAAATGGAGGTTCTATTGCGGAGAATGTTAAAATTGTACAAGATGTGTTGGATGGTAAAAAGGGAAGAGCCAGGGATATTGTTATATTGAATTCCGCTTGCGCAATTTATGCCGCGGATAAAACTAATACCATTGCTGAAGGAATAAAACTGGCTGAAAAATCAATTGATTCAAAAGCGGCTTTAAAGAAACTGCAGTTATTAAAGGAGTATACACATTAAAATGGCCAAAGTTGATACCTTAAAAGAGATCGTGGCAAAGAAAAAAGAGAGGATTATTTTATCTAAACAGCAGTTGCCCGAGGAGGATTTGAAGGCAAGGGTAGCCGGGTTAGCTGGCTGCCGTCCTTTTAAGGAGGCAATCAGCAAGCCGCGGCAGATTTCGCTTATTGCTGAAATAAAACAATCTTCACCTTCCAAAGGATTGATCCGCCAGAATTTTAATTTGCCGGAGATTGCCCGGAGTTATCAGGAAGCCGGGGTGCAGGCAGTTTCCGTATTGACCGAGGAGGATTTTTTTGCGGGAAACCCACTTTATATTAATGAGGTAAAAAATATAATTACCGCTCCGGTTTTAAGAAAAGATTTTATTTTGGAAAGCTATCAGGTATATGAGTCGCGTTATTTAGGGGCGGATGCGATTTTATTGATTGCGGATTTATTGTCTAAAGATAAACTGGTTGAATTAATGCAGATTGCCGATAGTTTAGGCATGGATTATTTAGTGGAAGTGCATGATGAAAAAGAGTTGAAGAAAGTGCTTAACCTGAAAGTTCCGATTATCGGGATAAATAACCGCAATCTGCATACTCTTGAAGTTGACTTTAAAACCACGGAGAAATTATTCACTTTAATCCCCCGGGATAAGGTGGTGGTTGTGGAAAGCGGGATTAAAAATTATCAGGATATCTTATTCTTAAAAATTCTTGGAGCAAGCGCTGTATTAATCGGCACAGCTTTTATGGAAGTTGAAGATATAAAGAAAAAAGTGGAAGAGGTAATGGGTTGGTAAAAATAAAGATTTGCGGGATAACTAATTTAGAGGATGCCCTGGCGTCTTTATTCAGCGGAGCAGACGCAATAGGTTTTGTTTTTTATAAAAAGAGCCCCCGCTATATCAGTCCGCTTAAAGCTCGCAATATTTCGCGTATTTTGCCTAAGAAGATTATCCGCGTCGGGGTTTTTGTTGATGAGGATATTAAAACCGTAAAGAAAATTGCCAGGCTTTGCAGTTTGAATATGCTGCAGTTCCATGGTAGTGAATCTGCCGGGTATTGCCGGAAATTCAAAGGCTATAAAATTATTAAAGTCTTTCCGGTTAAGCAAGGGTTGGATTCAGCTAAAATATCAGAATATCAGGGCTGCGGCTGTCTTTTTGATACTTATTCAAAAAAGCTTCCCGGGGGCACAGGTAAAAAGTTTAACTGGCATTTATTAAGAAAACTGGATAAAATAAATAAACCGGTTTTTCTTTCCGGCGGCTTAACTGTTGGAAATGTAGCTGAAGCGATTAAATTATTAAAACCCGACTGGGTTGATGTTTCCAGCGCATTGGAAAGAGCGCCGGGGAAAAAAGATATTAAGAAGATTAAGAAATTCATTCAGGCAGCCAGGTAGTTTGAAAGTTGGGGAGGGTTTAAAGTGTTTTCCAATAAAGCGGTACCAGATAAAACAGGGCATTTCGGAAGCTTCGGGGGCAGGTTTGTTCCCGAGACGCTGATTTCTGCCTTGGATGCGTTAGAAAAAGAATATCTGGCAGTTAAAAAAGACAAAGCATTCCGCAAGGAATTATCCGGCTACCTTAGTGAATACGCCGGACGGCCTACACCTTTATACCTGGCTGAGAATTTAAGTAAATATCTTAAAATAAAAAAGGTTTATTTAAAAAGAGAAGACCTTTTACATACCGGTGCGCATAAAATAAATAATACCCTGGGCCAGGCAATTTTAGCCAAGAGGATGGGAAAGAAGAGGGTGATTGCTGAAACAGGCGCCGGCCAGCATGGTGTGGCTACAGCGACGGTTGCGGCATTATTCGGATTGGAATGCGATATCTATATGGGTACGGAGGATATCCAGCGCCAGGCGTTAAATGTTTTGCGGATGAAGTTATTGGGTGCAAGGGTGGTTCCGGTTGAAAGCGGCACCAAGACTTTAAAAGATGCGATGACCGAGGCCTTGCGCGATTGGGTAACTAATGTGCGAAATACTTATTATATCATTGGTACGGTTGCCGGTCCGCATCCGTATCCGGCTATGGTGCGTGATTTCCAGTCGATAATCGGCAAAGAGGCAAGGCAGCAGGTCTTAAAAAAAGAAAAAAGACTGCCGGATTACCTGGTGGCTTGTGTTGGCGGCGGAAGTAATGCCATGGGATTGTTTTATCCTTTTTTTAAGGATAAAACAGTGAAGATGATCGGCGTGGAAGCCGCGGGTTTAGGTTTGTCTTCAGGTAAACATTCCGCCAGTATTTTAGGCGGGTTTCCCGGAGTCCTGCATGGCTGCAAATCCGATGTCCTGGAGGATAAATTCGGCCAGATTAATAACACGCATTCTGTGGCTGCCGGCCTGGATTATCCGGGCGTCGGTCCGGAGCATGCTTATTATAATGAGATTAAGAGAGCCAGTTATGTGGCAATTAACGATAAAGAGGCACTGGAAGGGTTTAAATTATTATCAGAGATTGAAGGAATTATCCCGGCGTTAGAATCAGCCCATGCCATTGCTTATTTGAAGAAATTAAGAAAAAATATTAAGAAGGACTCCGTGGTCATTGTTTGCCTCTCCGGAAGAGGGGATAAGGATCTGCATGAATCGTATTAATAAAAAGTTTACCGAGCTTAAGAAAAAAAATAAGAAGGCCTTTATCGCTTTTATTACCGCCGGCTATCCCAGCCTGACTGTAACAGCTAAACTTGTTTTGGAGCTTGAGAAAAGGGGAGTGGATATAATTGAGTTAGGAGTTCCTTTTTCTGATCCTTTAGCTGACGGCCCGGTAATCCAGCAAGCATCCATATATTCACTTAAAAAGAAAACTAACCTGCCGAAGATACTGGATTTGGTAAAATACCTGCGCAAGGTTACTGACTTACCGATTTGCCTGATGAGTTATTACAACCCTATATTTTGTTTGGGTGATAAAAATTTCATAGATAAAGCGGTAGCGGCCGGGGTTGACGGGGTGATTATTCCCGACCTGCCTCCTGAGGAGGCAAAGGAATTCATTAAGTATGCTAATAAAAAGGGGCTGGCTAATATTTGTTTTCTTGCGCCCACTAGTTCGCCAAGCCGGATAAAGACAATATCTAAGATTTCCAAAGGTTTTATTTACTATGTTGCTTTGACCGGGGTTACCGGAACACGCAGGAGCCTGGCAGCGGATTTAAAGAATAATTTAACCAGGATTAAAAGAGTAGCGCGTATTCCTGTTTGCGCGGGTTTTGGTATATCCGACGCCAAGCAGTTAAACGAGGTGCAAAAAATCTGCGACGGAGGGATTGTCGGCAGCGCTATTGTAAATAATATCCGGCAGAATATTACCCGTAATGATTTAGTCAAAAGAGTGGGCAGCTTTGTGGAAAGGTTTAATGTACAGGAAAAGTAAGTTAGCTAACGGTTTAAGGATTATCACCAAGCGTTTAAGCGGCGTAGGCAGTCTTTCTTTGGGTATCTGGATTAATATCGGCGGCCGCTATGAGCCGGAAGCCAGCAAAGGCATTTCGCATTACCTGGAACACCTGCTTTTTAAGGGTAGTAAGAAATACTCCTGCCGGGCAATTAAGGAATCGATTGAGGGGGTGGGGGGAGCTTTAAACGGCTTTACCTCTGAAGAACTTACCTGTTATCTGGTCAAAATTCCCAGTCGTTATTTAATCAAGGCTTTGGATATTTTATCCGATATGGTGGTTGCTCCGCGCTTAAAACAGGAGGATATTCAAAAAGAAAGAACAGTTATCCTGGAAGAGTTAAAAATGTACAGGGATCTTCCGCAGAGCTATGTTTATGAACTGCTGGATGAACTCCTTTGGCCGAAACAAGCGCTCGGCTCGCCGGTAATCGGGACGGTTGAGTCAGTCAAGAGTATCACTCGGAATAATTTAAGCTGTTTTCAGGGTACCCACTATACTCCCGCGAATATTGTGATCAGCGCCGCAGGATTAATCGACCATAACTTATTGGTAAAAAAAGTTTTGGATATCTTCGCCAATATGAATCCCGGAGGGTTAAACGCCTTTACCGCTGTTAAGGAAGCTCAAAGCGAACAGCAGCTTGAGATTTTCCATAAAGCCACTGAGCAGACGCATATGGCTTTAGGGTTTCATGGTTTAAAACGCGATCATCCTTTAAGGCATGCCCAGTCCCTGTTGCATATAATTTTGGGTGCGAATATGTCCAGCCGGCTTTTTAATGAGGTTAGGGAAAAAAGAGGCTTAGCTTATGAAATTGGTACCGGAATTAAGCGTTATCATGATACCGGCGCATTTCTGGTCCATGCCGGCATAGATAACCGTAAGGTTGCTCCTTGTCTGGAATTAATCTTCAAGGAATTAGGAAAAGTAAAAAATAAATTGGTAACTGTTGATGAATTTAAGCGGGCAAAAGAGTTTTATCTGGGTCAGCTGATGCTGGCTTTGGAGGATACTATGGAGTATATGCTTTGGATGGGCGAGAGCATGGCCTGTCTGGATAAAGTATACACGTTAGAGGATGTTATCCAAGAGGTAAATAAGGTAAATATTGAAGACTTGCGCCTGGTTGCCCAACAGATATTTAAGCGCCAGAAGATAAATTTGGCCTTGATCGGTCCGTTAGGAGAAGATAAAAAGAAGATTTATTCAAAACTTAATTTAGGATAAAATGATAATATTTTTGATCTTACTGCTTTTAGTCGGTGTTTCCTTTTTCTTTTCCTCCGCTGAAACTTCAATTATTGGTTTGAGCAAAATACGCCTGCGCCATATGTTGAATAAAGGCATCAAGCGCGCCCAAAGTGTCCAGCGAGTGGTAACTAAGCTGGATAAAGTAATTGCCGCAATTCTTATCGGTAATAACCTGGTGAATATCGCCATTTCTTCAATTGTGACCGGTATATTTGTGCAAATTTATGGTTACCGCTGGGGAGTAGTTGTTTCTACATTTGCAACTACGATTGTTTTGCTTATCTTTTGTGAAGTGACTCCGAAAATACTTTCCGCAAAACATGCGGAGAAGGTGGCACTGATTACCGCTCCAATAATGGAAGGCGTGGTTGTGGTTTTAAAGCCGCTGATTGTATTCTTTATCAGCATCAGTAATTTTATACTTAAGATCTTTGGAGTAGGGACCTCTAAACGCTCTCCTTTGATTACCGAAGAAGAATTACGTACGATGATTGAGATGGGTAAAGAAGAAGGGGTCTTAAGCGAGGAAGAACGTAAGATGCTCCACCGCATCTTTGAATTTGGGGATACTAAACTTAATGATGTAATGGTTGCTAAAGACAAAATGGTAGCGGTTAATATCAACACTAATTCCGAAGACCTGCTTAATTTATTTGTGGAAGAAGGGCATGCCCGTCTTCCGGTATATAAGGGTTCGCTGGATAATATTGTAGGCATAGTTTACGCGCGGGATCTGCTTTATATATTAAGAGAAAAGGGATTATTCCTGCTGCAGGATTTGGTGCATGACGCTTGTTATGTACCGGAATCAATGCGCGTAAGCGAGCTTTTAAAAAAATTCCAGACTGAAAAGATCCAGATTGCCATTATTGTGGACAAAGACAAAAAGGCCCTGGGCTTAGTTACCCTGGAGGATTTATTGGAAGAGATTGTTGGCGAGATTGAAGAGAAGCATTCCAGGAGCAGGAAAGCCTTAAAATAAGAATTGTTTGACATAAAAATTTTGCTGTGATAATATTAACCATACAGTTAGGCATGTATTTATCATAACAAGGAGGAACAAATGGCTGAAACAGGATATTGCGTAAAATGCAAGGGTAAAAAAACCATGAAAGATGAACAGCAGGTAACTATGAAAAACGGCCGCGCAGCGATGAAGGGTAAATGCCCTGAGTGCGGAACCGGAATGTACAAGATTCTGGGTAAAAAATAAGCAATCATACAGAAATAGGAGTTTAAAGATAGACTCAAAACAGTTGGCTCAAGCCATTGCCCGGGCTGCTAAATCAATAAAGGCAGAGGATGTGGTTATCCTCGATGTTTCTAAGTTAGCCGGTTTCTGCGATTATTTTGTTATCGCCAGCGGTAATTCTTTAAGGCAGACCGCTGCGATTGCCCAGGCAATCATTGATGATTTGGAAAAAGCTGGGATAAAATCTCTCTCAAAGGTGCCTCGCGGCGACGAAAGCGGTTGGTTGGCTTTGGATTATGTTTCGGTAATCGCCCATGCTTTTTATAAACCTATGAGAGAGTTTTATTCTTTAGAGAGCCTTTGGTCTGACGCCAAAAAGGTCAGGGTTGTTGCCGCCAAGCGAAAATAACTTACCGTTTTACAGCCTTCATTTTTAAAAAGCTAAAATGCAGAAGAATATTCAGGAAGAACTTACAGCCTTGGTCAAGCGGGCGTTGCTGGCAGGTGAGTTAGCTAAGCTTGTCCAGGAGGAGATCGTTCTTGATTTTCCCACTGACAACCGCTTTGGCGATTTTACCACTAATATCGCCTTAAGGTTGAGTAAGACGCTGAAAAATTCTCCCCGCCATATTGCCGGGATATTGGTTGAATTAATCCAGAAAGAAATCCCCAAATCAGAATTAAAAGATTTAATCTCCCAGGTAAAGGTTGAAGGCGCAGGTTTTATAAACTTTTATCTTGATGCGAATTATTTTTACAATCAGTTAGCTAAAATAATCACTCAAGGCGAGGATGCCTTAAAGCAGGATTTAGGTAAGGGTAAAAAAGTTCTGATTGAGTTTGTCAGCGCTAATCCTACCGGTTCTTTATCGGTTGCCCATGCCCGCCAGGCAGCAGTAGGGGATTGCTTGGCAAATATCTTGAGATTTCTTAACTTTAGTGTCCAGCGCGAGTATTACCTTAATGACGAAGGCAATCAGATTAATATCCTGGGGAAATCAGTCCAGTTGCGCCGGGAAGAGTTGGTAGGCAAAATAATCGAATTCCCGGAGAATTATTACCAGGGGGATTACATATACGATATTGCCAGGGAGGCAGAAAAAAAGAAGATCAGCGATGCGGGTTTAGGTGATTTTGCTGCGGACTACATCCTGAAAATCATCAAGAAGGAATTGATTGATTTTAAGGTTAATTTTGATATCTGGTTTTCCCAGAAAGAACTGGCTAAGAGCGGCAAGGTAGAACAGGCATTTAGTCAGTTAAAAGAAAAAGGATTCTTGTTTGAGCAGGATGGCGCACTCTGGTTTAAATCTACTGTTTTTGGCGATGATAAAGACAGGGTAATCATTAAAAGCGATGGCAGTCAGACATACCTGGCTCCGGATATCGCCTATCATCAGGATAAATTCAGGCGTGGTTTTGATTGGCTGATTAATCTTTGGGGTCCGGATCATCATGGCTATATTAACCGAATCAAGGCCTCAATCCAGGCATTTGGACATTCTCCGGATAGCTTATCAGTAATCATTGTCCAACTGGCAACCATTTTCCGTAATGGTCAGCCTGTTCAAATGTCCACCCGCCGCGGACAATACATCACCTTACGTGAAGTTTTGGATGAAGTAGGCTCAGATGCCTCGAGATTTTTCTTTTTAATGCGCCGAACGTCCAGCCATCTGGATTTTGATCTGGAAGTGGCGAAAAAACAAAGTTCGGAAAACCCGGTTTACTATGTGCAGTATGCCCACGCCAGGATTTGCAGCATATTACGGAGTGTTACTGTTCTAGATAGAGGCGAATTAGATCTTTCTGTGCTTAAAGAGAAGGAAGAGCTGGATCTTATTAAGAAGATGCTTGAGTTTAAGGCGATCCTGAATATATGTTTGATTACTTGCGACCCTTATATGGTTACGGTTTACCTGCAGGAATTATCCGAAACTTTCCATAAATTTTATGACCAGCACCGTGTTTTAGGTCAGGCCGAGGAGCTTACCAACGCCAGGCTCGCCTTGATCAGGGGGGTCAAGATTGTTTTGTCCTGCGGATTGGGATTATTAGGTGTAAACCAACCAGAAAGCATGTGATTTATTCCGCTGATTGTACTTTTTCACTTTGTGAGAAAGTACGGCGGGACAATGTTTAATATATATGTCCTCTCATAAAGTTTTAAGTTTAGCCACCCCGCACATCCATCTGCAAAATCAACTATCCAAAGAATTAGGTATCTCTAAAATCCTGGCCCAGATTCTGGTTAACCGCAAGGTAAAATCCGTTGCCGAGGCGGAAAAATTCCTTAAAGCCGGTATGGATGATTTATTCAGCCCGCAGTTGTTTTCCGATATGCCCAAGGCAGTTGCCTTAATTAAAAAAGCCATAGAGAATAAAGAGAAGGTTATGGTTTTCGGAGACTATGATGTGGATGGTATAACCAGTACAGTCTTAGTTAAGAATACGCTTACTGTATTGGGCCTGGATGTCCTGCACCATATTCCCCATCGGATTACTGAAGGTTACGGTTTAAATAAAGAAATAATTACTTTTGCCAAAGAAAATAAGGTAAAGCTCATGGTTACTGCTGACTGCGGCACGGCTAACTATAGAGAAGTTGAAGGATTAAGGCAGTCAAATATTGATGTGATTATTACTGATCATCATGAGCCGCAGGGCGTAGGTTTACCCGCAGCCTCAAGCCTAATTAACCCTAAAATAAAAAATTCAGGATATCCTTTCAGGGATTTAGCCGGGGTAGGAGTGGCTTATAAATTTTGCCAGGCAATCAGCGGTTCTCTGCTTAGCGAAGATCTGGATCTGGTTACTTTAGGTACAATCGCTGACAGTGTCCCTCTAAACGGAGAAAACCGGATTATCGCCAGGGAAGGATTATTGCGGCTGCCGGATACCAAAAGAGAAGGCCTGCGCGCGATAATTGATAATGCCGGGATTAAGAACAAAAAGTTCAATTCTACTTATGTAAGTTTTATTATTGCCCCGCGCCTGAACGCATCCGGCAGGATGGCGAGCGCCGAATTATCTTTAAAGCTTTTAATGAGCCAGAGTTATGCAGAGGCTCAAAACTTAGCCAAGGAGCTTGAGCAGTTTAACCGCCAGCGTCAGAAGGTAGAGGCTAAGATTTTAGAAGAAGCAGAGGAGATGATAAATCAGCAGGTGAATTTCAAAGAGCAGAAGGTAATTGTAATCGCTAAAGAAGATTGGCATCAGGGCGTTTTAGGGATTGTCGCCTCAAAACTTGCCGACAGGTTTTACCGGCCGGCAATAGTTATTTCGCTGAATGAGGATTTATGCAAAGGCTCTGCGCGTTCAATTAAAAACTTCCATCTTTTTGACGCCCTGGTAGGTTGTAAAGAGCTTTTGGATAGTTTTGGCGGGCATGCCCATGCTGCCGGGTTGCTGATCACTAAGGATAATATTGATGAATTCAGGAAGAGTATTAATAAGTTGGCCCATGATCGTTTGAACTTGGAGGATTTGCTGCCCAGCATAGATGTTGACGCGGAGCTTCTTTTTAGTGATTTAAATGAGTCGATGGTCAGGGAACTTGAGTCTTTAGAACCGTTTGGGATGGCAAACCCGGAGCCTTTGTTTTATACGCGCAGCCTTAAACTAAAAGGCCAGGTGCAAAGTTTAAGCCGTGAGACGCTTAAGTTTTGGGCAACCGATGGCATAACTACTTGTCAGGTTATTGGTTTTGGAATGGCCGGCTTGTTGAACAGCCTGATGCAGGCAGGGTCATTCGATTTGATTTATACCCCGAAGATAGACTCTTGGCGCCAGGATGAATCTTTGATCCTGGAAGCCAAAGATATATTCTTTAAATAGTAGTTTTAGTTCTGGGGAGGGCTTTCTTAAAATCGCCCTTTTTGATGCATTTGGCGCAGATAAAGACGCTCTTAGGTACACCTTTAACCAGTATGCGCATTTTCTGAAGATTGGGAAGAAACTTACGCTTTGACCAGCGGGCGATCTTTGAACCGGTTCCACCCTTGGCTTTATACTGGCCTTTTCTAGATAATACCTTTCCGTTAAGTGCGCCTTTTTTGCAGATTACACATTTTTTAAGCATTTTTAGAACTCCTTTTGGGTACCTTAATTTAAAATTTGGCGAAATCCTTACGAGCGGAACGAGTAAGGAAAGTTTATGCTTTAAGTTTATTAAGTATACTTGAAATTACGGGATTGTCAAGAATGAATAATGAAATTGAACGAGATTTAGGGGAACAGCCGCTTGCTAAAATCATGGCTGAGCATGGATTTAAGTCCAATGATTTGGTAAGTAGTTCAACCGAGCAAATTACGCATAAGATGGTCAGCCGGGCGGCCAAAGGCAGGCGTTTGAATTTGAAGATCCAATATCGAATTCTTAATGCCCTAAATAAAGCCGCAGGTAAGCAGTATGCATTAAAGGATATTTTTAATTATTAAGTTTAAGGTATGTTATTGGAAGCTACCTCAGGTATGTTTTTTCGCTTAGTTTGGTAAGTGTGCGATATCTCTGTTTAACAATAAAATAGCTTGATTTCTCTGTAAAACATGTTAAAATTTAAACACTACGCAGCAAATCAATATTCTACAGTGTTATGATGAAGAAAAATCGGCTGATAAAGGGGGGAAGTCATGGCAACTTATTCTAACTTTAGCTGTCCAATCTTAATCCAAAAACTTCAAGAACAATATGGTTATCAAGAAAAGAAAGAAGACCTTCCTTTTCGTAAATCGCGTGATGTTTCGGAGTTTATCAAAGCAAAAGAGGAATCTGAAAAGAAGTCTCATTCTGCCAAGGTTGTATTTAAGTAGTGCATGTCCGATCTTCGAACCGCATCTGCCATAGATGTTCCTCAAGTAATTGATGCAAAGCCTGCATTTTCAAATTTCTCCTTTATTGAAAGCTTATTCGGAAACTTAGACTCAATTCGTAGGATTTTTTCGCAAGTTCGCTTCTTGGGGTATAAAACCCTTATTGTTGAACATATCGACAGTGTGGGCTTTTCAAAAGAAGATGATCTTGATTTACAGTCTGAAGGTATAAGTATAGTCTTAGATCCTTTAGTCAGAGTGAGTTTTTTCAGAAATGAATTTAAAAATATTGCAGATATTACTTCTCAAGATAATAGCTCATTTCTTGGATACGCTATTCTCAAAAAGATTCCTCCGGATGGCCACTGGATTGTATTTGAGTCTGTTATAATCTCTCCTCGTCATGACAATAACTATTTACACAAACTCCGTAAGTATAATGTTAATGTTGGAGGTAAGTTATTTAACGTTAAGGGAATTCTTTATTGTCAGCAAAATTCCTTAACAAATGTGTGCGCACATGCTGCTTTAAGGACTTGCATATCGATAATTACTCCTCCGGCAGATTTTAGCTATAGCTTAATGAATAAGATATTGCGGGATGGTGGAAAGCCGCATGTTTTAAAGCAAGGTTTAAGCATAGAGCAAATTGTTTTAATTTTAGAAAACTTAAACATTAAATATTCATTGCAAGTTTTTCCTCGCAAATTATCGCAAGATAGTAGTGATAAGACTCAGGTCAATGAAATACCTTACCAATCATTTTTATACAGTAGTATTGAATCTGGTTATCCTGCATTATTAGGTTTTAGTTTAGAAGAATTGGGCGCTCATATAATTCCGGTTTTTGGTCATACTTTTAATCAAGACACATGGGTTCCTAAAGCAAAAACATCTTATTTTGAGGTTGGTAAGGACACTCGATATGTTCCGAGTGAAACCTGGGTTAGCACGTATATATGTCATGACGATAATTTTGGGTCATACTATTGTTTGCCAAGGAATTATTTAACAAATGAAAATGAGATCACCGTTATTGCTTTAAGGCCCTTTAATGCGGAATTTGATGCAATTCTTGCTGAAGCTATTGCTGCTGATTATCTATATACATTAAAACCTATTATTCATAAAGAAGGTGAAACAAATGAGTGGGCTAAAAGACTTGATGGAGCAATAAATCAGAAGGGCGGCTGGTTTGTTTTAAGGACATTGTGCATGAGTGTTGAAGAATACATAGAACACTTAAGGCTACTTAAGGGTTGGGGTAATGAAACTATCCCTACGAAATTACTATCAGCCTTGAGCGCTGGTTTGCCGAAATTGCTTTGGGTTGCAGAAGTATCTTTACCCGAGCTCTTCCCAGCCAATAAAAGAAAGCTTGGCGAAATAGTACTTGATGCTGGTAAAGTTGCTACTCCAAAACCTGATTTAGCGAACTTCGTTTTGGCGCGCATACTTAATAAAGTTTATTGTTTTGAGCGCTCTAAAGAAAATATTGGATTAGTAGAATACGATGCTGAAATAAAAACGCATACAGATCTTTTTTCTACGCAGATATTGAACTAGTTTTTTGTTTAAAATATGTCCATTCAAGACAAAGATATTTCGTAATAAATCTTAGCAAAATTAAACGCCTCAACAGTATAATCCATTGACAACAAGAGTGTTGGCTTTATAATAATTATAACGACGAGAATTAACATACAGGACAACTGGAAAGAATAGTAAATGCCGTTAGAAAAACTCACATTTAATTACTCTCAAGGCGATAACACTCTTTCGGTTAAGTTTAATGGCGCCTGGCAGATCTTCACGAAAATTCCTCCGGTATCCGAAGCCACTTCGCAATTTTCAGTACATCCCGATATTAAAATCATAATCCTTGATACCACGGAGTTGTCCGCTTGGGATAGCAGCCTGGTTGTTTTCTTATATAAACTGATTAAGGAATGCCAGGGGAGAAACATTGAGGTTAGATATAATAATCCTCCCGAAGGTATGGAAAAAATAATAGCTCTTACTTTAACAAGAACCGATATAAAAATTCCTCCTAAGACAGCTGTAACAGACACATTCCTGGAAAAGGTTGGGGAGGGTTTTATCGGCATGGGGCAAGGTTTATTTATACTGCTGGATTTTTTAGGCGAGATTGTTCAGGCTTTCGGCCGTTTGATTATGGGCAAGGCGTATTTTCGTAAGGATGAATTTATGCTCCTTCTCCAGCGCTGCGGGGTAAACGCCCTGGGGTTAGTTTCCTTGATTAGTTTATTGGTAGGCGTAATCCTTGCTTTTGTAGGCGCGATGCAGCTTAAATTATTCGGCGCACAGATTTATATCGCTGATATTGTTGGTATTGCCATGGTCCGGGTAATGGGAGCTGTGATGACCGGTATACTTATGTCAGGCCGCACCGGAGCAAGTTTCGCGGCAGAGTTAGGCATCATGCAGACAAATGAGGAAATCGATGCCCTTAAGACGCTGGGCGTTGATCCGGTTGAATTTCTGGTTATACCGCGGATTTTGGCATTAGTGATAATGATGCCGCTTTTGACGCTCTATGCAAACCTTATGGGTATGCTTGGTGGTTTTGTTATTAGCGTCAGTATGCTGAATCTTAATCCCGTAGAATATATTAACCATACCCAGGCTGCCGTAAAAATGAGTAATTTATGGGTAGGTTTAGCACATAGTATAGTTTTTGGCATTATTATCGCAATTTCCGGATGCCTTCGCGGCATAAGGTGCGAAAGAAGCGCTTCCGGAGTGGGAGAGGCAACTACCTCGGCAGTAGTTACTGCTATTACCGCCATTGTAATTGCTACGGCAGTGATTACATTTATCTGCCAGGTTCTGGGGGTCTAGTTTTATGGGTATACCGGTAAAAGCAATTATCGAAGTGCGCAATCTTGATTTGAGTTACGATGATTATATGGTAATGCGTAACTTAAATTTTACTGTTAACAAAGGCGAGACTTTTATAATTATGGGCGGCAGCGGTTGCGGTAAGAGCACCCTGCTTAAGGTTCTTATCGGTCTTAAGGAACCTGAAAAAGGCCAGGTATTCTATAATGGCGAGGATTTTTGGGCTGCAGATTATAGCCGGCAGCAGGAGATGATGCGGGGTTTTGGGGTGCTTTATCAAAGCGGGGCTTTGTGGAGTTCTCTGACAGTGGGTGAGAACGTAGCCTTGCCTTTGCAGCTTTATTCAAGTTTGAATGCTTCTCAAATAAGGGATTTAGTGGAATTAAAACTTTCATTAGTCAGCCTGGACGGTTGCGCAGATCTCTATCCCGTGGAGTTAAGCGGAGGTATGCGTAAGCGCGCAGGGCTTGCGCGGGCACTTGCGCTTGATCCGGATATAATATTTTTTGATGAACCATCGGCAGGGCTTGATCCGATGAGCGCCAAGATGCTTGATGATCTAATAATCCAATTAAGGGAAGACCTGGGTTCTACCATTGTTGTGGTTACGCATGAATTGGCCAGTATTTTTGCGGTAGGCAATAATGCTATTTTTCTTGATGACCAGAGCAAGACAATGATCGCATCGGGGAACCCGAAAGATTTATTGGATAATTCTAAAGACCCGAAAGTCATTCAATTTTTAACCAGAGGTAGGAGATAAGGAGCGCGGGAATGAGTAAAAAAGCTAATAAGACTTTAATCGGCGCGTTTGTAATCGGTGCGGTGTTTTTATTAATAATAGCGATAATAGTTTTTGGCTCAGGCACTTTATTCAGGCGTACCAACAGGTATGTTTTATTTTTTGACGGTTCGATTAAAGGGCTTTCGGTTGGGGCGCCGGTTGTCCTGCGGGGGGTAAAAATTGGCACTGTAAAGGATATCCATCTTGTCTATGATCGCAAGATTGAAGATTTGGCGATCCCCGTAATTATCGATGTTGAATCATCCCGGATAAAGAATCTACCTAAGAAGTTAAGCGTTTATGACTATAATGAATTGCTTGCCTCCGGGTTACGCGCAAAGCTGGATATTCAAAGTTTTATTACCGGCCAATTAATGATCGCTTTGGATTTTTACACAGACCGGCCGGGAAAAATCCACGATATTGCAAAGCAATACCCTGAAATACCCACGCTTCCCACATCCCCGGATATCTTTGAGCTTATGGATGAATTACCGATAAAAGAAATAGCTGATGATTTAAAGGAGGCTGTCGGGGGGTTGAACAAATTGATAAATTCGGAAGGCCCTTATGGTTTAAATAGTACGCTTAAGGAACTCACTCAGGCAGTGCGTTCTATAAGATTGTTGGTAGAATATTTAGAGATTCATCCGGAAGCGCTGATCAAAGGAAAATAGCTAAAAGGAGACTGATAATGAAAAATAGGATTCTTAGGTTTTTAGTTTTTTCTGTTTTTATTTTTGTATTCAGCGGATGCGCGTCTATTTCTCGAAGCCCTTCCCCGAGGTTCTATAAGCTGGGTTCAATAACCCAAGAGCAGATAAGCGAGAAGTTTAAGATTGCCGGTGATGAGATTATCGGGGTAGGCCCGGTAAAGATTCCCGATTATTTGAACCGCCCGCAGATAGTAACGGTTAACAATAACCAGCTGATGACTTTTGCGGAATTTGACCGTTGGGGGGAGCCGCTGGATTTTGCTATCGGCAGGATTTTAAATGAAAATCTTATGCTGCTTATGGAATGCAAGGATATAGAAATATTCCCCTGGAACATGCTTATCCCGGTAAGGTTCCAGGTAGTCCTGGATGTTGTTGAGCTGGATGTGAATATGAATAAAGAGTTGGTTCTTACAACGCAGTGGTCTATATTGGATCTTAAGAATAAGAATCTGGCTTTTAGCAAAAGGTCGCAGTTAAGGGAGGATGTTAAGCCGCATCATTATTCCGGTGTGGTAGCGGCCCTGAATACGGCTTTATCAAAGATAAGTATTGAGATCGGTCAGGAATTATCGCGGTTATCAGACCACGAAAAAAAGCAATTTCCGAAAGGTTAGCGGGTAGTCTAAGAGGGGGCAGAGATGAAGAAAAATAAAATAATCGGGAAGTTGTTGTTAATGTTCGCGGTTTTTACGGTCTTAGGCATGGTTTTGGACAATGATACTTACTGGAGTGTTTATAACTATGCAACATTAATATTCTTTCTTTCCAGCGGTATTGTTTTGTTAAAGCAAAAATAAGCGATAGAGATTTTCCTTCCCTGTATCGTTCTGAGGATGTCGTGTTAAAAGTAATCTGGAGGAGTTATAAAGGAAAAATGAAAACAAAGAAGATAATCGCATTGATTTTAATAATTTGCCTATTGTGTTCAGGTTCATATATTGGGCTGAAATTCTTCTCCGGCTTATGGAAGATCCAACAGCGCTGGATTTTATACCAGGCGAGGAAGGCAGATTGGCAGAGGCTCGAGCAGCTTGTGAAAAGCGAGATAAACCGGTTTAAAGGCGAAGTAGGCATAGTGATTAAAGATCTGGATACCGGTTTGGAATTTTCATATGAAAAGAATAAATCATTCCCGTCTGCAAGTTTAGCGAAGATTCCGGTTATGGCGGCATGTTTTGTTGCGGCAGGCCAGGGGAAAATTAAACTTGACCAGGATATTGTGCTTAAATCCAGCGATAAGCTCGGAGGCTCAGGGGTTTTAAAGGATTTACCGGCGGGTGCTGTCTTTAGCGTAGAAAAGCTCGTTGGCCTGATGATTTATGACAGCGATAACACCGCGGCCAACATTATTACGGATTTGCTTGGGATTGATTACCTGAATAGCGCATTTAAGAGTTTCGGGTTGCAGAATACGGAGTTATCCAGGAAAATAGCTGATTACCGCCTGCGCGATAAAGGGATTGAAAATTATACAACCGCCGAAGATATGGTTTTATTGTTGGAGCAGATATACCGAAGGAAGCTGGGGAGTAAGCATGTTTCGGATCAATGTATCGGTATAATGAAATTAACGCATACAAATGACCGGATTCCGAGGTATTTGCCGGCTGAGGTGATGGTTGCGCATAAGACCGGACTGGAAAACGGCGTCTGCCATGATGCGGGTATAGTCTTTACCTGCAAGGGGAATTTTCTTATTTGCGTATTAACTAAACATTCAAATCCCAATAGCCTCCGTTCCAAAAAGTTTATCGGGAAAGTTTCATTATATACTTATAGGTATTTCGAGCAGTTATAACCGGAGAGCGGAGTTTTTCCCGGATACAAATTGCTTGCAATTTTAGAATGAAAAGTAGATAATATATCTATAAAAGGAGGTGGCGATGAAGAAGTCCATGGCATTATTAATCGGGGTTATTTTTATTGCAGGTTGTTCTACTCCGACAGCGTATCATAAAGTGGTGACGGTTGAAAAAGACGGAGAAGGTAAAATAGTGAAAACAACTGTTATGGAAGAGATTAGCCAGCCGGACCTTAAGCAGGAAGTCCAGCAATCTAAACATTTAGATCAATAGATTGCTTTTATAAATATTTACGCTGTAAATACAGGAGGTGGCAATGAGTAAGATAAATGCAAAGGCTTTTGGGTTAGCTTGCGGTGTTCTTTGGGGTTGCGCAATGTTAATCTTAGGGTTGATCGATACGGCTTCTACCTGGGGCGATGCCTGGGGAGAGGTGGCGGCAAGCGTTTATCTGGGTTACACCCCGACAATTTTAGGCAGCATTCTTTTGGGTATCTGGGGTTTTGTGAGTGCCGGAATATGGGGGCTTATCCTGGCTAAACTATACAATAAATTCTCTAAGTAATAGAATCTTTAAGAATAACAAGGGCTGGGCTTTCTTTAAAGTCCAGCCCTTTTTGTTTACCTATAATCCTGGAATTTGTGATAAAATAGATGAGAAAATTGGAAATTAAAGTTATCAGCTGAGAGGAAGCCGGGATGAAATTAAAAGTCAGCCGCATGGAAGCATTGGTGGATGGGATTTTTGCTATCGTTATGACTATTATGATAGTCAGCTTAAGCGAAGTGTTCAATTTCTCGAGTCCCACCAAGGATGGTGATTTCTATAAACTTTTCTCAGTCTTGAGCGAGGATTTTATTGCTTTTATGGTGAGTTTTTTAATTTTAGGAATTTTATGGTTTGAACACCACTGGCAGTTTCATTTTATAAAGTACATTGATCCGGTGCTGGTATTTATAAATATTGTCTGGCTTATGTTTCTCTGCCTGATACCTTTCTCAACCATGCTTCTTGGAAACCATCCTTATTTTTCCGTTCCGGCAATCCTTTTTGAATTTAATATCCTGGTTGTATTTTTGCTTCTGTATATTCACTGGGCTTATGCTATTCATAAGGGCCGCCTTATAGAAATAACTTTGAATAGAAAGTCATCAATTAAACATATGGGTACTTGTTTAATCCCGATAATTATTACCTTAATCGCAATCGCCTGGAGCCTGTTGAATAATTTCTTGAAGAGATAAAATGAATTCAGAAAAAATTATCAGCGTTGCAATATTAACCGGTCCATTGAAAGGCCGGGAATTTCCTGTTAAAGCGGGTTTTCCTCCTTTATTGATCGGCAGGAGCGATGAAGCGGCTATTCAAATCACATATGATGATTATTGCTCGAGAAGGCATGCGACAATCTACCGTAAAGATAATCTTTGTTTTATTGAAGATTTAAACAGTACAAATGGTACGCTTTTGAATGATCTTCTTTTTCGCGGTAAAAAAGAATTAAAGGATAAGGATGTCCTAGGCCTGGGGAGCACAAAGCTGATTATTTCCATCAAGGATTCCTTAAGTGGCCCCGTTAAAGAAGAAACCAATGTATTGGATTTAGCTACCCCAATAAAATCCGGTGATTCCATATACGGACGTTATGAAGTATCCCGTATACTGAAGGGGGGCATAGGCCTTGCCTGCGCCTGTTATGATAATATCAGCAGGGTTCCCTGTGTATTAAAGACCTTTCAAAGAAAATATCTGGCTTCTCCCCAAAGCCAGGCTTTTTTTGAAAAAGAAGCGCTTACCTGGATAGGATTAGGCAAGCATCCTCATATTGTCAGTGCCTATCTAGTTATTCGGATAGAAGATTACCCTTTCCTTGTTTTTGACTATATAGCGCCGGATGAAAATGGAAGGAATACTCTAAGCCATTACCTGAATAATTTAACTACCCCGGAAATTCTCAAATACTCCATAGAATTTTGTTATGGCATGGAATATGTTTATGCCAAAGATTTTAAAGCCCACGGTAATATAAAACCGGGCAATATTATGATTACTCCGGACAGGAACGTAAAGATAACTGATTTCGGGGCAGCGCAATTATTGCAGAAGATTGAATTTAAGGAATGCCTTCCGGAAAATGAAAAGTCGGATTTGAGTATTTTTAAAGGCAAGGCAGGAGTAGTAAGCGGGACACTTCCTTATATGGCTCCGGAGCAGTTCGACGGACAGATGGACCAGGTAAGCGATATTTATTCTTTCGGCGTTGTCCTTTATCAAATGGCATCTTCCGGGGCATTACCTTTTACCGGCAGGAATCCGCTGGAATACGAGAAGGCGCATAAGGAAGGGGCGAGCCCCCGTCTTGATTCCCCTCTTTTTGCGATTATTGCGAAATGCTTAGAAAAAGACCCGGCTAAAAGATATACGAGTTTTGCGGCAATAAGGTTAGATTTAGATGTCTTGTTTTTAAAAGAAACCGGGAAGAAAATCATTCCGCTTGAAGGCGTAAAATCAGAGGCCGCGGAAATTTTGAATAAGGGCTTAGCTTTATATTCTTTTGGCAAGCGCGAAAGCGGGATTGCCTGTTATGATAAGGCTATATCAATTAACCCGGAGTATCCGGATGCCTATTACAACCGGGGGAATGCTTATTACGATAGGGGTAACCTGGAACAGGCCATCTCTGATTATAGTAAGGCCATTGAAATTAATCCTGTATATATTAATGCTTATTACAAACGGGGAGTTTTCTACCAGGGTAAAGGTAATCTTATCCAGGCTATCTCTGATTACAATAAAGTTATATCAATGAACTCGGCTCATTCCGACGCCTATTACAACCGGGGGAATGCTTATTATACAAAAGGCGATCTTGAACAGGCTATCTCTGATTACAGCCGGGTTATCGAAATTGACCCTGTACACCTTAAGGCATATTACAACCGGGGAATCGCCTATTATGATAAAGATGATCCGGATTTGGCTATTGCCGATTTCAGCAAGGCCATCGGGATTGATCCCGAATATGCCGAAGCTTATAATAACCGGGGGAATGCCTATTATGATAAAGGTGAATCCGGCTTAGCCACTGCTGATTTCAGCAAGGCTATCGAGATTAACCCTAAATATGCCGAGGCTTATAATAACCGGGGAATTGCCTATTATAAAAAAGGCAACCTGGAACAGGCTATCTCTGACTATAGCCAGGCTATTGGAAATAACCCTAAATATGCCGAGGCTTATAATAACCGGGGAATTGCCTATTATAAAAAAGGCAACCTGGAACAGGCTATCTCTGACTATAGCCAGGCTATTGGAAATAACCCTAAATATGCCGAAGCTTATAATAACCGGGGAATTGCCTGTCATAAAAAAGGAAACTTTGAACAAGCCCTGTCTGATTACAGCAAGGCCGTTGAAATTAATCCTAAAGATTCCGAGGCTTATAATAACCGGGGAATCGTTCATCATATTAGGGGTAAGCTGGATTTGGCTATTGCCGATTTCAACAAGGCTATAGAAATTAATCCTGCGTATTCCAGGGCCTATTATAACCGGGGAAGCGCCTATTATGATAAAGATGATCTCACGTTAGCTATTGCTAATTACAGCAAGGCCATAGAATATAATACTAAAGATGTCGAGGCTTATAACAGCCGGGGGATTGCTTATCATGTTCGGGGCAAGCTGGAATTGGCTATTGCCGATTTCAACAAGGCTATAGAAATTAATCCTGTGTACCTTAAGGCCTATTATAGCCGGGGAAGTGTTTATTACGATAAAGATGAACCGGATTTGGCTATTGCCGATTTTAGCAAAGCTATAGAAATTAATCCTGAATATGCCAAGGCCTATTGTAACCGGGGGGTTGCCTATCTTTTAAAAAAGGACTATGATAAGAGTTGGAAAGATATTCATAAGGCGGAGGAATTAGGTTATAAAGTTCCCGTTAATTTGATTAATGATTTGAAAAGGGCTTCTGGCAGGGGGATGTGATATGTCGGATTCTAATTTAATTTATTCAACTTCATTAGGTTCAGTTTGTTCCGGATGTGGGCAAGCGGTTGATCGTTGTGTGTGCGCTCAGGCGAAAAAAACAGTTGTTCCGGATATTGACGGAATTGTGCGCCTGTCTTATGAGAAAGGCCGTAAAGGCAAAGGAATGACGGTTATTCGCGGTTTGGCTTTAAGTGAATCCGGGCTCCTGGATTTAGCCAGGAAACTAAAACAGCGTTTTGGTACCGGCGGATCGGTAAAAGATTATACTATTGAATTGCAGGGGGATTTTCGGAAAGCGGCCGAAGAGGAACTGCATAAATTGGGGTTTATTAAATAATGGAAAAGAATATCAGGGATTATGAAGTTGGGGATCCGGCTATAGATAGCCTGATAAGCGAATTGGTTAGAAAAACCGGTCCTGCTGAGACTGAAAATTTACTGCGTGAGATACTTACCACTACTGTCAAATTAGGAAAAGAGTCTAATGACAGGGGGGATCTTAAACTTGTGAATAACGCGCTTAAGGAACTGCGCTATTCTTTTAAGATATTTTCCCCCTACAGGGAAATTAAGAAGGTAATCATTTTTGGCTCAGCCAGGTCAAAGGTTGAGTCAGCTGAATATAAAATGGCTGAAGAGTTTTCGCGTAGGCTTTCGGAAAAAGGTTATATGATTGTAACCGGAGGCGGACCGGGCGTAATGGAGGCGGGGAATAAGGGCGCTGGGCTCGGTAAGGATTTTGCCTTAAATATCCGGTTGCCTTTTGAGCAGAAACCAAATCCCTATATTGATGAAAAAGAAAAACTGATCAACTTTAAGTATTTTTTCACTAGAAAGCTTATTTTTGTAAAAGAGACTGATGCAACCGCACTTTTTCCGGGAGGTTTTGGTACCCTTGATGAAGGGTTTGAGATGATCACTTTAATCCAAACCGGAAAATCCCGGCCCCGGCCGATAGTTTTAATGGAGCCAAAAGGCTCAAGCTATTGGGCTACGTGGATGCATTTTGTGAAGAACCAGTTAGTTAAAAAAGGGTTTATTAATAAAGACGACCTTAACCTTATCCATATTGTGAAATCTGTTGATGCGGCAGTTAAATATATAGAAGATTTTTATAAGGTCTATCACTCAATAAGGTATGTCTCGGGTATGGCTGTTTTAAGGTTAAATAGGGAGATTTCCGGGAAAACACTGAAACTTTTGAACAAACAATTCAAGGATATTTTGATCAGCGGCCAAATCATGGTTTCTTCTCCTACGGTAAAAGAAATCCAGGAAGGGGAGTTCCTGAATTTGCCGCGACTGGCCTTGAATTTTAATATGCGCAATTACGGCAGGCTCTGCGAAATGATCCGCATGATTAATCAGGATTAAATTATTATGGATAAAGTTTTAGAGGGGTTGAATAAAGAACAGATGCAGGCGGTTAAACATGGCGACGGCCCGCTGTTAATTATCGCCGGCGCAGGCACAGGAAAAACCCGGGTGATTACCCAGCGCATTGCCTGGTTGATAAACCAGGGCCTGGCAAAGACCGATGAGATCTTGGCGCTTACCTTTACGGATAAGGCGGCCAAGGAAATGCAGGAGAGGGTGGATATTCTTATGCCGTATGGTTACACGGATATCTGGATTTCTACTTTTCATGCCTTTGGCGACCGCCTGTTGCGCGAGAATGCGTTAGTTGCCGGGTTAAATCCAGATTTTAAAGTGCTTGCCCAGTCAGAGGCCGCGGTATTCTTCCGGGAACATCTTTTTGAGTTTACGCTTAATTATTACCGGCCGTTATCTGAACCCACGCGTTTTATCGAGGCACTAATTTCTTTTTTTAGCCGGGCAAAAGATGAGGACATCTCGGCAAAGGAATATTTAAGCTATGCCCAGGATTTCCTGGTTCAGGCCAAAACCAACCCGCTTGATGAGGCTGGTTTGGAGTTGGCAGAACAGCAGATGGAGGTGGCAGCCGCTTACGTTAAATACCAGGAGCTGCTCGCCCGCGAAGGGCTGGTTGATTTTGGAAATCAGTTTTATTTAAGCCTGCAGTTGTTGCGCGAACATCCTTTGATCCTTAAAAATTACCAGAAACAGTTTAAATATATCCTGGTTGATGAATTTCAGGATACGAATTTTGCGCAGTTTCAGATTGTAAAACTTTTAGCCGGCGGGATTAAGAATATAACCGTAGTTGCTGATGATGACCAGTGTATTTACCGTTGGCGCGGGGCTGCCTATAGCAATGTGCTGAATTTTATCGAAGAATACCCTAAAGCAGAAAAGATTACCTTGATTCAGAATTACCGTTCTACCCAGCTTATTCTGGATAGTTCTTATCAATTAATCCAATACAATAATCCGGAGCGTTTTGAAATAAAAGCGAAGATTAATAAACATCTTATTAGTTTGACTAAGGAAGGCTTGAAACCAGAGCATCTGCATTTTGATACACATTCTTCTGAAGCTGATAATGTAAGTAAGATTATACAAGAGAAAGTAAGTCTAGGTAAGTTTAAATATAGGGATTTTGCCATTCTTGTGCGCTCTAATTCTGATGCCCAGGGGTTTATCCAGTCATTGAATATGCTGAATATTCCCTGGCAGTTCAGCGGTAACCAGGGGTTATATGGCCGGGAAGAAGTTAAGTTGTGTATCAACTTCCTGCGGGTGATTGCCAACCTTGCGGATTCATTAAGTTTGTATTACCTGGTCAGCTCTGAAATTTATAAAGTTGACTTGTCGGATTTGACATTGTGTAATCATTTTAGCCGCCGGAGAAACCGCACGCTTTACGATGTATTTAGTGATTTGGAAAAGATCCCGGAATTAAACCAGTTAAAGGATGAGACGAAGGAGAAGATAGGCCGGGTACTTGCGGATATTCAAAAGTTTTTACAGGTCTCCCGTGATGAGACAACCGGCAGGTTGCTCTATAGTTTTCTTACTGATACAGGTTATTTAAAGTACCTGACACATAATCCCAGCCTGGAGAAAGAAACTAAAATTCAGAATATTGCTAAGTTTTTTAACCAGGTGCGCGATTTTGAGCTTGTGGCTAAAGAGGACAGGGTAATCAGTTTTATCCGGCATCTTAACCTGCTTATCGAGTCAGGGGATGATCCGCCGACAGTTGAAGCAGACCTGGACCAGGACGCGGTAAATATTTTAACCATACATAAAGCTAAGGGTTTGGAATTTAGGGTGGTATTCTTAGTCAGCCTGGTGCAGGGAAAGTTTCCGCTTCCCAGGCGCTCTCAGCAAATTGAATTGTCTGACGCCTTGATTAAGGAAGTTCTTCCTACGGGAGATTTTCATGTTCAGGAGGAACGCCGGCTTTTTTATGTAGGGATGACCCGGGCCAAAGAAGAATTATATTTAACCAGTGCCGAAGATTATGGAGGCAAGCGGTTACGTAAGGTAAGCCAGTTTGTGCTTGAGGCCTTGGGTAAACAGCCCGGAGAAGGTACTGAAAAGAAAAAAACCGCCGCCATTGAGAGTATTAAGCGTTTTGCTCCGGCAAAAGAGTTGCCTAAATCCGCCCCACAAAAGATCCCGGAAGATAAATTAGTCAGTTTAAGTTACTATCAGATCGACGATTATCTTACCTGTCCTTTAAAATACAAATATGTAAATATCCTGCGCGTGCCGATCATGGAGCATCATACGGTTATCTACGGCCGGGCAATGCATGAGGCAGTCAGCCAATACCTGTTGCGTAAGCTTAATGGCGATAAAGTTACTATGGATGAACTCTTGGATTGCTTTGAGGCTAATTTTGACCCCCAGGGGTTTCTTGATGCCAGCCACCAGGAGGAACGTTTCCGTATCGGCAGGGAGGCCTTAGCCAGATTTTATAAGGATGAAGAAAGCCGCTCGTCAATCCCTAAATCTATTGAAGAAAAGTTTTCTTTCATAATCGGGGATAATAAGATTACCGGCAGGTTTGACCGTATTGATATGGAGAATGCCGGGGCGGTAATCATGGATTTTAAGACCTCGGCGATTAAGGCCCAGAAGGATGCGGATAAGCGGGTTAAGGAAAGTAAACAGCTGGCGCTTTATGCCTTGGCATATCAGCATATCTTCGGGGTTTTGCCGGTTGCGGTAGAGTTGTACTTTCTGGAGTCAGGGATTATTGGCCGGTATGAGCTTGCTGAAGATGATTTGGATGATGTGAAGGAAGATATTTTGGAGGTCTCCGCGGGAATCCGCCAGCAGAATTATCCGGCTAAACCTGAATATAAGGCCTGCACCTATTGCGCCTACAATCAAATTTGTCCCCAAGCGGTAATCCGTTGACAACCTTTGCTATTTGGGATATAGTCAGATTAAGAATATGAAAGCGATTATTTCTATAGGAATTTGGTTAGGCAGCGGGTTATTGACTATTCTGCTTTTCTTTGTGGTTTTTGTTTTAAATATCCTGCTTTTTCCTTTCGATAAAAAGAAGAAAATCACCCATGCGCAGTGTTTTTGGTGGTCGGATGCCGTGATTAGCTTGAATCCTTATTGGAGCGTAAAAGTAAGCGGACTGGAGAATATTGACCATAAAAAAACTTATGTGGTGATCTCTAACCACCAGAGTATGGCTGATATTGTGGTGCTTTATCAGACTAAGATGCAGTTCAAGTGGGTAGCCAAGGCAAGTTTGTTTAAGGTGCCGTTTATCGGCTGGTGTCTTGGGCTGATTAAACATATCAGGCTCTTGCGCGGAGATTTTGCCAGTATCAAAGAGATTTATCATCAGGCAAGCCAGTGGCTGCGAAAGGATGTATCCGTGTTATTTTTTCCGGAAGGTACGCGCAGCTCAAGCGATAAGATGAATGAGTTTCAAAACGGGGCTTTTAAGCTGGCGATTAAAGAGAAGAAGCCGATTCTGCCAATTTGTTTAATCGGCACGTGTGAGGCGATTCCTAAGGGTAGTTGGATTTTTAAGACTAAAGTTTTGGTCAAGCTTATTGTGCTGCCGGCAGTAGAGACTGATGGGTTTGGCCCCGGGGATTTTGCTTTGCTTAGAGATACGGTGCGCGCAAAGATTGAGAGCGCTGCTTTAGGTTATGTTAATAAATAAGAAATATTTATACTTGGTAATTTTTGTTTTTGTTTTGTTGGGATGTAGCCATTTCTCGGATAGAGAAGTTCTTTACCAGGTCTCGACTATTCAGGCGCTTTCTGCCGGTGATTATGATGGAAAGTTAAGTTTGTGCGCGCTTAAGCAGCGCGGGGATTTTGGAATAGGAACTTTTCAGGGCCTGGAAGGGGAGATGGTAGTTTTAGGCGGCAACTTTTATCAGGTTAAAGTTGACGGCCGCACTTATCTGGTAGGTGAGGCTGCGCAAATCCCGTTTGCCCAGGTAACCTTCTTTGATGCCGATAAAGTATTTACTGTTGATACTGAATTAAATTATGCAGATTTAAAACAGCGCCTGGACAAACTATTGCCTTCAAAGAATATTTTTTATGCGGTAAAAATCAACGGCCGCTTTAAGTATGTGAAAACCAGGAGTGTTGCTAAACAGGCTAAACCGTATCCGGATCTTGATCAGGCAGTTAAGGAACAGAAGGTGTTTGAATTTAATGATATCGAAGGGACCGTGGTTGGTTTTCGTTCTCCGGAATATTCCAAAAATTTTAGCGTGGGAGGTTATCACCTGCATTTTATTGGCGCAGACAAGAAAAGCGGCGGCCACCTTCTGGATCTTTGGGTATCCGGAGCAAAGGTTGAAATTGATGAGACCGTAGATTTTTATGTGAGTTTGCCGACAAACCCGGAGTTTCTTAACCTTGATCTTAATGAAGCTGAAGAGAAAGGAGTAAAAAATGAATAAAATAGGCAATTTAGTTGTACTGGTTTTTGCAATTATAATTTGCGTTTCATTTTTTCTTCCCTGGGTTAGCGTGGAATCACGTATCGCCGGTGGTATATCTAAGTTTTTTAGCGGTGAAGAAAAAGCCAGCCTTAAGACGATCAGCGGATTCCAGGTGCCTATCTTAGCCAATGGACCGGACGCAAAAATTATGATCAGTATTATTAAAATATTTAATCCCGGGGTAACCGGTGCAGATAAAAAGAGCTGGTTAATTTGGGGGATACCCGGTTTAGCGGTTGTCTTGGTATTGTTAATTTTATTTCTTGGTAGAAATAAATGGGTTAATCTGGGTATAGGGATATTCGGGGCAGCGATTTTCTCCGTGGTTACCTATCAGATCTTGAAAACAAATTTAGACAAATTTGTCATGCACGTAGTTATTACTGCCGGACTCTGGCTTACCCTGTGGTCGTATTTAGGCATTGGCCTGGTTAGCCTTTTTAGGTTCAGTCGTCAGCTGTTGCCAAAAATTAAAGAATAGGATTGTAAATGAAAAAACGGTATAAGTTTATTATTTCTTTGTTTGTAATTTTATTGGTTATATTTCTTGTTGCTAGTGTTCTGGTGGGGGTTTATGCGCCTAAGATTGTTGAAGACCAGATAGAAAAGAATTTAAAAGTTAAGGCCAGCCTGGGTAAAATAAGCTTAAGCCTGCCTTTTACTATTACCCTTGAGAAGCTGGAAATTGGGAGTCTGGCGAATATAAAGAAGATATCTTTTTCCCCGAATTTAATCGCTTTATTATTTGGCAAGGTAGTCATACATGGTTTAACTATTACTGAGCCGGTGATTAATCTTGAGCAGGGCGCGGACGGAAAATTAAACCTGCCGGTTATCGAAGCCAAGCCAGGGGCTAAGGCCCCGGAAATTTATCCGACCAGCCTTAAGCTCCAGGACGGAAAAATAATTTTTACAGATAAGAAAATAAGCGCCGCGGGTTTTCAGGTTATTGTTGATAAATTAAATATAAGCGTGACTAAGGTTTCTCTGCCCGTGACATCGTTGGCTACAAACTTTAGCTTAAGCTGTCAGCTGGCAAGCCCGGCGGGCAAAGCCTTTGGGATTATTGTTTTTTCCGGTTGGCTTGATTATCCGGCTCGGGATATGGACGCAAAATTCGAGATCAAGGGTATGGACATAACTAATTTCTCTCCATACTATGGCAATTTTATCTCAAATAAGAAGCTTCTTTCGGCAAAACTTGACCTGGATTCAATCTTTAAAGCCAGGAATAACGCTTTGAAGATTAATACTGATTTTAATCTTTCCAGCCTTGTTTACGAAGAGAACCAGGCGGAGGAGGAGTTGAGTTTTGATTTAGCTAAGGATGCCCTGGATTTTTTTACTGACAGTAAGGGGAATTTGCATTTAGTTTTTGATGTTGATACCCGGTTGGATAACCCGGCCTTGAGCAAAGATAAGTTAAAAAGTATAATTTTAAAAGCGGCGATGAAAAATTTAGCCAGCCAGTCGCCGGAACAGATAGTGGATAAGGTAAGCAATGTGATCGATAAATTCAAAGGTTATAGCAAGGATTTAGAAGACATATTCGGGAGATAGCAATGGATGATGAGGTAAAAACAAAATCATTAAGAAATATCGAAGAAAAAATGGGCAGCCTGGACAGTGGTTCTTTGCGCTATCATATTTTAGAAAGCGCTAAGAATTTTAAGTGTTCCTGGATAGAATTGGGACGTTCTCTTTATTCGGTTTGGAAAGATAAGATGTATAAAGAGTGGGGGTATGCAAATTTTGATGTTTATGCCAGCCGTGAGATAGGCATCCGTAAACAGACGGCAATGAAATTGCTCAAATCATACTATTTCCTGGAAAAAGAAGAACCGCAGTATTTAAAAAGTGATTACGCAGAAGCAAGCCAGGCCGCCACTATTCCCAGTTATGAATCGGTAGATATCCTGCGCCAGGCAAAAAATAAGAAAGTTTTGGATGAGCGTGAATATAGTAATCTCAAAAAAGAAATTTTTGAGAAAGGCAGGGATGCGCAGGAGTTAAAGAAGAATCTGGGGGTAATTATCCGGCAGCGCCAGGAGCTGGAACCTGAAGAGGCGCAGGAAAAAAGAAAACAGGCTGTCCTCAGGAGGCTTTTAGGCCAGCTGCGCGCTTTGAAACAGGAAGTGGAGATTTTAAAAATGCTTCCTGCGCCTTTAATTAAAGAGATCGATGTTTTGATTAAGAAGATTGACGCTGAATTTACTGCCTGATCAGGTAAGTAAAAAGGAGAAGTCCCTATGGCAACTATCGCTAAGGAAATGACATCCTTAGAAAAGAAAATGCTTGCTTTGGGGGTGCGCGAAGAAGATATTGTTGAAAATTTTATCCGTTCAAGCGGTCCAGGCGGCCAGAATGTTAATAAAACAGCTACCTGTGTGTATTTAAAACACCTGCCTACGGGCCTGGAGGTAAAATGCCAGAGCCAGCGTTACCAGATACTTAACCGTAATCTGGCAAGGCACATTCTTTTGAGCAAGATTGAAAATAAGATCAAGCATGATTTTTTGCAAAAGCAGTCGCTTAAGGCAAAGATTATGCGCTCAAGGCGCAAGAAGCCGAAAAAAATAAAACTAAGGATCCTTGAACGTAAACGCCGGCATTCTGAAAAGAAGTCACTGCGCAGAAAAATCCGAGAAATTGAGGTTGCATAACTGGATTCTTGTGGTACAATATTAAAAAATCAAAATAACTTAGCGTATATTTATTAAATCATTGACTTGCTAAGTGAGTTATCGTATAATAATTTGAATTAGAAAGGGAGGGAAGAAAATTGGTTTTGGTAAAAGAAAAGAAAGCTAAATTGATTAATGATTTTAAGGTGCATGCCCGGGATACCGGTTCTGCCGAGGTTCAGATTGCTATTTTGACCGAGAGGATTAATTCCCTGGGTGAGCATTTTAAATCGCATAAAAAGGATCTACATTCTCGCCGTGGCCTGCTTTTATTGGTAGGCAGACGCCGCAGCCTGCTCAAATATCTCAAGGACAAAGATTTAAAGAAGTACGAAGAAGTCCTGGGAAAACTTAACTTGAGAAAGTAAGCCCCTTTAATCTTTCACCTATTAATAAAAAGAAAGAGCTGAATAATGCAAAATAAAAGCTTAAAAATCAAATTTGGAAAAAATGATCTTATCCTAGAGACTGGTAGAGTTGCTAAACAGGCCAATGGTTCGGTTACAGTTACTTATGGATCGACTGTAATTCTGGTTACTGCCTGTATGTCTAAAGGAATAAAAGAAGGTCAGGATTTTTTCCCTTTAACCGTAGAGTACCAGGAAAAGACTTATGCCGCCGGCAGGTTTCCCGGTGGTTTTTTTAAGCGTGAAGGCCGGCCTTCAGAAAATGAAATTTTAGGTTCACGTCTTATTGATCGTCCAATACGCCCGTTATTTCCCGAAGGGTTTTTAAATGAAGTCCAGGTTATCGCGATTGTCCTCTCAAGCGATGGAGAGAATGACCCGAATGTCCTGGCTTTGATCGGGGCAAGCGCGGCTTTGTCCATTTCAGATATTCCTTTTAACGGACCATTAGCCAGTTGCCGGGTAGCCAGGATAAATAATGAACTTGTTTTAAATCCTACTTATGCCGAGCTGGAGAGCGCCGACTTAGAAGTAGTCGTAGCTGGAAATAAAAGTGGCGTAGTGATGCTGGAATCAAAAGCCAAAGAGGTTTCCGAAGAAGTCTACCTTGAAGCTGTAAAATTTGGTATGGAGAGTTTAAAACCCATAATCAGTATGCAGGAAGAATTCTGCCGTCTTTACGGCGTGGAAAAAGCGAAAGTTGAACTTAAATTGATTGATCCGGCATTAATGCAAAAGATCGAGTCGCTTTCTAAGGAGAAATTAAATAAAGTATATAAGTTGAGTAAGAAGGAAGAGCGTGAAGAGGCGGTTGATTTATTGACCAAGGAATTAGAAACGCAGTTAACTAGCGAAGGATTTCTGGCGGCGGATATACTTGTTGGCTTACATGAGGTAGAGAAGAAACAGGTACGTAAGATGATTATTGAAGAAAATCTTCGTATTGACGGGCGTTCTTTTAAAGAAATTCGTCCGATCAGCTGCGAGGTATCTGTTCTTCCGCGTACCCATGGCTCAAGTCTTTTTACCCGCGGGCAAACTCAGAGTTTAGCTGTAACTACTTTAGGTACAGGTGAAGATGAGCAGCTGATTGAGTCGTTGGAAGGGGAAAAGAAGAAATCTTTTATGCTGCACTATAATTTTCCTTCTTTTAGTGTAGGCGAGACAAGGCCTATGCGCAGCCCCGGCAGGCGTGAGATTGGCCATGGTGCATTGGCAGAAAAGGCGTTACTTGCGGTATTGCCTTCTAAGGAGAAATTTCCTTATACCGTAAGGGTAGTTTCTGAAATCTTAGAATCTAATGGTTCAAGCAGCATGGCTTCTGTTTGTGCTGCTACCTTATCGTTAATGGATGCTGGAGTTCCAATTAAGGAAGCGGTTGGCGGAGTCGCTTTAGGTTTAGTTAAAGAAGGTAATAAAACGGTAATTTTAACGGATATTGCTGGGTTAGAGGATCATTTTGGCGATATGGATTTTAAAGTTGCCGGTACACGCCAGGGGGTTACTGCTGTGCAGTTGGATCTTAAAATTGATGGGATTACTCTGGAGTTGCTTAAGGATTGCCTTGCGCAGTCCAAAGAGGCAAGATTCTTTATTCTTGATAAAATGAGCACTGCGTTAAACAGCCCAAGAGAAGAGCTTTCCAGCTTTGCGCCGCGCATTGATGTTTTAAAGATTAATACCGAAAAGATCGGCGAACTTATCGGCCCGGGAGGCAAAAACATTAAGGCTATAATTGCCGCCACCGGCGCCAGTATTGATATAAAAGATGATGGTACGGTTTTGGTCGGTTCAACCGACGCGAGTAAATCTGATGCTGCGATAAAAATGATCCGGGCGATTACTGATGATGTAGAAGTGGGCCGGATTTATTTTGGCAAGGTAAAACGGATTATGCAATTCGGTGTGTTTGTGGAGATAGCCCCGCGTAAAGAAGGCCTGGTGCATGTTTCTGAATTATCAAGCACTTTTGTGAAAAAGGTTGAGGATATAGTAAAAGTTGGTGATGAATTTAAAGTCAAGGTTATTGGTGTTGATGAGCTGGGCCGGATTAATTTAAGTAAAAAACAGGCTGAGCAAAGCAGTTAATTTAGAAGTGAGAGAAAGAAGATTAAATGAGGTCAAAGGCGTCATTTTAGTAGCGGTTGGGCTGATGGTTTTGGCCAGTCTCATCCGCTTTGACCGTTCTGACCTTGTTTTTTTTACTTCGCATCCAAATTTCCCCCCTAAAAATTTACTGGGAGTCTTTGGCGCCTATCTGGGCGGGTTTCTTGTATTCCTTTTCGGTAAAATCTCAAGTTTTATTATCCCGTTTTTAGTGATTACCCTGGGCGTAAAATATTTCCGTCAGGATAAGCCTTACTTAAGTTTGCCGCGGATTATGGGCATGTTTGTTTTGCTTGTATCTCTAAGTTCGCTTATCGGTATGTTTAATTTAAGTAATGACCCGCTCAGGTTTCATACCGCCGGGTTCCTGGGGTCGCTCACCTCAAATTTTGTAACCACGTATTTCAGCCGCTTAGGCGGTTTTATTATCTTTATTACCTTTATTATTCTTTCCCTTGCCCTGGTTACTGAAATCCTTATTTCATCGCTTTTTTTGAATACAGTTGAAAAATCAAAATCGTTTTTTTTAGGACTTTTTAATTTATCCAATAAGCAAAAGGCGACTTTAGTCAAGGTTAAACAGAGTCTTTTGAATAAGGATAACCTTGCGCCTAAGAAGGATGAGCAGCCGGGTGTTCCTTCAAAACCCAAGATATTTATGCCTGAGGTTAACAGGCCGAAGATCCAGATTAAACCTAAAACGCTTTCTGAAGAGGTAAAGGTTAAGCCTAAAGAATTAAAGATTGGCGATTATCATTTGCCTTCCGTGGATCTGCTGGATGATGCTCCGGTTCCGGATACCAAACAAATGAAAGAGGACCTTGAGGCAAGCGCCAGGATTCTTGAAGACACTTTGGCGGATTTTGGTATAGTTGCCAAGGTTACAGATATTATCCGCGGTCCGGTAATCACGCGTTATGAGCTTGAGCCTGCCCCGGGAGTAAAGATTAACCGCATTGAGGCTCTAAGCGACGATATTGCCTTAGCAATTAAAGCCCAGTCAGTAAGGATTATCGCTCCTATTCCCGGAAAGGGCAGGGTTGGGGTTGAGGTTCCTAATTTACACAGCGCTTTAGTATGTATTAAGGATTTACTTGTTTCAGCGGAATATCATAAACAGAAATCTTCTCTAGCTTTAGGTTTAGGCAAGGATATTACCGGCAGGAGTGTATTTAGTGATTTGGATGATATGCCGCATCTTTTGATCGCCGGTACTACCGGTTCAGGTAAAACCGTTTGCGTGAATACCTGTATTTTATCTTTGCTTTTTAGAAGTTCGCCGAATGATTTGAAGTTCCTGATGATTGACCCGAAAATGGTTGAGCTTATGCCTTTTAACGGCCTGCCGCATCTTTTATGCCCGGTAGTTACTGATGCCAAGAAGGCGGCGGTCGCGCTTAATTGGGTTGTTGGGCAGATGGAGGAGCGTTATCAGCTTTTAGCCAAGGCCGGGGTGAGGAATATTGAGGCCTATAACGATAAACAGCAGCAGGATAAGATACCTTATATTGTAGTTATCGTGGATGAGTTCGCGGATTTAATGACTGTGGCGCGCGACCAGATTGAAAATGCGATTACCCGTCTGGCTCAGTTGTCACGCGCAGTAGGGATACATTTGATTTTAGCGACGCAGCGCCCAAGCGTTGATGTAATTACCGGGGTAATTAAAGCGAATTTACCGGCGCGTATATCTTTTAAGGTTGCTTCCAAGGTTGATTCGCGTACAGTCCTGGATGCAAATGGCGCAGAGACCTTGTTGGGCAAAGGGGATATGTTATTCCTGCAGCCCGGGAAAGAAGATCTTATTCGTATCCAGGGGGCTTTGGTTAAAGACGCCGAGATTGAGAAAGTTGTAGAATTTATTAAGGCGCAGGGCGAGCCGGCTTATGATGATCAGATCCTTAAGGAGCAGCAAAAAAGCAGTTTAGCCGGCGGCGGAGAAAAAGACGAACTTTATGATGAGGCTGTCCGCGTGATAATGGAAAGCAACCAGGCCTCGGTTTCTATTTTGCAGAGGCGGATGCGTTTAGGTTATACGCGTGCCGCGCGGATTATCGATATTATGGAATCAGAGGGTTTAGTCGGTCCGTATGAGGGAAGTAAGCCGCGCAGGATTCTGGTTGACCGCCAGAGCTGGCTTAATGATTTGACAGGCGCTAAGGAAACGGGGAAAGCATGAACATTGAGACAGCGGGTGCCAGGCTAAAGAAAATCCGTCAGGAAAGGGGCTTGAGCCTTGAGGAGATCCAGAAGAAGACCAGGATCCATCCGAATGTTTTACGCGCGATTGAAGGGGATAGTCTAACGGATTTAAGCCCGATTTACCTGAAAGGTTTTATAAAAATTTATTGCAACAGCCTCGGGCTTGACCCTAAAGAATATTTAGGCCAGAGTAGCCAGCCAGGTAAGCCGGTATTGAATGCCGCTGTTGGCAGGGACATCGGCGAGCGTTTTGAGAAAAAACCGGCTTTAGCAAAAGATCTTTCAGTTAAATTAAACGCGATGAGGCCTTCGCCGGGATTAAAGAAGATAATTTTATTTACGCTGATTTCGATAATTTTTATATTTTTAGTTTCTAAACTGTTTAAAATTATTTCTGGATGGCCTAAGAATATGTCAGCAAAATCCAGGGTTTTTGTGCCTGTTTCCGCTAAAGCAAAAAATGCGCCTGAATTTTTACCCAAGGAAACAATAAATAAATCTTCAGTGAAAAATATCCCTAAACAGGCTAAGGCCCAGAAAGATATGTCTCAGGGTTTTATGCTCGGAATATCCGCGCGCGATAAATCCTGGATCTCCGCTAAGGTGGATGGAAAAGTTGTCTTCCACGGTGTGCTTGCGCGTGGCCGGACAGAAACCTGGCAGGCCAAAGAAAAGATTGAATTGTCCCTTGGTGATGCCGGGGCTGTAGAATTGCAGGTTAATGACCAGCGTTTTACCAAACTTGGCCGGCGGGGGCAATCCCTGAAGAATATCGTTATTAATAAGGACGGCTTAAAGATCTCCCGATGAAACAAAAATTGGGGATATTAAGTTTAGGTTGTCCCAGGAACTTGGTGGACGCCGAAAGCCTTGCCAGCCGGCTTAATTCCAAAGGTTATTCCATAGTTGACGATATGGCTGAAGCCGAAGTGGCTTTAGTAAATACCTGCGCTTTTATTGAAGAGGCAAAGCGTGAATCAATCGATGCCATCTTGGATTTAGTAGAGCTTAAAAAGAAGGGCAAGCTCAAGAAGATAATTGTTTATGGATGTCTGGCGCAGCGTTATAAAGATTTAAATATAGAGTTGCCGGAAGTAGATGCTTTTGTAGGGGCACTTGGCCTTAGTAATGAGCCAAGAAAATTCGCTTTAACCCCTAAGCATTATGCTTATTTGAAAATATGCGAAGGCTGTGTAAATAATTGCAGCTATTGTATTATCCCTAAGATTAAGGGCGGGCTTAGGAGTCTGGATGAAGAATCAATAATCCGGCAGGTTAAATGTTTTAACCGGGAGAGAATATCCGAGCTGAATATTATCGGTCAGGATATTACCGGTTTTGGGCTAGATTTATCCGATAAATCCGGTTTAGCCGGGATATTAAAGAAAATAATCCGCAATGCCCCGGATATTGGATGGATCAGGCTTTTATACCTGAATCCTGAACGCATAAACGGCGAGTTGTTGAGAATAATCAGCTCACATGAGCAGGTATGCAAATATATTGATTTGCCCATACAGCATATCAATAACCGCATATTAAAGCTGATGAACCGTCGGATTACCAAGGAAGAAATTATTTCCCTGATTGAGAAGATTCGGAAGGTTATTCCCGGAGTATGCTTGCGTACTTCGCTTATTGTGGGTTTTCCTTCGGAAACAGATAAAGAGTTTAAGGAATTACTGGATTTTGTCAAACAGGCAAGTTTTGACCGATTAGGGGTTTTTATTTATTCCCGGGAAGAGGGAACTTGCGCGTATAGTTTTAAAGGCCAGATTAGCCAAAAAGTAAAACAGGATAGATTTAATGCTGTGATGGCCTTGCAGCAGAGAATAGCCGTTGTTGTAAACGCAAAATTGTTGAATAAGCAGCTGCGCGTGCTTATCGAAGAAAAGCAGGACGACTCGTATATCGGACGCAGTCAATTTGACGCTCCGGAGGTAGATGGCTTGGTTTATGTAAATTCCAGGCGCAGATTGAAAATAGGTGAGTTTGTAAAAGTGAGGATAACAGATACCTTAGAGTATGATTTAGTAGGGGAGGTTATAGAATGAATCTTGCCAATCGTTTAACTATGTCGAGAATTTTATTAACTTTTGTGTTTATGTTTTTTTTGTTTTGCAATGGTCTTTGGGCTAAGGCCATTAGTCTGGTGGTGTTTATCCTGGCTGCTTTATCAGATTATTTTGATGGGATGATCGCCCAGCGCAGGAATATGGTTACGGATTTCGGCAGGCTGATGGATCCGATTGCCGATAAAATCCTGGTTTTGGCTGCTTTTGCGGCTTTTGTGCAGTTACAGTTGATTGAGGCCTGGATGTTCGTGATTATTATCGCGCGTGAAATTATGATTACTTCCTTGCGCCTGTTTGCTTTAAATAAAGGTAAGGTGCTTTCCGCTGCCCGCGCCGGAAAACACAAGACAGTTGTGCAAATGGCAGTAATATTTACTATTCTTGGTTTTATCCTGCTTAAGGAGATAGTCTTGAAATATTCAACCTGGAACCCCGCATGGGAAAAAATGTTCCGCCAGGGTATATTTTTCCTGATGCTTCTTACCGTGGGCTTAACTCTTTATTCAGGTTTGTCATATCTTTGGGAAAACCGTAAGATAATTACCCGCTTATGAAGCCTGCCGGATTGAGTAATTGGCTGGTTAAAGTAATCAGTACTTTCTTTTTTATCGGATACCTTCCTTTGATTCCGGGGACATTCGGCAGTATCGCCGGAGTAGGAATATTTTATTTATTCCCTAACAGCCATCAGCCAGGTTATTTTATTTTTATCTTCTGCATAATGGTTTTAGGCTTGTTAACCAGCGGCAGGGCGGAGAAGTTGTTAAACAGGAAAGATCCCGGCTGTATTGTTATTGATGAAGTTATGGGGATGCTTATTGCCCTTAGTTTCCTGCCGCCTGAGCCAAAAATAGTTATTCTGGCCTTTATTATGTTCCGTATCCTGGATACGCTTAAGCCTTTTCCTGCCTCAAGGTTACAAAACATGCATGGGGCGATTGGGGTAATGGGGGATGATTTGGTCGCTGGTATTTATGCCAATATCGTGCTTCAGGTAATTTTAAGGTTGAGTTCTTTTAGCGCTGTATAAACCGGGCCGCCCGGCCCAAGCGTGCTTTCAAACAAAATAACCTTTTCGCAATTAAACTCTCCAGGATCAGATGTATTTATTTTGACTCTATCAAGGGCCTTTTGTAAATCAGAGGCAGCAGGGCGGTTTTTTATGCGGCCAATAGTGATATGCGCGCAGAAGGGGCGCAGTTCTTTGGGGATCCCGGATTCTGCAAGCCCTGTTTCTAATTGTTGCGCAAGTTGCTTTAAACTTGAAGGCGCCTCGTCAGTACCTACCCAGATTATCTGGCCTGCGCGCAAATTAGGAAAAACTCCCAGTTTTCTTAGTTTAACCTTAAATCCCCCGGAGTTATCTGCAATCTTCTTAGCCGTTGTTTTTATTTTTTCTAATTGTTCCGGAGAAATATCGCCGAGGAATTTCAGCGTTAGATGCAGGTTTTGCGGTTTGACCCAGCTGATCCTGATTTTTTCAGTATTTAATTTATGTTGAATTCCGGTGAGGGCATCTTTAATTTTTGCGGGTAATTCAATAGCTATAAATGCGCGCATAATAAACGCAAGGCCTCTTGGGTTGTTTTGTTGCGGATTTCTTCCCGGTTGCCCGAAAAAGAAAATTTCCGGCAGGTATTTATTTTTTGGGAATCCAGGCAGATAAAGACAGTGCCGATTGGTTTGTTTGCGCTTGCTCCGGCTGGCCCGGCAAGTCCGGTTATACCGATACCTAAATCTGATTTGGATATTTTGCGGATATTTTTGGCCATTGATATGGCGACCTGGCGGCTGACAGCCCCGTGATTAGAAATAAGCTTAGCCGGAATTTTTAGTATTTTTTGTTTGGATTTATTGCTGTAGGCAGTTACTCCAAGAAGGAAGTAGCCTGATGCTCCGGGATTCTTAGTTAATTCAGCAGAAAGCATTCCTCCGCTACAGGATTCGGCTACAGCGATAGTTTTTTCCCGGGAAAGCAGCTTGTTATGGATTTTAACCAGTATTGTATTCCGCATTATTGCTATTATAGCTGTTTTTAATTGTGTTGACAAGCCTGGTTTTTTTGTTATTATAATAGGTAATTAATCTTTAGGGCAAGGTGTAAATCCTTACCGGCGGTCGCGCGAAAGCGCGCACCAAACCATCCAATTGGTTTGCGTGTAAAAGCCCGCGAGCAGGCGCACAAGAATTTAAGCGTCAGCAGATCTGGTGAGATTCCAGGGCCGATGGTTAAAGTCCAGATGGAAGAAGATTAAAATTAGCACGCCCAAAGATTATCTTTGGGTTTTTTTATTGAGGAAAATTATGTTCAATTCAATTTCCGAGATTATTGAAGATTTAAAAGCAGGCAAGATGGTTATCGTGGTTGATGATGAAGACCGTGAGAATGAAGGCGACCTGGTTATGTCTGCTTCATTTGTTAAGCCTGAAGACATAAATTTTATGGCGAAATTCGGCCGCGGGCTTATTTGTGTACCCATGGAAGAAGAGAGGCTGCGTTTGCTTGAGCTTGACCCGATGCTTAAAAATACCCTCCAGGCTAATGCGGAAGATCCTTTTAAGACCGCCTGGATGATTTCTGTTGATGCTGCTAAAGGTGTTACTACGGGTATCTCCGCGTATGACCGGTCCAGGGCAATTGAAGTTTTAGTGAACGCAGGAAGCCGGCCGGAGGATTTGGCGCGTCCAGGGCATATTTTTCCTTTGCGTTCACGGCTCGGTGGTGTCCTAGTCAGGGCAGGCCATACTGAAGCAAGTTTGGATTTAATGCGCCTGGCCGGGCTTTATCCGGCGGGAGTGATTTGTGAGATTATGAATGATGATGGTTCGATGGCCCGCCTGCCGCAACTTCTGGAATTTGCTAATAAACACGCTCTAAAGATTTGCACCATTGCCAATCTTATCGAATACCGCCGCAAAAAGGAAAAGCTGGTTGAAGTTATAGTTGAGACTAAATTACCGACTAAGTTCGGCCAGTTCCGGCTGGTTGTTTACCGCGATAAAACCTGCGGGCAGACGCATCTTGCGCTTTGTATGGGTAGCTTCTCGGATGAAGCAATATTGGTGCGCGTGCATTCGGAGTGCCTGACCGGGGATGTCTTTGGGTCTTTGCGCTGTGATTGCGGCAGGCAATTGGAAAAGGCTATGCAGATAATTTCGCTTGAGAAAAAAGGCGTCATTCTTTATATGCACCAGGAGGGCCGGGGTATAGGATTGGTAGAAAAGTTACGCGCCTATAACCTTCAGGATAAAGGAATGGATACAGTTGAGGCGAATGAGGCCTTGGGGCATAAGGCTGACCTGCGCGATTATGGTATTGGCGCGCAGATTTTGGTGGATTTAGGGATTAAACAGATCCGGTTGTTAACCAATAACCCGCGTAAGATTGTGGGGCTTGAGGGTTACGGACTGAAAGTTTCCGAGCGCCTGCCTTTAGAGATTGAGCCGAATGCCCAGAATTATAAATACCTTAAGACAAAAAAAGAAAAGATGGGTCATCATATTGACATTTAAAAATAGAAGGGAGAAAAAAATGGTAAAAGTAATCGAGGGTAATTTGTTGGCAAAAGGAAAGTCTTTCGGTTTGGTGGCTTCACGGTTTAATGATTTTATGACCAAAGAGCTGGTAAGCGGATGTATTGATACATTGACAAGGCACGGCGTTGATGATAAGAATATTACTGTGGCCTGGGTTCCCGGAGCCTTTGAAGTACCGGTTATCGCCCAGAAGATGGCTAAAAGCAAATCATTTGACGCTTTGATTTGCCTGGGTACGGTTATCCGCGGGGCGACGCCGCATTTTGATTATATCGCTTCTGAAGTGGCAAAAGGCGTAGCTAAGGTCTCATTGGATAGCGGAATCCCGGTTATTTTTGGTGTAATTACCGCTGACAGTATTGAGCAGGCAGTGGAACGCGCAGGTTCTAAAGATGGCAATAAAGGCCGGGATGCGGCGCTTTCAGCTATTGAGATGGTGAATTTAACCGAGCAGTTAAAATAATACTTTAAGTTTTAGACCCATGAGAAAACGAACTAAGGCCCGTGAATATGTGTTGCAAATGCTCTATCAGGTGGATATTACCCATGGCGATTGGCAGGATACTTTAAAAAGTTTCTGGGAGTCTGGCGAGCAGGCGGATATTTCCGCCGAGCTTAAAGATTTCTCCGCCGAGCTTTTGGGCGGAGTAATTGAGCATATACAGGAGATAGATAAGAAGATCAGCAAGTATGCGGCAAACTGGCAGCTTGAGCGCATGGCCTTTGTGGATCGGAATATTATGCGCTTGGGTTGTTTTGAACTTATTTTCCGCGAAGATATCCCGCCGAAAGTTACAATAAATGAAGCAGTGGAGCTGGCCAAGAAGTACTCCGGGTCTGAATCCGGAAAATTCGTCAATGCCATACTGGATCAGATAAAAATCGAGAAAGAAAAGTAGTCAATTCAACCATTCAAATCAAATTACAATTTTATTGATTAAACAGGAAAGCAGGTGCAGGTGAAGTACGCTGATTTGCATGTACATACTTCTGAAAGCGACGGAACATTAACGCCGAAACAATTAGTTAAAGAGGCGCTTTCCCGCGGCCTTTCAACTATTGCCATAGTTGACCATGATACGGTAGGGGGAATCTCTGAGGCTTGCGCCGCGGCGCAGGATACGGATTTAGAGGTTATTGCCGGTGTTGAGCTTACTGCCCAATACGAAAAACAGGAAGTGCACATCCTCGGGTATTTCCTGGATTGTCAGAATAAGGCACTAATTGAGAAATTAAGTCTGATGCAGCTTAATCGTATTGAGCGCGTACATAAAATTGTAAATAATTTAGAGCAGCAGGGGGTAAAACTTAATGCCCAGGATGTTTTTGATATTTCCGGTAAAGGTACCGTGGGCCGGATGCATATTGCCAAGGCATTAGTCAAAGGTGGCTGGGTTACTACAACCGCGGAGGCCTTCCGTAAATATATCGGGGATAAATCTCCGGCATATGTTTTGGGTTTTAACCTTTCTCCGGCTGAAGCGATAAAATTGATTAAGGACTCAGGCGGCGTAGCTGTCCTGGCGCATCCGTATATATTGCATAATGATGAGCTGATCAGCGACTTTGCCGCTGGCGGTCTGGATGGCCTGGAGGTTTATTACCCTGAACACTCCCAGTCGATGATTAATTTTTATCTGGATTTGGCTAAGAAGCTGAATCTTTTAGTTACAGGGGGCTCGGATTTTCATGGCAGCGTAAAACCTGATATAAAGTTAGGTATGATAAAAATTCCTATTGAACTGGTTGATAAGTTGCGCCAAGCTAGAAAATGATTAAGAAAACTGATGAATATTATATGAATTTGGCTTTGAAGCTGGCCCTTAAAGCAAAGGGCAAGACTTCTCCTAATCCTTTGGTAGGGGCATTAGTGGTAAAGGAAGGTAAGATTATCGGTAAAGGTTTTCATGCTCGGGCAGGGTTGGCGCACGCGGAGATTGTTGCTTTGGATGAAGCAGGAAAAAACGCAAAGAGCGCCACTCTCTATGTTACCCTTGAGCCATGCGCGCATACCGGACGCACCCCGCCATGTGTTAACCGGATAATCCAGAGCGGTATAAAAGAAGTGGTTGTTGGCATGATTGACCCCAATCCGTTAAATAACGGCAAGGGGATTTTACTGCTCAAACAGAGTAATATTAAGGTAAGGCTGGGGGTCTTAAGTGAGCAGCTAAGAAAGATTAATGAGAATTTTATCAAATATATTTCTACGGGGATTCCTTTTGTAACGGTTAAGGTTGCTGAGTCTTTGGATGGCCGGATTGCTACTTTTACGGGTGAGTCCAAATGGATTACTTCGGATAAATCACGGGTATTCGCGCATAAGATCCGCGGTGATTATGATGCAATTATGGTAGGGGTGAATACTATCTTGCGGGATAATCCCCGCCTGAACGCAGCGTCTCCCCAGAAGCAGCTGGCTAAGATAGTTATCGATAGTAATTTAAGTACTCCTGAAAATGCCAATATTTTCTCGGGGGCAAGCAAGGTAATTATTATTACTTTGCCCAGCCGTCCGGGTCAGGAGACGGAAAACCGCAAGAGCCTATCCGCTAAAGCGATGATCCTTGAGGTTAAGGAAAAAGACGGACAGATAAACTTACGCGACGCGTTTAAGAAATTAGCCAGGCTAAAAATCAGCAATATTATCGTTGAGGGCGGAGGTACGCTTATTGGTTCGCTTTTTGATGAGAGGCTGGTAGACAGGATATTATTTTTTATCAGCCCTAAGATTATCGGGGGCAAGGATGCGGTTTCCTCGGTAATGGGCAGGGGGGTAAAGCATCCGGACCAGGCGATAAAGTTGGGCAGGATGAAGATCCGGAGGTTCGCAGAAGACTTGTTTATTGAGGCGGATGTAAGATAAATGTTTACGGGTATAGTTGAAGAATTAGGCAGAGTAAAAAGAGCGACGCATTCAGGCAGGCTGATGATTTTGGATATCCTGGCGCAAAGAACTTTGCCAGATACTAAGATTGGGGATAGTATCGCACTTAACGGCGTCTGCCTTACAGTAACCTCCATAAGTAATAATTCACTTAGTTTTGAAGTTATGTCCGAGACATTCAACAAAACCAACTTGGGGTTTTTGAATACGGGAGAACAGGTAAACCTTGAGCGCAGCCTTAAATTAGGGGATAGGTTGTCCGGCCATTTTGTAAGCGGGCATATTGATTGTTTGGGCCGGATACGCAACAAAGTGATGCGTAATGGCAACCTGGTTTTTGAGATTACTATCCCGGAGAATTTTATCTCTTATTGTCTGCCTAAGGGGTCAATAGCTTTGGATGGGATAAGTTTGACTTTAGCAGAAAGGCGCGCTAATATTATCAGCGTTTGCGTTATTCCGCATACCCTCAAGAATACAACTTTAAGTTTTAAGGGCCCGTCTGATAAGCTGAATGTGGAATTTGATATCCTCGCTAAAAAAGCTGCCATCTAATCTTCTGTTATTGCGGATCTATAAATTTCTGGTATACTATTTTAATTAGGTATCGCGGGGCGTGGCTCAGTTTGGTAGAGCGCAGCGTTCGGGACGCTGAGGTCACAGGTTCAAGTCCTGTCGCCCCGACTTAAATGAGGCCCAAACTTACGGAACGTTAGTGAACGTAAGTTTGCTGGCCGAATTTAATCCTTGCGAGTAAGTACGAGCAAGGAATAAATTATAAATTGTTAGCGAAATACTTGCTTTGCAAGCAAGTAAATCCCTGCGAGTAAGCATACGCAAGGATTATGGTTATGAAAAAACAGCTACATGTTTACTATTCAGGCAGGGTGCAGGGCATAGGTTTTCGTTATACCGTCCAGGAGATTGCCGGTTCTCTTAAGCTGCGCGGCTGGGTTAAGAATTTAAGTGACGGGCGCGTAGAAGTGTTGGCAGAAGCAGAAGAAGATATCCTGGATAGTTTTCTTGAACAAGTCAACCAGCGGTTTTCCCGTTATATTCAAGAAGCAAATACAGAATGGCAGCCAGTGGGCAATCAGCCCGGAGAACTCCACGATTTTCAAGTTTCATTCTAACCTTTTTAAGCGGCCAAAATGTCTATCCAAATTAAAAATAAGATTAATCAGATAAGAAAGAAAATAAGAGAGCATGATTATTCTTATTATGTCTTGAGCCAGCCCCGGGTTTCCGATAAAGAATATGATGATTTAATGCTAGAGTTAAAGCTGCTCGAAGATAAATATCCGCAGTTGCGTACTGATGATTCTCCTACCCAGCGCCTGAGTTTGGGGATAAGCCCGGGTTTTGAGACTGTAAGGCATAGAGCGGGTATGTTTTCACTGGATAATACTTATTCTATCGATGAATTGCTCAGCTGGGATGAACGGGTGCGTAAAGGATTAGGGGTTGATTGCAATTATGAATATGTAGTTGAACTGAAAATTGACGGGGTAAGCGCTAATTTAACTTACCTGAAAGGTAAATTAGTTTTAGGTTCAACCCGCGGGGATGGCCGGATGGGTGAAGATGTAACTCCGAATATAAAGACAATTCGGGCTATTCCTTTAGCTTTGCCGAATGTGTCTATTCCGGGCCTTATTGAGATTCGCGGTGAAGTATATATGGATAAAGCGGATTTCTCCTTGCTTAATCAAGAGCGCTTGGATTCAGGCGAGAGCTTGTTTGCTAATCCGCGTAATGCTACCAGCGGTTCCTTAAAATTACTGGATAGCGGTATTGTCGCTAAAAGGCATCTTAATTTCTTTGCCCATTCTTTGGGTGCATCCCAAAACCTGCCGGTTAAGACTCAATGGGAATTTTTAGGCCTGCTTAAAGATTGGGGGGTGCGTGTAGATACGCATTCTACGCTTTGCCGTAACATAGATGAGGTAATTGATTATTGTCGTAAATGGCAAGAGAAACGTGATGAGTTGAGTTATGAAATTGACGGTGTAGTAGTTAAGCTGAACAATCTGCTTCAACAGAAGAAGTTGGGTTTTACTGCTAAAAGCCCGCGTTGGGCCGTGGCTTATAAATTTGCCGCCCGGCAGGCAACTACGGAAGTGCTGGCGATTAAAGTTCATGTCGGCCGCACAGGCGTAATTACTCCAACGGCAGAGCTCAAACCTGTAGAGTGTTCCGGCGTAATTATCAGCAACGCTACTTTGCATAATTTTGATGAGATAGAGAGGTTGGGAATACGGGTGGGTGATAGGGTGCTTATTGAACGTGCGGGAGATGTAATCCCGAAAGTGGTAAAAGTGGTGGAGCAAAAAGGAAAGAAGCCTTATAATATCCCTGTAAAATGTCCTGCCTGCGGAGAGAAGATTGTAAAGGAAAAGGAAGAGGATGTAGCCTATCGTTGCATTAACTCTGATTGTCCTGCGCAGCTGGAGCGGGCGCTTCTGCATTTTTCCAGCCGCGATGCTTTAGATATTGAGGGTATGGGGGAGGCGGTAATTAATCAATTGGTAAGTTTAAAACTGTTGAAAAGTTTAGCTGATGTTTATAAACTTAAACCTGATGATTTATTAAAGCTGGAATTATTTAAAGAAAAGAAGGCCAATAATTTATTGAGTTCTATCGAGAAAAGTAAGCAGCAGCCTTTAGAGCGTTTAGTTTTTGCCCTGGGTATCCGCCATGTGGGTCAGAAGGCGGCTTATACATTGGCCGGAGAATTTTCCGATATGCAGAAGCTGATGCGGGCAAAACTTGAAGATTTGGATAGGATTCCGGAAATCGGAGAGGTTATGGCAAGATCCATTGTAGATTACTTTAACCTTAACCAGACCAAGAGGCTGATTCAGGATTTATTGGATGCCGGCGTCAATATGCGTAAACAGGCCGTTAACTTCAGAATTAATAAACTCTCCGGTAAAACCGTGGTTTTTACCGGAGAGTTAGTTGGGTTTTCGCGTGCCGAAGCAGAGGAGTTGGTGCGTCAATCAAAAGGCGCAGCATCTTCCAGCGTAAGCAGCAAGACCGATATCCTGGTAGCCGGCGGGAATACAGGCACAAAATTTAATAAAGCCAGGCAATTGGGGGTTAAGATTATCAGCGAAGATGAATTTAAGGAGATGCTCAAATGAGATTAAAGAAGATTTCTTTGTTTTTATTGTGTTGTATCGTATTGTTGGAATCAGCCGGATGCGAGGCCTTTACGCGTAAATTTACCCGTAAATCAAAAAAATCCGAACAGGCGGTCCAGATGGTTCTTGTTCCTGAAGAGTATAAGTCGAATATGACCAAGGAGGAATTGTACCGGCAGTATTTTCTTTTCTGGAAGTCCTGGCACGATGAATTAGAAAACGCCCTAACTCAGAAATCAAGCCTTAAAAAGAAGACAGATTGTGCCCAGGAGGCTTTGAAAAATCTGATCAATATGAAGGGTATGCTGGTAGATGATATGCAGAAAAATATCGATGTGTATGTGAATAAAACAATCGAGCTTTTGGCTGCCATTAAGAGTGATATTTACGGCACAAATGATTCCCGTAACCTTCAGGTTGCCGAACGTATCAAAATGGATATCCATAAAGAGTTTATTTACCCAAAGATAAAGAATTATTTAAAATGATCTTAGAGACAATAATCGTGGGGCCGATGCAGGTTAATTGCTACATCCTTGCCTGCGCAGAGTCTAAGGGGGCGATAATTATCGATCCCGGGGACGAGGTGAATAAGATCCGGGCTGTTCTGGATAAATACCACTTAAGCCCGGCAATGGTGATTAATACTCATGGCCATTATGACCATATTGGCAGCGATGATCAGTTTAGCAGCAGTGTTTATGTGCATAAACAGGATGTAGAGATGCTTAAGGATGCTAAGAAAAATCTTTCCGCTTTGTTTTCACTTCCCTATAAAGTTACATCTCAGATTAATCTTTTAGAGGATAAAGAAATCATTAAAATGGATTGTCTTGAATTAGAGGTTTTGCATCTGCCCGGCCATACCCAGGGCGGTATCGGTCTTTTAATGAAAAAGCCGGAAAAGGGGATTGTTTTTACGGGGGATACGCTATTTTGCCAGGGGGTAGGCCGTTATGATTTACCGGGGGGCAGTGAGCAAGCACTTAAGAAATCAATAACCGAGAAATTATTCACGCTGCCTGTTGAAACAAAGGTCTATCCCGGCCATGGGCCGGCAACCACTATAGGAAGAGAAAAGAACAATAACTGTTTTAATCGGATAGATTGAAAGAACTCATTGATTCATTTTTAGATTATCTTTCGGTTGAACGCGGACTGGCAAAGAATACTATTCTTGCTTACCGGGAAGACCTGAATATATATCTTGATTTTATGATCAAGCGCGGGATTAATGCTCTTTCCAAAATTTCTAAAAATGATATTATCGAGTTTATGCTCTTTGAGAAAGATAAGGGGATTTCGCCTACCAGTATCTCGCGGCGCCTGGCAGCTATACGCATGTTTCATCGTTTCCTGGCCCGGGAAAGGGTTTTAAGAGACGACCCCACAACTTTAATCGATTCTCCGAGGCTATGGAAAAAAGTCCCGGACACGCTTTCTTTGAATGAGGTGGAATTGTTAATCAGCCAGCCTGATGTACGGCTTAAGCAGGGCGCCAGGGATAAGGCAATCCTGGAGACTCTTTATGCTACGGGTATGCGTGTATCCGAATCCACTAATTTGAAGGCCAATAATGTGAATTTAGATATCGGTTTTTTGCGCTGCATCGGAAAAGGCAATAAGGAACGGGTTATCCCATTAGGAAAGAAGGCAATCCAGAGCATCAACAAATACCTGGAGTTTAGCCGCCCTTATTTTCTAAAAAACAAAACATCGGAGTTTCTTTTTGTGAACCGTTCGGGAAATAAATTATCCCGGCAATCAATCTGGAAGTTGATCAAACAGTATGCCCAAGCAGCGAAAATTAAAAAGCCGATAAAGGTGCATACCCTAAGGCATTCATTTGCCACGCATTTACTGGAGAGAGGTGCGGACCTGCGTTCGGTGCAGGAGATGCTTGGCCATTCCAATATTTCCACTACGCAAATTTATACGCATATAGATAAAGAGAGGCTTAAGACAATTCACAAGATGTTTCACCCCCGGCCATAAAGGCAGCAGGTAGAATATAATATATAGAATGCAGAAAAGATGAAAAAATACTTAAAGAATTTACCTCAGGAAATAAAAAATTTAATTGTTTTGGCAGAAGAGGTTTCCCGGGAAACTAAAATGCCGGCATATCTGGTAGGAGGTTTTCCCCGCGACCTTATCCTGGGAGTCAAAGATTGGGATTTAGATATAACCGTTGAAGGCAATGGTATCAAGTTTGCCGAAAACCTGGCTAAGAAATTAAATGTCTCTTTGGTAAAACATGAAAGGTTCGGTACTGCTACTTTAATTCTCAACCACCGTTTAAAGGTAGATGTTGCTACTACCCGCAAAGAAGTTTATCCTTCTTGCGCCTGTCTCCCGGTCGTCAGCCCCGGGACGCTTAAAGAGGATCTTTTACGCCGGGATTTTACGATCAATGCCCTGGCGGTAAGCCTTTCCACAGACGCAAGCCGGAAGCTGATTGATATTTTTTGCGGTAAAGAGGATCTGACAGCAGGTAAAATCCGCATCCTGCATGATTTAAGTTTTGAAGATGATCCTACCCGTATCTTAAGGGCAATTCGTTTTAAGCAGCGCTATAACTTTAAGATTGAGCCTAAAACGCTGAGCCTTTTAAGGGCGGCGGTTAATTCAGGTTTATTAAACAAGGTGCATCCGCATAGAATGCGCGATGAGCTGGTGTTAATGCTCAAGGAAAAAGACCCGTCAGCGCAGCTTAAGCAACTCTACGATTTAGGAGGGTTGTCTTTTATCAGTAATAATCTAAAGCCCGGTAGGCAGGTATATGGTTTGTTCAAATCGATAAACCAGGAAATTTCCTGGTTTATGCGGAGTTTTCCTTTTCATGGAAGTTTTGAGGCATGGCTTGTTTATTTCGCCGCGCTTTTAAGACAGCTCAGCCTGGTCCAGAGCAAAAAGATTATCCGCAGGCTGGGTTTGTCTAAACAGGAAGAAAAAAAGATACTTAGCTGCCGGCAGATCAACCGGCGGTTTATTGGGCGTCTAAAAAACAAACAGATTAAGCCCGCGCAGGTTTTTAATTTGCTTAAACCCTTTAGCTATGAGGCAATTATCCTGCTGCGTTCTGTTTCCGGGGACAGTGTTTTCAAAAAACATATCACGGATTTTTTAAAGATTTATAATTGTGTCCGGCTTTCTATCTCGGGGGATGATTTGTACCGCTTGGGGGTTTTGCCGGGGCCCAAATACCAGAAGATATTAAATAAGGTGCTTGCTGCCAGGCTTAACGGCAGCGTAAAGAACCGCCAGGATGAGCTTGCCTTGATCGGTAAGATAATAAAATAATAATACAACAGGGGAGCAGGTAAATGTCTAGACAAGAACGTGTTGAAGAAGCGATAAAGAAAGAAGTCAGCCTGATTATCCATGATGAACTTAAAGATCCGCGCGTAGGTTTTGTTACCGTAACCCGGGTGGAATTAAGCAAGGACTTAAGGAACGCTAAAATATTTTATAGCGTATTGGGGAAAGAAGAGGACTATCGAAAGACAAAGGTAGCTTTGGATTCTGCTTTAGGTTTTATCCGCGGCCTGGTTGCTCAAAGGATTAACCTGCGTTTTGCCACAGAACTTATGTTTCATGAGGACCGTTCCACCGAGTATAGCGTAAGGATCGAAGAGGTATTGAATAAGATAAAAGAACTGGATCAATCCCGGGATTCTTCTAATCAAGAGCCAGCCGCTAAGAAGCCGTCCGGGACAAATACGTCAAAGGAGGAACGGAAAAGTGGGCCTAAAAAGAATCTGCGCAAGCATAAGAAAATATAATAATTTCTTAATTACCGCACATACCAATTTAGAAGGGGATGCTTTAGGTTCCGAACTCTCATTTTATTCCCTGATTAGAAAACTGGGTAAGCAGGGTGTAATTTTGAATGAAGACGGTATACCCTATGGCCATGATTTTCTCCCGGGTATAAAAAAAATACGCAAGCTGGACGATAAATCTTCCTCGATCAAATTTGATTGTCTGGTTGTTTTGGATTGCGCTGATTTAAAACGTACAGGCGGTGTCTATCGGATAAATAAAAATAACAAGCCGGTTTTAAATATCGACCATCATATCAGTAATCGGGGGTTTGGGGATGCGCATTGGGTTGACCCGCAGGCCTCTTCATGTTCGGAGATGATCTACCGGATTTACAAGCAGATGCGCATTCCGATCAGCAGACCTGAGGCTATCTGTTTGTATACCGGGATGATGACGGATACCGGTTCTTTCCGCTATTCCAATACCAGCAGTTTTACCCACCAGGCTGTTGCTGAGCTTTTAAAATTTAATATCAATGTCCCGCTTATTTACCGCTATGTTTATGAAAACCTCGCCATGGATGAAACTAAATTATTAATCAAATTGTTGCCGCAGATAAGTTTCTCCGTAGGGGGCAGGATTGCTTATTTTAAGCTTAAACGTAACCTGTTGAAGAACGGCGCTATCTCTATGGATTTAGGGGACCAGCTGTTGAGTTTCGGCCGCTCAATTAAGGGTGTGGAAGTTGTGCTTTTATTTAAAGAAAGCCCGGGAGTTAAAAATCAGGTGCGCATTAATTTAAGGAGCCATGGAAAAGTCGATGTGAATAAGATCGCCGCTATTTTTGGCGGAGGCGGGCATAAAACTGCAGCGGGCTGTACTGCGCATGGAGAGACTAACCAGGTTGTTAAGCAAGTCCTGGCCAGCATTCAACGAGTCTTAAAGTAAACAGAGATGATTATAATTACAAAAACAAATAAGATCCCCAGGTTTAAAAACCCCGTTGTAGCTTTGGGGGTTTTTGATGGTTTGCATCGCGGTCACCGCAGTATTTTAGAATCCGCAGTCAGCAAGGCCAGGCAGATAAAGGGTACAAGTATTGTTTTGACCTTTTTTCCTCATCCGCAGAAAGAAAAAAGTCTGTATTCCCTGAAGCACCGTTTAAGGTTGATTTCTGAGTTAGGCATCGACGTTTGTATAGTGATTAATTTTAACGCTCAATTCGCCAGGATGGCTGCCGGTAATTTTATCGCTAAAATACTGATTAAAAAAATTGGCTGCCGGTTTGTTTATATCGGCGAGAATTTTCATTTCGGAAAAGACGCTGCGGGTGATTATAAATTGCTTGCTCGCTGGGCCAAAGAAAATAATTTCAGGCTTAAAATTTTTAAAGTAATTAAATCCCTTGGTCGGCCGATCAGTAGCACTGCCATAAGAAATTTGATTAAAGAAGCGAGAATTAAAGAAGCTCAAAGGCTGCTTGGTCGCAGGGTAAGTGTTTTAGGCTCGGTAATCAGGGGCAGCAGGATTGCCCGAGGATTAGGGTTTCCCACAGCCAATATCAACCCGCATCATGAAGTTATTCCTCCTCCGGGAATTTACGCGGTTCGGATTTCATTGGCGTCCAAAGAATATGACGGGGTCTGTTATATCGGCAGGAGGCCGACTGTTGGATTTAAGAAAAACCCCATTCAGGTTGAAGTGCATATATTTGATTTTCATAAGGAGATCTATGGCCGGTTTATGGAAATCCAATTCGTAAAATTGATCCGTCCGGATAAAAAATTCGCTTCCTTGAAAGACTTATCGATCCAAATCAAAAAAGATGTAGTTTCCTGCCGTAACCTTCTTAAACATTCCTCTTAAATACCACAAGGGCTGGGATTAGACTGTCAAATATCCACAATTTATTGTATTTGCTGTAGGTTAGGTAAATTTTTTCTTGACAAAAGGGGGTATTTTGACTATACTTTGGATACTGAGTGGATAGAAGTGGAGTAAAGTGGAAGAGAGGAAAAAATGTTTTACGGTGAGTTTGAGCATTCCATAGACCGTAAAGGCCGCCTGATTTTGCCTGCTAAATTTCGTGAGACCGCTAAGAATCAGTTTGTGGAAAAATTCTTTGTTACCCGGGGTTTAGATAAGTGCCTTTTTATGTTCTCCGAGGAGGAATGGCGCTCACAGGAAAATAAATTTAAGACGATGTCCTTTACTAAACAGCAGTCGCGTACTTTTAACCGGCTGCTTTTTAGCGGCGCAGTTGAGGTCAGCCCCGATAAGCAGGGGAGGATCCTGCTTCCGCAATACTTAAAAGATTTTGGCGATATCAAAAAGGATGTGGTTATCGTCGGTGTCTCCAACCGTATAGAGATTTGGGCAAAAGATACCTGGCGTGATTTTTATTCAAATACCCGTCAATCTTTCGAAGAGATTGCGGAGAAACTGATGGATGTCTAAGTGGTAGAAGAGAAGTTGCATATACCCGTAATGTTGCGTGAAGTTATAGATTATTTGGATCCAAAGCCCGGGCAGATAATTGTGGATGCAACAGTCGGAACCGGCGGGCACAGCCTTGAAATATTAAAGAGGATTATCCCCGGAGGCAAGTTAATCGGCTTTGACCGCGACGAGAATTCATTGGCTGTCTGCCGCCAAAGGTTTAGCGAATTTAACGGTAGTTTTGAATTGGTGCACGCAAATTTTGTGGATTTGGACCAGGTTTTGGAAAAGCAGGGCATAACGGGCATAGACGGAATAGTTTTTGACCTGGGGATTTCTACTTATCAGCTTAAGGATATGGAAAGAGGGTTTAGTTTTCAACAGGAAGGACCGTTGGATATGCGCATGGATCAAAGCAGCTACATATCGGCATATGATTTGGTGAATAACCTTAATGAGAGCGAGATCTCCGATATCCTTTGGAATTTCGGCCAGGAACGCTGGCATAACCGTATTGCGCGTTTATTAGTCCAGGAACGAAAAGTCCAGCCGATTTCTACGACTGTCCAGCTTGCGGATTTAGTGATGCGGGCTATCCCCTATAGATACCGGAAGGGTTATTACCGCATCCATCCGGCTACGCGTACTTTTCAGGCGGTGCGTATCGCGGTAAACCGGGAATTAGAAATCCTGGAAAGTTCCATTAGAAAAGCAGTTGCAATTTTAAAAAAGAAGGCTAAGATATGTGTTATTTCATTCCATTCTCTGGAAGATAGAGTAATCAAGCATACGTTCCGGGCCCTTAAGGCCGACGGATTGATCGATATTATTACGGCTAAACCCATGACTCCTGTTGCCAGCGAAGTGGTTATTAACCCCTCCAGCCGCAGCAGTAAGTTCCGGGTTGCTGAAAGGATTTAACATCTATGAAAATTACCAAGTTTCTTTCTGTAACCGTTTTTATTACTTCCTGTTGCGTGCTTTATGTTTACCAGCAGAGTGAAATTTTCCGGCTGGCCTACCTGGGTTCAAAAAGACAAATTGTTTATAACGAGTTGTTTGATAAGAATACCGCGTTAAATTATAATATCAAGAAAGGTTCTTCTTTGGTCAAGATCGGCAGTAGGCTCGGCAGCAGTAATGAATTTCAGATGCCGGATAATTATCGTTTTGTTAAGGTTGTGGCTTATAGCGACGGACTTAAGCCGGTAAGCCAAAACCAGGCGAGGGTTGGCCTGTTGGCGGGCATCTTTGGATTAAAGCGTGAAGCTCAAGCAAAAACAATTAACCCCTAATATTTATTACCCCTTAAAGAATAGTGTATATCAGTAACTATCGCCGGAGAAGCAAGGCGGTATTCCTAGTTTTCTTTATTTCTCTCCTCCTCTGTGTCGGCCGGTTACTCTTTATCCAGATTTTCCGTTCAAGCTACCTGACTTCAATAGCCAAAAAACAACATAACCAGTTTGTCGAACTTGAGCCGCGCCGCGGCACAATTTACGATTGCAATCTTAAGGCGCAGGCATTTAACCTGTCCATGGATTCGCTTTATGCCGAAGCCAATACTATCAAGGACAGGGATAAGGAGAATATAATCGAGAAGCTTCTGCCTATACTCGGGGTTGACCGGGCGTATCTGCGGGATAGGCTTTACCGCAAGAAATCATTTATTTGGCTGGCGCGTAAGTTGCCCCCTGAAAAGTCTGAGGCGATTAAAGCGCTTAAGCTTAAAGGCTTAGGGTTTATGAAAGAGACAAAACGTATCTATCCTAATAGTTATTTAGCCAGCCACATCATTGGTTTCAGCGGCATGGATAATGTAGGTTTGGAAGGTATAGAGAGGGACTTCAATAAATACCTCAAAGGGACTGCCGGCTGGGCGATCTTTCTGCGCGATGCCCGGCAGAAGAAACTGGATATTTGGGAGAAAATGGTTTTACCGGTTGATGGTCAGGATTTAGTTTTGACCATTGATGAGGTTATTCAGTATATCGCTGAAAGAGAGTTGGATAAGGCTTTTAAGACGTTTCACGCAAAAGGAGCCAGTATTATTGTTATGGATCCGCATACGGGCAGGATTTTGGCTATGGCCTCTCGTCCGAGTTATGATTTAAATGATTACTCCTCGGCGAATAAGGATTCTATGCGTAACCGTTCCATCTGTGATTTATTTGAGCCCGGATCAGTTTTTAAAATAGTCACCGCCTCCGCCGCTCTTGAAGAAAAAAAGATCACGGAAGAGGATAAGATTTTCTGTGAAAACGGCAGCTATAAAGTTGGCGGGCATATCCTGCATGACCACCGTTCTCACGGAGTGCTGACCTTCAGGGAGGTCATTGAGGAGTCCAGCAATATCGGTACGGTTAAAGTTGCGCAGCTTTTGGGCGCGGACACAGTTTATAAGTACCTGAAAGATTTTGGTTTTGGTTCAAAGCTGGGGATCGACCTTTCCGGGGAGATTTCCGGGATGATCAAGCCGCCGCGCGCCTGGTCCAAGACTTCTATTTCGGCTATACCCATCGGCCAGGAGGTAGGGGTTACTGCTTTACAGTTAGCCAGCGCGATCTCGGTAATTGCCAACGGCGGGCAGTTGATGAAGCCTTATGTTATTGATTCGGTACGGGATGAACAGGGCCGGATCATTAAGCAGAATAAGCCGGTATTAATCCGTAAAGTGATTTCCGTGGATACTGCTATGCGCATAAAAAAGATTCTTACCGGAGCTGTTGAGGAAGGGACCGGTAAGCTGGCTAAGGTTTCCGGTTTTAGCGCCGCAGGAAAGACCGGCACCGCGCAGAAGCTTGAGCCAAACGGCGCGTATTCGCATAGTAAATTTGTCGCTTCTTTTATCGGGTTTGCCCCGGCAGAAGACCCGCTTTTGGCAATTGTAGTTACAGTTGATGAGCCTCATCCATATTATTTCGGAGGGGTAGTGGCTGCTCCGGTTTTTCAAAAAGTTGCCGGCGATGCAATCCGTTATATCAAAGGAAATGAAATACCGATTGGGGCAATGTCGCAATGAAGATCGCAGGAATGGAAATTAAAGGAATAACTTGTAATTCCCAGGCTGTAAAAAAAGGTTATGTTTTTGTGGCAGTCAAGGGGAATCGCCAGGATGGCAGCTGTTTTATTAAAGAGGCGGTTGCTCATGGCGCCGGAGTTGTTGTTATAGACGAAAAAATAAAGAAAAATATAATCCCCGGAAAAGTTAAAATGCTTCAGGTAAATAATTGCCGTGAGTTTTTAGCCCAGTCGGCAGCGGAATTTTACGGCCAGCCTTCTGAAAAGCTCAGGGTTGTCGGGATCACCGGTACTAACGGCAAGACAACCATTTCGTATTTAATCGAAGCTATGGCCAAGTGTTCGGGAGCCGATTGCGGGGTGGTTGGTACAATCAATTACCGTTTTAAGGGCCAGGAAATCCCGGCTAAGAATACTACTCCCGGCTCGGATCAGCTGCAGGGGTTATTCGCCAGGATGCTCAAGCGCAGGGTCAAGTATTGCGCGATGGAGGTTTCATCGCATGCCCTGGATCAGCAAAGAGTTTTAGGGATTAATTTCAGGCAGGCAATTTTTACTAATCTTACCCAGGATCATTTGGATTATCATGGCAGCCTGGAAAATTACTTTTTGGCAAAGGCAAAGCTTTTCCGGATGCTTGGCGCATCAGGTGTGGCGATAGTTAACAACGATGATCAATACGGCAGGCGGATTAAGCGTTTAATTTCCTGCCGCCTGCTCAGTTATGGAATAAAAAATAAATCTACTGTTATGGCCCGGGATATTCATTCCGGTATCACTGGGGCTGAATTTACCCTGGTTGCCCCGGGGATAAACTCCCGGATCAAAACGCAGCTGGTCGGCAAGTATAATATTTATAATATATTGGCAGCTGTTTCCTGGGGCATAAGCGAGGGTCTGAAGCTCAAAGATATTAAATCCGCCATTGAGAAATTTAAAAATGTCCCGGGAAGACTGGAAAAAGTCGGGCGGAATATTTTTGTGGATTATGCGCATACCCCTGATGCGTTATTTAATGTGATCAGCGCGCTGAGGCCGCTGACCTCGGGAAGGGTGATTGTTGTTTTTGGGTGCGGCGGAGAACGGGATAGGCTTAAACGGCCAAAGATGGGTAAAATCGTTACTACCTTAGCGGATTATGCGATTATCACCAGTGATAATCCCCGTTCCGAGAACCCCTTAAACATAATTAAAGATATCCGCAAAGGCATACAAAAAGATAATTATCGCGTAATTGCCGACAGGTTGAAAGCCATTAAAGAGGCCTTAAAACTAATTCAGAATAATGATTGCCTGATTATTGCCGGTAAGGGGCATGAGGATTATCAGGTATTGAAAAATAAGGTTTTACATTTTAGCGACCGGGAGGTAGTAGCAAAGTGTTTACGCTAGATGAAATAATTAAAGCTACAGAAGGCAGGCTTATCCAGAGCAGCCGGATTGATAAGTTTAAGGGTATCTCTACTGATTCAAGAGCGCTAAAGCCCGGGGATGCCTTTTTGGCTTTAAAGGGGAATAATTTTGATGGTCATGATTTTATTCCTACTGCTTTAAAATTCAAAGCAGCCTGTATTATCGCCGAGAAAACATCCGGATTAAGTATCCCCGCGGGCAGAGCATTGGTTAAGGTTAAGGATACGACCCTGGCATTAGGCGACCTGGCCAGGTTTAGGCGGGGCACTTTCAGTAAACCGGTTATTGCTGTCAGCGGTTCAAACGGTAAAACTACGCTCAAAGAGATGATTGCCTGGGTTTTATCGGCAAATGGCCGGGTATTAAAAAACGAGGGCACTAAGAATAACCAGGTCGGCCTGCCCCAGACATTGATCCAACTTAAGCCAAGCGATGATTTCGCGGTGGTCGAAATCGGGACTAATCATTTCGGGGAGGTTAATTATCTGGCTTCAATCGCCCGGCCGAATATCGGCGTGCTTACTAATATCGGGCCGTCACACCTGGAGTTTTTAAAGAACTTAAAAGGTGTATTCAGAGAAAAGTCCGCTCTTTTAAATAATCTTTCTCAGCCGTCAATAGCCTTGTTGAATGTCGACGATCAATATTTGCGCCCTTTAATAAAAGGGGGGAGAAAGGGTTTGCCTGTTTTCAGCTACGGCATTAAAGAAAAAAGTGATTTTTCCGCAAGCGGGATCAAGCTGAATAACGGAAAACTAGGATTTAAATTTAACCGTAAGTTTGATTTTGAGTTGTCTACTTTAGGCGCGCATAATGTTTATAACGCCCTGGCTGCAATTGCAGTTGGGCGCATATTGGGATTTGAGCTTAAGAGCATTGCCCGGCGCCTTGCGGATTTCGATTTTCCCAAAGGCAGGTTAAAGCTTATCGAGCTTAAGGGGGTCAGGTTTATTGATGACACGTATAATTCAAACCCGTTTTCTTTAAATAAGGCCCTGATCGCTTTTGACGCGATGAAGTGTAAAGGCAGGAAGATCCTGATTATGGGTGATATGCTGGAATTGGGGGAGAAAAAAGAATTATTGCATAGGCAGGTTGCTGGTAGTATAACTAATATATGCGATGTGCTGGTTACGGTGGGTAGTTTAGCGGCTTTTACCGCTGCATCCGCTAAGGCCTACGGTTTTAAAAGGAAAAATATATTTTGCTGCGCTTCTGCCGCAGAAGCGAAAGATTTATTGTTTAATCAGATTTCCCCGGGGGTTGAGGATGTAATCCTGGTAAAGGGCTCCCGTTCGATGAAAATGGAAGAGGTTTTTAAAGTTTAATGTTTTACCATCTGCTTTATCCGCTAAGAGATTTTATCTCCGCTTTCAATGTCTTCCGTTATATTACTTTCCGGGCGGCAATGGCTGCTTTAACTGCCTTCATCCTCAGTCTTATCTTTGGGCCGATATTGATCAGGAAACTAAAAGAGCTTAAGCTCGGCGAAAAGATCAATAAGGCTGACAGTCTTAAGCTTGATGACCTGCACCGCCATAAGCAAAATACCCCGACTATGGGAGGGATACTTATATTAGGGGCGGTTATCATCTCAACCCTTTTCTGGGCGGATCTTACCAATCATTGTGTTTGGATAGTTTTATTCAGTACTGTCTGGCTCGGGCTCACCGGTTTTATTGATGATTATTTGAAACAGATAAAAAAGAAGGCCGGGGGCCTGTCTCCCGCAATAAAATTCTCCAGCCAGATTGTCCTGGGTTTGATATTAGGGATAATCCTTATTATCGACAGCCATTATAATGTTAAACTGGAAATACCTTTTCTAAAAGGTATTAACCTGGATTTAGACGGTTTATATGTTTTGTTTGTTATTTTGGTAATTTCCGGGTCTTCTAACGCCGTAAACCTTACCGACGGCCTTGACGGCCTGGCTATCGGGATCGTGGTTATGGTGGGGATAGCCTTCAGCGTACTTTGTTATATATCGGGTAATGTTAATTTAAGTAATTATTTATTTGTTTCTTATATTGAAGGTGCCGGAGAACTGACTATTTTTTGCGCCAGTATTATCGGGGCCGGCCTGGGTTTTTTGTGGTTTAATTGCTATCCCGCTTCAATTTTTATGGGCGATGTCGGTTCTTTAGCTTTAGGCGGGGCAATCGGGACAGTAGCCTTATTGATCAAAAAGGAGATGCTGCTTATAATTGTCGGCGGCATATTTGTCTTAGAGGCGGTTTCGGTTATCTTGCAGGTAGGTATTTTTAAATTAACTAAGAAACGAATTTTTAAAATCGCGCCTTTACACCATCATTTCCAGTTTTTAAACTGGCCTGAAAATAAGGTAATCGTCAGATTCTGGATCATCGCGGGCTTACTTGCCTTGTTTGCCCTGGTTACCTTAAAGATCAGGTAATCTATATGATTAATACAAAATATTTTAAAGGTAAAAAGATTACTATTGTCGGCCTGGCCCGTTCCGGCTTGGCCTGTGCCAACCTTTTGCATAGCCTTGGGGCTTCTGTGCGGGTTACGGATATTAATGTGAACATGCAAACCAGGGCCTCGGTTTTAATGCTTTCTTCTACGGACATCCAAGTTGAGCTGGGAACACACAGCCCGGATTTCATTAAAAATGCCGACCTGATAGTTGTTTCCCCCGGAGTTCCGGCTAATGCGCAGCCGATTAGCTGGGCTAAAGAGTTTGCCAAGCCTGTAATCAGCGAGATTGAGTTAGCGAGCATGCTTTGTCCCTCCGAGATCATTGCCGTAACCGGCTCAAACGGAAAAACCACGGTTACTACTTTAATCGGCAAGGTCCTGGAAAAATCCGGCAAGAATGTTTTTGTCTGCGGTAATATCGGTAAGCCTTTTTCCGGTGAAGTGGCGAAGATGAATAAGGGTGACTTTGTCGTGCTGGAAGTAAGTTCGTTCCAGCTGGAAACGATTAATAATTTTAAGCCGAAGATCGCGGTAATCTTGAATCTCACGCCTAATCATTTAGACCGTTATAATAATATCCAGGAATATCTGGATGCTAAAAAGCGCATCTTTATGAATCAGGACAGGCATGATTTCCTGGTTTTAAATGCCGACGACCCTTTGTTAAGGGATGTTGCCTCTTCGCTTAAGCCAAAAGTTGTTTTTTTCAGTAAACAGGGCGGCCTAAATCCCAACCAAAACGCGGTAATTGAAATCGGTAAAATATTAAAGATTAAAATGGAAGTTATGCTTAGTGTTTTCCGGGATTTTAAAGGGCTTGAGCACCGGATGGAGGAGGTAGCGGAAATCCGGGGGGTCAAGTTTATTAATGATTCCAAGGCAACTACCGCTGATTCGGCTATCTGGGCGATTAATAATATCTCCGCACCGATAATCCTTATAGCCGGAGGCAGGCATAAAGGAATTAATTACAAGGTAATCCTGGAAGCTGCCAGGAATAAAGTCAAGCAGGCGTTTTTGATCGGCGAAGCCCGGGATATCATTGCCGCTGAACTTAGCGGCGAGATACCGGTGGAGAAGGTTGATTCCCTGAAAGAGGCGATAATTAAATCTTACGGCCAGGCCAAGCCCGGTGATTATGTATTATTTTCACCGATGTGCTCAAGCTTTGATATGTTCAAGGATTATGAGCAGCGCGGGGTGGCCTTTAAAAAGACTGTTTTGGATTTGGCTAGAGGGGTTTAAAAACGCATGGTCAGGAAAACGCGGATTAATTTAATTACTGTCTCGATCGTACTGGTTTGCATCGGGATAATCATGATCTATAGTTCTTCAAGTATCTACGCCTGGGAAAAATACGGAGACAGTTTTTATTTTCTGAAGCGGCATTTAGTTTTCCTGTCTATAGGTATTTTATTTACTTTCCTGGCGATGGTTGTTGATTACCGTTTATTACGCAAGCACGCGCGCCTGCTGCTTTGGATAGCGTTCGGATTATTGATTTTAGTGCTTATTCCCGGCCTGGGCAGGGAAATCTCAGGGGCCAGGCGCTGGTTCAGGTTTAAATTCATCAGTTTCCAGCCTTCAGAGTTTGTTAATCTGGCAGTGATTATTTATCTGGCTGATTTTATCTGCCGCAAAGGCGACCAGATAAAAACGCTGTTTAAGGGGTTTATCCCGCCGATATGCGTCTTAGGAGCGGTTTCGGTACTCATACTTTTACAGCCGGACTTGGGCACAACCATTGCCTTGGGCAGTGTGGTTCTGATTATGCTTTATATTGCGGGCGTACGTGCAAGCTATATCGTTAGTTTGATACTTTGCAGTTTGCCCATGGTTTATATTTTAGTCTTCAGCGTGCCTTACCGCCGGGCCAGGATCCTGGCTTTTTTAAATCCCTGGCTTGATCCTAAGGGCAGCGGTTTTCAGATTATCCAATCCCAGATTGCTATTGGTTCCGGCGGATTATTCGGGGTCGGCTTGGGTCATTCCCAACAGAAACTCTTTTATCTTCCGGCGGCGCATACGGATTTTATTTTTTCAATTATCGGTGAGGAATTGGGGCTTATTGGTACCCTCGGGGTGATTGTTTTATTTATGGCCTTTATTCGGCAGGGGCTCAAGATTATCAAGAACGCCCAGGATAAATTCGGGTATTTTCTTGCCCAGGGCCTGGTCTTAATGATTTCTCTTAAGGCGATAGTAAATATCGGGGTTTCCTGCGGGGTTTTCCCGACCAAAGGGTTGCCTTTGCCGTTTATCAGCTACGGAGGGTCTTCTTTGATATTTGATATGGTCAGCCTGGGGATATTGGTGAATATTGCCCGTTCCGGAGAATATCCTTAATATGAAAGTTTTACTTGTTACCGGCTCAAGTGGAGGCCATATTTTTCCCGCATTGGCTTTGATGGACAGCCTTAAAAGCTCAGGCGCTGATGTGCTGATGGTTTTGCCGAAGAAAGATAATGGCGTTCAGGTTAACCCGGAATCCGGGAGTATAAGCTATATCCACTCATCAGATTTAAGTTTAAAATTAAGCAGCAAGAATATCCGGGGTGTTTTTTTCTTTTTGGTCGGGGCCGGGGAAGGCTTAAAGATTATAATTAAATTCAAGCCGGATGCGGTTGTCGGGTTCGGCAGTTTAAATACGGTTGCTTTACTATTTTGGGCCTGGCTGTTTAGGATCAAGACTATAATTCATGAGCAGAATGTCATCCCCGGCAGGGCAAACCGGTTATTGGCTAAGCTTGTAGATAAAGTTGCCGTATCTTTTCCTCAAACCGGTAATTATCTTGCTGTATCCCCGGATAAAATTATCTTGACTGGTAATCCTCTGCGCAAGGGAATGCTCAGGCTGGATAGGAAAGAGGCTTTAGATTTTTTTAATTTTAAAGAAGGTAAATTTAATATATTGATTACCGGGGGCAGTCAGGGTTCGCATAAGCTGAATACTATTCTTTCTGCTGCCTTGTCCGATTGCTGCCGGAAGGATGATTTGCAAGTAGTGCATATTTCGGGGCTTAAAGATTTTTCGCTGGTTGAGCAGGCATATGCGCGCTCCGGTCTGGCGCATAAAGTTTTTGAATTCCTCACCGGTATGCAGTATGCTTATAGCATTGCGGATTTAGTAATCTGCCGCGCAGGCGCGACGACTATCTCCGAGCTGCAAAAGTTCAAGCTGCCTGCCTTGTTGATTCCGTATCCTTTTGCGTATGCGCATCAGTCAGCTAACGCCGGAGTATTAGAAGACAATGGGGCTGCTTTAATTGTTCGTGATGACGATCTCTCTGTTGATAAGATTAAGGTTATTCTGGAAGGGTTTTTAAAAGATCGCCAAAAACTGGAGAGGATGCGCCAGGCATACGGGTTGATCCAGAGTGAAGATGCCTGTCGCCTGCTTACCGGAGAGGTTTTAAGTTTAAATTAATGAAAACGCTGAAATTATTAATCATCTTTTTATTTTTGCCCCTGTTTGTATGCGCGGATAATCAGCCCTGGCAGATTTTTAAAAGCACACATTTTTTGATTTATTACAAGAACGCAAAAGAAGCGCAGCTTAATGAATTAGCGGCAAGAGCTGAAGAGTATTATAATAAGATTACCGATGGTTTAGGTTTTAACCGTTTCAACTTCTGGACCTGGGATAACCGCGCCAGGATTTACCTGTTTGATAACCAGAAAGAGTATGTTGATGAAACAGGGGATCCGAATTGGTCGGCGGGCCGAGCCGAGGTGGACAGGAAGCTTATCCAGACGTTTATCACTGCCCGGGGGTTTTTGGATAATGTCCTTCCCCATGAAATGGCCCACATAATTTTCCGGGAGATGGTCGGGTTTAATAATCCGGCTATACCTCTTTGGCTGGAAGAGGGAGTCGCTTCTTACCAGGAACAGAAGATTTATTTTGCCAAGGCGGATTTGGCCAATAAAATAAGGCAGGGCAATTTTATAAGTTTTGATGAATTGAATAAGATGGAAGGCGCAGGCTTAAGGGCGCAGGATGAAGTGGGGTTATTCTACGCTGAATCTTTCAGCCTGGTAAAATACCTGATAGCGGAATTCGGAAAAGACAGGTTTGTGCTTTTTTGCCAGAACTTAAGGGACAAAAGGGATTTGGCCCGGTCGCTGACCCTGACCTATTCTTTTAAGGATCTGAAGGATTTTGAAAGTTCCTGGAGAAAGTATATTCTTAGATGAAGGAATATTATCATTTTATCGGGATCGGCGGGATAGGGATGAGCGGGGTAGCCCACCTTTTGCTTAAGGCGGGATTTTCAGTAAGCGGCTCGGATTTGAAAGAAAACCGGGTAACCGAAGAACTTAAGCGGCTGGGCGCAAAGATATTTATCGGCCATCGGCTTGAGAATATCTGTGGCCAAAGCGCGGTAGTTTATTCTTCGGCGATTAAAGAAGACAATCCCGAAATACGCCAGGCGAAGAAATCCGGTATTAAATTGCTAAAGAGGGCCGAGGCCTTGGCCTTGCTGATGCATCATAAGACCGCTATAACTATTGCCGGCAGCCACGGTAAAACTACTACCACTTCGTTGATTTCTTATATGCTGCTTGAGGCAGGGCTATGTCCGACTGTGGCAATAGGCGGGATACTCAAGAACATTGATACCAATGCCTGCCTGGGAAGCGGGGAATTGTTTGTGGCGGAAGCTGATGAGTCGGACGGCTCTTTCCTATATTATCAGCCGAAGTATTCGATTATTACCAATATTGACCGCGAGCATCTGGATTATTACCGCAGTTTTGAAAATGAATTAAACGCCTTTAAAGATTTTCTAAATCGTACCCAGGATGGCGGTTGTGTTTTTGCCTGCGCGGATGATTTGAATTTGAAGAAACTTATTTCGGATTATAAACGCAGGTCGGTTTCTTTCGGCCTGAATGAACCGGCGGATATCTCCGCTAAAAATATTGAACTTAACGGCCTGAGCTCTGATTTTGACTGTTATTTTAAGGATAAGTTTATATCCCGTTTCCATCTGGCTTTGGGAGGAAGGCATAATATATCTAATTCCCTGGCGGTTATCGGACTGGGATTGGAATTGGGGATTGACTTAAGTTTTATCCGCAGGACATTAGAGGGTTACAAAGGCGCCGGCCGCCGGCTGGAGATCAAATTTAAAAGCGATAAATACCTGGTTCTGGATGATTACGCCCATCATCCTTCGGAAATAAAAGCTACGCTGGCGGCTGTGGCTAATTTAGGGGCCCGGCGTAAAATCGTTGTTTTTCAGCCGCATCGTTACAGCCGCACGCAGCTGCTTTTAAACGAATTTGCAGATTCTTTTGAGCTGGCGGATCATTTGGTAATTTCGGATATTTACGCTGCCAGCGAGCAGCCGATTGAGGGAGTAGATGCCCCGGGTTTATTGAGAAAAATAAAAGAAGGCCATCCGCATAAACAGGCGGTATATCTGGCGAAAGAAAAAATAACTGAATATCTGTTGGATTTTTTGCGGCCCGGTGATATTTTAATCACTTTGGGGGCTGGGGATATTGTAAAGGTTGCTGATGATTTGGCCGAAAAGCTTAAATAAGCAGATTGAAACTAAAGTTAAATTAGCCCGGTTGATGAGTTTTAAGGTCGGGGGGGCGGCTGAATTTTTTCTTGAGGCAGCGGATATCGCAGGGTTAAAAGAAGCGTTGGTCTGGGCAAGGCGTAAAAAGGTGCCGGTTTTTATTTTAGGCGCCGGAAGCAATATTCTGGCGAGCAGCTCAGGCTTAAACGGATTAGTGATTAAGCTGGGTGGAGAATTCTTTAAACATGTATATAGGGACGGAGAATATCTGGAGGCCGGAGCGGGAATCCATCTGAACCAGCTCATGTTGTACACAAAAAATAATGCCTTATCCGGATTGGAGTTTCTTGCGGGCATACCCGGTACTTTGGGCGGGGCCCTGGCAGGCAACGCCGGCGCCTGGGGAAAATCAGTAGGCGAGCTGGCTGAAGAAGTGCGTGTTTTAGATTATCGCGGCAATCCGGAGTTACTTAGCGCCAAAGATCTCAAGTTTTCATACCGGAAATCCAATTTAAATAAGTATGTTATTATTTCAGCCAGGCTTAAACTGTGCCCGGGAAATAAAAATACTATTGGTTCACGGATCAAGAAATATCTTTTGCAGCGCAATAAGACTCAAGGCAGTAAATTGCCAAACGCCGGGTGCATTTTCAAGAATCCCGCTAAGCTAAGCGCAGGCAAGCTTATCGATGCCTGTGGATTAAAAGGGAGTTCAAAAGGGAGAGCGGTTATTTCCGGGGTGCATGCTAACTTTATTTTAAATAAAGGCAATGCCGATAGCAATGATATATTATTGCTTATGGATTTGATGCGTAAAAAAGTAAAAGAGAGGTTTAAAATTAATCTGGAGCCTGAGATAAAAATATGGAGATAAAAGATTTCGGCAGGGTAGGGGTTTTAATGGGCGGGCCATCTTCGGAAAGGGAGATCTCGCTAAAAAGCGGCAAGGCGGTTTTATCCGCGCTCAAAGAATCCGGGGTGGAGGCTGTAGGGATTGATATTCTGACTGATAACAAAGAGGAGAATATCCGTCTGTTAAATAGCTTTGATCTGGATTGCGCTTTTATTGCTTTGCACGGGCGTTTTGGCGAAGATGGCTCAATCCAGGAAATCCTGGAAGAGGTGGATTTGCCTTATACTGGTTCCGGAGTAGAGGCCAGCCGCCTGGCAATGGATAAGATCGGGGCGTTGAAAGTTTTTAAGGCCGGTAAACTTTATGTACCCCGGTCGCAGTTCTTAGAGAAGGGGCTTTATAATAAAAACAAGAAATTTAAAAATGAGCTTGTGCTTCCGGTTGTGGTAAAGCCGGCTAACCATGGTTCGAGTATCGGGCTTTCAATCGTCGATCTTGAGCAGGAAATCCCCGCGGCTATTGAGCTGGCTTTTCAATTTGATCAGCGCATAGTTATTGAGCAGTATATTTCCGGCAGGGAACTTACGGTTGGCGTCCTGGATGAAAAGCCGCTTCCGGTAATTGAGATTGTTCCTAAACATAAGTTTTTTGATTTTGAGGCGAAATACCAGGCAGGACTGACGGATTATATAGTCCCGGCTATTTTGGAACCGGAGATAGCCAAAAAGGTCCAGCAGGCAGCTTTGCAAGCGCATCAGCTTTTAGGTTGTTTTGGCTGCTCGCGTACAGATATTATATTAAGCAAGGATAACTTGCCCTTTGTTTTAGAGACTAATACTATCCCGGGAATGACCGCGACCAGCCTCTTGCCTAAGGCAGCCAGGATTTTAGGTATTGATTTTAACCGGCTTTGCCTTAAACTATTGGAATTAGCATATGAAAAAACAAAAGTTTAAAATACCTTTAAAAATAATTATTATCCCGGTAATAATTTTACTTGCCATCTCATTATTATTAGGATATATTTGGAAAGTCTTAATTACTTCTGATTTTTTTGCGGTTAAGCAGGTCTTGGTCAGGAATTCCAGCCTCTCGTTTGATTATTTAAAAGGCAGGAATATTTTTAAGCTGGATTTAAATAACGAGTCGCTGAGGGCCTTATCCAGGTGTTCGGATTGCCGCAGGGTGAGGTTTTTAAGGATACTGCCGAATTGCATAATCGTGGAATTTATAAAGCGCCAGCCGCTTGCCCTGGTTAATTTCTATAAGACTTATGCCATAGACCAGGACGGGGTATTTTTCAGCCTTACCGGCTCTCTTGAAGAAGCAGGCTTACCTGTGATCTATGGCCTGGAAACGAAAATATTCGGGCCCAAGCCGGGAATAAAATATAAGCGTCCGGAAATCGATTTAGCTTTAAATATTATTAGGGAATTCAAGAGTAACAGGACACTGCGCCAATTTACTTTAAAAAAAATTAACCTGCTCAGCCTGCAGAACGCCGGGATATTTATTCTTTTGCCCAGGCAGGCAGCGAATTATATCAAGCCGGTTCCGCAGTTAGAATGGGTTGGTTTTGAGGTGCGTATCGGTGAAGGCAGTATCAAGCAGAAATTAATGCTTTTAGGCGGATTGCTTATGCAGGCGGATAAAGAACTGGTGAACATTAAATATATTGACCTCAGGTTTAAAGAGCCGCTGATTAAATTAAACAAGGATAATGATGTTAAATAACAGTTATATTTGCGCAGTAGATATCGGTTCAAATAAAATCGCCGCTTCCCTTGCGCAGATTAAAAAAGGGCGCATCGAACATATCTACTTTGATACTATTGTTTCCGGCGGGGTTAAGGAGGGGGTTATTGTCGATGCCCTGGAGTTAGTTTCCTGCCTTAACCGGATCATTAAGAACTTAAAAGCTAAATCCGGATTAAGAATAAAATTTATCCATACAAATTTCTCGGGCAGGGATATATCTACCAAACACAGCCACGCGATCATTCCCTTAGCGGAAAGAGGCAATAAGGTTATAACCTCGACAGACATAGCTAATGCCAATGAGCAGGCGCGGATACTTGGTTCCAGCCTGGACGAAGAGATCATCCACGTAATCGCCTCCAGCTATACTATTGATTCCAAAAGCAATGTAATCAACCCTGTTGGCTTATACAGCCACAGGTTGGAAGCGGATTTATTTCTGGTCTATGCCAAACTTTCTTCTTTACAGAGCTTAAGCCGGGCTGTTGCCCAGGCAGGGTATGAAATAAAGAACCTTTCCTTCTCGGGGTTGGCCACAAGCCGGGCGGTATTCAGCAAAGAAGAGAAAAAAGGCTTAAGCGTATTTTGTGATGTCGGCAGTGATATAACCGAGCTGCTTGTGTTTAAGGATGGGCTATTACAGGATATCCAAATTCTGCCTTTAGGCGGCAGCAGCTTGACCTTGCAGCTTTCCGAAGGGTTAAAGATCAATTACGAGTTAGCCGAGGATATCAAGCGTTCTTACGGAATTATCGGGGATCCGGATATTATTCCGGAAGATAAAGAAATTCTGGTTAAAAAAGACGAATTTTATAAGCCGATAAAACATAAGCAGGTAGCCCAGATCGCCACCAGCTCCGGCCGTTTAATCTGTACGCAGATAAAAGAGGCGGTGGAAAAAAGGGCCGCGCTTCATGAGATCGATAATTTTATTATGACCGGTAAGACCTTGTTGAGTGATGGTTTTATCGAGATGATGGAAAGCGTAATGGGTATCCCGGTAAAGATCGGCCGAATCAATAATCCGGAGATTGTCCAGTTATTAAAAGAACATAGTGATTTAAGCGGCCAGAAATATTTGACTTACCTGACTTGCCTGGGTATGATTTGCGAGGATTTAGAGAATAAAACCGTAGGAGGCGCTTCTTTGGTCAAGCCTGCCCAGAACCTACTCATCAGGTTGATAAACCGTTTTAAGGAAGTTTATCAGGAGTACTTTTAACCCGCCTTCTTTTAATTGACCCCCTTAAGTTTATTGTGTATAATAAGCACTTCGGCTTATGATTAAAGATAATATTTTAAAAGTCCAAGAGCGCATTGCCGTTTCTTGCGCAAAAATCAAAGCGGACCCGCGTAACATTACCGTACTCTGTGTAACCAAGGGTAGGCTGGTTAGAGAAATATTGGAAGCGGTGGATGCTGGTTTTAATCATTTGGGCGAAAACAGGGTGCAGGAGGCAAAGGAAAAATACCGCCTGGTTCCTTCAGCGGATTGGCAGATGATCGGCCACCTGCAGGTAAATAAAGTAAAAGAGGCTTTAAAAATATTCAGCCTGATCCATTCTGTTGATAGCGTTAAACTGGCGCAGGAAATAAATAGGCAGGCGCAAAAAATAAATAAAATTCAGGATGTCCTTCTGGAAGTAAAGACTTCTTTTGAGGCTACTAAATCTGGTTTTATCCCTGAAGTATTCGCGGATGAACTTGGAGAGATTTTAAATCTGGATAACCTGAGGGTCAAGGGATTGATGACTGTTGCCCCTCTGATGAATGACCCTGAAGAGGCGCGGCAGTATTTTGCAAAACTTAAATACCTGCGCGATAAAATAAATCCATCCTGGGTTCTTTCGATGGGCATGACAGATGATTTTGAGGTAGCTATAGAAGAGGGCGCGGATATAATTCGTTTGGGCAGGGCAATATTCGGTTGATTTGATATGGCAGACGTAAAGAAAAAATTAGGGATTATCGGTTTTGGCAATATGGGCAGCGCTATTGCCTTGGGGGCGCGGGTTTTGTTTGAGGTCAGCGTATTTGATAAGGATAAACAAAAACTGGCCGATAGCAGCGGGTTAAAGACTGAAACTTTGCTTGCTGATTTGGTAAGTAAAGCAGACGTTGTATTGTTGGCGGTGAAACCCCAGGATTTTGACACGTTGCTTAATGAAATTAAACCTTTAATCCGGGGTAAACTGGTGATTAGTATTGCTGCCGGGATAACTACGGGTTACATTGAAAAAATTTTAGCTGGCGCCCGGGTAATCCGGGTAATGCCGAATATGGCGGTAAAGATATCAGCTTCGGCAACAGGTTTGGTTAAGGGCAGGCAGGTTACTGACGAGGATTTGGATTTTGCCCGGGAGTTATTCAATATCCTGGGTAAGGTTTGGCCGGTAGAAGAAGAAATGATCGATTCGCTAACCGCTATTTCCGGAAGCGGGCCGGCATATATCTTCTATGATATTGAGATTAATAAACTGGATCCTTTAAATGTCCCGATCAACCGTAAAAATGAATATGTTAAGAGATTGAAGCAGGCAGCTGTGGATCTGGGATTTGATTCCCGGATGGCCCTGGAATTGGCGGTGACGACTATAGCTTCCAGCGTGCAGCTTTTAATCCAGACGGGTAATTCTCCGCTGGAGTTGCGTAAAATGATCACTTCCGCCGGCGGCACAACCGAAGCTGCGCTTAAGGTTTTAATGGGGAATGGTTCATGGTCTGAAGCGGCGCAGGCTGCTAAAAAACGCGCCCAGGAATTATCAAAACGGGAGTAACTATGTCAAGAATCGGGCTTATCGGCGGGAGCGGTTTGTATAAAATTGAAGGCATGGAGGTCATCAGGCGCCTGAGTGTAAAGACTCCCTTTGGCCAGCCTTCGGATAAATTTACTATCGGGAAATTGGAAGGCAAAGAAGTGGTTTTTCTGCCCCGTCACGGCGTAGGCCACCGGATATCTCCGAGTGAAATAAATTACCGGGCCAATATTTTCGCGATGAAGAAGTTAGGCGTAGAAAGGATTATTTCGGTGACTGCCTGCGGAAGTTTAAGGGAAGAGATGAAGCCCCTGGATTTCGTGGTAGTGGATCAGTTTGTGGACCGGACGAATTACGGCCGGGATATGAGTTTCTTTAATCAGGGCATAGTCAGCCATATTGTTTTTAGCCATCCGGTTTGCCAGGAACTCTGCAGCCAGATTTATGCGGCAGGAAAATCTTTAAACCTGAATATGCATAAAAGCGGAACTTATATTAATATGGAAGGCCCGCAGTTTTCAACTTTGGCAGAGAGTAATCTTTACCGCAGCTGGGGCATGGATATAATCGGCATGACCAATATGGCCGAGGCCAGGCTTTGCCGGGAAGCCGAGATATGTTATTCTACGCTTGCCTGTATTACGGATTATGATTGCTGGCATCCGGAGCATGAGAGCGTAACCTTGGATATGGTGGTCAGTAATTTGCAGAAGAATGTGCAGAATGCCAAAAAGATTATTTGTAAGGTAATCAAGGAATTAAAACCTGAGCGCACCTGTAGTTGCGGCAAGGCATTGGAATTCGCTATTATGACCGACAAAAAACTTATTCCGTCAAAAGTGAAAAAAGATCTAAAAATAATTATCGGTAAATACGTAAAATGAAACCGGATAGCCAGCCCACTGATTCCGAATATAAACATACACTGAATCTTCCCAAGACAGATTTTCCGATGAAGGCAGACCTGCCTAAGCGGGAACCGCTGATGCTGGAGGATTGGAACAAGCTGGATCTTTACGGACTTATCCGCAAGAAGCCGGCAAAGGCCAGGTACGTCCTTCATGACGGGCCGCCCTATGCCAACGGGGATATTCATATCGGGCATGCCTTAAACAAAATCTTAAAAGATATAGTTATAAAATATAAGACTATGCAGGGGTATGATTCGCCTTATGTCCCCGGCTGGGACTGCCATGGCCTGCCTATCGAGCATCAGTTACTTAAAGAGTTAAAAATAGCCAAACACCAGATCCCACAACTTGAATTCAGGAAGCAGGCTCATGATTATGCCCTGAAACACGTGGCTAATCAAAAAGAACAATTTAAACGCTTGGGGGTATTCGCTGACTGGGAAAATCCGTATTTGACTTTAAGCCATGAATATGAAGAAGCGATTATCCGGTCTTTTAATAAATTATATGACGGCGGAAAAGGGTTTATTGTCCGCGGGCTTAAGCCGGTAAATTGGTGTTTTAAATGCGAAACCGCTTTAGCGGAAGCAGAGGTGGAATATGAAGACCATGTTTCTCCCTCGGTATTTGTAAAATTTCAAATCCAAGAAAATAAAAGCTGGCTGCAGGATAGCCACCTGGTGATTTGGACAACTACGCCCTGGACCCTGCTGGCCAATGTTGCGGTTGCCGTGCATCCGGAGTTTGGCTATTCGTATATTAAGACGGGCAGGGGAAATTTAATTATTGCCGATTGCCGGCTTGACGTGCTGGAACGAATGGGTATTGATAAATATGAGCTGATCCGGAATTTTAAAGGTAAAGATCTGGAGGGTATTGTTTATGATCATCCTTTCGGCTTGCGTTCGGGAAAAGTAGTCCTGGCGGATTATGTTTCTTCTGAAGAGGGGACAGGTTTAGTGCATACCGCTCCCGGCCATGGCGCGGAGGATTATCAAACCGGGTTAAAGTATGGTTTGGATATTGTGATGCCGGTAGACACAAGAGGTAAATTTGATTTAACCTGCGGAGAGTTTGCCGGGCAAAATGTTTATGATGCCAATAAAGCGATCGTTGAAAAACTGAATACAATAGGAGCCTTACTTTTAGAGCAAAAAATTTCTCACTCTTATCCGCATTGCTGGCGTTGCAAGCATCCGATAATTTTTAGGGCGACTAAGCAATGGTTTTTGGATATCGACCATAATGATTTACGCAAGAACGTTTTAAAGGCGATAAAAGAAGATGTGCATTGGATTCCTCCGGCCGGCAGGGAAAGGATTTCGGCAATGGTGGAACTGAGGCCTGACTGGTGCCTGTCTCGTCAGAGATACTGGGGCGTGCCCGTACCGGCTTTGGTTTGTCAGGATTGCAAGGAAGAATTTTTTAACAGCGAAGTAATTGAGAAATTCGCCCAATTTTCCGCGGCAGAAGGTTCAGATAGCTGGTTTAGCCGCAGCATTGACGATTTTATCCCTGAGGGATTGATTTGTCCGGTATGTAAAAAGGGAAAATCTTTTACTAAGGGTGCGGATATTCTGGATGTCTGGTTTGATTCCGGAGTAAGTTCTCAGGCAGTTTTGAAAAAAAGAAAAGAGTTAGGCGGAGTTCCCGCGCAATTATACCTGGAAGGTTCCGATCAGCACCGGGGATGGTTCCAGTCATCGATTATTCCGGCCATGGCCATTGACGGCAAGCCGCCGTTTGAGAACGTGCTTACCCATGGTTTTGTGGTTGATGGCGCAGGCAAGAAGATGTCCAAATCCCAGGGTAATGTTATTTCTCCTGCGCAGATCATCAAAGATTATGGTGCGGATATTTTAAGGATGTGGGTAGCCTCAAGCGATTACAATGAGGATATCCGTATTTCTAAAGAAATCCTCACCCGGCTTTCAGAGGCGTATCGCAAGATCCGCAATACCGCGAAATTTATTTTAAGCAACCTTTATGATTTTAACCCGGAGACTGACCAGACGCCTTACGAAAAACTGCGCAAGATTGACCAGTGGATTCTTTACCGGATGGAGATGGTTAGGGCTGACGTGGAAACCGCTTACGGTACAGCTGAGAATCCTTCCTTTGAATTCCATCGCGCGTATAAAGGAATTTATGATTTTTGCAATGAAGAGCTTTCGATGTATTACCTGGATATGGTCAAGGGCAGGCTTTATACTTACCGTTTTGATTCTGTGGAGAGACGCGCGGCGCAAACTGCGATATATACGGTACTTAATTGCCTGATAAGATTGATCGCTCCGATCCTGGTTTTCACGGCCGAAGAAATCTGGAAGAGTATGCCTAAGGAAGAAAAAGATAAATCAACAATGAGCGTTCACCTTTTGGATTTTCCGCAGGCCAATCCTGTTTTCCGTCAGGATGATTTTGAGGCCAGGCAGATAAAGACAGTGGAACAGGAATTAGGAGAATTAATAGAACTAGTTCCGATTGCCGCGAAGGCTTTAGAAGAATTGCGTTCAAAAGGACTGATCGGCAGTTCTTTTGATGCGCAAATAAATATATTGACAAACTCCCTGGATCGTTATACATTCTTACAAAGCTTTAATGTTGAGCTATGCGAGATTTTTAAGGTTTCTCAAGTTAGGGCAGGTTTTGATAAGGACAGTTCTCTGAATCTAGCGGTTAAGGTAGAGAAGGCTGAGGGTTCTAAGTGCCCGCGATGCTGGAATTATTCATCGAAGGTAGGCAGCGATCCAAAGCATCCTTTGATTTGCGATAATTGCCTCAAGGCTATAATAGGGGGAAAGTAAATTGAAGAAAAAGCTTTCTAAAAAAGAATTAAAAGATTTTAAGAAAATAATCCTCAAGAAAAAAGAAGGTGTGCTGGATGACCTGCAGCATATTACCGACGATACTCTGAAGAAATCGCAAAAAGAGGCATCGGGGGATATTTCCGGCTATACCTATCACATGGCTGATGTGGCCACCGATAATTACGACCGGGAATTCTCCTTGGGGCTGGCTTCTAACGAAAGAAGAACCCTCTACGAGCTGGATGATGCCCTAAAGAGAATAGACGATGAAACCTTCGGTTTTTGTGATGACTGCAAGGGTCCTATTTCCAAGATCAGATTAAAAGCAGTACCTTCTGCTCGTCTGTGCATTAAATGCCAGGAGAAAAGGGAGAAGAGGTAGGTACTATATTCGGGTGCAATGAATGGTTTTGGCCATCGTTTCAATTGTTGTTATCCTGGATCAACTTAGTAAATTCCTCGCTATAAATTTTCTGCAATTAAATGTTCCGTTTGCCCTGATCAAGAATTTTTTATATTTAACGCTTGTGCATAACCGGGGAGCTGCATTTGGGATACTTAAAAACCAACTGTACCTGTTTATCGCGATATCTTTTTTTGCCATCCTGTTTATTTTTCTCTACCTTAAGAATAAAAAGAATTCTTTTGTTCTTAAGCTTTCATTGAGCCTGATTTTATCCGGGGCAGCCGGCAACCTAATTGACCGGCTGCGTTTCGGGTACGTGATTGATTTTCTGGATTTCCGGGTCTGGCCGGTTTTTAACCTGGCGGATTCCGCTTTAACCATAGGTGCGCTGTTATTAAGCTGGGAGTTATTATTCAGTAAAGATGCTGCCTGAGATTTGCCATATCGGTCCTTTTACCATTTATTCATACGGCCTGATGCTGGTTTTGGCTTTTTTTGTTTCAAGCTACCTGGCTGTCCGCCAGGCTAAGAAAACGCAGATTGCCCCGGAGAAGATATTTAACCTTATGTTTTATGTCTTTATTTCCGGGATCATCGGCTCACGGGTTTTTTATATACTTCTTAACTTACCCTACTATCTTAAGTATCCGCTTGAAGTTATTATGCTGCAGCACGGGGGAATGGCCATTTTCGGCGGGATAATCTTCGGCTTAATTTTTGCCTGGTTGTTTATCCGCAGGAATAAGATGGATTTGCTTGCCACTCTTGATTTACTGGCTCCATTTATAGCTTTGGGCCAGGCAATCGGCAGGATAGGTTGTTTCTTAAACGGCTGCTGTTATGGCAAGGACCATATTCCCATCCAGTTATATTCCAGCCTGCTGTTGTTTTTAATTTTTCTGGCTTTGCGGTTTATGCAGGAGAGGAAACACGCGCAAGGTAAGATTTTATATTTTTACCTTTTTTTCTACTCAATAAAACGTTTCTCGATAGAATTCTTCCGCAACGATAGCCCGAGGATATTTTCGGGTTTGACTATTTTTCAACTTTTAAGCCTGGCAATGTTTTTTCTATCCCTGGCCCTGCTGATCAGGTTATTCTACTTTAAAAAGAAATAAAAATGAAAGAACTCTCATTCTTTGTCCCCGCTGAACAGGCTAAGCTGCGCCTGGATTTACTTTTGTCCGGGTATGCCGAATGCAATAATTTAGGCATATCGCGGACAAGCATTCAGAAGCTGATTACTACAGGCCGGGTTTCTTTAAACTCCCAGGTGATCAATAAGCCTAACCATAAAGTAAATTCAGGGGAGAAGGTGCGTTTTATCCTTCCGGAAAAAGAAAAATCACAGATACTGCCTGAGCAGATATCTTTGGATGTAGTTTATGAGGATGATGACCTGGCGGTGATTAATAAACAGGCTGGGCTGGTGGTGCATCCGGCTCCGGGTAACCGGGTGCATACCTTGGTAAACGCCTTACTTGGCCGTTTTAAATCCCTTTCCGATATTAATCGGAGCCGTCCGGGGATTATCCACCGCTTGGATAAAGAGACCAGCGGCCTTCTGGTCATCGCCAAAAATAACGCCAGCCATTTGAAATTAGCCAAGCAGTTTTCCGACCACAGCATTGAGCGTAAATATGTCGCTATTGTCGCAGGTGTTGTTGAGTTCGATGAGGATATCATCGAAGCTCCGATTGGAAGGCATCCGGTCAAGAGGCAGGATATGTCGGTCAGTTTTCTGGAGAATACCCGTTATGCCAAGACGCATTACCGTACTCTAAAACGGGGCAAAAATTTCAGCTTTTTGGAATTAAGGCCTTTTACCGGAAGGACGCATCAGTTGAGGGTGCATTTGGCTTACATTGGTCATCCTGTTTTAGGGGATGCTAAATACGGAAAAAATAATTCTTTTTCGCGGATGGCCTTGCACGCCCAGGAGATTGGTTTCATCCATCCATCCACAGGCAAGCTTGTGCGTTTTTCAAGCGAAATCCCGCAGGAGTTCCAGGAATTTATCAAGAAAAACTTTTAATACTCACTTCCCCGCAGTTAACTTATGTCGGCTTGCGCCGCCATAAATTATGCCCTGATTAATTTTACTTGATTTATTCGTAACTAATGTTATAGTAACGATTAACAAACTTGTAAATTATAAAGTATAAAGGAGGGAAGATGAATCGCAGAGGAGCTATCCCAAAATTTGTTTTAATCGGTTTAATTATTGTTTCCTTAGTTCTTATCGGCGGATTATCCTATTTATTCCAGAATGAACATGCCAAATGCCTGAAGCTGCAGGCCCAGGTTGATGAGTTGACTGCGCGTGAAAAAATTACTGAGGGCAAACTTGAAGAGTCTAAGAAAAAGGTTTCTGACCTGACGCTTAAATTGCAGGAGGCCAAAGAGCGTATTACTTCGGTAACTGAAGAATTGGATAAAGAAAAATCAGCACGGCAAGATACAGCAAAAGAATTAGAGCAGGTCAAGGCGGATATGGAGCAGCAGAAAATTTCCCGCCAGGATATCGAGAATAAACTTACCCGGGCCCAGGATGAGGGCAGGAAATTAAGAGATCAATTAAAAACTATTGAGCAGAAGAAGGCGGATCTGGAAGCAAAGATTAAAGATTTGGAATCCGGAATCTCCGGAGTGGAATTGGGTAAGGTTGTGGTGAATAATGAAATTGCGGCAGTGCCGAAAGTTGAGAGCCCTGTGGTTGAAAAGAGCGCGGATGCAGCTACTGCAGTTGAACCGAAAAAAGACCAAAAACAGGAAGCCGCAGCCGCTCCTTTAGCTAATCCTTTAGAAGGTAAAGTTACCGTGGTAAATAAAGAATATAACTTTGCGGTAATTAACTTAGGGCAAAAGGACGGGGTTAAGATTGGAGATCAGTTTTCCGTAACCCGGGAAAGTAAAGTTATCGGGGATTTAAAAGTGGAAAAGGTTCATGAGTCAATGTCCGCGGCAGGTTTTGCTGCTGAATTAAAAGATCTGATTCAGGAAAATGACCTGGTAGTGCAAAAGGTCAAATGAAGTCTTTTGCGGTAAAAAACAAATTTATTCCTCGCGGCAAGATTGCTCTCTCCGGAGATAAATCAATAGCCCACCGGGCGCTGATTATCAGCGCCTTAAGTTGCGGCAAAACAGCTATAAATAATTTTCCTATCCATGATGACTCTTTAGCTACCTTGAGTGTTTTGGCTGCTTTAGGTGTTAAAATCACGCGCGATAAACATCAAATTTATGTCTGCGGCGGCCAGGGGTTAAGGCAGCCGCGAAACCCTGTTTTTGTGGATAATTCCGGGACAACTTTGCGTTTAATCCTGGGCGTATTAGCCGGTACAGATTTTAAGACTAAACTTATTGCGGGTAAATATTTGTCGGCCAGGCCAATGTCCAGGGTAAATAATCCTCTGCGCCTGATGGGCGCCAAGATAACCGCGAGGAAAAAAGGTAAAGAAGAATACCCTCCTGTAACTATCAGTGGAAGGAGCCTTAAAGGTATTCTTTACCGTCTGCCGGTTGCTTCAGCCCAGGTTAAATCCGCGATCCTTCTAGCTGGTTTGTCTGCTTCGGGCCAGACTTGCGTGGTTGAAGGTGTGAGTACTCGTGATCATACCGAGAGGATGCTTAAATATTTCGGCGCGGATATCAGTATAAATAAGAATAGAATAATTTTAAATCCCGGCCGTTGCTTAAGCAGTCCGGGAAGTATTTATATCCCGGGGGATATTTCTTCGGCGGCTTTTTTCCTGGTTTTAGGGTTGATAATCCCCGGGTCTAAAATTGCTATTCAGCGCTCAAGCCTTAATCCCGGCAGGGTCGGGATAATCCAGGTTCTTAAAAGGATGGGGGCGAAGATCAAGATCGAGCCTTTAAAAGGATGTAAACAGGTATTTGAGCCTATGGGTAATCTTACTGTATCCAGCGGAAAACTTAAAGGCACGCTGATCAGCCGGACTGAAGTACCTTCTTTAATTGACGAGCTTCCTGTTTTTATGGTTGCTGCTTGTTTTGCCGAGGGAAAAACCATAATCAGGGGTGCGGGGGAGTTAAGGTTTAAGGAAACCGACCGCATCAATTCCATGGTTACGAATTTAAGGACTATGGGGGCGGATATCCGTTTGGTTGGCTCGGGAGGTTCGGAAAGTATCATGATAAACGGCAGGGGGTTTCTTAGGGGGGCTGAACTTAAAAGTTTTGCCGATCATCGTACAGCTATGAGCATGGTAGTTGCGGCTTTGGCAGCTAAAGGTAATTCCAGGCTGGATGATGTCAGCTGCATCAGCAAGTCTTTCCCCGGCTTTTTAACCGCTTTAAAGGGCCTGTCTTAGATAAACATATTATTTGACAAGGCCTTTAAACTCTGTTAAAATCACTTCACTGTCTTAAATTCAGGAGATTATATGGTAAAATTCGGCCAACAGCTTAAAAGATCGATTAATTTTGTTTTAGGGCTTTTTTCTAATGATATGGGGATTGACTTGGGAACAGCCACGACCCTGGTTTTTGTTAAGGGTGAAGGGGTGGTTCTTTGTGAGCCTTCAGTCGTAGCTATTGAACGCGGAACTTCTCACGTTTTAGCGGTAGGCGAAGAGGCCAAACGTATGCTTGGCCGTACACCCGGCAATATTGTCGCTATCCGGCCGATGAAAGACGGGGTTATTTCTGATTTTGAGATTACCGAAGCTATGCTTCGGTATTTTATTAAGAAGGTGCATCACCGCAGGGTTTTGGTCAGGCCGAGAATTGTTATTGCTATTCCTTCAGGGATAACTGAAGTTGAAAAGCGCGCGGTAAAAGATTCCGCGGAGCGGGCCGGGGCCAGGGAAGTATTTTTAATTGAAGAGCCTATTGCCGCCGCAATCGGGGTGGGCCTGCCTATCCAGGAACCGGTCGGGAATATGATTATCGATATCGGAGGCGGGACCACGGAGATCGCGGTAATTTCGCTTGCCGGTACTGTGTTCTCAAAATCTATCCGCATCGGCGGAGACGAAATGAATGAGGCGGTTATCGAATACCTTAAAAAGACATATAACCTTTTAGTCGGCGAGCGCACTGCCGAAGATATTAAAATGAAAATCGGCTCAGCTTATCCATTGGAAGAAGAGATGAGCATGGAAGTTAAGGGCAGGGATCTGGTTGCCGGGCTTCCCAAAATTGTCACTATTACCAGCGAGGAGATTCGGGAATCCTTGCAGGAACCTTTGCGGGCTATAGTTGAGATTACCAAGATATCCCTGGAGAGGACTCCTCCGGAATTGGCCGCAGACCTTATTGAGCGCGGCATTGTTATGGCCGGCGGAGGTTCATTACTGAGGGGATTAGATAAATTAATTTCTGAAGAGACTGGCCTTCCTGTGCATATAACCGATGATCCGGTTACTGCCGTGGCTAACGGAACTGGCCGGGTCCTGAGTGAGATTGCCTATCTTAAGAAAGTAACTGTTTCGGTTAAAACCGAATCGCGTAATTAAATTCCTCCATGGGGAGGACACCCGCGCAATACCAATTAGCGCGGGGTGGATTAGAGCCAACCGTTGTTATTAACTAAATGTGTTTAAGCTATCCCGTAAAACCATAACCAGTATTTTTCTTATTGTCTTCCTGGCATTACTGGTTTCTTTTTTCTCTCCTTTTTTCAAGAATTCAGCCCAAAAAACTTTTAAACCCCAGCTTACTTTGATTGATTTAATTAAACGTGAGTGCGGGGGAATAATTTTTTATCACCGCAATATGGTTGATTCCGGCAGATTAAAGTATGAAACGGAGAATTTACGCCGGAGATTATTTGATTTACGGGAAGTGGAGCAGGAAAATATCCGTCTTAAAAACCTGCTGAATTTTAAGCAGAAATCTCCCTACCGGTTGGTAAGTGCCAGAGTAATTGCCCGTTCTCCGGATAGCTGGTCAAGTAGTGTAACTATTGATAAGGGCAGGTATAACGGCATCCGGAGAGGAATGGCGGTAATTAACCCCAATGGCCTGCTGGGCAGGGTAATCGAAAGCTCCGGGGCTACCAGTAAGGTGTTGTTGATCAATGATCCTAGTCAGGGTGTCTCTAGTATTGTGCAGCGCAGCCGCCAGGAGGGCTTAGTCAGCGGTTCCCTGGGGGGCAATTTAATTATGCGCTATCTTCCGATTGATGCGCAGATTACGGAAGGGGATATAATCATTACCTCGGAATTAAGCCAGGTTTATCCTAAAGGGCTGCTGGTGGGCAAGGTAATCAGCATCGGAAAGGAATTTTCCGGCCTCAGCCGTTACGCGGTGGTCAGGCCGGCGGTTGATCTGTCCAGTATTGAAGAGGTGTTGGTGATTATCCCATGAAAAAGTTTCTCATCTTCTTTTCTTTGATTATTTTGGCTACCTTGCAATTAAGCTGGCCGCAGGTCCTATCTGTTTTTAATATTAAACCTGATCTCCTCCTGGCTTTTGCCGTTTCTGCGGTTTTTTATTTTAATTTCAGGATCGCTTTGGCAACGGCTATCTTCGCCGGTTTGTTTAAAGATGCTTTCCTGCCGCTTGGCTCGGCGATAAATACGCTCACCTTTAGCATCTGGAGTTATCTTTCTTTTCGCCTGTCTTCTCAAATTTCTACCGAAAATAATTTTATCCGTCTGGCGATAATCCTGATCGTAGCAATGTTGAACAATCTCGTACTTGGTATATCCAGCCTGAATTCCGGAAATTTTATTCCGGCGGGCATCTTTTTACGCAACCTGATTATTTCTTCGCTGTATACGGCGGCGGCAGCTCCTTTGATCTTTAAGCTTAATAAAAAAATATCCGCTTAATATCCCTATGGAAAGAAAGAGTATTTTAAAAATCCTGATTATTTTAATGTTCGTTTGTTTGTTTATCGGCTTGGTGAACCTTGATTTATTGCAAGGTGGGAAATTCCGCAGGCTCAGCGACAGCAATTGTATCCGCCTGATATCACAGTCAGGGGCCAGGGGAAATATCCTTGACCGCAATGGAGGGGTTATCGTCGACAGCAAGATCTCTTACGATGTTATGATCTTGCCTCAGGAGCTGGATCAGCTTGACCGGATCCTCGCCGGGATCAGCCGGATATTAGAGGTTGAGGTTAAAGACCTGAAATCAGTTTTCCGGAAAAATTATTTTTCTTCCAGCCTGCCGGTTACCGTTGCCAGTAATATCGATCTTAAAAAAGCGATTCAGTTAGGCGAATATAAATTGGAGGAGCCGAGTATTATTGTCCAGCCTAATCCTCTGCGGCATTATCCCTATGGAACATTGGCTGCCCACGTTATCGGTTATCTAAATGAAATTGACCGTTGGCGCCTGACCAAGCTTGAAGATTACGGCTATAAGACTAAAGATATCGTAGGTTTTGGCGGGGTGGAAGAAAAGTATGATTACTATTTACGCCAGGAGGAGGGAGGTTTATCCGTTGAGGTAAATCACCGCGGTAAGTTTATGCGTGTTTTAGGTTTTGAGTCTCCGCAGAACGGCCGGGATATTCAACTGACCCTGGATCTTAAGATCCAGAAGATTGCGGAAGAGAATCTTTCCGGAAGAAAAGGGAGTATCGTTGTGCTGGATCCTCAAAGCGGAGGGGTCCTGGCTATGGCTAATTATCCGAATTTTAACCCCGCGGTTTTTGTAAATAAGCGCACCCGGCTTATTGCCGGGTTATTCAATAATCCCGAATCTCCGTTAATTAACCGGGCAATTTCTTCAAGTTATCCTCCGGCTTCTATTTTTAAAATAGTTGTCGCCGCCGCCGCCCTGGAGCTGAAAAAGATAAATCTTTCTACTAATTTTCTTTGCCGCGGCTCGACCATGGTCGGGTCGAGGAAGTTTTCCTGCTGGGATGTGCATGGCCTGCAGGATATTATTGCCGCCCTGGCGCATTCCTGCGACATATTCTTTTACAAGACCGGGTTGCTTTTGGGCGCGCAGAATATCCATGATTATGCCTTGAAATTGGGATTAGGCAGGAGCATTGGTTTTGAGCTGCCTTATGAGACAAGCGGTTTTATTCCCTCTCCCCTATGGAGAAAAATCAACAAATTCCAGAATTGGTTTGACGGGGATACTGCTAATTTAAGTATCGGCCAGGGTGATTGCCTGGTTACTCCTTTGCAGGCGGCTAATCTGGTCTCTGTATTTGCTAATGGAGGATATCTGCCCACCCCTTACATCATTAAATCCGTCGGCGGCCTTGAGCTTTCAGCAAGAAAAAAGAAAATGTACCGTCTGCCTTTTAAAAAGAGCACATTTGAAATTATCCGCCGGGGATTACGTGAGGTGGTTTCCGACAGTAAGGGTACGGGCAACGTCTTGTCCGGTCTTGACATTGCCGTCGCCGGAAAGACCGGGACTGCCCAGGTATCCCGGGGAGCGACGCATGCCTGGTTTGTCGGGTTTTTCCCGTATAATAAACCAAAATACGCGATTTGTGTTTTCCTGGAGCATGGCGGCCCGGGGCATAGCGCCAGCGTTATTGCCAAACAGGTTATCGAGGCGATGATTAAACAGGGGTTAGTGGAGGACCAGCAATGAGAAGTTCATTCTTCAGGATTTTAATTCTCGCTTTGATCATTGTCAGTCTGGGAGTTTTATCCATTTATAGCAGCACTTATCAGAAAGAGGGGGCCTGGCAGGATATCCATAAGCGCCAGATCCTCTGGGCGGTAATCGGGTTGGGATGTTTTATTGTCATGTCGCAGCTCAATTACCGCAAACTTTGGGATGCCAATTATTTTATTTATGGAGTGGCGTTGTTTTTCCTTTTTCTTGTTTTCGTCCTGGGGATTATCCGGTTGGGGGCGCAGCGCTGGTTGAGGTTTGCCTGGTTTAATTTTCAGCCTTCGGAGTTTGCAAAGCTAGCGGTAATAATTTTCCTGGCGCGTTATTTCAGCAGAAAGTCAGTCGATGATATATCTCTTTTGTCCGGTAAATTCGGAATATTCAGAGGCATCATCCTGCCGTTTATTTTTGTGGCTGTCCCGATGTTCTTGATCATTGAGCAGCCGGATTTAGGCAGCGGCCTGATGCTGCTTTTGGTTTTTGTGTCTTTGCTGTATCTTACAAATGTGCGCTTAAAATATATCTTTACATTAATCTGTGTGCTTATCCTGCCTTTGCCTTTCTTCTGGCATTTCTTGCGGGATTATCAGAAGCAAAGGCTGCTTGTTTTCTTAAACCCGAACATTGATCCCTTAGGCGCCGGCTACACGGTAATCCAGTCGCGCATAGCTATAGGAAGCGGCGGGTTATTCGGAAGGGGATGGTTATCCGGCACGCAGAGCCAGCTGTATTTCCTACCGGAATCGCATACAGATTTTATCTTTGCCACTTTCTCCGAGCAGTGGGGTTTCCTGGGCAGCTGCCTGCTTTTATTGATGTATTATTTGATTATCCGCCAGGGTTTTATAATTGCCCAGAGGACACAGGATTCCTTCGGCCGTTTACTTGCCTATGGCATATCTCTTTTATTGGCATTACAGGTATTTATCAATATTGCCATGAATATGGGGCTGGCCCCGGTAGTCGGGCTGCCGCTTCCTTTAATGAGTTACGGCGGTTCAAGCGTACTGGTTACTTTTATCGCTTTAGGGATTTTAGTGAATATCGACCGTACCAGGAGCGTATTTTAAAATGATTGAAGACTTATTATTAAGTGTGCACAGGCCAGGACAATACCTGGGTAATGAATGGAACGCCTGCAAAAAGGCCGCGGGTTCTTACGCGATGAGCTTTGCTTTGGGTTTTCCGGATTTATATGAAATCGGGATGAGCAATCTGGGCCTGCGTATTATGTATGGAGTTTTGAATAATATCCCGGATGTTTCTTGCGAAAGGTTTTTTGCCCCGGAGGCGGATATGGAAGCGGCTTTAAAAAATAACGGCCGCCGTCTTTTTTCCTGGGAATCCGGGAGGGAATTAATCGGTTTTGATTTCCTGGGTTTTTCTCTTGGTTCGGAATTAAACTATACCAATGTCTTAAATATACTTGAGCTTGCCGGTCTTCCTTTGCAGTCAGCGTTACGGGATTGCCGCTATCCCCTGGTTATTGCCGGAGGCCCCTGTAGCTTTAATCCGGAGCCAATGGCGGAGTTTTTCGATTTGTTCATTATCGGGGAAGCTGAAGAGGCGGTTGTCGAGGTTATGGATTTATACCGCAAACATAAAAATGATTATAAAAACGGCCAACTGGCAAAGGCGGATCTTTTACTTGAACTGTCCAGGATAGAAGGTGTTTACGTGCCTGCGCTTTACACCCCGCAATTAAAGGTCAAAAAGCGCATAGTAGCTGATTTGGAATCTGCTTATTTTCCCTGCAATTGGATGGTTCCTTATGTGCAGACTGTCCATGACCGGATTACTTTAGAGATTATGCGCGGCTGCCCTAATCGTTGCCGCTTCTGCCAGGCAAGGAGTCAATATTATCCATTAAGGATACGCAGTAAAGAAAAAGTTATTGCCTTGGCGGATTCAGCCTATGCCGCAAGCGGTTATGAGGAGCTATCTCTGACAGGTTTGTCCGTGGGCGATTATCCGGGAATAGAAAAACTGGTTTCGGATCTGACTACAAGTTTTAAAGAGAGAGGGGTTAATTTATCCTTGCCTTCTTTAAAAGCCAGGGCATTATTAGGCAATGTATCTAGTTTGATCGCTAAAATAAAAAAGACCGGTTTGACCTTTGCCCCCGAGGCTGGCACGCCAAGGCTGCGTCAGGCCCTGGCTAAAGATTTCTCGGAGGAGGATTTTTTTAAGGTTATTGAAGAAGCTTACTCGGCGGGCTATCAGCATTTAAAACTATATTTCCTTATTGGTCTGCCCGGGGAAAAAGAAGAAGACTTAGACGGTATAATCAATTTTGCCAATAAGGCATCCGAGCTTAAAAAGAAAGTTAAAGGCGGCGGGGCGCAGATCAATATCAGCGTAAATCCGTTGATCCCTAAGCCGCACACTCCTTTGCAGTGGTTAAAAATGGAGTCGGTTGCCGTGATCAAAGAGAAGCAGAATTATCTGAGAAGCCATTGCCGGAACAAAAGGCTTAAATTCAGTTTTCATAATTTTGAAATGGGTTTCTTGGAAGGCGTGCTTTCCCGCGGGGACCGGAAATTAAGCGCGGTTATCCTGGCTGCTTATAAAAAAGGCGCCAGGTTCGATGCCTGGCCGAGCTCTTTTTCTTTTAACAAGTGGCAGGAGGCATTTGCCGAGGCAGGCGTTGACCCGGAAAGTTATCTTAAGGAGAAAACAATCTCAGAGATACTTCCCTGGGATTTTATTGATATGGGAATTGATAAAGAATATTTAGTTAAAGAATTCAATCTGTCCCTTAATCCCGCCGGATAACAAATCTATTGTCATCTATCCGGTTAAAAGGTATAATTAAAGAATAAAATATCCGGAAAAAATAATTATCTATGTCAGCTAAAAGGATTAACCAAAAACAATTAGGCGAGCTTTTACTTGATGAAGGGATTATCAGCCGGGAACAGCTCTCCCGGGCTTTAAGCGCGCAAAAAGATAAGGGTGGCTTAATCGGAGAAACCCTGGTTGAGCTGGGTTATGTTAAAGAAGATGATATTGCCCAGTCGTTAACCGCCCAGTATGGATTTCCTTTCCTGACCCTGAAAAATTACGATGTCAGCCCGGAGATTACCAGTATTATTCCATCGACGCTGGCCCGCCAATATTTGCTTGTACCAATAGATAAGATCGGCAGCAATCTTACTTTAGCTATGTCCAATCCTTTAAATATGCAGGCGATCAGCGATGTGGAGCTGCTCAGCGGATGCAGTGTGCAGGCCTTTGTTTCTACCTCCTCTGATGTTAAGAGGGCGATTGAAAGATACTATAAAATCAAAGATTAAAGACAGATTGTTATGATCTCCTTCAGCGACCGTCTTAGCGCAATCTTAATAGATCATAAGCTAATCACTAAAGATCAGCTTGGCCAGGCGCTCAAATGGCAGGTAGATATAGGCGGCAATCTCAGTGATATAATCGTAGCGCTTAAGTTTGCCGGGCATAAACAGCTTGCCGCTGTCTTGAACAAAGATTTAGGCGTAATTTTGTTTGATTTGAAGTATTTTGAAATTGACCCCGGTATTGTAAAAATAATCCCTTTTAATATTGCCCGCCGTTATCAAATTATCCCCATATCTAAATCAGTGGATTCTCTAAGCTTGGCCATGACAGATCCATTGAACATTTTCGCTATTGAAAACCTGCCGGAATTCCATAGCCTTAAAATAAACCCGGTGATTTCTCCGTTTCAGGATATTCAACAGGCGATTGAGTTGTATTATCCGGCTGTTTTTAAGGCGAATATCAATGACTTACTCCAGGAATCAGCAACTCCTATTGAAATAATCAAGCCGGAGAAGAACCTGTTTTTTAGTTCCCAGGATATTGATTATACCAATCGCGAGGCTCCTGTGGTTAAGGCGGTTAATTTCCTTCTGGAGGAGATGGTAAAAAAGAATGTCTCAGAGGCGTTGATTGAAATGTTCGACAAGAAATTACGTATACGTTTTCGGATTAGCGGGTTACTTGAGGAGCAGGATTTACCTTTTAAGGATATGGGCGCTTTGCGACAGGAAGGGCGTTTTAAGGCGAGCATTCTTGGCCGCCAGGTTGATTTCAGTATTTCTGTTCTGCCGGTTGCTTTTGGTGAAAGGGTGGTTTTGCGCCTGCCGGAGAAAATGCCGGCAATCCCGGAGATTAAAGATTTGGGGTTTGGCGATTACGCTGCCGGGATATTATCTAAAGTTTCCCGTTTCAATAATGGATTGGTTTTAGTTTGCGGCCCAAGAGGAACCGGTAAGACCACGACGCTTTATGCGCTACTGAAGTCTTTAAGCAGTCCGGATAAGAATATCGTTACTATTGAAAATCCGGTTGAGGCTCGCCTCGGAGGAATAAACCAGGTTACTGTTGAGCCGGATATCGGGTTTACTTTTGCCGCGGGCATCCGTTCTGTGCTTCTTCAGGATCCCAATATTATTATGATTGGAGAGATTAGTGACTACGATACGCTGGATTTGGCGATTAAGAGCGCGCTTAACGGGCATTTAGTTTTCTCGGCCCTTGATGCTGCTACTGCCTCAAGCGCAGTGTTCCAACTTATAAATATGGGGGTTGCGCCTTATTTAATTAATTCATCTTTAGTTGGGGTGATTGCCCAAAGGCTGTTGAGGAAGCTGTGTCCGCATTGCAAAGAGGCCTATACTCTTAACCAAAAGGTAATTGCGGATTTAAGAATTAATCTCCATAAGATTGCTAAGCCGCAGTTTTATAAAGCAAAGGGATGCCCGCATTGTTTTAATACCGGTTATTCGGGTAAGGTTGCGATTGTCGAGGCGCTGCAGTTTAGCCAGAAGATGCGCGAATTAATTTTAGGCCCTGCGGATGAGCAGGTGATTAAACAAGCGGCCTGTCTGGAAGGTATGCAGACTTTGCGCCAGGCGGGGTTCGACGTTGTTTTAAAAGGCCAGACTACTATTGAAGAAGTCCTGCGTTTAACCGCAGCCTGAGGCATAAGATGAATTCATTGAAAAAGACTATTCTTGAAAATACGCAGATCAACGAAGAACAGATGGAGCGTTTTTTAAGCATCCAGAAGAAAAAGGGTATTCCTTTGAGAGATGTCTTAATCGAGGAGGGGGCGGTTACCCGGGATGTCCTTGCGGATTTATTCTCGGGCCGGGTTTACCTGCCTTTTTTAAGTTTGGAGAAATTTAAATTTGATTCGGAAATTGTAAATTTGTTTCCGGAGAGTATCGCCAGACTGTATCAGGCTATACCTTTGTTAAAAAACGGCGATAATTTAATTATTGCCACTTCTGAACCCTTGAATATTTTTGTTTTAGATGACTTAGCTGTTTTTTGCCGGAGTAATATTGTTTTTGTGTTCAGCCCTGAAAATGAGATTAATCAGGCTATTGCCAGGTTGTATCAGGCGGGGATTAAAGATTCAGATAATCAGATCGATTCAGCCGCCATACTTCAGGAGAGGCAAGAGCCTATTGAAAAGCTGGTCGATATTGTATTGGCGCATGCTTTAAACAGGGGAGCTTCGGACATTCACATTGAACCGGAGTTCGACTGCCTGCGGATTAGATACCGGGTGGATGGAGTTTTACAGGATGTTTTAAAGGCCCCAAAGATAAACCAGGATTCTATTCTTGCCAGGCTGAAAACGATTTCCGATTTTGATATTACTGAAAACCGTATTCCCCAGGATGGCAAATTTAAAGTAAAGTCAGGGGATAGAGAAATTGAGTTCAGGGTTTCCAGCCTGCCCACAACTTTTGGCCAGAAATTTGTTTTGCATGTTTTAGATAAGCATATATTATATGAAGGCTTGGAGGGGCTGGGTTATTCTGAGGGCAATGCCGCTATTCTTAAATCAGCTGCGCTAAAACCTTCGGGTTTAATATTATTCAGCGGGCCTGTTGGCTCAGGTAAGACCACTACGCTTTATTCACTATTGAATCAGCTAAATACTGTTGCAAAAGATATTGTTACCATTGAAGATTTCACAGAGTACCAGATACCCGGGATTACCCAGGTTTTAGGCAGGTCGAATGCGGGTGCTGTTTTACGCCAGGATTCCGATGTAGTCATGATCGATCAGATTAGGGATGCCGAGACCGCGGATATCGTGGTTAAGGCGGCTGTATCGGGAAAACTGGTGCTGGCTGCGCTGCAGTCTGAAGATGCTGTCTCCGGTATCAGCCGGCTTATTGAAATGGGGGTGGAGCCGTTTTTAATTGCCTCCAGTTTGATTTTGCTTTGTTCTCAACGCCTG
>Ga0074195_1000095_pt1:0-2500 | contig 211155 bp, 210 predicted proteins | sample EPASupsiteHSE623_FD_64525 | JGI IMG/M metagenome (GOLD analysis project Ga0074195, IMG submission 64525) | Bioremediated contaminated groundwater from EPA Superfund site, New Mexico - Sample HSE6-23 | ecosystem: Environmental > Aquatic > Deep subsurface > Groundwater > Contaminated ... | reverse complement strand
GACAATGGGGGCTAAGCTTCATTGTCAAAAGGGTAACAGCCCAGACTGTCAGCTAAGGTCCCTAAGGATAGGCTAAGTGGTAAAGGATGTGGATTCACTAAAACAACCAGGATGTTGGCTCAGAGGCAGCCATCATTTAAAGAGTGCGTAACAGCTCACTGGTCGAGTGATTTCGCGCCAAAGATGATCGGGGCTTAAGCCTATTACCGAAGCTGCAGATTAATCTTGTCTTCGGACAAGACTAGTGGTAGGGGAGCATTGTCTATTTGGTTGAAGGCGTACCGTTAGGAGCGCTGGACAGTAGACAAGGGATTATGTCGGAATAAGTAGCGAAAATGCCTGCGAGAAACGGGCACACCGAAATTCTAAGGTTTCCTGGGGAAGGTTAATCCACCCAGGGTTAGTCGATCCTAAGCTGAGGCCGCATGGCGTAAGCGATGGACAATCTGTTAATATCCAGATACTAGTTATGTAGCGTTATCACCTCTTGTTTGACGTAGGAGGCTGGGGGCTGCGCAGTGTTGGATGTCTGCGTTCTTTTATCCGGAAGGATAGGAGGGGACTTTGAGCGAAAGCGATGAGGAAGTGTTCTTAAGCCACGCTGCCGAGAAAATTACAAGAGCGAGCTGCATAACTACTCGTACCGGAATCCGACACAGGTAGAACTCCAAAATATGGTAAGGTGATCGAGATAACTCACGTTAAGGAACTCTGCAAATTAGCCCCGTACGTTAGCAATAAGGGGTGCCTTGAAGGTCGCAAGGCCTTTTCAAGGCTTCAATAAAGTGGATCGGGTGACTGTTTAGCAAAAACACATCACTCTGCAAACTCGAAAGAGGAAGTATAGGGTGTGACACCTGCCCGGTGCTGGAAGGTTAAGGGGAAGAGTCAACGGATCGTAAGATTTGTGAAGCTTTGAACCGAAGCCCCAGTAAACGGCGGCCGTAACTATAACGGTCCTAAGGTAGCGAAATTCCTTGTGGGGTAAGTTCCCACGCGCACGAATGGTGTAACAACCTGATCGCTGTCTCGACGTGAGGCTCGGCGAAATTGTAGTGGCGGTGAAGATGCCGTCTACCCGCATCAAGACGAAAAGACCCCAGAACCTTTACTGCAACCTGCTATTGAGTTTTGGATCAATATGTGTAGCATAGGTGGGAGACTTTGAGGCCCAGGCGCTAGCTTGGGCAGAGTCGCAATCTGAAATACCACCCTTATTGCTTTAAGATTCTAACCCCCTGCCGTGAAACCGGCGGAGGGACAGTGACAGGCGGGCAGTTTGACTGGGGCGGTTCCCTTCTAAAAAGTAACGAAGGGGCCCCAAGGTTGGCTCAGGGCGGTCGGCAATCGCCCGTGGAGCGTAAGCGCATAAGCCAGCTTAACTGCGAGTCCGACAGGACAAGCAGATACGAAAGTAGGGGCTAGTGATCCGGTGGTTGAACGTGGAATTGCCATCGCTCAACGGATAATAGGTACTCTGGGGATAACAGGCTTATTGGACTCGAGAGTTCACATCGACAGTCCAGTTTGGCACCTCGATGTCGGCTCATCCTATCCTGGGGCTGTATAAGGTCCCAAGGGTCCGGCTGTTCGCCGGTTAAAAGGGTACGCGAGCTGGGTTCAGAACGTCGTGAGACAGTTCGGTCTCTATCTGATGTGGGCGTTAGGATATTTGAAGGGGTGTTCTCTTCAGTACGAGAGGACCTAGAGAAACGAACCTATGGTTTTCCGGTTGTCCTGCCAAGGGCAAAGGCCGGGTAGCTATGTTCGGAAAGGATAAGCGCTGAAAGCATCTAAGTGCCAAGCCCCCCCCGAGAATTGATATCCCTGGATCGCAAGATCCTGTAGGCTGGTCGTAGACTACGACCTTGATAGGCGTAAAGTGTAAGATCCGTAAGGATTTAAGCTAATACGTACTAATCGGCCAATCGGCTTGTCCTTAATTTTTTTCTTGCTTGGGTTATTTGGACGAGTAGTTTTTGCTCATAGTAACAAATCTGTATGTAGTTGTTGACGCCTTGTTTAAAAAACTTGGAGTGCTTTTACCGAGGGGGAAACACCCGTTCCCATTCCGAATACGGCCGTTAAGCCCCTCAGGGCCGATGGTAGTTTAGTCGTAAGGCTATGCGAGAGTAGGTCAGTGCTCCTTTAAAATAAAAAAAGCCAGCTATTAACTTAGTTGGCTTTTTTTATTTTACACTGAGGATACCTTAATATAGATTCTAATACAGGTTTGACGAAGTGTAAATTGAATAGGTTTAAATTAGGGCCAGCTAATAAAATAGTTGGCTCTTTTTTATTTACCCCGAGGCTACCTTAATATAGATTCTGATACAGGTTGAACGAGGGGTAATTGTATAGGTGAGGTGGTCACAATTTGGGGTTGCATTAATTAATTCTGTTGACGATGTTTGCCATTGCAATTTAATTCTTTCCGTAATCGAATTAATGCCGTGGCCCATTTTAAAAGTGCTCGCGGACTTGAAGCTGAACGGTTTCG
>Ga0074195_1000094_pt1 | contig 213426 bp, 185 predicted proteins | sample EPASupsiteHSE623_FD_64525 | JGI IMG/M metagenome (GOLD analysis project Ga0074195, IMG submission 64525) | Bioremediated contaminated groundwater from EPA Superfund site, New Mexico - Sample HSE6-23 | ecosystem: Environmental > Aquatic > Deep subsurface > Groundwater > Contaminated ... | reverse complement strand
TTCGGGAAGTCCCCGACATCACCCCCCGCATCTGCGGCATTTGCAGCACCAGTCATCTGCTGGCGGCCGCCATGGCCTTGGAAAACATCACCGGGGCGACGGTCAGCTCCAATGGGTTGCTCGTGCGCAACATCGCCCTGGGCGCGGAAAAATTGCAGAACGATCTGCGGCATGTCTTTCTCATGTTTGCCGCCGATCTCACCGCAACGGGCTACGACGATCATCCCTTGTATCCGGAGATCGTCCGCAGATACCAACCGTATCAAGGCAGCGCCGTCGTTTCCACCATCCTGGCCACCAAGAATGTTCCCGAAATCATCGCCATTCTCGGCGGGCAATGGCCGCATTCCTCCTTCATAGTCCCCGGAGGCATCACCTCACAGCCGAGCGCCGCCGACCTGCGGCAATGCCGGTTGCTGCTTTCGGAATTTCGCCGATGGTACGAGCAGCGGATTTTGGGTTGTCCAATGGACCGGTTTGCCGCAGTGCGAACGTGCGAACAGCTCGAACAATGGCTTGCCGAATCTCCGCAACATCGCGATGGCGAGTTGGGCTTTTTCTTGAGCTGCTGTCGAGCCTTTGGATTGGATCGCCTCGGTCGATCCTATGCATCCTATCTCAGCGGCCCGGAAATTGCCGGAGCCAGAGGGGAAAAGCACGTAGCCGGCGGTTTTCTTCACCAGGGGCAATATAGCGTGTTCAACCAGCAGCGGGTCGTTGAACAGGTGGCGCATGCCCACTATCACCCGCTGAGTTCCGGTGGGCATCCTTCCGAAGCCGAGACCCATCCGCTGGAGACGCTCGATCCCGGCAAATATTCCTGGTGCAAGGCGCCGCGCTACCATGGGGTTCCTGCGGAAACCGGAGCGTTGGCCGAGGCCCTGGTGCAGCAGGATGCGCTCCTGACAGCCCTGGTTGCCGCCCACGGCGCTTCCGCCCTGGTCAGGGTCTTGGCGCGACTGTTGCGTCCATTGCGTATTCTGAAACAGATGGAACAATGGCTTGCCGCGATCAACACCCGGGAGAGTTATTACACATCGGCCGGCTCTCCCACCAGCGGTTCAGGGTTCGGTCTTATCCAGGCGCCGCGCGGTCTGCTTGGGCACTGGGTCCAGCTGAGCGGCGGATCAATCGACCATTATCAGGTCATCACGCCCACGGCCTGGAACGCTTCGCCCCGCGACGACAACGATCTGCGGGGTCCCATCGAACAGGCATTGGTGGGCACCCCGGTGCGCAACCCCGAGGACCCGGTCGAGATCGGTCATGTGGTTCGCAGTTTCGATCTCTGTATGGTCTGCTCGGTCCATGCCGTTGCAAAAAACAATCGACTGCTCGGTTCGATTCGCCTGGGAATATGAAAAAAAGCCGGATCGTCTGCGTGGGCAACTCCTTGGTGCCGGAGGATGCGGCTGGTCTTCATGTATTCAATGAACTGTGCTCAAGATCATGCAGCAGTCATGTCGAAATTGTCAATGGTGCATTGGGGGGCATGGATCTGCTCCCCCTTTTTTTCGGTTGCGATACGGTCATTTTGGTGGATCGGGTGATCGGGTTCGCCGAAGCCGGCTCGGTGCTCAAGCTCGATCGTGAGACGTTCTGCGCTGGCTGGCAGGGGACCTATTCGCCGGCAAGCGAACTGTTGTACCTGTTGAAATCACTTCCGTATCTCGGTATCGACCCGATGCCGACCGTGTGGTTGATCGGAATTGAAGGGCTAGGGGGAGAGGTAATCAGGCGGGCCGCCGATATGGCCCTGGAGGCTGTCGGTGAAGCTTGACGAACTCTATCATCTGGACGCGAATCAACTGCATGAGGTGAGCAAGGATGAGTTGTTCGCTGGTTTTCGGCTGCTCTATCGGGAAGTGTTTGCCTCCCGCGAGGCTGCGGCAATAACCGCCAAACTGGTGGTCGAGCAAATGACCAAGGTGGAAGAGGTGAACAGGCACCTCGAAAAGGCGAACGACGAACTGAGAAAACTGACCAACCTCGACGGGTTGACCGGTATCGCCAACCGTCGCTACCATGAGGATAAGCTGCGGCGCGAATGGCGGCGGTGCCAACGCAACAACAGCCCGCTGTCGGCTATCATGATCGATATCGATCATTTCAAGAATTACAACGATTATTACGGCCATATTGCCGGCGACCAGTGCCTCCGCGAGGTCGCCCAGGCATTGCAGAAAGGGATGCGGCGCATTTCCGACTCGCTGGCCCGATACGGCGGCGAGGAATTCGTCTGCCTCCTGCCCGATTGCAGTGGCGAAGCCGCACATCGGGTCGCCGAGCTGTTCAGCCTCAAGATCCAAGCGCTTGGCATTCCCCATTCCACCTCGCAGGTATCTCCTATCCTTACGGTCAGTCAAGGAGTGGCCTCCTTGACACCGACCAGGGACATCAAGGCAAGTGAGCTGATCCTCCGGGCCGATCAGGCCCTCTATCAAGCCAAGCTCAGGGGGCGCAACCAGATTGTGGTCTTAAGCGACAGCGACCGCTTGCAGCCGGATCCAGCTGCGAAAACGGGGTAGCGTACCCTTTCACCCTCGGTCTGCGTCGTTAATGGACGGCTAGAGTGCCCGCAGATATTCCGGCTTCAACGACAAAGCACCGGCAAGCGCCCGATCGAGCAGGGCGAGGGTCGTGGCTTTTTCCTCGGGGAGTTTTGCCCGGATCGGCAGGTAGTTGGAGGCATGATTCGCGTGAAAAAGACCGCCGGTGAGTTCGGTGTGCGCGATCATCGTGCGCAGTTCCCGCACGATAACCAGTGGTTCGGGAGGGAGAAAACGACCGCTTTGTATATCGTCGTAGAGAGAGGTTCCCGGTTCGATCATGAGGCTCAAGGCACCGACATAGTCCGGATCCATTGCGCTCAAAACCCGGCCGGTTTCGCTGGCGTGCCGTTCGGAGCGCTCGGCGCCGGCAATGCCGAGCAGGACCGTGACCGAGAGCTGGATGCCCGCAGCCTTCGCCTTTTGTCCCATCTCGATCATCTGTGCAGCGGTGGCTCCCTTCTTGATAGCGGTCAAGGTCTGCTCATCGCCGCTCTCCAGTCCCATGTAGGCTATCCCCAGGCCGAGTTGACGAAGCTCGCGCAACTCTTCAACCGATTTCAACTTGAGACTTTTGCTGTTGGCGTATATGCCGACGCGGGTGACCTGCGGTAGCAGCGAGCGAATTTTTGTAAGGATGGCAATAAGCTTGGCCTGCGGCAGGATCAGGGCGTCGCCGTCGCACAAAAACACTCTGCGGGCCGAAGGAAAAGAGCAGGAGGCGAACTCGATATCGGCAAACACCGTTTCCAGCGGCGTGACGGAGAACCGCTTGTCTTTGTACATGCCGCAAAAAGTGCATTTGTTGTGCGAACAGCCCGTCGTCACTTGGAGGAGAATGCTATTGGCCTCGCTGGGCGGTCGGTAGATGGTGCCCTGGTAATGCATGGCGGCGGTATGTGCGTTGAAAAAAGAATAGTTATGCGAGCGGTTTGAGCCGTTTGACCAATTGGGCCATGTTCCTGCGAATGGCTTGGTACTGTTCGAGACTCAGTCCGGCCCCCCGGCCCACCTTTTCCGCCATCTCGGCTGTCAAGAAATCGCCGGGGCCATGGGCGTCGGCATTGATCGCCAAGGCTGCCCCGGTGCGCTGCGCCATCTTGGCGACATGACCGTTGGTCAAACTGTGGCCCTTTCGGCCCGAAAGTTCGAGCAAAATGTTGTTTTTCGCGGCCAGAGCGGCTTCCTCCTCGGTGAGAAAGCCGGGATGGGCAAGCAGGTCGACGTCCGCCTCAAGCGCAGCCAGGTTCGTTCCGGGCACCACCGGCTCCACTGGCGTTTCCCCATGCACGACGATCAATTGCGCGCCAAGCGCTCGGGATTCCGCAGCCAAGGGGCCAATAAGAGCAGGAGGCACATGGGTCAACTCAACACCGACGATCAGTTGAGTCGCGTTCACCTGGTTCAGGCCGCGAGCTACCTTGATGAGGTTGGGAATAAGCAGATGGATGTTGGATGCGTCGGCATGGTCGGTGATTGCAATAGCCGCATATCCCATGGACTCGACACGACGAACATGCTCCGAAGGCACCAATGCGCCATCGCTGAAAAAAGTGTGCGAATGAAGATCGATCATTTCCATGGCGATAGCCTCGATAGTTAATGTTCGATATGAAGTTTTCCCTTGAGGGAATGCTTGCCGGCATGGTCGATCTGTACGGTGAGGAGATCCCCGGGCAAGCAGGTGACGGCTTCGTTGTTTTCGCAATGGACGATGTGATTGGTTGCGGTGCGCCCCTGTAAGGCGCCTCTGTCCATAGATTCGACCATAATCTCAAGTTTCATTCCTATGTATTCGCTGTTTCGCTCCAAACAAATCTCATCCTGTCTTTTTTGAAAAGTGGCGAGACGGCTGCTTTTAAGCGCCTCTGGTATTTTTTCATCGAAATCGATGGAGCGAGTATGCGGTCGGTCTGAATATTTAAACGAAAAAGAACCATGAAAGCGCACCGTATTCAGGAGGTCCATGGTAGCTTGAAAGTCTGCCTCCGTTTCGCCGGGAAAACCAACGATAACATCGGTTGCTAGGGCAAGATCGGGGCGGTAGGAGAGAAGAGTTGCGATCTTCTCCAAATACGATTCAACGGTGTATTTCCGATTCATCCGTTGCAACACGGCGTTGGAACCGGACTGCACCGGCAAATGAAAATGTGGGCAAAGGACTTCGATTTCGGCGAAACAGCGCATCAGTTCTTCCGAAAGATCCTTGGGGTGGGAGGTGGTGAAGCGCAGCCGGCGCAAACCCTTGATCTCGGCAACCTGTCGCAATAACATGGGAAAATCAACCTGTCCGGAGGTATTTCCGTTGGCCTTGCCGTAAGAATTCACATTTTGCCCTAGAAGGGTGATCTCTTTTACACCCTGATCGACGAGCAGCGACACCTCCTCAAGGATATCCGAAGGCGGCCGGCTGATTTCCCGTCCCCTTGTCTCGGGAACCACGCAATAACTGCAATAGTTGTTGCACCCCTGCATAATGGTTACAAAACGTTTGAAAGCGCTCGGAGCAGGGGAGGGTGGGGCGTCAATGAGCAGTTTTTGGAAAGGGGGTATGGCAAACAAGGCTTCGAGATTGGTGGCAATTTCTTGCGCAGTGATCCCTTGCTCAAGACGCGCAAGCATTTCCGGCAAGAGATAAATCTGCTGTGTGCCGACTACCAGATCGACATGGGGCATCCGGTTTCGAAGTTGCTCTCCCTCCTGTTGTGCGACGCATCCGGTGACCCCAAGAATCAATGAGGGGTTGCGTCGTTTCTCCTCGCGGAGAGCCCCGAGCAGGCTGAACACTTTCTGCTCAGCCTTTTCTCTAATACTGCACGTGTTGATCAGGATGACATCGGCTTCTTCTGGCAGGCTTGTTGTAACATATCCACTCTGAGCGAGGAGCTGCTCGATAATCTCCGAGTCCCGCTCGTTCATTTGGCAACCAAAGGTTTTGATGTAAAGTTTTTTGCTCATGGCTGCAAATCTGCGATGACACAGGAAGATGGGGCAGGGGGGCTCATCCGAAAAGGGGTCAGCTCGTCGGACAGGGAGGCAATCAGCCGCATTGTTGCAAGAAAATGACAATCCAAAGCTTGGATCCTCACCAAACCCGTTTCCGGGGAAAGGGTGGAGAGGACGGCCATGCCGTCATATCCTTCAAAAATAAACCGGAGCCAACTGATCTTCTCCGGACGAATACGAAGGAACCATTCAAGAACGCGCGGCACGAATTTTCTCAAGCAAAGAATGATGTTTGAATATCAAACAGTTAATGAAGCGTCAATATTGGATATGATACCCTTGTATCTGTCGAGCACGGGCACGACATGCTCCTGGAGGAATTCGGTGGTCTGCATGGCGGCCCGTCCGGTGAACTGCTGGTAATCGCCGAGGAGGCTTTTGAGTTCTTGCGTGTCAAATGGAACGCGCTGGTCGTTGCCGAGCAGTTCAAGGAGATTGTTGGATACCCCTTGTCCCTTGACTGCCATGCCGGCCGTGACGGAATGTTCGCGAATCACTTCGTGCATCTCTTGCCGGCTTCTGCCTTTTTCCACGCAGGCCATCAGGATTTTCTCTGTGGCCATAAAGGGGAGCTCTTCGTTAAGATGACGTTCGATTTGCTTAGGGTAAACGACCATATCGTTAGTAATGTTGATGTAGAGCTTTAAAATAGCGTCGGTCAATAAAAACGCTTGGGCAAGATCCATGCGCCGGATGGCGGAGTCGTCAAGGGTGCGCTCGAACCACTGATTGGCGGCTGTTGCAGAAAAGTTGGCAGGAAGTCCCATGAGTTTGCGCGCCAAACCAGTCATTCTTTCCGACCGCATCGGATTTCGTTTGTAGGCCATGGCCGAGCTGCCAACCTGTTTGCTTTCAAAGGGTTCTTCTTGCATTTTCAGGTTGGAGAGCAGGCGCAGGTCTACGGCGAATTTGTGGGCCGAAGCACCGATGCCCGCAAGGGTTTCGCCGATTTTCATGTCAAGTTTACGGGGGTAAGTCTGTCCAGTTACTGCAAAAACGTCATCGAAACCGATTTTTTTGGAAACACGCCGGTCAAGCTCACGAACTTTTTCGTGGTCACCGTTGAAGAGTTCGATGAAAGTCGCCTGGGTGCCCACGGTTCCCTTGGCTCCCCGTGCCTTGATCTGGGTTTCGAGCAATTCAACATAGGTCAAATCCATCAATAAATCTTGTATATACAAAGTGTTTCGCTTCCCAACCGTGGTTGGTTGGGCCGGTTGGTAATGGGTGAAACCAAGGGTAGCCAAATTTTTATGAGTGTCGGAAAAATCGGCAAGATTGGCGATCACCTTAAGCAGCGATTTTTTAATCAGATGGAGCGCTCTCTTCTGGATAAGCAAATCGGTGTTGCATACTACAAACTGCGAAGTCGCCCCCAGATGAATAATGGGTTCCGCGAGCGGGCACTGCTGTCCGTAGGTGTAGACGTGCGCCATGACATCGTGGCGAATCTCGCGTTCTTTGGCTGTGGCCATGTCGAAATCGATATCGTCGATGTGCGCCTTCAGTTCGGCGACCATCTCGGCCGTCACCGCGGCAAGCCCAAGTTCGTGCTGCGCCTCAGCGAGGGCTACCCAGCATTTGCGCCAATGGGTGAACTTGTAGCGCTCGGAAAACAATTCCTGCATTTCGCGACTGGTATATCGGGAAACGAGAGGTTCTTGGTAAATATTGCGGTTCATGACGTGTCTCTGTGTCGTGTTTTTATATGAAAGTTGCGCTTTCGTGATTCGTTGCGGCCGGCCAATTTGGTTCCGCCATGCTGGTCGTTAAGGTAAAAAAGCCTTTAGTCTGTTTCCGGTAAGAATGCAAATCTTTAGGGGGCGCGTTCCGAAAAGCCCGGGCTCGATTTTTTTCGAATTTATAAACGTCGCATAATATATATTATGTTAAATTATATATTAGGTAAAAATATCAATGCGGTGAAATATCCAGGGCGACGATCTGCTCTCTTCTCTTTCCCTGGTACCACGTTTGTTTCAGTTGAAAAATCAGACGAGTGGGCCTATCGAGTTCCGCTGTGTGTGCCAGATGAAAACCGACACCCGCGAAACGACGCTCCTTACCTTGAAGTTGGAACAGCACGTGGCCATTTTTTATTCTAGGTGCATGCAACCTCTGATCGGGCAGCATGAAAATGGGTTCGGTATTTCCCTCGCCAAAAGGTTGCATCCATTGCAACGACCGGGCGAGAGCCGTGGAAAGTTCCGCACTGCATGTCATTGCATAATCAACAATAATCTGAGCATTGCTTATAAACTCGTTGTCAAATTGAGACAATTGAGTATTAAATATTTGCGAAAATTCTGCTAGATTATCCTTTCTCAGCGTCACCCCCACAGCCATGGCGTGGCCGCCGAACTGTTCGAGCACTGGCGAACATCGCACAAGAACCTGAAGGAGATCGATCCCTTTAATCGACCGTCCCGATCCCTTGACAAGTCCTAGGTGTTTTTCGTCTGGGTCGTTGGCAAAGACAAGGGCGGGGCGATTGTACCGCTCGGCAACCCGTGAGGCCAGGATACCTACTATCCCTGGATGGCAATCGTGTTTGTAGACAACCAGTCCCCTGGCGCCTTCCCGAGATTGTGCCGCACTAAGCACGTCGATTTCCGGCAACACCTCGCTTTCAAGCTCTTTTCTCCTGGTGTTTAGCTGATCGAGCACGAGAGCGGTCTGTTCAGCTTGCAGCGTGTTGTCCGCAAGCAGAAGTTCGACCCCTTTTTTCGGGCAGCCAAGACGTCCTGAGGCATTGATTCTTGGCGCCAACTTGTATGCAATATCCTCGGCAAGAAGTCCCCTCCCCTCTTCCAACCCACATTGTCGACAAAGAGAAGCTATGCCTTTTCGATTTCTTGCCGACAATACTTCAAGTCCTGCTCGAACCAAAGCGCGGTTGACTCCCAGCAAGGGCATCACATCGGCTACTGTACCCAATGCGACTAAATCCAAATATTTTTTAAGGTTGATATCGACGGACAACGCCTTGCGTAATGCTGTTATCAGATAAAAAGCAACACCTGCCCCCGATAACCAGGAACAGGGAAAAGCACACCCCTTTTGCTTTGGATTGAGCAGGGCGTCTGCTTTTGGCAAGGTTTCTTGAGGCTCATGATGATCGGTAACGATCATTCGATACCCCAAACTTTTGACGTACTCGACTTCATTGAAAGCGGTGATGCCGCAGTCGACCGAGATCACGAGTCCTTTTTTGTTCGGGCACTGCGCCAACAAGCGATCAAGCGAGTGGATCGACAATCCGTAACGCTCTTCGAGCCGGTTGGGAATGTAATAAAAGGATTCCCAGCCCATTTCCTTGAAAAAACCCATAAGCAGCGAGGTGGCGGTAATGCCGTCGACATCGTAATCGCCATGGATAAAGATCGGGTTGTTCTTCCGTCTATTTTCTGTAATGCAAGCGACAGCCTCGCGCATCCCTTTCATGGTTTCCGGTAAAGGCAGCGACGAGAGGTGGGGATGCAGATAGGCCTGGGCCTGCTCCATGGTCACGATGCCGCGACCGTACAAGATCTCGCCCAATTGGTTCGAGAGGCCGAATTCCCTTGCCACCAGGGCACCGAACGCCTTTTCCTGGGAGCTGCCCGTGCAAAGCACGGTATAAGCGGGTGTTGCTGAGTTCACTGAAAATATAGGATGGCTGCGTGCATGTTCATAGAAACGAAGCGATCGCTTGCATTACGCCTTCAGGGTGATCAATATCGTGCCATTGGACATGTTGTTGATTTCTAAACCAGGTCATCTGTCTTTTTGCGTATCGCCTTGTGTCTCGGATCAGCGCAGCAACGGCCTCCTCCCGGTCCCGCTCCCCCCGCATGCATCCCAACATGTGACGGTATCCGATTGCCTGCATGGCTGGCAATTCGCTGGTGTAGCCCTTGTTTAGCAAGAATTTGATTTCTTGTTGAAAAGCGTCGCTCATCATTTTGATTGTCCGTTCCTTTATGCGATCGTAAAGTATCTGGCGATCACAGGTGAGCCCAAGGAGCAGCATGCGGGAGAAGCGTTGCTGTCCGCCGATCTCTTTTTGATGGTGCAGGTGTGCCGACCAGGGGATCCCCGTTGAATGAAAAATCTCCAGTCCACGAAGGAGGCGCTGGGTATCGTTGCGGTGAATCCGAAGAGCGCTTTCCGGGTCCACACACAGAAGTTCGCGATGGAGCGCATCTCTTCCCTCGTCGAGCAACCGTTGGCGCAACTGTTCGCGAAGCTCATGCGATACATGAGGCGAGTTGAACATGCCATTGATCAAAGAGGAAAGGTAAAGCCCCGTTCCTCCGGTAATGAGCGGAATTTTGCCGCGTGTAATGATCGCTTCGACCGCGCGCATGGCGTCGCGGGCAAACAGAGCGGCGTCGTACTGCTCGTCCGGATCGATAATGTCGATCAGGTGGTGGGAAATCTTGCGCCGTTCTTCCCTGCTCGCCTTGGCGGTGCCGATGTCCATGTACCGGTACACCTGCATCGAATCCATGGAAACGATCTCGCATCGAAAGGTCTCGGCGATCTCAAGAGACAGCGCGGTCTTGCCGATGGCGGTGGGCCCAATGAGGACCAGCACCGGAGCTGCGACAGGGAGGCTTGAGGTCATTGGGCGAAGCTCACCAAGGGTAGAATGCGTTGCAGGTTGTGGGGGCCAATCCCGGGGACATCGAGCAGGTCGGTTGGGCCGGCGAACTGCCCCTTCTTTTCGAGGGTCCGGAGGATCGCTGCCGCTAATCGGGGGCCAACCCCAGGCAGCATCTCGAGATCCTCCAACCGGCAGCGATTGATCGGCAGGGGTTGATTACAGAACAAGGCGAAGGATGCTGGGATTGTGTTGCCGTTTTTTGTATCGCAAAAATGATGCGATATGTTTGTTTCTTGAGAAACAAGGTTGATTTCTTCCTTCCTTGGGGATGAGGTTGGACGCAGCCCCTGCGCGACGACTTGCCACTGGTCCGTGCCGGATTTCCGTTGAAGAACATAAGCCATAGGGCGGGACAATCTCTCCAGGGGCAGCCAGGAAGAAAGGAGGATAGCAAGACCCAAAAGAAAAAGGACAAGCGTTTGCTTGTCCTTGCGTGTCCTTCGTGTGGTGGACTGTCCGGGATCAGTTGCTGGCTTTTTCATCCTTCAACAGTTTGTAGTTGACGCTGTCCACCAACGCCTGCCAACTGGCTTCGATAATATTGACCGAGACACCGACTGTACCCCAACTTTCATCGAGATCCTTGCTCTCCACCAGTACGCGTACCTTGGCACCTGTGCCGTGCTCACCGGTCAGTACGCGCACTTTGTAATCGGTCAGTTCCATGTCTTCCAAGCTGGGATAAAACCGGGTTAGGGCTTTGCGCAGCGCCCGGTCCAGCGCATTGACCGGGCCGTCGCCCATGGCAGCTGTATGCACCTCGTTGCCGTCGACATACAGGCGGATAGTCGCCTCGGTGATCGGCGGCTTGTTCATGTCGTTCTTGTAATTCATCACCCGGAACGCTTCGGGTTGGAAGAAGTTTCTCTGCATTCCCAGCGCCCGGCGCATGAGCAGCTCAAAGCTCGCCTCGGCCGCTTCATATTGATACCCTTGATTTTCGAGAATTTTCAATTCGTTGACAATCGTCGCCATTGCCGGTGCGTCCTGATCGATATCCAGGCCGTACTTTTGCGCCTTCATCAGGACATTCGCCTTGCCTGATTGGTCGGAAATCAGTATCCGTCTGACATTGCCGACTTTTTCAGGGGCGATGTGCTCATAGGTCATCGCATTGCGCTGCACCGCGCTGACATGAACTCCACCTTTATGGGCAAAGGCGGATTCACCGACATACGGCTGATAACGATTGTGCGGCAGGTTTGCCAACTCGTTAACCATACGCGCGGTCGTGTAGAGTTGGTCGATCCGTTTTCCCACCTTGCACTCCAGCCCCATTTTGAAGATCAGAGCGGGAATGATCGAGGTCAGGTTGGCATTGCCGCAGCGCTCCCCAAATCCATTGATGGTTCCTTGCACATGGTCGGCGCCGCAGTGTACGCCCATCAGGGCATTGGCCACCGCGGTTTCCGAGTCGTTGTGCGAGTGGATGCCGATGCGGACCTCGCTGCCGAGTTCGGCCCGGTATTGTAGCACCCGTGCCATGATTTCAGGGATCTCGTGGGGTAAGGTGCCGCCGTTGGTGTCGCACAGCACGATGGTTTCTGCGCCACCGGCAATGGCTTTGCCCAGAGTGGCCAGGCAGTATTCCCGGTTATTCTTGAAGCCGTCGAAAAAATGCTCGGCGTCGTAGATCAGGTGCCGCACTTGGGGACGCAGATAAGCAAGAGAATCCTCGATAATCTGCAAATTATCTTCAAGTCCGATGCGTAAAGCATCGATAACATGGATATCCCAGCTCTTGCCGAAAATAGTGACTGCCGGAGTTTTCGCATCCAGCAGCGCCTGGATATTGGCATCGATGTCGGGACGTTTTTGGAAATGGCGGGTGGATCCAAAAGCCGTAAGCTTTGCCCGTTTCAGCTCGACGCCCTCCATCTGCTTAAAGAAATCGACAGCAAGCGGATTGGATCCCGGCCACCCTCCCTCGATGAAATCGATGCCGATCCGGTCCAGCTGTCGGCACACCTTGATTTTATCGTCGACCGAGAGGTTGAAATTTTCCGCCTGGGTTCCGTCGCGCAGGGTAGTGTCGTAGAGTTCTATGACTCGAGCCATTGTTTTTACTCGGCTTCTTCCAGCGGCAGGTTGTCTTTGTCCAGGGCAAAGGCGTCATGCAGTGCCCGAACTGCCAATTCCGTGTATTTCTCCGCGATAATGCAGGATACCTTGATTTCGGAAGTCGAGACCATCATCATGTTGATCCCTTCCTTGGCCAGGATTTGAAACATGGTTGAGGCGATGCCGGGATGATTGCGCATGCCGACGCCGACGATCGAGACCTTGGCAATCCCCTTGTCTCCGGTCACCGATTCCGCCCCGATCTCTTCCGCCACCTTTTTGAGGATCTCCATGGCCCGGTCGTAATCCCGGCGCAGGACCGTGAAAGTCATGTCCGTCAGGCGGCCGTCGGTGGTGTTTTGGATAATCATGTCGACCAGGATGCCCGCGTCCGAGATTGGGAGAAATATTTTTGCCGCAATTCCAGGTTGATCCGGGACTTGTTTAATCGTGATTCGAGCTTCGTTCTTGCTGTATGTAATGCCGGATACCAACATGGATTCCATGATTTTGTTCTCCTCAACCACCCAAGTGCCAATGTTTTCAGAAAATGTGGAGCGAACATGCACGGGGACGCGAAACCTTTTCGCGAGCCCAACAGACCGGATGTCCAAGACCTTAGCCCCCAGACTGGCCAGCTCAAGCATCTCGTCGTAACTGATGTAATCGATTTTTCGTGCCTGGGGACAGATATTGGGATCGGTGGTGTAGACGCCCTCGACGTCGGTGAAGATTTCACAGGCATCGGCTTGCATTGCCGCGGCGAGCGCCACGGCGGTCGTATCGGAACCGCCCCTGCCCAGCGTCGTGATGTCCCCGTCGGCCGTGACGCCCTGAAAACCGGCGATGACGACGATTTTCCCCCGATCGAGATGCGTGTTGATCAGGCTCGAATCGATCGAGCGGATGCGGGCCTTGGTATGCATGGTGTCGGTGTGGATGGCCACCTGATCGCCGAGCAAGGAAACAGCATCGTACCCCTGATCCTTGATGGCCATGGCAAACAGCGCCACGGTCACCTGTTCGCCGGTGGCAAGCAGCGTGTCCATTTCCCGTTCGTTGGGGATGCGCTGCATGGCAAGGGCCAAGCCGGTCAGACGATCGGTTTCTCCGGACATGGCCGAGAGAACGACAATCATCCGGTTACCCTGTTGGTGGTTCTTGATAACCCGTTGAGCCACCGCTTTGATTTTATCCGTGGTGCCAACAGAGGTCCCGCCGAATTTCTGAACAATGAGCGCCATGTTGTGAATCCGCAATAATGATAACGAGGGTCAAGACGTTGGGAAAAAGCCGATTCTTCACCGGTCAAGACAGTCTACTCCAGGGTTCGCCCCGTGTGATCTCCAGGAACATGACCGTTGCAACGCCACGCCCCATCGCCCACAATTCGAACGGAGGAGAAATCTTAAGACGTATTTTTAAATTTGCAACCTCAATCCATATTCGGTACATACGGGTGCATCTTTCCTTTCCAACAACGACCCGTCGCATGTCAACAACTGCTGTCCATATTGTTTTGGTGGAACCCGAAATCCCCCCCAACACCGGATCGATTGCCCGGTTATGCGGGGCAACGGACACTATCCTCGATCTTGTGCATCCCCTCGGATTCAAGGTCGACAACAAGCATCTCAAGCGGGCCGGATTGGATTACTGGCCTCATGTCCAGATCAACCATTGGGAGAGCTTCGATGCCTTTCTTCAGCAGCAGGCCGATCACGCCCTCCATTTCCTGACCACCAAAACAACCCGATCCTATACGGAGGCCCGCTTCAAACCCGGCGACCTGTTGATCTTCGGCAAGGAGACAAAAGGCTTGCCGGAGGATATTCTCACCCTGTATAGTGATCGCTGCTTGACAATTCCCATGAGCAATTCCAATATCCGAAGCCTCAATCTGGCGATGGCGGCGGGTATCGTATTATATGAAGCCTTGCGGCAGATCCGCCGATAATCCTTTTCATGAACACCTTATCAGCTCCAAGGAGACAGTAATGCCCGAAAGAATATTCAATTTCAGCCCTGGTCCCGCCACGCTTCCCTATTCCGTCCTGCAAGAGGCGGCCGCCGATATCGTCAACTTCAAAAACACAGGCATCGGCCTGATCGAACTCAGTCATCGCTCCAAAGCATTCATCGCCGTTGCCGACGAAACCGAAGCGCTCATCCGTGAACTCATGGGCATTCCGAACAATTATAAGGTGCTGTTTCTTCAAGGCGGCGCCTCGTCGCAGTTTTTCATGGTGCCGATGAACCTTCTTCGCCAAGACCAAAAGGCCACCTATCTCAACACCGGCGTCTGGGCAAAAAAAGCGATCAAGGAAGCCAAGCTTTTCGGGCAGGTCGATGTTGCCTATTCAAGCGAGGAAATCACCTACAAGCGGGTGCCGCGGGACGACGAATACACTGTGGCCGCCGATAGTCAGTATCTCTATTTCGTCACCAACAACACCATCTACGGAACCCAATTCCCCGCCATGCCCAACAAGGACGCCATGTTGATTGCCGACATGTCCTCGGACATCTTGTCCCGGCCGGTGGATGTCAGCAAGTTTGGGCTCATCTTTGCCGGAGCGCAAAAAAACATGGGGCCGGCCGGCGTTACCGTGGTGATTATCCGCGAGGATTTGCTCGACCGGGTCGAGGAAAAGGTGCCGACCATGCTCCAATATAAAACCCATGCCGAGAAGGACTCCATGTTCAACACCCCGCCCTGTTTCCCCATTTACTGCGTTGGCCGGGTGATGAACTGGCTCAAGCAAATGGGCGGCGCCGCGGCAATGGAAACGATCAACCGGGAAAAGGCGGCCTTGCTCTACGAGATGATCGACAGCACCGATTTTTATCGGGGTCATGCCGAGAAGGATTCCCGCTCCATGATGAACGTCACCTTCAACCTGCCTACCCCGGAATTGGAAGCCCAATTCATACGCGAAGCAACGGCCGTCGGACTCGACGGACTCAAGGGGCATCGTTCGGTCGGTGGTTGCCGCGCTTCGATCTACAATGCCTTTCCCAAGGAAGGGGTCGAGAAATTGGTCGCATTCATGGCCGATTTTGCCAAAAAGAACGGATAACCTGCACAGTCCTCCCGTTTTTAGCCTGTTGACCAAGAACGGGAGGGCTCCTTCGGCCTGTGGATTATCAAGGAGACATCATCAGGCCTCCCAGCGAGGCTTTTTCTCTCATCCTTCAGGTTACCACAGGTTGCTCCCATAACCGGTGTACCTTTTGCGGGGCCTACCGCGCGACCCGCTTTCAAATAAAGCCCTGGGAGCGGATCGAGGCGGATCTCGATTTTGCCGCCACCTGGTGCAGGCGGCATTCCACCATCTTTCTGGCCGACGGCGACGCCCTTGCCCTGCCCCCTGCCCTTCTGACAACCCTGCTTCACCGCATCCGCGAGAAACTGCCCTGGGTTCGGCGGGTGAGTTCGTATGCCACCTGTCAAAACCTCCTGGGGCTCTCCGACGAGCAGCTTCTGTATTACAAGCAGTTGGGATTGAGCAGGTTATACATGGGGCTAGAAAGCGGCCACGACCCGACACTCAAAACCATCGCCAAGGGTGTCGACAGCGAGCAGATGATCGTTGCGGGGCAGCGCGTGCGGGCATCCGGTATCTTTTTGTCGGTAACCTGCCTGCTGGGGATTGCCGGCGTCTCGTTCTCCCAAGCGCATGCGCAAGCGACGGCCGACGTGCTCAACCGGATGCAACCGCACCAAATCGCGGTTCTCACCCTGATGGTGCTTGAGAACACGCCGCTGCACCGGTTACAGCGGAAGGGTCGTTTCGTCCTGCCCAGTACGGTGCAACTTTTCGACGAGTTGCGGAGCATGCTGGCAGGGTTGGCTTCCTTTCGCACCCAGTTTCACGCCAACCACGCCTCGAATTATTTTTCGTTGAGCGGCAGGCTTCCCAAGGATCGCGACAGTATGCTGCACCTCATCGACCAGGCCCTTGCTGGCGGGGTCAGGCTGAAACGTGAATCCTGCCGCGGACTGTGACTGGGTAACCTCGACCATGTGGAATAAAATCGAAAAATCAGATCGATGTAAAGTATATATCAAAAGTTACCCGAGATCGCATCGTTGAAAACCGACCTGAAAAACCTCACCCAAAAACAGCTGGTGGCCTTTGTCGAATCCCTGGGGCAACCCGCCTTTCGTGGCCGCCAGCTCCTCGCCTGGATTTATCGGCCGGACATCGACGATTTTGCCCAAATGACCGATCTGGCAAAGGAGTTCAGGGCGGTGCTGGCCGAGTCGGCCTACATGAGCCGTTTCGACGACTGCATCGTGGAGCGTTCACGTGATGGCGCCGTCAAGTTCGCCTTTCGACTCGACGACGGCGCCATCATCGAGTCGGTTTTGATTCCCGAGGAAGAACGCAATACCCTCTGCGTCTCGTCCCAGGTGGGTTGCGCCATGGGGTGCAGTTTTTGCCTGACCGGAACCATGGGATTCCAAAGGAATCTGACCACGGCGGAGATTGTCAACCAGGTCTGTGCCGTTCGGGATTGGTCACTAGCCCACGACAGAGGCCCCTTGACCAACATCGTGTTCATGGGGATGGGCGAACCACTGGCAAACTTATCCCCGCTTCTCGACGCCATTTCCTTGCTCACCGAGCAACGCGGCCTTGACTTTTCCAATCGGCGAATCACCGTCTCCACCTGCGGTTTGGTGCCGCAGATGGGGCAACTTGGCGAGCAGACCGATGTCAACCTCGCTGTCTCCCTCCATGCCGCGAACGATGCCCTTCGCTCCAGCTTGATGCCGATCAACAGTCGTTACCCGCTCGCCGCACTCATCGAAGCCTGCCGCACCTACCGGCAAAAACGGCGCAAACGGATCATGTTTGAGTACACCCTCCTCGAAGGCATCAACGATAGTGATGCCGATGCCGGACAGTTGGCCCGTTTACTCGAGGATGTTCCCTGCAAAATCAATCTATTGGCTGTGAATGCCGCCACCGGCGGCGCTTTCCGCAGCCCCAAGCCGGAACGTGTTCTTCGTTTCCAGAAAATTCTGCGAGACCGAGGCTACACGGTGTTCATTCGGCAGAGCCGGGGCGAGGATATCTCGGCAGCCTGCGGGCAACTGGCTGGAAAAGGATGGGAATGCGGAGAGGGGGAAGCGTCCGACGGCTGAAGCGCCTGCAAAGAAGGCAAAGGTGGGAGGCTACGTTGCGGTCTGTCTACGCCTTAATGAAACTGCCGAAGGTGAAGACCCCTTCGTTGAGTTGCACCCGGCTGATGAGCGAGTTGTAGTCCTCGTCCGAGGTGCTCATCCCGCCCTCACCCCAGGTGTAGGAACCGCCGACCCTGTCTCCCTCGTTGAAAAAGAGGATGCCCCCGTCATTCTTTTTGACAAGCCGCACATCGATGAATCCGGAAAATTGTTTTTGCCTGAGGCGGAAGATGAGATCGGGCAGCGGAATCTCGGTCGATTTCAGGGCCGCCTTTGCGCGTTGAAAGGCCGGCATCTGCGCCCAGAAAAAAATGGCGTTGGCGTCGAGCCGAAACACCTTGACGGCATAACTGGAACTGTAGAAAGAATTGCGCGCAATTTCGTGGGAAGGCGCAAAATGGGCGGCGCTGTCCTTTGCCTGCAAGAGACTGCTGATTACCTCGTATTCATTGAAATAAATCATCATGTCGAGATTGGGCGAGTGGCAATGAATGCCACCGGAGCCAATCTCTCCCTGCATGTGTTCGATGAACTTCTCAAGTTGCAGGTAATAGCTGTTGAGACCTTCCAGATAGGGTTTTTCTCGTGGAATGAGCATGGGTTCGCGCTACGCCACTAGTTTCTGGGGTGATATCCGAGGAAAAACGAGGCAGTAGAAATGCTCACCGCGATGTGCCCGGTTTCGCTGGCCCGTTGGTATCGGCCGAATCTTTGGCCTCCCCGCCTTTGACCACCACAATGATATGGCCGCATTCTTGGCAGGAAAAGCGTGCCCTTTCACCTTTCATCTTCGATTCGTCGATATTGTATTTCTTTGAGCAGTCTTCGCAAATCGCCAGCATCGGCACCCTCCCTGTTGCATCACGTACGTGGATTCGGCGCTTGTTTCGCCATTATGTGTGTTATAGGGCCTTCTCGGGCATCGGTCAAATTAAATTTTAACAAATCAAGATGTTGCCGTCAGCCAGGAGGCTTTCGAGCGGCATGGTTTCAGCCGTGGATCTTTTTCAAGAGCCACGCCATGTTTCTGCCCAATTCGTGCATGGTGGCGATCCCTTCCTTGTCCTCGGCCACCTCCCCCTTCTCCCGGCCAAAACCGATGTTCCAGTATGAGGAGCCGACGATGATCATCTGGCCGATGGTAAAAAAATGATTGATCGAATCGAAGGCATGAATTGCTCCGGCTCGCCGTTGGGTGACAATGGCCGCGCCCAATTTGCGCTTGAACATGTCGCCGTTGGCCCGGGAGGTCATTCCTGCCCGGTCGATCAATGCCTTGGTTTCCGTAGAAATGTCGGCGAAATAGGTTGGCGAGGCCATGACAATGGCGTCGGCGGCCCGCATTTTTTCAATGCAATCGTTGATGCAGTCGACGTCAACGATGCATCGACCATCCTTATTCTTGAAACACTGATAGCAGGCAATGCAGCCATGGGGATGCTCGCCGGCCAACTGCACCATTTCGGTCTCGATTCCCTCCTGTTCGAGGATCTCGAACAGATAGCCGATCATCATCGCGGTATTCCCGTTTTTGCGGGCGCTTCCGTTAAAAGCCACTACCTTCATCTCACACCTCGATTATGGAGTTCAAAACGCTCTTCTGTCGTCCCTATCGAATACCTGGTAACCTCAAGCGTGGCTGCGCACTGCTTTGCTTTGGGCACGGCGAAAAGAGTGTCGGCATAACGGACCCCTCGGGCAAAGGAAACATTCCCCGTTGCACGATCCGTTTTCCGATTTCTGTCAAAGACAGGCTTGCGCTCTCAGGAGCAGAGTTTTACCCTACTCGTTCCTGTGTGCAACGTATATTTGTTTTGTTGGGAACGGAACGACCATCGGACTTGTTACCGTTGCCTCCTTTTTGGGAGGAGGCGCAATGCCTGACACCAGCCAGCATTGCCTCAAGTACATATGCGCACAAATGCAGGAATTTGGGTTAGGCTTCGGATACAGGGCGCCTCAAGGAAACGACCCGATGAGATGGGAGAACGAAGAATGGTTATGAAGACGCGGGCAATCGAACTGCTGGCTCCAGCCAAAAATAAGGCCTGCGGCATTGCCGCCATCGATCACGGCGCGGACGCGGTCTACATCGGCGGCCCACAGTTTGGTGCACGAGCCGCGGCAGCCAACAGTTTGGCCGACATCGCCCACCTAGTGAGCTATGCCCATCGCTTCCGGACCAAGGTCTACGTGGCGGTCAATACTCTGCTGGAGAACGACGAACTTGAGCAGGCGGTTGCCCTCTGCCACCGGTTGCATGGACTTGGGGCCGACGCCCTCATCATTCAAGACCTTGGGCTGTTCGCGTCGGAACTGCCCCCCATCCCACTGCACAGCTCGACTCAGATGAACAACCGGACCGTGGAAAAGGTTCGTTTTCTCGAACAGATCGGGTTCTCCCGGGTTGTTCTCGCCCGCGAACTCAGCTTGGCGGAGATCGCAGCAATCGGCGCCGCGACCTCGGTCCCCCTGGAGTTTTTTGTCCATGGCGCCCTCTGTGTCGCCTACAGCGGCCAGTGCTACATCAGCGAAGTCATGGCGGGACGGAGCGCCAACAGGGGGGAGTGCGCGCAGTTCTGCCGGCATATGTTCACCCTGAAAGACGGCGCAGGCAAAACAGTGGCAAAAGACCGCTATCTGCTCAGCTTGAAGGATTTGAACCTGTCGAATCGCCTTGCGGACCTCGTCGATGCGGGGATCAGCTCCTTTAAGATCGAGGGCCGGTTGAAAGACGAAAACTATGTCAAAAACGTCACCGCAGCCTATCGTGTTGCCCTCGATCGCCTCATCGATGCGCGGGAGGATGTGGTTCGCTCGTCCTCGGGACGGTGTCGTTTTGCCTTCACGCCGGACCCCGAACGTTCGTTTAGCCGCGGACAAACCGACTACTTCCTTACCACGCCGAGAAATACGGCGGCCGAGATCAGGACGCCGAAATCCATCGGCAAGCGACTTGGTCGGGTTGTTGCGGTGGATGCCGGCGGCTTTACCCTCGATGGAGAGGAACCGGTGCACAATGGCGATGGTCTCTGCTTTTTTCATCCACAAACCGGATTGATCGGCCTCAAGGTCAACCGGGTCGAAGGACGAACGATCTATCCAAAGGATGGGATGGCACCCCTGCACCTCGCCGTGGGGACGGAACTCTTCCGCAATGCGGATGGCCGCTTCGCCAAGTTGATGCAACACAGCATCCGTTGCCGGAAAATTGCCGTGCGGATGCTGCTTGAAGAAGTTGTCGACGGTCTGCAGCTGACCCTGACCGACGAGGACGGTATCGTCTCGACCACTACGCTTGCCTGTGCCAAGAAGCAAGCGACGCGTCCGGATTCCATTGCTACCGTGGCTGCCAGGCAGTTGCGCAAAAGCGGCGACACGGATTATGCGGTGGAGGAGGTCCTGGTCCGGCTCGATCCCGATGGGTACTATCCCTCTTCCCTCTTCAACGAGTTGCGGCGAAAAGCCTGTGCCCATCACGGCGAGGAGCGGCTGAGAAGATACCAACCCCAGCGCGCGCACCGCACCCCCAGCACGATTCTATGGCCCGGCGAGACGGTGGACTTCGCCGACAACATCACCAACGACAGGGCTGCGGCGTTTTACCGCCAACATGGCGTCCGGCATATCGATCCCGCCCTTCCCCGTGCCCGCGATGTCGAGGGATGCGCGCTGATGACGACCAAGTATTGTATCAAAGCGCAATTGGGATGGTGCCCGCATTTGAACTGGCACGCAACCACACCCAAAGAGCCTTTGACTCTAACCGATAAGACAGGGACCTACATCTTGGGATTCGATTGCCGCAAGTGCGAGATGACCGTTACAAGAAAGGGACCATGGCGAAAAGCGGGAAAATCGGTTCAGGCTCGGCTCGATGCGCGCCATAAAGCGCCGCTTCACGGGGCGGACGAATCGGCCGGCGCAGTGGATGACGAAGGGGTGTAATAGTAATCGTAGCGGGTTAGAATCTGGTTGGTGAAGGTCCATGCCTCGCTGTACGACAGACCGCTGTTGTCGGGAATGACGATTCTGACATAGAGATCGCTGCCGTGCTTGGCTTTCAGTGCCGCCAACTCGTTTTCCAGCGTCGCGCGGTCAAGGGGGCGATAACCGCTTTCGCCCGGCTTGCGCAGACTCACCCCGGATTTTTGATACATCACCTCGACCACCTGCTTGTTGGCCGCCGAACGGGCGGGCCTGAGCAGTTTCTGGTATTTTTTGTCAAGCTCGGTGAACTCCCCTTGGAGACTGAGCAACTTCGTATCGCTTTCATGGTACTTGGCGCGCGCGCTGCCGAGTTCTTTTTCCAGGCGAGCGGCGCTCTCGCGGGTCGCGGTCAACTCGGTCCGGGTGCGTTCCTGTTCGGCCATCAACCCGGTCAGTTTGCCCTGCAACTCGCCAAGGGTTTTGTTGCGACCGGCCAGCGCCTCGGCCTGTTCCTGGTTGAGCGCTTGCAGGCGACCAATCTCCGCTTTCCTGCTGTTGCCGATTTTGTGCGCCTCCTCGGCATCCGCCCTGCTGCGCAACAGTTCCAACTCCAAAGAGGAGGAACGCTGCTCGAAGTAGGCCAGTTGCTCCTCAAGGGTGGCGTTGGCCTTGAGACGGGATTGCGCCAGATGCAATGCCTGTCTCGCCTCTTCTTGCGCCTCTTCCTTCTCCAATACGTTGCTTTTGAGGGCGTCCAACAGGTTGCGATTATTCAGCGCCATGATCACGATGACGAGCAAGAAAATCTTGAGGATCACCATCATGACATTGCTGAACGACGACCAAAATCCCTCCTCCAGATCTTCGTGACCGCCGCCGGTCAGGTTGGGAAAGCCGCTGTTCATGGCGTCTCCTCTTTCCTGTCAAGACGAAATCCCTGGCGCACCGATGCGTGCAGGTCGTCGATGGCGCCGGCATTCTGGGCAACGATTGCCTGTAGATTATCCACCGCCCGTTGGAGGTGGTCGCCCGCTTGCAGGAAACGATCCTGCACCTGATTGATGCTTTCCGCGGCTTTCTGCAGGTCCGCCGTCAGCAAGGCGACATCGCCTAAGAGGTTGTGTTCGGTGTATTTGAAACGGGGCAGGATGTAGAGCGAGGTCACATCCTCGATATTGGCCAGCAACTGGGTGCGGGCATCCTGCAAGCGGAAATAAAAGTAGGCAAAAAAGACGTAGCAGACAATGGCGGTGACCGTGGTGCTCAACGAGTTGGACATGCCGCCGATGATATCCCACATGTTTTTCATGTTGTCCGGGGAGTTCATCAATCCCGCCGCCCCCATGAGGGCCACTGCCAGGGAAACGACCGTCCCGAGCACACCGGCCAGAATCAGGATGCTGTTGACGAAGCGCACCAGCGTGAACTGCGCTTGCTGGTCGGCGGCCAGGGTTGCGGCCAGGGCTCCCTGGTTGACCGGCGCCAACTGGCTAGCAATGGTCTGGACGGCGCGATACCTCCTTGTGATCAAGGCGGTATCCGGCAAGGTAATGGCAGGATTGGAGACCTTCTCTCCCGCACGCTTGATAAAACGGTGTAACGCCTCCTGCTCGCGGTTGTAGGCGAGGAAGATGAAAACCATCCGGACCAAGCCAAGCAAGAAGATGAACAGGATGGCACCGTTGAGTACCAGTCCCAACAGCCCTGCCTGGGTCGTTTGAAAAAAGATCGTCACCGGATCCCGGTACACGATAAGTATCGCCAACAGGAGGGTCAGCACTGCGAGCATTTGCAACAAGGTGATGGAGTATCGGGGTCTCTTGAATTTCAACATGGATTCGACAACCTCCCGGTCGAGTTGCGTATAGATTACCGTCTGTGTGTCAACGATTGTGTACAGGCGGTACGGCTGCCAAGGGTGTTTGTGACCGCGGGCCACCGATCCTTGCCAAGGGATGACGTCTGTTCAAGGTGCCTATTCATCCCAAAAGAAACCGTGGCCGAAGGTCAGGGTAAACGATTACCTTTGGAAATGGCAACAAAATGTCTCGTTGCCGGATGACGGTGTCCCGGCACCGGCCTTTTCGCTACTAATCGCCGAAGGTCCTGCAAGCCTTCCACGACAACGGTTTACAGGACCTTTTGTTTTTCCCGTATCCCTCTTGCGATTCGGATGAAAATCCAGAACATTATCTGCTTATTATAACGTGCAATGCACCAGGAACAGTTCGCAGGCCCCGCTTTGTCGGCGTTTTTTGCTGTTGACAAAAGGGCCAATCTCAAATAGGTAGTTGCTAACTTTAAGTTAATTAGTTCTAGCTTGTTACTCATGATTTCCGGCTGATTCCGCAAAACAGGGTTTCATCGGATTTTTTATTGTCATACGCTCTTGCAAGACACAAAACATAACGATGTTACGATAAAGAGGTTCCTCGAAACAAAGCGTTAACCAAAGGCTTTTTCAGCCGACACAACAACCTGCTTTTCCCCTGCAGTCGACATCCGGCCCCGTTCTCTCCGTAGAATTCCAGCCGGTAGGGCATACCGTTTGAACATATCCTGGATGTTGTTCCGGATAAGATCATTTGAGGAAAAATGGCTCAACGTATGACAGGAAGAATATCTACAAAAGTTGTGCATCAATACCGATCGAGTCAGAAAAAAGGCCGGCAAAGGAACAGTATTTAAACTGTTGCTTTCCGGCTTTTTTTGTATAGGGGGATCCGGAAGTCACCGAGGGTGACCTACGGGCAATAAAAACGCTTACAGATAGGAAAGAGGTACACATTGGAAACAAACGCAAAAATGTTCTGGACAGGGTTATCACCGGACGACGCCAGGGAAGCACTTGTCAACAAGGACAAGTCCATGCGCGACAAGCGGATGACGCTGAAAGAAGCAGTATCCAAATTCGTTAAAAACGGCGACAATGTCGGTATTGCAGGCTTTGTTAACGTTCGTCAACCTGTAGCGACCTGTCATGAAATGGTTCGCCAAGGGTTCAAAGATCTGACCCTCTCCTTTCAATCAGCCGGACTCGGCCCGGAACTTCTCGCCGGTGCCATGATCCTCAATCCCAATAAATTCTCCATCAAGCGCGTTGAGTTGGCATACTGGGGCCATGAGGCCTTCGGGCTCTCTCCGGCTTGGCGGTATTTGGCCGAGCGTGGCATGATTGAGATCGAAGACTGGAGCAACTACAACATGTCGGCCCGTTTCAAGGCCGGTGCCATGGGCCTGCCTTTCATCCCCACCCGCAGCCCACTCGGCGGTGACATCAAGAATTGCAGCCGGACGAAAATCATCAACTGTCCCTTTACCGAGCGCCCCATCGGCTTGCTGCCGGCTAGCAACCCCAACGTTGCGATCGTTCACGTCCAGGCCGCCGACAAGTTCGGCAACTGCATCATCCGCGGGACCGACTGCACCTGCGCCGAGATCGCCATGGCTTCCGCCCACACCATCGTCACCTGCGAACAACTGGTTTCCCACGAATTGGTTACGAGCAATCCGAAAGACATCATGATTCCGTTTGCAGCGGTCGACGCGGTTGTCGAGGTGCCCTATGGCGCCTATCCCGGAGCCTGCCGCCGTCATTACTGGTTCGACGGCGATCACACCCGCAAGTTCCTGGCCTGCATTGCACCTATGTGCAAGGGCGGAGCACCGGATGCGCTGCAAGCCTATTACGACGAGTATATCTACGGTGTCGAGAATTTCGGAGAATTCCTGCAGAAAATCGGCGTCAACCAGCTGTTGGCGGTGAAGGCGGCCGAAGCCCATCATTGCGAACGTCTGGCTTGAGAGCGGATTTACTCATTGTGTGCATGAAATTCTCGAACCTTCAAGATAAGGAGTCAACATGACAGCTTCAACGGATTACACCGCCCAAGAGATCATTGTTGTGGCGGGTGCTAAAGTACTGGAAGATAATAAAATAGTCTTTGTCGGGACCGGCCTGCCCATGGTCGCCTCCCTCTTGGCCAAGCGGACCCATGCACCGGGACTGATCCCGGTGTTCGAGGCCGGTGCAGTCGGTCCGCCCCTGGATCACGGTCTGCCCGTATCGGTCGGCTGTTCCAGAACCTTCACCGGGGCTTCCTACGTGAAGGGTTTGAACGCCGCCTTTGAGCTGACCCAGCGCGGATTTGCCGACTTCGGTTTCATCGGCGGCGCCGAGGTGGATATGTACGGCAACCTCAACTCCACCATGATGGGCGATTACCCCGCCGGTTATCAGAAACCCAAAGTTCGCTTGCCCGGTTCGGGTGGCGCGTCCGACATGGCTGCTTCCTGCGAGCGGACCATTCTGATCGTCCCCCACGACAAGAAGAAATTCAACGAGAAGCTCTCCTACATAACCAGCCCCGGACACCTCGACGGCACACCGGGTGCCCGTCAGAAAGCCGGCATGCAAGGCAAGGGACCGTATCGATTGATCACCACCAAAGGTATCTTCGACTTCGAGGAGAAGACCAAGAGAATGCGACTTATCCAGACCTTCCCTGGCGAAACCGTTCAGAGCATCCAGGATGCTACCGGTTTTGAGTTGCTGGTCGCTCCCAATGTCACCGAGTTTGCTCCTCCCACCGTTGAGGAGATCCGGTTGATTCGCGAGGTAGTCGATCCGGATGGCATTTTCGTCAAACGAGCAGCTAAATAAGCAGCAGTAATCCGGCAGTGCCGTTTCTGCGGCACTGCCGGCACTCTTTATTAAGACAATTCGATACGGAAAACATTACAAAATACGTTTGAAGCAAGAACAGCAACACCGAAAAAATTGACAAAGACACCCGTACCTAAAAAGAATACTCTCTTGTTGCCTGCCGCAATGATCGGCAACGAACACTTTGGTCGCGCTTCCGCCTTGCGGAATTCTTTTTATCAATCTCCACCCAAACCGTTTTCTTAAACGTCCAATCAAACACCGAACAACAAGGAGCTGACAACATGAAAATTTTGAAAATCGATCATCTTGGCATCGCAGTCAACAGTTTGGAAGAGGGCAGCAAATTTTGGTCTGATATTATGGGTCTTAAACTGCATGGTTCCGAGACTGTTGAGGAACAGAAAGTCACCACCGCTTTTTATCCGGTCGGCGAGAGTGAAGTGGAACTGTTGATATCGACCTCCCCTGATGGCCCTATCGCCAAATTCATCGAAAAGAATGGTGGCAAGGGAGGATTTCAACATGTAGCATTTCAAGTAGAAAACATCGAAGAGGCTTTGGCCGAGTTGCAAGAAAAAGGAGTGGCATTAATTGACAAAACTCCCCGGATCGGCGCGGGTGGATGCAAAATCGCCTTCCTCCATCCCAAGGCAACAGGCGGCATCTTGGTCGAGATATCTCAACGTGGTTAAGCAAATACCCTCCCTTACGATATTCGCGGCAACGAACACCGCAAGGGTTATATGATCCTGGTATTGGCGTCAGCCTGACCTTGTGAACAGGATGGCGCCAAGCTGGTTTCTTTCTTTTTTCACTTGGGAATAATCCCTCAAGATAACGACAAGGAGTAAAAAACATGGCAACTGGATATGAGCAATGGCTTGAAATGGCAACCAAGCAGATGAAGGGGAAATCCCCGGACACGCTGAATTGGAAGTCGCCGGAGGGTATTACCGTTAAACCGATGTATTTTGAGGACGATCTCAAGGGGCTCGATTCCCTGAGCATGTTCCCCGGCATGGCCCCCTATACCCGTGGTCCGATGGCCACCATGTATGCCGGGCGTCCCTGGACCATCCGTCAGTATGCCGGCTTCTCCACTGCCAAGGCATCCAACGAATTCTACCGCAAGAATCTTGCCGCCGGCCAAAAGGGTCTGTCGGTAGCCTTCAGCCTTTCTACCCATCGCGGTTACGACTCGGACAATCCCCGTGTTGCCGGCGATATCGGTAAGGCCGGTGTTGCCATCGACTCGATCGAGGATATGAAGATCCTCTTCGACGGCATCCCGCTGGACAAAATGTCCGTTTCCATGACCATGAACGGCGCGGTTATCCCGATTCTTGCCATGTGGATCGCCACCGCCGAAGAGCAGGGCGTGAAACAGGAGCAACTTGAGGGAACCATCCAGAACGACATCCTCAAAGAGTACCTGACCCGGAACACCTACATTTATCCGCCGGAACCCTCCATGCGGATTGTTTCCGACATCATGGCATTTGCTTCTAAAAACATGCCGAAGTACAATACCATCTCCATCTCCGGCTACCATATCATGGAAGCTGGCGCCGACTCCGTCCTCCAGTGCGCCTTCACCCTGGCCGACGGTGTTGAGTATGTTCGTGCTGCCCTTGCATCGGGAATGGATATCGACACCTTCGCCCCGCGTCTGTCCTTCTTCTTTGGCGTGGGTATGAACTTCTTCATGGAGATCGCCATGCTGCGCGCAGCGCGCTTCCTGTGGCACCGCCTGATGCAACAGTTCAACCCGAAGAAACCGCAATCCTCCATGCTGCGGACCCATGTTCAGACCTCCGGTTGGTCGCTCACCGAGCAGGATCCCTACAACAACGTTATCCGCACCACCATCGAAGCTATGTCCGCAGTTCTTGGCGGTACCCAGTCGCTGCATACCAACTCGTTTGACGAGGCCGTCTGTCTGCCGACCGAACTGTCTGCCCGTATTGCCCGCAACACACAGATCATCATCCAGGAAGAGTCCCAGATCTGTCGCGTTGCCGATCCGTTGGGCGGCTCCTATTACGTTGAATGGCTGACGAACCAAATCGTTGAGCAAGCCCAAAAAATCATCGACGAGATCGAGGAATTGGGTGGTATGGCCAAGGCCATCGCTTCCGGTATGCCGAAAATGCGTATCGAAGAGTCTGCCGCCCGTCGCCAGGCCCGCATCGATCAGGGTAAGGACGTTATCGTTGGTGTTAATAAGTATCGGCTCAAAGACGAAAAAATGGATTTCGATATTCTCGAAGTACCGGATTCCGTTCGCCTTGAGCAGATCGCCCGTATCAACGAGACCAAGAAAAATCGCGACAGTGCCAAATGTCAGGCTTGTCTCGAAGCTATCACCAAGGCAGCCGCCGGTAATGGAAACCTTCTTGAGGTTGCCATCGAAGCAGCTAAAGCCAGAGCAACCGTTGGAGAAATTTCTGACGCTATGGAGAAAGTATTCGGCCGTTTCGTGGCCACCACCCAGTGTGTTTCTGGCGCCTACTCCTCGGAGTACAGCGAAGCCAGCAGCGACTCCGCGCAGGTTATCGAAGCCCTGCGCAAACGGACCGGCGATTTCTTGGCCAAGACCGGTCGTCGTCCTCGTATCCTCGTCACCAAGATGGGACAGGATGGCCATGACCGCGGCATCAAGGTCGTTGCCTCCTCCTACGCCGACCTCGGTTTCGACGTCGATATCAGCCCGATGTTCCAGACTCCGGAAGAAGCCGCGAAGATGGCCATCGAGAACGACGTCCACATTGTCGGCGCTTCCTCGCTTGCCGCCGGTCACAAGACCCTGGTTCCCGAATTGATCCAGAAGCTGAAAGAGAAAGGCGCAGGCGAGATCATGGTGGTTGCCGGTGGCGTCATCCCGCCGAACGACTATCAGTTCCTCTATGATGCTGGCTGCAAGGGCATTTACGGTCCGGGTACCCCGATCACCGAGTCCGCAGGCAAAGTCATGGATATGCTCGAGGCGCAGTATTGTAAGTAAAACAAGGTAGTTCGATATATTCGCAGGGTAACAAACGGACGGGCTAAAATCCGTCCGTTTGTTTATCCCGATGACGAAACCTTTACCATTGGTCCAATATGCATAAAGACCCTAGTTACTACATTCAGGGTGTGCTGGATAACAACCGCCTGATGCTTGCCCGCACCATTACCTTGGTCGAAAGCATTCTCCCCACGCATCAGGAAATAGCCAAACATGTCATCAATGATCTGCTGCCGCATACGGGTAAGGCCGTCCGGTTGGGCATTACCGGTGTTCCGGGTGCCGGAAAAAGTACCTTCATTGAAAGCTTTGGCACGCTCTTGACCACTCTTGGACATCGCGTTGCCGTTCTTGCCATCGACCCGAGTTCCACCCGTAGCGGCGGCTCTATCCTTGGGGACAAGACCCGTATGGAAAAGTTGGCCGTCAACGACATGGCTTTTATCCGTCCCTCGCCATCCGGCGGCAGTTTGGGCGGTGTGGCCAGGAAAACCCGAGAGACCATGCTGGTGTGCGAAGCCGCCGGATTCGACGTCATTATTGTTGAGACGGTCGGCGTTGGTCAATCGGAAACCACTGTGGCCTCCATGGTCGACTTCTTTCTCGTGCTGCAAATCTCCGGTGCTGGAGATGAACTGCAGGGCATTAAAAAAGGCGTCCTTGAAGTGGCTGATGCCATAGTGGTCAACAAAGCGGATGGCGATAATATTAACCGCGCGAAATTGGCAAAAAAACAATACGAGACAGCGCTTCACCTTGTAACCCCCTCCTCGCCCAACTGGTCTGTACCGGTTATGACCTGCAGCGCCCTTGAGGAGAAGGGCTTGGTCGAAGTGTGGGATACTATCAAGAACCACAAGAAAATAATGACCGCATCCGGCGAACTCGAGAATAAACGACAAGATCAAGCCATGTCGTGGATGTGGTTCCTGGTTAATGAAGGCCTGGAACGCTGGTTTTATCAGCATCCGGAAATTCAAAAACTGCTACCTAGCATTAAAAAAGGTGTCGAAGAAGGTAAACTTGCCCCGACACGCGCCGCCGACGAATTGGTATCCATACTCGGCAAAGATCTGCTTTTGTAAAAACATCACGTTTTTTTCGTTCCACTGCCCGCCTTCCCTGCCCTTTGGCCGGGAAGGCTTTTTTTGTGTTTTTGCACCGCATGTCCCTCTTTTCCGCGAGAAGTTCCATTCCTCGCGTAACTCTCGCCAGTCCCCCTTGAGAAATGGTGAATTTTCTTGACGCTCGTTCTGGGGGAGAGTATATACCGCAGACCAAAGGGACGGTCGCTTTCAAAAATACCTGGGCAATGCAGACAGCTGTCTTTCGCCTACGCTTCCTCTCTTTGATCATCCGCATGATCGTCAGTGTGATAGCCGGGTCCTGTGCAATAAAGAATCACGAACCCCGTCAGGTCCGGAAGGAAGCAGCGGCAGTGAACCTCTTTATGTGTATAGGGGTGCCCGGCTATCCTTTTTTGAGCGATCGGTCAGCCGGACTTCGCGACTCGCCACCGACGCTGCGTTCCCTCCCCTTGATTATCGACCGCCGGTAACCGCTGTGTCCTATCTCGTTCTTGCCAGGAAATCCCGTCCCCAGACCTTCGCCGAGGTGGTCGGGCAAAAACCGGTTGTTCGCACCCTGCAAAACGCCCTCACCCAAAACCGCGTACCCCATGCCCTTCTGTTTAGCGGTGTCCGCGGCACCGGCAAAACCACCCTCGCCCGGATCATGGCCAAGGCGCTGAATTGCGAGCAGGGCCCGGCCGCCGAACCATGCAACGCGTGCCGGTCGTGCCGGGAGATCACCGACGGAATCAGTCTCGACCTCCAGGAGGTGGACGGTGCCTCCAATCGCGGTATTCAAGAAATCCGCGAACTCAAAGAAAAAATCCGCTTCATGCCCACCAGCTCGCGCTTCAAGATCATTATCATCGACGAAGTGCACATGCTCACCACCGAGGCATTCAACGCCCTCTTGAAAACCCTCGAAGAACCGCCCAGCCATGTCTATTTCATGTTCGCCACCACCGAGATACACAAGGTGCCGATCACGATTCTTTCCCGTTGCCAACGCTACGAACTCAAGCGTCTCGGCCACCTAGAACTGAGCGAGCACTTCACCCGGCTGGCCGAGTTGGAACAGGTCAACATGGAACCGGAGGCGGTGGAGATGATTGTGCGTGAGGCAGGCGGCAGTGTGCGCGACGGCCTCAGCCTGCTTGACCAGATCTTCTCCTATTGCGGGCGGGAGGTTCGTGCCGAGGACGTGATCGAGGTGCTTGGACTCGTCAGCCATCAGTTGGTTGCAGGATTGGGGACCGCTCTGCTGAGCGGCGATTTGGCAACCGTCTACACCCTGCTTGACCAAATGTACCTGCATGGCGCCGACATCAAACGGTTCGGCAACGATCTCTTGAGCTGGTTTCGCGCCTTGGTCGTCTGCAAGGTCAGCAAGAATCCCGGCTCCGTTCTTGAGGTGACCGACGAGGAGTTGGCACAACTGGGGAATGTTGCCGGAGCGCATTCGCTGGAAACCCTGGCGGCGATGTTCAACCTGCTCCTCGAAGGCTTGGAGAAAGTTGCCCTGTCACAGCAGCCGCGCCTGGCACTTGAGCTTGCCTTTATCCGCGCCGTGCAGTTCCGCGATGTGGTGCCCGTTTCCGAGCTGATCGCCCGCTTCGACCGGTTGCTCGCCGCAAACCCTCTCGACTCTCTGCCGGTCACCGTATCCCCGACCGTGGCGGTGCCGTCGCGGCAGACTCGTGCCATCTCAGAGGTCGAGTCGGGGAATGCCCCTGTTCCCGAACCTAAGCCGCAACCCTTCTCCGGCCTACAAGACACTGCTGCGTCGAAGCAAGTGGAGCCGTCGGTGCATGGAACCCACCCTTCCCCGTCCGAAACCGAAAAACCCGCAGTCAGTGATCAGCGCCCTCTGGGCGCCGACCCGACAGAAACGGTGCATCGCGATGCGCCGCCGGACGATCGACAACTGCCACCGCCAGCAACCGTCCCTCAGTCCGGCGATTCCAAGAAACGCATCCGTCAACATTGGGACGCCTTTTTGAAATATGTGCGCGAGCGGCAGCCTTGGGTCGCGGCCTCCTTGCAGATGGCCAACTCGGTCGAACGCAAGGGCGACGCCCTGGTCATCCATTTTACTGACAGCGCCGACTGCACCCTGCTGAAACAGCAAAAAACCATTCACGCCTTGGCCGAATTTGTCCTCGATTTTTTTCAGGAAAACCTCCGCATTCAATTCGAGGTTCCCGGCTCCGACGCTTGTGCTCTCGATCCCGCCAATGGCCTGGCGCCGCTTCAGGAACGGCGGGCGCTTGCCAACGATCCCCTGGTGCTCACCGCGCTCGATGTCTTCACTGGTCAGGTCGGTGAAATCCGAGTGGGGTCGCGGTACCGCGGTAGTACGCCCGCGGCCGGAACCTCCCGCGCCGAGGAAGATCAGGGTCCGAGCGAACCCTAGCGGATATTTTCTCATCCTTGTTGTTTTCAACACGAGCAAACACACTCTACGAGGTATCTCCCCATGAACATAGGCGATCTGATGAAACAGGCGCAACAGTTCCAGGAAAATCTGGTCTCTGTGCAAAACGATTTGGCCAACAAGCAGGTGACCGGGTCAGCGGGAGCGGGCATGGTCACGGTCACGCTCAACGGCAAAGGGGAGTTGCTCGATCTGGTTATCGAGCAAGCCTTGGTGCAGCCGGAAAACACCCAAATGCTGCAAGACCTCGTCGTCGCGGCGGTCAACGATGGCCTCGTCAAAGCCAGGGAACTGGGCAAAGCCGAAATGACCCGTTTGACCGGCGGCCTCAATATCCCCGGTCTGCTCTAAGATGCAGGTGATTCCCCCGGCCCTGGGACGGCTGATTGCCGACTTGAGCAAACTGCCCGGTATCGGCCGTAAAACCGCCACCCGCCTCGCCCTCTACATCTTGCGTCGGCCTGCCGCCGAAGCGAAAAACTTGGCCGACGCCCTGATGGTGCTCCATGACACCATCCATCTTTGCCGTCAGTGTTTCACCTTTTCCGAAACCGATCCCTGCGCGATCTGCGGCAACCCCAACCGCAACTCCCGCCTGGTTTGCGTGGTGGAGGAGCCGGGCGACCAGATCGCCATCGAGAAAACCGGGGCTTTTCGCGGCACCTACCACATTCTCCACGGCGTGATCGCGCCGATGGATGGCATCGGGCCCGATGAATTGAAAATCCGCGAACTCGGGCAACGGGTCGCCTCCGGTGCTGTGGATGAGGTCCTGATCGCCACCAGTTCGACCGTGCCGGGGGAGGCCACCGCCGCCTATCTCGCCGAGATGCTCAAGAAAGCAAATATCCGTGTCAGTCGGCTGGCCTGCGGCATCCCCATGGGCATGGACATCAAGTACGCCGACGAGCACACCCTGGCGCGCTCCATCGAGTCCCGCCAGACGCTCAACGACTCGCCCTGATTGCTTCCGCTCCGGCCGCCATCGGTTCGCAGTTTGCAGGATTTCCACTGCAATCTCCGGGAAATGTTGCCTCCTGCATTTTCACCTACCGCTCTCGCGTTCGTATGCTACAATACCGCATACAGTGTCCGCTCTGGCTGCGGCCCGTCTCGATATCGGTCGCATTGCCTGAATACAGCCCACAAGGAGATCGCGATGATCACGCTGGTTGAAACCGATATCACCACCATGAAGGTCGATGCTATTGTCAATGCCGCCAACGAAAGCCTGCTCGGCGGCGGTGGAGTCGATGGCGCCATTCATCGGGCCGCCGGTCCGGAGTTGTTGGAGGAATGCCGCGCCATCGGTGGCTGCAAGACCGGTCAAGCCGTGCTGACCAAGGGATACAATTTGCCGGCAAAATACGTGATTCACACGGTCGGCCCCATCTGGCAAGGCGGCAACAACAACGAGCCGGCCCTGCTGGCAAGTTGCTATCGCCGCTGCCTGGAACTTGCGGTGAAAAACAACATCCAATCCATTGCCTTTCCGGCAATCAGTTGCGGCGCCTACGGCTTCCCTCTGGACGAGGCCGCCGACATTGCCGTCGATACCATTCAATCCTTTCTCGACCGCAACGGCCAGCCCAAGGAGGTGTACGTGGTCTGCTTTCAACCGCGCGCCAAGTTTGCTTTTGCCCAAGCCATCCGGGGACTTGAGGGATAAGCGACACCATATCGAGCCTATTCGATCAAGACAGCCTCATGCCCGCTCCCGCCGCGACCATCCAGGATCTCTTCGCCTACGGCTCGTTGATGTGCGAGGATATCATGGCCACGGTGGCCGGCGCGCGGTTCCACGGCACGCCAGCGGTTCTTGCCGGTTATCGCCGCTTTCTCGTGAAAGGCGAGCAGTATCCGGGTGTGGTTGCCGTTGCAAACGGCACTGTCGCCGGCATGGTCTATCGCAACATTTCCCAGAAAGGCTGGTTGCGGCTCGACCGTTTCGAAGGAGCGATGTATAATCGCACCCCGGTAACCGTGCTCTTCGACAACAAAACCGAAGGGTTGGTCCACTGTTATCTCTTCCGGCCGGAATTTTTCGACCGCCTGACCTCTACCGAATGGGAGTACGACACCTTTCTCCGGGGCGGCAAAACGCTGTTTCAGAATCGGTACGGAGGGTTCAAGGCCATCGACTGAACATCGCAGGCCGGGGCTTCACGATCCAAGGACCTACACTTACCCAGGCAAGGAGTTGCCATGCGCATAGGAATCGATATTGGCGGCACCCACACGGATGGTGTGCTCATTGATGGAACAAGGTTGGTCGCAGCGGCTAAATCTCCAACCGATCGCGACAATTTACTGGAATCGATCAACCGGGTGCTGCATGCGATCCTCGCCGGTCAGGACCCTGTTCGAGTTCGTACCCTAAACCTGAGCACCACCCTCTCCACCAACGCCATCGTCACCGGCCGGATCGATCCGGTCGGCATGCTGGTGGTGGGCGGTCCGGGGATAGCGGCCAGCAACTACCGCATCGGCGAGCACTTCCACCTCATTTACGGTAGTCTCGATCATCTGGGCACCGAAACCTCAGCCCTGGACGAACAGGATCTGGAGGAGGCCATTGCTGCCTGCCGCGACCGGGGAGTAAAGTGCTTCGGCGTGGCCACCAAATTCTCGCCCCGCAATCCGGCTCATGAGAATCGCATCCACGAGGCCCTGGCCGATCAGGCCGATTTCGTCTCGCTCGGCCATCTCGTATCGGGTCAGCTCAACTTCGGCCGCCGCATCCACACCGTGTACTACAATTCGGCTGTCTGGCGCACCTTTCGCAGTTTCGCGGGCGCCCTGTCCGCAAGCCTCAAGGGGTTCGACCTGCAGGCTGAGGTCAATATCCTCAAGGCGGATGGTGGCACCATGCCGCTGGCACGCGCCTTGGATGCACCGGTGCAGTCGATCTTTTCCGGTCCGGCTGCCTCGGTCATGGGCATTCTTGCCACCCATTCGGCCAGCGAGGATCTGCTGATGCTCGACATCGGCGGTACCACCTCGGACATTGCCCTGTTTGCCGCTGGCGATCCGCTTTTAGAGCGCGAAGGCATTGCCATCGAAGGTCGGCCTACCCTGGTGCGCGCCATCCATGTCGAATCCATTGGCATCGGCGGCGACTCGTTGATCCATTTCGAGAATGACGCCGTGAAGACCGGGCCGCAGCGGCTTGGTCCCTGCATGGCCAGCGGTGGTTCGGAACCCACCCTGATGGATGCCCTCAACGTCCTCGGTCTCGCCGCTTTCGGTGAGGTGCAGCGTTCCAGGGAGGGGATCGCGGCGCTTGCCGAAGGCCACGGTTCGACCGCCGAACGCTTGGCCCAGGAAGCGGTGGATGCGGCGGTCAACGCCATTGCCGCCAAGATCGAGGCGCTCGTTCGGATGGTCAACGCAAAGCCGGTCTACACTATCCACGAGATCCTAGAGGATCGGGAGATACGCCCGAACAAGCTGATCGTGATCGGCGGACCGGCAGCGGTGTTCAAGTCGCTGCTCGCTGCCCGCTTGGGCATGGAGGTGATCGTCCCTCCCCTGCACGGTGTGGCCAATGCCATTGGCGCCGCCTTGACCCGGACCACCAGCTATCTCGCCCTCACGGCCAACACCTCGCGAGGCCAACTCTCGGTTCCGTCACTCGGCATCTTCCGGAAGGTGCAGCGGGGTTTCGGCTTGGAGGATGCCATCGGCGAGGCCAAGAACCTGCTCAAGGCCGATCTCGAACAGGCGGGAATCGATATTCCCACCGAGGACATTCAGATCACCCAAGCCGATACCTTCAACATGGTCGAGGGCTCGTATACCTCGGGAAAAAATATTCGCGTCGTCGCCCAGGTGCGGCCCGCGGTCGTCGCCCGGCTGGACAACGCCGCCGACCCCGTCTCCTTCTGACCGACCAAACCTCGATAGAACGTGAAAAGAACATGCTCCTGCAACCTCCAGCCCCACAGGTTCCGTCATGCTGAAAGCCCAAACATCCCTCGGCGTCATCTTTTTCCCCGCCTTTGACTGGGCCATCTCCCCTACCCATCCCGAACGGGAGGAGCGGCTCCTCTACACCCAGGACCAGTTCCGCGAGGAGGGGCTGTTCGACGTCGAAGGGATCACCGAGCACCGCCCCCTCTTTGCCACGGACCTGGACATCATGCGGGCGCATTTCTGCTTTCCTTCGGTCCAGGCCATCTGCACCGAATCGCATCGCATCTCCGCTGGCGGCGCCATCCAGGCCGCCCGGCTGGTGCTGGAAGGAGAAACCCGGCGCGCCTTCGCCCTGGTGCGTCCCCCCGGCCACCATGCCATGAAGGTGGTACATGGCAACCGCGGCTTCTGCAATATCAACATCGAAGCGGTGATGGTCGAATGGATTCGCGAGCATTACGGCCGCAAGCGCATCGCCATCGTCGATACCGACTGCCACCACGGCGACGGGACCCAGGATATCTATTGGCACGATCCGGACGTGTTGTTCATCTCCCTGCACCAGGATGGCCGTACTCTCTATCCCGGATCGGGCTTTCCCTATGAAAACGGTGGGCCGAGAGCCCTGGGCAAGACCATCAACATCCCCCTGCCGCCGCGCACTTCGGACGAGGGCTATCTGTATGCCCTGGAAAACGTGGTGTTACCGATTCTGGCCGATTTCAAGCCCGACCTGGTGATCAACTCCGCCGGCCAGGACAACCACTACTCCGACCCGATCACCAACATGCAGTTCTCGGCCCAGGGCTATGCCCGGCTCAACGAACTGCTCAAACCCGACATCGCCGTACTCGAAGGCGGCTACTCGATCAAGGGCGCCTTGCCCTATGTCAACCTTGGCATCTGCCTGGCCATGGCGGGCTGCGACTACTCGGCGGTGCGCGAACCGGATTACAACGCCGCCGCGCTCCGCGAAGAACCCGAGACCATGGAGTACATCAAGCAGAGCTGCGGGCCACTCCTGGACGGCTATTTGCATCCGGCCATGGGCGATTTCGAGAAGCAGGGGGAATTTTTCGTCCGCGAACGCAAGATCTATTACGATACCGACGGCATCCTCGAGAAGCAGCGTGAAGAACTCAAGGATTGCGATCAGTGCCGGGGGGTGCGTTTGATTAAAAGCGGCAGCAGCCATCTCCTGACCTGTTTGGGCGTCGAACTGCCCATCGACTGCTGTCCCGCCTGCGAGCGCGAAGGCTACGACGCCTTTCAGCGCAAGGGCAACGAGTTTCTCGTGACCCAGTTGCTCGACCAGAAGAACAAGCAGTACCGCTATCGGCCCAAGGAGTGAGCGCAGCGCCATAAAACGTGCGCAGGCTCGATACATAAAAAGCCGATCAGGGTCCCGCGGCAGCGGAACAATGGTTTGTTGGCCCTGACGCAAATAGGCCTTGTTTCTTGATTTTCTTTTTTGCTACAATTGTTCCAGCTTTGATTTCAACCCCGGAACCCGGTCATGGCAAAACCCCTCGATGCGACGCTCAACAGTGTGTTATCCTCCGCGCAGCTGCCGGTGCTGCCGGCCATCGCCTGTCGGCTGCTGGAACTGACCGCCCAGGAAGACATCGCGTTCACCGATATCGTCAACCTGATCGCCCAGGACATGGCGCTGACCGCCAAGCTCCTGAAGGTCGCCAACTCTTCATTTTACAGCTTTCCGCAGCGGATCGTCTCGATCAATCAGGCAGTCTCCCTGCTCGGCATCAAGGCGGTACGCAACCTGGTGCTCAGCTTCACCTTCCTCTCCATGGGCAGGCAACAGGAAAACAGCCTGTTCAATTTCAACCTGTTCTGGGAGCGCTCCCTGGTCGGCGCCACGGCTGCCAAGCTGATCGCCCGGCTCCTGCCCCGTGTCGATGGCGACGAGTTGTTCACCATCGCTCTGCTGCAGAATATCGGCCAGTTGATTTTCGCGCTGACCATGCCCTCGCGCTACAACCATGTCCTCGAACTGCTGGCGGTCGACGACAAGGAAATCGGCGAGGTGGCGCTCGAAGAGGAATATCTTGCCATGCCCCATACCATCATGGGGTACGAAGTCGCCCGCGCGTGGGGATTGCCGCCGGCCATCCTTGCCGCCATCCGTTACCATCACGACCCTGCCACCTATTCCGGCGACGACCCGCAGGAACTGTTGACAGTGCGGATCGTCTATCTGGCCGACCTGGTCAGCCGGATCTTTTATTCCTGCGCTCCCGACCGCCATTACAAGCAGCTTGAGCAGGAGGCCCGGCAGCTCGGTCTCGACGGTCTGACCATCAAGAATTTCCTCGGCATCATCGACCGAGAGATCGCCAAGGCGGCGCGCACCTTCGATATCGCGATCAATCCTCTCCGGCCGGTGGCCGAGATCATCCAGGAGGCCAATATCAGGCTTAGCCTCCTGCACCTTAGCTACGAGGAGATGAACCAGGAGTTGCTGCGCGCAAAAAACGAGCTGGAAACACTGCGGCAGCAGCTCGCCGAGAGAAATCTTCTCCTGGAGCGGCTGGCAAACCTCGACGGCCTCACCGAGGTGCACAACCACCGATTTTTTCAAACCTTCCTCCATGCGGAACTCAACCGGAGCGTCCGCAACAGGACCCATCTCGCCCTTTTGTTGGCCGACATCGATCATTTCAAACAATTCAACGACACCCATGGCCACCAGACCGGCGATTACATCCTCAAGGAGCTGTGCCTGGTCGCCAAGTCCGCGCTCCGCGGCTACGATTTGATGGCGCGGTATGGCGGCGAAGAGTTTGCCTTTGTCCTGCCCGAAACCGATGCGTCTTCCGCCCTGATCGTGGCCGAACGGCTGTGTCGGACCATCGGCGGGCACGATTTTTTCGACGGGCAACATCATTACCGGGTCAGTGTGAGCATCGGGTTGGCAAGCGTCCAGCCGACTTCCGAAGATTGCAGCGCAGACGAACTTATCGATCAGGCCGACCAGGCCCTCTACGAGGCCAAGAACCGGGGGCGCAATCAGGTCGCCCTCTTCCAGCCCCGTAGTAAAATGCAATGGCTAGCCGCCTGAGGATGATGTTGCGGCCACGCAAGGCCGCGACGCTCGGCACTGTCGACTCTTCCCCTGCCGCTGTCTTCGATCCCGATTCGGCGACGGCGAACCCGTATCGAACCTCTCCCTTTTCATTCTGCGCACAAGGAACCCTCGATGAACCTCTTGCACCGCTTTCTCCGGCACCGGGTGACGCTGCTTTCCCTCCTTCCGTCCGCTTTTTTGATCTGCACCCTTGCCTTGCTTCCAGCCAAGACGGCCCAGGCGTTCTCCGAGACGAACGATTTCGATTGGGTTGTCTATGTCAAGGACACCCAGAAGATGAAAGGACCGTTGCAGGAACCGATCACCATCGACTTCGAGGCGGTCAACACCTCGGGCAACATCGTCGGTGAATACATCGGTTCCGCAGTGATGACCTTTGGCAAGGATCTGGGCGAGGTGTCCGCCAAGGTGGTCTCCACCAGCACCAATCTACGCTTCACCCTCAATCCGTCCGGTCCCAAGAACCAGCATGAGTATAGTGGGCAAGGCAGCATGACCATGGTCACGGTCGGGACTGGCACCGCCGATGGCCAAAGCAGCAGCCGCACCTTCGAGTCGACCCGGCCCATCTCCCTCACCGTCGACAAAACCCAGGTCGAACTGGTGGTGACCTATCCCAAGGGAACCGTGACCTATCACGGTTATATCATCGGCGAGGGCAAGGGGACCCATAAGGCCAAGATGGAGAAACAACAGCGGGAGCCAGCCAAGCGCGAAAAGAGCAAACGTCCGAAGAAAGCCACGCCGAAGCCGCAGGCGGATGAGCCCGAACTGGCCCCGTTGCAACCCATTCGAGATGACCAACCCGAATTGGCCCCCTTGAAGCCTATCCCCGACGATACGCCTGAATTGGCGCCCCTAAAACCTATTCCCGGCGACAATCCCGAACTCGCCCCCCTGGCGCCGATTCGAGACGAAGGTCCGGAGTTGGCGCCGTTGAAGCCGGTGACAGAGGAAGGCATCGAACTGGCTCCCTTGCCGCCGATCACCAAGTAGGGTAGAGGTACCCCTTCCCGGATTGCCCTGCCCGCATACCCCATCGACCGGTGTCGGGGTAAACACGCTCGATCGGGGATGCCGCCGCATGCACGGTATCCCCGACAACCCGCAGCGCCCTGTATCGCCTGGGCTGCAGAACCGGACCGCCGGTGCGTCCGCTCCGGGCAATCTCGATATATCGAAGGAGTTGCGATCATCCCCGGTCTTTTCGACCGACTCGATTCCAAGCAGCAGGAGGGCAGTGCAATGGAGCACATGAACGAACGGCTGGGTTCCTGGCAGATCGGCGACGATCCCAAAAAAGGTCGGGTCGAATTTCGACTGTTCTTTCCCAGCGAGGCCAACGGCCTGCGCCACAACATCCGGAGCATCCAGGTCTGCGGCTCCTTTCAGCGGGCCCTGGACCAGTCCGCCAACTGGGATCCGGCCAGCGCCCCGGCCTTGCGCCGTGCGCCTCATGCCGAAGGCGAGATCTGGAGCTATGCCACCCCCACCCCGCTCCCGGCCTATTTCTACGAGTACAAATACTACGTCACCTTCGACGATCCGGACGAACCGCCCCGTTGGGTGAGCGATCCCTTTGCCCGCTACGGCGGCAAAAGCGACATGAACGCCGCTTTTGTCGTGGGCGGCAGCCGTTCCAGGGACAACGTCATCGCCCCGCTTGCCGGCGGTCGCAAGCCGCTACGCGACCTGGTGGTCTACGAGTTGATGATCGACGACTTCACCGCCGAATACCGGGGGCTGCGCGCGCCGCTCGATGCCGTGCGCGACCGGATCGCCTACCTCAAGGAACTGGGCGTCAACGCCATCCTGTTCATGCCTTGGACAGCCTGGAACGACGAACGTTTTTCCTGGGGGTACACCCCTTCGCTCTATTACTCGGTCAGTTACCGCTACGCCAACGACCTCAATCGACCGGCGGAGAAGCTCTCGTGGTTGAAAAAGCTGATTAGCGAATGCCATCGCCAGGGTATCCATGTGCTCATGGACGGCGTCTTCAACCATGTGTATACCGGCTTTCCCTACAAGGCCTTCTACCAGCGCCATGATGCGGACTGTCCGTTCACCGGCGCATTCTACGGCGAATTCGACGGTCTCCAGGACCTTGATTTCAACCAAAGCTGCACCCAGCAACTGATCTTCGACGTCTGCCGCTACTGGATCGACGTGTTCAAGATCGACGGCATACGCTTCGACAACACGGTTAACTTTTATGCCAAGGGCGATAACCGGGGCCTGCCGCAACTGATGAGCGACATCGATGCATATCTGCACGCGAAAGGCGAGGAGAACTTCTCGCTTACCCTCGAACACCTGCAAATGGATGCGGTGGAGGTCACCAAAACGACCCGCGCCGACAGCTACTGGGACAACGGTCTGTATGGCCATTGTTTTGACGGGCTGTGGAACGACCGCATCCAGCCTGGCCTGCTCAATGCCCTCAACGCCAACCGGTTTCTCGAAGGCACCGGCAAGGTGCCAACCCTCTACTTGAGCAACCACGACCATTCGCACGTCACCTGGCAGGCCGGGGCGCGGGACAACGCCGGTGCCCTCCAGTGGTATCGGACCCAGCCTTGGGCGATCGCCCTCTTGACCGCGCCGGGTGCGGTCATGCTGCAAAACGGCCAGGAATTCGCCGAGGATCATTGGATACCAGAAGACGATCGGGGGAGTGGCCGCCGCGTGCAGGCGCGTCCCTTGCACTGGGGCTATTGCGCCGATCCCTTCGGCCGGTCACTGGAAAGGGTGTATGCCCGTCTGCTCCATTTGCGCCACCAATACCCGGTCCTGCGGAGCGACGGCTTTGTTCCCCACTTCTGGGAAGAATGGCAGACCCGCTTCAATCCGGAGGGATTGGGGATCGACACCGAGCGGCGGTTGCTGGTATATAGACGATTTTTCGATGACGAGCAGGGCCATCGCAGTTGGGCGGTCGTGGCCTTGAACTTCTCGCAGACCAGCCACCGGTTGGAGTTGACCTTTCCGGAAAATGGCACCTGGACCAATCTTCTCGACGAGCCGGCATGGTCCATCGTGGTGAGCGACCATCGGTATTCGTTGGATATCCCTTCTCATTGGGGAGTCGTTTTCTATCAACCTTGAACCCTGCACAGGATTTCGCATGCGTAGAGCCTTTTCCATCCTGGTGGTGCTTCTTGCCGTGGCCGCGGGAATGAGCACCTATCCGTACAATCCCCTTTATGGCCTATTCGCCGGAATTGTGGCGTATCTCCTGCTTGAGGTGTTCGCCCTGCGCCGCCGGATCGGCCGTCTGGAAAAGACCTTGGCCGAGGTGGCCGAGGCGTCGCGCAGGGACCAAAACGAAAGCGTGGCCGAGCCGGAGCTGACCTTCGATCTGGAACTGGACGAAGAGGTCGACGCCACTGCAACGCACATGCCGCCTCCTTCCTCGCCTCCCGGTCTATCCACGGCCTTCCCTGCCCGCTCTTTTCCGGAGGAAGAAGACCAAACCGCGAGACAACCACTGCCCCCGCCGGCGCAACCGCTCGCCGATCTGTTCTCCCGCCTGATCCGCTGGTGCACCGGCGGCAACCCGGTGCTCAAGATCGGCATTGTCGTGCTCTTTTTCGGGGTGGCCTTCCTGCTGAAGTACGCGGCCCAGCGGAACATGATCCCCATCGAACTGCGGTTGATCAGCGTGGCCTTGGGCGGTCTCGCGCTGCTGATCGTCGGTTGGCGGCTGCGGCGTAACCACACGCTCTACGGCCTGGGGCTCGAAGGGGCCGGCATCGGCATCCTCTACCTGGTGGTCTTTGCCGCAGCCAAGCTCTATCACCTGCTGCCCATGCCGCTGGCCCTGGCGGTGATGATCGGCCTGGTCGGCCTGTCCTGCGCCCTGGCGGTGCTGCAGGAGGCACGAGGGTTGGCGCTCTCCGGTTCCGTCGGCGGTTTCCTTGCGCCGGTGCTAATGTCCACAGGCGGTGGCAGCCATGTGCTGCTCTTTTCCTATTATGCCCTTTTGAACTGCGGCATCCTGGGCATCGCCTGGTTCAAGGCCTGGCGCGAACTGAACCTGACCGGCTTTGTCTTTACCTTTGGGATCGCCACCCTCTGGGGGGCATCGGCTTACGTTCCTGCCCATTTCGCCACCACCGAGCCCTTTCTCGTCCTCTTTTTCCTCATGTACTGCCTGGTCTCGGTGTTGTTTGCCCAGCGCCAGCCTCTGCAACTGCGCGGGTTCATCGATGGCCCGCTGGTTTTCGGCCTGCCAATCGTCACCGGCAGCCTCCAGGCCTATCTCGTGTACGATTTTCGCTATGGCTTGGCCCTGAGCGCCCTGGCGTTCGGTTTCTGGTACATCGGCTTGGCCCGGCTGTTGTGGAACCGATTGGCGAACGAAATGCGCCTGTTGACCGAGGCCTTCCTTGCCCTGGGCGTGGTCTTTGCCAGCCTGGCCATTCCCCTGGGATTGGACCCGCACTGGACCACCGCCGCCTGGGCCCTGGAGGGAGCGGCCATGGTATGGGTGGGTGTGCGGCAGAACCGGCCCGCCGCACGGATTTTTGGCTTGCTGCTCCAGATCGGCGCCGCAGTATCCTTTGCGGATTCCCTGTATCTGCCGCCGGAGAGTTACCTGTTTGCCAACCGGGCCTTTCTCGGTTGCGCCCTGATAGCGGTGGCCGCGCTCTTTTCCGGCTTCTGGCTGGATCGGAATCGATCTCAGGAGCGGCGTTGGGAACGGTTCCTGCCGCAGATCCTGTCGGCCTGGGGCCTGATGTGGTGGTATGGCGGCGGTTGGGCGGATCTGGAACGCCATCTCGATTGGCAAGCACAAGCGCCCGCCTTTCTGCTCTACGCCTGCGCGACCACGATCGGCCTGGGCCTGGCGTGTCTCCGCCTGCACTGGCAGCGGTTGACCGTCGGTCTGCTGCCCCTGCTGCCGTTCATGATGCTGACCTTGGCCGCGCAAACCCTGGGCTGGCACTACAGTCCCCTGCTCGCCCATTTTGGCTGGCTGGCCTGGCCCTTGGCCTTTGTTCTCCACTACGCCCTGCTCGCCCGTTTCGAGGACCATCTACCGCCGCGGCTGCTGCCTGCCTGGCACTGTCTTGGCTTCTGGATGCTGATCCTGACGATAACCGTGGAACTCGCTGATCGGGTCGATCGGGTTCCCGGTCTCAACGAGGCCTGGTCGTTGGCGCTCTGGGGGCTTGTCCCGACGGTGATGCTCTTTGCCCTGGAATTGCGCGGCGACCGGCTGGCCTGGCCGGTCGCCCGTTTTGCATCGCTCTATCATGGCGTGGGCACCGATGGACCGCTGTGCTGTTTGCTGGTCTGGCTCGTTTTTTCCTTTGCCGCCTCCGGCAATCCCGCCCCGCTCCCCTATATTCCTGTGTTCAATCCCCTGGAGACGATCGAGTTGGCCATCCTCCTCCTGGCCGGTATTCGCATCGTCCGCAGACAATCTGCCGGTTTCGCGCGCAAAGGGTGGATCGTCGCGGTTGCGACCCTGCTCTTCTGCTGGCTCAACGTGGCCACCGGACGCAGTGTCCATTTCTTCGCAGGCGTTACGTATGCCTTTGACACCCTGTTTGCCTCTGCGGTTTTTCAGGCCGCGACCGCCGCGCTCTGGTCGCTGCTCGCCCTGGCGCTCACCGTCTTGGGGGCAAGGAAGGAGGCGCGAACGATCTGGCTGGTGGGTGCGGCCCTGCTGGCCCTGGTTGTCGTGAAACTCTTTCTCATCGATCTGGCGGGCGCCGGGACCATCGGTCGGATCGTCTCCTTTCTCGTGGCCGGCCTGCTGATGCTGCTCATCGGCTTTTTTGCACCGTTGCCCCCCAAGACCAAGGAATCCTCGCCATGAACTCCGTGTATTTTGCCCTGTTTTGTTTGCTTGCGGCTGTCACCCCGGTGTCGGCCAACCCGCTCGTTCCCGGCGATTTTGCCTATGGCTGCCCGCTTCCGGTCGCCGAGGGCGCCGGTCTGCATAGCGTCGACCTACCGCCGGTTGTCTATGAAAAGGCGACGCGGGCCGATCTCGGCGACCTGCGGGTCTTCAACGCGGCCGGCGAGGTTGTCCCCCACGCGGTGCGACAGATTGCTGCCGAGAGCAGGCAGACCCGCACCTCGATCCCCTTCTTTCCGCTGCCCGGCGAGCGGCAACTGGCCATGGCCGATCTCTCCATGAGGGTGGTGCGCAACCCGGAAGGCGCGATCGTCACCGTGGAAACCGGACAGACAGGAGCGACGCCGTCGCAGACCACCTCCTCGTATCTCCTCGACACCACCAAGCTCGACGCGCACCCCACGGAGTTAGAACTTGCGTGGAGCGGCCCGGCCGGACTGCTCACCGTCTCCCTGGCGCAAAGCCGCGATCTGGCCCATTGGGTCCCCCTGATCGACCGGGCGGTGCTGGCCGATCTCTCCTTCAACGGCGGCACGGTCACGGTCCGCCGCATCCGCCTGCCCGGGAGCACCCTGCCCTATCTTCGCCTCGATTGCATCGAACGCGCCGAACCGGTGCAAATTCGGGAAGTGGTTGCGGTGGCCGGAACACCGGTTCATGCCGACGAGTGGCAATGGTTGCCGTTGCAGGCAATGGCGTTCAAGGAAGAACAGGGACAGCGGCTGATCGAGTACCGCTTGGATGCCCGGATCACGGCGACAGCCCTGCGGCTGGGCTTCCCGACGGCCAACTCCCTGCTCCGCGCCCAGGTCGAATCGCGACGGGACTCCGGCGAGGCCTGGCGACCGGTGACCCAGGCCGATTTCTATCGCCTCGATCTCCAGGGCAACTCGCTGGCCAATTCCCCGGTCCTCTGCCCGCCCATTTCGGATGGGCAATGGCGCATCGTCGTGCTCGTCGACGGGGCCGGTCTGGGAGGTCAGGCTTCCCTGCCCAAGTTGGAACTGGGCTGGCGGCCCGCGCAGGTGGTTTTTCTCGGCCGGGGCAGCGGGCCCTATACCCTGGCCTTCGGCAGCACCAAGGCCGCCGGGGAGGTTCCCGCCCACCAGGACACCCTGGTGCTCTCCGCCCTGCGCGACAGCAGGGCGGAGGAACACATCCGGAGGATCGAACCAGGGCCAATGCTGACCCTGGGCGGCGATCAGGCCCTGCGGCCGCTTCCGCGGGCGCTTGCCTGGAAAACGATCCTCCTCTGGGCTGTGCTGGTGGCCGGAGTCGCCCTGCTCGCCCTCATGGTTCGAAGCATCGTCAAGGAGATGCGCAAATCCCCCTAACCGATCCGGCACTGAACTTCAGGCGCCCAGGGTTGCCTTGACCTTCGCGGCCAGTTCCTCCAACGAAAAGGGTTTGGGCAGGAAACAGACACCCCTGTCCAAAACCCCGCGGTGCGCAATGACGTTTTCCGTATAGCCCGAAACGAACAGCACCTTGAGATCCGGATTTTGAATCGTGAGTTCCTTGGCCAGGTCGCGGCCGTTCATCTCCGGCATGACCACGTCGGTCATGAGGAGATCGATGCCGCCGGTTTGCGACGCAGCCAGACGGAGGGCCTGCAAGGGCGAGTTCGCGGCCAGCACGGTATACCCCAAATGTTCCAGCATGGTCTTGTTCAGGGCAAGAATCGCCTCTTCGTCCTCCACCACGAGGACGGTCTCGCCTTGGCCCCGCTGGATCTCCGCCACCGCTTCCTCCCTGCTCTCCGCCAGCGATCCTTCCATGCGCGGCAGATACACGCGAAAGGTCGTCCCCTCGCCGGGCTCGCTGTAGACGTTCACGAATCCGTTGTTCTGCTTGACGATGCCGTAGACCGTGGCCAAACCGAGGCCGGTGCCCTCGCCCAGATCCTTGGTCGTGAAAAAGGGTTCGAAGATCTTGTCCAACAGGTCCCGTTCGATGCCGCAGCCGTTGTCGCTGACCGCCAGCATCGCATAGTCTCCGGGCAAAAAGCCGTTTCGTTCGGCGCAGTAGGCGACATCGAAGCTCACCATGCCGGTCTCGATGGTGATCGTGCCGGTTCCACCGATGGCGTCTCGGGCATTGACGCAGAGATTGGCCAGCAACTGATCGACCTGCGCAGGGTCCATCATGATCGGCCAGAGATTGACACCCGGTAGCCATTTCAGCTCGATATCCTCGCCGATGAGGCGCTTGAGCATGGTCAGCATCCCGGACAAGGTGGCATTGAGGTCGAGCATCTTGGGGGCAATGGTCTGCTTGCGGGCAAAGGCGAGGAGTTGCCGGGTGATTTCGGCAGAGCGCCGACCCGCCCTGACTATTTCCTGGATATTCGTGTGCAGCGGATCCGCTGGTTCGATCTTGCGCAGGGCGAGTTCCGCATATCCCTGGATGACACTGAGCATGTTGTTGAAATCGTGCGCCACTCCGCCCGCCAACAGGCCGATGGATTCCATCTTCTGCGCCTGGTTCAACCGTTCCCGCAGCTTTTCGCCTTCCTCTTCGGCCCGTTTGCGCTTGGAGATGTCGCGGACGACCGCCGACATGCCCTCGGGCAGCCCATCGTTGCCGGTGACGAGGAAGGTCCGCAGTTCCACCGGAAAGATGGAACCGTCTTTTCTCCGGTATTCCTTTTCATAGAGGCCGGTACAGCCGTCATGCAGCAGCTGTTGTTTGACGTAGCCGTCTTCATGGATCAACCATTGCTCCGGGGTGAGGTCGCGGACATTGAGCTGCCTCAGCTCCATGCAGGTGTAGCCGAGCATGGCGGCATAGGCCTCGTTGCATTCCCGGATATTGCCGTTCATGTCCGTGAGGACAAAGGCATCCATCATGCTCCGATACAGGGTCCGGTAGCGTCGTTCGCTGAACAGCAGAGCCTCTTCCACCTTTTTCTGCTCGACGAGCCGCCAGATGTCGTCGGCAAGTCGGCTGACGATGGCGATATCCTGTTCCGTGTAGGGTTCGGTTTTGTCGGCTACCCCGGCAACGGCAACCACCTTGCCGCCCTGGGAAACGGGCGCCAAGGCTTCCCGTGTCGTTCCGAAAACGGGTCGGGAGCGGGGCGCATGCGTTGAAGACGCTTGAAAATCGTTGCAAACGACCGGTTGTTCCCCGCAGAGGGTTTCGACAGCGCAGGTGTCCGGCACACGGTCACCATTTGCCTTGCAACATTCCGCAGGAGCCTGCGAGCGAAACACCAGGACGTTTTTTCCCGGCTCGTTCCCTGCCCAAAGAGCAAGGGGGCTGTCCACCAGGGTGGCGATCTCCCGAAGCCCCCGTAAGCAGATCTCCTCCGGGGTATGGGCAAAGGCATGCTCGCGCAACGCGAGCCGCGCCTGAATGAGCCGCTGTTCCCTCCGCTCGTCGGTGCAATCTTGAAAGACCAGCACCGTGCCGACGGCGTCGCCGCATTCGTTGCGGAGCGGCGAAACCGACACACCCACAGCCCGCTCGACCCCATTTTTGGCGACCAGGACCGGTTGCCCGCCGTCATCATCCCGCCATAGTCTTTCGCCAAACCCCTTGGCAACGGGCAGAGCAATCCGTTCTCCGCTTGCTTCGTCGACCAGACTAACCACCTCGGCGAGCAACCTGCCGGCAGCCTCCTCCTGGCTCCAACCGGTCAACTTTTCGGCGACCGGATTGAGCAGTTCGACCCGCCCCTGGGCATCGACGGCGACAATGCCTTCGCCGATCGCCTTCAGGGTAATACTCTGATGTTCCAGGCTCCGACGTAATCGAGTCTCAGCCGCGTACAGTGCCTGGTAGGCATTCTTTTGCTTGTATTGCCAAAGAAACAGCCCCAGGCAGCCGGCGCCGCCGGCCAAAACCGCGAACACCGCCATGAGCAGGGCCGCGCGAAAACGCCAAACTCCGAAAATTGCCGAGGCTTCGTCCTTGGCGATCAGATACCAATTCGATCCGAGTACAGGGACAATAAACGCCAGCGAGGCCGTACCCCGGTCATCCTCTCCTTCGACGAATCCTTCCCTTCCAGCGATGGCCATGGCGGCGAGGGAGTCGGTTCGGGAGAGCGGCGTGTGCCGGTGCTGCGCCGCAGCGGATCGATTGACGAGCGCGTTGAGCAGCAGCGCCGTATCGCCTTCCCGGCGCACCAGCAGCACCTCGGTGGTCGGGCTTGGCCGCTTCCAGGCCAAGAGCAGAGGGTGGAGAAACCCGGTTGCATCGCCGACCAGGACAACCGCTCCCAGCGGCTTGGCGGTTCGCAGGTCCGGGCCGATCACCGGCGCAATCAGCTCGATATGCGGCTGGGGCCACTGCGCATCGCTATGCAGTTCGGTGAAAACCGGACAATAGGAGTGCAAGGCTTCGGCAAGGGCCGCCTCGTGGCCGGCGAAGGACTGCCGCTTGCCGCTGAGGCTCAGCCGCACCTGCCCCTCGGTATCGACGAGCAGCATGTCGGCGTATCCGCCATGATCCCGCAGGCTGGACAACTCCCGCCGCAATATTTCAGCCTGCGTCTTGTCGGCCTGCTCGAAAAAGAGAGCAACACTTCTCGGAAACGAGGGGTTATCCGTGAGCACGGCCGCGTCGTCCTGCCGTTCCTTGCGCCAGGCCACCAGTTGCTCGACCTTGAGCTGGGCGAGCGCCGCCAGTTGCTGCTCCGCCCTGAGACGGGCGGAGGTTTTTTCGGTCTGAAAGAACCACAGGCCGCCACCGAGCAAGGCCAGCAACACGAGGGCCAGCACGGCCGCGCTCCGGACGGTAAGGGGTGGTGTCGCCACTGTGGACATCGTTACTCCCTGGAGAACCTCTCCCTCGATCTGCAGGGCGCGGACCCTGCAACCACTCGCAACTGGGTCCGCGCCCGTCTCCCCTATATTTTGAAGGCGTCGACGATCGCCTTCAATTGCGCCGCCAGCTGTTGCAGCTCGGTGGCGCTGGTCTTCACCTGATGACTATTCTGCGAGATCTCGGCAGAGGCCGAATTGACCGTGGCGATGTCCTTGGTGATCGACGACGCCACCACCGAACTCTGGCTGACGTTCTCGTTGACCTCGTTCATGCCCTGGGAGGCTTGGGCGATATTGGCGGCAATCTCCTGGGTGGCCGAACTCTGCTCGCCGACCGCGCTCGAGATCACCGCGACGATCTCGTTGACATTGTTGATCACTTTGGAAATCTGGTCGATTTCCTCCACCGTGGTCGTGGTGGTTGCCTGCACCTCCTCTATCTGTTTCTTGATATCGTGGGTGGCGGCGGCCGTCTGCTTGGCCAGCTCCTTGATTTCGTTGGCGACCACGGCAAAACCCTTGCCCGCCTCGCCGGCCCTGGCCGCCTCGATGGTCGCATTGAGGGCCAGCAGGTTGGTCTGCTCCGAGATCTCGGTGATCGCCTCGGTGACCTTGCTGATCGCCTGCGCGGCCTTGCCCAACTCCGCCATTTTGATCGAGGTCGATCCCGCCTGCTGCACTGCCGCCAGGGAAATGGCATGGGCCTTCTGGGCATTGTTGGCGATCTCGCCGATGGTTGCGGTCATCTCTTCCGCGGCGCTGGCCACCATCGACGTGTTGGTGGTCGATTGCTCCATGGCGGCGGCTACGTTGTTGAGGTTGACGGTCATCTCTTCGGTGGCGGCGGCGACGTTGTCGGCCCGGTGGGAGGTGTCTTCCGAGCTGGTCGAGAGATCGGTGGCGATCTTGGAGAGGTCGTTGGACGAGGCGTCGATGGAACGGGTATTATCGGCAATCTGTCCGACAATGCCCTGCAACTTTTCGATGAAGATGTTGAACCAGCGCGCCAGTTCGCCGATCTCGTCCTTGGACTGGACATGCAGGCGCATGGTCAGGTCGCCTTCGCCCTGGGCGATGTCCTGCAACCCGGCCACCGCCCGCTTTAGGGGAACGGTGATGCTGCGCGAGAAGAGCAGTACCAGGCCGCAGACCACCACCACCGCGCCCAGGGTGACCATCAGGACGCTGTTGCGGATCGATTGGGCCGTGGCCAGAAACTCGGCTTCGTCCTGGGTGATGGCAATGCTCCAATTTTTCAGGGGCACCGGCGCAAATCCCGCGATTTTCGGCACCTCTTTGAACACGTAGTCTTGTGCGCCCTTGCTGCCCGCCACCATCTGCTTGGTGATCTCTTCCATGCCCGCCAGGGTTTTAAGATCGAGCTTCATCTCCAGTTCTTTCTTGGGATGGGCGATGATCAAGCCGTTGCGGTCGCACATGAAGGCGTAACCGGTGGTGCCGACCTTGACCGACGACACGTGGCTGGTCAGCGGCTGCGCCTTGAGCGAGAGACCGAACACCCCAAGAAAATCGCCGGAATAGGAGAGAATCGGCGCGCAAAGCACATAGATCACATCGCCGGTCACCTTGGAGGCGACGATATCGCCAATCACCGCCTTGCCACTGCTTTTGGCCTTCTGAAAGTAGTCCATGTCCGCCAGATTGACCCCTTTGTACTCCTCGCCGCTGGCGAGTTCGCCGGTGTACATGTAGCCGGTGGCGTCGGTGACGAAGATGCCGAGATAACTGCTGTCGAGCTGCTTGAACTTCGCCTTCATCTGCTGTCGCAGGGTGGCGATGTCCGCCGACGCCCCTTGCAGTCCCTGATCCTTCACCTTCTGGCCGATAATTCGGACATTGGTGTCGACAGCGTGCGCGGCCGCAGTTTTTGCTTGGGCATCGAGGGTCGATTCGATGGCCAGCGCCAATTTTTCCGCCTGGGCCGCCGCGTTGTTGCGGGCGTTCTCGGAAAGTGCCGTGGCGGACTTGGATACCGCCAGCAATCCGACAATGGCCAGGGGAATCGCCACGGCCAGGCATCCGCCGAAGATGAGCCGAAAACCAATGGATCGTATGTTCATTGTTCCTCCTTTTGGAAATGAATAGGGGTTGTGCCGGATACCCCATGCACGTCGCTTCTTTCTGAACGCCCCGTGCGGACGACAACGATACAGCAGAGAAAAAGCGCGTGTTTTATGGGGCTTGTCCGGCGGGTAAGAGGTGGGACGGTGCGGGACCGTCCTCGACATAGGCAAAAAAATCCTCGGTTGCCAGGGGCTTGCTGTAAAGGAATCCCTGGATCTGTTCACAGCCGCACCGCTTGAGCCACTCAAGTTGCTCCGCGGATTCGACCCCTTCCGCAACCACGCCGATACCGAGGTTGTGCGCCATGAGAATGATCGTTTCCACCAACTGGGCGTCGCTGGCGTCGTGGGGGAGATCGCGGATGAAGGCCCGATCGATCTTCAGTGTGCGGATCGGGAACTTTTTCAAATAGGAGAGCGAAGAATATCCGGTGCCGAAATCGTCGATGGAGATGGCGATGCCGGCGTCGACCAGATGATTGAGCGTCTCCACGGTTTTGGCGAGATTGGTCATCATCGCCGTTTCGGTGATTTCCAGCTCAAGTTGCTTGCTGGACAGAGCGTGCTTGTCGAGGATGGCAAGGATCCGGTCCACAAGATTGGTTTGGACGAACTGGAGCGGCGACAGGTTAACGGAGATAGTGAGGTTGGTGTGACCGCGTCGGTTGAGGGCATGCAGCACCTGGCAGGAAGCCTCCAGCACCTGCTCGCCCAGGGGGACAATCAAGCCGGTCTCCTCGGCCAGCGGAATGAAATCGGCCGGGCTGACGATACTGCCGTCCTCCTTGCGCCAGCGCACCAGGGCCTCGGCGCCGGTGATCGCGTTCGTGTAAGGATCGATCTTCGGTTGATAGAAGACGGTGAATTCCCGGTTGATCACCGCCTGCCGCAGGTTGCTTTCCAGGTCGCGTAAAAAGGAGATGCGTTCGCTCAGGTCCGAGGTAAACAGACAATAGCTGTTCTTGCCCTTGGCCTTGGCCTGATACATGGCGATGTCGGCATGCTTGGTGAGGATGCCGGGGTTGTCGCCGTCGTTCGGAAAAAACGCCACGCCGATGCTGGCGGTGATGAACAGATCGTTGCCATCGACGTTGAAGGGTGCGGCAAAGCAGCGCAACAACCGCTTGACCAGCTCGACGACCATCTCTTCCGAGGCGATGGCGGCCACCAGGATGAGGAACTCGTCGCCGCCGAGACGCGCCACCGTATCCTCTTCCCGGACCATGGCGACCAGGCGATTGGCCACCTGGAGCAGCAGTTTGTCGCCCCACTCATGCCCCAGAGTGTCGTTGACGTTCTTAAAATTGTCGAGATCCAAAAAGAGCACCGCCAACTTGGTGCCGCCCCGTTTGACATGGGCGATCGACACCTCGATCCGGTCATGGGCCAATCTGCGGTTGGGCAGGCCGGTGAGGGTGTCGTGATAGGCCTGGTGAACGATCCGCTCCTCCTGCCGCTTGGTTTCGGTGATGTCGTGGAACACCGCCACATAATGGGTGGGCGTTCCCTCCTGGTCGCGAATGGCGCTGATGCTCAGGGTCTCCGGATAGATCTCGCCGGATTTGCGCCGGTTCCAGATCTCGCCGGTCCAGCGCCCGGTGCGCAGCAGGGATTCCCAGAGACGCCGGTAAAATTCCCGGCCGTGCCGACCCGATTGCAACACCCGGCTATTTCTGCCGACGACCTCCTCGGCCGCATATCCCGTGATTTCCGTAAACGCTCGATTCACGGCAAGAATGTTGGCGGCGGAATCGGTGATGGCGATGCCTTCCAAGGCGTTCTCGACTGCCTTGCGATAGACGATCAACTGCTGCTCCGCCTGGATGCGATCGCCGATTTCGGCGCGTATCTTCTCGTTCGACCGTCGCAACCAATTGATATAATAGTTGAAGTGGCAACCGAGGGCGCCGATCTCTCCCAGGGCCTGTTCCTCGGCGCGAACATCGCCGTCGCCAGCGGCGGCCTGCTGCATCTGCCGGGCGAGCCGTGACAGGGGCGTGGTGATCAGGGATCCTAAATAGAGACTCAAGGGAATGGTCAAGATCAGGGAACAGAGGAGGATCAGGGCGATCATCCAGCCGAGTTGGGTCAAGGGTTCGAAGAACTCCTCCTCATAGACGGTTGAGGCGACAAACCAGTCGAGCCGTGGGATGGAGTCGAAAAACACGATCTTTTTCTTGGGAACATTTTCCCCGCGATCCTTCCACTCATAGACAAAAAACCCTTTTTTTTCGGCAACGATCCGGTCGAACACCGCCTTGATGTCCTGGTCGGCAAAGGAGTGGACATTGCCGCTGAGCCACGGATGCAGGAGAACGTCGCCCCGGCCGTTGACCACAAAGGCGTAACCCGTTTTCCCGAACCGCTGGGAGCGCAACCCCAGGGGGAGATCCTTGGCGAGAGAGGCAAAGTCCTCCCGGTAGCTCGAAACCGAGACGATCCAATCCCAAGGTTCGAAATAGACCATGGACACGGCCTTGGGCCGCGGCCGCGGCTCGCCGGGGTTTTGCCATTCGTACTCGAGATAGCCGGTTTTTTGCGCCATCTGCTGCCGGATAAACGCCTGCTCCGAGAGATCGGCCTGGTCGAGTTTTGCGTGGGGGTGCGCCAGCGCCACGCCCTGGCTGGAGAGGACATACACGTAGCCATGGGCACCGACCGGCTGCCGGAGCAACATCGCCGCTCCTCTTTGCTTTGCCTCCTCCTCCGCGATCCTGCCGGCGCGGACCTCGTTCGCAAGCCCTTCGAGCACGCCGATGTTCGTTTGGGCAATAGCGGAGAGGTGGTTGCGAATGGCGATCTCGGCGGCATGTTCGATGACGTCCCTGACCGAAACCGTCGACAGGGTCAGCTTCTCCATCGTGTTGCGCCGGACATTCTCGAAGACAAACGAAGAGATGACCGCACCCGCGACAATCAATATCGTGGCGACCGCCACCGAAAAATAGCCGACAATTTGATATTTGATGGAAAGATGCCGAGGGAGGAGCGACATCGGGCGCGCTCAGGCGGGAAAACAAGGGAAGGTTTCGACGGGCGCGGGAAGAAGTCTAAGGTGCTTTCGAGTAAAAGACGACCTGCCGGGTCGAGACGCAAAGGGTTGCAGGTTCCAACGGCATACCCACAAGCAGTCGTTCGACAACGGGAAAATCTTGCACGTTCCCTTCCCTTTCGGCAGTTTCGACACTACGCGCCTCCTTTCACAAGTTCCCCCAACTGTTCCGATCCGGACAACTCGGGTCAAAATGCAACACTCAGGGAAATAAGGAGGCAGAAAGCGTGCCAATGCAAAGTGTCCATGATTGCAACGGGTTATCAGTCATAACGGTTGCAGGGTGTCCGTTTTCGGACAGTGCTGTTCCGCAGGGGACACTTGCACGGATCAATAAAACAATTTCCTGGAGGTTTTGAGCAGCCGCGAAGCGGCCGATTTGTTGTTGCCGCTTTGTTGCAGCGCCCAATCCATGAGACGGCGGATGACCGCATCGTAGGAAAATTCTTCCGGAGCAAATTCGAAATGCAGGCAAACGCTTTCGGCAGGAGGAGCGGGAGAGGTGGAAGAAACCGGTCCCGCTTGCAAATGTTCCGGCCCAATGCGTTCGCCTTTGCTGACGATCGTCGCGTATTCCAGGCGATTGCGCAGTTCGCGCACATTACCCGGCCAGTCGTGGACCAGGAGAAAATCAAGCGCCGACCGGGAAAGAGCAGGGAGCGGTTTGTCCGGCTCCTGCCGCAATGAGGCCAAAAAGTGATTGGCCAACGCGGGGATGTCTTCCTTGCGCGCACGCAAGGGGGGGATGGTCAGTGGAAACACATTCAACCGGTAATAGAGATCGGTACGAAACTGCCCCAGTCGGGATAACTCCTTCAGATCGCGGTGTGTGGCGACGACGATCCGGAAGTCCGCATCCTGCGGCGTGTCCGAACCCACGCTTTCGAACACGCGTTCCTCCAGCATTCTCAGGAGCTTCGCCTGCAGGGCCAAAGGCATGTCGCCGATTTCGTCGAGGAAGAGCGTTCCTCCGAGCGCGCGGCGGCATTTGCCTTCCCGGGAGGTATCCGCGCCGGTGAAGGCGCCCTTGACATGGCCGAAGAGTTCGCTTTCCAGCAGGGTTTCGGGGATGGCGGCGCAGTTCACCGCGATGAAACTGGCGGGCGTACACCCGGAGGCAACATGAATGGCCCGCGCCAAAACCTCCTTGCCCACCCCGCTTTCTCCGTAGAGGGCGACCGTGGTCCGGGGAAAGGTCGCCACCTGCTGCGCCGCCGCCAGGACAGCGCCCATCGGCGGCGAGATGGATTGGATGTTCTGAAAACTGTACTGTTCCTTGAACAGACTCTCCATCTGATCGCAGCGCCGACGCAGCCGGGTGTGTTCGAGGGTCCTTTCGATGGTGAGCAGCAGTTCCTCCCGATGCAACGGCTTCAGCAAGTAATCGGCTGCCCCCTCCTTCATCGCAACCACCGCGGTCTCGACGCTGCCATAGGCGGTAATGAGCAAAAAGGGTAATTCGGGGGAGCGGCGATGGATTTCGCGCAGTAGGCTCAAACCGTCCATTTCCGGCATGACCAGGTCGGAGAGCACCAAATCGAAATCGGTTTGCTCCAGCAGCGCCAGGGCCTCTTTCCCGCTGGCCGCGCTGCCGGCGGCAAATCCGGCATCCTTGAGATACCCCTCCAATAAAAAACGAAAACTCTGTTTGTCGTCGACAATCAGTATATGTGCTTGCGGCGTTTTCATCGCAGTTCTCCGGTTAGGCTGCCACTTCCGGCCATGCGCATGCGGCACGCAACTGTTTGGCCAGGTCGTGCAACGCCTGGAACGAGGCGGACGGCGCACAGTCGTGCAGTTGCAGGGCCAACGCGCCCGGCCGTTGATCGTGCAGGTACCCGCAGAGCCCCTTCAGACTGTGCGCCGCCTCCTGGAACAGGCGTCTATCCTCAAGGACAATGGCCTGATCGAGCCGGGTCAGTTCGTTCTCGATATCCTCGCGCAGCAACTGGGCATAGGTGTGCATGCGTTGCGGATCGTCCTCCATCTCGGCGCAGACATGGCCGGCCAACTCCATGCCGGCCATGCTCGGCGATGCCGGCGGTTCAATCGCTTCATCGCCTCGGCGACAGTGTTCGGCGAGCGCCGCGGCGAGGAGCCGGTGATCGAGCGGCTTGAACAAAACCGCCTGCATCCCGGCCCGCAGGCACTGCTCCTCCGTCGCGCCGTCGGTATCCGCCGTATAGGCGATCACCGGTGTGCTTGGCAGATTCGAGAGCCGTTCGAGCAGCCGTAATCGACGGGTCAACTCGATGCCGTCCATATCCGGCATCCGGACATCGAGGACGATGCCGTCGAAACGAATGCGATCCAACAACTCCAAGGCCTGCATCGCCCTCTCCGCCTCGGTGACCGCATGCCCCCAGGAACGGAGCGTGTCGCGCACCAGGATGCGATTGAACACATTGTCCTCGACCACCAAAATATGGAGAGGTTCGGCGTTCTCCACCGTGATCTCTCGATATAGTGGCGGGGCCGTCAGGGAAAAAGGCAGCTCGACCGTCACGCAACTGCCCTCGCCGAATTGGCTGGTCACGGCGATATGCCCCTCCATCAGGTCGACCAGTCGTCGGACTATCGCCAGCCCCAGGCCGCTCCCGCCGTATTTGCGCGCCGTGCCGGGGTTGAGCTGATGAAAGGGCTGGAATAGCCGCCCAAGGTCGTTCTCCTCGATGCCGATGCCGGTATCTTTGACCTCCAGGCGAATCAGACTGCCGCCTTCCCGGGCAGGGTCGCTGTGCGCTGTGACGGCAAAGGTCACCGATCCCTTTTCGGTAAATTTCACGGCATTGCTTAGCAGATTGGAGACGATTTGCCGAAAGCGGAGTGGGTCACCGTTCACCCAGGCCGGCAGGTTCGCTTCCTTGACGACCTGAAAGGCGAGCCCCTTCTGTGCCGCGACGGGCGCATATTGCCAGTGCAGCAGGTCGATCGCATCCGGCAGATTGAAGGCGATGGGGTCCAGACGCAACCGGCCGGCCTCGGCTTTGGACATGTCGAGAATATTGTTGACCAGATCCATCAGCATCCGGGATGAGCGGTCGAGGATATCGATATACTGTCGCAATGCCGCGCCGTCGGTGGTCTGCCGTGCCAGGGCACTAAACCCGACCATGGCGTTGAGCGGGGTGCGGATTTCATGGCCGATCATCGCCAGAAACTCGGATTTAGTCTGGTAGGCCTTTTCGGCGGCCTCCCGGGCGGCGGTCAAATCGAATTGATACTGTTTCAATTCGGTGATATCGATGGCATTGCCGACAAACGAATGCACCGCTCCCTCGGCATTGCGGCAGGCAATGAAATTCGAAAGGTGCCAACGGATGGAGCCGTCGCGATGCCTCACCCGGTATTCGATGCCTTTTCTGGATTCGCCAGATAGCACTGTCTCGCGCTGAAAATCTTCGCACAACCGAACATCGGGGGGATACACGACATCCTTGAAGTGCTTTCCGATCGCAAAGGATGGATCGTAGCCCACCAGTTTCGTGTAACTGGGCGAAAGATAGGTGAGCACGCCATCGGGGCGAATCGTGAAAATAATGCCGTGGCTGTTCTGCACCAGGGAGCGGTACTGTTCCTTGGCGGCGTTCAGTTCCCGTTCCGAGCGTTTTTGCGCGGAGATGTCCTGGACAATAAATACCGTGGCCTCGTGCTCCCCCTGCCCATCGAAGAGCGGAGCGGCCATGATGCGACTTTCTATCCCAAGGGGAGAAAATCGCGCCTCGAAGACATGGGGTTGGCGGTTGGCGAGGATTTGCTGGGTCTGGCAATACTCGGGCGGCGAAACATGCCGGCAAAGAAGATCGCAACAGCGCCGGCCGAGCGCTTCATGGCGGGCGATACCAAGTCGTTCGCCGAAGGCTCGGTTCATGCGCACGATCCGGTATTGGGTGTCGATGACGAACAGCATGTCCGGCGAGGTATCAATGATTCGCTCCCAGGTTCGTTCCGAGACCTCGGCGGCGAATCGGCCCGCCTCTGCCTGCCGGTAGAGTTTTTCCAGCGCCTCGTTGGCGAAAAACGATTCCCGGCGATAGCGATGCCAATAGACCGACACCAGCATCCCGATGGTATTGGCGCCGACATAGGAAACGACCGTGGAGAGCGAGGCCAGGTAGCCCATGGCGCTCTTGACGGTGAAAAAAAGGAAGACGCTTCCCAGGCTGAGGAGAACCGGAGGCAATATCCTTCGGTGAATAGGGCCGGGGACCACGACATACAGACCGATGATAATAAACAAGTCGATGATGACGTGTCCGGTATAGGTGGCTGGCCGGGTGAGAATGACCAGGGTGTTGGCCGCCACGCAAACCATGGCCCACAGGAAAACCCAACGGTCGAACCGGTCGGGATCGCCGTTGCGCCAGATGACCAGCCCCGTCCCCACGGAAAGGCCGATCAAACCGAGGCGAAGGAGCAAAAGCCACTGAAAGATGGGCGTCCCCCGCACCATGAGATGATCGGCCCGGATCAGCAAGAGGTTGAAGACAACACCCAGAACGAGCGCCGCCGTGAAAAGGTGCGCATCCTGACGGAAAAAGTAGCGGCGATACCGGCGTTCGTCGTCGAGGGATATCCCCTTGACAACGGGGCTTAGTCGAGCGTTGTCGGTTTTCAGAACGATTTCCTCATGAGAAACTCACAAAGCGGAGCGAAACTCCTGCGAGGGGCCGGTCGTATCTGCTGCAACGGGCGAGGGAACGCCCTCCCCTGTAACCCTCTGCACCAAGTCGGATACCATAGCTTGGCCGCCAAACAATGCAAGTGCAATTCGGGAACAATAGAGCAGTAACTCCTTGCGGGAGAAGGATTCTCACTTCCAGTCGCCCCCTTGCGAGGTACATTCTTGTCAGGTTTACAGGTACCCCTCAACAATTTTGCAAGAAAACCTGGAAAGCTTGCAATCATTACCTTTCTTTGGTTTTCGCCGGGTTGCGGCATCTCACCGATACGCCGGCAAGAATATTTTTTGACCCTGTAATGGTGCGGGATTTGCTTGGGAGCGAAGACGGTGTTTTTTGCATCGTGCCCGTTCAACCATTGCAAAGAGCATTGCCCATGACTACCCATATCGCCCATCAACAATACCGCAGCATTTTCGAGAATGCGGTCGAGGGCATCTTTTTGACCACCCCCGACGGACGCTACCTGGATGTCAACCCGGCCCTAGCCACGATCTACGGTTTTGCCTCGCCTGGGGATCTGATCGCGCACTTCAGGGACATCAAGCAACAGCTCTACGTGGAACCCGAGCGACGCGATCAGTTCGTCCGCCTGCTCGAACGGGACGACAAGGTGGTCGGTTTCGAATCCCAGGTCCGCAAAAAAAACGGCGAGATTATCTGGATCACCGAGAATGCCCGCGCCGTGTACGGTTCGAATGGCGCGATCGCCTACTACGAAGGCACGGTGATGGACATCACCGCCCGAAAAAACGCGGAAACCGATCTGGAGGTGCAGCGGGCTTATTTCTCGCAACTATTCGCCAACTCGCCCCAGGCCATCGTCATTATCGACACCCGTCGTAACGTGGTCAACTGCAACCGGGGTTTCGAGCACCTGTTCGGCTACCGCGCCATCGATATTGTCGGTTTCGGCATGCGGGCGCTGATCGTCCCCGAAGAGTTGCAGACCGAGTGCGAACAGCTGCGCAACGCCATTCTCGAAGGCGCCACCGTGCAATGCGAAACCCTTCGCCGCCATCGCGACGGCACGCTCATTCCGGTGGACATGATCGGCTTTCCCATCTGGGTCGGACCGGCCATCAACGGCATCATCTACATCTATCAGGACATCTCCGAACGGAAATCCTTCGAACAGCAGATCACCCACCAGGCCTTCCACGACGCCCTGACCGGCCTCCCCAACCGCACCCTGTTCGCCGAGCGGCTCGAGCGCGCCCTGGAACGGTCGCGGCGGCGACCGGAACTGTTCTTTGCGGTGTTGATGATCGATCTCAACAAGTTCAAGGCCGTCAACGATACCCTGGGGCATTCGACCGGCGACCAACTGCTGATCGAGGTCGCCCGGCGGCTGTCGTTGTGCGTGCGGGCGGTGGATACCGTGGCGCGCCTCGGCGGGGACGAGTTCGCAATCATCCTCGAAGAGTTCCCTTCCAAAAAAGAGCTGCTCAAGGCTGCCCGCCGAATGCACTCGATTCTTTGCGAACCGTTTTGCCTTTGCGGCAACGAACTGCTCCCCGGCGCCTCCATTGGCATCGTGCCCAAGATTGCCGACTACACCTCGGCCGACGATGTGCTGCGCGATGCCGATATCGCCATGTACCGGGCCAAGCAGGGCGGCAAGGGCATGGTGTTGTTCGACAAGCGCATGCATCGGGAGCTGATCGAATCGATCAACCTTGAGGCGGAATTGCGCGAAGTTTTGGCGAAAGACGGTCTCACACTCCACTATCAGCCGATCGTCACCGTGGCCGACGAACAACTGGAGGGCTTCGAGGCCCTGGTCCGCTGGGACCACCCTCTCCGGGGGATGATTCCCCCGGATCGCTTCATCCCGCTGGCCGAAGAAACCGGTCTGATCGTCGACTTGGGTAAATGGGTGATCGGCGAGGCCTGCCGCAAACTGAAAAGCTGGCAGGAAAACCTCGCCTCCGCCCATCACCTCACCATGAGCGTCAACGTCTCCATCCGCCAGTTCGGCAAACCCGGACTCGTCGAGCACATCGCGGAGGTGTTGCGGCAGCAACAGCTCAACCCCGCCTGCCTGAAAATCGAAGTCACCGAATCCGTGCTCATGCACGACGTCGGCCGCACGGTGACCGAACTCAACCGGCTCAGAGCCCTGGGCGTACAGATCGCCATCGACGATTTCGGCACCGGGTACTCGTCGCTCTCCTACCTGCGGCGTATGCCCATTGACCATCTCAAGATCGACCGTTCCTTTATCAGCGGCTTCGACGACCCGGAGGAAAACGATCAGATCGTCCGCTCGATCATTTCCCTGGCTCGCAGCCTGGGCCTAGGCGTGGTTGCCGAAGGCGTGGAAAACCGGAGCCAGTTGGAACGGCTGCGGGCCCTAAACTGCGACAAGGCGCAGGGTTTCATGTTCTCGCGTCCGGTCGACGAGAACAAAGCCATGGAATTGATAGGTAAATTCTCTCAACTCTAACCGCATCCCCTCGCAAGGAAACACGATTATGTTCTCCCTGTTTCAATCGGTTCGGAAAAACGACCGGGCGCAAAAGGCCCTGGCTATCAAGGCGGCCCTGGCGGAACGCTGGGATCTGGAGCACACCTTTTCCCTGCCGGGCCAGGGGCCGGCGAATGTACTCGTCGAGGCGCTCAATCTGCTTGCCGGCCGCCTGCATGGCTTTGTGCGCGACCTCACCAAAAGAAACGTGGAGACGGCCACCGTGGCCCCCCTGACCCATGCCATCGCCCACAAGGTGCTCCAGTCCTCGGAAGCACTCTCGCAGCGAACCGAGCAGATCGAAACGACATGCCGCACACTGGCCGACGGCATCGGCGCGGCGGCGGACAACGCCAACCGTGCCCTGGGGCAGTCGGCCTCGATTGTCGGCGAGATCGAGCAAACTGGTGCCCTGACCGACAAAGCCCTGGAACGGATGCAGTCCATGAACCGGGATGTGGAGCAACTCTCGACGGCCATTGCCGACCTCGAACGAAAGTCGCGCTCCATCGGCTCGATCATCGAATCCATCTCCGATATCGCCGACAAAACCGGCCTTCTTTCGCTGAACGCCTTCATCGAGGCGGCACGAGCCGGCGCGCATGGCGCCGGATTCGGGGTGATTGCCAACGAAATCCGCCAACTTTCCCAGGAAACCGCGCAAGCGGCGCAGGAGGTCAAGGATTCGCTCTTGGGCATCGGCGGCCTCATCCAGGAGACGGTGGCGGCCATCGCCCGGGTGCAGGACGGGGTTGCCGCCGGACTCGAAGGCAATCGAGAGGCATCCGCCGCACTCGGTCAGGTCGACCGGGAGCATCGCCGCTTTCATCATCATCTGGAGTCGGTGCTGGGTGCGGTCGGTGAGCAAAAGAAAGCCGTGGCCCTTTTTGCCGAGGATTTGGCACGGATTGGCGCAATCGGCAAGGAGGGAAGGAACGACAGCGCCACCTTGGCCGAATTGGCGGAGAAGATCAAGCACCTGACCGAGCAGCAGCTGCTGGCCACCGGTCTCTTCATTCTGCCGCAGTACCGCAAGGCCGAACGAGCCGTGCTCGCGATGGCGGAGGACCCGGATATCCGCACCCCGGGCGTGCGTACCGACCAGGCCTTGCAGCGCTGCATCCAGCCATATTCCTATCTCGAACTCGTCTATCTCACCGATACCGCAGGCGTGCAAGTTTCCAGCAATGTCCACCGAAAAGGACAGGTTCTGACCTGCGATCCCTCGGTCAGGGGAAAAAACTGGAGCGGCAAAACCTGGTTTCGCAAGGTGCGGGAAACTGGACACCCCTATATCTCCGACATCTACAAATCCGAGGCCAGCCAGACCTTTTGCCTCACCATCTCGGTGCCGGTCTATCGCGGCGCCGACTGGGTGGGGGTATTGGGCGCGGATATTTATTTTGAGGATCTGTTGAACATCTAGCCCGCCGACGGCCCAGGGGCCGATTTGCTCTTTTCTTAAGCGGCAAGACTCTGTAAGGTGGGGCGTTTTCGCGCAGGCGAACCGTGTAACCCTTCCCGGAGTCAAACCATGGACCTGACCGGCATTGTCACGGCCGTTCTCTCCGCCCTGTTCATGGGCACGGTCGGCGTTTTCGCCAAGATCACCGGACTGGATGCCGAGGTGATCACCTTTTTTCGCCTCGGGCTCGGCGCCGCCTTCATGGTGCTGTTCCTCCTGGTCACCGGCCAGGGGCGGCGCTTGCGCAGTCGGCCGTCCTGGCCGGTGCTCCTCAACGGCATCATGCTGGCGGGGTTTATCATTTTCTACGTCCAGGCCATGGAATACACCACCATGGCCAACGCCATCATGCTGGTCTACTTGGCCCCCCTTGCTGCTTCGATCTATGCTCACTGCTTTCTCGGCGAACGGCTGACCTTGGCGAGCATCGCCCTGATCGCCCTTGCCCTGTTCGGTTTTGCGATGATGATGGAATTCCGCGTCGATTTCGGCGGCGACAGTCGCCATCTCCGCGGAATTGGCCTCGGGCTTGTTTCGATGCTCTGCTATGCCGCCTTCATCCTGATCAACCGGAAGATCGACCCGTCGATACACGTTTATACCCGCACTCTGTATCAACTGCTGATCGGCGCCCTGACCATGCTGCCCCTCTGCCTCTGGCACTGGCCGGCAGTGCCGCCATCGCTTTGGCCGTGGCTGGCCGGCACCGGACTCATTCCCGGTTTCCTTGCCATCCTCTGTGCGGTGATCGCCCTCAGCCGCCTCCCTGCCGCAACCTTCGGCACCCTGGCCTATATCGAACCGATCGCGGTGATTGTCTTCGGCTGGGCGCTGTTTCACGAGTCCCTCTCCTGGCTGCAGATGGGCGGTTGCCTTCTGATCATTGCCAGCGGGATTCTCAAAACCCTTGCAACCGTCGCTGCGGCCCAGGCCGAAAAGCTCTCATGCCTTCGGGTCGACGAGATCGACTGACAGCCCCCCTTCCCCTCGGCAATCGGTAGCTTCAGCGATAGTTCTCGATCGTCTTGCCCAACTCGACCTGCGTGTCAAGCTGCTCCTGGCACATACGCAGCTGATCGACAATACGCTCCAGACGCCTGGCAACCTGGTCGTCGACGCCGAGCACCAGTTCGACCCTGGCTTGCAAGCGCTCGCCCTGCTCCAACAATGCCGCCATTTCGATGGCTATTTCTTTTCTCTTGTTTTGTTTTTCCTGTTCGGCATCGAGCACCGGCAACAACCGGCCAATGGAGATTTCCACCAGCAGGTCGCGTGGTACTCGGTGCGCCCTGGCGACGTGATCGAGCGCCACCAACGAGTTGCGGCTGATGACATAGGTTTTTTGGTGCCGTTCTTCCTGAAGGGGGTGAAAGGTTCCGGCGCAGGCGGCTACCTGTTCGAGAATCTCGCGATCCTCCACAAGTTGATCGAACAGCGACTTTTGCTTCAATCCCAACTGGTTGGCGGCAACACTGAGCAACTCGATCATACGCGCGGGCAGCCTGAAAGTCGCCCGCACCGACTGCCGCCCCTTCAGTCCATCCGCCGACAGTCCGGCGGGTACCCCGTTTTCCGTTGTATTGCTCGTTCGTTCAGCCATGTCTCCACTCCGACTTGAAACCTCGACCGCTCTATGTATTACTTATTGATAATAACGCGTATTAAGTAATGCAAACAAAAAATTATTTATAACATTGACTCGCAAAGCATGCGAATTATTGTTTTGATCACAGGACGGCACCGGAAGGTGCAGCGAAGAAACAGAGACGCAAACACAAGCGACAAGGAGGAGACGACATGATCACACGAGTGCAAGACATGCAGCAACTACTCGGGGCTATGGATCTTTTTCGCAATCAGATGAACAGCGTGTTCAACGCCTTCGACCGGAACCACGGTATCGGCCAGGGTTGGACGAGCACGCCAAGCTATCCCCGGACCAATCTCGACGATACCGGCGACAATCTCGTGCTGGTCGCCGAGGTGCCAGGGGTTTGCAAAGAGGATTTGCAGGTAAAGATTCAGGGCAACTATCTGCAGATCGGTGGCACCCGCAAACCGGACAACCCCGAAGGGTATAAAGTCCACCGTACCGAACGGGAGTCGGCTTCCTTTTCTCGGAGCTTCACCCTTCCCTACGAGGTGGACGCCGCAAAGGTCGAGGCGACACTAAAGGATGGTTTGCTAAAAATGACCCTGCCAAAATCGGAATCCGCCAAACCCCGGCAGATCGTCATTCGGTAACTTGAAATTACAACTTTGAGTCAATGGAGGCAGCCATGAGCGACAACGAACTTGTAACACGGACAGAACAACCCGGAGAACTCATCCATCAACTGCCGGTGACTACACCTGCCGTCGATATTTTTGAAAATGAAGCGGAGATTCTTCTCCATGCCGATATGCCAGGTGTTGGCAAGAACGACATCTCGATCAGCATCGACAACGGCAAGATGATCCTGGCCGGCACGAGACGACTGCAAGCCATCGGCTCCACCGCCTGGCAGGAACTCGGTGATGTCGAATTCCGACGGACCTTCGCCGTTCCGCAGAGCATTGACGTCGACAAGGTGCATGCCGAACTGAAGGACGGCGTTTTGCATCTGCACTTGCCCAAATCGGAGGCGGCGAAACCGCGGCAGATCGAGATTGTGGCGGGGTGATGTCGCGACAAGGGGACGCGCGGCCTACATACCAAAAATACGTCGAGAGAGGAGCGCACCATGGAACTGAAAAAACTGGCCCCCTGGAATTGGTTCAAGAAGGAAGAGGAGATCGACCATGCCGTGCCGGTTAAACACGCTGGCAAGGGACCGTACCACCTTGGGCGGACCTTCGATCCGACCCTGTCGATCCATCGCGATATCGATCGCCTGTTCGACTCGTTCGTGCGCGGGTTTGCACCTTCGGTGTTCGATCGCTTCGGCACCGGGCCCTTCTTTGAGGAAGGGGAAGGCGCGATCTTCAAGCCCAGGGTCGATCTGAGCGCAACCGATCAGGAGTACCTGCTCACCGTTGAAATCCCAGGGGTGAGCGAAAAGGATGTGTCCGTGGACATCAGTGCCAACACCATGACCATCAAGGGGGAAAAGAAGCAGGAAAAGGAAGAGAAGGAGAAAAACTATTATCGGATCGAGCGGAGCTATGGCGCCTTCCAGCGGGTACTCTCGCTTCCCGAGGATGTCGATCAGGCGGGCATCAAGGCCAGCTTCAAAAACGGCGTTCTTTCGATCGCCATGCCGCGCCTGAGCCTGCCCAAGAGCGAGGGCAAGCAGATTCCCATCACGGCGGCGCCCTAAACCGGCTCGCGAAAGCATCGCCGTTAAACCCTTTCGGGCTCGACGACTTCAGACGTCGAGCCCTTTTCTTTCCTGCTCTCCCCTCCTCCGCTTCGGCCATGGCAACAAATCGTGACAAACGGAATCGGAGGCTTCTTTATTTTACAGGAACCTCAAACTGTTGTTGTCCCCCGGCAAAGCCGGGGGTTTACCCAAGGGAAATTTGCTCTATATTTCGTTCAAACACAAGGTATAGGTAGCTCACAGCTCCGGAGCGAGTAGCCAGCTGCAGAGCATTACCGCCGGTCAGCGAGTTCCAGTAATCTCCCCCGTGATATCCGAGATACTTGCCAGTGCTTACGAGAATGCTAATTAAAATATCGCGCGGACGACGAAGCTCTAGAAATTCTGTCAATTCAAAAACACTTATCAACTTAAACCCAACTGAGTGAGCTACCTCACAAGCGTTATCGACTGTGACAAGCGAGCTTATTTTCCAACCTGTGCGAAATTCTTGCAACCACTCCCTCTCCTTTGCCGAAGGGTTATGGGATGCTCGCCGCGAGAGGAAATCATCGCAAATGATCAATTTTCCTCCGGGCCGGACGACACGGGCGGCCTGAGAGAAATAACTATTGGCATCAGGTGAATGGACGAACGCTTCGATAGAAAAAGCCAGATCGACATCATGAATATCGGAAGGCAGCGCCAGAAAATTGCCGGAGCGGCAGCGCAGAGTATCCATTTGTGCTCTCTCGAATAACTCGCTAGCCTGTGAGGCTTGCTGAGGGCTGATTGTGACCCCCTCGCCCACGATTGCAAGTCTTTGCGCGAAGTAGAGTAAGCTTGCACCGACTCCGCAGCCCATATCGAGAACCCTCGGAATCGGTGCAATACTTCGGAGTTCTGTCAAAATCAGATCGTCGACGAAATGTACCGCGGCATTGCGTGTCGTGACACCTGGACCCCAAACGGCGCGATGGATGGAAAGACCGGACTGGCCGTGCCGTTGAAAGCGTTTGGTGTTGCGTTCGTAGTACTTTTGCACGTCTTGTACTATGTCTTTCATCTCCTGGGGGATGCAAGTCAGGGGGTGGAAGGCGTCAGGCTCGCAAGAGGTTCAGCTGCACGCTTTGCATGATCCTGTCTCAACTTGTTATGGCAGGATGTCGCCACAAAGGCACAAACCGCCCAAAGCTTTTCTCAGCACTGGGCGATTTGCGGTCACAGGGAAAAGACCTCAGAAATCCGAAAACAAGCTACCGCTTACCGCAGAAGGCCTTCCTATTTCTTCCGCAGCGCCTCGATCGTCACCAGAATATCAACGTCCTTGCCAACTACGCCCATGGTGTAATATTTCCCGTCCCCGACTTTATAGGCCAGTCGGTCAAGCATCAAATGGCCGTTAAAGCCCGTGACTTCCATGTCTGGAGCCAAAGGGTTATCCTTCTTGCCGCCATAGGTGAGTGGAAGCACCAATTCAGAGGAAACGTCTTTTATGGTCAGCGTGCCTTTGACGTTGTAGGTGCTCCCCTCTGCCTTGGTGATGCTGGTACTGGTAAATTTTATTAATGGATACTTGGACGCATCGAGGAAATCGTCTGACAGCAAATGTTTGTCGCGCTTACTAATGCCGGTGTCGATACTCTTCACCTTGATTTCAAATGAAATTTTACTGTCTTTGAGGTTGTCGGGATCAAAAATTAACGTGCCGCTATAATCGGTAAACCGACCGCGGACCTTGGCGTAGATGTGATCGACACTGAAATAGAAGTTTGTATGTTCCTTGTCAATTTCCCAGGCACGGGCTTCGGCAGACTGGGGAGAGCCGAAAAATCCGACAAGAAGGGCGAGCACGAGGGGAAACAGCATTTTCTTGTTCATAGGTGCCTCCAAATGGTGAAATGGATCGCCCTTTGACCGGGTAACATCGCGGCGGCCGGCAGGGCAGGGTTGGGGCGACTGCTCTTCAAAGATAAATGTTGATTGCGGAAAGGCAAGCCCTCCAAGTCAACTTGGCCGCTTTCCCCCGGTATTCGCTCGCATGAACCTTTCGGAGCGATCATATCGGGCACCCCATGCGGACCGGGAAGCGGCCGCGACCGGTCATTTGAAATCCTGGAGAAATCCCGGCAAAAAGGTCTCCATCCCCGCATGGGGCAGTGGTTGGTCGGGGAACAGACCGGCCGTATATCCCCGTTCTCGAAACGGCGCCAATAAGCGGGCATTGCGGCTGATCACATGCACCGGCACCGACCAGGGCTCCCCTGGACCGGTGAGCTGCAGATTGGGTTGATGATCGCCCAGAATGATAATCAGCGTGTCTCTGGTGACATACTGGGCGAGGTAGTTTCCAAGGGTCTCGAATTCGTACTCCAGCGAACGTAGGTAGGCCTCGCCCGCATTGCTGAGATCCGGCCATTCAATGGGGTACATGACGGGTTCGTGCGCATGGTAGAGGCTGCCGTCGCCGATGGTTTCCCAATCCGCGATGTAGGGCGGTTGAATATTGAACGAGGCATGACTGCTGATCAGGGCGTAGCGGGCAAAAATTGGTTTTGCAGGGGCAACGAATTCGCGGCGGCGTATCCAGTCGAGCACGAATTGATCAGGCATGGGCGCCCAGCCGAAAGCGGGCCCTTGGTAATTGAAATGCCAGGCGTAATAGTCCTGTTCATAACCGAACGCCGCCCCCTGCGGAAAGGCGAACCGGGTACCGGGCATCACCGAGACGGTGCGATAGCCGTTCCGGCGAAAAAGTGCAGCCATGGGCTCCACCGAGGAACGGAGCAGGGCGGTCTGCTCCAGGTCATTGTCCACCCGAACGCCAAACTCCAAGGTGGCATGGGCCAGCCAGGAGGCACCGCCGTAGGTGGGCGACAACAGCGAGGACGACACCGCCTCGAAGCCATGCCGGGCAAGAGTCTTGCCAAATTTGCCCATGGTCGACTCCATCGCCTGCCGGTAGCGAGGCTGGCTGAAGACGACGCCCCCATAGGATTCGACAATAAACAGCAGGACATCCGCCCCTCCGAGACTGCTGAGCGTGGCTGGACCGGCCGACCGCTCCCGGGCGAGGTGCTCCAGTTGCTCGACAAAGGCCTGCTGCTGTTCGCTCTGCCGGTGGACGGAGCGGATCTCCTGGCCTAGGCGAACCAGCGCCGGCGGCTTGACCGGCGGCCCTTCCCAGAGCAGGAACGCGCCGAGGAAGAGGCCTGATACGCCCAAAAACGCGAAACCGAGACGGCCGTTGGTCAGCGCTCCGGCGGCCCTTTGCCAGGCGAACCAACTGAGGGCGCACACCCCGAGCACTACGATTGCCGTACCCGCCGCCAGGAGGAGAAAATCGCCCTCACGGGAGGAGGTTTTGAGCAGATCGTAGAGTCCGTACAGATATGCGGAGTCGAGGTAGAGATTGAAAGGGCGATTGAGGTACATGGGGACGACGGTGTCGCCGATACGGAGCAGGCGCAGGACAAGGAAGAGCGCCCATATAAGCAGCGTGGTCCAGAACAGGACCCGTTCCCCCCAGCAGGCCGCCAGGGCCAGCGGCAGGAGCAGGAGCCAGATGTCCACGGACGGCAGGAGCAGCTGCCAGGAAAAAAGGTGGTCCGCCGGATAGTTAAGGTTCAGCAGGATGCTGAGCAGGCCAGCGGCCGCAGCAAGGATCAGCAGCGGTGGCCAGGAGCGGATACTGGGTTTCACGGCAGAGGTGGTTGACGGCGGGCGAGAAAATCGAGGTTGCGGGCCAGGAACGTCAAGGCGCCCGCCTCCACCTGCTGATGCCGGGTGCGGGCCCAGGCGACCAGGCCCGGCGGCGCCGGACCGCTCTTTCCGGCAAGCTCCTGTTCCACGGTTGCAATGAGGGCATGGAGGAACACCACCTCATCTCCTGAGTAGGTTTCGTGCCGGGGATGGATGACCCAATCCGAACTGCCGGCTGCCAGAAGCTCAAAGCCCGGCCCCTGCAGCAGGCTCAGCAGTCTGCGGCCGGTGCGGCTTGCCCCGGTCAGCCGCGCCTCCATGGAGGCATGATAGCGCCTCACTATCTCCTCTTCTTCCCCTCCGGGGTATTCGGGCAGAAAGAGGGTGGTGCCGTCGAAGTTGCAGCTGAAGTAGGCCAACCCGTTGCTGGTGAGAAGCGACAGAAGACCGGGCAACACAGCCGGCAGGTCGAGCAGGTCGAGCACGGCATGGGCGATGACCAGGTGGAAGGTGCCCATAGTCTCGGTCCGGCGGGCCATCTCTTCGGCACGAACTGCCTCAAAAACCAGGGCAATTTCAGCCTGGGCGGTGGACAAGCGGCCTCGTTGCTGTTCCGGCCAGAGCAATGTATAGCCCCGTTCATCGGCCCAGGCTCCAAGGGAGTGCCGGGCGAGCCGGAGGTGGCCGGCATCGCAATCGGTGGCCAGGTAGGTTGTTGGGCCGGTCAGCAATCCCCAGTCGACCATGCGCGCCAGCATGGTGCCGATGCCGGCGCCGATCTCAACAATGTTTGCGGGTTCACCGCCGGTGGTCTGCGGCAGGGTCTTGTAGAGTTCGGTCCAGACGTATCGATTCAGTGCCCGGTCATCAATGGACTTCTTGGCGGCCAGGTATTGGGGATCAAAACCCGACGCCGGTCCATCCGCAGGCGGCGAAGACAGCCATCCACCGGCAAAATTATCCGCTGCCATGGCCATTTCCCGGATGTTCGGTTCCTGCCGGTCGAACCGGCGCGATGATTTTCCCTGGCGTTCGTCCACTCATCATCTCCACCAGAAAGGCGTTAATGGCAGCCACGCTGTCCTGCCAGCCGGGACGGCTGACATAGGTCAGGCGGGCGGCAAGGCTAAGCCGCAGCAATGCCTCGCGATCGTGCTGCAATTGCACCACAAGCGGCGCCAATCCCGCCAGGTCATCGGGTGCCAGCAGAAAGCCGTTGTTCCCATGGCTGATGGTTTCGTCCGCCGCTCCCTCCCGGCTGCCGATGGCCGGCAGGCCAAAGGCCATGGCCTCCAGAAGGGCGATGCCGAACCCCTCATAGGCATAGGGCATACAGAACAGATGGCTGGCGCGCATGATCGCAACCAGGCGGTCATCCGAGCACGGGCCGATCAACTCGACCGAATTGGCCAGGCCCAGTCGATCGACCTGCTCCCGGACCGCGGCGGCATGGCCGGGATCGAAATCGAAACTGCCCACCACGGTCAGCCGCCAGAGCTCGCGGTCAACTCTGGCCAGAGCGCTGAGCAGGGGCAGCAGACCCTTTCGGGGGATGAGGATGCCCAGAAAGAGCAGTTGCAAAGGCCCGGGCTGGCGGGCCCTCTGGCTGATGAAGTCCACGGAAAGAGGGCTGCCGAAACGGTCTCCCGCCGGGTAGGCGATAACGTGGGGCTGGTGCTCGCCCACGAGCGCCGTCACCGTCTTTCCGGTGGTCTTCGAGTTGAAGATGAAGCCATCCACCGAGACCAGATACCGTCGTTCAATCATGGTCAGAAGCCAGTTCTGCCACCAAGGCCGTGGTTCCCGGCACATGAGATGGTGGACAATGGCGACCAGCGGCGGTCCGTGCAGGCGGCGCAGGCGGTGGTTCAGCCAAAAAAGAGAGGGGTGGCAGAGTTCGTCCTGCAGGAGGATGTCGAACCGTCCGGCCAGCAGCCGCCGGCAGAGGTCGGTTGCCAACCCATGGCCGAGCCGGTGGAGATACGAGCCGCTGGCGAGACTGATCACCTCCACCTCGTGGCCCAGCCGCTTCAGACCTTCGACCACGATCCGGTCATAGAGGTAACCACCGGTCAGGGTCTCCAGGCTGCCGTAGATGATCAGGCCGATGCGCATCGGAGGGGTGCGCGGTAGGAGGTCCAGGCAATATCATCCTCCCAGAGGGTGACGGTCAGAGCCTCGAGCTGAATATGGGCGAATCGTGCCCGAAAGGCGGCATGGAGGATGGTGGCCAACCGCTCGATGCTGGGGTTGAGGCCGGCAAAGGCGGCAAGATTGTTGAGGGTCTGGCCGGCAAAATCGGCAACCACCGCCTCCAGGTGCTGTTCCACCTCGACAATATCGACCAGATAGCCGTGACGATCCAGGTTCAAGGCCTCAAGGACCAGTTCCATCCGATAGCGATGGGCATGCTCGCTGTTTTCCGCTCCCCAGTCACCGCCGATCAGATAATGCCGGGCGCTGAATTCGCGACGCATTCCGAGACTGTACATGCTGCTCTCTCCTTGCTGAATTTCACCGCGTGTTTGTGGAAGGGTGTTCGAAGATGACCTGAATGGTCTCGCCCGGGCTGCGGTCAATGAGCGCATAGGCCGAGGCGGCATCCGCCAGGGCGAAGCGATGGGTGATGCAGGTCCGGGGCTGCACCTGGCGCAGCATCTCCCAGGCCACATCCAGACGGCGATGGGCCTGCCACCGGGCCGAGAGCGCGGGGGCGATGCTGCTTACCTGGGAACTGATCAGGGTAAGACGGCCGCGATGGAAGAAAGAACCCAAATCCAGAGTAACCTTTTTACTGCCGTACCATGAGCCGACCACCACCCGGCCGCTGGCCCGCGTCAGAGCTAGGGCCGTGTCCAGACCTGCCGGGTTGCCGGAAAGCTCAAAGACCAGATCCGCTTGGCCGCCCTGGCCGGGAATCGCCCCCAGCCGAGCAAAAAGGTCCGGTTCCGCCGGATCGAGACAGAGGGCGGCGCCGAGACGGATCGAGGCCTCGCGCCGCAACGGGTGCGATTCCAAGGTGATGAGGGATGCCAGTGGAAAACGGGCGAGCAGTGCGGTGGCGAGTAGCCCGACGATACCCTGGCCGATGACCACCACCTGTTCACCAATCAGGGGAGCGCCATCCAGTAGGAGGTTGACCGCGGTCTCCATATTGGGAAGGAAGAGGGCGGTCTCATCGTCGAGATCATCGGGGATGGGATGGAGAGTCGAGGGGTGGGCGCAGAACAGGTCTTCATGGGGATGGAAGGCAAAAACCCGGCGACCCAGCCAGTCATCGGTCACCGTCGATCCTGCCACAATCACCCGGCCGACCGTGCAGTAGCCGTAGGTCAGGGGATAGGCAAAGGTACCGCTCATTCCCTCAAGGGTGGCGTCGACCGTGACTCCCTGCGGCCACTGGCCCCGGTACACCAGCATCTCGGTCCCCGGACTGATCGCGGAGAGGCTGGTCTGCACCAGGACCTGTTCCGCAGTCGGCTGCGGCGCCGGTCCCTCGCGCACCGCGACCCGGCCGGGGGCAACAAATTCCAGCCAATGCCGCCTCATGGGTTCTGCCATTGCGGCTGGGCCCAGAGAATGAGGTCCGGTCCGCAGGGTTGATAGGTCACAGCGGTCAGATGCAATTGGGCGCCGTTGCGCACAGCCGGTCGGTCCAGCACCGGTAGGCCGCCAACCAGGCGGGGCGCGATGGTGATGATCATCTGATCCGCTAGGCGCGCTTCGATGAAGCTCGAAATCACCTGACCGCCGCCTTCAACCATGATACTGCTGATCCCTCGCTCGCCAAGCTGCTGGAGCAGATGCGATAGGTCCACCCTACCCTGACGGTCGTGGCGGCAGCGGATGACCTCAGCCCCCTGGTTTTCCACAGCGCTGATGCGCTCGGGATCACCCTTTTCGGTACAGGCGATCCAGCAGTCAAGGTCGGTCCGTTCAAGCAGTCGGGCCTGCAAAGGGATGCGTAGCTGGCTGTCAAGGACAATGGGCTGGGGGCTCGGCCCATCGGCAAGACGAACGGTGAGCAAAGGGTTGTCGATCAGCAGGGTGTTGATGCCAATGACAATGGCGTCGCAGGCGGCGCGGATGCGATGGGTGACCACCATGGACTGGTGGCCGCTCAGGCGAAGCTGTTCCCGATTCCGGGTGGCGATGCTGCCGTCCACGCTTTGGGCATAGGAGACCGTGACCAGCGGCCGGTGATGCTCGGCCAGAAATTGCGCGGCCAGCAGCGGCAATTGATCGAACCACTGTTCCGGGTCGACTTTGCGGCCACTGGTGCCGGAAAAGGAGGAAGGGTGGTCTTGATGCCGCATGGTTTGCAGGGAATTCCCTCCTTGTAAAGGGACAGAGGATGCGGTGCGCTGCACGAAACCAAGGTGCGGGCGTGCAGAGAAAAACGATCCGAACTCAGAGAATTTAATGGGGATTTGATTTTTGACCGCAATCTGTCATCCCGCATTTTTGGCCACAGTACTGGCCCTTCCCGGACAAGTCAAATATTTCATGGTCAATCCTAATCCGCCCAGGCTGAAGAGAATATCGCGAACTCGGATGAGCAGGCAGAGGCTGAGACCGAGGAAACTCCCTTGTCCAAGGGCAGCGGTTACCCAGGGCAGGGCGGACTCGAGGACACCGAGACCCGCCGGCAAGGGAGTGAGAAAGGCGAGACGGGCGGTAATCACAACACTCAGCAACTGCATAAACGACAACGAATGCCCCAACAAGGCGGCCATCAGCCAACATTCGACGAATACCCCGAGCCAACTGCCAAGGGAAGAGAGATTGGCCAGTAAAAAAGGGCGTCGATGCCGATGGAGGAGGGATTCGGTCAGCACCTCGCCCTGCTGAAGAGTTTCGAGCAACCGGCCAGCAAAACCGGTGGTCCCACCATGTGCCATACCGCATGAACCCATGAACCAAGCATAGAGGCGGGAGAGAGGACGTTTGCCCATGCACAGGGTTGCCAGAAGCACGGCAACAGCGGCCACCAAGGCGATAGCCAGGGGGAGCGCCCATCTCCCGGCAAAGGGTCCGCTGGCAGTGACCGTCAGCATGACCAGACTGAAACACAAAACCACGATACTTGCCAAAAGCTCAAGTATTCGGTCCAGGGCGACCGAGGTCGCGGCCGCAGGCAGGGGTATCCCCTGGCGTTGATGCAGGAGGTAGACCAACAGCGGCTCACCGCCAAAATGGGGCCCGGGAGTGAGATAGTTGACTGCATTGCCTGCAAAGCGATAGGCACAGATTGTACTCAAACCAACCGGTGCGCCCAACGCCCGAAGAATCTGCCACCAGCGGGCAGCCATGAGCGGCAGTATCGCCATATTGAGTCCCAGGAGAATCGAGAGACCACCAGGGCTTATTGCAGTCAAACGTCCCCACACCTCGCCCCATGGCATGCCCCGCAAGGCATGCCAGGCCAGGACCAAGCCGATAATCAGCAGTAGCCCGCGCCAGCCGAGGAGCGGGGAGAGGAAGCCCGCAACTGATGATGTGGCGCGCGTGATCATGTTGTCTCGTTCTCCGCTGGAATTCCACCATCCCGACTGCGGCGATACAGGATTTTCTCTTCCGGGGACCACAGGGACAGCGGGCCGGTGCCGGTCAGCATCAGGATGGCGGCAATGCCGAAAAGGATCAACACCGGAAAGCCAGTCCCGTACGGGGCCAGGCTACAGCTCAGCAACAGGGTGAGCAGCAGCGCTGCACTGCGACCCATCCAACCAACTCCGGCCAGCAGGCAGCATAGGCTCTGCACCCACAGCCAGGCAGGATGCGGCTGGGAAGCTGCTCCCTGAACAAGGGGGATGATGCCGCCGATCAGGAGAAGCGGGCGTAACCCCAAGGGAAGGAAACGGGTCAATACCAGGTCTGCCCAATGATCCAGAGCCGTGCGCTGGTTGCTATCAATGCGCAGCCTGCAGGAAACCACCAGCCAGTCCCGGCCAAAACCAACCAGGAGCGGCGTCATGACGAGAGCGGCGGCGATGTTGGTGAAGGGCGGATTGAAGATGGGTAGCAGCGCCATGGCCACCAGTCCCATCTGAAAGCCGGCAATGATCCGCGCATAGGGTCGCGATTGCAATGCGATTACAGGAAGATGTCGCTGTTGGCGGCGCCAGATACCGAAGAGAAAGAGGTAATAGGCCAGCCCCACCAGCAGGGTGAGTGCCTGCAATTGATCGAGGCTGACGGCCACCAGCAGGGCCACCAGCAGTCCCGCGGCATCGGTCTCGATATCCAGCCGTTGGCCGAGTACGGTTAGCCGATGCTGCCTGCGGGCCACAAAACCGTCCAGCAGGTCGGCCAGGGCGATACCCAGATAGATTAGCCCCGGCGCCCATATCAGGGCCTGAGGCAGTGCCGGGTCTGGGAGAACAGCCAGGGGCAGGAAACCGGCAAGAGCAACGATGGCCGCACCGCGCAGCAGGGTGATCCAGGTGGCAGCCCCCAGGGTGGGGAACGGCCGGTCCGCTTCGCCGCATCGGTGATTGGACCTCAGATGGAATATCAGCCGCAGCTGCAAATAGACGGCCGCGATAAGTCCCGGCAGCAGGGACACAATAACAAGGGGATGCAGGCGGAGATGGGGGATGCAGAAGAAAAGGGTCGCCAACCAAGGGCAGAACAGGAGCGCCGCGGCCAGCCACGCCTGCCGGCGCAAGGTCGACGACACCCTTCCCGGCGTTCGCCAGGCCGGGACATTGTCGCTCCGACCGGAGGAACTGGGCGAGGATATCATTCGAGCAGGTTGGCCCGCAGGGCCGCGAGGGTCGCTTCGTCCAACCCGGCCTTGGACAGCAGATAGTTGTCAACGGAGCCGTAGGCTGTGCGTAGGTGCGCCAGCATCGCGGCCAGAGGCTCCCGAGGTGCTTGCAAATAGGGTGCGGCCTGCTCCGGCCCGATGCCCAGATCGGCGAAGCGGGCATAGATCGGTTGCAAACGCTCGGCGTTGCAGGCATTGGAATAGTCGTGGTCGAGGAAGATATCAGCCTCCCCTACCCCCAGGGTCAGCAACAGCAAGGCTGCACAGATCCCGGTGCGATCTTTGCCACCGGTGCAGTGAAAGACCAGGGGCAGGTTCTCTGGAGCGGCGATGAGCCGCAATATCCTGCCCCAGACCGGACCGAAATCATCAAGATACTGCCGGTACACGCTGATGAAGAAATCGAGAGACAGCCAGTCGCGTTCTCCGGCCCGCAGTCGATCCATGGCCAGAGCCGGATCAAAGCTTCCCGCTTGGACCGGGAGGTGGAGCAGGCGAATCGAACCATCCTGCGGCAGCTGGTCTGGGTGCCGCTGCTGTTCCTGAACGGTGCGTAAATCGCAGACCACCTTGAAGCGGAGACGCCGCAGCATCTGCTGGTCTTCTGCCGTCAGACGAGACAGATGATCGGAGCGAAAAACCAGCCCCCGCTTCCCCTGGCGGCCATCACCGGACCGGTAGCCGCCAAGGTCACGGAAATTGACGGCCCCGGAAAGCGGCAAGCGGTGCGGGCACAGGGGACGAGAGACGGATGCTGTCATGGCGACAGGGGTGTACGGATATGCCGCCGAGGGTGCGTTATCACCACAGATGCAGCCGGCAACTCTTTATTGGCCATAGGGCTGGTAATCAATATACCCTTCCGGACCAGGTGTATACCATTTGGACATGTCATCGAAGGGCGCTAGAGGGTGGTTGCTGTGCAGTCTGGCCACCAGGTCGGGGTTGGTGATAAAAGGCCGACCGAAGGCGGCAATGTCCATCACGCCTTCGGCAAGCCGTTGCTCGGCGTCCTCTTTGGTGTACCCGCAGTTGCCGATGATAATCCCCTCGTAGTGGGCGCGAAATTCGGCCAGGGTCATGGGTTCTCCCTGTTGGTGAAAACCGAAGGCCAGCCCGTCCATGATGTGGACATACCCAAGGTGCAGCTTGCTGAGTTCCTTGATGGTGTACAGGTAGGTCTCGCGAAAATCCGGACTGCCCATGTCATTGAACACACCATTGGGAGAGAGACGCACACCCACCCGATGCGCCGGCCAAACCTCCAGCACCGCGGCCAGCACTTCCCTTAAAAAACGATATTTGTTCTCCAAACTGCCGCCATAATCGTCTGTCCGAAGATTCGTCTTGGAATCGAGGAACTGGTTGAGCAGGTAGCCATTGGCACTGTGCACTTCAACTCCAGAAAAACCTGCCTCCTTGGCATGAAGCGCTGTCAGTCGATAATCAGCTACCGTTGCCTTGATCTCGGCAGTGGTCATCGCCCTGGGTGTCTCATACGCCTTTTTCCCCGCCGGGGTTTGGATGCCATCCCCCTCGATCTTCACGGTCGAGGCCGAAACAGGGGGTTCGCCGCCATGAAAATCGCTGTGCGATGCTCGGCCGCAATGCCAAAGCTGCAGGAAGATAGGGGTTTCGGTGGGTTTCAGCCGATCGGTGACTCTGCGCCAACCGGCAACCATCTCCGGTGTGTAGATGCCGGGCGAACCGATCCAACCGATCCCCTGCGGGCTGATGACGGTTGCCTCGGTGATCAGCAGGCCGGCAGAGGCGCGCTGAAAATAATGTTCGGCCATGATATCGTTGGCTACCCGTGTCTCCCCTGCCCGCCCGCGGGTCATGGGGGCCATAGCTATTCGGTTTTTCAGATGCAAATCGCCTATACGCACTGTCTCAAAGAGTGATTTTTTCATTGCGTTCTCGCTTGGTTAGAGTGTGTGATGCGGTTGCCCATCGTGTTGCAGCCTTCCGAATGGCCGAATAGAGAGTGACGATGGGCGACAAAGCGTCAATTTATTGTCAAAATATTAAAAATCTAGACCTGATACCTGACGCTTTCTTTTTTCGATATCCGCCGCCTCACCTGAACAAGGCCAAAGAACAGCGCTAAACCTGTACCAATAGTGAGCAGCACCACTCTCGGTAATCCCCTGGCAAAAGATTCACTGACAAAGAGCACATGGCAAAAACCGAGCACAAGCGAAAGGTAGCCCATAGGTCTATGCAGCATTCGCCATCGCGTATACCCCAGTTGCAACCACGACCTGAATCGGGAGGTGACCACCATGGTGAGGAGAAAAAGGAAAAGGAGCCCGCCGATCATTTCAGGCCAGTATTTCTTCCCTATCGGTAGATTGTCGAATCCTTCAGGAGCCAACACCAGAAGTACATGACTGCAAACAGTTAAAAAGATAAGCACACCGTTTAATTGATGCCAGCGCATCAGGCGTGCACCCCCGAAAAGATGCTCAAAAAACTTTACTCGTAAGGCAAGAAGGATTTGTCCAATCAATAAAAAAAGGGCGAGTAAACCTGCCAGCTGTGCGGACCGGAGCATGATCTTGTCAGCTCCTGTTTTGTACCACAATGTTTGTGTTTCGTAATAAAAAGGCACGGCTAGAGCACCTGCCAAGAGGAGTGCCGCCCCAAGAAAAACCATCATTTTATATAAAATGGTCGGGAAACGGGAGGGCTTGCCAGGAGTTTTCATTATGTGTTCCCTGATGTTCAGTTTTTGTCGAAGGAAAGTTGAACTGCCCAGCTTGAGAACTATTATGTACGCTCTATCTGGTAATGGAACAACAAATAGTTGGCCTATTATCGGTACGCATGTCTACCTCGGCATCGATGTTGCCGGTCCAATGTCGGTCACCATTGCCGGGAATAGCAGGTGTCTTGGCGCTTAACCAGATAGCAAGGGGACAGCGGTGCACTCAACCATCCAGCGAAAGCATCACCTCTCAATCCTCTCGGGCTCGACGACTTCAGGCGTCGAGCCCTTTATTTTTCCGCTCTCCCCTTCTCCGTTTCGGCCATGGCAACAGAGCGTGACAAACGATACTTTTTGTCACAATGCGGCGACACTTCAACGGCGTGCATGACCGTATCCCCATAAACAACATCGAGCCGCCCGGCGATAATCAATCGGAGAGGTGTATTCCCGCACAGCCAATTTCCCGAAGGGGAGGTGAACGACATGACCACTATTTCCTCGACAAGCACCGGGACGGTCAACTTTTCGGGCTTGGCCAGCAGCATCGATACCGATTCCATCGTCGATTCATTGATCGAAGTCGAGAGCGCTCCCATTACGACAATGGAGAATGAGCAGAGCTACTTGGAATCGAAACGCACTTCGTACACCAAGTTCAACACCCTGCTTAAGAGTTTGTATTCGGCGGTCGAAGCATTAAACGACGAAAGCGATCTCAATTCGTTCGAGGTGACCAATAAGGGTTCGGATTATTTCAGCATCAACACCACCAGCCTGGCCGAGGCCGGGAACTATTCGGTGCAGGTTGTCAGCCTGGCGCAGCAACAAAAAGATGTCAGCACCAGTTACGTCGCCGACACCGGCACCACTACGTTGAGCGGTTCCCTGCACATTGGCGATGCAACTCTGGACTACGACGGTATGACCCTGAGCGATCTGGTGACCCAGATCAACAAAGGCTCCTATGGGGTCACCGCACGCATGATCGACGACGGCACCGGCTCCGGCTATCGCCTGATGCTTACCGCCGATTCCGCCGGCACGGAAATCGAAATCGTCGGCACCGGCAGTATCGAGATCGATACGGCAACCAATGGCCACACCGTCGAGGGGACCAAGGCGCATGTCATCGTCGATGGGGTCGATTACTACAGCACGAGCAATACCATGACCAACGCGATCAAAGGGGCGACCCTGACCTTGCAGGCGACGAACACCGCCAGCAGCACGGTCCAAATCGAATCGGATACCGAAAACGTCATCTCTACCCAGTTGCAGAAAGTTGTCGACGCTTACAATTCGATCAATTCCTACCTGGATACACTCTCCGAATCCGACCCGACCCTGGCCAACACGATGAAATCGGTACAACGCAGTCTGCGGAACTATTTGACCAGCGGCAGCTTCCTCTCGCTCGGCATCGAAACGGATTGGAAAACCGGCAAGTTGACCTTCGACTCCGACACCTTGAGCGCAGCCTACGAGAAAGACCCCGAGGCGGTTATCGCCTCCTTGCTGGGCGACGACGACAGCAAGGGCGTCATGGACAGATTGGACGATTACTTAACGGCGCAAGTCGACTCCACCACCGGTTTCCTGGCTACGAAGGAAAAAACCATCGACAAGCAGGTCGCCACCCTGGAGGATAAAATCGATGCCATGACAACCAGATTGGAGAAACGGCGCGCCACCCTGGAAGCCCAGTTCGCCGCCATGGAAACCCTACTCAGCACCCTTAATTCTCAGGGCGATTACTTAACCAGTTTCTTTGCGAGTTACAGCTCCTCGTGAGCGCGCGGACGGAGAAAGGGTGGGTGACGACGCAAAGCATGCAACGAGGAGCGCCGCCTCAACCCTGAACGTTTTCGTGAACATGCGTGGCGGTTGTTCGATACCAAGACTCAACCTTGTTGTGTAACGTTACTTTGCACAGTTTAACAAAGACTTTACGGAAGGATCGGACCGAATCCCGTATGATGAAGTCAGGACAAGGACAACTCGTTTGTTTCCAAGCCCTCCAGGTTGACGGAACCATCCGGCCCGCTGTCTCGCCCGCATCCGCGGACAACGGGCTTTCGTGACGCGGATGCAGATTTTTCCTATCGCATGGATATCGCTTCCTCTCTCAGGCACCGGACCGCGGACCTCGCCATAAATGCAATCGGCGTGTCACCGCATCGGGATGGCTGTCGGTCGATTCTCCTGTTGACCGACAACGAATCGGGAACCAAGCCCTTGGCCGAAATGCTGGCCCAGGAGGATTTCGCCGTTCGCCTACACCCGATAACAAACGGCCGTCTCGAACACCACGCTCAGAACAGGGCTGATTTGCTCATCGTCGATACCGGCCGATTTTCCTTGGAAGACCTTTCGACCTACCCGCGTCTCCGGGCGGTGTATTCCGGGCTGATCATGGTGCTGATCGACGATCTCGACGAGATGTTGCAGGTGTTACTCTTTGAACAGGGCGTCGACGATCTGCTTGTCAAGCCCGTCAATCACCTGCTAATGCTGGCGCGCATCCGCGCCCTGCTCCGCCGCAACGCTCAGCGACTCGCCCCTTCCACCCTGCACTTCAACGGTCTGGAGATCAACAGCGGCCTTCGCCAGGCAAGCTACCTCGGCGACGAGATCCCCTTGACCTCACGGGAATTCGATCTGCTCTGGCATCTTGCCAAAAATGCCTGCACCACTTTGGATCGCGACCACCTCTACCGGGCGATTTTCGGGATCGAATACAACGGGTACGACCGTTCCATCGATATGTATATTGCCCGCATCCGCTGCAAACTGGCCCCGTATCCGCTTGCGGCCAAGATGGTCAAAACGGTTCGCGGCACCGGGTATCTCTTCGCCGGCGAATACTAAGCTCCTCACTCGTCTTTCCTTACCCTTCTTCTTCACACTCCATACCCAACATCCTGAAACGGTGATCTTCCCATCAAGCGGCGCTCCTTGAGTCTCAAGGAGCGCCGCTCTTTTTTGGGGGGCAACTGAGCGTGTAGCCTGGGCCACGTGTCGTTACAGACGATGCATTCCGCGACAAGATCCAAGCGAATTGATACAGTAACGATACGAAATTAAAATAAAAATAAAGATTGCCCCCGGCCGATACCGTATCAAGAGGGATCGATTCCACTCTGGAGGCGCAAACCACCGCAACAGCGCATCGACCCCCTCGTTCTTCGACAACCCTTTCTCTCCAGGACGGAGAGTGCCGTTGCACGGATGCACCGAACGGCTGGCAGGTTCCATGTCAGCCACAGCACCGGCAAATCGCTTCCGGCTCGCCATCCATCGGGCGAGCTTGATGCGGTCACCGGTTCAGGAGACGAATATGGGGCTTTCCAGCGCGTTTTACACGGCCATCAGCGGTTTGCAGGGCAATTCTCAAGCCATGACGGTCACCGGCAACAACATCGCCAACAGCAACACCGTGGGCTTTAAATCCAGCTCGACCGTCTTTGCCGACCTGCTCTCGGCCAATATCGCCAGCTCCAGCGGCAACTCCCAGGTTGGCCGCGGCTCACAGGTACAGACCGTGCAAACCTGTTTCAGCCAGGGCGGCTTCGAATCGACATCGAGCAGCACCGACATTGCCATCCAGGGAAGTGGGTTTTTCATTGTCAGCGATCCTTTGAACGCTACCAACCTATATACCCGCAACGGCAACTTCAGCTTCGACGACAACGGTTATCTGGTCACGGCCGACGGCCTGCGCGTCCAAGGCTCGACCTATAACGCCGACGGTGTCCTCGCCAGCGGCAACCTCAGCGATATCCGGGTCGACCTTGTGTCCCAGATCAAGGCTAAACCAACGGAGAACGTCATCCTGCAAACCAATCTCGATTCCAACTCGGACATCCTGAGCGGCTTCGATATCACCGCCCCGCAGGATACCTCCAACTACGCCACAACCACCACGATCTACGACTCGCTGGGCACCTCGCATCTGCTCACCTGCTATTTTGCAAAAACCGCCGATCAACAATGGGAATGGCACCTGACGGTGGATGGTGGCGACCTGAGCGGCGGCACGGCAGGGGTTGCGCAAGAGGTCGGCAGCGGCACCTTGGTCTTCGACGCAAACGGGAATCTCTCTGCGGGAAGCACGGCCGCCATCGCCGCCGTTTCCTGGGGCAACGGCTCGTCCTCCCAAACCCTGACCTACTCTTTCGACACCACACAATTCGACAGCGATTCCACGGTGTTTTCCCAGGATCAGGACGGCTATCCCTCCGGCGAGGTCACCGACGTCACCATCGCCGCCGACGGCACGGTGAGCGCCGTCTACTCCAACGGCGAGACCATCCCGGTGGCCATGATCTCCCTTGCCACCTTCATCAATCCCGATGGACTCAATGCGGTCGGCGGCAGTCTGTTCGCGGCGACCTCGAAATCCGGCACCCCCACCATCGGATATCCCGGCGCCTCGCAGGGCACGCTCATCACCCAGGCCCTGGAACTCTCGAACGTCGATCTGGCCACCGAATTCGTCGACCTGATCACCATTCAAAACGGCTATTCCGCCAATTCCCGAGTCATTACCACCATCGACGACATGATGCAGGAACTGATCAACCTCAAACGATAAGCCGGAGCACAAACACCATGCCTCTCGACACAGAAACTCTTCAGCGCAACCTGCAAGCCCTCGACGATCTCCTCGTTAGAGAACGCCATGCCATCGTTTATCTGCAAGCAGGTCGAATGGAAGCAATCCAACAGGAAAAAATCCGGTTGCTCAAGGTGCTGCAGCAGGCCGAGCAGGTCGATGCGGCGAGCAGCGACCTCATCAAGCGGATCAAGGTGAACAACGAACGCAACCGGATGCTCTTGGAATCCGGTTTGCAACTCATCGCTAAATTGCAGGACAATGTGTTTCGCCGCCTGGCGCTGACCTATGCCGCCCAAGGTCGGTCGCTCACTATCGGTGCGGGCTCCCGCATCCTCAACCGGAGCGTCTGACCATGGGCCTGATCACCTCGCTCTATACCGGAGCCAGCGGCCTCTTCACCAGCCAGACCGTGGTCCAGGTGACCGGCAACAACATCGCCAATGCGGCAACAACCGGCTATTCGCGTCAGGTCGCCAACGTCACCGCAACGACACCCCTCACCCAAGGGGGCCTCACCTACGGCACCGGTAGCGCGGTGGATTCCATCGCACGGGCCAACGACTCCTTTATCACCAAACAGCTGATCGCCCAGAGCGCCACCTACGGCGAATACGAGGCGGCCAACACGCCGCTTTCCGATATCGAACAGATCCTCGACATCGGCGATTCGAGCCTGTCCAGCGAAATCGACAGTTTCTTCGATACCTGGGAAGAGTTGAGCACCAATCCTTCGGGAACGGCGGAACGGCAACAGGTGATAGAGGCGGCGGTGAACCTGGCGGAACATTGTAATCGGATCGACCAGCAGTTGACCGATGTCGTCAATGGGATCAACACCAGCATCGAATCGGCCATTCCTGACCTGAACGATCAATTGCAACAGATCGCCACCCTCAATCAGTCGATCATGCAAACCGAGTTGGCGGGCGGCAACGCCAACACCCTGCGCGACCAACGCGACCTGCTGGTGCAACAGGTCGGCGAAACTTGTGGCGCGACCGCCTATGCCGACAGTAGCGGCATGGTGTGCCTGCAACTGCCGAACGGGTTGCCGCTGGTGACCGGCAATGTCGCCTCGACACTCGCCACCACCAAGGTCTACGGCCTGACGCAGGTTAGCCTCACAAGCGGTCAAACCTATTTTTCACTCAATTACAAGGATTTTGGCGGGCAATTGAAGGGATGGCTTGAAGTCCGTGATGTGACCGTTCCGCAGTTTCGAGACGACATCGACCGGTTGGCCTATGCGATTGCAACCGATGTCAACAACCTTATCGCCACCCAGGGTGGCGTCGACCGCAATGGCGATCCGGCGAGCGATTTGTTCACGTTGACGGCGCCCACCGATCCGTTGGCCGATACCTGGAGCGGGGCGGCGGCCTCCATTGCCGTGGCCTTTACCGATGCGTCGCTGATTGCAGCCGGGACAACCGGCACGACCGCCGACAACAGCCTGGCACTGAGCATCGTGGCCCTCCGCGAGACCGGCAGTATCGACGGGGCGACCTATACCGAGGAGTATGCGCGCATCGCCACCAATGCCGGCCTTAAGGTGAGCAGCAACGAGCAGCGCCTGAGCGCCAGCTCCGATCTCATGACCGAGCTGAGCGCCAAGCGCGACGCCGTTTCCGGGGTATCAACCGACGAAGAAATGATTCAGCTCATTCAGTCTCAGGCCGGCTACCAAGCCGCGTCTAAATATATTGCCGTGATCGAGGAGATGCTCGACACGCTGCTTGCTATGTGAGAGATGCCATGATCATCACCAGAGACACCACAACTTATCGATATTTGCAAACCAACCTGAGCACGACATCGACCAAGCTCAATCAGTTGTACGTCACATCCTCGACCGGCGTCGCTGTGGTCAAGGCATCGGATAAACCATCCGCGGTTGGCTCGATCGTCAACGGTCGTTCGGACATCGTCAAAACCGAACGCTATGTGGAAAACTGCAAGCATGTGCAGGACAACCTCGCCACCTCGGAAATCTACATCGACGCGGTCGAAGAATTGATGACAAGGGCCAAGGAGATCGCAGTGGCCGGTGCCAACGACAGCCTCTCGGAGACGGACAAGGCCACTCTGGCCGACGAGGTCGGCAAACTACGCCAGGAACTGCTCGATCTCGCCAATACCCAGGTAGGCGGTAAATACCTTTTTGCCGGTTACAACGATGAGACCCTGCCTTTTGCGGGTTCTCCGGTTACCTATGCAGGCACCGGCGATCATCAAATGATAGAAATCGGCCCGGGAGCCACGGTGGCCAAAAACATCACCGGCGAAGAGCTGTTTATGAGTCCGGTCAACCTGTTCGCCACGCTGGAGGATCTCGAAGCCGCTCTGACAAGCGGCGACAGCGCCAACGTGTCCGCCATGTTGACGCCGCTGGAGGATGCGGCCGAGCAAGTCAGGACGCAGCTCAGTTCGCTTGGCAACATCGGCGCCCGTATGGACGACATGATTGGCATGCACGAAAATGCGTTGTTAGTGATCGAATCGACCCTCTCCCGCCACCAGGACGCCGATCTCACCGAGGTGCTCTCCGAGATCGCCAAGATGGAGTTGGCGCTGAAGACGACCATGCAGGTCACCGCCAGGGTGTCCTCGCTCAGCCTGATGGATTATCTGTGATGCGATACAAGGGGGGTGGATTGGTCGACAAACAAAAAAAGCGTCAGAGCTGCGAGAACTCAGACGCTGATCTTGTGTGGTGGCCTATAAGAAATTATACATCGTTGTCGACGGGAGTGAGATACCAGTCGCCTGCATGGAGATATACGGCGGCGTCGACTTGCTCGGATGACGGGTAGTACATAACCTGTTTCATGCCGCCTCGCACCATGAAGCCCATTTTTTTTAAATGTTGGATCAAACTGTCGCAACAAACAAAACTCAGCGTGATGGATTCCGTTCCCAACTGAGAGTGATACCTGCAAAACCGGGACATGAGGATGCGGAAATTCTTCCAGTCACCGTCAAAGGCCAAGTCTGTTACCGATGCGCGGCCTTTACTGATCGAATAGGATACATAGCCCAATACCGGCCCTTCTCGGCCGCAGAGCAGAGTAAAAATCTGGTTTCGACCCTCAGGGCATTCACCTATCCGCCAATTCAGATAGAGGTTGTCGCGTTGCCCAATGAAACTGAAGCCTTTACCCATGTTTGCCCATAAGGATTCAAAGCGTTCGTCAAAGTGACTTATAATTTCATGTAGATATTGACTTGATTCGAGAAGCGAAAAATACACCAAGCGCAGTCTGAGCGCGGCATCCAAAGGGATCGCCAACAGGTTGGCCAGAACGCGTTTGCCTAATGTACGACGCAGATATCTGCCAGTCCTGAGAACACACACCATAACTGGAGAACTGGCTAAAATTTTGAAGCCTGACCGTAAAATAACCAGGCCGGACTTGTCGTTGGGTACTGCCAGAATAATGCAGGGATCCATTGTCCGGCATTGTGCGGCCGCTGCTTTTATAAGCATCCTGGCGGTCACGAGGGAGCGATGGTCCTTGTCAACGACAAAATCACCGGCGATAAAGGCGGTTACAGGGCGTCCCTCAATGAGTATGTTTCGGGGGAACAGAGCTCTTATGCCGACAAATTTTTTTGATTCCTCGTGGCGAAGCAGCGAAAACAACGGTGGCCCCGCCGGATGGTTCTCGTAAATCCAGGAAAACCTGGCCGAATTTGGTATGTCAAAGTTTTTTTCCAGCAGAGAAATGACTATGCTTTTATGAGCCACCACATTGCCGAGAACAATGGAATAGGTCATTTCATTTCCTGTTTAGTCGAGGCACGATGAGCGTTTTTGGGCTCTGGCAAATAACTGGAATTTTCATAAAGAGGTGACTCCGTTCGTTTGGACAAATTTTCTCTCTTTTGATTCTAATTCGTGTTCAAGATGTCGCGAATCCAAGGCCAACTGGTTAAAATGCTGGCAGCTTTTTTGCGGACGGTTATTTGTACCAAGCTGCGTTCTGCTTGAGCGATTCCGGCGTAAAGTGTTCCAGATTTGTTCCGCCGGGTCTAATTCCAGTGAATAGAGCGCTAATCGTATCAGGACAAAATTATCCAGGTTCACCAGATCTTTGCTTCTGTGAGATGACGTACCATCAAGAAGTGTAAAGATGAATTTTTCTTTGTGCGTCGCACCGGCTTAGGCCAGAAAAAGTATCATGTTTTCCGTGTTCATTTTTTCGGTTGTCATGAAGCCGAGACAACAATCCCGCGGGCTGACAACGACATATTCACACAGAATTCTCGGGCCTGGGCCAAGTTGACTGCTGGACGATGGCGGGGATGGCGCCCAACACGACAGGGGTCGCATATTCGTCCAAAACGGGCCTCATTCGGAACATGAGTCAGGGAGGCAGGTAATTTGTATTGCTCAATCAGGCGGCAGCCACCTCTTCCGGGAGTTTTTTTTGAATTTCTGCTGCGCGGCAGGGTCACCTTTCAGATGCTTGGCGTCGGTTTGCACTTTGCGCCAACCATGTCGAGCGAGTAGCCGGTAGGTTGTTGCCAATGGAATATCGTAACCTAACTTTTCCACCAGTGCCGCATGGATGGGCGGAACGGTTAAAAGGCCTCCCTGCATTGCTTGCGTGTTCCATTGGGCGAGAAACTCTCGTTCTTCTTCAATGGTCATGGTCGCATTTCGACGCCCCCCCCCAGGTGTTTTTGCATGAGTCATCTTGAGCGCGAATTTTATCTCGATCACGAAAAATCGTGCGACGACTGATACCCAGGATATCTGCGGCGCGATCTGTATCAAAACCATGTTCAGCGACTAAAAGAACTGATAATGCTTTCCGATATTCGGCCACCGTGGATGCTTGATCACGTAATACCTTAGCTTTTTGCACTTCATCGGAATGGATGCATACTATTCTGGCCATGGTTCACCTCCACAATAAATTTTTAACATAATGCCATTTTGAATGCAAACCGAACAGGAATCTATTCGCAGCTTAAATTTAATATCACAAGTTTCTGACTTGATCTAACTTGCCGTTATTGTTTTCGTAACGCGGGTCAATCTCTTTCCCATTTGTAGCATATCAACGCCAATTCCCATGACTGCATCAACATTGGCAAGCACTGCATCTTCGGCGAGGATGCCGGCAGCCCTGACTTTGTTCAAAGCCATGCTGAGCAACCGCTGCATGGCCTCAACCAAGCTCAGGTCCTGCTGCTCTTCGCAACAGGCGTAAAAGAGCGAGCTAAGGGTGCGGGGATCGTCATGACAGCGTTGTGCAAAAGCCAGGACAACATAGCGGCTCATAACATTGGTAATTTGGCCGATGATTCCATCAAAATCCCGCAGTTGGTTTTCCCGTTCAAGGTTGAGGTAGTGTTTCATCATTTTGAAGAACACCTCGATATCCCATCGTTTACTGTAGATGCGGACGGCTTGCCCACCTCTTTTCTGATCCCCTGCAAGCGCTTGCTCGCTTTGACCGAGGAGCAGAGGATGAAATCAAGCGGCAGGAACCTCACCCCGTCCGACCAGCCCAGGGTCATGAGCTTAAACCCTTTCAGGCTCCGGTTGGCGTTGTGGTCATGCACTCAGGCGAGCAGTTCAACCACTTTGGAACGGGACCGGTCATAGGTGCTATCGTCGATAATGCACCTTCTCGCGCTGCTTGCTGGTCAATACGTCTATAAATCGAACCACCGTCGTCGCCAAGCCCAGCAAAAACTTCCGCCAGTTATACCGGGGATTTTTCAGGAACTCGTAGGCGCTGTCCTTCTGGAATCCCAACTCCGGATTGTTGACGATGCCCCGGGAAAAGTTGACCCCACTAAACGGCAAGGAAAAGATGGCGGTGAACACAGCCAGGGGTTTTGCTCCTCGCAGTTTGCGGATACCGCTGCCAGCCGACAAAGTGCCTACCTTGAAATCGTCCAGGAAGGAAGAAATCCGGTCATGCAGTCGTTTTTCCTCTTGTTGCTCCTGGTAGTTTTGAGTATGGCTCGTTCGAGCCTTTTCTTTTTGATATTATTGAATATTTTCGCAAATCCAATGCATCAGAAAGCAAAGGCTTCTCACGTTAAAATGACATTATTTCAGGTGGTTGGCCGGCAATTTCTCCCTGACAATGCCAACCCCGAAACTTGAGTTCCAGATTATGGATGGTAACGTAGATCGTAGTTTCAATGAAAAAATAGGCCTCAACCTGCTCAACCTATAATTTCTTTGATATCGAGAAGGGTCAAAGCGAAAGCCCTTTGAGCAGGGAAAAGGTGGTTATCCTGCTTTGAGTGGTAATCCTGGGGGGGAGAGAGATTGCTGGTACATTAGCCGACAAAGAGCCACCCAACTAAGTTATGGTGTCCACTATTTCGAATCCACCTCAGCTGAATGATCAAATATTTGAAGGGGATAGGCCGATCTGACCTCTGGCTCTCCTCTAATGGATCGATTTCGCCATCTCAAGAACTTTTTCGGCTTGACCAATACTTTTTCGTCGCCAATAATGGCGAAAAACAAGCTCTGATTCAACAATGTGGTATGTTTAGGTGGCGGAATGGCCCTCTGCGACAAGCTGCTGAAGCTCAGAAAAGAGAAGAAGTTGAGCCAAGAGAAACTGGCACGACTCATAGGCACAAGCGGTCCGATTATCGGCAGATACGAGCGGGGCGAGATGGTCCCTTCGGTTGAGGTGGCGATCAAATTGGCTGGCGTCTTCGACGTGACGCTGGATTATCTGGCCGATGACACGGGCCACGTCGTGGAGATCAAGGATAAGGAAATGTTAAAACGACTGACCGAAATGGCGCAGTTGAACGAAGAAGACCGTATCATCATTCTCAAGGTGCTGGATAGTTTGCTTCGGGACGCCAAAGTCAAAAAGGCTTACGGAGCCTGACCGAACACAGGCAAGCCATTGATGCCAAGGGTTCAGGCCGCAATCGTGCATGGGGACAACAAACTATTTAGAGCGCAGTGCCCGGGGGCGGGGTGTGCCGCGCAGAGTGAGCCCATTAAGAAGGTGGTGGAGTTGTATGTGGAGCTGTTTCCGCTCCGGCAGCCTGTAAGGCCGATCATGCTATTTTTCGAGGAAGCGGCCCATGCTGCGCTGCTGCGCATCACCGGCACCAAGGCTATCAGGGCATGCAAGGCCTTAGGATGCAATAAGACTCGGCAACAGTGCGCCAAGGACAGCCTCATCCCTGGCCGCAAGGGGCTGCCTCTTGGCCCCTGCGCAGAGCCATCCCCCATGTTGCGATCACCGTCAAGCAATGCATTGCAATTGCCAGACAATGGAAAGCCGAGAGGGAGAGGCTGGAACGCCGGCCTGCTGACCCTGCTCGTGCTGGCAGCGTTGGTCTTCTTGAGCGGCTGCCGGGCCCTTGCACCCTCGCCCCCTGCCCACCCCTCCCTGCCGGCAGCGTACCGCGACACCACGACCGGAAAGGCCGTCGATGACCGCTGGTGGCAGGATTTCCGCAGCCCCGCATTAAACGATCTCATCGAAGAGGGCCTGCAAGCGGCTCCGGACATCCGGATCGCCCTGGCCCGACTGGACCAGGCCCGGGCCGCGGCGGCGAAAACCGGCAGCGGTCTGTGGCCATCGCTCAGCGGCGGCGCCGATGCCAGCCGAACATGGAACGGCCGGGACGAGGGCGGCCAGGTCAACACCACCGCCTACGGTCTGGGACTTGCCGCCAGCTATGAGATCGATCTCTGGGGCCGCATCGGCTCCCTCCACGAGGCCGACCTGCTGGCGGTCTCGGCCAGTGCCGACGACCTGCGGACCGTGGCGCTCACCATCAGCGGCGAGATCGCCGAAACCTGGATCTCGCTCTGTTCGGTCAGGCAGCAACTGGCCGTTCTCGAGGCCCAACAGCGGACCAACGACCAGATCCTTTCCAGCCTGGAATTGCGGTTCGCCAACTCCCTTGCCTCGGCCCTCGATGTTCTCCAACAGCGTGAGGCCATCGCCCAGACCAACACCAGGATCGCTCCTCTGCAGGCCGAGGCCGTTCGCCTGGAAAACCGGCTCAATCTGCTGTTGGGCAAACCGCCCGGCTCAGCCGACCTGACCGGAGCCAACACCCTCCCCCTGCCCCTGCCTTTTCCCGCCACCGGCATCCCGGCCGATCTGCTCCAGGACCGTCCCGATGTCCGTGCCGGCTGGAACCGACTCCTTGCTGCCGGGTGGGATGTGGCCGCTGCCAAGGCGGATCGGCTCCCCGCCCTCCGCCTGACCGGTGCCTTCGAACACAACGGTGAGGCCCTGCACCGGGTGCTCGACAACTGGCTGGCCCGGTTGGCCCTCGGCCTGACCCTGCCCATCGTCGATGGCGGCAGTCGTGCCGCCGAGGTGAAACGACAGGAAGCCCTGGGAGCCGAGCGGCTGGCCGCCTATGAAAAAACCGTGCTGACCGCCCTGTCGGAGGTGGATTCGGCGGTGCATACCTTGCGCAAGCAGCAGGAGCTGCGCGACGCCCTGATCGTTCAGCGCCATGCTGTGGAGGCAGCCCTGTTAAGCGCCCGGATCCGTTACCAGAACGGCGTGGTCACCTACGACATCGTCCTCAACCTGCTGCTCAAGCTCCAGCAACTCGAACGAACCGTCATCCAGGAGGAGGCCGCCCTGCTGATCACCCAGACCGGCATTTGCCGGGCCCTGGGCAAGGGATGGCAATCGACCTTTCCGCTTCCAGCGTCCATCAGTCGCACCCACCATCCATGATCCCTGCCAATACCCATCAGCCCGCTCCCCTGTCGAAACGTCTCAAGCTGGCCATCTTCGCTCTCTGCCTGCTCATCGTCGCCGTCGGTGGAGCCGTCGGTCTTCGTTTCATCAAGCCCCGGCCCCAGCCCCCGCAGCGACCTCCTGCCAAGATCGCGCCCCTGGTCGAAACCACCACGGTTCACCTCGGGCAACACACCGTCATCGTCGACGCACTGGGTACGGTGACCCCGGCCCGTCAGACCGACATCCGGCCCGAGGTGGCGGGAACGGTCCGCGAGGTGGCCGAGGGGTTCGTTCCAGGCGGCCTGATCCCCCGGGGCAAGCCGCTGTTGCGACTGGACGATGCCGATTTTGTGCTGACCCTGGCCGCCAGGGAGGCGGAGTTGCAACAGGCCAAGGCTGCATTGGACCTGGAACGCGGCTACCAGCAGGTGGCACGGCACGAGTGGGAGTTGCTCCGGCGTGCCGACGACAAGTCCGACAACCCCGACCTGGCCCTGCGCAAACCGCAACTGGCGCAGGCCCTGGCCAAGGTCCGGCAGGCGGAGGCCGCCGTCGACCAGGCCCGGCTCGATCTCAAGCGGACCACCGTGTTGGCGCCGTTCACCGGCCTGATCCTGGAAAAAAACGCCGAAATCGGCTCACGGGTCTCCGGCCAGGATGTGGTCGCGACCCTGGTGGACACGGCCTCCTACTGGGTGCAGGCCACCCTGCCCATCGACCGGCTGGCCTGGATCACCTTTGCCGGCGATGGCGGCAGTGCATCAAAGGTCCACATCACCTCCCCGGCGAGTGGCGCCCGGGCCGAAGGCCGGCTGCTCACCCTGCGCGGCGACCTGGAAAACCAAGGTCGCATGGCCCGTCTGCTCATCACCCTGCCCGCACCCCTTTCGGCGAGCCCAGCCCCCTTCCTGATCGGCGAATATGTCCGCCTGGCCATCGAAGGCCGCACCCTGGACAACGTCATCACCCTGCCCCGCTTGGCCCTGCGGGAGGACGACACCGCCTGGGTGGTCAGTGACGGTGTGCTCCGCATCAGGAAGATCGGTATCGCCTGGCGCGACACCCATACCGTGCTCGTCGACCGGGGCCTGGCCGACGGCGACCGGGTGATCACCGGCACGGTGGCCACGCCCATCGACGGCATGTCGGTCACCCTGACGCCGGACGGAGGCAACCGGCCATGAGCACCACCCGCAAGGGCGCCGTTGCCTGGATGGCCGACAATCCGGTGGCCGCCAACCTGATTCTGCTGGTCTGCCTGGTCGGCGGATTGGTCATGGCCTCCCAGATCAAGCAAGAGGTCTTTCCCGAATTTGAAACCGATCTGGTCACCGTGACCGTGGCCTATCCGGGCGCCAGCCCCGAGGAGGTGGAGAAGGGCATCGTGCTGGCCATCGAGGAACGGGTCAGCGGCCTCGACGGGGTGAAGAACGTCACCTCCTCCTCCATCGAAAGCTTCGGTACGGTGACCGTGGAGGCACTGGCCGGGGCCGACTTGCAACGGCTTTCGCAGGACATGAAAAGCGAGATCGACCGGATCACCTCCTTTCCGGACGAGGCGGAGAGTCCCAAGGTGGTCGTCGCCACCAACCGGCGTCAGACCCTGTCAATCATCCTCCATGGCGACCACGACGAACGCACTCTCCGGGAGCTGGCCGAGACGGTGCGCGACGATCTTCTCCAGGACTCGGACATCACCCAGATCGACCTGAGCGGGGTGCGCGACCTGGAAATCAGCATCGAGATCGCCCAGGACACCCTGCGCACCTACGGACTCACCGTGCCCGAGGTGGCGGCGATCATCGCCCGCACCTCCCTGGAGCTTCCCGGCGGCAGCGTCAAGACCGAGCAGGGGGAGATCCTCGTCCGGGTCAAGGACCGCCGCGAGTTCGGCTCCCAGTTCGCCCACCTGCCGATCATCACCACCGCGGACGGTTCCGTGGTCCGCCTCGAGGACCTGGGCAGGGTCACCGACGGCTTCGTCGATTCCGACGTCAGCGCCCGCTTCAACAATCAATCCGCTGTTCTGCTCAACATCTACCGGGTCGGCGATCAAACGCCCATCACCGTGTCCGATGCGGTACGGCGCCACATGGGCCCCCTCAATCAGGCCATGCCGCCGGGGGTGACCCTGTCCATGCTCAACGACAGCTCCGACGTCTACCGGCAGCGCATGGACCTCCTCATCCGCAACGGCCTGATGGGGCTGGCACTGGTCTTAGGCTTCCTGGCCCTCTTTCTCGAATTCCGCCTGGCCTTCTGGGTCAGCATGGGCATCCCCGTGTCCATGCTGGGCGCCTTCCTCCTGCTACCCTGGGCGGGGGTGTCGATCAACATGGTGTCGATGTTCGCCTTCATCATCACCCTGGGCATCGTGGTCGACGACGCCATCGTGGTCGGCGAGAGCATCTACCAGTACCGGGAACGGGGCTATTCCCTGCTGGACGCGGCCGTGGCGGGGACCACCGAGGTGATGACGCCGGTGACCTTTTCGGTGCTGACCAACATCGTCGCCTTTGCCCCGATGTTCTTCATCCCCGGCCTGCTCGGCAAGATGTTCACCACCATTCCCATCGTGGTGGTCTGTGTCTTTGCCATCTCCCTGATCGAGAGCCTGTTCGTCCTGCCGGCCCACCTGCGCCATCAGAGCCAGCGGGTCGGCTCCTGGCTCGCGCCCCTGCAAAGGCTGCAGACGCGCTTCAGTGCCGGTTTTTTCAAGCTCCTGCACACGGTGATCGCCCCACTGCTCCTCCAGACCATCCGGTTCCGCTACCTCACCGTGGCCGTGGCCGTGGCGGTGCTGGCCGCCACGCTGGGCTATGTGGCCAGCGGCCGGATGGGCATGGTGATGTTTCCCCGGGTCGAGGCGGACTTTGCCTATGCCGAGGTGGCCATGCCCTTTGGCACGCCTGTATCCAGAACGGAGGCCGCTGTGGACCGGTTGGTGCGGACGGCCGCCGACCTGGCCGAGAAAAACGGTGGGGCGAGTCTGGTGCGAGGCATCTATTCGCAGGTGGGCACCTCCAGCGGCGGCCATCAGGGGTCGGTGCGGGTCTACCTCACCCCGCCCGACCAACGACCGATACCCACCGCCGAACTGACCCGCCTGTGGCGGCGGGCGGTCGGCGAAATTGCCGGAGCGGAGTCGCTCAAATTCGAGGCCGACCGTGGCGGACCCGGCTCCGGCGCTGCCCTGACCATCGAACTGAGCCATCGGTCCACCGAGGTGCTGGAGCAGGCCGGCAGGGAGTTGGCCCAAACCATGGCCTCCTATCCCCAGGTTTCGGACATCGACGACGGTTTTTCGGAAGGAAAGATGCAGTTCGACTTCCGCCTCCGTCCAGAGGGGGCGAGCCTGGGGCTGACCTCCCAGGAGATCGCCCGCCAAATCCGCGGCGCCTATTACGGCGCGGAAGCCCTGCGACAGCAACGGGGCCGCAACGAGGTGCGGGTCTCGGTCCGTCTGGCTGCGGATGAGCGAATCTCCCTGCACAACATCGAGGAACTGCTGCTGCGCACCCCGGCCGGCACCATGGTCCCCCTGCGGGAGGTGGCGGAGGTCACCCAGGGCAAATCCTTCACCAGCATCGATCGGCGCAACGGTCGCCGGATCATCACCGTGACCGCCGACGTCACCCCGCAGGCAGCCGCCGGCCTCATTCTGGAATCCCTGAAGAAAGAAACCCTGCCCGGTCTGCAGGACCGTTTCCAGGGGCTCGAATTCAGTTTCGAAGGCAGGCAGGCCGATATCAGGGAGGGGGTCCGGGCCCTGCTGATCGGCCTGGCCATGGCCAACCTGTGCATCTTTGCCCTCCTGGCCGTGCCGCTGCGCAGCTACGTTCAGCCCCTGATCATCATGGCCAGCGTGCCCTTTGGCATCATCGGCGCCATCTTCGGCCATCTGGTCATGGGCTACAGCCTGAGTCTGGTGTCCCTGTTCGGCATGATGGCCCTGTCGGGGGTGGTGGTCAACGATTCCCTGGTCCTGATCGATTGCGCCAACGGCAAGCGGCGGGATGGGCTCCCGCCCCTGGCAGCCATCCACCAGGCCGCATTGCAGCGCTTCCGTCCCATCCTGCTCACCACCTTCACCACCTTTGGCGGTCTTGCCCCGATGATCTGGGAGACGTCGCGCCAGGCCCGGTTTCTGATTCCCATGGCCCTGTCGCTGGGATTCGGCATCCTCTTTGCGACCCTCATTATCCTGGGCATCGTCCCCAGTCTCTATATGATCCTCGAAGATCTGCTCAGCCTGCGCAACCGTTCGCCCGTCGAACCGGAAAGTTGAGGCCGCACAGGGTTCATGCAACCGGCCGAGCCGTTGGACAAATAAGAATAAACGGGAGGTATGTACGGAAGAGCTTCCATACGCATAAGGAGGCGCACAAGTGGGAGATCGATTAAACAGCCCCCAAAGAAAAAAGGATAAATTCAATTAGCTTAATTGAATTTCTCACCCAATACCTTGAGTTTTCCGAGATGAAACATTCATGACAAACTTTTGAGGAAAAGAAGCGGGCTTTCCGTCTTTTGCGAAAGTCGATTCCTGCAGAAACTCAAGTCCGGAACATTACAAAAATGAGGATTCTCGACCACCTGCAAAACGATGAAGCGCTCCGGTAACGGTGCCAATGAGGACCGGAAAAACCTTATTGCCGCTTGGAACTGGGGCGATTAGTACATTGCCATTTTCCTTCTGGCAATCCGTGCGTTGTCGATCGTTTCCCGGAGGTAAAAAATCGGCGCTATGTTCCGCCGGAAAAAGATTTTTAGGCAGTTTACGACCAAGTAGAGAGTGAGCAGGATAGAGTCATGCTTATAGCTTATCTCCACCTAGGAGCTAGGCGTAATGAAGTTTTTACTCTTCATTGGACTGATATTGATTTTGCAGGTCAACAAGTTAGACTTTACACAAAGAAACGCAGAGACGGATCATTTGAATATGACTGGCTACCGATGACAGATGGCCTCAAGACCTTGCTGCTGGAATGGAAAAAGGATTCTTCCCAGGAGTGGGTATTTCCTGATCCAGAGACTGGGCAATCCTATCATTTCCGGCGTCGCTGGTTAATAGGGTTATGCAAGAGGGCAGAAGTGAAGCAATTCGGTCTTCATGGCATCCGTCATCTGTCCGCAAGCCTCCTCATGCAGGCCGATGTACCGTTGATCGATATTAAGGATATTCTTCGTCACAAGAGTGTATCGACCACCGAAAAATATATTCATCGGTTGAAACCTGTGAGGGCTTCCTTGAGGGTATTGGACGGGAGATCTACGGGTGACAAAAAGGAGAGTCCTTTAACCAGAGGTTCTGCACCTCTATATGGGTTGTGGCGGGATGATATGAAATAATGCGGGTTGGCCCAATAATCGGGCTTCGAGAAAAGGTTGAGGATTTGAAAACGGTGATTTTGCCGTTTCGTTTGATTTTGAACCTTTCCTGATAGTTTTCTTCACATGGTGCGCTATTCGCACGAGATTTAGAACCCCTCATTCGAGGGGTTTTTCTTTGCCGACACAGCCCTTTAATCCGAAACAAAGGTCCTGCAAAAGAAGATGACCTGGCCTATGATGTGCAGGTCCTTGAGGTCGGCCTCGAATGGATCGTATTCCTGGCGGTTGTCGGAAACGATCTGAATGCGGCCGCCTGGCCGGAAAGCCAGCCTCTTGACCATGATGGTCGAATCGAACCGCAGGGCATAAAGCATGCCCTCTTTCACCGACATGCGCCCTGTATCAATCATAACGGTGTCGCCGTCCTGAATGGTCGGGTGCATCGACCCTCCCTGCACTCTCATAAGCACCAGATTCTTGGCGCTTGACGCCACCCTATTCAGCCAGCTCTTCCTGAACGCGTAGTACCCTTCAACATCTTCAGAAAGCACGAAACAGCCGCCACCAGCCGATAACTGTGCCTCGGCCATTGGGATATAGTCGAACATCTCCGGATCCGGGCATTGCCATTGCGGAATGGCAATATGGCCTGCGGCGTCAATCACACAGGGCTGTGGTTCAATTGCCTGCTGGATTTCATTGCGGGAAGTCTGTTTTTTCACCTCCACGGACAATTCTGCCTGCATAGGCCCTACACCATTTGCGAGCCAGCCGATAGACACGTTTGCAGCCTCGGCAATTGACACAAGCCTAGTTCTGGAAGGTTCTGATTCGCCGAGAGCATAGGCGTTTATAGTCCTAGCAGAAATTCCCGTTTTCTGAGCAAGCGCAAGTTGACCGCCCGCTAATTCCGCAGCTTTTCGCACACGTTCAACGAAAGTATCTTCGGTCATCTCAGTTTAAACTTCCTCCGGAAAAACTATTAACTAACTGTTAACTCAAGCGGCCAGTTTAAACTTCCGCAATAATCGCGGGAAAACATAAGTTTATCGCGATAAATGCGAAAATTCGCAATCAAGACAAGTTTAAACCGCGATTTCCTGTTGACTCGGTCGCGATTTTCTTCTATACCACTCCTAAAGGTTCCCGCAGAAACGGGAATTGTTCTTCAAAAAGTACACGACTGACAAGAAAGGTTCAATGTCCGTTTCAAAATTAAACCAGACGGTGAAGGTGGAGAATGGCGGACGGTAGACGTTCATGCGGGACTTCGACAGGCAAAATATTTTCGATAAAGCCAGGTTATGAGTGAAATCCGGATGCCGGACATTGTGTGGCGATGGGGAAATGCCGCCACCGAGGGCAAAAAACCACTCCGAATCGAACTGTTTAAAGCAGAGCAGTGGCGACGGAACTGGAGCCCCTACCGGAAAACCATGCACCCGCATCCACCACTACGCAACCGGGAATACTGGCAGAAGTATTTCCGGTTGCGTGTTGATGGCCGATGGCATGGTCGCCAGGGCTACAAATTCGGCTTCTTCACCTTGGAGCAAGCCGTGAGAATCGCCGAGCGACTGCATGAGGAGCGAACCTGATGGTAACGCAACTTGGCCTCTTCAGCACCGCACCGACGCTCAACGTGCTCCGGGACCTGAAGACCGCCATGGCCAAGGCTGCCGATGCGACCGGACTCTCGCGGGATGAACTCTGCGCCCGGGTCAACCAACTCGCAGACCGCTACGGCGTCCGGCTGGTGAAGGGAAACGGACCGAACCTGACCATGGCCACCTTCGAGAAGTGGCTGAACCCGGAGGACAAGGAACGGGTCATCCCTATCAAGGCGCTGCCGGTTTTCTGCGCGGCCACCGACAGCATCGAGCCGATGCAGGTCCTGGTGGCGCCACTTGGCTGGCGAGTGATTGACGACAAATAAGCCAAGCTGCTGCGACTGGCCGAACTGGACCAGGAGGTCAAGCAGAAGCAGGCGATGATGAAGAAATTGAAGGCGACACTCTAGGGAGCAGGCATGGAACTGATCATCGAAGACAAACCCTTGACCCCGGTGGAACAAACCCGCCTCTCGGCACTGGAATCGATCATCCGGGAAAACTTTCTGGCCTATGTGGCGGTGGGCAATGCCCTCATGGAGATCCGCGAGAAACGCTTGTACCGGACCAGCGATGGCCGGACCTGGGAAGGCTACTGCCGGGAGATCTGGGACATGGGCTACAAATACGCCGATCGTCTTGTGGCCGCCTCCAAGGTGATCGAGAACCTGACGCCCATTGGCGCAAAAGAGGACGGCAGCATCGATTGGGAACGCATGCCGGCCAACGAGTCCCAGGCAAGAGAACTCTCCCGACTGGAACCGGAAGAACAGAAACAGGTCTGGCAACAACTGATCGAGACCAAACAGCCCTCAACACCCGAAGAGGCCCCTTTCAAGGTCACAGCCAAAACGGTGAAGAACGCGGTCAAGTCCTTCAAGGGGGAACAGCTCTCCGACAGCATCAGACAGGCCGGCGAACAAGCCAAGCCCCGAACCCATGCCAAAACCAGCCGTCAATCCGCCGAGTTCACTCAAGCCTGGGAGGGATTTCTCAAACAGGTCGAGATCGAGCACAACAGCGGCTGGAAATACACCTCCAGGGAAACCCTCTTCGCCACCCTGAACAACCTGGCCCGGAGAGTGGGCGAATGCGGCGAACAGAACATCCGCGAGCAGAAAATCCTCTGGCGGTCCAACAATCTGGAGAAACTCCTCGCGTCTGGTTTCGGGATATTCAGGCTCATGGACAAAATCCGGATCGAGCAGATGGAAACCGCCGGGACCTGGCTGGTGTACGGTGAATACGAAACCGAGGCCCAAGCCGAGGAAGTTTTCCGTGACCTCTTGCTCGAACCCTCCAACCTGCAGGCATAGAGACGATGAAACGGGATAGCGTCGAAATCCGGGTATGGCTACAGCGACAAGGCATCCGGCTGGTAACCATCCAGAAAGAACTGGGGTTCAAGGACAACAAGACGGTGTGGGCCACCATCGAGGGACGCGAAAACAACCGCCGAGTGTTGACTTGGTTCTTGGAAATGGGGTGCCCGGAACGGTTTCTTGCCATTCCCGAGGATATGAGGAAGGCCGCATGAAAGACTGGTTCAGAACCTCCGAACTGACTGGCCTGCCGGGCATGCCCACCTCAATACCGGGCATCATCAAGAAGGCGCGGAAAGAACACTGGATGGCCCGGTATCGCCAAGGCCAGGGTGGCGGCAAGGAATACCACCTGACCTGCCTACCCGCAGAAACCCAGGCCGCCCTCCATTTCCAGTATGCACCCACGCCTTCCAAGGACAAGGAACTGGTCATCCGGGAACAGACCGACCAGAGGCTCACCAGCCTGAAGGGGTGGCAGCGGGAGATCTTCGAAGCACGCGTCACCCTGTACCGGGAGTTCGAACAACTGCAAAAGCTGCACGGTACCAACCGGGCCGTGGACACTATGGTGGAGATGGCCAAACAAGAGAGGCTGCCGGAACAACTGATGCAATGCGTGGTCCTGGCCAATGCCCGCAAGGGCGAGGCCCGCACCCTCTCCCGCTCCCTGATCCTGAGCTGGCAACGGGCGGTGCGGCGCTACGGCTTCGCGGCCTTGGCGCCCAAACCAATGGAGAAACCAACCTTCCCCGAGTGGGCCGGCTTCTTCATCCAGTGCTATCAGCGCCCCTCCAACCCTACCATTCCTGAGGCCATGGAACAGATGGCCAAGATCCTGCCCGAGGGCACGGCCATGCCCTCCTACCACCAGGTGCTGCGCTTCCATAACAAGCGCTCCCGGTTGGAACGGGAAAAAGGCCGCAAGACCGGCGCCGCCTACCAGGCCCTGAAAGGCTACTGGCAGCGCGATACCAGCGGCTACCGGCCGATGACCATCGGCTGCTGCGACGGTCACAGTTACAAGGCCAAGGTGGCGCATCCGGTGCACGGCCGGCCGTTCCATCCCGAAGTATGCGCTATCATCGACGTCGCCACCAAGGTGGTGGCCGGCTGGTCGGCAGGTCTCGCGGAATCCGCCCTGACCGTGGCCGGGGCGATTCGTGACGCAGCCATGGTGAGCGAACATAAACCCTACGGCGGCATCTTCGACATCGTCTACACCGATGGCGGCTCCGGCAACATGGCAGGCGTCAACACCGACGATAAAACCGGCCTGTTTGCCCGGATCGGCACCACTTTCACTACCGGTCGGCCGGGTAATCCCCAGGGCCACGGCGTGATCGAACGACCCAACCGGACGATGTGGATCAGGAGCGCCAAGGAACTGGCCACCTTTACCGGCCGGGAAATGGATAAGAGCACCAAGCGCAACCTCTACATGGTGATGCAGCGGGACTTCGAGAAGAAAGGCGGCAGCGAGCACCTGATCAGTTGGCCGCAGTTCCTCGACTTCTGCCAGGAGACGGTCGACACCTACAACCGCAGGCCCCACAGCAGCCTGCCCAAGATCAACGACCCGGAAACCGGCCGCAAGCGACACATGTCACCCCTGGAATGCTGGGCCTGGCATGTGGCCGATGGCTGGAATCCCAAGGAACACCAGCTCACCGAGGCCGAGATCGAGATCCTGTGGCTGCCAAGGGAAGAACGGAAGGTGGTCCGCTCCATGGTGCAGCTCGGCAACAACCACTACTACAACGCCGACCTGGCCCATATCGAGGGCGAGGCGGTGCAGGTGGCCTACTTCCCCAACGACGCCTCCAAGGTGCAGATCTGGGATCAACAGGGACGCCTGGTCTGTTACGCCTGGTTCGAGAAGAACCGGATCGACTACTTCCCCAAATCCATGGTGGAGCAGGCGCAGGAACGGCGCACCAAGCGGCGGGCCGAGATCAAGCAGCAACAGCTTGACCTGATCCACGAGGAAGGCCGGGGCGTCATCGATCTCATCCCGGCGCCGCAACTCCGTCCCAAGGGCGAGTTGCTCACTTTCCCGGTCAAGAGCGAGGAGCGGCCAGAACTGACAGCGGCCAGGGCCAGGCTGGCGGTGGAGATGAATGCACCGGAGACCTTCACCATCCCCCACAACGATCGCGACATGTACCGGTTGTGGCGAGAGCTGGACGGCAGGTTACGGGATGGCGAGGTACTGGAGGAACGGGCCATGCGCTTCTACGAAAGCTTCCGAAACTCCGCAACCTTCCGGACATTCACCGAGGTGGAGGAGCAGCTGGGCAGGCGGCAGGGGTGAACAGGAGAGTCTATGTATCGAAACAAAATGGAAACTCGCCGCCAAACGGCCAGTAATCATACACAGGAGCACTGTTGTACGATGCCAGAACAGAGAACATCATTTCGCGTTGTTCCTGCTGATTTTCAATCAGAAATTCATTGTGGTGAAGAGCGTAGAATTGCATCTCGGTTCGCTGACGCCAAAGCTCAAAGAAGACACAGGCATGCTGAAGCAATAATGGCTCAATATCGTGCTGATTTTGAAGCAGGGATCTGCGCTCGGAGGGAGTTAGCGAGTCATATCTACAAATCGCTTCCCGTGCACTTTCGAACCAGTACATCCAGTCTGCCAAGGTTTTGGTACGCAATGCATCACGGAGTCGCTCGACTTGCCCTGGCGCAAGTTCATCGATCAGCTCGTCGGCTCGGTCTGAAACAAATCGAGGATAGTGAGGGTTTTGTTCGGGATCACTGCGGTTGGTATGCGGCATTCTCGGCGTTGTCGCGGTGGATTTGCACTGCTCTGTCGAGGAGAAAGAACATGGGCCGTGTTGGCGCACGGCCCTAAAAAAACGCTTCCGATGTCTCAAAAGGAAACCACAAGGAGAGTAACGCCAATGAAGGAAAAAGGCAAGAAAACGGATTTCACCGCGTACACGGTAGCGCCGCTGGCAAATGTCAGCCTGTGCGCCAGCGCGGTGGAGCGAGCCATGCAGCGGCCCGGCCACCTACCGGGCATGGTGTGCATGTACGGGCCGGCGGGCTGGGGCAAGTCCAAGGCGGCGACCTATGTCAGCCTGAAGCATCGGGGCTATTACATCCAGTGCCAGGAGACCTGGAATGGCCGGGCCATCCTCCACTACATCCTGCAAACCATGGGCATCCCACCTAAACAGCGGGTGTGGGAGATGGCGGAACAGGCGTGTGAGCAGCTGGCCAAGAGCGGCCGACCATTGATTGTCGACGAGCTGGACAAGCTGGTGGAGAAGAAGAGCGTGGAGCTGATCCGGGACCTGTTCGAAGGCTCGGGTGCGGTAATCCTACTGATCGGCGAACAGGGCGTCTACGACAAGCTCAAACGCTGGGAACGGTTCCACCGGCGGGTGCTGGAATGGGTGCAGGCCGTTCCCGTGGATATCGAGGATGCTGCCCATTTGCGGCGGCTGTATCACCCCGAGGTGGAGATCGCCCAGGACCTCCTGGAGCGGATCACCGAGGTGAGCGACGGTTCCGCCGGCCGGGTCTGCCTCAACCTGGCGCAGGTGGCCGGGTTTGCCGCCGATGTCGGCATGGAGTCGGTCTGCCTCAAGGATTGGGGCTCCCGCGAGTTCCTGGTGGGCGGATCCAGGGGGAGGCGATATGGCGCTTAAACCGATGGACAAGCGTAACGGGTTCGACTCCCGCCAGGCGCTCTGGGCAGCGATTCGGCGGATGCAGACCTTCACGCTGCGCACACTACGCGAGGAAACGGTGCTGAGGCTGGATTCCGTCAGGGAGTACGTGGTGGGTCTGGAAAAGGCAGGCTTCATCGAACGCACCCACGAGTCGAAGCGGCCGGGCGATCCGGTTGTCTGGGAACTTAGAAAAGACGTCGGCGTCGAGGCCCCGCGCGTGCGCAAGGACGGCACGCAGGTCACCATGGGCGATGGCTGCAAGAACATGTGGGAGGCCATGCGGATCCTTCGCATCTTTACGGCCCGCGAACTGGCCGTGGCCGCGAGCCTACCGGAATGCCTGGTCAAAGAACAAACCGCCATCGACTACACCTACCACCTGTGCAGGGCTGGGTACCTGAAGAAAAGCGGCAATGGTTACATCTTCCTACCCGCAGCCTACACTGGCCCGCTGGCGCCGCAAATCCAGCGGACCAAGCGGGTCTGGGATCCGAACCAGCAAAAGGTGCGGTGGCGCAGCGATGAGGAGGCCGGCAATGACGAACGATGACCGGCTCGAACTGCTGCGCGAGGCTGTGGCGGAGTTGGGCAGCCAGGCCAAGGTGGCCAGGTTGCTCGGTTACAGCACGGCCACGGTCTCCCAGGTGTTGGCGGGTTTGTATAAAGGGGCGTTGGACGCCTTTTTAACCAGGGTTGAAGAGGTGTTTGGCAAGACCGAGGTTTTTTGTCCGGTCATGGGAGCAATCGCTTATCCGGTCTGTGTCGAGGAACGAAGAAGGCCGTTCACCACGGCCAATCCCCACCGGGTACGGATGTTCCAGGCATGCCGAGCCTGTCCGAACAACAGCGATCCAAAGGAAGAGGAATAAAAGGAGGCGATGCCATGCTGAAGCACATCTGGCTGCCCGAAGGGTTGTACCGGTGGATTCCAAGGATGGCCTTCGGGTCGGGAGTTGCCGGAATGGTATTGATCGGGCCGAGCGTGTTCTGGACACCGGTCTCGATCCTGATCATGGGATATGGTGCCTGTGTCCTGCTGACGCGGGCCATCACCTAATTACACAGGAAAAGCCGGGGAATGTTGGCGCATCCCCCGGCCAGGAGAGTGGAGCGAAGGAGAATCAACCAGGCTCCTGTTCCAAAATACACCTTGGAGCAGCGGGCCGCAATCGGAAGGAGAACGTGACAATGGAAACGCAACAGTTGCAGATGCTTGAACAGTTGACGGAAATCGGCATGGCAATCGATGGCTTGAAGGCCAACATTCAAAGGGTCGCCCGCCAGGATCAGGGCATGGGAGACAAGTTGACTCGGCTCTGGTGCATCACCCAGGCATTACAGCGTCACCTGGCGTGCCCCGAGGTAGTGCAGGGATACCGGGACGATGCTGTGGCCCAGGTGCAGCGGATCGTCGACCTGTTCAATGAATGCGGAGGCTGTCCGGATAGCCGCCAGTTGGTCAGCATCGGCTATGCCTGCGAATTGGGCCGGGATAAGATCAGCACCTATGTAAACCTGGACCGCATGACCATCCGTAAGGATATGTGCGCAAACGTGGAGGAGGCATGAGCGGCAAGATCAAGGGCAAAACTACCGCACGTATCGTTGTGCCACAGAGCCGGGAGGAAGCCGAGTATTGGATCAGGCAGATCGGCGAGCACCGGCGCGAAGTGGTGCGCATCGAGACGGCGATGAACGACAAAATCGCCGGGATCAAGGCGGAGCACGAGGAAACGGCCCGACCCTACCGCGAGGATATCGAGGCGCTGTTGACCGGGTTGCAGGCGTGGGCCATTGCGCACCGCGACGATTTGACCAGTGGCGGAAAACGCCAGTCGGCAGAGTTGGCCACCGGGGTCATCTCGTGGCGGGCCTTGCCCCCACGGGTCACGATCAGAAAGGTGGAGTCGGTGATCGATGCGCTGAAGAAACTCGGGTTGAAACGATTCCTGCGGATCCGCGAAGAGGTGAACAAGGAAGCGATGCTGGACGAACCCGATGCCGCCAGGTTGGTGCCAGGAGTGACGATCGGCAGCGCTGGGGAGAATTTCAATGTCGAACCGTTTGAAACAGAACTCGAGGCGGCAAAGGTGTGAGAAGATGGAGGTCAAAGCACACACCTGGCTCTGTGCTGCTTGTGGCCGCGCCATCGAGCAGGATAGCCTCTGTCCGGAGTGTGAAATGAAAATCAGCAAGGCGCAGGTTGTTTGGCCGGGGCCAAAGCGACCGCAATGACGTGCGAAATCCCGGCTTGACCGGGATCATCCGGCGGTGGCGCTCCGGATCTGATGAGCAGCCAGGGAGAACATGAAAAATGCCCGTAAACGGAAAATGCCCGCGATGTGCATTCAAGGCGCCAGTGACTTGCTTTGCGGATGCAGCGGAACATGGAGCACTCTTGCAGGCTTTTTCGGATTTGCCTCGCGAAGTGCAAAAGCAGTTTCTCAAATATCTGTCCCTGTTCAGGCCCGCCTCGGGATGCGCCATTCAGCCGACCAAGGCGGAACGGTTGACCAGGGACCTGGCCGACCTGGTTGCCAAGGGCTATATTTCAGAGAAGGGCAAGGTAGATCGAACCTGCTCCCCGGTTTCCTGGGCGATGGGTATGGAGCGGATGCAGGAGTTGGCCGGAACTCTGGACCTACCGATGAAGAACCACAACTATCTGCGATCCATCGTTTACAAGATAGCCAACCAGGTGGACGGTCACAAGGAACAACAACAGCGGCAACAGGAGATCGACGGTACCCATCGGGTGTCCCGTCAGCCCTCGGAAGAAGGCATGAGCGAGATCATGCGCAAATTTCTTGCACAGCATGGAGAGCAACATGACGCCGAGTAACAGTGCACTGGCCAGGATTCATATTGCCAAGAAGGAACTGGGCCTGAGTGAGGAAACCTACCGGGACATGCTGGGATTCAATTTCGGAGTGGGATCGGCCAGGGAATTGACCGAGCAGCAGGCTCGAGAGCTGATCAATCTGTTCAAGGCCAAGGGCTGGGAGCCGAAACCTTATACCGGTGCTCGGCAACGGAAGGCCGGTAGCCAGTTCATTGAGATCAAACCCGGCCCGGCCGCCAAGCAGCAGCGCAAGGTGTTGGCCCTGTGGCACGAGCTGGGTTACGCCATGCCCAAGCTCCATGCCAGGGTCAATAAGCAGTTTGGGGTCGACCGGTTCGAGTGGCTGGAGGATCATGACGCCCTGCATATTCTGATAACCGATCTGGAGCATCGGTTGAAGATACGAGGAACAAGCAACCAGTGAACTGGCAGGATGAATCGTTCGAATTGCCGCCGGATGCCTGGCCACGACTGGAGGATTTGAACGGCGACATGCGCCGAGTGGCGGAGTTGATCGGCGTGGGGAATGCCCTCAAGCTGGCCCAGCGATTTGATGGCATCTCCCTGCGGATCTATGGCTGGAAGAGCTGGCGGCGGAGTTGGCGGGATCAGTGTATCCGGCGTGACTACGACACCGGCCGGTATTCCGGAACGGACCTAGCCCGGAAGTATGGCCTGCAGGAGCGGCAGATTTGGAATATTTTAGGGAAGATGGATGGGCGGCAGTTGAGGTTGTTTTGAAAAATTTATTGCGACAATGAGGATGAAGGATTGATTGGTTTCTGCTAAAGTGTGCCCATGAGCACGACAGGTATATCATGGGCCGTAAGGCCTGAAAATTTTGACATTTTGAATGTATCTTTCGAATCGTGGACGCAAAACCGGGAAGTGTTAGCGCTCGGTACTAATGCCGGTGCCGAGAAGCTACCGTTTCAAACTTGGCACCACTTCAAAGAAGCCTTTACTCCGGAGCTAGTCGCCAAGGCAGCCAAGGGATCAAAGCGGGATCTATTGCGTTGCGCTGACCCCTTTGGGGGGTCCGGAACGACGGCCTTAACCTGCCAATTCCTTGGCATAGAGCCAGTTACAATCGAGGTCAATCCCTATCTGGCCGACCTCATCGAGGCAAAGCTCTGCTCATACAATAGCGATGAACTGGCTCAAAGTTTGGGCCGAATTGTTCGAGCAGTACATGCTGCCAAATCCTCCTTACAGCGGTTTGCCACGCTTCCGCCGACTTTTGTAGAATCCAACAAGACGAATCGGTGGATATTCAACAAACCAATTGCATACAAAATAGCAGCTTACCTGGATGCAATTGACTCCCTGTCTAACCCTTGTCACCGTCGCTTCTTCCGAATTCAACTTGGCGGCATGCTTGTTTACGTTAGCAACACCGTCGTAAACGGAAAGGGACGGCGTTACCGCCACAATTGGGATTTACGGTTAGTTTCTCCCGATGAGTTCGATTCCCTATTCTGCGAACGCTCTCAAAAAGCGATTGTCGAAGCTCACTCATATCGATTCCGGAAAGAACAGAAGTACGAATTGATTCGTGGTGATTGTCGGACGAAAACCTCTATAATTGGACCAATTGATGGGGCTATTTTTTCACCCCCATACCCTAATTCGTTCGACTATACCGACGTATACAACATTGAACTGTGGATATTGGGCTATTTGTCCTGCTTGCCGGACAATCGAGTATTACGTGAGTCAACGCTCTGCTCCCACGTACAGGTCAAGCGTGAATACCCTCCTCCTCCGACGGGATCCTATCGATTGACCCAGGTGGTCAAGGAACTGGAAGAGTTACGTGGCAAACTTTGGAGTCCATGGATTCCAGAAATGATAGGCGGATATTTTCACGATATGAAACTGGTCCTTGAAGGGCTCTATACGCAACTGGAACCAGAGGGAGAAACGTGGGCAGTAGTCGGCGACAGTCAATATGCTGGCATTCTGGTGCCGACAGCAGATATTCTCAAAGAGCTAGCTCCTGCCATAGGTTACAATGTCGTCAACATCGAATCCTTCCGCTCGATGAGGGCGTCTGCCCAGCAGGGCGGCCAAAAGGCGTTGGACGAAACACTGATTGTCCTAAGGAAGCGCTGAAAATCCGGGTTGAGAGCGTGCGATGGCTTGCTCGCTTGCTATGCCTCCTTGTTTAAGTGGTTTTCAGCGAGCCTGTCTCTTGCGGCTTCCGTTGTTGAGAACAATGGCCAAGCCCAAAACTCGACCTCAAAATCAGTCGCGATTTGGCATCCGCGTCCAGAGTGCTTATGCAGATTCGGATTTGGCCGCATGTCATAGCAACATAGAGCTGAAATTCGTGCGCCACATTCCTGGCGATATGCGAAAGCCTGTTTCACTCCTTTTAATACTGCAGTCTGGTTGGTGATATCGGCAACCTTTGCTCCGGTGGATGTGAACCCCCTGATAACTTTTAACTCTAACACAGCGTGATTAATGACCTTCGACGAATCCTGCTTATCCTGCTCAACAAGAACTAGGTCATAACGCCCATAGACCCCTGTCCCTTCTCGTTTAGCTCGCACATTCCCTAGTGCGGTTCCGAGCCCAATTTCGAGTATGCTTTGAACAGCATACTCAGCCCTTTCTGTCGGATAACATTTCGGTTTATTCGACCATAGTTTGCCAGAGAGCGCCGACGCAGTTGGCGTTTTCATGTGTCGCTCGTGAATCCTGTCCAGGATTATTTTAAGAGTCGCTTCATTTAAGTGTGCTCCACCGAGGGGTATATCCTCGCATTCCTCTGGGAAATCAACTCCCTTGGGAAAGAAGCGTAGGATTTCCTCGTTAGCCGTTCCATCGAAATAGATTGCTGGTCTGCTTCCTGATTTCAAGGTATCCGATACGAAAGTAAATAGAGCATCGGCGTCGCTGCATTCTGGTATCGCAACACCATTGGCAGAGTTCATGGCCTGCGCACCGAACCAAATCTTACCAGAGACGACGACACCACCAAGACTAAAGGCTGGCTCACGCTTTGGCTTTACTACACCTTCAGGCACAGTGCCTAAGACATACAAAGAAGGCGCTGAGCAAAGCTCATCTTTATCTCTCGCGTGACATGTTGAAATGATCTTTGCGACACTGTGAACAAAACGCACGTTATCTGGCAAAGGCTGATAGTACTGGCTTCCGGAATAGCATTTTACCGTAGCGGTCAAATCGTCATTTCCCCAAAGACCCAGTTTAGCGGCATCCATGGTTTACCCGATAGGCAATATGGTTCACGTACATATCGATGACTTCCGCAGAAGTCAGCCTGTTTTCACCAAGTTCACGAATCCGGTCAACGACGTGCGAGGTGGCCGTATCCTCTGTTTTTTTCCACTCACCAAGGTCAATAACTTGTCCTGTATCAACAGCGGGATCTCCGTAAGTAGCATCCTCATTCATCGATGTTGGGACCTGTTCATCAGATAATATGGAAAATGATTGAACGACCTCACGGAGAAAGTCCATGTCAATTTCTTCACCGGGAAGCTCACGCAGTGCGGACAAGATTGGCTCAACGCGTCCAACTTCCAAACTGAATTTTGGTAACAAGACAGGCTCTCCATCATCATTTCGGCCAACATCCATTTCGTCGACTCGGATGAGCCCCATCCCGATAAGACGATCTACATCCTGCTGGAGCGTGGGATAGTATGGAGAGGTCAATTGCTTCAACACCTTTCCGTTCAACAACTTGACCTGCCAGACGGGCGCGAATACTTCGGAAAGATATGCAATGACATGCAACGAGTTAGTCGTGACAGGGGTTAATCCGACCCAACGGCAAGCATCCAGTATTGATAGTATCCTCAACCATCGTCGGTGCTGATCAACGGGTTCCAGCCGACTGGGAGTATGGACACTATTCACGGAGACCTCCAGAAGTCATAATCTTCTCGAACTCAGCCTCGTATTCTGACCGATTTTCACGTAAAGCAGCAGTGGGAACAGCAAGTTGCATAAGGTTCACAAGACGTTGATCCTGTTCCTCGACAGGGATGCCGCCCTTAATCATTTCTGGTAGTAACTGTCCATCGATCAAATTTGATGCGATTATGAGACGGTTGTTAGAATTAGGTTTTCCAAAACGGCAAAGTACATTCGCTGCCCTCTTCACAAAGAAGGCATCAAGCGAAGATTCCGGTGCGTCGATTACCAGCGAACCACCATTGCCTTGACCAGCAACTTGAATTAAAGCCATACGAAAGGCTAAATCGATAAATTCCCGCTGACTCTCTGATACTGACTGTGGCCCTGTTCGAGATATCCGCGTAGTAAAGTCGGAGCCGCTCATCTCAAGATCAAATGCAGGGAAAATAGCTTTAGAGATCCCTGTTTGCCCTACTGCCTTACTCACCGGGGACCATTTCAACTGAGCATCTTCAGCGAGAAATCCGCCAGCATACGTAGCAAAGGTGTCTTTTATTGCGCCGGAGTGTTTGAGTATTTGGATATTGGCTTTTTCAATTAGCTCCTTAAATGAGTTGGCGAGGCTGGACAACTCAGCCCTGTCCGCAGCCAAAGTCTCACCCAAGGCAGAAAGCTCAGACTTGGCTTGGGCATTTTTACCATGATCCTTTGGCAAAGCTTTTTCGATCCGACTGATCTGCTTTGCTCGTTCTGCAAGCGCTGCTCGCGTATCAATAAGACGGGTGGCAACGGCGTCATATTGATTTGAAACGTCTTTTAATTCGTCTTTTAATCCAGAAACGCGAGCCCTATCTGCTTCTAGCTTCTCGTGCAAGGATTGTACTTTCTGTTTAGAAAAAGAGACAATGTTTCCAGTGGATGTAGAGGGGTCAAGATTACTCCCACATACAATACATTTGAGATTTGTCACTTGCGAAGCGAGGTTCTCTGCCGCAGCTTTAGCCTCGTTACCACAAACGGCACAATGGTTTTGTGCGATGAGCAATGAATAGAGATACTGAGCTGTCTGCATTTCGGAGGGGAAGTAGCTCTTGAGTAACGTCAGTTTCTCAAATTCCAGGGAGCGAGCTCGTTTGTCGGCTTCTAACTCTGCCGCCAACAGGCTTTTCCGAAGTACATGTCGCTTGTCGTCCAAAACATCGGCTTCGCCAACAAGCATAGCATATGCCATGTCATCCTCTTCTTGCAGTCTTGTCAAGGAAGCTAACTCGGCACGTAACGACGCTTCATCGCCTTGCGCTCTATCAATAGCCGTAATTTTCCTCTTCAGTCGGTTTAGCGACGCTGTATCGTTACGATATTGACTGTCAAGACTCAGTATTTTTCTCTCCCGCAGATACCAAGTCTCGGCTTCCTGAGGAGAGAGAAACATCATTCTAAAGAGGTGGCGTTGTGCAGATGCATCCCAAACCAATTCCCTCCGGTCTTCGAAATAGAAAACCATGTGCCGCAGCAACAGCAACCAATCGCCAAAGCTATGCACACCGGAAAGTGTCGGGAGCAGTCGTTGGTATTCCACCTCGTCCTTGACTACTTTGGAATTGTCGCAACTGAGAGAGACAAGGCTCAAATCTTTAAGATTACGATGAATTGTCAGGTTATTCTTTCCAATCGAGAGTTGCAAGATCGCGACTGCATTGGTTGCCAAATCCTGCACTCGATATGCGAACAATGCTTTTTCCTGGGCGTTCAATGGTTTGATGTCCAAAGAAGCGCCTCCTAACTCAACAGCTTCCAGCGTTACCCGTGGCAAATCGTACGCTCCGGAGAGCATACGGTAGAGAATTGTGATTAGGGTGGTTTTTCCTAGCCCATTAGCCCCCAGGATTAGTGTCAGACCTGATTTGAAATGGATATTGACGCCTGGTTTCTCGCTAGTTCCAGGATATAATCCGTAGCCTCTTACCTCCAACTGTTCAAAAACAGGAAAATTGATCATCTCCTAATTCCTTCACGAATAGAAAATTGAAAAGCTCGACAGCAGGACCAGCATGCACTACGAATTTTCGGGGTCATGTATTGAATTGTCACCATTTTGCATTTCAACATCTGGCCACAGGATGGGTCGCCCAGCACGTAGGTTGGAGTGAGGAGCGAATCCTAACTTCAGAGCCCTTCAGTAATTCAATAAAGTCTGCCAGACAACATACGTGAGGTGCTTGGTGATCTCTTCTCTCAACTCGTCAACATCCAGTGCTTTATCATTGCTTATGATCCACCAGGCCAACTGCTTGGGGATCGCAAAATCGGCATATCGTTTTCCGTCAGGGGAGCAACCGGTAACATAGGGCTCAGTGGCATACAACTCGGTGTCCTTGATCTTCCACCCTTCCGGCAGTTTGGTTATAGGCCGGAGCTTTCGATTTGTTTCCCGATATTTTTGGCCAAGAAATCTAGGATATGGAATGTCAGATGCTTGTCTATCATCCAGAACGGCCATACAAAGCGTCACGCACTCATTGCAGATGGCGAGTTGCTCTCCGCCGGAAAACATGAGTTCAACGTCTTTGGGCAGCTTGCCGCAGAAACTGCAAGCAACATTCTCTTCAGATTCTTCCTTGCCGCTCATCGTTGCCTTTTTCTTTGTGAAAAAATGAACAGATCCGTTTTGATGTACCACCCACACAAAACCTTGACAAGTTTCAAAACACATTAAAATTCCATAGGTAATTTTACCTATGGCTATTCCAAAAACACTCTCTCCCTGCAATCCTACCTCTGTAATACCACAGCCTTATCCCACCCCACCATTCCCTCTATAGTTCCCTCATCAACCGTTGCCTGGTTGACCATGCACTCTCCTTTTCTCTGAGACAGGGGCGGGTCTCCTGACCCGCCCCTTCTCGAGGTTGAGAGCTTTAATCCAGACAATAGGCAACAGCTTTGACGCCAATTGGCGTCAAACGCTCGCACCAGTTTTTCTGACAACGAGGGAACCATGAGCTTTTCCCGAGCATTCGCCACCACCATGCAGCACGAGGGCGGCTATGCCAATGATCCGAACGATCCCGGCGGCGCGACTTATATGGGCATCGCTCGCAACAAGCACCCCGAGTGGCCTGGTTGGCCGATCATTGACGAGTGCCTCCAACATGGTGAACCGCTGTCCATGGCGACCGGCCTGGCCGACCTGGTGCGCTCCTTTTACCAAAAGGAGTTCTGGCAATCGCTGCAATGCCACCTGATTGACCCAGTGAGCGAGGCAGTGGCCGAGGAGCTATTCGAGGCGTCGGTCAACTGTGGTCCAGGCAATGGCATCAAGTTCCTGCAACGGGCACTCAATGCCCTCAACTCCCGCGAGCGACTCTTTCCAGACGTTATGGTGGACGGCGCCATGGGAAGTAAGACCCTGCATGCCACCTTGACCTGTCTGACCCACAGGCCACCGCGCATCCTGGTGAAGTGCCAGAATGGCGAACAGTACATCCATTACAAGAACTGGAGCCGCCATGAGGACTTCCCCGGCGTGTTCGAACGAACCTGATCCCCGGATATCCGGGCGATCATGCGGCCTGACTATACGGTCGCATCTAATCCGGGAACGGAAACCCTATCGAGGAGCAAGACAGTCATGATGGGCGGATGGAAGACATGGGCTGCGGCAGGCGGGCTCTGCCTGCTGGGCCTGGCCATGATCGGCATGGGCCTGGTGGCAACGGAGTTGAAGGAAGTGCTGTTCGGCCTGGGATTGCAGGCCATCCTCTTCGGCTTTGGCCTGGTCGGCCTGGGGCACAAGGTGGAGAAGAACGCGGCCGCCAGCCTGGCCCGCCTGATCGTGGGAACTCCGGAGAGCAAGGAGCCGCAACCCTGATGGATGAGGTCGACTATGCCCAGGAACGCCAGGAACTGGAGCTTCGGCGGTTGCTCTCGGCCCGCGTCTATGCCCTGCCCAAGGGAGAATCTGCCAGAAAATGCCTGGAATGCGGTGAACCGATCCCCGAAGACCGACGGCAGGCCATGCCAGGCTGTCGGTTCTGCTTGAGTTGCCAGGAAACCCTGGAGCGCCGACAGGGGGGGATGCCATGAGCCTCACCCTCTCCTGGCAGGCGGTGGGCATCATGGTCACCCTGCTCCTCGCGTGGACCGGTTTTCTGGTTGGCATCATCAAGTGGCTGGTGACCAAGGCCGTGGCCAACATCGAAGAGCGGGTAAAGGGTGCCACGGACACGGCCAACGCTGCCGTTACCGGCCTGCAGCAGCACCGCGAGGAGTACCTGAGTTTTCTGGGCCGACTGCCGATCGACTACTACCGCCGGGAAGACATGATCCGGTTTGAAACCCTGACCCACGCCAAGCTCGATGCACTGGCGACCGACATCAGACAACTGGAGTGCCGAAAATGCCAACACAAGGCCCAATGATCGATCCAGACAAGGCCCGCCGGGAGAACCTGCGCTGGTACATCCTGCTGACCCTCAATTCCGCGAGACCCCTGGGTACTTCCGAGGCCGTCATCCTCTCCACTATCCAGGGGATCGTGCCGGACTGCACCATCCGCGAGCTTCGCAACGAACTAGACTACCTGGAGCACCGCGAACTGGTGACCATCAAGGGCAAGCAGGGACCCAGCTGGCACGGGGACCTGACCCGGATCGGGATCGACCTGGTCGAGTACACCGTGGACTGCGAACCCGGCATCGCCCGGCCGGAGAAGTACTGGTAAGCCATGCCGCCGAAGAACAAGGTCTATACCCTGCCGGAACCGATCCGGGCCTGGCTGGATGAGACCCTGGCAGCCAACGGCGGCCAGCAGTTCGCTGCCCTGGAAGCGCAACTGAAGGCCAAGGGGTTTGCGATCAGCGACTCGGCCCTGCAGCGCTACCACGCCGGCGACCTGGCACCACGACTGCAGGCGCTCAAGCTGGCCACGGAGAGCGCGCGAACGGTCGCCGCCGCCATGGGCGAGAACGACGGCACCATGCTCGAGGCCCTGACCGGACTCTGCCAGGAGCGACTGTTCACGCTCCTGATGGAGGTGGATACCACCAATATCGACGGATCGATCCTGGCCAAGCTGGCCCGAGCGATCGGCGACCTGGCCCGTGCCTCCATCAACGTCAAGAAGCATGTGGCCGAGGCTCGGACTAAGGCTTTGGAAGAGGCGGCGGCAGCCGTGACCGAACCGGCAAAACGGGGCGGCCTTTCTGACGAGGCAGCCGATGCGATCCGTCGCCAGATCCTGGGGTTGAATAAATAATGGCGGACTTCACAACCAAAGAGGATCGAACCAAGCGAACCCCCATGGCCCTGCTGCCCTACCAGCAGCGATGGCTGGAGGATGGGAGCGAGGTCAAGATCATCGAGAAGTCCCGGCGCATCGGCATCTCCTGGGCGGAAGCCGCCGATGATGCCCTACTGGCCGCGAGCCAAAACGGCATGGACGTCTGGTACATCGGTTACAACAAGGACATGGCCCAGGAGTTCATCGAGGACTGCGGCGACTGGTTGAAGCACTTCAACAAGGCGGCTTCAGCGGTTGAGGAGTTCGTCCTCCAGGATGAGGACAAGGATATCCTCGCCTTCCGCATCCGCTGTGCTTCGGGATTCAAGATTGTGGCCCTCTCCAGCCGGCCCTCCAACCTGCGCGGTAAGCAGGGCAAGGTGGTGCTCGATGAGGCGGCCTTTCACGACAACCTGGCCGAGTTGATCAAGGCAGCCATGGCCCTCCTCATGTGGGGCGGCCGGGTGGTGATCATCTCCACCCACGACGGCGACACCAACCCATTCAACGAGGTGATCAACGAGGTCCGGGCCGGCAAGAAACCCTACAGCCTGCACCGAGTGACCATCGACGATGCCTTGGCGGAAGGGCTGTACGAGCGTATCTGCCTGCGCCTGGGCAAGCCCTGGTCGCAAGAGGCGGAGGAGCAGTGGCGGGAAAAACTGATCGCCCAATACGGCAGCGGTGCGGACGAAGAGTTGTTCTGCATCCCAAGCCAGGGCAGCGGCACCTACCTGCCCACGGTGATCATCGAGCGGTGCATGCGCGAGGATATCCCGATCCTGCGCTGGGCCTGCAAGGACGAGTTCGCCCTGCAGCCGGATCATATCAGGCAGGCGGAAGCACAGGCATGGTGCGATGAGACGCTTGCGCCGCAGCTGTCTCGATTGGATCAGGGGCGGCGACACTATTTCGGCGAGGACTTTGCGCGAACGGGCGACCTGACGGTGTTCTCCCCCTTGGCGGAACTGCAGGACCTGCGCTACCGGCAGCCGTTTGTGGTCGAGCTGGCCAACGTGCCGTTCACGGAGCAGGAGCTGATCATGTGCTACATCATCAAGCGGCTGCCCCGATTCACCTTCGGCAAGTTCGACGCGCGCGGTAACGGCCAGTATCTGGCCGAGCGGGCCATGCAGCACTTCGGGACGGGTCGGATCGAGCAGGTGATGCTCTCGGATGCCTGGTACCGCGAAGAGATGCCCCGCTTCAAACAGTTCTTCGAGGACGGATCGATCGAGGTCGCCAAAGATGCCGACCACATGGACGACTACCGGGCAATCAAGATGATCAAGGGCGTGGCCAAGCTGCCGGAGACCAAGACCAAGGGCAAAGACGGCAAGCAGCGACATGGGGATGCGGCCATTGCCGTGGCCATGGCGGTCTCGGCAACCCGAATGGAGGTAGGCGACATGGAGATCCATTCCGCCATGCCACGCGAAAGTAACGCCATGTTTGAGGGATACTGATGGCTTCCGGATTATGGGTCAGCCCAACCAGGTACCTTGATTTCGGGGAACAGAAGCTGCGCGGCCTCACCCGCGAAGTGGCAAGTCGAACCCTTGCATGGGACTTCAGCGCCCTGATCGGCCTGCTGCCTGATCCGGATCCGATCCTGCGCAAGCGTGGCGACGGCGCCGAGATCCTCGAGGAGTTGACCGCCGACGGCAAGGTATTGACCGCCATCCAGACCCGCAAACTGGGTTCGCTCAAACGTGAGTACGAGTTCACAGCCGGCACACAGGACGGCCAGACCGACGCCCGTGCCGAGCAACTGTGCAAGGATTTACTTGCCGACCTGGAAGATGTGGGCATGCAGGACCTGCTATCCGGCCTGCTGGATGCACCCTATTACGGCATGACCCCAGCAGAACTGTTCTGGGAGCCGAGGGACGGATCGATCCGACTGACCAGGATCCGGGTCCTGCCCAACCGCTGGTTCGGGTTTGATCAGGAGAACAACCCGCGCTTCCGCTCGATAGCCAACCAGACCGAAGGCGATGAGATTCCCTGGGGCAAGATGGTATTCGCCCGCCACTTCCCCACCTACGACAATCCCTTCGGGCTGCGGCTGCTCTCGCGTTGCCTGTGGCCGGTGGCCTTCAAGAAGGGCGGCACCAAATTCTGGGTCACCTTCTGCGAGAAGTACGGCATGCCCTTCCTGGTGGGCAAATATCGCCAAGGGGCCAGCGATGCCGAGCAAAAGACCCTGCTCAGCGCCCTGGCGAAGATGGTGCAGGACGCAGTGGCCGTCATCCCCGAAGGCAATGTGATCGAGTTCCTCGACAAGAACGGATCGTCCGGATCAAGCGGCTCCACGGACACCTTCGATCGTCTGCGCAACGCCATGGATGCCGAGATCAGCCAGGTGCTGATGGGCCAGACCCTGACCGCACAGGTGGGCGATACCGGTAGTTATGCCGCCAGCAAGACCCACGAAGATGTGCTGGAGGATTACCGCGAAGCGGACCAGCGATTGGTCAAGGGCGTGATGGACGAGATCGGGCGGATCTACCGCGACATCAACGCCCCGGAGGTACCGGCGCCGGTATTCTCCTGGTTTGAGAGCGAGGATCCGCAGACCGATTTTGCCGACCGCGACAAGACGCTGACCGATTCGGGGCTGAAAATAAAGAAAGCCTACTACGTGCGGCGGTACGGGTTTCAGGAGGATGAGATCGAGGTCGCGGAATCAACCGCCTCGGCAGAAGACGACCGAAGAAAAGTCGGTCAGGAGTTCGCCGAACCTGAAAACGCAGCTTCGGTCGAAGAGGTCCTCTTGGCCTGGGCCAAGGAACAAACCGCAGGACCTGCCGCGACCATGATCGATGCCGCCGAGGCATTACTCGGCCAGGTGGAGAGTCTGGAGGAGTTCCGCGACCGGTTGATCGAGCTTTTTGCCGCCAGTGAGCCGGAGCGGCTGGGAACAATCATGGCCAGGATGGAGCTGCTGGGCAATCTTGCCGGCCGGCTGGAGGCGAGCGGCGAATGACCGGGGCGGAATTCGCCAAGGTGTTCAGCCTGCCGTTTGAGGAAGCATCCTCCTGGTTCCGGGACAAGCTCAACATCCCGACCACCAAATGGGACGAGTTGGCCGGTGAGGCGCACGGCAAGGGTTTTATGAGTGCCGGCGCCTACCAGGCCGATCTGCTCACCGATCTGCGGCAGATGGTGGACAAAGCGATTGCTGGGGAGACCGATATCCGGGAGTTCCGCAAACAGTTCCGCCCCCTGGTGGAGCGGTACGGCTGGCAGTTGCAGGGCGGCGGCCCGGCTTGGCGGAGCGATCTGATCTTTCGGACCAACATCAGCACCGCCTACCAGGCCGGCCGCTGGCAGCAGATGGATGTGGCTGAGGTCAGGTACCTCAAATACATGCACAACGACGGCGTGCGGAACCCCCGTCCGAACCACCTGGCCATGGACGGTCTGATCCTGCCCCGGACCGATCCATTCTGGCAGATCAACTATCCGCCGAACGGCTTTGGCTGCCATTGCCGGGCAGTAGCAGCGACTGAAAAGGAATATCAGGCTGCGAATCCTACGAGCAAGCAGCGCCCGGAGAACTGGCAGGATCTGCCCGACAAGGGCTGGGATTACAACGTCGGCGCCGCCGGGAAGCAACACCTCGCCGATGCCATGCTGGAGAAGATGGCCAGGATGCCTGCCGATATCGCGGCGGCTTGGAGAGATCTGATCGTCCGTATGGGTTTGGAAGCGTGGCTGGTGGGATAAAAAAAACTCGTTAACCGGGGATCTCTCATAGGAGCCCAGTTAACGAGGAGCATCGTTTACAGGAGCAAATCCGTTGACCCAGGTGAGACTCCTGCCCGCCTGGACCCCATGGAATACAAGTTAAACCATGAAGGTGGGTGCCAATGACCTCGTCTGTCATTGGTGGACCGATCAACGAATTTGGCGTTTTGGGAGAATCCGTTGACTCGAATGGGAGGAGAGGGAACCCATTCATCTTCACAACCAACTAGAGCTGTTGAAGTTGGAAGCCTCAAACCAGTCAACGAACTCTTTGACTTAAATATAAGAACGGAGAGCCTGTCCGGCAATGGAGCTGCAGTTCAAAACCAATGACCGTGAAGTAGTTGCACTCTTGAATCGGCTCTTGCGGCGGGCTTCCGACCTGACCCCCACGATGCAGGCAATCGGCCTTTTTTACGAGCGGCGAGTGGTCGAGAACTTCCAGAACCTGTCCGCCCCGGACGGTACGCCCTGGCAGCCGCTCTCCGAGGCAACCCTGCACCTGGGCCTGGCCAAGCACAAGGGCTGGAAGAAGAACGGGTATCTCTCGGCCAAGGGCAAGCGGTACCTGACCGGGAAGCGCATCCTGCGGGAGAGCGGCGACCTGGAGGGATCGGTTCATAGTCAGGCGACCAAGGACAGCGTCACCATCGGCACCGGCGGCCATATTCCCTATGCGGCCATCCAGCAACTGGGCGGCAAGGCCGGACGAGGGCGCAAGGTGACCATCCCGGCCAGACCCTATCTGGCCCTAAACCGGGGCACTGAGATGGAACTGGCGGACGAGGACCGGCAGATGGTGCTCGACCTGCTCCGGGAGCAGTTGCTTGACCAGTGAAGCCGAGGCCGTCAAACGGCGCCTGTTTTTCAAACCGGACGCCCCGGCCAACGAGTCGGGCAGCGGCCGGTCAATCAAATACAGGCAATTTTAAACGGGTTTTAAACGGGGTTTCGTCAAGGAGGGAGTCGTGACTGGATGGATGGAGATTTTCAAGGTCGGGAAGCATGTCTCGGCAAACGGAATCGAGCGGGCATGGACCGTGGACGATCTGCGGCAGATGGCCGAGGCGTATGACCCGAAAACGCATGAAGCGCCGATCGTCGTGGGCCACCCCCATGACAACACGCCCGCCTTCGGCTGGATAAAAGAACTGAAGGTCGAGGGGGAAAAACTGCTGGCGATGCCCGGACAGGTGGCGCCGGAGTTTGCGGAGTTGGTCAAGGCCGGCCGCTTCAAGAAACGGTCGATCTCCCTCTACCCGGACGGCACCTTGCGACATGTAGGATTTTTGGGAGCGCAGCCACCGGCGGTGAAGGGGTTGAAGGATATCGAGTTCGCCGGATCTGCGGCGGAGACCTATGAATATGCGGACACGGAGGACGCAGACATGACTGAACTGGAACGATTGCAGCAGCAACTGGCCGAGGAGCGAAACAAGCGGGAACTGGCCGAAGCGAAGGCCGCCCAAAACGAGGAGGCGAAAAAGCAGGCGGAGACCAGCTTCGCCGAGCTGGAGCAGCAAACCAAGAAACAAGCGATCGATGGCTTCATCGATCAGGGCATCAAGGAGGGCAAAATCTTGCCGGCATGGAAGGAACAGGGCCTGGCTGCATTCATGGGCACCCTCGATGCCCGGACCGAGACCTACGAGTTCAGCGAGGGCAAAAAAGAGGCGCCGCTTGCCTGGTTCAAACGGTTCATCAGCTCCTTTGCCGAACACCCGCTGTTCAAACAGATGGCCAAGCCTGAAGAAACAAAAACGGACGATTTTGCCGAGGACGAGACCCTGGGCAAGGAGATTGCCGCCAAAGTCAACCCGGCCAAGGCATAACCTGGGCCACCACTACAGGAGCAGACAATGGTTACAGAAGCAACCCTCTCCATGGATGCCTATGTGGCGTCCGACACTTTCGGCCCGGTCCTGATCCCGGCGACCATCGCCGCCGGCGCCAACCTGGTCAAGGGCACCATCCTTGGCCGCATCACCGCCAGCGGTAAACTCAAGGCTGCGGCGGCAGCTTCCAGTGACGGCTCACAGACCCCGGTGGCGGTGCTGATGGAAGACGCGGCTGCAGCCGGCGCCGATGCCGTGGCTATCGTCGGTTTTGCCGGCGTCTATGTAGAAGCCAGCATGACCGGCCTGACTGCGGCCTACAAACTCGCCCTGGAAGCCAAGGGCCTCTATTTCGTGTAACGGCCCTCGCGGCAAGGAGCAAGAACAATGGCTGGAGAATTTAGCCCCAGAGCGTTGACCACGGCGGTCAACCTGATGAAGCCGGCACCCACCAGGGTGCTCGACGTGGTGTTCCCCACAAAAAAACGCCAGCTGAGCGACACCTTCAGCTGGGATGTGAAGGCCGGATCGGAGGGACTCCTCCCCAATATCCGCGTGGCCGCCGAGGCCACCATCCGTGGCGGTATCGGCCGCAAGACCCTGACCTGCAAAGCACCCCGTTATGCGGAGAAGGAATTTATTTCCGCCGCTGACCTGAACGATATGCGCAAGTTCGGCGATGCCGCCTACCCGGAACTGCTCAAGGAGCGGATCGCCGAGGAGCAGTACGATATGCGGCAGACGGTCGACCTCACCCGCGAATTTCAGGCGGTGAAGGCCCTCTCCGGGCAGGTGGTGGACAAGGCCGGCAATGTGCTGGTGGATTACAACCTGCCGGCAGCCCATACGCCGACCCTCACCCTCACGGGGCTGTGGACTGATGAGGCTTCGGACCCGATCGGCAACATCCGGGCCTGGAAGAAGCTGATCACCCAGAACGGCGGACCGGTGACCGGCTTCGCCGCCTTCTGCGGATCGGAGGCCATGACCGCGCTGATCAACAACGAGAATGTCCGTGGGTTGCTCGGCTATCAGGCCGGTCAACAGATCGCCGAGACCGGCGGCATCTCCCGGCTAGCCGGGGTCTCCTCCATCGAGGAGTATTTCGGCTCCTACCTCGACAGCGCCGGAGTCCGGCACGACCTCATTCCCGAGGATGTGTTCGCCCTGGTCGGTCTCGGATCCCAGGTGGCGGCAGAGCTGTTCGCGCCGGTGGTGGATCTCGAAGCACCCGGCGGCGTGGGCAAGGGGCAGGCGGCTGACATTTTCTTCTCGAAGATGTGGGAGAGCAAGGACCCGAGCGGTCAGTGGCTCAAGGTTGAATCCCGGCCGTTGCCTGTGCTCTTTCAGCCACTCTGCGTGGTCTGGGCCGTGGTGGTCTGATCTGATCGGGCACGGGCTGCCGTGCCTATCACAGGAGGAAGCAAACAATGGACATACGAGTGAGAGTGTTACCCGGAACGCTGCTTTGCGATAACCGCACCACCTACGGGCCAGGCGAAGAGTTGAACATGCCCGAGGCCGAGGCGACCCGGCGCATCCGGCAAGGCAAGGTGGAGAGGGTCGGACAGGAACCGTCGCTTAATGGCCAACCTGGCAAGCTGAACGCCGGCGAGGTCATTGCCGCCGCCCAGGCTGCCACCACCATGGATGCCCTTGTCGAACTGAAAAACGGTGAAGACCGCAAAACCGTGCTGGCCGCCATTGAAGCCCGCGAGCAGGAGCTGAGCAGATAAATGCCTTACAGCACCCTGGAGGATTTTCTCGAGCAGCTGGCCGAGTCCGTGCTGATCGACCTGACGGATGAAACCATGGCCGGCGTGGTGGATCAGACCAGGATCGACTGGGCGATCGCCAAGGCGGACGCGGTGATTGATGCCCATTGCGCGGGGCGCTATGCGGTACCGTTCGATCCGGTGCCGGCTCTGGCCAGGTCATTCTCGGCGGATCTCGGCATCTACAACCTCTTTGCCCGCCGGCCGAACATCGGGGAGATTCCCGAGGCGATCAAGACCCAGCAGGCCCAAGCCCTGGCATACCTCAAACGGGTGCAATCCGGAGAGGCCGGGATGGGTGCGGATGCGGCGACACCGCCGGCAACCTCCGCATCGGTGGATATGCTGGTGTCGAGCAATGACCGTCTGTTTCCGGCAAGCCTCCTGGAGCGGATGTGATGCTGACCATAATCGGAGAGGCCATTAGGGCCAGGCTGGAGGGACTTTCCCTGTTCAAGGTCGTGGAGAAAGGGTTCAGCAAGCGGGTGCTGCAGGCGCCTCCCTCTGCGGTGTTTTTCCTGGTGCTGGACGAAATGGAGACAGACTCCCCTGCGGCGCTCAGGAAATTGACCTGGGAAGTGGCGATACTGAGTAGCTATCTTGACCCTGTCAAAGGCCAGGCCGACATGGAGAAGATGATCGATGCGGTGCGGGATGCGTTTACCGACTGGGAGGCGACTCCGGTCGGGAGTCTACGGGCGAGTGTGCCCCGCATCCGTTACGAGGGCGTCGAGGATACCTTGCTGATCTATACGGCTCGGATAGCCTTGGGCGTCTTCCCTACAAACTTTGCATAACGAGGACCGAATGAAAGAGTATCCCGTACGACGCACCATCCACCACGACGGCAAGGAGTATCCTCCAGGTTCGACCGTGGAACTGGCAGAGGAAAACGCCAAGTATCTGCTCCGCAGGGGCGATATCGGTAAACCATTAGAGCAGTCCACCGAAACAGGCGGGACTGAAGGCAGCGAGGAGGCATGATGGGCGCACCGTTTTCATTTATGGGCATAGCCGATGTTTTAATGGATATCCTGACCGACGAAGGGGTATCGACCGGCCTAGAACTCAAAGGGAACTGCCCCACCCTTACCATCAAGGGCGATTCCGAGCGGATCGAGCAGGAGGGGACGGGCCTCACTAATTTCGCCCAAGTCATTGCATCGGCCACCTTCCCCAAGCCGATGTCAATGTCGTCAATCTTCAACCAAATGGACGAAGCGTTGTTTGCAGCGGCGTTCTTCGGCACCAACAGTGCGTTCACCCAAAGCTCGGGAACGCTAACGGATGTGCCGATCGTGACCATCGCCGACAAGTGGGTGGAGATCGGGTCCCACATGCTCAGTTCAATAGTGGTGAAGGAGACTTCCGGAGGCACGACCTTTGCCGCCGATAACTACGAAATCAATCCTCGGCTCGGATTGATCAAGGCCAAGTCGACCGGAACGATTCCATCCGGGGCAACAGTCTACGTTTCCGGCAGCAAGGCGGCGATCAACGGCACCCAGATGGTGGCCATGACCCATGCCGACGTTCGCGCCCGGATCCTGGTCGACGGGCAAAACAAGGCGGACGGACGCCGCTTCATCCTGGATATTTACCAGGCACGGTTTGCCCCATCGGGTGAGTTCGGCTTTCAAGCGGGCGACAAGAAGTTCATGGAGGCCAAGTTTGACGCCACCCTGGAGACGCCATCTGGGAAAACCGAACCGTTCAAGCTGATCTGGTTGAGCTGAGGTTGACCATGGAAAAAACAATCGTTGTTGCGGGAAAAGACATTGTCGTCAAAGAGCTGAACGCTCCCCAAATTGCCGATTTGTTGGATGAGAACAAGGCGACAAGGGAAAAGGTTTCGCTGGCTGAGTTGCTGATGGATTCGGTTATTCCGTTGGAAGCGGTGGTCATGAGTACCGGACTGGCTGCGGAGTGGTTTGACGGGGAAATCTTACCCAGCGATATGAAACGGATATGGGATGCGGTCGAGGAGGTGAACGATTTTTTGTCAAGGATGCTGGCTCGGTTGCACCATGTTGCGGGTTTGATCGGAAAGAAAGAGCCAGAGACATCAGAAAAACCGTCTGCAAGCTCGCCAGACTCGGCCACGTGAACGCGCCCACCTATGGATGGACGCTCTATCAAGCTGCGATCGAGGAGATCAACGAGTCAGCGAATAAATGAGCACGGTGGCAATCAGGGCACAGGAGGCTGCCGTGCTCGCTATCCATCCGCTTCTCCCAAACAGCAGACCGGATGCTGAGATAAACAGGCATCCGACAGGAATCATCAAGGTCAAGGCAGCAAGCAGGGTAAAGGCGTCCGGGTGCACGGCAAGCATGCAGATGCCGACGATTACAAGGACGATATGCCTCTGTTGAAGGGGCATTGAAGGGTTATTGAAGAACATGGGATCTCCTTCGGAACTGTCAATCAAGATAGGCGTTGAAACGGCAACGGTCAAGACGAACCTCGACCAGTTACAGACCGATTTCCGTACAGCTTCTGCCGGGATCTCCAAGGCGCTGGGTTCCATCAAGGGCTTTGTTGACCTTAAAAAACAAACTGAGGAAACGGCAAGAGCCTACCAAGAGGCCCAAAAGAAAGTAGCCGACCTGGCAAAGGCGACCAAAGACGGGACCGGCGGCTCGGCGCTAGCCAAGGAGTTTGACAAAGCCAAGGCTGCTGCCGGAAAGCTGAAGGAAACGCTTTCCGGGCAACAGCAAGAGCTGCAGAGAATGCGGTCGGTCATGGCCGCTGCTGGCGTATCGACTTCGGGACTTGCCGGGCAGCAAGCCGCATTGCGATCGCAACTCGACGCAACCAGACAAAAATACCAGGATCTGGCCAAGGTTGCACAGGCGCGGGACACCTTCAAACTCACCCCTCATGCCGATATCAGCGCTGAAATAGCCAAGGCAAAACAATCCTACGCCATCCTGGCCGCTTCGGGAAAACTCTCGATGGCAGAATTGGCCCAAGCCAAGGTCGCACTCCGGGGGCGCATCGAGGAGCTGACTCAACGCACCAACGGCTGGAGGGAGGCGTTAGGCGGAGTTAAGACGGGGATGGTCGAGATCGCAGCCGCTGCAGCGCCCACGGTGCTGGCGATCGGCCAGGCGATCAAATTCGAAAGCTCGATGGCTGGCGTCAAGAAGGTGATCGATGCCACTCCTGCCGGATTTCAGGCGCTGCGCAAGGAGATTGTCGCCTTGACCAGGGAAATCCCGATGAACGTCAACGAACTGGCGCAGATCGCAGCTGCCGGTGGTCAGTTGGGCATTGCCACCGAGGATATAGGCGCGTTCGTCAAGGTGACCGCAAAGATGGCGACGGCCTTCGACATGTCAGCTCAGGAGGCTGGGGACTCCATCGGCAAAATCAAGAACGTCTACCAATTGGCGGTGACCGAGGTTGAGGGGTTGGGCGATACCATCAACCGGTTGGGCAATACGTCGGCAGCACGTGAGCGAGACATCGTTGATGTGATGTTGCGGGTCGGAGGTACATCCAAACAGTTTGGACTGGCAAAGGAATCGACGGCAGCGCTCGCCGCCGCCATGCTTAGCCTCGGGAAAGCTCCAGAAGTCGCATCCACTGCGATCAACTCCATGCTCAACCGGATGCAGACGGCCACCATGCAGAGCAAGGATTTTATGTGGGCGCTAGACAAGATCGGCATGAGCGCGGAAGACATGGCGGCGCAAGTGGCAGCAGATCCTCAAAAGGCTCTCGATACATTGCTCGACACCTTGGGCAGGCTCAAGGGGCAGGAGCGGGCAGAGGTCCTGACTGGATTATTTGGTCGTGAGTTTCAGGACGATATCGCCGTATTGGTCGGCAGTCTCGGAACCTATCGTGAGGCGCTCGGGCAAGTTGCCGACCGGTCGCAGTATGCCGGATCGATGAACAAGGAGTTTGAGGAAAGGACCAAGACGACTGAGCACCAGATTCAATTGATGAAGAATGAAGTGACCGAATCTGCGGTGGCATTGGGGACGGCATATCTTCCAGCGATAAAAACCATCTTGGCACCCATTAGAGAGCTGATCCGGCTCTTTGCCGACGCGGCGACCGCAGCGCCAAGGGTGACGGCTGCGATCGTCGCCATCGGTACGGGAGCGCTGGTGTTTAGCCAGGTCTCGAAACTGGCTCTAATCGCTAAGCTGGCCATTGCAGGAATTGGGACGCAAGCTGCGGCTACGACTCCAGCGGTGATCACCTTGACGACATGGTGTCGCAGCCTCGGGGCAGCATTGGTATTCCTGGCGGCATATAAGTTTGGGGAATGGCTGACGATGCGGTCTGCAATCAAAGGCACGGCAGAAGCCCAAGCGGAATTGGCTGAGAACACACGCAGGGTGAACGAACGCTTCGTCGAAATATCGGAATCGACAGGTGTGACCGTCACCTCTATGAAGGAACTCGACCAGGCCGTCAAGGAGGGCAAATTGCATTACGACGACCTCACAGGGACCTGGAAGGCGGGATCGAAGGAGCAGCAGGACGCCACCAAGCAGACCGGAACCGTCATGAAGCAGGCGACTGGCGAGGCCCTCAAGGAGATGCAAAAGCGGTACAAGGAATATGCCGATGAGATCAGGCGTATCCAGGCGGATATCGCGAACCGCGAGCGATCGCTGGCATCCGAACTGCGAGCTATGGCCCGCTCCGGCATGTCCGGCGTATCGGCATGGGAAGATCAGCGCAAAGAGGCGCAGGAATACGAGGCGGCGGCAAAGAAGGCGGCGGAGGAAGCCAAGGCGGCGATGGCCGCAGGCGATACGATCACCGCCGGAGAGAAGTGGAAAGAAGCCGTGGGCTATGCCGACGAGGCGAAACAGGCGTATAAGGCGCTCAACACCGAGGTGAAGAACGGCGACACCGTCGTGGTTAGCCAGCAGGAAGCGCTGAAGACGGCCATGGACGGCGTGAAGAGTTCGGGCGAGCTGGCGATCTCCATCCTCAAACAGCAGCAGGATGCCGCCAATGGCGCCATGAACGCACTGACCAAGGAGAGCGGCTTTGCCAATCTGGCCAAAGGGATGGACGAGGCGGAACAGAAGTGGCTGGAGAGCTGGCAGAACATGCGATCCAAGGCCGAGAAGGAATTGGTCGTGGTCGAGGAGCATATCGAGAAGATCGTGAACAAGGACCGGACCGTCTACATCAACGTCAAGACGGTCGAATCCAGGTCATCCGGCGGCCGGATCGGCGGGTACAGTCTCGGTGGCGCCATTCAGGCGCTCGCCAGCGGCGGCGGCGTCCGCAACATCCTGGGAGGCGGTCACCTGCCCGGATTCGGCGGCGGCGATACCGTGAACCTACTGGGAGAGGCCGGGGAATACATGATCAACAAATGGGCCTCGCTGAAGGCTGGATTGCCGGCTCTGGCCCATCTCAACAACGGTCGGATCGACCTGGCCATCATCGAACTCTCAAAACGCATCAAGGCCAACATAGGATACCGCTTGGGCGGACTCATCGATCGCATGCCGCAGATGCCGGTACAGCACCTTGCGACCGGCGGGCCGGTCGTGGCTGGAGCTGGCGGGGAGACCACCCTGTATTTCGATTTCGGGGCGGACGGCAGGGCCAAGGTGTCGGGTTCCGAGGTCGATGTGCACAAGATAAAACGGGCGTTGGCCCGGTTCGAACGGTTGCGGAGCTGAGATGGTTTCCCTGGGATCTGTCATCCTCTCCGATGAATTGCTCCTGACCGGACTGGATTCGTCCGTACCGGTTGTTGTCGATGCAAAGCGGACCCTCGGTGGCAGGCAGGTGGTGCGCACCGATCCTTCCCCAGGAGGACGGTCGCTTTCCTTGGATGGCAAGAATCATTTCACCTATGATCAGAAGGACGCGGTGCAGGAGCTGGCGGCATTGCGCCAGGCCGTTACCCTTGTTCATCATCGGGGCACGTTCACGGTGCTGATCGTCGGCGTCCAGCTGGATCCATCTCCCAAATTAAAGGACCCGCTGGGAACCAATTGGCTCTCCGGGTCGATCCTTTTACTCGAGGTTTAAATGGCCATCATCGACAGCGAACTCCATTTGTATCTGGGTGCGGTCAGCGAGAATCCCTCGGCGAACGGCGGCAGAATGACGACCACGCGGGTTGTGAGCGGGGTCGTCAACAATGCGCTGCCCAATATCGGCTATGCCGAACGGACCGAAGGCGGCAGGGTAAGGCGGAAAGCCTTCTTCAAAGTGGCGAACGATGCCGACCTGACCGCGCTCTCCCCCAGGATCTGGCTCGACAAGCCGACAGCCGGCGGCGAATACGTGTTCTTTTATCCGGCAACCCAAAGGAATGTCGAGGCCGACCTGACCGGGTCGGAGCGCAAGTATGGGGCGGCGTATCTGGCAAGCAATGCAAACGCCGGCAGCTCGACTCTCGTGGTCACCCTCGAAAACGCGGCGTTGGCGGGCATCTTCCAGGACGGCGACACCATCCGCATCACCGACAAGGTCAACGCCGGATCGGCGACCGGCAATGAAGAGTTCCGCACTATCGACGGTGCGCCCGTTGTGGATGGCTTGACCGTCACAATCACGCTCGAAAGCGCGTTATCCAACAGCTACGCAACGTCATCGGGATCCAGGGTCTCGACAGTGCACGAACCTGCCAGCGTGGCCTGTGCGGTCGACAACTGGGTCGAGACGCTGGGAGGCACGTACGATGAGACGACCTACCCGGTCCTGGGCGACAATATCGGCACCATCGAGCAGACCTGGACCCTGACCTTCACCAGCACGACGGCTTTCACGGTCAGCGGCGACACGGTTGGCGTGGTTGGCACCGGCAACGTCAGCACCGATTTTGCTCCCACCAACTCGGCATACGGAAAACCATTCTTTACGCTACGTGCAGCAGGATGGGCGGGCACCCAAGCGATCGGCAATACGCTGGTGTACCAGACGCACCCGGCCGCCGTGCCCCTGTTCGTCGATCGCGTCACCCCGGCGGGAACCGGCGAGATTGCAAGCTCCATTGCCTCCTTGGTGATGTTCTGTGAGTCGGCAGGCTAGTCTCGCCATCACGCTGGCCAAGCAGGAGGAATCCGAATCGATATCCGGCCTGCTCACCCTTGAACAAGAGGAGTGGAAGGCATACACCGGCCTGTTGACCAAGGCCAACATGGTGCGGCATATCGCCTTCAAACTCTTTGGCGGAAAATGGAATCCGCAGATCGACTGTGCGATCAGCGGCGAACGGGTGACCAGCACCATCTATGCCTACCCAGCCACACCGACCCTGCCGTATCGGGTGCTCGCCAGTTATGGCGAGTTGTCCGAAGGGCGAGTGCAAACTCCTGTGTTGACGGAGACCGTCCATTTCCGTTTGGAGACGGAGCAGGGATTGCGATATCCCGCCCATTCCCTGGTCAGCGCCAACTGGCTGACCGCCTACGATGCCGAGGGCAACCAGATCCCCGCGCCCGGCATCACGATCAAGGCCCGATCGGTCGGCACGGCCTTTCCAGTGTATGGGTCACTGCAGATCAAGTACCGCACCTTCCGCACCGCCCATACCTTGAGTATGGAGGCGCGGGACGATGCCCTGGAGCACTTCTGGTCGGCCTATATTCTAGGGCTGCCTCTCGGCGGCGAGCCGGTTTTGCTCAAGTTTGATCCGCCGCCGACAGCCGAAGAGTTGACGGCCATGGCGGCGGAGTGCGGCGGCCGGATCGGTCTCTCCCTGGAGTGGGAGGAACAGGATCCTGCCAATCGGGTGACTCCAGGGAAAAAGGAAGAAGTCTGGGACTACTGTGGTGGCAACTTTTTGAGGGAAAACTGATGGATGCTTCCCTGTTGATTGCCTTGAATGGTGCCGATTCCCCCGCATCCAATGAGTCGTGGATCAACCTCGAGCAGGAGGCGATCCCCACCAGCCAGAACAATGTCAGCACCAGCGACCTGAACCAAATGCTTGCCAGGGCGCTGTCAGGACTTAGCGCCCGCAGCTATCAACCCGATCGCTGTCCTTCGGTCTCCATCGATAGCGAGGGAACGGTCACGGTGACGTTGACACTCTATGTCTGGCCTTCGTCCCTGGGCCTGCCCTATACGCTGAAGGCGGCGGGTGCAGCCATTGGCGACCAATCGGCGGTGCGGCATCACCGGGAGATAGATGTAGCCGCCGAGGGTGAACGGGTCATCGGGTTACCGTGGATTACCGAACAGGCCGAGGTGGCATGGCAGATGGGCTGCTTCGACAGCCATTCTGAGTCGATCATTCCTCCAGAAATTAGCGTTGCGGGGGCGAATGTTGTGCTGACCAAGGGGTGCTATGGCGTCATGCGGCTGCGCGGCGTTGCCCTGGGGTATAGCTATCCGGTGGTGTGCTCGTTCGCCAAGGTGGAGCTCGATCCGGAGAGCGGCGAATATGCCTGGTCGGCCACCGGCGAGGTGACGATATCGGTCACCGCATCCTGGGTCGATGCTGCCGGCGAGTCGCGATCGGAGATCCTGGAGATGCAGCTGCCGGATTGCGCAAAGGATCTCCTAGAGCTGTGCCCGAACGATGTGCCCAAGGTGATCGGGCTGTTTGCTCCTGAGCAGTTCAAAAAGCGCCCACGACTCAGATACAGCGCCTGCACCGGCCAACCGATAGATGCCGACTATGTCGAAGAGTAGCCTCACCATCACCTTTGAGCCATCCACAGCCTGGGGCACGGGCAAGGACTGGCTGCGGCTGGAGCAGGTAAACCGCGACAGCGACATGGCGACCGTGGCCGATGCGGCTCGGGTCATCGACGCGACCTTCGGCATCGACACCTGCGAGGAGGGCCTTGGCAACGGAGGCGACGCCGTTGAGTACGACGAGGAGGGGCAGGTTGTGCCTCCGGTCGGCGAAGGGGAGTTCCTGGACATTGCCCAGGAGACCGTCCCGCTCAACGCCTGCCTCGCTATGGTCGATTACAGCTGGGTCGCCTATGTGGATGTGATCCGCAGCCGCAACGACATCCCGTACAAGCTGCAGATCGAGAACGGCTCATTCCTTGAAACCCAACTAATCGGCGGGGAGCGAACCGTCTCAATGATCCTGGACGGGGTCAGCGAGATGGATCTGCCCTATCCGCCGCTCGGACCCGTCACCGGCACGTGGGGCAACGTCACCTCCGTATCGGGGGCGCTCCCGGAGTGGCGGGTCGGGGGTGCGACGCTCTATCTCAGCGAGCCGGCCAGGGGCCAGCTGAACTTGACCTACGCCACCGCTTGGGATCGGGTGTCGATCAAGGTGCATGGGCCTGTTGCTGGGGTACAATCCGAGCCCCTCAAGACCGACATCATCAAGTCCGAAGTGGAGATCGACACGGAGGGCAACCCCCCAGTCTCAGATGATGGGCTGCAGAACGGTGAGGTCATCTGTTTCTGGAACCGGCTGGCCGAACCCCTGACCCTGGAGCCGCCGGAAACAGATACCACCGCCGATGGCGACGCCGATCTGTGCAGCCGCAACCGGCAAGGCGACACCGAGGAGGAAGAGCTGCCAACCACCTGCTACGAACTGGTAACCCATGAGGTGAAGTGCCAGTGTTCGGGCAAGGTGGTGTCCTCGGAAGAGGTCGAGGTCGCCGTCGATTGTCCCGAAGGTACTTTACCTGGAGCGCACCTGGTCGGCAGCAGGAGAGTGACGAGCGACTACATCGATTGCGACGAGGCGGGATGGGAGGTGTTGGGAGGGGTGCTCTACCGGATAAACGATCCCGCCTATTACGAAGAGGTGTGTTGCTTCCCGCCACCTTCAGGGCGATCTCTGCCGCCCTGCCCGGTCATCAAACGGGTCTGGAAGCCGGGAGCCGAGGTCAAGCCCAGCAAGGCATATTGGCAGGACAAGCTCGGCCCGGATGTCGAGTTCGTGGCAGTGGCTCCGCGCGAGGGCAACTGTGGGGAGCTGACCATCCGTTGGGAGGTGAACAACAACTGCTGCGCCTCCGCGCCTCCGGTCGAATGGGATTACACTAACTCTGCCGATGTGATGGCGGACAACAGCATGGGTGCCGTTTTCTGGATAGGCGGGTTGGGGCCGTTCGATGTGCAAATATCCGGCACCGGGTTCTGGCTGGACGCGGCGCACACCAAAAAGACGCTCACCACCAACAGCCCGTTTGTCCTGATCTATACGTCGGCTGCCTGCGGGGTTGGAGAGATCACGGTCCGCGACTACTGCCTGCAGGTGGCTTCAGGCGCGGTTCGCTCGGTCAATGGCCAGTGGGTGATAGTCGAGGATCTCGCAAATACCCATACCAGTTGCGCCTCTGTAAGCTATGGCAACTGGGGTTCGACCTGTTATTCCGAATCAATCCGTGGAGCCTATAAGGTGCAACGTGCGGATCTCCTGTGTTTGTCCACCTGCGGTGGGGTGCAAGAACCTGTTCGGTTGGCCTGTCCAGCTTTCGGTATAAGGACCGACCCGTGTCTGACAAATTATGGCGTTGCTACAATGGCTGAGGCTCGACCGATATTGGGCCATGATCCTGGGCCATGCGATCCGGAACCCGATTGCCGATCTGAGTTTATCACTGGGCAGATGTCCTATTGTAATCATGAGGTAATTTATCCAGGTGTAACGTGGAGGGTCTGGGCATGGCAGTGCTGATGTGGGACGCCTATAACTTGAAGGATCTGCAGACCTGCCTGCAAATCGTTCATGCGTGTCAAGTCGCCGAAATCGGCAGCCTCGATGCGATGCAACAGGAATTGCTCTCGGCCGTTCAAGGCAGGGTTGAAGCGATGGCGGCGAATAATAAGGCAGAGTCCTCCCCGCAACAGGGACCACCCCTCCGACTCTGCCCAGAATGCGGAAAACCAGGAGTCAAAACGTCGGTCATCGGCCGCGAGCAGCATGAGACCTGCCTGCTGTGCCGGTGGGGCCGGTATTTGGGGAGAGTCTGATGGCTCTGTATTGCACTGATCCCTATTGGGCCTCCGTTGTCCTGGCCATGTCGATGGATGGCGCATCGGGTTCGACGTCGTTCGTCGACCTGAAAGGCCATACCGTCACCCCTGCAGGCAACGTCCAACTCAGCACGGCGCAGAGCAAGTTCGGCGGGGCTTCGGCATATTTTGATGGGAGTACCGATTACCTGAGCTTAGCGAGTTCTGCCGATTTCGCACTGGGTACTGCTGATTTCACTTGCGAGTGTTGGGTTAGGATTTCGTCCGTATCCGGAACATTTAATATCCTGGATTTTCGGTCGACAGCTTCAGGCATTCCTTGGGTCTGGAATATCGTGTCCGGCAAGTTGGGGATGTATACCCCATCCGGAACGCTTGCCGCCGGGTCAACGACATTGAGTGTTGGTGTCTGGTATCACGTCGCGATCACCCGCCAGTCGAACATTTTTACGCTGTGGGTGAATGGTGTCGCCGATGGGTCTGCGACCAATTCATCTGACCTCGGCAGTTCGAGCAATCCGTTGACCATTGGTTGCACTCCTGGGGGGAGCGGAGGCGGTTCTTTCTACGGCTACATCGATGACCTACGGATCACTAAAGGAGTGGCAAGGGACACTGCCAATTTTACACTTCTGGACTCCTTGGCGAGTTTGTTCCGGTACGATGTCATTGCCCAGATCGATCTGCCGTATGCCATCGCCGGAGCCCTAGCCTGCAATCAGATCGACCTGCCGTACCGGGCCGCAACCACACTCAAAGCCCAGATCGACCTACCGTATGCCAGCCGATACCGGCCAAGGGCTCAGGTCGACCTGCCGTTTACCCACCGGCCGACCGCAAAAGCGCACGTACACCTGCCGTTCGGGTACATGGTCAGGGCGCTGGCCCAGGTCGACATGCGCTATTTGTTTGGATCCTCGCTGGTCCGTTCCCAGGTCGACATGCCGTTCGCCGTTGTCGATCGGGTAAGTGCCCGCTCACAGGTTGACCTGGTTGCTTGGGGGGATGCGGCGCCGCTCCTCATCGAGACGGAGGCAGAGTCCTTCGTTGTCGACGGGGTTGCCATTGATCCTCTATCGATTGAGTTTAAATGGAGCAGGTCGCAATACGCCATCACCGCCACTGTTGCCGTGGCGACTGAGGCCGAGTACGCCCATTGTGCCATCGGTGCCGATGCGGTGCTCACCCTGTACGGCGATGAGTATCGCCTCCGCATTGAAGATCGGCGACGGGATCGCAGGCATGGGCAATGGATATATACCATCTCCTGTATCAGCCCCGCTGCATGGCTCGATGCGCCCTTTGCGGAGACACGAACGGGCGACCAGCTCGGACTGGCCTCGGTGTGTGCGAAGCAGCTCGCCGGCGAGCTCTCGCTGGACTGGGCAACCGTCGACTGGACCCTTGTCCCAGGTGACCTCTCCGCCACCGATCAGACGCCGCTCGCCCTGATCCGACAACTGGCATCCGTTCCTGGAGGACTGATGCTCTCACTTCCCGACGGGTCCATGGTGATCGAACCCGCCTACCCGGTCCCGGTCAATAGGTACCATGAGGCAATGCCTTCGGCAGTAATCCGGGAGACCCTCGATGTCATCAGCTCCACCGACGATGACGATTACCGGCCAGGCTACAACAGATATCTCGTCGGCGATCAGGTTGCTGCGGCCACGGGGTCGCTGCGGATCGAGCCGGAGAGCGAGAGCGATATGGTCTATTTGCTCAGGGTATATCAAACCCCCTGGGCGGACGATTTTGACTTCACCCATACCGGGGGAGACTGGGTGCAATTGGCCGACCTCGGCATCGAGGAGAGTGAGCAGATCGAAGTGGTGGAGTTCATCGCCGGGGAGACGCAAACGGCAAAGCCTGTGTATGGCGTTTCGGTGACTAATTGGCTGCAGGTCGACCTCGGCGAGGTCACCGCAAGCGAAGACGGGCGCCTTATTTCCTCGGTCTCCGGAGAGAGCCTACTGTCGATCACTTATACAACCCGCTGCCGCCTGTTCAGGGCACGCAACAGTCAGGTGGAACAGGTGCAGTTCGTTGCCGAGGTGGCGTCATGAGTGCGACCGTTGTCGTTCAGTTCGGTAAAGGTGCCGATAGCAATGCTTTGGTGAAGATCGAGCTGGACGGGGCCGTCAATCTCGATGCATCGGGCACTGAAAAAACCACCTTCGAGCCTGGCGATCAGCCGGTCTTTCTTGTGCATCATGAACCATCCCTGGTGATCGCCGCCGTTTCCTGCTCCAGTGGCAGCATTCAAGACTTGGGGATGGTTGAGAGGGAACGGTCCCAGCGGATGCAGTGGCAGGAGTTGCAGAGTCAGGAGTTAGAGTATCTTCCGTCCGGTCGGCCGACTATCACCTGGTTCGGTAACGACGCCGGGTTGAGTGTTGTCGGCCGGACCTTGACCCCTTCCGGGGTTGTACCGGCAGTGTGTGATATCGCCATGGTCATTGCCGCACACCAGTACAGGCTCATCCCTCCCGATATCGTGCTGGCCGAAGAGGAAGACTATCCCATCTTGATTGTCGTGACCATGGAGGCGGCATGATCGTCGTTGTTCAACGCAGCCCAGGGGATAAACAGGGGCCGGATATCAATGATCCCTTGATCACCTCTGAACCTGTTGCAGTCGAGCGTGGTCGCAATGAGATCGACGCCAACTGTAGCTCGAGGCAGCTGGTCACGATGGAGATCGTTCCCCGCTCTGGGCTGAGGATCAATCGAATTATTGAAGTGCAGGCCCTGACGGGTGCTCCCTGGAGGGGGCTCTTGACCGATATTTCCATCACCATGGCGAGAGAGGAAGAGCGCGTCAACCGCGCCATGATTCTGACTATCGAGAAGGAGGTCGCGCCGTGACGATCACCGGCACAATCGCATCAATCATAATGCCAGGTGTCTATCAGGTGATCGACGGCAGCGGCCGCAAGTACAAGGCTTCTTCTGGGACCGCGTACCGCAATGGGGATCGGGTAACGGTGATGAACGGCATCATCGTTGGCGTGGTAGCCGGTAACATCCCCAGCTCGCCGACAGTGAAGATATACGAAGTATGATGTGAAACCCGAGGACGGGACTGGGGAGGGTTGCACCCCTCCCCGAACCATCCAACCGTGCGATAACACGGAAGGTGATCCGCAGGTTCTCCTGCTCTAGCCCCGATGCACGCTGAGGACAGCGCAAGGGGGGTAGTAGCATATTGCCTGCATTTCCACAAGGAGCCTTTCGTGGGAGCGCTGATACCCTATTTTGGCGGCAAGAGCCGCCTAGCCAAAACCATTCTTTCCAAATTCCCGGAGCACCAATGCTATGTCGAGGTGTTCGCCGGCGCCGCCAATGTCTTTTTTGCCAAGGAACCCAAGGGGACCGAGGTGATCAACGATCTGGACCGGGATCTGATCACCCTCTATCGGACGGTCAAGCATCACCCCGAGGAGCTGCATCGTCAGTTCAAGTATGTCCTGGTCTCGCGGGACGAGTTCGACCGGTTGATGCAGGTCAATCCCGATACCCTCACCGATATCCAGCGGGCCGCCCGGTACTTGTATCTGCAACGGATGTGCTTTGGCAACCGCAGTCGGGGCAGGACCTTCGGCACCTCAACCACCGGCACTCCCAGACTCAACTTGTTCACCCTGCAACGGTTGCTCGAGGAGGCGTGGATCCGGCTTGGTCATGTGATGATCGAGTGTCTCGACTTCCGCGATTTGATTCCCCGCTATGACCGGGAGTACACCCTGTTCTTCCTCGATCCGCCGTATTGGAAGATCAACTGCTATGAGCACAACTTCGTGGAGCGGGATTTTGTGGATCTGGCCGAGGTGCTCGCTGGCATCAAGGGGCGGTTCCTGATGACCATCAACGATACGCCCGAGGTCCGGGAGATATTTGCGCGGTTCAAAATCGAGGAGGTGGAGCTGAAATACTCGATGAGCCCGAAGGAAGGCAGCCGGGCGCAGATGAGAACAGAGTTGTTGATTCGGAATTAAAAAGTAAAATGTGTGGGTTGATTAGAACTAAAGGCATTTGCCAAGCTAAATGGAAAAGGAGCAATGCATGACCTCGTTGAAGTGCTCGCAGGGTAGCGTAACTAGCATCAGTATTGAGGAATTATTCAGCTTAGAGGAACTTCAGCGCATACAGGATCAATTTGCTTGGTCAACTGGCCTTGCATCTATCATAACCCGCCCCGATGGAACACCTATCACCGTACCGAGTAATTTTACCAGGATGTGTAAAGACATTATCCGTAGAACGAAGATAGGTGCTGCTAATTGTTGTAAATCCGATGCAATTTTTGGTGTGCCCAATCCAGATGGCCCGGTGGTTCACCAATGTTTGAGTTGCGGACTTTGGGATGCTGGTGCCGGTATTGTGGTCGGTGAACAACATATCGCTAACTGGCTGATCGGCCAGGTGCGTGACGAATCACAGACTGAAGAGAAAATGCGCGCTTATGCCAGAGAGATTGGAGTTGACGAAACTTCCATGATTGAAGCCTTTGATGAAGTTCCAGTTATGTCGCGAGAAAAATTCGAAAGAATGGCTCAGCTGTTGTTTACCTTCGCAAAACACCTATCTGAAAGTGCTTACCAGAATATGCAACAGGCCCGATTAATCTTAGATCTCAAGCGGAGTGAGAGAGCGCTTGCCGAAAGCGAATTTAAATACCGTGTTCTAGCTGATTCTGGTCAAGCTCTCATTTGGACCAGCGGCCCCGATAAATTGTGCGACTACTTCAACGAACCCTGGTTGCTATTTACTGGTAAAACGCTGGAACAGGAAATAGGCAACGGCTGGTTGGAAGGAGTGCATCCAGAAGATCTCGATCGCTGTTTGCGGGTCTATACCACCGCCTTTGATAAACGTGAAAAATTCAGTATTGAGTTCCGACTGCGACATAACAGTGGTGAATACCACTGGTTCCTAGTTGATGGAACACCTCGCTTCGATATTAATGGAAATTTTTTGGGTTATATCGGCCATTGCCTGGATATCACGGAACATAAGCGGGCTGACTTGGAATTATTTCATGCTAAAGAACTATATCACTCCCTAGTAGAGAACAGCCACAGCATAATTCATACGGTGAGTCTAGATGGTATTCTGAATTATGTATCTCCGAGTATCACCAGATTGCTCGGCTATGAACCATCTGAATTTATTGGAAAGCATTTCAGAGAGACATTACATCCAGAGGATGTTGCCGCCTGTGAAGCATTTCACAACGAGATGTTAAATACCGGACGGGCTCGAGAGGGGATCGAATATCGTATTTTTCATCGAGATGGATCCATTCATTGGTTTATGTCTAATTTTATGCCCTATTTGAATGACAAAAAAGAAATTATCTCGTTTGTCGGCAATGCCGTTGATATTACGGAACAGAAAAGGAACCAAGAAGAATTGGACATGGCCCGTAAGGTCGCTGAAGAATCCAGTAAAGTCAAATCTGAATTTTTGGCCCTAGTTAGCCACGAAATTCGCACCCCACTCAATGCGTTGGTGGGTTTTAGCTCTCTGGCACGTAAAACCACCGACCCTGTTATTTTACAACAATACTTAGATATTATTGATCAGTCTTCCGGGTCGTTAATGGATTTGGTTAACAATATCCTCGACATGTCAAAAATAGAAGCTGGGCAATTGAGCCTGGAATCAATTCCTTTTAATCTTATCGAAACAATTGATCGCATTGTTGGGCAATATGCCGCCCTGGCAGCAAAGAAAAAGATCGATGTTCAAGTGTACAAAGACAAGAATTTACCCAGTTGGACCTGTGGCGATCCCATACGGTTCCGTCAAATTTTGTCAAACTTGATTGCTAATGCCTTTAAATTCACCGAAGCAGGCAGCATTTCACTCACCGTCACATCTATCGCTGGTGGGCTTGGAATTAATAACAATTTGGTCCGACTTGAAGTGCATGATACCGGTATAGGCATTGCTGAAGATCAAATCCCTTTGCTTTTTCAACCTTTTCGTCAACTCGATTCAAGCACTAAGCGTAAATACGATGGTACTGGTTTGGGGCTGGCTATTGTGAAGCGGCTCGTAGAGTTGATGAAGGGGAGGATCGAGGTCGTCAGCGAAGAGGGCAAAGGGAGTTGTTTTGTTGTCGAATTACCCTTGCCTGATAGTTCTCAACCTCAAAACAAGAATATTCCACTCCTCGCTATTACTCCTCTCAATATCCTGATAATCGAAGATAATGCATTTAACCGGCGACTTCTTAGCGACACCCTTTCCACATGGGGCCATGAGGTTACACAGGCGGTAAGCGCTTTGCAGGCTTTGGAACTGGTGAATCAATGCAACTTTGATTTAATTATCCTCGATATCCGAATGCCTGATATGGATGGAATTGAGTGGGCCTCTCGATTTAGAGCACGAGAGAAGGAACTTAATTCCATCGCTGTACCCATCGTTGCGTATACTGCAGATACTGATGTGATTACCAGGGAGCAGTGTTTTGCTTCTGGCATTAATAGTGTTTTGTATAAACCGCTCGACCCTAAGAAATTGTCCTTAGCAATAAACGAGAACTGCAATCAGCCACTGCCGGTTTTCAACGAGGCACAGAAACTTGGGAAGTATTCAGCCTTTTCTTGAAAGGGTTTCTAAGATTACGTGACTGCTTACAGAGAGAAAACCGGAAACAGGTTTTCGATTTTAGAGGGGCTTTAAAAGGGTAGAGAATGCGGTTCTAAATCTCCCGCAAGAAGGTGCAGAATCTCGTGCGAGCTTACTGGAGGTTCATCGTTAACTCACCGCACAAAAAAAGCGTTTTAGCTGGCTAGAGCTAAAACGCTGATCTTGTGTGGTGACCCCAAGGGGACTCGAACCCCTGTTACCGGCGTGAGAGGCCGGTGTCCTAGGCCACTAGACGATGGGGCCGAAAGAGTGGAGCTTTTCTAAAATATCTCGAAGGCTTTGTCAAGCTGCTTTCTTCTCTGTGGACTTGAATCCGCTATTCTTTTCCATCCGGAGAGAGACCGTGATAGCGAGAACCGGCCCAGCAGCTCGCTTTCGCAGGCCGCTACTCCGTCATGCGGATTCATCCGGCAGGCGAGATGCCACCCAATCAAAGATTGCTCCCGAACGGCAGAATCGCATTCCATCTACAACCAATCTGACAGCGCCAATCCCAGCCCCACCCGGTTGACGTGCTGGTCGTAGTCGATCAGGCTCTCTCCATACCCATTGTAATATTGGATATACCCCTTGAGAAAAGGCCAGTCGCCAAGCGGAAAGCTCCAGCTGACTTGCACCGAACCCCGACGAAAATCGGATTCGAAAGCGTTGCGGGTCATAAGGCTGACGGTGTGTTCATCCCATTTGTAGACCGCCCCGATTTCATAGTGCCCCAGGTAGCGGGTGATGTCCGAATTATCGTCGTCGCTCTCACTCTCGGGGATGCGATACCATGGGGTGAAGGACAGGCCAAGATCACCGAATTCCAGGATAAAGGTGGCGAATAGGCGGTTCCAGCTCCGCGACAATTCTCCGCTTTGACCATTGGACTGATGATTGATGCCGAACGAGTTGCTGGTATTGACAATGCCAAAGAGTTCCCAGCCCGGATTGAACTGGACCCATGCCTCGGGCTCATGATTGGTTTCGCGAAAGGACGCGGAGATATCGTTGTTGTACACCTGCCAGAAGCTGTGGTTGGTGTAAGCGGCATAGATATCCATGGTGTTGTCGAAAAGCCCAACCGCCAACGGCGATTTGATACTGATCTGAAATTGGGCCTCGACCGGATCGAAATCGTAGGAACTGTCGCCATTGCTTGCGCGATGGTGTTCGGCGTTGTACCCGTTGCCATTATAGGCCAGGGGGAGGATGAAATTGGGCCGGTGCGGCATGATGGTGAAGGCCCGTGCCACGTTCTTGCGTTCTTCCTCCATTCTCTTTTCCACTGCACCCGGCTTTTTCGGCAGACTGCCCTCGACGCCGATCCCATTGATCTGCTGGCATTGCCGTCGCAACTCACCCACCGTGACCGTGTCATCTGCGCTGGCCAACCGCTCCTGTACGCAGCGATCCAGTTCGGCCGCCTGAAGATCCTGGGGAGCGATGAGACAAAGACAGAGCATGGTCCCGGTAAGATACGCAGCGCATCGAAAAGGGAGAAGACGATTCGGATAATGCATGGCAATTCGATAGGTAGCAACTCCAAACCGGTCAGCGCCGGTTGACATTGCAGGATTGCACCTGGGACATGACCAGGGCCAGGTTGTGGAAAAAAGCTTCGGTAGCGGGATCGTCGGGGAATCGCTCCCGTTGCTGCTCATAGCGGGCAAAAAGCTGCGTCAACACCTGCATGGCCTGCTCGTCCGCAAGCGTGCCCAGCATTTCCCAGAGGTCGTTAATCTCCATGGCAATCATCTTCCCCCTGGCCGCCCGCACTTTCAGTGGGATTGGCAACGTCGGGCTGCTGTTCTTCCAAGACATAGCCCAAACCAAAGCAGGCCGGGCATTCCTCTCGGGTGATAAAAAAACGGCTTTCTCCCTGAAAATAGCCGATCTCACCGCTCCCACCGCAGGTATTGCATACTTTTTTGGGTCCCGTCATGGTCAAGAGGCCTCTCCCCTCATGCGATCCCAGCAGCCTGCTTGGCGGCCTGCACGGTATTTTTCATCAGCATGGTGATGGTCATCGGACCGACGCCGCCGGGCACCGGCGTGATCGCACCAGCCTTGTGCACCACATCGTCGAAATCGACGTCGCCGGCAAGAATAGCTTTGCCGCTGGGCGCCTGACCGATACGGTTGACGCCGACATCGATGACGACAGCCCCTTCCTTGATCTGGTCGGCCTTGATCATCTTGGCCACGCCGGCGGCAACAATCAAAATGTCGGCACGGCTGGTATGCAGCGCCATGTCCCGGGTGCGGGTATGGCAAACGGTCACCGTGGCGTTGCCGCCGGGGCGTTTTTGCAGCATCAGGTTGGCGATCGGTTTGCCGACGATATTGGATCGACCGACCACCACAACCTCGGCGCCGTCCGTCGCTGCTCCAGAGCGTTGCAAGAGTTCGAGAATGCCATGCGGGGTACAGGGGAGAAAGCAGCGTTCCCCCAGCATCATCTTGCCGACATTGACCGGGTGAAACCCATCGACATCCTTGTCCGGATCGATGGCGAATAGGACCTTGGCTTCGCTGATATGGCGCGGAAGCGGCAACTGCACCAGGATGCCGTGAATGGCGCCGTTGCGGTTATATTCGTCGACGATCCGCAGCAATTCGGCCTCGCTGGTTTCCGCGGGCAGGGTCAACTGCTCGGAATGGATGCCCAGAGCGTGCGCAGTCTTGTTCTTGGCGGCCACGTAGGATTGGGAGGCAGGATCCTCGCCGACCAGGATAGTGACCAGGCCGGGGACAAGGCCGTGCCTCGTTTTGAGATCGGCCACCTCGGTAGCGAGTTCTTCGCGGATGGCCCTGGCGGTTTCGACGCCGCTGATGATGGTTGCTGGCATGGGGAAAAGCTCACTGGCAAAAAGAAATGAATGGCGGATTTGGACCCGCAGGTGCAGGAAGGCCTCAACCTAGCATAACGGTTGTTTTTTTCAAGTCGAAGCTGTTCGATTTCTCGCGCATTCCCCGCTGCCCACTGCCCGCCGGGCATCCTTATCGGGATGGTTGTACTCGCGCAGCAGGTGCGAAAGCGCGGTTTGCCGCTTGGAGGTATCCCGATTGTGTACCGCCATGGCCAATGCCTGGCGCGATCCGACCAACACCACCAACTTCCTGCCCCGGGTGAGACCGGTGTAGAGCAGATTGCGAAACAGCATGCGAAAATGCTGACTGAGCACCGGGATAATCACAGCATCGAATTCAGAGCCCTGCGATTTGTGAATGGTTATGGCGTAGGCGAGATCGAGTTCGGCAATCTGGTCGCGGTTGTAGGTGACCCTTCGTCGCTCCGGGAAAAAGGTCACTTCCAAACTGAGGTCGGTATTGTCGATAGCGCCGATCACACCGATATCGCCGTTGAATACATTCAGCTCATAGTTGTTGCGGCGATGGATCACCCTGTCGCCGGTGCGGAAGACACGCTCGCCGACGGCGAGTTCCGCCTTGTTCGGTCCCGGCGGATTGACATGCAGTTGCAGCATGGTATTGAGGCTGGCCGCGCCAAGCGAACCGCGGATCATCGGCGTCAGCACCTGGATCTCTGCCCCGGAAAAATATTTGGGAATCCACTCCGCATAAAGCTTGCGCACCACGTCGAGTGCGGTGAGCCCATAGTAGAGCGACGACCAGGGATGGGTTTTTCTCGCCAGAACCAACAGCTCCGAAGCCGCAGAATCGGCGGCAACCAATGTGCCGAGGTTCACGTGGCGGAACTGTTCCGGGACCGTGAACTCGTAAGCCGCGCCCTCTTCAGGCAGTTGCGGCGCGTAGGGGGTCTGGGCAAACAGGGCTTCCCGCTCCTCCACTGTGCCATAGTGCTGCTTGACCCTGTTGACGAAATGGATCTGCTGTTTGGTCGCCTCGGCGGAATCGATGAAAAAACAATCTTTGTCCTTCCAGACCTCGGGCGACCTGAAGGGTGATTCCAGTCTGGGCATCTCGCCGCGATTGATCTGATGGGCGGCACCGATGATCGTCGACTCTCTGGCCTGGCGAAAGATGGTGGTCAGGCGATAGCAAGGTAGGCAGTTCGAACCGATCAGGTCGCGAAGCACATTGCCGGCGCCCACCGAGGGCAACTGGTCCGCATCGCCGATGAAGAGCAAGCCGGTAGCCGGGGCCACTGCCTTGAGCAGGGCGGCGGTGAGCGTGATATCGAGCATCGAGGTTTCGTCGACGATGAGAAAATCGGTTTGCAACGGATTGTCCTCGCACCGCTTGAACCCCGAGCCTTGGAATTCGAGCAGCCGATGGATGGTCTTCGCTTCCCGGCCAATCACCTCGCCCATCCGTTGAGCGGCCCTTCCGGTGGGGGCGGCCAGCGTCACGCGGCAATGCATGGCCTCCAGCAGAGCAACGATGACCTTGGTGGTGGTGGTTTTCCCGCAGCCCGGCCCGCCGGTGAGGATCGAGCAACATTGATCCACCACCGCGCAAACCGCCTGGGCCTGTTCGGCGCTGAGCGCCATACCCTGCCGTTCGGTAGAGCGATGCATCCAGGCCGAAACCCGGGCCGCATCGACACCCCGGCTGCCGATTGCGCCTGCCAGGCGCTTGGCCACGTACTCTTCGTCGTAGTAGAGCGATTTGGCATAATAGCACGCCACGGGCTCGGCGGTTTCGGGTGCGGGTAATATCCGCACCCGGAGTTGGTCGGCCTGCTGCATGGCCTCCAGGTGATCACCAACGGTATCGACCAAGGGGAAATTGAGCAGTTCGCCGGCTTGCGCGGCGATTTGTTCGCGGCTGAGGTAACAGTGCCCCTGTTCGCGGGCGGCGGACAGGACATGGCGAATGGCGGCCTTGATCCGCAGGTCCGCATCCGGGGCGAATCCGATGGACAGCGCCACACGGTCGGCGGTGAAAAAGCCGATGCCGTAGAAATCCTGGGCAAGTCGGTATGGATTTTCCCGCACCAGGGCAATGGCGCGATCGCCATACTGCCGGTAGATGCGCACCGCGAACAGGGTGGAGATGCCATGCGATTGAAGAAACATCATCACATCCCGGATCGCCCGGTGTTCGATCCAGGCTTCCTTGATCGTCGCCAACTTCTTCTCGGCAATGCCCGGCACGTCGGCCAACTGGTCGATCTCTTCCTCGAAAACCGCCAAGGTTCGGTCGCCGAAATGACGAACGATGCGCTTGGCGATCTTGGGCCCCACTCCCTTGATCAGCCCGGAACCCAGATATTTTTCCAAAGCGCCGGCGGTTGCCGGTTTGAGTTCGACGGCCGTCCTGGCCTTGAACTGCCGGCCGAATTTCGGATGCATCGTCCAGTTGCCGGTGAATGCCATGGTGGCTCCGGCGAACACCCTGGTCTGATGGACCGTGACCGTTTCCAATTGACCAGAAGAACGGAACGGTGAGACCTTAAGAACCGACCAGCCGCTGGCATCGTCATGATAGGTGACCCGCTCGACTATACCACTTATTTTTTCTTGAATTTCCGACTGTTGCAAGTCTAATGATCCAATATTGAAATTGTTTGCTTGTCTGATCGATGTATCGATGCTATATTCGCCGCATTCTTACTACGAAATTGCAGTGAGGTAAAGGAGTCCTTCATGGAACAATTGCAGGAAACTGTTGAAAAAGTACTGGGGCAGATTCGCCCCACTCTCCAGCGTGACGGCGGCGATGTCGAATTCGTCGAACTGGGCCCGGACCAGGTGCTCAAGGTTCGTCTCACCGGGGCCTGTCAAGGGTGCCCGATGTCGCGCATAACTCTGAAGGAGGGGATCGAGAAGTTCGTCAAGGGCGAACTCCCGACCATCCGGGCCGTAGAGGCGGTCGAATAAGCGTATGCCCATTGGTTTTGTCGAAAGTCTGTTGTGGCTGAGTCTCAATGTCTATCACGAGTCGCGAGGGGAACCGGAAATCGGCCAACTGGCCGTTGCCCATGTTACCCTCAACCGCGCCCTTGAGGACAACAAAAGCATTGCCGATGTGATCCTGGCGCCCAACCAGTTCAGCTGGACCTTCCAAAAGAAAAAGTACGTCCCTCTCGAACTCAATCCTCTCCAAGATAGTCTCCGGGTCGCTCTCAAGGCCATGACCACTCCGGATTTCACCAGGGGTTCCACTTTTTACCATCACGTCGATGTCGCGCCGGGCTGGGCAGTCGGAAAATCGTATATCGGCCGGTACGGTTCACATAAATTTTACCGCCATAACGATCCTCCCATTTCCGCAGCCGCATTCTAGCGGTTCGATATCATTCGTTTCCCTTTGTTTTTGACGCATGTTGCCCAGGAGTTGACAAACACGATTCGCTCTTTTATATAACGTTCATCGCTAGGGGTGCAATCTCGCTGAGAGGAAATCATCCAACCCTATGAACCTGATCCGGGTAATACCGGCGAAGGGAAGCGGACAAGACAGACTATCCGGAACTTTTCCGGTTTTCAGGCCCCAAAGCCGCTTGCCCTTCCCGATAAGGTCAAGCGGCTTTTTTTTTGGGGAGACACATGGCATGGAACTGATCGTCAACGGTGTAGTCGAAACCGGAGCACCCTGCACCATCGCCGAATGGGTGGCGCAGAAGGGTTTGGCGCCAGGGGCGCTGGTGGTCGAATTGAACCAGCAGATTATCAAACAGGAACAGTGGCCGATGGTACAGCTCAAGGAGGGCGACCATCTGGAACTGCTCAGTTTTGTCGGCGGAGGCTGAACATGAAAGACGACACCCTGCAATTGGGCGGAAAGATTTTGAGCAATCGGTTGTTGACCGGCACCGGTAAATTTGCGGCCCATGCCCAAATCCCCGAGATGCTCGCTGCGAGCGGTTCGCAGATGATTACCGTCGCGCTGCGACGGATCGACACCACCACCCGTTCGGAAAACATTCTCGACTTTATCCCCAAGAAGGTCACCCTCCTGCCCAACACCTCCGGAGCCCGTAGCGCGGAACAGGCGGTGCGTATTGCCCGCATTGCCCGTGAAGCCGGTTGCGGCGATTTCATCAAGATCGAGGTGATCACCGATATGCGCTACCTGATGCCGGACAACTGGGAGACGCTCAAGGCCACCGAGATCCTGGCCAAGGAAGGGTTTATTGTATTGCCCTATGTCCTGCCTGACCTTCCGCTTGCCAAACGGCTGGAAAACGCGGGAGCGGCGGCGGTGATGCCGCTCGGCGCCCCCATTGGCACCAATCGCGGCTTGGAGACCAAGCCCCTGATTGAGATGCTCATTGAAAATTGCACGGTGCCCATCATAGTCGATGCCGGCATCGGCCGGCCTTCCCACGCCGCAGCCGCCATGGAAATGGGCGCCGATGCGGTGCTGGTCAACACCGCCATTGCCACAGCCAAGGATCCCGTTGCCATGGGCCGGGCCTTCGATTTGGCGGTCAAGGCGGGACGTGCGGCCTATCTGGCGGAGTTGGCCGGCGAATCCGCGACGGCAAGGGCCTCCTCGCCGCTCACCGGGTTTCTCGACGAATAACGGCGCACTGTCGCAAGGAGTATGATCATGTCCGTTTTTACGATAATCGAACAGTACCAAGGCTTCGATTGGTCGGGTTTTTTCGATCAGGTAACCGACGAGGCCGTCGACCGAAGCCTGGCTAAGGACAAGCCGGATGCCATGGATTTCCTCACCCTGCTCAGCCCCAGGGCAGCCGGCCACCTTGAGGCCATGGCCCGGAAAGCGCACCAATTGACCGTGCAGTATTTTGGCCGTACCATTCAGATGTTTATCCCGCTCTATATCTCCAACCACTGCACCAACCACTGCGCCTACTGCGGGTTCAATCACAACAACCCGATTCTGCGCCGCAAGCTCACCCTGGAGGAAATCGAGGCCGAGGCCCAGGCCATTGCCCGCACCGGCATGCAGCACGTCCTCTTCCTCACCGGGGAAGCCCATCATATTACCCCAATGGCATATCTGGTGGATGCCGCCCGATTGTTGAAACGGTACTTTGCCTCGGTGGCCATTGAGGTCTATCCGCTGGCAGTGGAGGAATATCGGCAGTTGTGCGAGGCTGGGGTCGACGGCATGACTCTCTTTCAGGAGACCTACGACCAGGCAGTGTACAAACGGGTGCATCCGGCCGGCAAGAAACGGGACTATCACTGGCGGCTGAATGCCCCGGAACGGGCGGCCCAGGGGGGGATGCGCGTGGTCAATATCGGACCGTTGCTCGGTCTGGCCGAGCCCCGCAGCGAGATCTTCCTCACCGGACTGCATGCCCGCTATCTCGAAACCACGTACCTGGATGCCGAGGTGGCGATCTCCCTGCCGCGCTTCAACGAGGCCGAGGGTGATTTCCAGCCGGATTTTCTGGTGGACGACAAAACCTTTGTTCAATTCATGACTGCCCTGCGCATCTTTCTGCCTCGGGCCGGCCTGACCATCTCCACCAGGGAGAGCGCCGCCTTCCGCGACCGCCTCCTCCCACTGGGCGCGACCCGCTACTCCGCCGGATCCAGTACCGGGGTCGGCGGCTATTCAGAAATCCGGGTCGAGCAGACCCCGCAGTTCGAGATCACCGACGACCGCAGCGTCGAGGAGGTGGCAGCAGCCATCGCCGCGCGCGGCTATCAGCCGGTGTACAAGGATTGGGATCGGATCGAATGAAGATCGGCATTGCCGGCGTCGGCGGTATCGGCTCCAATGTCGCGGTCAACCTGGTGCGCAGCGGGGTCGAGTATCTGAAAATTGTCGATTTCGATCGGGTCGATCGCTCCAACCTCAATCGTCAGTTTTATTTTTTCGATCAGATCGGCCAACTCAAGGTGGATGCCCTGAGCGCGAACCTCAAACGCATCCGGCCGGGACTTGTGCTCGAAGCGGTGGCGACCCGCATCGATGCCGGCAACTGTCGGCCGCTCTTCGCCGATTGCGATCTGATCGTCGAGGGTTTCGACCGGTCGGCCGACAAAAAAATGCTGCTGGAAACCTTCGGATCGGACCGGATCGTGGTCTCGGCCTGCGGTATTGCCGGCAGCGATCTGGCGACCATTCGCACCAGGCGGATCGGCACCTGCGCCATTGCCGGCGATTTTGCCACCGACTGCGCCGATGCCCCGCTCTTTGCCCACAAGGTGAGCACGGTCGCCAACCACATGACTGCCCTCATTTTACGCCACCAAGGAATGCTCCATGACCCGACAAACCGCTCGCCCCGCCTTTCCTAAAGGCATCTACGGCATCACCGCCGAAAAATTCTCCGCCGGCCGCTCGAACGTCGAGGTGGCGCGGCAGATGATCGCAGGCGGCATCCGCATCCTCCAGTACCGGGAAAAACGTCCGCACAAGAGCTTTGCCGAGATGCTGGCCGAATGCACGACCCTTCGTCGATTGACCCGCGAGGCCGGCGTGCTCTTCATCGTCAACGACTATCCGGATATCGCCCAGTTGGTCGATGCCGACGGCGTCCATGTCGGTCAGGACGACTTCCCGGTGCCGGAGGTGCGCCGGCTGGTCGGACCGAACAAACTGATCGGCCTGTCCACCCACGGCCCCGAGCAGGCGGCCGTCGCGGTGCGTGCCGGTGCCGATTATATCGGCGTCGGTCCGATTTTCAGCACCCAGACCAAGGAGGATGTCTGCGCCCCGGTGGGGCTCGGCTACCTCGACCACGTGGTGCGCACCTGCCCCCTACCCTTTGTCGCCATCGGCGGCATCAAGGAGCACAATCTCGGCGAGGTTCTCGCCCATGGCGCCACCACCGTCTGCCTGGTCACCGAGATCGTCGGCGCGCCCGACATCGCTTCTACCGCCCGCCGGTTACAGGCGACCTGCACAGCTACCCTTTGAATCCCAGCTCACCAAGGAGAATCGACATGACCTTTGCAACCCAGATGGCCGCCGCCCGTCGTGGCACCCTCACCCCGCAAATGCAGCAGGTGCTCGCCGACGAGAAAATCCATGAGGCCGATCTTCTGGCGCGGATGGCCGAGGGCCGAATCGTCGTTCCGGCCAACCGCAACCATCCCAACCTGATCGCCAAGGGAATCGGCGCCGGGCTCTCCACCAAGATCAACGTCAATCTCGGTGTGTCCGAGGACTGCTGCAACGTCGAGGCTGAGTTGAACAAGGTGCGGCGCTCCATCGAGCTCAAGGCGGATGCGATCATGGATCTCAGCACCTTCGGCGACACCCGCGCCTTTCGCCGGCGGACCGTGGAAATCAGCCCGGTGATGATCGGCACGGTGCCGGTCTACGACGCCGTGGCCCGCTACGGCAAGGCGGTGGCCTCGATTTCCGTGGACGATTTTTTCGACGTGGTTCGGATGCATGCCGAGGATGGGGTCGATTTCATGACCATCCACGCCGGCCTGACCCAGACCGCGGTGCAACGACTGCGCATCAATCCCCGCCTCACCCACGTGGTCAGCCGCGGTGGATCGCTGCTCCTCGACTGGATGACCACCAACGACCGGGAAAATCCCTTCTACGAATATTTCGATCGGTTGCTCGATCTCTGCCGCCAGTACGATGTCCCCCTGAGTCTGGGCGACGGTCTGCGACCCGGCAGCCTGCACGACGCCACCGATGCGGCTCAGATTCAGGAGTTGATCGTCTTGGGCGAGCTCACCAAGCGCTGTTGGCAGGCCGATGTCCAGGTGATGATCGAAGGACCAGGCCATGTGCCGCTCAACGAGGTGGTCGCCAACATGCAACTGGAGAAGAAACTCTGCCACGGCGCGCCCTTCTACGTGCTTGGCCCGATCGTCACCGACGTGGCGCCGGGCTACGACCACATCACCTCTGCCATTGGCGGCGCACTCGCCGCCACCTACGGCGCCGATTTTCTCTGCTACGTCACCCCGGCAGAGCACCTGCGCCTGCCGGACGCAGACGACATGAAGGAGGGAATCATTGCCTCGCGCATCGCCGCCCATGCCGCCGATGTGGCCAAGGGCATCCCCGGCGCGATCGATTGGGACAATGCCATGAGCCAGGCCCGAAAGGAGCTGGATTGGACCACAATGTTCGAGCTGGCCATGGACCCGGAAAAGGCCAAGGCCTACCGGGCCTCCTCCCAACCCATCGACCAGGAGGTCTGCACCATGTGCGGCGACCTCTGCGCCGTCAAGCGGAGCCGCAACATTCTCGAAGGGAAAGGGTGAGAAAAAAGAGGGCCAACCGCTGGGCAGGTGGGGCGTTCTTTCCCCAGCGGTTGGCGGTAAGAAGTCGAGGAAGCGCGGCGAACGGACCGCGCCAGAAGGGATTATTTGAACAGTCCGCGGAATTGCCCTAAATTTTCCTGCTCAAGCCGCTCCTTGGGTACGAATTTGAGGGCTGCGGAGTTGATGCAGTAGCGTTTTCCGGTTGGCGGCGGCCCATCGTCGAAGACATGGCCGAGATGCGAGTTGCCACTCTTGCTGCGTACCTCGGTTCGCCGGGTGAACAACCCCCAATCGGCCTTTTCCACGATATTGTCGGCGACGAGCGGCTTGGTAAAACTGGGCCAGCCGGTGCCGGAATCGTATTTATCGGTCGAGGCGAACAAGGGCTCGCCGGAAACGATATCGACATAGACGCCTTCCGCCTTGTGGTCCCAATAGGCGTTGTTGAAGGGGGGTTCGGTGGCGTTGTTCTGGGTCACCTCGTATTGCAGGGGCGTCAACCGCTCCTTCAGGCTCGCCGGTTCTCCCTTCTTTGCTGCGGGCACGGCGCTCCATGTCTTTTGCAAAAAAGCGTCGCGACCGGAGCCGTTGCGATAGTAGGCATAGCGCAACGGGTTTTTCTTGTAGTAATCCTGGTGATACTCTTCGGCGCGGTAGAACGTGGGTGCCGGCAGGATCGGGGTGACGATCGGCTTGTCGAAAACGCCGCTTGCCTCAAGCTGCTTTTTCGATGCTTCCGCCTGCACCCGCTGCTCCTCGCCACGATAAAAGATGGCCGAGGTATACGAATGGCCACGATCGACAAACTGGCCTCCGGCATCGGTAGGGTCGATCTGCCGCCAAAAGATGTCGAGCAACTGGGCATAGTTGACCCGCTTGGCATCGTACACCACCTCGACCACCTCGATGTGCCCGCCCGCACCATAGTTTTCATAGTTCGGGTTAGCGGTAGTACCGCCCGCATAGCCCGACTCGACCGAAAGCACCCCATCGAGTCGCTCAAAGGGCGATTCCATGCACCAGAAACAACCGCCGGCGAACAGCGCCACCTCGCGCGTCGCTGCTCCCTGCCCTTGCTGTGCGCCCCCTGCCTGATTATCTGCCGCAAATACCATGCCAGCGGTCGTCATGCTCAAAATCCAGTGAAAAACATATCGTGAAGGAGTCATCGCTCACCCTCCCTATCCTGCTTTTTTCTGAGAATCATTCTTTTATTAACGTATAATAAGAACGCTTCCGCGAAGAGCCAGGAAAGATTTGCGCGTGCCTTGCTCCACAAACATAAAAGCCCCTTGCCTTTCCCGAAGAAAAGCAAGGGGCCAAAGAAGAAGATGCTTAAGACGGGAACGGTCAGCTGCGATGTTTGTATTTGGAGCGGACGCTGCCGGAACGCCGTTTCATCAGGAAAATGGCGCCGACAAACAGAGCGATGAACAGGAGAAAGCCGATCCCGATCCCGATGAAGAATTTTCCCCAGCCGCTATCGCTGCCCTGCGCGGGTTGAGCGGGCGAGGCATCCTGCTGTACATCGGCCCCAGTGGGTGCGCCTGGCTGGACCGTCTTGGCGGCGGTGGTGTCGAAGGTGACGGCCGTGGAGTTCGGCCGAGTTGGGAGAGTCGTTGCCTTGGCGGTGTCTCCTGCCAGTTCGGGGCGCGGCGGAACGAGGGTGAATCCCTTGTTGAGCAGCTCGACCGCCTTGGCGTCGCGCACCTTGCGGTCCTTGCTTCCCATGACCAGGGCTATCATCCGTACACCCCCCTTCTTGGCAGTGGCTGCAATCGAAAATCCTGCAGCTTGATAATAACCGGTCTTGAACCCATCGCACCCTGCGACCTGCCCCAACAGCTTGTTATGGTTACGCATGATGAACTGATCGTTGCGAAACCCCTTGGTTTGGGTGCCGGTGTACTTCAAGGCATCCGGCCGTTTGGCTAGGGCGCGGCACAGGATGGCCAGGTCACGGGCAGTGGTGACATCAGGCTGCTGCCCCTCGGAGGGCGGCAGGCCGTGCACCGAATGAAAGGTGGAATTCTTCATGCCCAGTTCCTGGGCCTTTTGATTCATCAGGGCGACAAAGCCCTCCTTGGAACCGGCAATATGGGTGGCCAAGGCAACGGCCGCATCGTTGGCCGACTGCACCATCAGGGCATAGAGGAGATCCTCCACCGGAAACTGTTCCTTGGGATCGAGATAAACCTGGGAACCGCCGGTTTTAGCGGCTTCCGGGGTCACGGCCACCATCTCGTCCAGCTTCAAGGCCCCCTGTTCGATGCGGTCGAGGATGACATAGAGATCCATGAGCTTGAGGACGCTGGCCGGGTAGACTTTGGCGTCGGCATTGGCCTCGAACAGCACCTTGCCACTGTCGGCTTCGATGAGCAGGGCCGAGGCATAGGGGTCCTGGGCCAGGGTATTCACCGGGGCGCGCGCCGCCCAGGCGGAGGGGAGTATCAGGATCAGCAAACAAATGGCGAAAACGAAACGTCGCATAGGTCTCTCGGCTCCCTGTCGGTCGAACTCATGGGCCCAATGAACGATACGGCTTCGGAAGCGGTCTTTGCCAGGGCAGCACCAAGCTCCTTCTGACAGAGCCCAAGCGCTGTCTTTGCCGTGTTCGCCGTGGGTTTGGAACACCGTGGGTTCGTTGGTGAAACGATGTGGATTTTTTTTGTTGTTGCTCGGGAAAGCGGAAGAATACAGCCGAGTTATTACTGTTGAAGCGGTTGTCTGTCAAACGATAATTCCCGGCATCGGCAAAACCGCGCCCGGCAATCGTCACGCCTCTCGGTCGACGAAGGGGCTATCTTGGCCTCCTTGCGCCCTCTCTTCAGCGAACCGAATCCGCTGTTTGCAACTGGTCCCCAAAGGGAGAATCAAACCTGTGGAGCCTCGCCCGTCAGATAGCGGTGCATGGCCACGGCGGCCATCTTGCCCTGCCCCATGGCGCTGATCACCGTGGCCGCGCCGGAGACGATGTCGCCGCCGGCGAAGACCCCGGGCTTGGAGGTCATCATCGTCACCGGATCGGTGGTGATGGTCCCCCACTTACTGGTTTCGATCTCGGGGGCGGTCTGCGGCACCAGGGGATTGGGCTGGTTGCCGATGGCCACAATCACCGTATCCGCCGGCACAATAAACTCGCTGCCCTTGACCGCCACCGGCCGACGCCGGCCCGAGGCGTCGGGTTCGCCGAGTTCCATCCGCAGGCATTCCACGCCGACGACTCGGTTGCGCGCGTCGGTGACGATGCGGGTAGGATTGGTCAGGAGATGAAAGACCACCCCCTCCTCCTCGGCATGATGCACCTCTTCGGCCCTGGCCGGCATTTCCGCCTTGCTGCGGCGATAGACAATGGTCGATTCGGCACCCAGGCGCAGAGCGGTGCGGGCCGCGTCCATGGCCACGTTGCCGCCGCCCACGGTCACCGCCCGCAGAGGGCGGATCGGCGAGGTGGCAAACCTTGGAAAATCGATGGCGCGCATCAGGTTGGCGCGGGTGAGGAATTCGTTGGCGGAGAAAACACCGATAGCATTCTCGTTGGGGATGCCGAGAAACACCGGTAAGCCGGCACCGGTGGCGATGAACACCGCATCGAAGGTTTCCAGCAACTGGTCCACCGTTTCGGATTTGCCGATCACATAATCGGTGTGGATGGTGACGCCCAACCGCTTGAGCCCGTTGATCTCGTACTGAACGATCTCCTTGGGCAGACGAAACTGGGGAATGCCGTACATCAACACCCCGCCGGCCAGATGCAGAGCTTCGAACATCACAACCTCATGCCCCCAGCGGGCCATCTCGCCGGCCACGGTGATCCCAGCCGGCCCCGCCCCGACCACCGCGACCCGTTTGCCGGTGGCAGCGGCCTTGACCGGTTCGGGGACACCGCCGTGCTTGCGGGCATAGTCGGCGGCAAAACGTTCCAAGCGCCCGATGGCCACCGGCTCGCCCTTCTTGCCCAGGATGCAGCGCGCCTCGCACTGACTCTCCTGGGGGCAGACCCGACCGCACACCGCAGGCAAGGCGGTCTGCTCCTTGAGCTTGAGCAGGGCTTCGACGAATTTGCCCTCGGCGATCAGTTTGATGAAGGCCGGAATATGGATGTTGACCGGACAGCCCTCGACGCACCCCGGTTTCTTGCACTGGATGCAGCGCGAGGCCTCCAAGCGGGCCGTCTCCTCGCTGTAGCCACGCGGCACCTCCTCGAAATTATAGCGGCGGCGGCGTGGGTCCTGCTCCGGCATGGGTTGGCGCGGGATCTTCGGTCGGACTTTTTTCTTCGGTTCTTCGCCCTGCGCAGGCAGCGGTTGGTTTGTGGTCATGGTTGCTCCTCCAAATTCACTATCGGCCGCAGCCGCATCCTTCTCCCTGGGGCTTGAGCACCAGCGCACCCAAGTCCACCTTCTGCGACAGGGCCTGCACCTCCTGACGGGCATAGGCGCTCCGCCGCGAGGCGAGTTCGTCCCAGTCGACGGTCAGCCCATCGAAGATCGGCCCGTCGATGCAGGCAAACCGGGTTGCATCGCCCACCGAGACCCGGCAGGCCCCACACATGCCAGTGCCGTCGACCATGATCGGGTTCAAGGCCACCAGGGTGGGAATTTGCAAGGTTCGACTGATCTCGGTGACCATGCGCATCATGAAGGTACAACCGATGGCGATGAACTGATGGATGGGCTCCCGCGCGGCCACCTGCGGGAGGATCTCCTGTACACCGCCCCGCACCCCCTCGCTGCCGTCCTTGGTGGCCACCAGCAACTCGTCGCAGACCGCGCGCAACTCTTCCTTGCGATAGAGGAGATACGAAGACGAGGCCTCGATGGCACAGATCACCCGGTTGCCAGCCTGATGCAGGGCCCGCGCCAGGGGATAGATGGCGCCGATGCCGTAGCAGCCGCCGCCTAACAGGATCGTGCCTTTCTTCTCGATGGTCAAGGGAAGGCCCAAGGGGCCGCTGACATGGGCTACGCGATCGCCGGCCTTGAGTGTCGCCAATTCGCGGCTGGAACGACCGACCTCTTCGATCACCAGGCTAATCGATCCTTCCTCGGCATCCCAATCCACCAGGGTGAAGGGCGAACGCTCCGAGGTCTCCCGTGTCATGAGGATGACAAACTGACCAGGCCGGGCAAACTTGGCGACCTGGGGAGCATGAATGCGGAAGAAATGCATGTTGGGCACGATCTCGCGTTTCTCCAGGAGGGCGAACCCCTCGCCTGCCATGGCGGTGTCGGCCCCAGTCTTTGGGCTTGCCGGCAAATCGAAGGCTGCCAGGGCCGGGACGATATCGGCCACAAGATGGCCCCTGAATCGGGGAATCAGCTCGCGGACATGGTCGCGGGGACGGCCGCCGAGCGCAGTTGGTGCCGGATCGTCGACTATCAGCGACGTAATGTTGGCCGCGCCGGCAAAGTCGAAATCGCCCCCGTTCAGGGCCTGGCCGAGCATGGCAAGGATTTGCCGTTCCGGCAGGGCATGGCCAGGTGCCCGGCTGGAGGCGGCCATGGTTTTGATGACACCCGCAGCGTTGCGGAAGGTTCCCTCGATCTCACTGAGTACGGCCGCGGGCAGCACCACGGTCGCCGCCTCGGTGAGCAGTGAGGGCAGGCAGTCGATCACCAGGGAAAAGGCGGCCGCCTTGAGGGCGTCCAGGGGGAGCAGATTGCCGTTGGTGACCACCGCCCGGATCGCGCCCTTGCGCAACGCCGATGCAACCTCTTGTGCCGGTTTCGCCTCGCTGTCCGCTGCGGCATCGAGCACAATCAACCGTGCTTGCAACAGGGTCGCTAGCCTGGCATAGAGAAAGCGATCCTCGCGGGAACCGGTGGCACCGATCACCACGGCAGCGGCGCCGATACAGTCGCGCAGTCCGTCGGCAGCCGCCTGAATCGCCGCCTCCCAGTCGGTGGGAATTAGGTCGTCCCCTTCCCTAACCTGGGGCCGGATCAGTCGCTGACTGGAGTTGACGATCTGCGCCGCGCCAAAGCGTCCCAGGGCGCACAGCCCGGCTTCACGGTGGAACCCGGTCATGGTGTACGCCAGCAGTTGACCGTCCTTGGCTTGGGCGATCACCGAACAACCTTCAGGGCAGAGCACACAGGCCGAGGGAATCTCCTGTTCCGATTTGCCGTGCCAACGGGCGTAGCGGTCGGTCAGGGTGCCGGTGGGACAAATATCGATGCACGCCCCGCAAAAGGTGCAACCGGAATGGACGTGGCTCTTGTCGAAGGCAGTGCCGATCCGCGCCCATTTGCCCCGGTTGACGATCGAGATCGCGGGTTGCCCGTGGATCTTCTCGCAGATCCGCCAACAGCGGCCGCAGAGCACGCAGAGGTTGTAATCGCGATCCATGAAGGGATCATCGCGCTCCAGGTTATAGGAGGCGTAGAGCGTCGGCAATTGCAGTTCGCGGCTTCCCGCCTTCAGGGCCATTGACCGCAGGTCGCACTCGTCGCGGTTGGCGCAAAACCCGCAGCGGGTGGAACGGGCCGCCTTGGTGGCCTTGGGCCGGTACTGCTCGCAGGCTTCGCGGTGCGGACACACCAGGCAACTGTTGGGGTGGCCGGAAAACATCAACTCCAGGGTGCGGTTGCGCAACGTGGTCAACCGTTCCGACTCGGTGGTCACCCGCATGCCCGCCGTGGCCGGGGTGGTGCAGGAGGTCGGAAAACCGCGCACGCCTTCGATCTCGACGATGCACATCCGGCAGGAGCCGTAGGGATTGAGATCTTTATGGTCGCAGATGGTGGGGATAACGATACCTGCCTTGCGGGCGGCCGCGAGGACCGTCGCGCCCTCTTCGACCTCGACCGTGCGGCCGTTGATGGTCAAACTGATGCTACCCATTGTGTCTCCTTACTAAAAACCGCTGGTTCCGTTTGCCCCATCCTCACTCGACGAGCACGGCCTCGAACTTGCACGCCTGCCGGCAAGCGCCGCAACGGATGCAGACCTCATGGTCGATGGCATGCGGCTGTTTTTTCTCGCCGCTAATCGCCATCACCGGACAGACCCGCAGACAGGCGCCGCAACCGGTGCAGCGGGCGACATCGATATCGAAGCGGATCAAGGCCCGGCAACACCCGGCCGGACATTTCTTGTCCTCGATATGGGCCCGGTACTCGTCCTCGAAGTATCTGAGCGTGGTCAGCACCGGATTGGCCGCGGTTTGACCCAGGCCGCAGAGCGAGCTGTTTTTCATGGTGTCGCCGATGCGTTTGAGGGTTTCCAACTGTTCGATGGTCCCCCGCCCTTCGGTGATCGTGGTGAGAATCTTGAGCAGGTGCTGGGTGCCCATGCGGCAGGGCACGCATTTGCCGCAGCTCTCGTTCTCGGTGAAGGTGAGGAAATAGCGAGCCATGTCGACCATGCAGGATTCGGTGTCGATGACGATCATCCCGCCCGAACCCATGATCGAGCCGACCGAAGCCAGATGCTCGTAGTCGACGGCCAGGTCGATGAAATGGGCCGGGATACAGCCGCCCGATGGCCCTCCGGTCTGCACGGCCTTGAATTCCTTGCCGCCGAGCACACCGCCGCCGATCTCGTCGATGATGGTGCGCAAGCCGATGCCCATGGGCACCTCGATCAGGCCGGTCCGGGTAATCTTGCCGGCGAGGGCAAAGGTTTTGGTGCCCCGGCTCTTCTCGGTGCCGAAACCTGCGTACCAGACCGCGCCCTTGTCCATGATCGCAGAAACCGCGGCCAGCGTCTCGACGTTGTTGATATTGGTCGGCTTGCCGAACAGGCCGGCCACGGCCGGGAACGGCGGTTTGGAGCGGGGCATGCCCCGCTTGCCCTCGATGCTCTGCATCAGGGAAGTCTCTTCGCCGCAGACAAAGGCGCCAGCCCCCTTCTTGATCTTGATGTCGAACGCAAAGCCCGAGCCGAGAATATCGGCGCCAAGAAAGCCGAATTCGCGCATCTGGGCGATGGCGCCCTGCAAACGATCGATGGCCAGGGGATACTCGGCCCGGCAGTAGACGTAGCCCACACTCGCACCGATGGCATAACCGGCGATGAGCAACCCTTCGAGCACGGCATGCGGGTCGCCCTCCAGGACCGAGCGATCCATGAAGGCGCCGGGGTCGCCCTCGTCGGCATTGCAGATGACATACTTCTGGTCGCTGGCCGTGCTGCGGGCAAAGCCCCACTTGACGCCGGTAGGAAATCCGGCCCCGCCACGGCCCCGCAGACCCGAGGCCTTCATCTCCTCGATCACCCGCTCGGGTCCGAGGGAAAAAGCCCTGACCATGCCGTTGTAGCCGCCGCGCGCCAGATAGTGATCGATGCTGGTCGGATCGATCAGTCCGCAGTTGCGCAGGACGATCCGCTCCTGGGGCTTGATCATCGGCAGTTCGGCAAACTTGGGCAGCGACTCGTCCTCTCCGTTCATCACGCACAGGGCCAGGGGCTGATAGACCTCGCCGCCCACCAGGTGGGTGTCGACCAGGGTCGGGACATGCCGGGGCTCGACGCTCTGGTACAACACCCGCTTGCCGTCGTTGCCGCGAATCTCCACCAGCACTTCGGCATAGCACATCCCCAGGCAGCCGACCTCATAGATATCGACCCCATCCCGGAGGTTGTGCTGGGTGAGTGCAACCTCGAAGGCCTGACGGACCTCCAGCGAACCGGCGGCCCGGCCGCAGGTGGCCGATCCGATGAGCAGACGCGGTCGATCCGGACGGTCGAAGCCCTGCCAGACCGTCTGGGCCTGTTGTTGTTGCGTTGCGAAACTCATTTCTTGTCCTCAATGAGTTTATTGGTTTTGGCACCGGTCATCCGGCCGTAGACCTTGTCGTCGACCACCACCACCGGCGCCAGGGCGCAGGAGCCGAAGCAGGCCACCCGCTCGAGGCTGAACTGGCCGTCGGCGCTGGTCTGACCAGGGGCGATTCCGGTGGAGCGGCTGATGGCATCGAGGATCAGGCCGCTGCCGCGCACATGGCAGGCCGTGCCCTCGCAGACCTTGATGTGATGCAGCCCAGGTGGCGCGAACCGGAACTGGGCGTAGAAGGTGGCGACGCCGTAGACGTCGTTTTCCGAGAGATCGAGGTGCCGGGCAACGGCCTGCACCGCCTCGGGGGAAAGATAGTGGAACCGATCCTGCATTTCCTGGAGCAAGGGAATGAGATTCTCACGTTCCCTACCGTATTCGTCGAGGATGGCGGTCATGGTCTGCTGTTCAGGCATTCTGTTGGACTCCTGAAGGAAGGCTGTGGGAATGCAATACTGCGTGCGGGGATATCGTAACGACGGCCCTTTCCTTATCCTTGTGACAAGAACTTGTCAAGAACGGAAAAAAGAAGGGAAACCGTGAGAAAGAAAACGGGCCGGACACCATGCGTGGCATGGCATCCGGCCCGTGATGATCACAGAGACGTTCTCAGGCCTTCTTCACCTTGGGAATGAAGATCTGATCGGGATCGAGGACATCGTGGATGAAGTACAGCTCCTCCTTGGTCGGCGGCGCGGTTTCGCCAGCAACACGGGAGATGTCGAGATCGAACTGGCACAGTTCCTTGATCTCGGCCGGGGTTTTGCCGGGATGGCAGGTGTCGAGGTACATGTGACCATCTTGTTCGTCGAAACGGAACACGCCGGCGGTGGAAATCACCGCCGAGGGACCGCCCCGGAAGGCCGCGCCGTAGAGTTCGCGGCGATGCACCCATTCACCGCCCGGCCAGCGCTTCACCCGCCAGCCGGGGCTGGTGATATAGCTGACGTGCTCGACGAAACGCCGCTTCTCGTGCACCATGATGAACACGGTCCGCTTGGCAAAGGAATTGATATCCGGGTTGCCACCGCTGCCGGTGAGGCGCAGTTCCGGCGCCAGATAGTTGCCGATGCAGGTGGTGTTGACGTTGCCGTACTGGTCGATCTCGGCACCGCCGAGATAGCCGAGGTCGACATAGCCGCGCTGGGCGATGGAAAAGGCGTCGTACAAACCTGAAGAACGCGAGGCACCTGACTCGCAGCGGGCGTCGCCGACCGAGGTCGGCAGTTCCGGCGGCCGACCGTCGAGGGTGCCGGCTTCGAAGATCAATTTTAAATTTGGAGCGTGGGTTTTCTGGGCCAGCATGATGGCCACCATGGGCAGGCCGGTGCCGGCAAAGACGATCTCATTGTCCTGGACCTCCCGCGAGGCGGCGCAACACAAAAGATCCGCCAGGCCGTATTCTTCGGGCGATGCGTAGTTGCTCATGATTCTCTCCCTCCTATTTGCGGGGTTTGTAGTTGAGGGCGGTGTTGGCCCGGAGATTCAGCATGCGCGGCCAACCGAGCTTTTCTAGATACCCGATGTGATCGAGCCCGAAGATCCATTGCTCGGCAAAGGCGTCGAATCCCTCCTGGGTACGGGTGCCTGCGTAAAACTCCTTGAGAAAGGCGCCATCGACATCATACTTGCCGAACATGCCGGTGGGATGCCCGCCAAAGGGGCATTCGAGGATGTAATCGACCTCGAAGCTGGCGATGGTGTTGTGATCGGCATCGCGGCGGAGATACGACTCGGGCACGATCTCCTCGGCCATGACGATGGTGATGTCCGCGGCCCGGGCCACCTCGGGATCGGAGTACAACTGCCCGGCTACCCGCACCGTGCCTTCTTCGCCCACCTGCTGGACGCAGAGAATGGCCACGTCGACCTTGGCCGCCGGGATCAGCACCTGGGGACCGGCGTCGAAGAAAGGATCGTCGGCGAAAATGTATTTCTGTTTGGCGATCCGTTTGCCGTCGCGCTTGCCGGCGCGTCCCAACACGTCGTATTCCGGATTGTGGATATCGGTGCCGAGCGAGGTCTGGGTGACCGCATACGGTGCCCCTTGGGCGGCGGCGGCGAAGCGGAACAGCATCTCGGCGTGACTATAGTCCTCGACCAAGATCTCTTTCTTGCCGACCCGACGCGACAGATTGGCCCCGTATTTGCCATACAACTCATGACCGACCCAGCAGGATTCCCAGATGTCGACGCAACCCGCGCCGACCAGGAACTCGGTCTGCGGCCCGCCGTTGACCTCGATCAGGTGGAGGCCGCGTTTGCGCTGGCGGATCAGCTCGAAGATGACGGCAAACGGACGCCGCCAGATGGTGAAGCCGGAAAAGGTCAGGCTGGAGCCGTTCTTGACGATTTCGGCCGCCTGTTGCAGGGTAATGCGTTTGTCGCTGCTCATGTGCTCCTCCTTGGGTTCAGGCCGACAATCCCCGCAGGATCTCGCGGGCGACGATCAGGCGCTGGATTTCGCTGGTGCCTTCGTAGATGGTCGTGATGCGGACATCGCGGGTGTAGCGTTCGATGGGAAAATCCTCGGTGTAACCATAGCCGCCCAGCATCTGCAGGGCGTTGTAACAGGCGCGGTTGGCGCTCTCGGTGGCGTACATTTTGGCCATGGAGGCCTCCTTTGCGAAAGGTCGGCCCTGCTCCTTGCGGAAGGCGGCGTTCATCAGCAACAATCGGGCGGCCTCCAACTCGGTGTAGCTATCGGCGATCATCCACTGGATTGCCTGAAAATTGCTGATTTTCTGATTGAACTGCACCCGTTCGCCGGCATAGCGGGTGGCATGATCCATGGCCGCCAGACCGATGCCCAGGCCGAGCGAACCGATACCGATCCGACCACCGGCCAGTTCGGCCACGGCGATGCGGAAGCCGTCGTTGAGTTTGCCCATCAGGGCCGAGGCCGGTATGCGGCAGTTGTCGAAGATCAGCTCGTTGGTGGCCGAGGCGTGCTGGCCCATTTTGTGTTCTTCCTTGCCGATGGTCAGCCCCGGTGTACCGGCTTCGACCAGGAAGCAGCTAATGCCCTTGCCCTTGGGCGCCTCCTTGTCGGTCACCGCCCAGACCACGAACACTCCGGCATAAGGGGCGCTGGTGATGAAAATCTTGGAGCCGTTGAGGACATAGAAATCGCCGTCCTTAGTTGCGGTGGTGCACATACCCGAGGGATCGGAGCCGGCGCAGTTCTCGGTCAAACCAAAGCTGCCGGCGGCATACTCGCCCGAGCAGATCTTGGGAATGTATTTTTGCTTCTGCTCTTCCGAGCCAATGGCCTGGATCACCTCACAGACCATGTTGTTCACCGAGACCGTTACCGCCGTCGACGCACAGGCGCGGGCGATCTCGGTCATGGCGACGCTGAAGGCGATCACGCCCGCTTCGGAACCGCCGTACTCTTCCTTGACGTTAAGCCCCATGAACCCCAGCTCTGCCAATTTTTTCAGATTGGCCAGCAGGGTTTCCCGGTCTTTTTCCCGATCGAGCTTGGCGGCCACCGGTTCCAGTTCCGCCTTGGCAAAGTCCCTGGCTGTGTCCTGGATCAGTTTCTGTTCCTCGGTTAAATCTAAATCCATACCTGCTCCTCTTGTGTCTGTTGGTGTGTCTACTTGTTGGGCAAAACCGGTGACGGCGCCGGCACAGATGGCGCCATCACCGAGGGGGAATCAATGCTCATGCACGTAAAAGGGCCATTTGTGAAAGAACCACTCGTTCCAGAGCAGGGGAATGATCCACCAGAAATTCCAGATCAGCGATTCGCCGTGGGAAAATCGCTCCGCCAGCTCGGTCATGTGGTGGTTGCCTAGCCCCCAGTGGCCGAAGTTGCCAAAATAGAAAATCCAATAACTGATCGCGGCAAACACGCAGACGCCGACGGTCCGAAAGAAGAACGCGCCCCAACCGTCGACATGGCCTGGAGCCATATCGTCGAAGTAATGGTGCCAGATCAGGAAGGGTATAAGAGTAAAACCGGCGATCTCGGCCGCATGGATCCACAGAAAACGCTGTACCTCGGCGGCTCCCTTGGCGGCTTCGAGATGCTGGAAGGTTTCGGCCGGGACCCACAGGGGAGTCAACTGCCGACAGAGCAGCGCGACGGCGTAACCGGCTGCAAAGGAGAGAAGCATGCACACCAGTCCTTTCCAGGGTTGCGGCAGGGTAATCAGGCTCCAGGGCTTCATCCGCCAGACATTGGGGGTCATGAACAGGATGATGATTGCCCATTCCCACCAGCCGAACACCCAATGCACATGGCCGGTGCCGCCGATGCCGGTCCACCAGGAGGGATTGAGCACCGCTCCGGGGAAGACGACGCCGAAAAACGGCACGATCAGCACCGCATAAAAAAAGAGTGTGACCGCGGTTGCCCAACCGATTTCCGCCAACCCTTTTGCAGGCTGTTTCAGGTCGGACGGCATGATCGGCCATTTGCCGAAAAAGATGGTGAACACCGGATAGGAATAAAAGCCGATAAGCACAAAACAGACCACAGCGACCCTGGCAAGTTGGCCCGAGGCCCCAGCGGCCGCGACCTTGGGCAGTTTGCCCGCGGCGTTCGCCGCTTCAAGCCCGTAATAACTGAGAAAGTTAAATCCTGTACCGAGGACGCGGTAGAAGAGCACGTCGATCACAAACCAGACAAAAACCAGGTTGGCGATGGTCATGACGACGCCGCGCAGCGGTTGACCGATGTTCTGAAACGGCCAATCGCCCAAAAACATATGCTGCCACAGTCCGACTAGAATCATCATGGCGAGATACATGACGAACGGATAGGGAAACCATCCGATCGGACCGCGTGGATCGCTGAACACGAACCAGGTGATCATGGCCATGACGAAAAAAAAACAAAACGACACAATGCCGGTGAGGGGTTGGCCCCACCTTGGTTTTAACACTCCCCCTGCCATACGGTGCTCCTCCTTTTTGGTGATGGTGTTCTCGACCTTTTCTTTTCTTCACGGAACGGGCAGGCTCTTCTCTCCCCCGAGCCTGTCCCCGCAAAACGCCTCCTCTCTGCGCTGGTTTACGCTGCGCGTTCGCAGCCCATGCTTTCCTCTCCCCATGCTCCCCTTGGCCGAAACGGCAGCAAGAACGCTCTCTGCCGAGAGCCACCCCTTGTGTTCCCCTGCTGCCGTCCCGGCCAGTGGAGTTGCCGCCCACCGGTTCCGGCCCCATGCGCGAGACCGGACTGCGCCCGGAAGGTCTATCGTTTCACGATCATGGCCACCGCCTCGCCGCCTCCCAGGCAGAGGGAGACCAGACCGCGTTTTTTATCCTGGCGGACCATCTCGTGCAGCAAGGTCACCAGCAACCGGCAACCGCTCGCACCGATGGGATGGCCCAAGGCGACGCTGCCGCCGTTGACGTTGACCTTGGCCGGATCGAGTTCCAGCGTCTTGAGCGCCGCCACCGTCGACCCGCTGAAGGCCTCGTTGATTTCGAAGAGATCGATATCGTCCTTGCCGATACCTTCCTTGTCCAAACATTTGGGAACCGCCCAGATCGGTGCCACCAGCACATACTTCATATCGATACCGTAGGACGCCTGGGCGCCAATGGTGGCCATGATTGTGCAACCCAGCGCCTCGGCCTTTTCCCGGCTCATCACCACCACCGCAGCGGCGCCGTCGCTGATGATCGAGGCGTTACCTGCGGTGGTGACCCCACCCTGTTTGAAGGCCGGCTTCATCTTGGCCAACATCTCATAGGTGGTTTCCTGGGGACATTCGTCCTGCCAGAAGACCTTGGGATCGCCCTTGCGCTGGGGAATCTCCACAGCCACGATCTCCTCCTCGAACTTGCCGGCTGCCTGGGCCGCCAAAGTCCGCCGGTAGGATTCGGCGGCATAGCGGTCCTGATCTTCCCGGCTCACCTGGTAGCGCTCGGAACAGAGTTCGTTGGAAATCCCCATGTGAAAATCGTTGACAATGTCCCAGAGGCCGTCATGCACCATGTGATCGTGCATGGTCGCATCGCCCATCCGGTAGCCAAAGCGGGCTTTTTTGAGGAAATAGGGAGCCATGCTCATGTTTTCCATGCCTCCGGCCACCACGACGTCGGCATCGCCGGTCTGGATGGCCTGGGCCGCAAGCATCACCGCCTTGAGCCCGGAACCGCAGACCTTGTTGACGGTGATCGCTTCGACCTCCCAGGGCATGCCGGCCAGCACAACCGCTTGTTTGGCCGGGTTTTGGCCATAGCCGCAGGGCAGGACCATGCCCATGATGGCCTCGTTGACCTCCTCCTTGCCGATACCCGCCCGGCGGACGGCCTCCTCGATGACCAGGGCCCCGAGTTTGGTGGCGCCCATGGTGGCCAAGGTTCCATTAAAGCTGCCCAGGGGGGTCCGGACCGCGCTGACAATCACTGCTTCCCGCATATTGTTCTCCTTGTTGCGATAAGTTCGTTCGGTTCAAGGGATGGAAGCGACAGCCTGTGCTCCGTAAGGGGTAGGCTTGCCATCGCTCCATCCGGTCGATGCGTTATTTCTGTTTGAAAATAGGCGTACGTTTTTCCATATAGGCCAACATGCCCTCTCTTTGTTCTTCGGTCGCAAATATCGCGTCGAAACAACGGGCTTCATAGGCGATGGCCGATTTGATATCCATACTCCATCCGCCGTTGACGGCCAACTTGACCGCTTTCACGGCACTCAGCGGATGCTGCGCGATTTTCGCGGCCAGGGTTTTCGCCGTCTTGAGCACCAGCGAGACGGCCACCACCTTGTTGAGCAAGCCGCATTGCAACGCCTCCTCGGCGCTCAGATAATCGCCGGTGAGCACCAGTTCCTTGGCCTTGGTCATGCCGATGAGGCGCGGTAATCGTTGCGTACCGCCCCCACCGGGTATCATGCCGATCTTGACCTCGGGCAGGCCAAAGGTGGCATTGTCCGCGGCTATCCGGAGGTCGCAGGCCAAGGCCAGTTCGCAACCGCCCCCCAGGGCAAGACCCGCAATGGCGGCAACAACCGGTTGTTCCAACTCCTCGAGCCGGTCGAAGACCCCGTGCGCTTCCCGAAAGAATTTCCGAGCATCGGCAGGCGAGGCGCACTCGCTGATCTCGGCGATGTCGAATCCGGCGGAAAAACACTGCTCGCCACCGGTGAGGATGACGACGCCAATTCCCTTGTCCCGTTCGATCTCGGTGAGCGCCGCATCCAATTCGCCGAGCACCAGACTGTTGAGCACATTGAGATGGTCGGCGCGATTGAGCGTAATCACGGCGAGATCGTTTTCCTTGTGCAGGCGAATTGTTTTGAACTTCATTCTCTCACTTCAGAAGAAACGAGCAGGATGCCTTTACCGGTCGAAGAGAGACCACGACACATATGCGTTCAGCCTTTGCACCTCCTGTACCAATTCGGCGAATCGCACTTATCTTATTGAAAAATCGAAACAGAGAGGAAAGGTGATGGGAAGAGAGAGGAAGGAGGGTGCAGCAAATGCTCCACCGCGGATCGCACGGAAGGCGATCCGGGCGGTGGAATCAGTCAAAAAAGACCGGAAGACGATCCGTTAGAAGAATAAACGATATGCTGCATTCTTCATGCAAGGCCCGCAATCGTCTCTCCGAAGGGACCTGCGGGTCGACAATCGCGGGCTGTAGAGGGGCAATGGGTTGTTCGGCTGTCAGTTCAGGTACAACTCGTCCAGGGCCTTGAAGAACTCTTCCCGGATACCCTCGAAATCCCGCATCGAGGCAGCCGCTTTCTCTTTCTGCCCCTGTTGCACCAACTCGGCGATCTGTTTGGCCGATTGGTGGATACGGGCATGGAGTTGCCCGACTTCGGTAAACGCGGAATCGGCGCTGAGCGCTTGACCTTCCGGTCCGTAATACCACTTGCCGAATTCGCATTCGTGGTCGGAAGTGACCTCCTCGGGGCGAAGCGCCTGTTGACCGTTCAACAAAGCCTCCAGACGGGAACGCCACTGCATGTGGGCGGCCTTGACCTTGCCGATATCGAACTTCGCCTGCGCAACCCGGAACCGGTTGACCACCACAAACAAATGTTCGGATAAGGTGAACAGATCGTGGGCATTGGTGGTCAGTTGGTTGCTGACGACGTGCATGTCTTCCGCCGCACGATTGACATCAGCGATGTCGTTGGAAATCGCGCCGGTCACCACCGTGACCCCGGCGATGTTCTGGTTGACTTCCTGGATGCCTTGCGAGGCTTGGCCCAGATTGGCGGCGATCTCGGCCGTTGCCACCGACTGCTCCTCCACCGCCGTGGCAATGGTGACGACCAGTTCGTTGACATCGTCGATGATCGCGAGAATCCCTTCTATTTCGTTCACCGTCTCACTGGTCGAGGACTGAATCGAATCGATTTTGCCCTTGATTTCACTGGTCGCGGTCGCTGTCTGCTTAGCGAGTTCCTTGATCTCGTTGGCGACGACGGCAAATCCTTTGCCGTATTCCCCCGCCCTAGCGGCCTCGATGGTGGCATTGAGGGCGAGAAGATTCGTCTGCTCGGAAATTTCGGTGATCACCTCGGTCACCTTACCGATCTCCACCACATCGACCCCGAGCCTGTTGATCTTTTCGGAAGCGATCGATGCGCCGGAAGCCGCCTTCTGCGCGATCAGGCGGGCGTTTTCGGAGTTGCTGGCAATCTCTTTCACCGTAGCTGCCATCTCCTCGACCGCGGAGGCCACGGCATTGACATTGGTCGCCGCCTCCTCGCTCGCGGCGGCGACCGAGGCCATATTGGCGTTCATCGTTTCGGCGCCGGAAGCAACCCGCGAAGATTTATTTGACGAATCCGTGGCGTTTCTCGTGAACTGCTGGGCAAAGACACTTAGCGTCTCGGACGCCAAACGCACACTCTGCGCCTTTGAGCCAAAGTTGCGAACAATGCGTTCGAGGCCGTCTAAAAACAAGTTGAACCATTGCGCCATTTCACCGACTTCGTCTTGTTTGAGAACCGGCAGCCGTTTGGTCAAATCGCCTTCGCCTTCGGCAATATCCTTGAGCATGACCACCGTCCGCTGAATGGGCCGGGTGACCGAACGCAAGCTGAAATAGAGTGGAACAATGACTGCAAGCAACAGGGCCAGGCACAGCGCCATGATTCCTTGCTTGATCGTTCGCATCTGTGTATGGAGCGCAGAAGCGTTATACACGTAAACCATGACGCCGACCTGTTTGCCGCTGAAATCCTTGATGGGAAAAAGAGTAGTGAAATACTCGCCTACACTGGCCAACCGCAAGCCGCCCTGTCCTTCCGCCAGCATCGCCGGAGTGACGACCGCATCGGTCACCTGCCGGTTCGAGGATGAAACAAACACATAGGCGTCGCCGACCACCGGATGCTTTGCACTGTCCTGCAACTCCTTGCCTATGGGCAGGTAGGCCTTGTTCATGTACACGGCGATGGATTCGTTTTCGTTGCTGACACTAGACTGGACCAGTGGGTCATACGACGAAAGCGCCTCGACGGATCCGAGGAAGGTTCCGTTTTCCGAGAAAATGGGCGCTATGCCGCGAATTTCAAATCCGCCGACCCCGACCTCAACACCGACGATCCGCTGATGCGGGGGCTTGCCGATCATGGTCACCGTTTCACGAAAAGATGCGAGGTTGTCGCTTTTGTTTTGATCCTTTTTCCACACCCGAAGAAGACTTTGAGCGGGAGGCACATGGAAATGGAGGCGAAGGGCCTTATTGTCGCTGTTCTTCGTGTAGCCTTTCTCGATGCCGGCAAGAAAATCCCGAAGTTTGCCCCGGGCAGCCTCCAGATGTCGATCGACGGGATCATCGAGTTTGCCTTGATGGGCCTCTTCATACGCCGCCAGAACCGGCTTGGCCTGGCTGAACAGGGATGCCTGGGAAAGCATTTCGTTGGCGATCCGTCGCTCGTTGGCGCCGATATCGGCAGCCTTGGAACGACCGATCTCGTTCAGGTTGCGTTCCACCAACTGCCCTATGGTCCGATCGGCGACAACATACAGGGCCACGCTGAACAGTACCGTGATGCCGGTAATCGGAGCCAACACCCGAGGAGCGATTTTTTGGAAGAATTTCATCGACGGTTCTCCTGGAAAAAATAAAGGGGGTTCACTTTAATCTCAATACATCCCCCTCCCCAACCCAATCGGCGAGGCGTTGCAGTGCTCTTCGCGCATGCAAGCACAATGCGCGGCGTTTGAGAGTATTTCCTAAATTGTATGGAAACGCTTAGGAATGTCAAGATAGTGTTAGGAAATCGAAAACCGGGAATACAAGTGCAGCTTGGCAAAAAACATATTCGGGAAGGATTGCCCCGTGGATGCCAGAATATAGAACAACCACTTTGTGAGGTATGTTTTTTGAGTTTTCCGCGTTCGGAAGAACCAACGATATGTGCAGTTTCAGCACAATTTCAATAGGTGCCTTATCCAGGCCACGTTTTGGCAACCCATCATTTGAACTCTTGATCGGAGCGCCAACTTTTTCTGCCGTAGGGAATTCCTAGCTTGTTCATGCGTTTACGCAGTGTGCTGGGGTTTATATGTAATATCTGCGCCGCACCGCCCGGTCCATAGATTTTGCCGCCTGCTTGCTCCAAGGCTTGCCTGATATACCGTGCGTTCATCTCGTCAAGTGTTGCGAGAGGCTCGCCCTGGCTTTGATTCTGAAGGATTTTACCTTGTGCCGCCTGGGGGAGAAGCGCTTCTATGGACAGGGGAGAACCCATCCGGTGTTGTATAAGAGCCCGTTCAATGGTGTTCTCGAGTTCCCGTACGTTGCCTGGCCAGTCATGCGCAGTGAGCCTGTCAATGGCACCAGGGGCCAGCTTGGGCCTTTCCTTGAGTTTCAGCTCTAACGACTTGCGGTGAATGAAGTGGTGGACCAGGGAGGGGATATCGCCTTTTCTCTGCCGCAGAGGCGGGATAATGATCGGAAAGACATTGAGGCGGAACCAGAGATCCTCCCTAAATTGTCCTGATCCAACCATCTCCTGCAAATTCCTGTGGGTGGCCGAAACAATGCGGATGTCCACGGGTATGGAGTGGGTTCCACCAACGCGTTCGATCTCTTTTCTTTGCAGGACGTGCAGCAATCTCACCTGGGCTTGGGGTGGGAGTTCTCCAATTTCATCCAGAAAGATGGTCCCTTTGTCGGCCCGTTCAAAGCGTCCTCTCTTTTGACTGATGGCTCCGGTGAATGCTCCTTTCTCGTGACCGAAAAGCTCACTATCCAGAAGCGTCTCGGGAATAGCCCCACAGTTCACCTTTATAAATGGCCCTCCTTTGCGCGGGGAAGAGCTGTGGATCGCATTGGCGATGAGTTCCTTTCCCGTGCCGGTTTCACCCAGCAAGAGCACGGGACTGTCAAGCGGGGCCACCTGTTCGACCATGCGCATCACCATGCTCAGGCCAAAATCCGCACCAACGATTTCTTCACCGGCAACCGAACGCAGTTCATCCAGCAGGTATCTGTTGTCGTCGGTCAGCATCTGTTTGAGTCGGAGCACCTCCTGATGCTTAAGGGCATTGGACATGGCAATGGCCAGTGGTTCTCGGAGCAACAGGAGCAGGCGGACATGCGCATCGGTATATTGATTCACCCCGTCCGCCATTACTCCCAGATGGCCGATCCGGTTGCCTTCAAGTTCCAAGGCCATGTGAATAAAGGAATAGTTCTCTTTTTGCCCAAGTCTTTTCAATAGCTCGTGCGGCAGCAGATCAGGGTCAGGCTGGTTTTGCACCAGAATGGCATCGCCGCTTTTCAAAACGGCAGACCTCGCACCTCGCCCCTTCTCGGGTAAATGGATTATCTGCTCGAATTCTTTCGGCAGGTTTTCGCCGACATGTGCCAAGAATTGCAAGGTATTCTCTTCAGAATCCACTATGTCCAAGCCCATCCGCTTCACTGGTATGAACTGTCTGATGTATTCGTAACAACGCTTCAGGCCTGTTTCAATATTGAGGCTGCTGCATAATCGCAAGGTTGCTTCGCGGAAAAATTGGTTCTCGTCGACGCTCATCATCTCATTCCTCTCCGTGCCGCCCTTCTTCAAAAGGGATGTTCTCTCTTTTTTGGACTATAGCCCAAAATCGCACCATGGCGCAATTTGTTTCGCCCTATAGGGTAAATATAGGCTTCCGGCAAGATGTTTAATTGTAACATCATGGAATTATACATTTATTTTTATGGCACGCCTGTTGCTCTACCAGGTTGTCCAAAACGAGAAACAGGGAGCACAGTAATACCTCAACTAAATTGGCCGCCCGAGGCCCAGGTGGAAGATGAAGGCTGGCCGGCAATGATCAGCTTTTCAGGCACGGCAAATCGCCATGCTGCCCAATGGGTAGACCTGCCGGGTTTCCATGGGAAATTGCATTGCTTGAGTATAAGTCCACAGTGCATCAGTGCTTCAACAGGTCCCACAAAGGAGAATTTGCATGAAATGGATCGAAATCATAACACTACGCTCTCTTGAAAAAAACAGCAGGCAAATGGTCGAAGAACACTTACACCAGCTTTTTCAGGAGAAGGAAGCAGGTCTTTTTAACGCAATAAAGGTTTATTGCCATCCCAGGGTCGAGACCGATTTGAGTATCCACATCCTGTGGGATACAGAGGCGCAACATCCGAGCGAAAGCGAACTTGGGCAACAACTTGCCTATGCGTTGAAAGGACTGGGGCAACTCAACTATTCCATTTGGGTGGAAGCAGTGGACCTGGAATGGCCGCTGGAAAAAGTAAGCATACGGCCATGGAGTAAACACTTTTAGTTTTCATGAAGATGAGTCGTGCAATGCCTAGCCATCCCGCTAGCAGGTAATAATGGATCGCCCAGCCGGAGCAGCCATTGACGCATCTTGAGAAAGTCATGCGATCGCCGGAGAGGACACTGACTGCCCGCCGCCAAAACCTCCGGCTCAACTGGATGGGCGTGCGCGTCAACGACGAATCGGGGAGCGAAGGCAACGATATCACCTTGGCGCAATTATTATCCCTGGAGGACGACCAGCGTTCGGCGGTGCTCGTGACCTATAACCTACTAAAGGTAATGCCGGATTCCCAGCCATGAGTTCAACCGCCTGATGCATGAGTTTGAAGATTATTTGCGCTTTAAGGTCACCAGAATGATTGATGACTGAGTCTTTTGTTTCTCCATAAAACTCGGTCAACATGGAGCCGTACATGATGCAATCCAAACGAGTCTATATCCTTGAGAACCAGACATTCGTTGTCTCGAAGAATGTGGATGGTTTTCCGGTGCAACGCATCTCTTTTTCATCACCGCAATCGAACGAGGAGATCAACGGTGTTTTGCAAGGCGAGGGAATACGTTCAGGAGAGTTTACGGGAAGATTTATTGCAACGAACCAAGTCGAGCTCTTTTTTCGGTGGCTTGAACGGTCGTCATCGCATTGTGTTACAGGAAAAATAGTCGGTATTCTTTGTGGGGATACATCGGGGGAAGTGCAGTTTTTTCTCAATTGGTATTGCCTGCACGGCAGGCAAGGTTATGGAGCAGCGAGTTATACTCAATTGCAATGATTATAACCATGCTGCTTATGCGCTTTTTCAAAGCGCCATTCACCTAATCGTCATGGGATATGCATGTCATGAAAACAGAACAAAAATATTACGTCGGCAATTACAACAAATTAACCATCCGCTGTCTTGCATGTAAAAAAGACCGTACTCTTACGGTTGCAGACCTCAAGCTCAAGCACCATGTCATCAAGGTGGCCTGCCCATGCTCACACTCCTTCGTTGTTAACCTGGAGTATAGGCAATCGTATCGCAAGCAATTGAATATTGTAGGCTCATACAGAAAACTCTATGAGCCGATTGAACAGGAAAAGCCGTGCACTGTAAGAAATATTTCTTTAGGCGGTTTGGGACTCACGATAACAAACGACACCACAATTCATGTCGATGATGAATTGATCGTTTCCTTTAAGCTCGGCACACAACAACATAAGTACGAAACTACTTTCCTGGTCCAACATATAGACTCCGGGAATAATATTGGCGGGATGTTCACCCGGTCAAAGATGATAAGAATGCAGAGACGGTCACTCTCTTCTTGCAGCAAAAGCAACAAAGATTGGTATTTCGCATTCCTTCCTGGCAATGGAAATCTCGGAATAAGGATTGATAACGATGAAAAGTGAAAAAGAAGAGAAAAAAGTAAGTGAAAACAGTGCAAAGGCCGGAGAAAAGCTGAAAACCAAGGAGTATGAGAAGGAGCTGGCCAAGTTGCACGTGGAGCTGGTCAAGCTCCAGGAATGGGTCAAGCTCAAGGGACTGAAGGTCTGCATCGTTTTAGAGGGACGCGATGGCGCCGGCAAGGGTGGAGTGATCAAGGCGATCACCGAGCGGGTGAGTCCGCGGGTCTTCCGCGTCGTGGCACTCCCCGCACCCACGGAGCGGGAACAATCCCAGATGTACCCCCAGCGCTATATTCCCCACCTTCCCGCTGCCGGCGAGGTGATCATTTTCGACCGCAGCTGGTACAACCGGGCAGGGGTTGAACGAGTCATGGGCTTCTGCACCGAGAAGGAGGTCAAACGTTTCATGCAGGTTACACCCCTTTTCGAGCAGTTGGCGGTGGAATCCGGCATCATTCTCCTCAAGTACTGGCTGGAAGTGAGCCCGGAAGAGCAAACCCGTCGGCTCGAAGGCCGCATCAACGACGGCCGGAAAATCTGGAAGCTCTCCCCCATGGACGTCAAGTCCTATAGCCGTTGGGACGACTACACCAAGGCCCGCGACGAAATGTTCGCAGCGACCGACACACCATGGGCACCTTGGTATGTGGCAAAATCCGACGACAAAAAGCGGGTGCGCCTGAACGTCATCACCCACCTGCTCAACAGGATACCCTATAAGGAAACGTCTCACGTAAAGGTAGAACTGCCGAAAAGACAAAAAGAAGGAAAATACAAGTCTCCCGACTACCCGTTCAAATACGTCCCAGAGGTCTATTGAATCAAGGGATGCACTGTTGCGGAAGAAGTGGAGACTCCAGCCGGAGTTGACATCTCCAATAAAGGCATCTGAAGAAATCGTCCATGAGAAAATGATTATGAAAAATAAGCTTATCTATCCGTCCCGCGCCGGCATCCGCTGTCTAGCCATCCCCCTTGCCTTAGCAGCCCTGCTCCTAGGCGCCTGCGACAAGAAAGTGGAGTCCGAACCGGTGGTTCGCGCAGTCCGCTCCATTGTTGTCGAGAAACGTGAAGTCGGAGACCCCATCGTCGTGACCGGCGAGCTTCGTGCCCGCGACGAGATCAATCTGGCCTTTCGACTTTCCGGCAAGTTGATCGAAAGAACTCTGGATGTCGGCGACAAGGTCAAGGCCGGACAGACGGTGGCGCGGCTCGATGACCAAATTGAACGAAACGCCCGCAACGCAGCCCAGGCCGATCTCGTCGCCGCGCAAGCCGCTGTCGAGCAATCGGAAGCGCACGAGAAGCGGTTGCAAGGTTTGCTCATGGAGAAGGCTGTTTCACGCAATGATTATGAACTCGCCTTGCGTCAACTGAAGACGGCAAGAGCGCAAGTGAACGCGGTGCAGGCCAAATTGAAATCCACTGAAGAGCAGTTAGGCTACACGGATCTCAAAGCCGAGGCCGCCGGCGTGATCACCAAAAAAGGGGCCGAACCCGGCGAGGTTGTTCAGGCAGGCAAGATGATTCTGACGATGGCGCGGCAAAGCGGCCGGGACGCCGTCTTCGGCATCCCCGCACAGGTCATCCGCGATGGCCTGTCGTTGCGTCAGGAAGTTGAGGTCTGGCTTGCGGACAATCATAGCATCAAGGCCACCGGGAAGATCCGCGAAATATCGCCGCAGGCCGATCCGATCACCAGAAACCATGAAGTCAAAGTCGAACTCATCGATCCGCCATCGGGAATGTTCCTGGGGGCGACGGTTGTCGGGCGCTTGCAATTGCAGACCGAGCCGCGGATCGAAATCCCTTCGCCGGCGCTGACGATGCTTGAGAGCAAACCCGCCGTCTGGGTGGTCGATGCCAAGGATATGCGCGTTCATCGGCGGGAGATCAAGGTCGCGCACTACACGCCGGATTCGGTCATCATCACGGACGGATTACAGACCGGTGAAAGGGTTGTGACTGCCGGCGTGCAGGAGCTTCATGAAAGTCAAACCGTGAAGCTGTTGGGAGATGCATTATGAAGGGCGTGAATTTAACCGAGTGGGCGATCCGGCACAAGGCGCTCATGATCTATTTCATGCTGATGAGCATGGTGGCCGGGGTCAGCGCCTATCTGCATCTCGGGCGCAACGAGGACCCGGAATTCACCATCAAGACGATGGTGGTCCAGACGCTTTGGCCGGGCGCAACCCAGGAAGAAACGATGCAGCAGGTGACCGACCGCATCGAGAAAAAGCTGCAGGACACGCCCAATCTCTATTATTTGAAAAGCTATACATTAGCCGGCCAGTCGACGATATTTGTCTATATACTCGAGTCCGCCCCTAAAAAGGACGTCCCGGAGATCAAGTATCAGGTGCGCAAGAAGGTCGGCGACATCAAGCATACGCTCCCGCAAGGGGTTGTGGGGCCGTTTTTCAATGACGAATTTGGCGACACCTACGGGATTATCTACGGCTTCACGGCGGATGGCTTCACGCACCGGGAATTGCGTGATTACGTGGAGAAGGCGCGTTCTCGCCTGCTGCAAGTCCAGGATGTCTCCAAAGCGGAGTTCCTGGGAACCCAGGACGAACGCATCTACATCGAGTTTTCGACGCACCGCCTGGCTGAACTCGGCATGGACCGCCTGGCGCTGGTCCAAGCGCTCGCAAGTCAGAACGCCGTCGTCCCCTCCGGCGTGATCCAGACCAAGAATGAAGCCATGTTGATGGATGTGTCCGGCCGGTTTGAGTCTGAACAAGACTTGCGGCAGGTCAATTTCGCCATCAATGGAAAGATGCTGCGCCTGAGCGACATTGCAACGATCACGCGCGGCTACGCCGACCCGCCGCAGCCGTTATTCCGTGTTAACGGCAAGGACGCCATCGGTCTGGCACTCTCGATGCGCACCGGCGGGGACATCCTCGCACTCGAAAAGAATCTGGACCTCGCGATCAAGGAAATCGAAGCTGACTTGCCGGTGGGCATCGATATTTCCCTGGTCTCGAATCAGCCGAAGGTGGTTGAAGAAGCGGTTGACGAATTCATGGAGGCGCTTTGGGAGGCCATCGCGATCGTTCTCGTCATCAGCTTTATGAATCTGGGCCTGCGGGCAGGCATGGTCGTGGCGACCTCGATCCCGTTGGTGTTGGCCATCGTCTTTCTGCTCATGCAAGCGTTCGGGGTTGACTTGCAGCGCATCTCACTGGGGGCGCTGATCATCGCCTTGGGGCTGCTCGTCGATGACGCGATGATTACCGTCGAGAGCATGGTCTCCAAGATGGAAGAGGGCTGGGACTCGGTCCGTGCGGCAATTTTCTCCTACGTTTCCACGGCCTATCCGAGGCTCACCGGCACTCTGGTGATCTCACTGGGCTTCGTGCCGGTCGGTTTCGCCAGAAGCTCTGCCGGCGAATACACCTTCACGCTCTTCGCGGTCGTAGTCATCGCCGTGCTCACCTCCTGGGTGGTCGCAGCGTTCTTTTCACCGCTCATCGGCACGATGCTCCTGAAACACCAGGGGAAGCACGAGGGAGGCGGACGTACTGTAACGCTGTACCGGCGCCTGCTGCTGTTCACGATGCGTCATGCCAAGCTGACACTGACGGTGACGGTCCTCATTTTCTGCGTGTCGCTGGGGCTGGCACCGTTTGTGCCGAGCCAGTTCTTTCCCTCGTCGGATCGGCCGGAGCTGGTGGTTGATCTAAGACTCAGACACGACGCTTCGATTTACGCAACAGATAAGGCCTCTCAAAAGCTGGATGAAATCCTCCGCGGCGACGCCGAAATCGAACACTGGAGCTCCTATGTCGGGCGCGGGGCAATCAGGTTTTATCTGCCGCTCGACGTGCAGCTGCAGAACGATTTCTTTGCGCAGACAATTATCGTCACTAAAAGCCTGAAGGCGCGCGAACGCGTCAAAAAACGCATTGACGATGCGCTCCAGCAGCAGTTCCCGGAGGCGGTCGGGCGCGCATTCCCCCTTGAGCTAGGCCCGCCTGTCGGCTGGCCGGTTCAATACCGGGTCAGTGGCGACAACCCGTATAAAGTCCGTGAAATCGCAGAGAAAGTGGCCCAGATTCTAGGGGCGAGCCATGATCTGCGCAGTGTGAATTACAACTGGATGGAACCGATTCGCAAGCTCAGGATTCGCGTTAACCAGGATGAAGCGAAGCTGTTGGGGCTCAGTTCGGCGGCCGTGGCCCAGGCGGTCAACACCGTCGTTTCGGGCATCCCTGCGACCCAGGTGCGCGATAACATCTATCTGATCGACGTGGTGATGCGGGCACAGGAACCCGAGCGCATGTCGCTGGAAACCATCCGTACGCTGAAAATCCCGCTGCCGAATGGCCGCTCCGTTCCGCTGACGGAGTTGGCCAGCGTCGATTACGAACAGGATCTGCCCCTGATCTGGCGTCGGGATCGGCAACCTACCCTGACGGTTCAGGCCGAAGTGAACGAAGGCGTGATGCCGGCGACCGCCGTGGAGGGCCTGAAGAAAGAACTCTCCGAGTTGAAGCGGCAACTGCCGGTTAATTACAAGATCGTCGAAGGCGGCAGCGTCGAGGAAAGCGCCAAGGGGCAGGCCTCCGTCCTGGCGGTGTTCCCGATCATGATCATCCTGATGCTGACGGTCCTCATGATCCAGATGCAGAAATTCAGCCATCTCTTCCTGGTGTGCAGTGTTGCCCCGCTGGGCGTCATTGGCGTCGTTTTGGCGTTGCTGGTCACGCAGAAGCCGATGGGGTTTGTCGCCCTGCTGGGTGTAGTCGCGCTGATTGGCATGATCATTCGCAACTCGGTCATCCTGGTGAATCAAATCCAAGTCGAACAGGAAGAAGGACGCCAGGATTGGGATGCCGTGGTCGAAGCCTCCGTGGTGCGCTTCCGCCCGATCATCCTGACCGCGCAGGCGATGATCTTGGGCATGGCGCCGATCGCGCCGACTGTCTTCTGGGGTCCCATGGCCTATGCCATCATGGGCGGACTGGCGGTGGCCACGGTGCTGACGCTGATTTCTCTGCCCTCGCTGTACATTACCTGGTTCAAGATACGCGAACAGAAGATACCCGCACAAGTTGGTGGTGCATTATGAAATACACACTGTACATTGCCGCTCTCCTCACCTTGGCGCTTTCCGGTTGCACTTGGCTGACGCCAGAGTATCAGCGCCCGGAATTGGATCTGCCTGAACCGACATCTTCACCCGAAAACCGGGGCAAGAGCACGCATGAGCGGTTGGTCGGCTGGTGGCAGGAATATCATGATCCTGTCCTACAACAACTCATCGACCGCGCCCTGGCGCAAAGCGATGATATCGCGCTCGCCGCGGCACGGCTGAAACAGGCCCGCTCCTTGTATGATTACAGCTATAGCAATCAATTCCCCTTGCTGTCGATTGCTGGAGTCGGTACGCGCACCAAAGTAGACTTCAAGGACAGCAATCTGTTGTCGGACAAGCCTATGAACCTGTCCTTCATTGGGGGTATGTTGTCCTACGAGGTTGACCTTTGGGGGAAACTGGCAAGTGCCAACCAAGCCGCCAAAGCGTCCTTCCTGGCGGCTGGCCACAACCAGGATGCGGTCCGACTTTCCGTCGCCTCTGCCACCGCGCAACTCTATTTCAATATCCTGGCGCTCAATGCCGATATCAAAATCACCAGGGACACGATTGTATCCCGTGAGGAATCCTACAAGCTGTATAAGGTGCAATATGAGCATGAGCTGGCAAACGGCCTGGTGCTGCGGCAGTCCAAGGCAGAACTGGACGCCACGCGAGCCCAGCTCCCCCCCTTGCTTGAACAGAAGGATAAAGCCGAGAGTTCCCTGGCCGTCCTGTTGGGGTATTCCCCGAGGGAAATCATGGCAACAGGTATTGCGCCGGGGAAGGAGCTTGACGCCATGCCGGTGCCGCCGCTTTCCCCCGCCGAACTTCCATCAAACCTGTTAGAGCGGCGGCCGGACATAGCGGCTGCCGAGCAGGCCTTGATCGCCAGTAATTTCAATATCGGTGTGGCCCGCGCGGCCTTTTTCCCGACCATCTCGCTCTCGAGCCTGTATGGCATCTCCAATATGGATATCCAAAATATATACAACGGCTCGATGGGGACCTGGCAACTCGGGTCATCGCTGGCCGGTCCGGTCATCGATTTCGGGCGGACGGCCAGCGGCGTGGAGTTGGCCAAGGCCAGAAATCAGGAACAACTGGCCGTGTATAAGAATTCCGTCCGCACGGCTTTCAAGGAGGTGAAGGACGCTTTGTCGGCGCAGATGCATTCCCGCGATGAGGAGCAGGCTCTGGCCGATGAGGAAAAAGAGGTCAAGGAGGCCTTGCGGCTGGCCAACCTTCGTTATGCGGCAGGATTATCCAGTTATATTGAAGTACTCGACGCGGAACGCAACCTGTATTCGGTGCTAATCGCGTTGGTTGCCGCAAAGCTCAAACGCCTGAATGCTTCAGCCAATCTGTATAAAGCGCTGGGCGGGGGGAAACAGGATGACCAAATGGATAAGGCGTTGTCCGGTGATCAGAAATTGAGCGGGATACGCCATGCCAACTGAAGGGACGAGCTGGCTTCAGGACGATGAAGAGGCGAGCAGGACTGATGCTCGCCTCCGCCAATCTGTGCGCCGCAGCATTTGGAAAATGCTCTTGTGGCGTATCCTGCCGGTTGTGGGGGTGTTCGTGCTCCTCGGCTTGGCGATTATCGAGGTGATCAAGCGATATCTCCCCAGCAGCGGCACAGTGCAGTTGCCCGCCTTCGTGTTGCTGGTCACCGTCGTGATTCTCTGTCCGTTGATCATCCTCTCCGCCAGGAAAGTGCTTGCCTTGGTGGTCAATCTTGAAATGGCGCACCTGGAACTGCTTGTCGTTTTGAGCAAAGCCATCGCCCAGCGCGATAATGCCACCGAGGAGCACAATCTCCGGGTTGCCATCATGGCCGTTCATCTGGCAATCGCTGTCGGATTAGACAGGCGCCTCATCCCGGGACTATTTATTGGCGCGTTGCTGCACGACGTGGGAAAAATAGGTATCTCCGACACCCTTCTACTTAAACCTGGAAAGCTCATGCCCGAGGAGCGGCAGGAAATGGAACGTCACGTCGTCCACGGCAACGCGATTCTCGCCGACGCGACCTTGCCCGGTGGAGCGAGGCGGGTGGTCCAATACCACCACGAGCGATTCGACGGTAACGGCTACCCCGAGGGAAGAAAAGGAGCCGAGATACCGCCAGAGGCACGGCTGTTCGCAATCGTCGATACCTTCGACGCCCTGACATCGAATCGCCCGTACCGGCAACCCCTAGCCTTGGAGGAAGCATTAGACACCATGGAATTTGAACGAGGCACGCACTTTGATCCGGATTATCTGGAGGCATTCAAGACGATCGCTCAAGCCCTGTACAACCGAGTCGTTCGTGTTGCGCCGGAGCACCTTATGAAACAGGCATTGGAGTTGGTCAAGAAGTACTACACCGATTCTTCCATGAAGAGCATCGTGCTACGGAAGCTTATCAAATAGTTTGTGCCATCACTGCCGCCAGCACACCGTGGTTTTGCAAGAGTTGTCCGCCGGCTCCTTGCCGGCATCAGCTTAACATGGGAATGCTAGAAGCAGAATCGGGCGACTGTGGAAATGGCGACCGCTTTCATGCTGTTGGCCATATCGCCATCCTCTGCGGCAATCAAGAAGAACGAACCGGCAGCTCAAACCATCGACCGGTCCACCTCGATGCCGTGCTTTTCGATACGGTAGATCAGGGTGGGCCGGGAGATGCCCAGAAGCTTGGCGGCGCGGGATTTGTTGGCGCCGCTCATCTCTAAGGCCTGGACAATCAACCCCTTGATCAACTCGTCGAGTTGGATGCCTTCGGGAGGCAGGCGCAGCCCAGATGTCGGCTGCGGTTGGCCCGCCGCATGGTAGGGAAAGGCCAGGAAGGCGAGATGGGCGGGCTCGATCTGTTCGTCGTCCTCCATCAAAATTACCCGCTCCACCGCATTTTTCAACTCCCGAATATTGCCCCGCCAGGGATACTGCACCAGCATCTTGCGCGCCTCGGGCGAGATACCGCGAAAGCTCTTGCCGAATTTCTCGTTGAATTTGCGCATGAACAGTTCGGTCAGCGGAATGATGTCGGCCTTGCGCTCCATCAACGACGGCACCACCACCTGGGCGACATTCAAACGATAAAAGAGATCCTGGCGAAACGTGCCTGCCTCGACCTGAGCGGCCAGGCTCTTGTTGGTGGCGGCGATCACTCGAACATCCACCTTTTTTTTACGGGTGCCGCCCACCGGGTAAAACTCCCGCTCTTCCAAAAAGCGCAGCAGATTCACCTGGGCGGCAGGATGGAGTTCGCTGACCTCGTCGAGCAGCAAGGTGCCGCTGTCGGCCATCTCGATCTTGCCCTTCTTCCCCTCCTGGAGACCTCCGGTGAAGGCGCCCTTCTCATAGCCGAACAGCTCGCTTTCCAGCAACTCCTTGCTGATGGCACCGCAGTTGATGCCGACAAAGGGTTTGTCGAACCGATTGCTGCGATGGTGGATCATCCGGGCCACCACCTCCTTGCCGACCCCGCTTTCCCCCTCGATCAGCACCGTGGTGTCATATCCCTTGGCTACCTTGTCGGCAAAGGCGAAGACGCTTTTGATGGCGTCGCTCTTACCGACGACCTGCTCCATGTCGAAGGTCTTGCGCGAGGCGCGCCGCAACTCCCGCACCTCTTTCTTCAGACGCAGATTCTCGAGGGCCTTTTCGATCACCAGCTCGAACATCTCGATTTCCAGCGGTTTGACCAGATAGTCGTAGGCCCCCATCTTCATCGAATTGACCACGGTTTTGACATCCTCGTAGGCGGTCATCATGATGATCGCCAACTCGCCGTCCAGAGTCTTGATGCGTTGCAGGGTTTCGAGGCCATCGATCCCAGGCAGGCGGATATCGAGGAGCACCAGATCGACCGCCTCTTTTTTGAGCAGTCGCAGGGCCTCCTCGCCGCTGCCGGCAATCAGCGGATCGTATTTTTCGGCCAGGATGGCGCGCAGGGAGTTTTGCAGTAGCCGGTCGTCGTCGACAATCAGAATCCGGTAGCGATACATCGCGCCTCCTCGGCCTGGTGAACGGGAAATTTCAAGGTAAATGTGGTGCCGCGACTGCTATCGCTGACCACATCCACCGTGGCATGATGCTGTTCGAGAATTTTATGGACAATGGACAGGCCTAATCCGGTGCCCTCGGGCTTGGTGGTGAAAAACGGGTTGAAAATGCGGGAGAGATCGTCGCGAGCAATGCCCTGGCCCTGGTCGGTCACCTGGAGCACCACCTGTTCGCACCGTTTCTTCGCCCCCTTGATCACCCGGCCGGCAATGTGGATCGTACCCCCTTCCGGCATGGCCTCCATACCGTTGAGCAGCAGATTGACGAACACCTGCTGAATCTGATGGGCGTCGAGGATCACCTCGGGCAGCGTGTCCGGCAATTCGCAGCGGACCTCGACCTTGTTTTCCTTGAGCTGCGAGTCCATCAGGGTGATCGAGCCCTGCACCACCCGGCGCAGGGAATCGCATTTCAGTGCCGGCAGCGAAGGTTTGGCAAAATCGAGCATCCCCTTGACCAGGGTTCTGATCCGATCGATGCCCTCCTGGGTGTCGGCGATCAGGCTTTTGGCCGTTTCGGAGACGGCGGCCTTTTTCGCCAGCAGTTGCACGTTGAAATTGATGCTGCTGAGCGGATTTCTAATCTCATGGGCAATACCTGCGGACAACTGCCCCAGCGAGGTCAGCCGGTCGATGCGCCGGATCAGCTCTTCGGTTTTTTTCTCCTCGGTGAGGTCGCGGATGATGATCATCGCCCCGATCAGGTCGCCCTGATGATTACGCAACAGGGAGGAGGTGATTCCTAAAACGCTTGCTCCGCCATCCTTGCGCTCCAGGCGGATCTCCTTGCTGTCGACCACGGCGCGCCGATCGATGGCCCATTCGACCACCTGGGCGATGTCGTCGGGAAAAATCGCGTCTGCCGGCATCCCCAGAACATGTCGTCTTTTGATCCGGAACAGCTCCTCGGTTTTTTTGTTGATCGAGGTGATTTCCTTTTTCAGGTCGATGGTCACCACGCTGTTGGGGGAACTTTCCAAGATGTTTTCCCGAAAGTTGCGTTCGGTCATCACCTGCCCGTACAGCTTGACATTGCGGAGCAGGCTGGCGGTATGTCCCGCGAAGATGAGGAGCAACTTAAGATCATCCTCGGAAAAAGCCGCCCGCTCTTGGCTGCCGACATACAACACGCCGATGGCTCGCCTGTCGTTGAGCAACGGAACGGCGAGTTGGGAGAGCATGCCTGGGACGACCTCTCGATGCCCGACGTGGCCGTGTCCTTCGCCGGCAAGGGCGGGGCTGCCGGTTTGCGCGACATGGCCGATGATCCCCGAGCCGGCCTTCCATCCGTGCCGCTCCCCTTTTGCGCCATCGAATCCCTTGGCCGAGGCGAGAGAGAGGTGTTTGCCGTCATCCTCGACCAGAAAAAGGGCGCTGCTGGTGGCCTTGGTTATTTTCAAGGCGCTTGCGGCGATCACGTGGAACAATTTTTCCAGGTGAAAGGTGGAGCTGGTCTTTTTGCTGATTTCCTGCAAGGTCAAAAGCTGCTTGATCTTCTTTTGATTTTGCTCCTGGAGCCTGGCGTTTTCGATGACGATGCTCGCCTGGTTGGCAAAGGTGGAAAAGGCGGCGATGTCCTTTCGGGTCATCGCCAGCCTGATATCGTCCTTATCCGCGGTGATCAGGCCGATGACATCCTTTTTGACCTTCAGGGGCACGGCAATGGTGGAAACCCGGCGCATGATCCGGCTGACCTTGAGATCGACCGGGGTCACCCTGGGGTCCTCTTCATAATCCCTGACAAAGATCGTCTTGCCCCACTTGGCCACCCTGGTTTCGACGCAGTCGTGCAATTCCATCCGGTAGGGAAAGCGGCGGGCCCGTTCCGAATCGTGGGGGCTGAAGCCGTGAATGTACCGGCATTCGAGGAGATTGCGGTCGCGGTCGGCGAGAAAGATCGCCAGCCGGGTAAAGCCGAACACCTGGGAGGTTTCCTTGACGATCGAGGTCAGGATTCTGTCCAGGGAAATCGGTTTGGTCAACAGGCTGGAGATCTTGTGGATCGAGGACAGCAGCTTGTCCTTGGTTTTCAAATCGTCGACGCAGCCGGCAACGTTCCGGCGAACCTGGTGTTGAGCCATGGAGACATCTCTTGGGCGATACATTTTCTGCGTGCATGGATGCGCGGGAACCCGAACCTGTTTCCTTTCCCAGGTCGACGCCGAACACGCAAGAAAAAAATGCGGCATCGCCGCTATCGTCAACAGATAAGCACCTCTCCTAATGATACTAACTCCTACATACATCTCCTGATTAAAGCGAAAAAACATATTCTTAAAAAACGAAAAATCTCCTTTTTAATAAGACTTCCTATTTGGTATTGACACACATCATCTCATCCGTTAGGGTATGGATCACACCGATTGCCCCTATCGACATGAAGGTGTACCCTTGTTTCGCCACCTGGGCCATGGAGAATTCCGATGCCCGACAACCCGTACAGGCCGACCATCACGCAGGCACTCCTCAACCCACAACCCCCCATGTGAGCTTTGCAGCCCCCAACTTTCAAGGAGAACGATGATGAGCGACAACAGCAAGTGCCCCGTAACAGGAAAAACCGGTAAAACCACCGCCAGCAGAGGCCCCTCGAACCGCGATTGGTGGCCCAACCAACTCAACCTGAACATCCTTCACCAGCATGCCCCGGCCTCCAACCCCATGGGCCCCGATTTCGACTATGCCGAGGAATTTAAAAAACTCGACCTGGCAGCCTTGAAGCAAGATTTGTATGCCCTGATGACCGATTCCCAGGAGTGGTGGCCGGCCGACTGGGGTCACTACGGTGGCCTGTTCATCCGCATGGCCTGGCACAGCGCCGGTACTTACCGCACTTCCGACGGTCGCGGCGGCGGCGGCACTGGGAATCAGCGTTTTGCACCGATCAACAGCTGGCCCGACAACGTCAATCTCGACAAAGCGAGGAGGTTGCTCTGGCCGATCAAGAAAAAATACGGCAATAAGATCTCCTGGGCCGATTTGTTCATCCTCACCGGCAACTGCGCCTTGGAATCGATGGGGTTCAAGACCTTCGGCTTCGGTGGCGGTCGCGTCGATATCTGGCAGCCGGAAGAGGACACCTACTGGGGTTCCGAGAAAGAATGGCTGGCGACCAGCGATAAGCCGGACAGCCGCTATTCCGGCGAGCGCGACCTGGAAAACCCGCTGGCCGCGGTGCAGATGGGGCTGATCTACGTCAATCCCGAAGGCCCGGACGGCAATCCCGACCCGGTGGCCGCGGGCCGCGATGTACGGGAGACTTTCGCCCGCATGGGCATGAACGACGAGGAGACCGTGGCGCTGGTTGCCGGCGGCCACACCTTCGGTAAGTGCCATGGCGCGGGCGACCCCAAGCTGATCGGCCCGGAGCCCGAGGCCGCACCAATGGAAGAAATGGGACTCGGCTGGAAAAACGCCTTTGGCACCGGCAAGGGTGGAGACACGACCTCCAGTGGCATCGAAGGTGCCTGGAAACCCAATCCCACCAAATGGGACATGGGCTATTTCGACGTGTTGTTCGGTTACGAGTGGGAATTGGTCAAGAGTCCGGCCGGCGCCCAGCAATGGCTGGCCAAGAATGTCAAAGATGAGGACATGATTCCTGGGGCCCATGACCCGGCAATTAAGTACCGCCCCATGATGACCACCGCCGACCTGTCGCTGCGGTTCGATCCGATCTATGAACCCATCGCCCGCCGCTTTCACCAGGATCCGGAGGCCTTCGCCGACGCCTTTGCCCGCGCCTGGTTCAAGCTGGTCCATCGCGACATGGGCCCCAAAGCCCGCTACCTCGGCCCGGAAGTGCCGGCCGAGGACCTGATCTGGCAGGATCCGATTCCGAGGGTGGATCATCCCCTGATCGACGCAAAGGACATCGCCGAACTCAAGGCCAAGATCCTGGCCACGGGTCTGTCGGTAGCGGAATTGGTATCGACCGCCTGGGCTTCGGCCTCGACTTTTCGCGGTTCCGACAAGCGCGGCGGCGCCAACGGGGCGCGTATTCGTCTGGCCCCCCAGAAAGATTGGGAAGTCAACCAGCCGGCGCAACTGACCAAGGTGTTGGATGCGCTCACAGCCATCCAACAGGCTTTCAACTCCGCCCAAACCGGCGGCAAGAAGGTCTCGATGGCAGATCTTATCGTGCTGGCCGGCTGTGCTGCCGTTGAATCTGCGGCCAAGGCTGCCGGATTTACCGTGGAGGTTCCATTTTCGCCAGGGCGGACCGACGCCACCCAGGAGCAGACCGATGTCCATTCCTTTGCCGTGTTGGAGCCCGAGGCCGACGGTTTCCGCAATTACCGGAAGAAGGCCTATACCGTTTCCGCCGAGGAAATGCTGGTGGACAAGGCCCAGCTTCTCACCCTGAGCGGACCGGAAATGACCGTGCTCGTCGGTGGTCTTCGGGTGTTGGGCGCCAATTTCGGTGGATCGAGACATGGCGTGTTCACCAAACGACCGGGATTACTCACCAACGACTTCTTCGTCAACTTGGTCGACATGGCCACCGAGTGGCAACCCACCTCGGAGGCCAGGGACACCTTCGAAGGTCGCGACCGCAAGACGGGCGAGCCCAGGTGGACAGGAACCCGGGTGGACCTGATTTTCGGCTCCAACTCGCAACTGCGCGCCCTGGCCGAGGTCTATGCCCAGGACGACGCCAAAGAGAAGTTCGTGCGCGACTTCGTGGCAGCCTGGAACAAGGTGATGAATCTGGATCGGTTCGACCTCCATTGAATCCCCGACTTTGTATTGAAACGGGCGGCCCGAGAATATCGGACCGCCCGTTTGGTTGTTATCGACTCGATTTATAAAAAGTGTTATAGAACCGACAGTTATCCTTACCTTTTACCCTTCAACGACATCGAGGTAAACCTATGCACGAGAACAGTATCAAACTGCTCAACCAGGCGGTGAGCGAAGAAATCGCCGCCCTCCACCAGTACATGTACTTCCATTTTCATTGCGACGATCAGGGCTACGATCTCCTGGCCGGCCTGTTCAAGCGGACCGCCATCGAGGAGATGCTCCATGTCGAACGGTTGGCCGAGCGCATCCTCTTCCTCGGCGGCGACGTCAACATGGTCAGCGCCGGTCCGGTTTCGCCGGTGCAGGACGTCAACGAGATGCTGGTCATGGCGCGGCAGATGGAACTGGACAGTGCCGATCATTACAACCGCTGGGCCAACGAATGCGGCGCCGGCGCCGACAGCGTCTCCAAAAAAATCTTCGAGGACCTGGTGGTCGACGAGGAGCGTCATTACGATCAATACGATGTCGAATTGAACAATATGAAGAAGTTCGGCGCCAACTACCTGGCCCTGCAATCCATCGAGCGCAGCAAAACCCGCGCCCAGATGCCGCCGCCTGCCGGCGAGTGATCCCTCTGCCGCGTTGAAATCATTTTCCCGACCATGCCGGTGAACGATAAAGGGCATGTGCACGAAAGACCCGTCCTCCGCCTTGCGGAGTGGCGGGTTTGTCGTTTTGCACCCAATCGACTCCAGCGAACAGCCATCCGCCCGATCTCCGTCTATTGCACTTTGCCGTGAACGATCGACCGTTGTATCCGTTTTTTGCCGATGCAGTGCTCTTCCTCCATGTCGCCATCGCCCTGTTTGTCGTTGGCGGGCTGATTGTCGTCCTCATCGGTAATCGGCACGGTTGGCGCTGGGTTAACGGCCTATGGTTTAGGCTCGCGCATCTGGCGGCCATCGCAATCATCGCCGCCCAAGCCTGGCTCGGTGTCGCCTGCCCCCTCACCGTGCTCGAAACATGGCTGCGCATGAAAGCCGGAGCCCCCTCCTACAGCGGCAGCTTCATCGGCCATTGGCTCGAGCGCCTGCTCTATTACGACGGACCGGCCTGGGTATTCACCCTCATTTACACCCTGTTCGGGCTGGCCGTTGCGGCCATCTGGTGGTATTATCCCCCACGACGCCGACGGCGCTGATGGGCACCGTGGATGGCTTTTCGCCATGGCCATCCGGTCGCCCTGATTCATCTGGGACTTACCCTTGCCGCCCGGACATATCGCGACGGAAACCACTCTCGTTTTTAAGGAGGACACCATGACCACACTGTTTCGATCGGTCGCACTGGCTGTTTTTTTTCTCATCCTGCCCTGCGGATGCAACAGCAGTGAGAAAGAATCATCCGGAGTTGTCGGAACTCCGATCCTCGAACCGGCGATGCTCCTTTCCAAAGATGAAGCCAAAGCGTTGATTGGTGTCGCCTTTGACGAGTGCACCGTCACCGAGCAGCCGGTTGTCGGCTTGAAACTGTGCGTGTACGACAAGAACGACGCTTTCCTGCAAGTGGGATTGACCCAGGGCAAAAGGGCCAACAACACGCCGGAATCGATCTATGCCTCGATCAAGGAAGCCTTCAAGGACGCTCCACGTATCGACGGTCTTGGCGACGATAATTTTCTTGCACCTCCGGGTTTGCACATCATGCAGGACGGTTACTATATCACCGTCTCCCTGGGTCTCCTGAACAAAGACAGGGAACGGCTGCGTGCCGTCGCCGCCAAGGTGCTGGAGAATCTGAAAAGGTATACGCACACATCATGACCGATTTCCTCCCGTGGAAATTCGAGCATTCCCGGCAATGGCGCGATCCTCGGCCCGTGCGGCCTGTTCTTCGATCCGATGAACGCATGAATGCGGCTCAACCCAGGGCCTGCACCCGTTGGTGCCGGTCCCTTCTTTTCCGCATCTCCTGCGCCTTGCCCGCTTCCTGGCGGGCGATCATCCTATTGCCCGCAGCTTTCACCCCTATTGCCTGCTCTCCTCGATGGCGCGTCCGGCTGAACCGCCTCGTCCAATGATCTCTCACCCCATGGCGCTTCCATGAACATCTCTTCGCTCCTCGCTCCCTTCGCCCTGCTGCTCCGTGGTTTGCGCGCTCTTTTTGTCGCCGTTTTCGGCCACATCGGCTGGCAGCCGCCCCACTGGCTTACCTGGCTGGGTTGCACCATCGTCCGCTCGAGCTCCTGGACCGCAAAAAAGCCTGTGATGGCCCTCCTTCTCCTTGTCGCCCTCCTCGCCTCCGCCGGTGGCGGTTGGTACGGCTGGCAATGGTACACACACCGTCCCCAACCGCACACGGTGACCTACCGGATCGAGCCGCCCGCGCTCACCGACTACGAAAAATCGCCGGCAGTGGTCGCGCCGCTGCGCATCCGCTTTGCCGAATCCGTGGCGCCGCTTGCCCTGGCGGGCAAGCCGGTTGTTGCCGGTCTGCGATTGGAACCCGCTCAACCCGGCTCCTGGCGCTGGTTGGACGACCGCACCCTGGAGTTCAAACCCGAAGGCGATTGGCCGGTGGGAGGCACCTTTACCGTGGCCTTTGCCAAACAGGATTTTTTTGCACCCGGCGTGCTGCTGCGGGACTACCAAGCAACCTTTGCCAGCGCGGCTTTCACCTCCGCCGTTGCCGGCAGCGAACTCTATCAGGATCCGGTGAACAGCCGACTCAAGAAGATGGTGGCCACCGTCGATTTTTCCCATCCGGTGGACGAGCCCAGCCTGAAACAGGCTATTGCCCTCAAGCTGGGCGAAGGGCTCGCCTTCCGGGATTCCGGCAAGGAACCCTGGATGTTGACCGTGGACAAGAACGGCCTCCATGCCCACATCCACAGCGCGCCGCTGGCCGTGCCCCTGGAGGCAACCCCCATCACCCTGACCCTGGATAAGGGGATCGGCGCGGCCCGGGGCGGCAATCGCACAGAGCAGCCCATCGAACGAAAGGTGATGGTCCCCGGCCGCTACCAGTTGACCTTCAGCAACCTGGAAACACGCTATGTCGTCAATCAGCAGGGCGAGCCGCAACAGGTGGTGATGTTCGACAGCTCCTTTCCGGTGAGCGACGAGAACATCGCCAAGCATGTCCGCGCCTGGTTGTTGCCGGAAAAGGAGGATGGTTGGAATCTCAGCCGGTTGAACGAAACCGATCTGAAAAAGGCCCAGGTCCTGAAGCTCATCCAGATTCCTAGCGCCGAGCCGCTCAATAGCCACCACAGCTTCACTTTTCGCGCCCCGATCAAGCGGCAGATCGTCGTCAAGATCGACGAACAGGTCGAGGCGGTTGGCGGTTATTTGTCCAAAAAGGCGGAAACCAAACTCCTGCAAACCGGCGAATACCCTAAGGTGCTCAAACTGCTGGGCGACGGCGCCCTGCTGAGCCTCAACGGCGAGAAACGCATCGGCTACATGGTGCAGGGACTGCCGGGGGTGAAGGTGGAGATCGCCCGCCTGCTTCCCGGCCAACTGCATCAGCTCATCGATCAGAATTACAACCAGTTCGCTGACCCATCAGTCTACGGAACCTCCTTCGACCGGTTGGTCGAACGGATGGAGTACACCCGTGAGTTGCCCAATCTCGACCCGGCCAAGCCCTTCTACGATTCCGTCGATCTCCACACCTATCTCGACGCCGAGGGTGGCCGCCGGGGCGTCTTCGTCCTTCGCCTGACGCCCTTCGACCCCAAGAATCCCAAACGCGAGTACAGCGACTACCCGTCGGGTTCGGAAAGCGGTGACCGTCGCTTCATCGTGGTCACCGATCTCGGCCTGATCGGTAAGCGCACCCTCGACGGCAGCCAGGAGGTCTTTGTGCAATCGATCGCCACCGGAGCGCCGGTCGCCGGGGCAAAGGTCGAGGTGGTCGGTCGCAACGGCCTGCCACTGGCCGAGGCCCTCACCGATGCCCAGGGGCACGCCCGATTTCCGCAGATGAACGAGCTGCGGCGCGAAAAAACGCCGATCATGCTGGTGGCCAGCATGAACAACGACCTCTCTTTTCTTCCCTTGGGGCGGGGCGAGCATCGGCTCGATTTTACCCGGTTCGATATCGGCGGCGCAGCCAACGAGAGCGGACCTGACCAGATCGCCGCCCACCTGTTCACCGATCGCGGGCTCTACCGACCGGGAGAAACCGCCCATATCGGCTATATCCTCCGCGCCGCCGATTGGACCACGCGCATCGAGGGCATGCCGATCGAACTGGAGATCACCGACCCGCGCGGCATGGTGACCTGGAACCAACGCCGCTCCTGTCCGGCCAGCGGTTTCGACGCGATCGATTTCAAGAGCGGAGACACCGCGGCAACCGGGGAATATACGGCCTCGGTGTATCTCGTGAAGAACAACCGCCGCACCACCTTCGTCGACAGTGTATCTTTCAAGGTGCGCGAATTCGAACCGGACCGGATGAAGGTCGATCTCGGCCTGGCTGCGGCGCCGGTGATCGGCTGGGTGCAGCCGGATCAGGTGAAACCGCTGGTCAAGGCCCGCCATCTCTTCGGCGCCGACGCCTCGGATCGGCGGGTAACGGCCCGGATGCAGCTCAACCCTGCCCTGCCCGCTTTCAATCAGTTCCCGCAGCTGCGTTTTCATGTCGACGACGTGCTCAAGGAGGGTGTCGACGAGGAATTGGCTGAGGCGACCACCTCGGCCACCGGCGAGGCCGTCCTGCAACCCAACCTGGAACGCTTTGCCCAGGCCACCTACCGTCTGCGCGTGACTACGCGGGTGTACGAGGCCGAAGGCGGCCGCAACGTCGCCGCCGAGCAGGAGGTTTTGGTGTCGGCGGCGCCCTATTTGATCGGCGTGGGCAGCGGCGATGCGCTCGACTACGTCGCCAAGGGTGCGGTCCGCAAAAGCCGCTGGCTGGCAGTTGGCCCCGATCTGCAACCCCTGGCCGTGGAAGGGCTCAAACTGGTCCTGATTGAATACCGTCATGTCTCGGTGCTGGTCAAGCAGTCGAACGGCGTCTACAAGTACGAATCGCGGCGCAAGGACATCGAGCGCGACACCAAACCGCTTGCCCTGGCCAGGGAAGGGGCGGAGATCGCGCTGCCCACCGGAGAGCCGGGCGATTTTGCCTATGAGGTTCGTGACGAAAAGGGCACGGTGCTCAACCGGATCGCCTGGAGCGTAGCCGGAGCCGCCAACCTGAGCCGCACGCTGGAGCGCAACGCCCTCTTGCAGATCAAACTCGACAAACCCAGTTACGCGCCGGGCGAGACCATCAAGATCAGCCTGCGCGCCCCCTACACCGGCTCCGGCCTGATCACCATCGAGCGCGACCGGGTCTATGCCCACGCCTGGTTCAAGACCGACACCACCAGCAGCGTCCAGACTATCACCGTGCCCAAGGAGTTGGAAGGCAACGGCTATGTCAACGTCCAGTTCGTCCGCGACCTCAATTCGCCGGAGATATTCATGAGTCCTCTCTCCTCCGGGGTGGCGCCGTTCAGCGTTGCCCTGGATGCGCGCAAGTTGCCGCTTGTCCTAAAAACCTCGGAAGTGATAGAACCCGGCCAGGAACTGAAGATGGAGTTCAAGCCGGGTGCGCCGGCCAAGGCGGTGGTCTTTGCCGTGGACGAAGGGATTCTCCAGGTGGCGCGCTACAAAACCCCGGACCCGTTGGGACATTTCTTCCAAAAACGGTCGCTCGCGGTAGAGACCTCGCAGATCCTCAGCCTGATCCTGCCCGAATTCAGCCGTCTCCTCGCTGCGGCGGCCCCCGGTGGCGATGGCGAAGACGAGATCGGCGCCCACCTCAACCCCTTCAAACGTAAACGCAAGGGACCGGTGGCCTTCTGGTCGGGGATTGTCGATGTGCCGGCCACCGGGAAGACCTTCACTTATACCGTGCCCGACAGTTTCAACGGCAGGTTGCGAATTATGGCCGTTGCGGTGACACCGGAGCGGATCGGCGTTGCCGAAGGCGCCACCGAGGTGCGCGGTCCCTGGGTTCTGACCCCCAACATCCCGGCCTTTGTCGCGCCGGGCGACGAGTTCGCGGTCAGCGTCGGCGCATTCAGCAACCTGAAGGCGGCCAGCACCGTCACCCTGCGTCTAGAAACCGGCAGCGGTTTCACCTTCTTGGGCGAGCCCAGCCAGCGCATGGAGATCGCACCGAATCGCGAGGGAGTGGCTATCTTCCGGTTACGGGCCAGCGACATGCTCGGTTCGCAGGATCTCATCTTTCGTGCCGAGAGCAAGGACGGAACTGCCCGCATCGGCGAAAGTGTGTCGATCCGGCCGGCGACCCCCTACCGGGTCGGGCTGCGGGCCGGCCTGTTCAAGGAGCAAGCCTTCAGCCTAGCGCGCGAGCGGGATCTCCATGACGAACACCGCAAAGTCGAGTTGGGCTTCGATCATTCCCCGCTGGTATGGACGCAAGGGCTGACCACCTATTTGGACCACTACCCCTATGCCTGCACGGAACAACTGCTCTCCAAGGCCATGCCTGCCCTGATCGGTGCGCGGCCGGAGGAAATCGCGCGAAACGATTTCGCCCCTCTGCAAACCGCCTTCGCCATGCTTCGGCAGCGGCAAAACGAGGCAGGCGGTTTCGGCCAATGGGCGAGCAATCTCGTGGTGGCGCCGGAGATCTCGGTCTATGCCGCCGATTTCCTGATCGAGGCCAAGGACCGCGGCGCAGCGGTGCCCGGTGACCTGATCCGCCAAGGCCGGGCCTATCTGGAACAACTTGCCAACGGTCCGGCCGAGGGCTTGGCCGAGTTGCGGCTCAAGGCTCGCGCCGTCTACCTGCTCACCCGGCAGGGCGTGGTGACCAGTGCGCCGCTGGCGGCCACCATCGAACAGTTGGAGAAGCACCACCGTGAGTTGTGGCGTACCGATCTTGCCGCCGCCTATCTGGCGGCCAGCCAAGCCCTCCTGAAGCAGCGGCGCGAGGCGGACCGGTTGATGGCCGGGGTAGGCTGGCAAACCACGGCGCCGGGTCAATCGCCCCCGAGCGATGAGTGGATCGGCCCCTATGACGACGACCTGAGCCACGATGCCGAACTGCTCGCCCTGACGGCGCGGCACTTCCCCGATCTCCTGGCCAAATTGCCGGATGCGCTCTTGCCGGCGCTCGGTGAGCGGTTGACCAAGGATCGCTACCACTCGCTCTCGGCAGCCTTGCTGATCCGGGCCTTCGACCTTTTGGGCCGCAGCCTGCCCGCCAAGAGCGGAAATTTGTCCGCCGAGGTCGAACTGGCCAGTGGCATCGCCCAACCGCTGACTTTGGCAGGCAAGCCGTTGCGCACCGCCGTGCCGACAGGATGGAACAAGGTGTTCCTTCGCACGGAACACGAGGGATTGCCCTCCTTTTATCAGATGACCGAAGCCGGTTTCGACCGGCAGCCGCCTGCCGATCCCTTGCAGCAGGGCATCGAAATCGTCCGCGAATATCTGGATGCCGAAGGCAAGCCCCTTGCGACGGTCACGGTGGGGTCGGAGTTCACCGTGCGATTGCGGCTGCGGGCCACCGAGCGCGAAACGCTCAGCGAGGTGGCGGTCGTCGATCTTCTGCCCGGCGGGGTGGAACCGGTGATCGAGATCCCGGAGGAACCCACGGAAGAGACGATCGAGGCCGACACAAGCGAAGAGGAGCAAACCGAGGATATGGCGGCTGCAACCGATACAGAATCGGCGGCAGCGACATCGATGGGCTGGGAACCGGCCTTTGTCGATACCCGCGACGACCGGGTGGTGCTCTATGCCCGGCTCTCGCGCGATGTCGCCACCTACGAATACAAGGTGCGGGCAACCAATGCGGGCGTTTATCGCATCCCGCCTCCGTACGCCGAGGGCATGTACGAGCGCGGCCTGCAAGGACGCGGCGAAGGCGGCACCTTGACCATCGTCGAGCCGTGAACGCCCGGCCCGGCCGCAGCAACATCGGGGTCGCAGGCCGTTGGTCGGGAACACGGGTTTGGCGCCGTGCCGCGGCGGCAACCCTCCTCGTGTGCGGCATCCTCGTCGGGTTGCGTCTGTTACCGGCGGCACCGCTCGGCGCGAACATCCCCCTCTCGCGACTGGTGCTGGCCGCCGACGGCTCCGTGCTCCGCCTGACCCTCGCCGGCGACGGGCAGTACCGGCTGTGGACGCCACTGGAGGAGATCGCCGCGAGCACCACGGCGGCCATCCTCCTCAAGGAGGATCGATTTTTTTATTGGCATCCGGGCATCAACCCCCTGGCCCTGCTTCGCGCCGCCTGGTCGACCTACGGCCGGGGCGAGCGGCTGGGCGGCTCCACCCTGACCATGCAACTGGCCCGACGGCTCTTTCGCCTCAACACCCGCACCCTTCCCGGCAAGATCCGCCAGATCGGGCTGGCGCTTTGGCTGGAGGCGCGGTACGGCAAGCGGGAGCTGCTGGAGGCCTACTGCAACTTTGCCCCCATGGGCGGCAATATCGAGGGAGTGGGGGCGGCAGCCCGGATCTATTTCGGCAAGACGGCCGGCAGCCTGAGCCTGGCGGAGAGTCTGGCCCTGGCGGTGATGCCGCAGAACCCGGCCAAGCGCGGCCATTTCGATACCGAGCAACAGCAGGCCCGTCGCAGGTTGGCCGCAGCTTGGCACGAGTATTACCCGCACGAACCCAAGTCCACCCTCCTGCTCGACCAGGATATCTCCCGCCACGCCCGTCCGCCCTTTGCCGCCCCGCATCTCACCGATCATTTGCTACACCGCTTCTCCGGCGAACCGGCGATCGCCACCACCCTCGACCCGCGCCTGCAAGGGTTGATCGAACGACTACTCCGCCAGTACGTCAACGAGCACCGCAGTCGAGGTTTGGTCAACGGGGCGGTGCTCCTGGTCGACCGCCGCGACATGAGCGTCAAGGCCCTGGCCGGTTCGGCCGATTATTTCGACATCGCCATCCAGGGTCAGGTCAACGGCGTCATGGCCAAGCGCTCACCCGGTTCCACCCTCAAACCATTTCTCTATGGCCTAGCGCTCGACCAGGGCGTGATCCATCCCCTGTCGATCCTCAACGATGCCCCCACCGCCTTCGGCCCCTTTCAGCCGGAGAATTTCGACGGCCGATTCGCCGGCCCGATCCCGGCCCGCGAGGCCCTGATCCGCAGCCGCAACGTCCCGGCGGTCTGGCTGGCCAATCGACTCCAGCAGCCGACGCTCTACGATCTGCTCCGTAGCGCCGGCATCGGCCGCCTGCGCCCGGAGTCGCATTACGGCTTGGCCCTGGTGCTCGGCGGTGGCGAGTTGACCATGGAGGAGCTGGCGGGACTCTACGCCATGCTGGCCAACGACGGTCAGCTCCGACCGCTGCGCTATCGCCGCCAGGACCCCCAACCCGTGGGTATCCGCCTGCTCTCGCCCCAGGCGGCTTTCATGGTGCGCGACATGCTCGCCGCCAATCCGCGTCCGGATTACCGGCAGCGATCGCCGCATGCCTGGCCGGTGGCCTGGAAGACCGGTACCTCGTGGGGATTTCGCGACGCCTGGACCATCGGTTTGGCCGGGGAATATGTCCTCGCCGTTTGGATCGGCAACTTCGACGGTCGGTCCAACCCGGCCCTGGTCGGGGTCAAGGCCGCGACCCCCCTCTTTTTCCGCCTGGTCGACGCGTTGGCTCTAACCATGACCGACGAAACCCCACAAGCCAACCAACCGCCACCGGGGCTTGTCCGAGTAGAGGTCTGTGCCGCCTCCGGCGATCTGCCCAACCGCTGGTGTCCGCAAACCGCTTCCACCTGGTTCGTCCCCGGCAAATCGCCGATCCGCGTCTCCACCTTGCATCGTCCGGTGACGCTGGACACCCGTACCGGTCTGGCCGCCTGTCCGCCCTACGATCCGGCGACGACCCGCGTCGAGGTTTTTGAATTTTGGCCCTCGGATATCCAGCGGCTGTTCCGCGAGGCCGGGTTGCCCCGCCGTCTGCCGCCGCAACCTGGGTCCAACTGCCCGCAGCCCACAATGGCAACGATTTCCGAAGATCCGCCCCAACTGCGCTCGCCGCTCGCCGGCGTGGTCTATACCCTGCGCCTCTCCCAGCCCGAAGCGACCATCGCACTCCAAGCCTCCCTCGGCCCCGGCGCCGGACGACTGTACTGGTTTGCCGATCGCAACTACCTGGGCAGCAGCGCCGACGATGCCGCGCTCCCCTGGCGGCCACCCCGTTCCGGCCATTACGAACTCAGCGTGGTCGACGATCAGGGCCGCAGCACCGGCCGCGCCTTGGAGGTGGAATACCTGCCCTAATATCTGAGATGCTTGGCTTGACAGCGATGGTTCGGGTGGTACGATGGTTTCGTTCGCTCGATCTCTCCCCCAATTCTCTTTGTCTGCCATGAACGATTCACAGACCTCCTCGCCTCGACCTTCCGTGCCGCTCCTGTTCGGTCGTTTTCTCCGCCTGGGGCTGACCGCCTTCGGTGGCCCGGCCATGGTTGCCTATATCCGCGAGATGGCGGTACAAAAAGAACACTGGCTCAAGCAGGACAACTTCAAGCAGGGGGTGGCGATCTGTCAGACCATACCCGGCGCCACGGCGATGCAGGTGGCGGCGTATGTGGGGCTGCGCGCAAACGGGCCCTGGGGGGCAATAGCGGCCTATGCGGGCTTTGGCCTGCCGGCCTTTGCCCTGATGGTGGCCTTGTCCGCCCTCTATATGCGCCACCACGATCTGGCGGCGGTGATATCGATTTTCGCGGGTCTCAAGGTGATCGTGGTGGCGATGGTGGCCCATGCAACCATGCGGTTCGGACGCTCTGCCCTGCGGGATGGGCGGGATCTGGCGCTCGGCTTGGCGGTGGCCGGGTTGCTCTTTGCCGGCGGCAATCCGCTCATGGCTATCCTCGCGGCCGGCCTCCTGGGAATGGTATTGTTCGCGTACAGCATCCAGGCAAATCCCCCACAGGTACAGCCGCAATCGCCGCTCGCCCTGCGCGCCCTTGCCCCGGCCCTGCTGCTCGGCTTGGCCCTGGGCCTGGGAATTCTTGCCTGCTTTCTTTGGGACCAGCGGCTTTTTGAGTTGGCGATCATGATGGCCAGGGTCGACCTGTTTGCCTTTGGCGGCGGTTACGGCTCGGTGCCGCTGATGTTCAACGAGGTGGTGACGGTCAAACAGTGGATGGCCAGCCAGACCTTCATGGACGGCATCGCGCTCGGCCAGGTGACACCGGGGCCGATCGTCATCACCGCCACCTTTGTCGGCTTTCTCCAGGGCGGTTTGGCAGGCGCCCTGGTCGCCACCCTCGCCATCTTCGCCCCTTCACTGATCATCCTCACCGCGGTGGTGCCCACCTTCGATCGCTTTCGCCACAACATCCTGTTTCAGCGCGCCATGCACGGCATCCTGGTCTCGTTCGCCGGCCTGCTGCTTTCGGTAACCCTGCGGTTTGCCCTCGCCATCCCCTGGGAACCCTACCGGATAGCCCTGGTTGCCCTGGCTTTTCTCGCGCTTTGGCGCAAAGTCGATATCCTTTGGGTGGTGTTGGCCGGCACGGCCATTTCCTCCCTTCTCCTGTAGGGACGGACCGTTGCCGTCTCAGTGCGCGTATACCCCGTTGCGGAAAAAACGCCGGGCGAGGACGGGCAACGACAGCGCAAGCAACAACCCGGTGGCCGTCAGCATCATCCAGTGCGGCACGGCTTCGGTCACCTCGCCGATGGTGGCTGCCGCGGAGACTCCCAGGGCGACGTAGAGGCCGTCGAGCGCCAGGCCGCACAGGACGCTCACCACCGAAATCGTGGCCAGATACACGGCGACCCCGCCTTTCCCCAAAATCTTCACCAACACGGCCAACGCGGCGACATTGGTGGCCGGACCGGCAAGCAAAAAGACGAGCGCCGTTCCGGGACTGACGCCCTTGAGGATCAGGGCTGCGGCAATGGGGGTCGAGGCGGTGGCGCAGATGTACATCGGGATGCCGGCCGCGAGCATCAACAGCATGGAACCCATACCGCCGCCGAGATACCGGGTGATCAGATTGTCCGGCACAAAGACGGTGATGCAGGCGGCGATGGCGATGCCGACGAAAAACCATCCCGCGAGATCGCCCCAGATGTCGGTGGCCGCATAGCGGAGTCCCTGCGTCAGCTTGCGCCACAATCCAACGGGTGGGAGCGCTTCGTGGTCGCAACCGCAGTTGGTTCCGGTACACGGGGAGGGGGCCGAAGCCATCGGCAGGACAGGGAGTCCTTTCGGTTTGCCCTCGCGCCAGAACAACAGGTTTTCGAGCACACCGGCAATAAAGGCCGAAAGAAAGGCCGCCACCGGTCGGGCCACGGTGAGCAGGGGATCGAGCAGGGCCCAGGAAACGGCAATGGAATCCACGCCCGATTCCGGGGTGGAGATGAGGAAGGCAGCGGTCGCTCCCTTGTTCGCCCCCTGTCTGCGCAACTGCGCCGCAGCCGGCAACACCCCGCAGGAGCACAGCGGCATGGGCACACCCAGCAAGGCCGCCTTGAACACCGAGGCGAACTTGCCGCTGCCCAGATGGGTGGCGACATAGTCGGCGGAAAGGAACATTTTGAGGAGACCGCCCACCGCCAAGCCGAACAGGATATACAGCGAGGACTGTTCGAGCAGGGTCCAGGCAGCACGCAATATTTCAGTGAACAACTGCATAAGTTGACCATCCAATCGAAAAAAATTATTCCCGGACGTGTTCCAGGGCCATCTGAATCAGGGTATGGATATGATCGTCGTTGAGCCGGTAATAGAGCACCTGCCCCTGCCGGCGATTGCCGACCAATTGCATCTGACGAAGCAGCCGCAACTGATGGCTGACCGCCGACTCCGAAGCTGCGAGGAGCGCCGCCAGGTCGCAGACGCACATCTCGCCCCCATGCAGCGCCCAGAGAATCCGCAAGCGGTTGGGATCGCCCATGGCCTTGAACAGTGCCGCCATGGCCTCGTATTCCCCTGCGGGCAAGGTGCTCGCCCGCGCGGCCGTTACCCGCTCCCGGTGGATGCAGCGAACGGCGCATATATCCTCCCCCGCATGCACATGTTCTGGTTCACCCATACCATCCTCGTATTTGAACATATGTTCATATTTAGATTCGAAAATAACCCTTCCGGCGCACACCGTCAAGTCCTCTTTCAAGAAATGTCTGCCGTGCACTTCGCCCCTGATCGTTTTGTATCGCGGCGCTCATCACATCCTAACATTCATGCGGCACATAGAGTGCTGTCGTTCGGAGAGGATGGCCGCCTGGGGACGTCACCTGCGCCTGTTCTTCGAGATGACGAAATCGCCGGGTTGGGCCGCCGATTGCGCCCACCCCCTGCACCACACCAAGAATGCGCAATGGAGGGAAGAGAATGAGAGGAAAACATTGGTTCTGGGCAGCTGCCTTTGCGGCAGCGAGCCTGACGGCCACCACGGCCATGGCCGACATGCCCAAATATGTCTTCTTTTTTGTGGGAGACGGGATGTCGAGCGCCCAAATTCAAGCCACCGAGGCCTACCTGACCACCAAGAATGGCGGCAAGGCCACCGAGGCCAAGGATTTGATGAAAGACGAAAACCGGCTGAACTTGTCGAAATTACCCGTGCAAGGGATGCAGACCACCTATGACGCCCACGCCCTGATGACCGATTCCGCCTCGGCCGGCACCGCCTTTGCCTGCGGCATCAAGACCCTGAGCGGTGTCATCGGCATGAACGACACCAAAACCATCAGCTACAAATCCATTGCCGAATTGGCTGCGGAAAAAGGCAAACGGATCGGCATCGTTTCCAGCGTGTCCTTGGATCATGCCACGCCGGCCTCCTTCTACGCCAACGTGGCCAGCCGCGGCGATATGAACACCATCGCCAAGCAGATGGCTGCCACCGGCTACGATTTCTTTGGCGGCGGCGGCCTGGCGGCCTCCGAGGCTGAGACCGTCAAGACCCAGATGCAGGCCAACGGCTACACCCTGCTCCAGGACCGGGAATCGATCCTTGCCCTGAAAAAGAACCCGAAAGGCAAAGTGGTGGCGATCAACCCCTATCTCCAGGATGCCGCGGCCATGCCCTATGCCATCGACCGGCCGGAGACCAACCTGTCCCTGGCCGAGATGACCGAGGTGGCCATCGCCTCCCTGCTCACCCGAAAGAAAGACCACAAGAAGGGCTGGATGCAAAAGGATGAAGGCTTCTTCCTGATGGTGGAAGGCGGTAAGATCGATTGGGCCTGCCATGCCAATGACGCCATGGCCACCATCGGCGACACCCTCGATTTCGACGATGCGGTCGGCGTGGCCCTCGATTTTTATCGGGCCTATCCCTCCCAGACCCTGATCGTCGTCACCGGCGATCACGAGACCGGCGGCATGTCCGTCGGCCATGCCACCACCGGGTATACCGCCTATTACGACCGGCTGCTCAACCAGACCAGCAGCTTCCAGGCCTTTGGCATGAAGGAGTGGAAAGCCCATTACGAAGCCAACAAGGCAGGTTACAACTATACCGCCCCCAACAACCTCGAGAGCAGCAGCGAGATGATCGCCTTGATGAAAAACGTCTTTGGACTGGAGTGGTCGAGCCTCAACGACTATCAGAAAGAGAAGCTCGAGGACGCCTACGACAAATCGATGTGCGGCCAGAACGACAACAAGACCGACGAGAACAAGCTCCTCTACGGCGGTTACGAGCCGATCGTCGTCACCATCACCCATATCCTTAACGAGCGGGCCAGCATCGGCTGGACCTCGTATTCGCACACCGGCGTGCCGGTGCCGGTTTTCGCCATCGGCGCCGATGCCAAACGCTTCGCCGGTTTTTACGACAACACCGACATCGCCAAGCAGATGGCCCGGGCCATGGGCATCTGGCAGCAACTGCCGGTTGTGAAAACCACGGCAGCACAATAAGTTTCGTCAATCACCCGCCCACCCCGCGACGTCGCTCCCCCTTGACGGCGTCGCGGGGATTTGCTTTTTCTTTTTTCCCACATGAAAACACTCCGCCGCGACCTGCTTTTTTCCCTGATCATCGCCCTGCTCTGCGCCGTTTTGTACTCGCTGGAAATTGCCAAGGTGCCCCCCGCTCCAAGCGGCATCCGCTGCCGCGCCTTGGTCACCGCTGTCGACAACTCGAAGGTGCGTACCAACCTGATCGTCAAGACCAATATTCAGTCGCTCACCGTGGAACTGCTGTCCGGGCCCCACAAGGGGCAACAGGTCGAGGTGGTCAACATGCTCACCGGCAAGATGGAACTCGACGAATTCTACGAGCCGGGCACCACCATCCTGATCGAGTACGGCGCGCCGGAGGGCAAACCCGTCAACGCCGTGGCAAGGGGCGCCTACCGGCTGGGATTGCAGCTCTTTCTCGTCGGCCTGTTCGCCCTTCTCCTGGTTGCGGTTGCCGGCGTCACCGGACTCAAGGCCGGCCTCTCCTTCGTGTTTGCCGCCCTGGTGCTGTGGAAGCTCTTTTTTCCCCTACTGCTGCGCGGTTATCCACCCTTGACCACCGGACTTGCCATCGTCGCCCTGCTCACCGCTGTCATCTGTTTCTCGGTAGGCGGACTCACCCGCCGGGGACTCGCCACCTTTGCCGGTTCCCTGCTCGGCCTCCTGCTGACCTGCGGCCTGGCGGCCCTGTTCACCCATCTGTTCAAACTGCACGGCGCGGTCCGTCCCTTTGCCGAGATGCTGCTCTATTCGGGCTACTATCATCTCAACCTCACCGATATCTTCGTGGCCAGCGTCTTTATCGCCTGCTCGGGGGCGGTCATGGATCTGGCCATGGACATCGCCGCGACCATGGACGAACTCAAGGCGCAGCATCCGGAAATCGGCTTGCTCGAACACATGCGCTCCGGCCTGCGGGTCGGCCGCGCGGTCACCGGCACCATGACCACCACCCTGCTCCTGGCCTATTCGGGCAGCCACATCACCATGTTCATGGTTTTCCTCGCCAAGGGGTTGCCGCCAGCCAACCTGCTTAACGCCCCCTTTGTCGCCGCCGAGATCCTCAACATCCTGGTCGGCAGCTTCGGGGTCATCGCCGTGGCGCCCTGCACCGTGGTGATCGCCGCCCTGCTCTACCGGGGGCGGAAGGTTGGCCGAGTATCCCGCGCCTGAGCGGATCGATCGACGGGAACGCCCTGCCCACGTAAAAATGGGCCCGCAACAGAAGTCCGGTTGCCAATGCGGCTTGCAGGTGCTACAAGAGCAAGGAACACCGTCCGTTGTCCTTGCCCATCTCGCCGCGGCCAGCGCAGGTCGCAGGCACCGCGCCCACCCACCATTGGAGGCACCGATGATAGCCGAACAGGAACTGGATAAGGGGATATCGATACTGAAGGTTATCTGGACCGCCCTGGCGGTGTCGCTAGTCATGTATGTCGCTGTCATCCCCCTGTTTCTTCGCGACTCGCCGATCGATTTCCCCGCAGAGGCCTACCCCGACCTGCGCATGTTCATGTACGGCCTTGCCTTTGCCACCGTTGTCTTGTCGTGGTTCGTGCGCCGGTTGCTCCTGGCCGCAAAACTGCAAGCCAAACCGAGGCAATCCCGACAACATCCCGTACTCCAGCGTTACACCACCGCCATGATCGTTGCCTTGGCCATGAGCGAGGCGATCGGCATCTACGGCCTCATTCTCTATCTCCTCGGTAAAAACCAGACCGACCTCTATCTGCTCACCGCCCTATCCGCGGCCGCCATGACCCTCTATTTTCCCCGAAAGGAAGAGGTGAGCAGCCTGGCGATTCGTCTCGATCGCAACGTCTGATCGCCCCGTCCCGCCCCTTTTTCCGATTAGGTGGGCGAAGCCGGGACGCCCAACCGCAAGCGTCCTGCTTTTCCCTGTTTTTCCTGAAAAAGCAGGATTGTAAAACACGAAAAACAGGTGTATAGTTTCAACCTTCCATCCGATCCCTGTGGTACCACAAAAAAGCACCCTCATCGTCGCATCGCAAGATAAACTCATGCAACTGCATGTTCTACGAAACAACAACCGGTGACCGCCGGCAATTCGCACCCGCCACTGTGCAACCGCACCCCTTCTCCCCGAACCTCTATGCGTCGAACCACCTCCGATAATCACTCCTCTTCCCCCTCGCCTTCCAACGACGCCAGGGAGTCCTTCGTTTTTTTCGATCGTCGCGGCAAGCGCTGGCCCCGGTTCAGAAAGCTGATGTTTGCCGGTGGCCTCCTTTTTTTCATCGCTGCCATCCTGTTCATCCAAACCCTGGTGCTGCCCTCGCACCTGACCAAGCCGCCGGCAATCGAGCAGTTAAAGTCCAGCATCAAGGCCCTCCAGGAAAAAAAGATTCCGCACACCCAGTCGGCAACCGCCAAGCCTCTGTGGCTTGATTACGCCAAAAAACATCCGGAAACTAAGGAGCATGGCCATGCAACCGTCGGGCACCACGCCCCTGTTCAGCCGGAAAAGAAAGCAGACTCCGCCCTCGCCGCCAGCGTCACCAAGGAAATCCGCCTGGGTTTTTACGAAAGCTGGGATCCGGATAGCACCGATTCGCTGCGCATCTATGCCGACAAGCTCACCCATCTTTGCCCGGACTGGCTGACCTTCGCCCCCGAGGTCGGCACGATCAAGGCGACCGTCGAAGAGTCGGTCATAGATCTGGCGAAAGAAGAGCGCGTTGTTCTCATGCCGCTCTTACGCAACCTGGGCGAAGGCGACACCTGGCTCGCCGAGGCGGTGGAAGCGCTGATCAATGGCCCCCGTGAGCGTCAGGAGCGATTCATTGCCCACCTGATCGAGCAGCTGCACACCATGGAAGCGGGCGGGGTGGTGCTCGACTGGCAGCAAATCGACCCCAGCTATCGCGGCAACATGAGCCGGTTCCTTGCCACAATGGCCGATGCTCTGCATAAGGAGCGAATGGAGTTGTGGCTTTGCGTCTCCACCGGACGCGACTTGAAAATCTACGATCTCGATACCCTCTCACCGCATGTCGACCGCTTCGTTGCCATGCTCCACGACGAACACGCCGAGTTCGATCCGCCGGGCCCCATCGCCTCGCGGGATTTTTTCGACGGCTGGCTCTCCACCTTGGTCGACGGCTATGGCAAGCCCGCGCAATGGGTGATCTCGCTTGGTGCCTATGGCTACGACTGGACCGAGGGGCAGGAATCGGCCGAGCAGATCAGTTTTGCCGACGCCATGAGCCGGGCCGGACGTTCCGCGCAAACCGTGTTCGAGTTTCACCGCCCTTCGATGAATCCGCATTTCGTCTACGAGGCGGACAATGCGGTTCATACCGTCTGGTTTCTCGATGCCCTCACCTTCCTCAACCAACTGACCCAGGCCAGGACACACCAGGTGGGCGGCGTTGCCCTCAACCGTTTGGGCACCGAGGACCCCGCCGTGTGGGACGTGCTCGACCTCGATCCGGGTCAACCGCCGACTCCGAGTACGCTCAGCCCCTTCGAAACCATCCAGCCCGGTCAGGCTATTGCTCACATCGGCAAGGGCAACCTGATCACCATTGTCGACGAACGGAGCAATGGCGTCCGTCGTATTCATACCGATGCCAAATCCGCTCCGGGCGCCATGGTCAGTGCCACCTACGAAAAATTCCCGAGCTATCTGACCATCCTCCATCAGGGGCGAGGGCCCGAGGACGGCGTGGCCCTCACCTTCGACGACGGCCCAGACAGCGAATGGACGCCGCAGATTCTCGATATTCTTAAGGCGGCGAACGTCAAGGCCACCTTTTTCATGATCGGCGCCAACATGGAAAAACATCCCGATATTGTCGAACGGATTCTTGCCGAGGGTCACATGATCGGGGTGCACACCTACAGCCATCCCAACATCGCCCAGGTTTCCGAGGAACGCGCCCACCTGGAATTCAACGCCACCCAGCGGCTGATCGAGTCGATTACCGGCCACTCGTCTATCCTCTTCCGGCCGCCGTATAATGCCGACACCAATCCCCACGACCCGGAAGAACTCATCCCGGTCAAACTGGCGCAGGACATGGGCTATGTGACGGTGACCGAAGACATCGACCCGGAGGATTGGGACGAGCCCGGCGTGGGCACCATGCTCGAACGCGTCAAGCGCGGCCGGATGCGGGGAGGCAACATTGTTCTGCTCCACGATGCCGGCGGCGACCGCAGCCAGACCGTCGAGGTGCTGCCACGGATCATCGACTATATCAACGCCCGAGGCGACCGTATCCTTCCACTTCCAGAACTCCTCGGAATTCCAACTGAACAGCTCATGCCGGTCCTGCCCGCCGACCAGCAACCCCTGACCCGAATCATCAGCGAAAGCGGGTTCACCGCCATCCATGAGCTCACCAATTTCTTCTGGGCCTTCATGATTGTCGCCACCGGGCTGACCGTGCTCAAGACCCTGGCCGTCTCCTGGTTGGCCATCCGCAGCCGCCGGGACGGCCGAACTGTGGGCGAGGCTGCCTTCTGTCCGCCGGTCAGCGTTTTGATCGCCGCCTACAACGAGGAGAAGGTCATCCGCGACACCCTGCGCTCCGTGTGCAACACCCTCTATCCGGGGAGCATGGAAATCGTCGTGGTGGATGACGGCTCCCAGGACGACACCTCGGCCATCGTCGCCGCCATGGCCGAGGAAGATTCCCGAATCCGCCTGATTCGCCAGGTCAACATGGGCAAGGCCCTGGCCCTGCGTAACGGTTTGCAGACTGTGCGACACGAATTTGTGGTGAGTCTCGACGCAGATACCCAGTTCACGCCTCAAACCATCGGCCACCTGATCCGGCCCTTCGCCGACCCGGCGGTGGGCGCGGTGTCTGGCCGGGCGCGGGTAGGCAATCCCAAGACCCTGATGGCCCGCTTTCAATCGTTGGAATACAGCTGCGGGTTCAATCTCGACCGGCGGGCCTACCATCGGCTCAACTGCATCACCGTGGTCCCCGGCGCGGTCAGCGCCTTGCGAGTGAACGCGGTCCAGGCTGCCGGCGGCATCAGCAACGACACCCTGGCCGAGGATACCGATCTCACCCTGGCCCTGCACAAATGCGGCTACACCATCCACTATGCCCCTCGGGCCGTTGCTTGGACCGAGGCTCCGGAAACGGTGCGGGCCTTTGCCAAACAGCGGTTTCGTTGGGCCTTCGGCACCCTGCAATGCCTGTGGAAACACCGCGAACTGCTGTTCAATCCCCAGTATAAGGCCCTGGGCTGGTTCAGTTTGCCCAGCGCCTGGTTTTTCAATATCTTTTTAGTGGCTTTCGGATCGGTGATCGACCTGCTGCTCATCCTGTCGCTGGTGTTGAGTCCGGCCAACTCGATTCTCTATGTGTATTTTCTTGTTTTTATCGCAGCCGACCTGCTGCTCGCCGCCGTGGCCTGTCTGGTGGAGCGCGAACCCCTGGCGCAGGTCTGGCTGGTCCTGCCGATGCGGTTCATTTACCGCCCTGTCCTCAACATCGTGGTCGTCCGGGCGATCATCAGGGCCTTGAAAGGCGTCTGGGTCGGCTGGGGAAAACTCGATCGCACAGCCTCGGTCCCCTATCAAGCATAATGTTTTCCCCATGACTATGCCCCGCGTCTCATTGCCCTGTTTCCGCCTGATCGCATCGCTTGTACTGGCGCTGCTCGTGTTGTTGCCCCTTGCCTCCGCCTGCCGGGACCACGCCGGACCGCAGACCGCCCAGAAGAGCCCCACCCGTCCGCCCGAGGGCCCCCAGCTCCTGCTCATCCCCGAAAACGGCGCCTACACCGGCGCCTATATCGATTTCGGCGAGGGCGAGGCAGAGGTGACCTACGACGCCCTGACCGGTTTCGAACAGTTGACCGGCAAACCGCTGGCTGTCGTGGCTTTCGGCAACTTTTGGGGGGACCAGGCCTTTCCCGAGAAAACCCTGCGGATCGTCTCCAACTACGGCGCCGTGCCACTCATCTTCTGGTCGCCCTGGGACAAACCCTACGAGGAAGCGCGGGGACCGGACCGCTTCGGATTGCGGGAAATCCTCGCCGGCAAGTGGGATGCATATATCGATAGTTGGGCCGATGCGGCCCGGCAGTACGGTAAACCCCTGCTGGTGACCTGGGGATTGGAGATGAACGGCACCTGGTTCCCCTGGTCGGGGGTTTTTTACGGCGGCGGCAAGGTAATCGGCCACAAGGACGGTCATCCTCTCTACGAAGGCCCGGAACTGTACAAACAGGCGTACCGGCACGTGGTCGACCGGGTGCGGGCGAGAAAAGCGACCAATATCCTCTGGGGGTTTCACGTCAATAATTACAGTTCGCCGCGCTCCACCTGGAACCGGATGGCCAGCTACTATCCGGGGCCTCATTATGTCGATTGGCTGGGACTCAGTGTCTACGGCAAGATGAGCAAATCCGAAGGTTGGGCAGAGTTCGACGCCATGATGGCCGACCCCTATGCCGAAATCTGCAAGCTGGATCCGGCCAAGCCGGTCTTTCTGGCGGAATGGGGGGTGGGCGAATTTCCGCCCGGCGACAAGGCCGGATTCATCGCCAAGGCGCTCTCAGGCATGCCTGCCCGCTACCCGCGCGTCAAACTCGCCGTCTACTGGCACGAGCGCTGGGAGAACAAGGATGGCAGCTACAGCAACCTCCGGGTCAACTCGTCGCCCGAGGCCCTGGAAGCGTATAAAGAAGGCATCGCCTCGCCCTACTGGATCGATCGGCCGCAGTTCGAGCAGGCCACGAATACGCATTGATCTCCCGGTGTGGATCAGGTACGATCCCATGCCGACGGCCGCAACCAGCCCGAGCCATCGCCAAGGGGCGGCAACCCGGCGCAATGACGCTGGGTCACGGATTCTCCTGCTTTTGAAAGAGATACGAACCCTTTGAATTTTCATCCTTTATCGCGCCTAACGCGTTCCCATGCCGGTCTTGAGGGCGTCCTGCTGGCATTGACGCCCGCACCGTTTCTCCTGCTCTCCAAGGCAACCGATTCGGCGATGCTGCCCCCAGCCATCGCCTCTTTCGCTGCGGCCAGCGCCTCCCTTGCCTGTCTCGCTGCCGCGCTCCTGTTGCCGAACAAACCGTTGGCGGGAAAATTTGTCGGTTTTTTGGGGCTTGCCGCCTGTGCGGTTGCCGCGCTTCCCGCGCTTGCCACCAGCCCGTCCATGGCCCTTTTGGGCGCGGTTGCCTTGATCCAGAGCGGCTATTTCTTGAGCGAATTGAAGCCGGGAATCGAAGCGCCGCGGACGAAACGATCGACGACCCATCGATTGCAACGGGCAAGAAGCGCCCATTGGGTCATGCCGGCGCTGGTCCTGGCCTCGCTGCTCCTTCCCCCCGAAAGCCAGGCTGTGGGTGCGGTCGTCCTCGCTGTTTCGACGCTCATCGGCCAAGCCCTGCTGCTGCACTGGCTCTGGACCTCGCCAAGGGGCGCCAAACGATGGCTCTGGGGCGCGCTGCCTCTTGCCGCCGCCGGCCTGACGGTCGCTGCTTGGCGCTTCGGATTCGCTCAACCCGTAGCCGGCTGCATCAGCCTGGCCATGTTGACCTTTTTACCGAGAGCGCACACCGGATGGGAGCAACATGAGCACTGGTGGGAGCCCTTTCTCAATCACCCGGCCCGGGTCCTGATCAGCACCTTTTCCGGACTTTGCCTAATCGGGGCGCTGCTGCTGAATCTACCCTGGGCGACAACCCATCGGACCATCGACTTCGTCGATGCCGCCTTCACCTCGGTGAGCGCCGTTTGCGTCACCGGCCTCATTGTCCTCGACACCCCCAAGGACTTCACTTTCCTGGGGCAAGGGATCATCCTCCTGCTCATCCAGCTTGGCGGATTGGGCATCATGACCATAACCACCGTGGCCCTGCACGTCATGGGGCGACGGCTCAGCCTGCGGCAGGAACGCTTGCTGACCACCATGACCGAAACCAGCCATCTCGACCTGATCGGCTCGCCGTTCACCATCGCTCGG